>BNJT01001032.1_pt1 | contig 456350 bp, 738 predicted proteins | sample 8540491 | NCBI WGS metagenome assembly BNJT01 (sample SAMD00202455, study PRJDB9452) | human saliva metagenome | host: Homo sapiens
GGTTTGAAATCCGCATAGAAAGGGGAAGAAATGAAAGCCAATATGAAAAGTAGGGGCGTGAAAACGCCGCAGCTCCTAACTCAGGGAGTAAATCGGTGCCAGTTTCGGACGTCCCGGCACGGATCTGTTGGTGAGGTCGGTTTCATTCGCCCCTGACACGACTTTATCACTCAGGCAGCGTGATCCTCAGAGGCTGCCCGCTTTCGCCGGCTTTGCCACCGCCGCCTGTGCCTGCGCTACCGCACTTTAAAAGCTTGAGGCTTTTGCCCTCGCCGCGGCATCGGGCTTCTTCGGCTCTTCCTCTCAGGAGCTGATGCGGCTGATCATTGCCTTTTCGGCTAGGCTTGTTTCGTCGGCTCTTTGGGTGCGTCCGGCTTTTCTTCTTCTTCTCCGCTGCGGCCTTCTTCTGCGCTTGGCTTTTTGTTGTGCATCGCCTTCGACTCACGGATGCGAGGCATTGGTTGTCGATCAATTGGCCGATGGCGCTTCCACGATCTTCGTCGCTGGTGGGTGGCAATGTGGGCTGCTTCGATGTACTGGAAGATGTAGAAGTCATCTTATCGTTCTGGGCACGAATCTCTTCACTTTTGGGAAGAATTGATGTCAACCGACTTTGAGGTGCGCGACTCGCGCGCAACGTGCTGACGCAGCCGTTCGTGTGCGCGAAGGAGGCGACAGTCTCGGTGAGGTGCGGTGCGGCCACAGCGGCGGCAGCCTCGGGAGAAGCAGCCCAGACCGTCGAGCGCCCTTGGTGCCGCACTTTCGTTTTGCCGGCCAGCGCTCTCGCTGCAGCCCGCTAGCAGACACGTCAGCGATGAGCTTCAGCGTGCGGCCCACGCTCACTGCGTGCTGCGGATGGGAGAGGCGTGGCGCGCTACGGATGTCTTGGAAGAGTGAGGTGATAATCCGATCGCGTTCCTCATCCTTTTTGCCTGAGTCTTTGAGCGGTCTTCGAGGCACGCACTTCGTGGTGATTTCAAGCTTTGATCCTTGATGCCGGCGTTCCAACGGTCGATGTCGTCGGCTTCAGGAGGATTTTGGCTAGCACTAATCCCGCGGACTACTTCACATGAATACGTTGCGGGTAATCGGTGTGGAGATCGAGGCAGGAAGCGTACGCTCGGGTTTTCGATTGTTTTAACTGACTTCCTTAATGCTCTCTCTTGTGTGGGGTTGGTAACTGGTTATGGCAAATCAATAGAGATATTCGAGTGCGAAATGTCTTGTGCTTTCAATAAACAAGAGCATTTGGATTGGATTGCAGATTGTATGAAACTAAATCAGAGTGCTCCTCACGGGAGCACGGCCAATAACGGTATTGCAATCGTGGGTGCTCCACGCAGGAGGCACGGCCAGTGACGTTGCAATCAGGGTGCCTCCTCGCAGGAGCATGGCCAATAGACGTTGCAATCAGGGGTGATCCTCCACGCAGGCATGGCCAATGGCGTTGCAATCGGGATGCTCCTCACAGGAGCATAGCCAATAGACGTTGCAATCGGTGCTCCTCACAGGGTAGCATAGCCAATGTCTTGTGCAATGAGGGTGCTGCTCCACAGGAGCACTAGCCAGTAAACGTTGCAGTGAGGGTGCTCCTCACGGGAGGATAGCCAATGGCATTTGCAATTGGGGGTGCTCCCTCACAGGAGCACGGCCAATGTTGTTGCAATCAGGGTGCTCTCCACTGCGGGACACCTCGGCCCAGGCTGCGTCAGAGTGTATCACGCTGCGAGGCAGACCGTGAGCTTGTCAGCAGGGGTGCCGCTCCGCTGCGGACACCTCGTTTGAGCTTACAATCAGGGTGTATCCACTGCGGGGACGCCTCGTTGAGCTTGCAATCGGAGCGTATCCACTGCGACACCCGTTGGGCTTCTACAATCAGGGGTGTATCCACTGCGGGGACGCCTCGTTGAGCTTGCAATCGGGCGTGTCCACTGCGACACCCGTGGAAGCTTGCAATCAGTGTCTCCGTTTAGACGGACTGCTATCATAGCTGGATAAGGGGCACCGATCGGTGCATTCTTTTATCGATGTATATGATTGAGTAGTTCATGGATGGCATGGCGATCCGTCTCTTTTTCGATGGGCAAATATAAGAGTAGATCGTAAAAACATCAGCCTACGGCGTTTCCTTTCCGCCAGCGGATTGATTTGCGTCGAGTCGCAGGCGGAAGGGGAGCGCTAGGGACAGTTTCACTCCGGGCGGATGCGCTCAGAAAGCGGTAGAGCGTGCGCATGCTGCGGACGTCGGAGAGCCTGCGCGTGGAGTGGGCGATGCGGCGGAAGGTGTACAGTCGCCGACGCGCTCAGCGAGCTTATCTCGTCGCGGTCGGCGAGGAGGGCGCCCTCGGCGGGACGTTCGGCGTCGAAAGTTGCGGAAGCTGTTGCCAAAGGTAAAAGTGAGGCCGTAGAGGTTGGTGAAGCCCGCGCGGAGGTGCGTGTCATCGCAGTAAATCCGATCCCGCTCGGCGGAAACTCGCTGCGGATCTGTCGGCAAACTCGCGCGAGGAGGTGCGGATTGCGCAAGTTGTGCATAGATGGCGCCGTCGACGAAGAGGTTCGGGCGACGCTCCAGGAAAAGCGAGGCGTAGAGGATCTTGATGTTGATCCGCCGCGACGTTTTGATAGTTTCGACCGTCGCGGGGCCAGAACTGGGTGGCGGGGATGACGGTCATTGCCGGCAAAGCCGAGGGTGGGCAAAGCCTTGCGCACCAGCGGCGCTGACCGTCTCGAGCGTGTCGGCGGGGTCAGTGTGGCGACGATCTCCACCGGGCGCAGGGCACTCGGCGGCGGTGAGCACAGCCACGCCGAGTGCGGCGTACAGCCGACGACAGCCAGAACGGCGGCAAGACGCGTGTACAGCAGGAGCGGTGTTCGGCGACGTAGAGCATCGCCACCTGCGCCAAAAGAGGAGATAAAGGGATGAGGCGGGCATCGGGTAGACGCTACGCTTGCTGCGCTGGGATGGTGTGAAGACGAGCGGCGTGCAGACGGCGGCGACGAGGCTGAAAAGGCGTACGCGATCCATCGCCAGAAGGCGCCGCCGATGTGGCGCACGCGCGGCTGCCGAGCGTGGGGTGCTCTGCCGCGTTTGTCGTTTGAAACACGGTTGAAGCCGAAGAGGAGGAGAAGACGAGGGAGGAGGGTCCAGGGCGGAAGCCGGCCACGGCGTGTCGAGAGATGTACCAAATGGGTTCCTTGTGCCTAGGTCGTACGAAATGGCGGCCTCGCTGAGGGTGGAAGAAGCGGCGAAGTCCAGCTAAAACGACGTTGAGGAACGCCTCGTCTCTGACGCGCCACGCCGCGATGTACCAGAGTAAGAGGGCAGAAAGGCGGCGCTGCGCCGATGTGAAAGCAGCGCCTTGAAGATCTGCAGAAGGCGCTGTGGCGGCGAGGAAGCAGGATGAGTACGTGCCGAAGATGAGAAAAGCGGCAAGATGATGCCGACCGGCCTTGGTGAGCACGGCGCCGCTGAGTAAAAGCGGGATGATGACGGGTAGGCTTTTCAAGGCGAGCTTTTCTTCCACCGGTACATCTGCAGAAGGGCGGCGACGGTGAAGCGGTGAGCACCGCTCGACCAGGCGGTCATACTGCCGGCGCAGTGGATCTCGACGCACGTGAGCATGACACAGACGGCGGCGATGACTTCCGCAAGCGCACACGCCGCCCTAAGAAGATGGCATCATGGCGCCGAGCTGGTGTAGGCACTGCGGAGGCGGGCGGTCAGCTCCGTGACGCGGCCGCCAGGCGGGGAGGGCGAGGCCATCATCAGTGCGCCATCGGCGGCTTGTGAAGCGAACTCATCGGCGTAGACCTTCGGCGGGGTCAGTTGCCGGTTTTTTCGAGCATGGAGACGGCCACGGAGGCTTCTCGCGCGGCTCGCCTTTGGTGGAAAAGTCGCCGGTGGCGTCCAGGGCAGGATGGTGACGAGGGCAAAAGCACGATGATCGTACGTCACGGGCTTCTGCAAATAGAGGTATTGAAGGGCGGAAGGCGCGCATAGGGTAAGGGGATGGTCAAGTTTACCGCGAGGCTTTGCGGTAAGGTGGATATTGATAAAGGGTAGATAATGTTCAGGATCGGGCTGCGATCATGGGGCTGACATAGCCGCTGACGGCGAAGGTGGAGGTGATTTTGGAGAAGAGGATGTAGGAAGCTGAGGCGAAGCCGATGCCACGTCGTGAGGCCCATTCCGCGCCGATCTTCCGCGAGGAAAGCGAGGCGCCGATGACGGTGAGGATGAAGAAGGAGGCGTGGTGTGTCGTTGGTGATACTCAGTCTCGAAAAACTGGGTGTTGGCCTCAGCTTGCGCTCCTTCTGTCAGCGGATGTAGGCGGCAAGTTGCGGCATGGTCATTTCGTCTCGCAGTCGCCCTCGGAGATGAGGAGTCGGAGGCATGAAATTGAGCGTCGTGTCCGCCACGTTCGCCGGTGGTGATATGCTCGCGCATGCCGTCGAAGTCGCGGATGGCGTAGTTGAGGATGGTCCACCGGTAGAGCGAGTCGTACTGGATGGATTCGGCGGTGGGGCGGACGAGTTCTTGTCCTTGAATCGGTCGAGGAAGCGATGGCCATCGAGGCGATGGCGTCGTAGCGGTCAGTAGGCGAAGACGGTCAGCTCGACCTCGAGCTGGGATGTTGTGGGCCGACGGACTTTCTTGTCGCGGATGTGCTTGTTTTGGAGTTGATCCTGACGATGTTAGCCGGGGGGATGATGTGGGCGTTCAGCAGATAGTTCGCCGGGCGATGATGGCCGCAGCGATGAGTACGGGGCGCATCAGGCGACGGAAGCTGACGCCGCAAGCCAGCGTGGCGATGATCTCCGACTTGTCGGCCAGCTTCGAGGTGAAGAAGATGACGGCAATGAAGGTGAAAAGCGGGCTGAAAATGCTGATGAAGTAGGGGATGAAGTTGGTGGTGTTCGAGACGATGCCCGCGCAACGTGGCCGTGGCGCGGGCGCCGACGAATGGTCCGATCTTCTCGTTGATCGAAGACGAGCAGTGATGGCGATCACCAGCAGGATGGTGAAGACATACGTGCCGAGAGACGCCGATGATGTGGTCTATCCGCGTGAGCTTGAGGGAGGGGATACGTAGCATTCAGATCCGTTCCGAGAGTTGTTTCACCATGCCGGCCTTCCACGTCGTGAAGTTGCCCGCCAAGATGTGTCGTCGAGCCTCGCCAACCAGCCAGAGGGTAGAAGGCGAGGTTGTGGATGAAGCGATCTGCAAAGCCAGCAGCTCTTCGGCGCGGAAAGGTGGTGCGGGTAGGCGCGACTATGGAGCAAGTCACGGCGCAGTGGCCGTCCGGATCGATGGGCGAGAAATCGTGGCCATTGCGGTGCGCATGTTCATCGTGCGCGGGCGGTGAAGAGTTGGCCGTGCGTCCCGTTGCGCGTCGGCATGATGCAGTCGAACATGTCGACGCCCCGCTCGATAGCGCACTCTAGGAGGGTTCGCCGGCGTACCGACACCCATCAGGTAGCGCGGCTTGTCCGCAGGCGGGGATGGCGTTGACCAGCTCGATCCATCTCGTACGCGAGCCTCCGTAGGCTCTGCCACCGACAGCCCACCGATGGCGTTGCCTTCCGCCAACTTCAGTCACGTTCGGCTGCCCGCGTACGCAGGTCTGGATGAGACGCAGCCCTGCACAATGGGGAAGGGCTTTGGTGGTAGCCGTGGCGCGGCTCTGTCTCGCCGAAGCGCTTGATACGGCAGCGCAAACCATTGCTCCGTAAGGTTCAGCGAACGCTCGCGCGGGCGTGGTCGGCGTCGCCGGGGCAGCGATGCGTCGAAAGGCCATGATGATGTCCACGCGCCGATGGAGCGCTCAATGTCCATCACACGCTCGGGCGAGGAAGAGTTTGCTTGCCGTCGATACGCAGGCGGAACTCCGCGCCGCCCTCGGCCGTCGGCTTGCGAGCGGTCGAAGCCAACGAAAAGACTTGGAAGCCGCCGCTGTCCGTCAGTATCGGTCCACCCCAACCCGTTGAAGCGGTGCAGCCCACCGGCGCGCTCGAGCGTGTCGACACCCGGGCGGAGATAGAGATGATACGTATTTCCTAAGATGATTTGCGCGCCGACCTCACTTTGGGTTCGGCCATATGCCTGACGTATGACCGCGCCTTGGGTGCCGACGGGCACGCAGATGGGCGTTTCGATCACGCCATGGTCGGTCGTGATGCGTCCCGCGCGTGCCTTGGATCGGCTGTCCGTTTGGATCACTTCAAAAATTCGCGGCGGCAAAAAGTAAGGTGTGGTGAGCAATCGGGTGAGCGTTTGTGTAAACGTATAGGCAGGGACGATGGCGCACCCGATGAGACGCTCGCGGTTTCGGTGAAATAGCAGCACACTTTGATTTGTGTACTGCTTATGGAGGATGAAGTGGTGCCACCGGGAATCGAACCAGGGACACAAGAGGATTTTCAGTCCTTTGCTCTGCAGCTGAGCTATGGCACCGTGCCTTGTTTTTCTTAGCGGCCGTCAAAGATGAACGAGTCTTTTGACTCTACGCCAAATCCGCAACACTATCACAAAAGAGACTGGTGACTTGTTCCCTGCTGGCCAAACCGTTTTATTCTGAACGCTTTGCGGAGAGCGCGGGAGGATTTTTCTGCGAAAAACGCGATCGAGCACAATTTTATACCGTAGCACCCTCATGTCTCGGGGCGACTGCTCAGGTCGTCGGATCGGCATCGAGCGACGGCGGGTAATGGAAGAGGTCGTCGAAGCGCTGTCGACCGAGTCTGCGGGGGCATAGCGGGCTGTCACCAGTCTCGTCGTGTGACACGAGGGGCATGCCTACGCGTTGAGGCCTCATCGAGTCTCTTGAGGGGGCTTCAATCAATGTATAGGAAATGATATGCTGGATTTATAGCTTGCATGGTGTGAATATAAAATCCGCTGGATAATAGAGATAGTCTCATGGTGTATGAGTATAAAAGACGATGGATTTTGTGATCATACACCATGTATCTTATTCTTTATAGGTGTATATATGACTTTGGAGCAGTGTTATAAGATAAATTGATAGCGGCGTGTATACTTAGACACTATGTATATGCGCAAATGACGAACGGAAGAATGAACTTACAGTATGTTTATCCGATAGATCAATTAGAATGATAGACACATACATGATGTAGATCAGATTAAATGGAAGAATGAAGAGTCGGGCATGGTGTGGATGTAGACTATATACAGGATGGTTTAGCCATACATGAGGGATGCCCGCAGGGGGATAAATTGCTGCGACGCGGGGAGATGGCGGAGTCGAGTGGCATGGCAGGCTGCGATGGGCTGGGATGGCGCACATCGGGCGACGAGGCTGCGATGGGCTGGGATGGCGTGTCGAGTGGCAGGCGGCGACGAGGCTGGGATGGGTCGCGGGCTGGGCAAGGGGTTGTGCTGGCACCCGTAAAAATCAGCAATTTGAAGGATAATGACAATGAGGAAGCGTTGGATCGCAATGGTTTTGGCGGCGGCTCTATCGGCAGCTGCGCGAGGCGCAGGACGTAGCCGAGCTGTTTTTGAAGATGCGATACGCAATTGGTTTTTACTCAATGAGGCGAGGTCGGAGACGCTCGTGGACATGCATCGGGCTGGCGAGGCGACCGTGAACAACGAGATGGGCGGCATGGCGCGGATCTGGAAGATGACGGACGACTACCTGTGGCTGGAGACGAGCATGGGGAATTTCATCCAAATACGGCGGCTGCCGTTGGTGAACCATACGTATGTGATCTGCCTGATCACGTCGGTGGGGATCGTGAGGCAGGGGCAGGACTCGAGGGTGGAATTTTTCACCACGGACTGGACGCCGCTGCCGACCGAGGGATGTATCGCCCGGCCACGATGAGGACTTCCTCCGGGCGGACGCGGACACGACGTCGGAGGATTTCAAGGAGATCTGCGCGGCGGCGGACAGGTTGTTTCACTACAAGCTGTCGCCCGACGATCTGACGATGAGCGTGCGATACAACACGCCGAAATATTTCGACCAAGCGTTGCAGGAGAGGGCGAATCGGTTTTTCATTGACGGATGGAAGGTCTACACCTGGCGCAACGGGCGGTTTGAGAGAGCAGGATAACCGCGAAATGAGAGTGAAGAATGAGGCATGGAAGCCTCAACACAAAGAGAGACGTTCTTTTAATCATACTACATATCACATGAATCGAAAGTATTTACAAGTAGCGCAATCATTCCACTGATGATGACGGAAATGCACAAGCGCAGCCGGCAGCGACGCCCGGCCGGAGATGCGGTATCCGCATTGAGAAATTTGGACAAGACGGCGGATCCTGCCGTCGATTTACTATCAGTACGCCTGCGGCGGCTGGATGAAAAGACTGCGCCGCTGACGGGCGGTATTCGCGCTTCGGATCGTTCGACATGCTGGCCAAAGATAACCGCGAACAGCTCAAGTCGCTGATCGAGGGAGATAGCGGGCGGAAGAATGAGCCGGGGACGGTGGCGCAGAAGATTGGCGACCTCTACAACCTGGCGATGGACAGCGCGGCGGCGCAATGCCGAGGGTGGCGCCGCTCAAGCCGTGGCTCGACCGCGTGGGCGCGATCAAGGACAAAAGGGGCTATCGACCTTCTTGCCGGAGTTGATGCTGATCGGCATAGACCCCTTCTTCAGCGTCTATGTGAGGCGGACGTGATGGACAGCAAGCAGAACCTTTTCGGCGACGTATCAGGGCGGCCTCTCGCTCGGCGAGCAGGATTATTACCTCGAGAACGACGAGGCGACGAAAAGTCCGCAGGCCTTCAAGGCGCACGTGGTGAAGATGTTCGAGATGTTCGGCTACTCGAAGGCCGACGCGCGGAAGCGCATGGAGGACGTGATGCGGTGAGACGCGTCTGGCGGTCGCACTTCGACAAGGTCAAGCGCCGCGATCCGTGCGCGAACTATCACAAGATGCCCGTCAGCGGCCTGCAAAGCTGGTGCCGAACATCGACTGGACGAAATTCCTGGCCACGCTGAAGGTGGACGTCGAGACTGTCCGTCTCACAAGGAGCCGATGAAGGAGGTCTCGAAGGTGATTGCCGCCGAGCTCTCCGGCCATCAAGTCGTATTTGGGTGGAAGCTGATCGACAACGCAGCCTCTCGTCGCTGAGCGATGAGGTGTACGCGCCTGAACTTCGGTTTCTACGGGCGCGTGCTCTCGGAAGAACCGAGATGCAGCCGCGATGGAAGCGTGCGCAGGAGCAGCGTGAGCGGTGGCTTAGGGCGGGGCCGTGGGCAGCTCTATGGCGAAATATTTTCCGCCCGAGGCAAAGAGCGCTGTGAACTTGGTGCATAACCTGCAAAAGGCTTACGCCGCACGCATCGAGAATTAGACTGGATGAGCGCCGAGGACGAAGCAACGGGCGCTGGAAAAGCTGAACGCCTTCTATGTCAAGATCGGATACCCGGACAAGTGGAAAGACTATTCGCCGCTGGAGATCAAACCCGAGGAGACGTATCTGGCCAACATGGATCGCGTGAGTCGCTTTGCGGTGCGCGAAATGCTGGACAAAGGCCACCAAGCCGGTGGACCGCGACAAATGGTACATGACGCCGCAGACGGTCAACGCCACTATAACCCGACGACGAACGAGATCTGCTTCCCGGCCGGCATCCTGCAATACCCCTTCTTCGACATGCAGGCCGACGACGCCTTCAATTACGGCGCTATCGGCGTAGTGATCGGTCACGCGGATGACGCACGGATTCGACGATCAGGGTCGCCAGTTCGACAAGGACAGCAGCCTGAAGACTGGTGGACGGAAGCCGACGCGAAGAAGTTCAACGAGCGCGCCAAGGTGATGTCAGACTTCTACGACAGCATCTACGTACGCGCCCGGCGTACTACGCCAACGGCAAGTTCACGCTCGGCGAAACGCTGGCCGACTTCGGCGGTTTGCAGATCGCTTACCAAGCCTTCAAGGAGGCTACGGCCGGCCAGCCGCAAGAGGATAAGCTCGGCTTCACCCGATCAGCGCTTCTTCCTGGCTTACTCCTTCGTCTGGGCGGGCAGCATCCGCGATGAGGAGATCCTGCGTCGCACGAAGACCGATCCGCACGCCTTGGGTAAGTGGCGCGTCAACGGCGAACTGCCGCAGATCGACGCTTGGTATAAGGCTTTCGGCATCACCGAAAGCAGCCCGATGTTTATCCGAAAGAGAGCGGGTAACGATTTGGTGAAACACATTCTTGGTGATGAAAAGCGAGCCATCATGCTGCTCGCCGTCATGGTCTGCCTCACGTGTGCTGCGCGCCTCGTGGGGCAGCCTTTTCATGCCGGTGAGACAGCTCAGCTGAGGGCCTTCCTGCGGCAAAACGCCGCCGACGAGGCCGGAAAAACTTTTCAGCAGTTAGGCATAGCCGACACCAACGCCATCGATTGGGCCACGGTGACGGGCTGACGTGAGGCCGGGCGGACGACGACGGCGATCATTTGGAACGACAAGTATCTGGCGGGCGATCTGGATCTCGCGCTTCGACTCGCTGCGCGTGCTGCGTTGCCAGGTGAACAACCTCACGTCGCTGCTCCTGACGCGCGATTCGGCGCTGGTGCATGTGGACTGTTACGACAACTTGCTGACGCGAATGGACATCACCACGAACGTCAACCTCCAGCACTTCTGTCGCTACAACCGCATCGCCACGCTTGACGTGACGCGCAACGCCTCGTTCCTCTGCCTGAGCGGCAACCCATTCACGCGTTTCGATCTCTCGAACAACCCTCTTGACGGGTTTTACGCCGCCAAATGCAGTCTGGAGAGATTGATTTCTCGCGCAATCCGCTCCTCAAACTCGTCTCTGTGCGCAGCAACAAACTGAAACGCCTCGACGTATCGAATCTGGCCAACCTGCGCTGCTCTTCTGCTACGACAACCAGCTGACGGAGCTGAACGTCAAAGAGTGCAAGTCGCTCCTGCGCCTGGCGACCTACGACAACCGACTGACGAGGCTCGACCTCTCCGATTGTCGTGCCCTGCAGAACCTGCCGCTCTGTAATATGCCATCGCCGACGCGACGTATCGGCATGCCCCTACATCGACTTCATCTCCACCGCGAACAACGGCATGCAGACGCTCAAGCTGCCTGCTGCCGCTCAAAGACGCTGGAGATCATGCGAGTCGAACCGCTTTACCTTCTCGCACTGCAAGCCGATGTATCTCGCTCTTACACGCCGCAGGCACGGAGGGACGATCACGGCGCCGGCTGACGCGAGTCCGATCTTTCAGTGAATACGCCGTGCAGGGCGCTACATCGGTCTACACGTGGCGCGACGGTGCGACAGAGGGTCACCAACCCCAGTCGCACGAGGGACGCTTCGCTTCCCGCCGCACTGTCTGGCCACACGCGCTCACTTGCGAGGTGACAAACACGGCTGCAGAAGCTCACCCTCACGTACGACGTGACGCTCACCGCGCCCGGCTAACGTGCTCCCTCGTCGCCAACGTGCCGTCCGACGGTGCACTCGAGCGCGGACCACTCATCGTCACCTCCGAACGCCCCTGACGGCGCGTGTGTACACCTTGACGGGCGTGCAAGTCGGCAGCTCCGCGTCCAACGCGAAGCCAGTCTGGCGCTCGCCCGGCCTCTATATCGTCTCCCTGAGGCGATGGCACGGCGCGCAAGGTGGTGGTGGATGACTCCGCCTTATGGATGAACAAGAAAGCCCCGACATACGTCCTTGTATGCCGGGGCTTTTCCTAAGTTCGAGCCGCCTCGGAAGGTTAGGCTGCTTTATCTGGATCGATGACGCGCCATATGAGGGCCGCCAGAAGCTGCGCCGACGAACGGGCCGACGATGAAGATCCACAGGTTAGCCAGTGCCGATCCGCCTTGGAAAGAGCGCCGGGCCGATGGAACGTGCCGGGTTGACGGACGTACCCGTATAACGGATGCGAACGGGTGGACAGCTGCACGAGCGACGGGCCAATAGCCCAGGCAGCAAAGCCCGACATGGCGCCGTTCGTCCGAGCCGTTGCGCAGCACAACCAGCACAAAAGACACAGGTAAAGAAGATCTCGGCCAGCAGTCCGCTCGTGACCGAAATACCGCCTTGGAGATCGTTAGCGCCCGTACCGCCTGCAAGCGACTCGGTGCCCGACGTCAGCAGCCACAGCACACACGCACCGATGATGGCACCAATGATACAGAAACAACATGTACATGCCCGCGTCATGGCGCTTATCCGTCGGCTGAAGCATGCCAGCGTAATGGCCGGGTTGATGTGGCATCCGAGATGCCGCCAATGGTGTGAGCCATCGCGACCACGGAAGGCCGAACGCCAGTGGGCCGTACCGAGGACTGTGCCTGCGTTGGCCGTATCGGCACGGTCGGACGAACAATTCAGGCTGACAGCCGCCGCAGCCCATCAAGACCAACACCATCGTGCCGATCATCTCAGCTAAATACTTCTTCATAATAGGAAAACAGTTAATGGTTTTGAATCGCGGCAAAGGTAAAGGGCCTTATCCTGTCTTCCCGGATTTAACGCCCTACTTTTGCCCGCACAGCATCAGAACCAAATTATATGTACGTTTTTCTATTCTTCGTCTTCGTCGTTGTCTTCCTCGTTGTGATGCTCGGCACGTCTGTGTTACGGATCATCGGGCGCTCTTCTTCGGCGGCCGTGGTCCCTATGGCGCGGGCAATCCGTATGCCTCGGGCGGCACTCCGCTGGTGGCGCCTCAGACACCTCGTCGCGGTCGTACTCGTCTCGCACCTTTATTGAGAAGACGAAACGGTGCCCCACCGGAAAGTCTTTGCCGACGATGAAGGCGAATACGTCGATTATGAGGGAGATACGCTGATGCAGCGCCCTGTAGTCTCGTACGAAGAAGACGACCTTCTGCATACATCAAAATGAAGAAAACAGTGCTTGCGGAACTTCCGCAAGCGTCCGGCGATCTCTTTTCGATTTGCGGAACTTCCGCAAGCGATCAAAAACGTTCTCTTTTTGATTTGCGGAACTTCCGCAAAACGTTTTTCAGTCTGCCGCAAGCGTTTGACCAATCATCATACTGGTAACGGTCGTGCTTACAAGGCTGCCGTCCGCTAAGACATCTTTCTACTACTTGTTTGCGATTGAAGCCGGGGGTTACATCGCCTCGGGCTTTTGTGGAAACGCCATTCTCGCTCTCACCGACTCAGAACCCGAACACGTTGCGGGCGATCAAAAGAGCAATGGTGATGACGAAGTAGGTGCGGATGGCAGGGGCTCTCGGTGGATCAGGCTGCTCGCGGGGTGGAGGTGGACATAGGGCGGGCGCCGATCAGTAGGGCGGTAGGGCAGGAGAGGACGAGCAGGGCGTTGTGCGCAGAAGGCCGACGCGAATCGGCGTGCAGCAGGGCGTGGACTGCGCGCTGCGAACCGCAGCCGGGGCATTTGAGTCAGTCAGCATGAGGAACGCGCATTTGGGAAAGAAGGCCGAGGTGGTCGGGCTGACGCGGTAGTAGATGATGGCCAGCGCGACCAGAGCAATCAGCAGTAGCGGCAGGCTGGATCAGCGGTCGTCGACGAGTGGGGTGTGGCATTGGGGGAGGGGCAAAAGCGAGCGCACGCCGTCTATCGATAGAGTGAAAGCGGACAGGCGCACCGCGTAAGTGAAAGCCGATGGCGAGTATGACGGATTGGGCATCCATGAATCCTGCAGCGGCGACTACGACAACAAAGAGGGAGGTGAAGCAACACAAAGACGCCTCCAACAACAGCGCCCCAGATGGCCCACTGGCGTCTTTCGAGGCCTTTTCAGCGCCCACATAGTCACCTGCGGCATAGGCCAAAGCTGACCTTTGTTGCATTGATGATGGACACAATGCCGGAGGAGAGCAGCAGCAGATGGTGACGATGATGGCCCAAACGGTAATTCTCCGGCATGGGCGGACGCTGCATGTTCCGGGTTGTAGGTCGTAGAGGAGGAGACGCCGTTACCGGCGGCCTCGAAAGCCGTCTGTGGCGACGGGGTGCTGGCCGAGGTGTTGTAGTTCGGCTCGCGACGGTTTGTAGTTCGACTTGTCGACGGTGGTACCGCGGTCCTCGGCGAAGAAGGACTGCAACTCGGGGAACGTGCGTGCAGGCGCAAAAGTCCAGCGCCTCGGAATGATACACTTGCGTGTCAGGATTGATGGGTTCTTTCTTCAAAGCATCGAGGGTGAAAGGACCACGTTCATGCCGTTCTTGAGGTAATAATATTCCTTTTTCCATTATGAGTTTAGGGGGTTGATGAATAATCGGGAGAAAAACTAAGCGCGCTCGCTGCGTGTCAGGAAACGAAAAAGGCCCGGCAGATGTTCACGGCTATCGGCATTTTTCGCTTTTCTCCCGGCAGTAGTTCGAGCACGCAGACGAGGGCGAATCCGGCTACGGCCAGGGAGATGCCTTCCCAGACGAGGTGATCGGGCAGGATGTTGGCCTCGATTAGTGGACGCACTTCGCCGTGACTGTCTACATAGGTCTCGATCGTCTCTTTCCACGGCCATACCTTATTGAGCGACCAAGCATAAAGCCGCTCAAGAACGGCAATGGTGACGTTGTGAAACCGATGCAGGGCGTACGATGGGGCGTGCGAAAAAGAGTGAGATGCCGATGGCTGCACCGGCGATGAAGACAAGCATGACGGGCAGGTTGAGCGTCTTGACGGCCTCCATGATGTAGAAGTATTTGCCCAGCAGTACGAGGATGAAGCTGCCCGAGATGCCGGGTAGGATCATGGCGCAGATGGCAATGGCGCCGCAGAGGAAGACGAACCACAGCGCGGAGGGCGTCTCGGCCGGCGTCATGACGGTGATGAACCAGGCAGCCACAGCACCAACGACAAATCGCAATGCTCTTGACGTCCCATCGGGTGACTTCGCGCGAGACAAAACCGTGGATGCCAGTACGAGTCCGAAGAAGAAGGCCCATACGAGCACAGGTTGGTGGACAACGGGTAGGTCCTCAGTCTGGCCAGCGAGAAGATGCTGATACCGATACCGGCCACGATGGCCAGCAGGAAGTTGCCGTTGATGGCCTGCCAGAAGGCGCCGGGCGGAAGGGTGAAGAGTAGCCGTAGCGGGGCGGGCGATCCGATGCGCTTGATGGAGTCGATCAGTTCGCCGTAGATGCCGACGATGAAGGCGATCGTGCCGCCGGAGACGCCCGGGATGACGTCCGCTGCGCCATGCCAGCATACCCTTGAGGGTCAGCAGGGCGTAGTCTTTAATTGTACGTCCCATGTGTGGTCAGTTCTGATAGAATTTATGATTCAAAATGTCGTCGAAGAGGTGGTTGCCCTCGGGGCTATTGCCCGAATCGGAGCGCTCCAGATCGCCGAAACGGAGGAAGCTGCAGATCCTCCAGCAGCTCTGCGTCCCACTCTCGCCCGCCCTTACGAATGGCACGGGCCTCGAGGATGAGTTTACCGACGATGTACTCGATCCGCTTTTTGAGATCCAAGTCGAACGCCTCCGTGGCCTCTGCGGCGCTCGATGTGCCGACAGTGTCTTGGCCGGGTCTTGCAGCGAACCGAAAAGGCGATAAAACTCCTGGCTGGCCTTCTCCAAGTCGTCGTAGCTGAGATCGTATTTCTCGGTGAAGCTGCGCGGTTGCTCGTTGACGAACCGCTCGTCGGCAATGAGTTCGAAGTAGACCTCGACGGCCTTCTCGTAGTTAGTGAGTGAAGTAGAGCAGGAAGGTGCGGAGCAACGGCCTCGATGTCGTCCTCGTCGCAAAGTCTGAGCGAACTCCAGCGAGCGGATGGCACGGTCGTATTCGCCGAGCTTGATCATAATGCGGCCGTGCATAAACCAGTAATCGCCGGAGTAGGGGTCGAGGTCGATCAGCTCCTCGCACTGTTCGGCGGCCTCCTGCCAACGCTTCTGGCGCTCGGTGTGATAGCAACGCTCCTCCTTGAGGGTGAGGTTTTTCCGGGGAAAAGCTCCAGACCAATGTTCCGACCAGCAGGGGCCTCTTCAGTCACGATCCATCTCGACAAGCAAGCCTGACAGGGCCTCGTAGATTGCCTCCGTGTTCTCGTCCGTGGGCAGGGCGCGGAGTATGGCCTGTGACCTCGTCGGCGCGGTCGGTAGCATGAGGCATTCCAACTCCATAGCGTTGAGGAGCGTCGTCTCCGCGTCGGCATGGTTGCGCAGCTGAGGTGATCATTGCAAAGGCCTTATCGTACCTTGTCGTACATGTAGAGCCGACATTTCATCGTCTGTATCTCCACATCCTCGGGTGTAGCCTGAGCTAACCCAGGGCTTGCGTGTAGCCTCTGCGATCGTCCTCTTCGTCGAAATGCTCGATCAATTCTACGATCTCGTCGGCATCAAGTAAGCCTCCGTGCCGTGTTCGCGCATCTCGTTAAATCGTTCCAGTGGGGTCATCGGTTCTTCTTCTTGCTCCAGGTATCGCGCAGGGAGACGGTGCGGTTGAAGATGAGACGTCCGTCGCGGCTGTCGGGATCGAGGTTGAAGTAGCCCACGCGTTGGTGGAAATGGTCGTAGGGACGGGCCGTGGCCAGATCTTCCTACGTAGCAGTCGGTGAGCACCTCGAGGGAGTTCGGATTGAGCAGCTCGAGGAAGTCACGATCCTTCTCCTCCATCGGGTTCTCGACGGTGAAGAGTCGGTCGTAGAGGCGCACCTCGGCCTGGAGTGCGTGCGGTCGACACCCAATGGATGGTGCCCTTGACGCGACGGTTACTCGGGCATACCGGTCTTTGTCTGCGGATCATATTCGGCGCTAGACCTCCGTCACCTCGCCCGCTTCGTTCTTCTTGCAACCGGTGCAGCGGACGATGTAGGCGCAGCGCAGACGCACCTCTTGACCGGGCGTGAGGCGATAGTAATTCTTCGGAGCCTCCTCCATGAAGTCCTCGCGCTCGATATAGAGTTCGCGGGTGAAGGCGATCGGTGTGTGCCCTCGGCGAGGTTCTCGGGTTGTTGACGGATTCCATCATCTCGACTTGCCCCTCAGGATGAGTTGGTGATGATGAGCTTCACGAGGTGGAGCACAGCGGCCACGCGGCGGGCGGTGGCGTTCAGATCCTCGCGCACGGCATGCTCAAGCAGGCTACGTCGATGACGCCGTCGTACTTCGTGTAGCCGATCATGTCCACGAGTGCGGATCGAGGCGGGGTGAAGCCGCGGCGGCGATAGCCACAGATGGTGGCATGCGGGGTCGTCCCAACCGTTGACGCGGTGCTCCTTGACGAGCTGCAACAGTTTGCGCTTGCTCATGACGGTGTAGAGTCAGGTTGAGGCGGTTGAGACTCCGTCTGACGGGTGCGGTAATTGTCCTCCGGTCTTGAAGGGGGCTTTCGATGGGGCGGTCGATGAAGTAGTCGTAAAGCGGGCGGTGCACCTCGAACTCGAGCGTGCAGAGCAGATGGGTGACACCCTCGAAATAGTCGCTCTGGCCGTGGGCAAAGTCGTACATCGGGTAGACGTTCCAGGTGCGACCGGTGCGGTGGTGCGGCGTTTTGATGATGCGATAGATGATCGGGTCGCGGAAGTGCATATTGGGCGATGCCATGTCGATTTTTGGCGCGGAGGGTCATGGCACTTTTACGTCGAGGCTCGCCGCTGTTCATGCGCAGAAGAGGTCTCGACTCTCCGCCGTGGGACGGTTGCGGAAGGGCTTTCGTGCCGGCCGGCTACAGTGGGCGATCCCTTCTGCTCGGCGATGACCTCGGCCGTCTGTTCATCCACATAAGCATGGCCGTGATCGATGAGCCAGAGGGCAAACTCAAAGAGCTGACCGAAATAGTCCGGAGGCGTAGTAGATAGTTTTTCCCAGCGGAAGCCGAGCCACTGGATGTCCTCCTGAATGGAGTCGACATACTCGACGTCTTCTTTGATGGGGTTGGTGTCGTCGAAGCGCAGGTTGCACGTGCCGCCATGCTTGCGGGCGATGCCGAAGTCGAGGGCAGATGGCCTTGGCGTGACCGATGTGTAAATAACCGTTCGGCTCGGGTGGGAAGCGCGTCATGCACGCGTCCGCCGTTGCGACCTTCAGCGAGGTCTTTTTCTACCATTTGTTCTGATGAAGTTGAGGCTCTTTTGCCTTCCTCTTGGGGAGTATCTGTTCAGCCATCGGATAGATGTGCTATGCGTTACGAATCCTGTTTAATTGAGGCGCAAATGCAGCATGCGGATCCAGAGTCTCTCGGGGGCGGTTTTCACCCCGTATATACGTTCCGAGGTGGTCGGAATACGTTAGGGAGGTGGTCGGAATACGTTCGAACCTATTAGAATCACGTTGGTGAGGTGGTTCTGATAGGTTCGGAACGTATTCTAATAGGGTTCCGAGGTGGTTGTAATACGTTTCGGAACCTATTGGAATACGCGTTGGTGAGGTGGTTCTAATAGGTTCGGAACGTATTCTAATAGGTTCCGAGGTGGTATAATACGTTCTGGACGTGGTCTACGACGTTCCGAGGTGGTCATAACCACGTTCCGGACGTATCGCAACCACGTTCCGGACGTATCGCAACCACGTTCCGGACGTATCACAACCACGTTCCGGACGTATCGCAACCACGTTCGGAACGTATCGACACCCACCTCGGAACGGTATTTCAGCTCTTCGGCGTGCGATGGATGGTGCGGGCGTCGGCCTGAGCGAGTGGGCACTGACGAGGATGTCCTGCAGGTCGACGTGCGTGGGGCGGTGAGGGCGAAGCGGATGGTGCAGGCGATGTCGTCCGCCGAGAGCGGCGATGTAGCCGTCATGAGACGCTGGCGGCGCGTTGGTTGTCGCCCTTGAAGCGGACGATGGAGAACTCCGTCTCCACGGCGCCGGGGCAGATGAGGCTCACGCGGATGCCGTAGGGCAGGAGGTCCTGACGCATGCCTTGGCTGAGGGCGCGCACGGCGTGCTTCGTGGCGCAGTAGACGGCGCCGCCGGGGTAGACCTCGCGGCCGGCGATGGAGCCGAGGTTGACGATGTGTCCAGCGCGGCGGGCGACCATGCCCGTAACGGCGCGGGTGACGTAGAGCAGGCCTTTTGATGTTGGTGTCGATCATGCGTTCCCAGTCGTCGGGGTCGCCCTCGTGGATCGACTCGAGACCGACGGCCAGTCCGGCGTTGTTGATGAGCGTGTCGATGGCCTGCCATTCGTCGGGCAGGCTGGCGATGGCTTCCTCGACGGCGTCGCGGCGACGGACGTCGAAGGTGAGCGCCAGGAAGCGGCTCTTAGGGTAGGTCAGGCCAGCTCGTCGCGGAGGCTTCGAGGGCGTTCGCGGCGTCGGCCGAAAAGTGAGGATCAGGTGGTGGCCATCTGGGCCCAATGCGTGGGCCGTAGCCCGACCGATGCCTGCGGTACTTTTCGGTGATCGTGTGATGGGTTGCATAGAGGGTAGAGTTTAGAGGGTTGGAGGGTAGAGGGTAGAGGATGAAGGATAGAGGTAGAGGGTAGAGGTGGAGGGTAGGAGTGGAGAGTAGAGGTAGAGGGTGGGGTAGAGGTAGAGGGTAGAGGTGGAGGTGGGGTGAGAGTGGAGGGGCGGGGAAGGGCAGGAATAGAAGTCTGAGTCTTTCAGTGCGGCTCTACCCTCTACCCTCTCCCTCTACTCTCTATCTTCTGACCCCGGATCTTGTGATCCATCTCGAGGGGATGACCATGGATAGCTCCATGAATCCCATGTGGCCGTCCTCGTGCGGGGATCTGGTAGATGAGCTTCTTGCGACCGTTCTTTTCGATCGTGTAGACGTGTTTGCGTTCGTTGCGCATCATGTCTTCCGAGCATCGTGCGGGCGGGCTCGGGGTGACAGTCGAGCACATTACAGCCGATCGAGCTCCTGTCCGCTTGAGGTTCACCTCGCGCGACTGGTTGTTCATATCGATGATCCGCCTCGCGGTCGCCAAGCCGTGACAGCGATGTCGGCTTCTTGGAAATACTTCATCATAAGGGGGATCTAAAAAGTGAAAGGAGCCCGGCCGCTCTCTACGAAAGGGTGACCGGGCTTACCTGCAATTACGCTATATGATGTACGTCACCGATCAGCACTGGCAGCAGCCGCAGAGGGTGGAGCACGCAGGTTACGGTCGCCATAGGCATTGTTGACGCGAGCCACATTGACCCAGAACTTGCCGTCGTGCAACCACTCCGGCGGAGGCCGCCTTGGTGCGCGGATAGGGATGGCTCCACGCGTCGGCCGTCACCTCATACTCGGGGTGCGGTGCGTTCTTGAGCACATTGTCCTCCTTGTCGGCCGTGCCCTTCTCCACCTCGTCGATCTCCTTGCGCGGATGCACTGCATCACTTCCACAAAGCGATCCAGCTCGTGCTTGCTTTCGCTCTCCGGTCGGCTCGATCGCGAGCGTACCGTGCACAGGGAAGGAGAGTGTGGGGGCGTGATAGCCGAAGTCCATCAGGCGCTTGGCGATGTCGCTCTCGTCGATGCCAGATTGCTCCTTGATGGTGCGGCATTCGAGGATCAGCTCATGGCCCACGCGACCGCGCGCACCATTATAAACGATGCCGTGAGTCCTTCTCCAGCTTCGCGGCCAGATAGTTGGCGTTGAGGATGGCCACCTTGGTAGCTTCCGTCAGCCCGTCGGCACCCATCATGCGGATATAGCCATGGGTGATGGGCAGGATGCCAGCGCTACCGTGAGCGCGCAGCCACATGATGTTGAGGCTGTTACCAAGGCCACGGGGTGGGAGGGAGGAAGGGCAGCAGGTGCTCAGCCACGCAAACAGGACCCTACACCGGGGCCACCGCCGCCGTGAGGCGAAGCGAAGGTCTTGTGGAGGTTCAGGTGGCGAACGTCGGCGCCGATCGTTCCGGGGTTCGTCAGACCGACCCTGAGCGTTCATGTTGGCGCCGTCCATGTAGAGTTGTCCACCGCAGGCATGCACGATGTCGCTGTTTCCGATGTCTGTCTCGAAGATACCGTGCGTCGAGGGTAGGTGATCATGCTCGCGGCCAGATTGTCGCGGTTCTCCTCGGCCTTGGTGCGGAAGTCAGCCAGGTCGACGTTTCCTTCTCGTCGCAGCGTACGGTGACGGTCGTAAGCCGCACTGGATGGCACTGGCGGGGTTCGTACCGTGAGCCGAAGCCGGCAGCAGCACTACGTTGCGGTGTCCCTGTCCGATGCTTTCGAGGTAGAGCGGATGATGCGCAGACCGTGTGCTCGCCCGCAGCGCCGGGTTCGGTTGCAGCGTGACGCCTTTGCAGACCGGTGATCTCGATCAGTGCCGCGGAGGGTTCTCGATCATTTCAATGTATCCGGCCGCCTGATCCACGGGGGCATAGGGGTGGATGTTCTGGAACTCGGGCCGACTGAGCGGCAACATTTCAGAAGCGGCATTGAGCTTCATCGTGCACGAACCAGCGGAATCATGGAGTGAGCCAACGAGATGTCGCGACGCTCGAGGCGCTTGATGTAACGCATCAGCTCCGTCTCGGTGTGATACTTGGTGAAGAGTTCCTGCTCCAGCGAATTTGAGGTACGCACGAACTGCTCGTCGAAGTAGCGGCTGCGGTTGATGTCGTCCACGTTGGCGGCATACGTCTTGCCTGCCACGCCGGCAAACATTTGCAGCAGCACGGCCAGCGCCTTCGGTTGCGTCGTCTCGTCAAGGCTGATGCCCGTGACCGTCCTCGAGTAGCGCAAGTTGATGTTGCACTCCAGTGCAATCTCGCGCGCGTCTTGACCTCTATGCCCTCCGGCGGAGTGCAATCTTGAGCGTATCGAAGAAGTTCTTGTTCTCCTGCTTATAGCCCAGCTTCTCCAGCTCCTCGGCCAAGAATCCGGCGTAAGCATGGATACGTGATGCGATGTCGCGCAGCCCGTCAGGACCATGATAAACGGCGTAGAATCCGGCCATCGTAGCCAGTAGTGCCTGTGCGGTACAGATGTTCAGACGTGGCCTTCTCACGCTTGATATGTTGCTCGCGCGTCTGCAGTGCCAGACGGTAAGCGGGGTGATTATAGCGTCGACCGAGATACCGATGATACGGCCGGGGATGGTACGCTTGTAGTCATCCTTCGTGGCAAAATAACCTGCCGACGGACCGCCGTAGAACATCGGAATACCGAAGCGCTGACTGCTACCGAACACCACATCCGCACCCCATTCGCGGAGGTGTCAGCAGTACGAGGCTCATCAGGTCAGCCGCTACAGCTACGCGCACATCCTTGGCGTGAGCTGCCTCCACAAACGCACGATAATCTTCGATCTCACCGTCGCCATTCGGGTATTGCACGATGGCGGCAAATACGTCGGTAAACTCAAACGTCTTGAAGTCGCCCGTCACCACCTCGATGCCTTGCGGCTCCATGCGGGTATGGATCTGCCTTGGTCGACTCAAACACGTGCTCATCGACGAAGAGCGTGTTCGCCCCAGCCTTGGCCAGAGCGCGGCTACGCGTACCATGAAACATCCGTAGCGGCCTCAGCGGCTGCCGTAGCCGCCTCGTCCAAGAGCGAGCAGTTGGTCAGCGGTAGCCCGGTCAGTTCGCAGATCACGGTCTGGAAATTCAGCAGCGCCTCAAACGACCCCTGCGAGATCTCGGCCTGATACGGCGTGAGAGGTGTACCACGCGGGGTTTCTCAAACACATTGCGCACAATGGGCGCCGGGCAAACCGTGTCGTACCATCCCATACCGATGTAGAGGTAAATATCTTGATCTTGCCTGCCAGCTCGGCGATGTGCTCAGCGAACTTGCGCTCCGTCATCGCGGGGGCAGGGTTCCAGCAGTTTCGTCAGCGGATGTCCGAGGTATCGTTTGTTCGATCAGCTGCATCCAGCGAGTTTACCCCGATGGCTTTCAGCATCGCAGCTTTTGTCGTCATCGGTCGTAACGCCGATATGCGACGGTTGGAAAAAGTTTGTTCGTATCCATGTCTCTTTTGATTGTATGGATGATTATAGTAAAGGTTCTCGTTTTTCTCTATGCCAACGGTCGTCGCGGGGCCGTGGCCCGAATAGACGACTGTAGGCGTCAGGCAGCGTCAGCAACTTCTCGCGGATGGCCGTGATGAGCGTCCGTAAGTCGCCGCCCCAAAGGTCTGTCCGACCGATGCCTTGCCTTCAAACAACGCGTCGCCGGACAGCACGGAGCCATCCTGCGACGCATAGCGAAAGGCTACCCGGTGAATGGCGGTGTAGCCAGCACTTGTAATTCCGACTGCCCGAAGCGCACCGTGTCGCCCTCGGACGGGTATTTCGTCACCGAGCACCGTCTCGAACGCTTTGCTCGGCGGCAAACGAGTCCAGCCATCTGCTCCTCAAAGCGACGGCAACGCTCACACATCCTTTTGCGAAGCCTCGGGCAGCAACCCGTACGTATCGCGGATGAAGGCGTTACCGATGATGTGGTCGAAATGTAGATGCGTGCGAGCAGCCTAACCGGCGTCAGACCGTACTCCGTGATGTAATCTGCGAGGCGCGCTCCGTTCGCGCGCCATCATGCAGACCGCAGTCCGACGACGGCCTCCGCTGTCTCATCGCTGAGCACATAGGTATTCTCCCCCGAGGGATTGAATTCAACTGTTTGATCGTAATCATGAGGGATATAGACGATTTGCTTGGTCTTGAAATAAGGTTCCCGAAATGAGGCATCGATGTCGCGCGGCTAGCCTGCTCGCGAACAGCGCAATCTCGTGTTGCAGCTCTCCACCTCGAGGCAGATCAACCCGTTGGGCAGCGCGTTTTGTTGTTCCTCGCGGATGTTCTTCCGCACCGCTGCGCCAAATCGCGCAGTGGCATCACTGCCCGACTCACAAAGTCAAAACCTGCCCCGCTCGTCTTCCACGCGCTCGTGGCACGTCGTCACATTCCGTAGCTCCAGCGCCTCCGCACGGCCTGGCGCACGCGGATCTTCTTTCCCACTGTCCACCAAATGGAACGTCACTTTGGGAAAAAGGATGGCCAGCGGAATGCCCGGAAACCCTCCGCCCGTACCTACGTCCATCACCGCCGATCCCGCCCGAAAACGAATCATCCGCTCGATACTCAGCGAGTGTAGCATGATGCAAAATACAGATTTTCGATGTCGACGCGAGATCACGTTGATCTTCGCATTCAGTCGGTAAAGCGCACCCAGCGCTTCAAATTGCCGACGTTGCGTCTCGTTCAGGTCAGGATAATAACGTTGACAGCCTCCATTCCGTGCGTCAAAAGACCAGATGCGCGATCGGGCTGTCGCGGCGCATCAGATGGCGGACTTTCTCGTAGGGGATACGCACCGAAGTGACTCCCAGCGCGCCCGCTGCGATGTCGCTTTCGTTGAAAGTAAGGTGATCGATGTCGTCCACATAGAAATTGCCGGTTCAGGTAAATCGTCATTGATGTTATAGAAACCGATGTTCTCCAGATCGGCCACCTTGTCTACATTGTTATATAGCGCAATGGCGTCCGGACGATGATCTTCGCCAGATCGTCCTTGTAGTCCCTCCATTTGAAAATCCTCCGCTTTCCGTCCGCAGTTGCGCGTCTTCAGGTCGATCTGACCATTGGTGTACGTGCGGACTGGCGAGGGTATGCCCAGCGTTGTGTCCCGATAGACAGATATCTCTGGCATCGTCTTTTGGTTAAACAGAATGCTATCGTTCCAGCAGCTCCTGTTCCGGTAGCGACGGCCGGTCCGGAAGTGTCGAATTTCCTCCGCCCGCCGAGAGTCCATCACCGCCGTGCGGTCCTCCGTGTCCTGCTCAAAAGGTCCGAGCGTCTATCCTTCAGGTGCAAGCCGTAATCCTCGGCATACTTGTTCATCGCCTCCTATGATTGTGGCAGTTGCGCATACGTGTCGCCCAGCATGCTCCGGACGAATTGCTGTTGCACAGCCTCAAGCACGCCCGGTTGGCATACTCCGTCGGATACGTGAAATGGATCTTCTAAGCACGCGCCCTCGGTCGCGGTGTCCTTCTTGTTCCACGGGATAAGTCTTTTCAGCCACCACCGACTCGAAACGGGTGCATTCTCTTCGATCTCTCCCCTCGATATGGCACGCTGAGAGCATTCGGACAAGCGAAGAGAGGGTCCAACCCCTTTGTTGTAACCAATATTGCATGCTTCTTGCATTGTAATGCGGCGTGGCGGCGATGTAAGACGCTGTTCAAAATCTACTATTTTCGGCCCATTCTGCCTCCTCGAAGGCTCCGCGCGCCACCTCGCACCCTTGTTCGCCACCTCCAGAGCCCTTGTGAGTACGAAAATAGTCTCGTTCCACCTGTTAAGCCCTTGCAGATACCAACAAGTCCGCTCCGCCCCGTTGGAGGCCCTTATAGACCGCATTTTCAATCGATCGGAACTTCCCGAATGATGGCTGCACTATCTCTATTTCAGGAAGTTCGAAAGCATATACATCTATAATATTCTCGTAATTATCGAAAGGAATAGACTAACACGTATATAATCTTCGGATCTTCCGATAAGTCTATACTCTACTTTTAAGACTTTCGGATACTCCCGAATTCCTTTAATATGCATATCCTATTTTCCGGAAGTATCCGTTATCTTAAAGTCTAATTTCAATCAATCGGGAATTCCCGAATGTGTTTATACATGATCTTATCCTGTTCAGAATCTCCGGGACTTCTATATACGATGCAAATAGCTCCGGAAGTTTCGAACTATCAGAGTTATAATCTGGTTCGGAGGTTCCGAACAAACCCACAATCTATGGAATGAGCTTTGGGAAGTTCCGAACGATTGGAAATATGTACTCCGTAAGGTCTTATTCGAGGAGTATAAGCCTCTCAGAGACGGAGTTTAGAGCCTTATCTCGTCCGCTACGCCAGGAAAATGATCGCAGGCATGTCGCACGGACAGCAAGCCCGTTGAAGTTCGTTTGGGAGGTTTCTTGCCCGTCGAAAACCTGCTTTAGCGTTGTTTTTCGCAACTTTATACATTAGTAATAGATGGCAGGGACGAATTACCAAGATCGACATCAATCAAGAGACTGAAATCGGCTTACATCGACTTCCTCGATGCATCGGTCATCGTCTCCCGGGCACTACCGGGACGTTAGAGACGGATTCAAACTGCCCGTGCATCAGCGACGTCCTTTTCCGGGATGAACGAGCTGAGGAAATACTTCAGACAAACCCTATAGGCAGCCAGAATCGTCGGCGGCGAGTGCTGGGTAAATGCCACCGCACGGCGATTCTTCCGGTCTACTGCGTTAGTCCGACTGGCCCAGAGGGTGGTCCATACGCGGTACACACGCTGGTCGATGGGCAAGAGGTAACTTCGGCTCTGTGGACGGCGACAGCCCGGCCGCTATGCGATACTACCGAGGGCTTGCGCTTGAACTGCGACTGGCTGAGAAATGTTGCGGGATATAGATAAGGATACGGTTGACTTCCAGCTCAACTTCGACGATACGCTGCAAGAGCCTACTGTGTTGCCAACGCGCATCCCGAACCTGCTTATCAATGGGGCATCGGGCATCGCCGTGGGGATGGCGACAAACATGCCGCACGCACTGACATGACGGAGGTGCTTCGCGCCTGTCGAGCTTATGTGGACGCACGCGGCGAGATCGATGTCGAGGACTGATGGGGCACGTCAGAGCGCCCGACTTCCCGACCGGGGCCACGATCTACGGTTACGCCGGTATCAAGGAAGCGTTCGAGACAGGGCGCGGGCGCATCGTTATCCGCGGTAAGGCGGAGATCGAGAGCGGCGCGGCGCACGATAAAATCGTCATCAGCGAAATCCCACATGGTGAACAAGGGCGGAGCTGATCCGTGCCATCGCTGATCTGGTGAACGGAAGCGGCTCGACGGCGTGTCGAACGTGACGACGAATCGGACCGCAGCGGTATGCGTATGTCGTGGTGGACGTGAAGCGTGAGGCGAACGCTAACATCGTGCTGAACAAGCTGTATAAGATGACGGCCTTACGGTCGTCTTTCGAGCGTGAAGCGAACATCGCGCTCGTGAACGGTCGGCTGAAGCGATGAACCTGAAAGATCTGATCGGTAACTTCGTCGATCATCGCCGCGATGTTGTCCCTGCGCCGCACACGCTTCGAGACGAAGAAAAAGCCGAGGAGCGCGCGCCCACTTATCCTCCAAAAGGCTGATCATCGCCTCAGATCACATCGACGAGGTCATCGCCATCATCCGCTCTCCAGCAGTCCGCAGCAAGCGTATTGATCGGCTCCGCGAACGTTTCCGAACTGTATCCGAAAGTCGAGCGCGCGCCGTCGTTGGAAATGCGCTTGCGCCAACTCCTCGGGCTGGAGCAGAAGGAGGCTCCGCGCCGAATACGAGGAGATCAAGAAAGCTGATTGCTCGTCTCAGGAGATCCTCGAAAACGAAGACCGTCTGCTGCAGGTCATCCGCGATTCTGAATTCAAGAAAGTCATCGACAAATACCAGTGACAGTAGCGCAAGACGGACATCGTCTACGCCTCGAAGAAACTGAACCCGGAGGGAACTTCTACGCCGACGACTGAAATGATGCATCACCATCTCACATATGGGTTACGGCAAAAGCGCACGCCGCTCGGTGAGTTCGTGCGCAGCGGACCCGTGGTGGGGTGGGGTCGAGGCTCCGGAAACGCGCGAAGAAGACTTCGTCGAGCACATCTATCCGGCCTCGATGCGCCACGATCCTGTTCTTCACCGCCAAAGGGCGCTGGCTGGAAGAAGGTCTACGAGATTCGAGAGCGCGAAGAAAACGCAAAGGGCGCGCCATCAAAACTTCCTCAACATCGAGCTCGGACGACCGCGTGAATGCCTTTATCGCATCAAAAGACCTGACGGGCGACGTGGACTCATCAATTCGCACTACCTGCTCTTCTGCGCAAGCGCGGACTGATCGAAGACATTGCTCGAGGCCTATTCTCGTCCGCGTCAGAACGGCGTGAATGCCATCGCACTGCGCGAAGGCGACGGTGTGATCAAGTGCGCCTCACGAACGGAAACAACGAAGTGATCATCGCCAATCGGAATGGTCGCGCGATCCGATTCCATGAGAGCAAAGTGCGCGTGATGGGACGTATGGCCGCCGGTGTGCGTGGCATGACGCTCGATGGCGACGACGACGAGGTAGTCGGCATGATCTGCATCAAGCATCCTGAGCAAACGAGACGGTGCTCGTCGTCTCTGAACAGGGATACGGCAAGCGCTCCGCCATCGATGATTATCGCGTCACGAACCGCGGAGGTAGAGGGCATTAAGACAATCAAGTGACCGAAAGACGGGCAAGCTGGTCTGGCATCAAAAACGTCACCGAGGACAATGACCTAATGATCATCAATAAGTCCGGTATCACGATTCGCATGAAGGTGGCCGACTTGAACGTGATCGGCCGCGCCCTCAGGGGCGATCCGCCTGATCAACTTGGAGAAACGTAGACGACGAGATCGCATCCGTCTGCAAAGTGGTCTCCAGATCGGAAGAGGATCGAGATTGGCGGCGTGGAAGAGTCGGCTGACGAGGCGCCGAACACACTCGACCGACAACGCGTGATCCTCGAAGCTATCAATCATCCATTCATACACAATTAAAAATTAGAGAACATGAGGCGAGTATTAGTAACCATCGGCTTGTACTGATGACGACCGTCGTCTTTGGTCAGAAGAAAGCTCGTATCGATGCAGAACGCATTGCGAAAGATTCCAAACCGGATTTCAACGAAGCGGCCCTGATCAAAGGGGCCATGGAAAACGCCGAGACAAAGGACGACGCAAGACCTGGTAGTGTGGCGGCCTCATTGAAGACACGCACTCAGTACCGAAAACATGAAGCAGATCCTCGGACGAAGCCCGACGAAGCCGTCATGTATGAGGCGCTTGGAAACATCCTGCCGTACTTTCAAGGAGTCCTATCGGCTTGATCAACTGCCCAACGAGAAGGGCAAGGTGAAGCCCAAATACGACGAAAGACATCAAAGGGTACGCTCAACGCAAACATCCTCTACTACTTGAACGGGCGCGTACTTCTTCGACCAGAGGAATTACAAAAGGGCCCACGATTTCTTTGAGCAATATCTCAGAGATCGCCGACCTGCCCTTTATGAAAGGCGAAAAGAGCAGCCGCAAGAGATTCCAACTTTTATGATCGTGCAATTCTACGCAGCCATTGCCGCCATGCAAATGGACAATCCTCAGCAGGCTATCAAGGACTTGAACCGGGCTAAGGAACGGACTACCGTCGTTTCGATGTCTATCAGTCGCTCTAGTTACGTATACGATCAGGTGCTCAAGGGACACCGTCGGCTTGGAGAAGACCTTGGAGGAGGGCATGAAGCCTCTTCCCCGACTCGAGCTACTTCTGAACAACATGATCAATGTCTCGCATCAGCACCAAGCGCAATGGGCAGGCTATGCAGCTGCTGAACACAGCCATTTCCAAGAGCCCCAACAACCCGCAGCTCATTTCGCCCTCGGCAGCCTCTATGAGGTCGGTCTGAAGGACGAAGCCAAGGCAGAAGAGGCTTACAAGAAAGCGCTTGACTTGGATCCTGAATCCATCAGACATCTTCAGCGTGGGGCGTCTCTATTTCAACCAAGGCGTGAGCTTGCTGGACAAAGGCCAATTCACTGAACGACCAGAATCGAGTATAAAGGCGGAAAAGCAAAGGGGCTGAAGCGATGCTTCGCAAAGCGCTACCGTTCTTTGAGAAGGCGCACAAGCTGAAACCAGAGGAAAGAGAATACATGCATCGGACTCAGAGGCATTTGTTACAATCTGGTATGAACAAGGGGTTCGACGCGATCAACGCGAAATGATCGAAGTAAATCCGTCAATATTTTTGGCTGTCCGCGCGGCCCTCCATGGATCCGGAGGGTGTCGCGCGGATATGCCCTCTCTCCTATGATTACAGGTTAACATAATTGTTATTGTCGATCATATGGAAGTAGGAGGGAGGGGCTGTTTGGACTAATCAGCCAACACGATGGCCTATCGTGGATTGTCTGAAATTCATCCCGATACGCGGTGTATTTTAGGGCGCAAATGGGAGGTCACACAGGAATCGCACTGGAAAATGGGTGAGATGCACTACGGTCAGAAGTAGGTCTTGAATCCGTCAGGGAAAAAGGACGATCCGAATACCGTCTCGGAGATGTTTCATCGCGTTTGATGTTCAGCGCAATCTAAAGTGCGACCGGAAAATGGATCTGAGATATAATCCCCAAAAGCGTACCCGCCTAACCCTTACCCAAAACGCACCTCCCCAAAATGTACCCAGTGAATCTTATCCCCAAAAGCAATCCCGAAAAACGTACCCGCCTAACCCTTACCCCCAAAACGCATCTCCCAAAATGTACCCAGTGAATCTGTCCCCAAAAAGCAATCCCGAAAAACGTACCCGCCTAACCCTTACCCCAAAAACTCACCTCCCCAAAAATGTACCCAGTGAATCTGTCTCCCAAAAGCAATCCCGAAAACACGTACCCGCCTAACCCTTACCCAAAACTCACCTCCCAAAATGTGCCAGTGAATCTATCAAAAAGCAATCCCGAGAAACGTACCCACAAAACCTTATTCCAAAACACACCCTCTCAAAACGCTGCCTCACGAAAACCCTGACCAAAAAGCGATCCTGAAAAACATACCCCACGAATCTTTTGCTCAAAAGCAATCCCGAAAAACGTTCCACCAAAACCTTACCTAAAACACTATCCCGAAAAACGTTCCCGCCTAACCCTTTCCTCAAGACACACCCTCTCAAACATGCCGTCTAAAGCCTTGACAAAAGGGGAATCGTCGGGTGAGAGCGCCTGAACTTTTCAGGGAGTTTCGGGCAGCGTCTATCTTTGCGCATCCAACGCTTGGGCGGGGAGACTTATCCGTCGTTTGTGGTGTGCCTGAAATGGGCCGAGGTCTCCGGACTAGAGGCACGGGAGGGCTGCCTAACCCGGCGCTCCGGACCTGCACGACGCATAACATCCACCTGTAACTACTCCGATTTTTAGTATCTGATTCTACCATCGTCACCGGCCAATACGTACAGATCGACCAGACACCGGCGAGCTTAGGCGCGCGCGTCCTGGGGCAGCTGATCGACACCGTGCTGCTACTCGTTTACTGCGCGGCCGTGTTTTTGGGCTCTGGATCGCCTACATGCAAATGACTGGGGGCGAGCAAGATGCGTTTGGCTCCTTCCTGATCCTCTCCGTCTTTTTACCTTCCCGCGCTCGGTTACACCTTCTTTTGGGAGACGTTCAACAACGGGCAGACGCCCGGCAAGCGTTTCTTGGGCATGCGCGTGGTCATGAAAAACGGAACAGGCCCACCGTGGCGGCTTACCTGTTCCGATGGCTGTTTCTGCTCATCGACATGCACACTCCGTACGTCGGCATACTCGTGTATTGCCCCGACCAAGAACAACCAGCGGGTCGGCGACTCGGCGGCTGGACGCCTCGTCATCGGCGAGAAAGACTACAAGAAGATCCACGTCACACTCGACGAGTTCAGCCATCTGAACCCAACCCAACCGACTGCCAGCCCGTCTTCTCCCACTAGGCCGAACGGCTCTCGCCGGCACCGAGTCGACCTCATCAACCGCACACTCACGTGGCGGCGACCGGCAGACGCGCCCCGAGCGTATCCGCCAGTTGGCCAACGAGGTGCGCCGTTTTCTCGGGCTTGCCGGACAATGGCGCGCCGACGAGGCCCTGCTCCGCACCCTCGTTCGCGATTATCAGCATTACGCCCTCGGAGGCGACCGTCTAAATCAGATTCAGATCCTCGTATCGCCCCACCAACCCCACCCATTTGTTCTTAGATTTCAGTGTTTCACCCCGTAACCCACTCGTTTTGTTCTTAGAATTTTTGGCGTTCAGCCTGTCCACGCGGCGCGTAAGCCATTCGGACGACAAGTTCCACCCCATAACCCACTCATTTGTTCTTAGATTTTTGGCGTTCAGCCTGTCCACGCGGCGCGTAAGCCATTCGGACGACAAGTTCCACCCGTAACCCACCCATTTGTTCTTGAGATTTCAGTGTTTCAGCCCCACTTAACCCAACAAGTAATTCTTAGATTTTTAGTTTTTGTAGCTTATGAGAGACCCTGATTTTATTGACGCACGAGAACTACCCGGCGTCCAAAGCCAACTCGAGCGCTGCTCGAATCCCCTGCCCAGAAGGGCACCCCGTTGTCATTCGCAGCCTCTGCGAAATGTACCCCGACGGACGCATCGATGTTGCCGTTGAGCAAAAGCCTCGCTGGAGGAATTTGACCGTATTATTTTTCAGTACCCCATGTATTGGTACGACGTCCCGGCCTTTTTCAAAAAGTGGATCGACGAGGTTGTCGCCTTTGGCTGGGCTTTCCGGGACCCGCGAGGCGCTCGAAGCGCAAATCCGTCGACCTCGTGATCCTCGCGGAAGTCCCGCGAGGACCTTCACCCGCGAGCAAGCAGGATTCACCATCGAGGGAGTCCGCCCTGCCCGTCATCGCCACCATCCGCTACGATGCAAGCCCAATACGTCGGCCTCGTCGCCCTCTGCATGGCGACAATCTCGACCCCGCCGGGTGGCTGGGTCGCGCGCGGCCTACCAGCGTTTGGTGCTGGGAAAGTGAATCGGCCGATGGACTGATTCGTTTTATCTCCATTTTTATACCTCGATGGCCGGCGGTCTCCATGCAGACCCCGGCCATCGCTAATGTATGTATATATGAAATGTACGCGCACGCGCGTTTCCTGTATATATATGCGGGGGTAGGAGAGGAGACTTGGCGGACCGCACTTCAGATGGGCGCCGCGATCCCGCAGAGGCCACAGCACTCCACCGGTCTGTTGAAAAATAATTCTGGCCCCCTACCCTATTCGCTTTTTCTAAATGTTTGTACATTTCGCCCCCGTTCCTACAGCGGTAGGGCGCTTGAATGCTTTTTGAGGTCAGAGGCGTTGGGTCGCACGTACGGGGCGCCATCCTCGGCAAGTTTTTGAAGTCCGCCGAACGGTGCAGCGCGAAACCCGCCGGGTTTTGGGCTCTGCCACTCGACATGGAGCGAAACCGCCGGGTTTTGGGCTCTGCCACTCGACATGGGCGAAACCCGCCGGGTTTTGGGCTTTGCCACTCGACATGGAGCGAAAACCCGCCGGGTTTGGGCTTTGCCACTTGACATGGAGTGAAATCCGCCGGGTTTTGGGCTTTTGCCACTCGACATAGGAGCAAAACCCGCCGGGTTTTGGGCTTTGCCACTCGACGTGGAGCGAAACCCGCCGGGTTTTGGGCTTTGCCACTCGACATTGAAGCAAAACCCGCCGGGTTTTGGGCTTTGCCACTCGACATGGAGCGAAACCCGCCGGGTTTTGGGCTTTGCCACTCGACATGGAGCGAAACCCGCCGGGTTTGGACTTTTGCCACTCGACATGAAGCAAAACCCGCCGGGTTTTGGGCTCTGCCACTTGACATGGGCAGAAAACCCGCCGGGTTTTTGGGCTCTGCCCTGGTTTGAGATGAAACCCGGCGGGTTTTGCTCGGATCTGTGGCAAACGCGGACCGTTCGCCGATTGGTTGTGGGGCGCAGCGCACGTCTCGGATCCGAAAAGTGACGCGTATTTCTTGCATCTATCTGATCTATGCTTATTTTTGATCGTTTATACCCATTCAAATTATATGACACAATGGACGAAATCATTGGAAATTGATCCCATAGGGATGAAAAAGCTCGACAACGGGCAACACGTACATTTTCACAGCAGGGCTTACGATTTGAGTCAACGAATACGAGCCTGCAAAAATCGGTCTCCAGGAGCCGCTCAAGACGGGTGGAAAGGCAACATCGATACCGAAGAAGACATCGGTAGGAGGTGGTCGCAGAGACGCTAACCAAAACGATGAACAAAAAGACGAGGGCGTGACCGCATTCTTGCACATCTTTCCGGCTGATTCGTGCTTGCGTCTTCTCACCCGGAAGGAGGCCGAGGAGAAGGCTGCGTCGGAGTTGGCGCTGGTAATCAACAGCTACGGACGGGTGCAGCGCAGTCGTTCGACCGCCAATCGTCGCATATCGAGTGGCCTTCTGGTCGACCTGAAGAAAACCGAGAACGCGCACGTGACCACGTTGCGCCTCACGTCTGCCCCTCGCGAGAAAGTGGAGGCGGCCAACGGGAATGCAAAAAGCTCTATCTGCAGAGTGTCAAGGAACCCGCACCGAAGCACATTTGCCGGCGGCTGAAGTGCGACCGAAGACGGATGCCATTTATAACCGCGTGGTCTTCATGCTCAAGCGGCCTATGTCTCCGGCGTCGCGTCGGTCGATAAAGCGGCGCTCAAGCAGCTCGCCGAGCACCTGAACAGCCTCGTCGACCGGACCGATAAAGGCTTACCACCAGAGTCTGGCCCAGAAGAAATCGGCGGCGGACAAAAAGAAGAAGAAACCGGACGCCCCAACCGAAAGAGCCGAGGCCCAAGAGAGCGAAGGAGGGCGACAAGCCGGATATCCATCTCCCCGAGCCGGAGGCGCCGAAGAAAGCCGGTGGCGGCGAAGGCAAGAAACCGGACACGGGCAGTGGCGGCGGCGGTGGCGCCCGGGTGGCGGAAGCAGTCCGGAGATCACTTTGCCGGAAGAGTGAAAAACGGGTGAACCCTAAAAAGGCCCGGTACCCGGCGGGGTTTTCCCCTGGTATCGGGCGCTAATTTTTAGATTGATTGAGATCATCGTGGGGAACGACAGGAAAGTAGAAGTGCCCTTCATCTGGATAAAGGTCTGATCGACCAACTGGAAAAAGAGGCGAAGAGGAGAACAAAAAGCCTGAACGGCTGTGTAGAAGATGGCTTCGGAAGCTAATCCGTCGTCAGCCTAATCCGAGACGATGGAAGCCATTCGTGAAGCCGCGAGAACGACAATTTTGAGGTGCTCGATGTCGATCATTTTCAAAGAATTCGTCGCCTCGCTGTAGATCTCAAAGTGTCGGCAGTTTCCCATTTCATTTCTACCAAACGACGCACCCACGCAGCGAAACCATTGCACCATCTCATCAATCATCCCACGCCATGACTATCAAGCTTTTAACGCAGGACTTTTTTATGCCGACGGGGGTTGCCATGTTCGGCGCCGTGCCGCGCTACGGCTTGGGGACGACGTTACGAGGCGGATCACCTGAACCGTTGCGTGCTGGCCATACGCAGATCGGTCTGGTCCGTGTCGAGGATCGCATCCCTGCTGATTGACACAGGCGTGGCACGAAAACATCTGGAACAGCTCAGCCGATCGATTACGCTTTTCATCAATTGACGGACCCGCCGTTACGCTGGCTCGCCTCGGCATCCGGCCTGACGACGTGACGGACGTCATCCTCACCCACCCTGCACTTTGATCACTGCGGCGACGACCCAGAGATGGACAACCTGAAGGGCGCATCGTAGCCACCTGCCCGCGCGCTCGCGTTCCGTCAGCCGTGCCCAGCTCGACGTCTGCGCCGCCCCGAACGCCCTCGAGAAGGACTCCCTTTTCCACCTGAACATATCGACGCCATCCGCCACGCCGGCCTCCTCTCCCCATCGACACGTCCGAGACGCTTATCCATCCACTCGTCCGCTGACCCTGCGCGATGGCCATTACGGATGGGCAGATCGCCGTCCGCATCCAACGCCCCGACGGCGGGCCGGGCGTTCTCTTCCCCCGGCGACATCGTCCCCACGGCGGCCACCCATGCACGTGGATCTCGGCCTACGACATCCGCCCCTGGACTCCTACCGCGACGCCGCCTCCTGCTCGACGAGGCCCGCCAGGAGATCACTCCGCGTAGTTTTTCTGTCACGACGCCTCATCGCTCCTCCGCCCTCGTCCGCAAAACGAACGACTTCTATACCGCCTCCCCCACCCCATCGCCGACAGCGCAACCCGAGATTTTTTCCATCGACAGCATGGAGGAATCCGTTTTCCTTTCAATAGATCCCCCTGTCGACCCTAGGTGGGTGCCGGCGTAGGGCCGTATTGAATACGTCCTGGGACGCTTCGCAAGAGGCGTAGATTAGGCGTTAGGTGCATGCGGAGCGTCTGTTTTTCCCTCCCCAACGGGCTCCCCCACCCCTATGGCTGAGAGCGTTTCCCGCCACGTTAGGGTCGTTCCACGCATGGACGTATTCCAATAAACACAAAACAGAACTACCTTTGCGCCGAACAAAAAGGCCGACGCAGAACGTGGAACAAGCCGACCTTTGACTTGTCTCAAAGCCAATATTCAATGGGAAAAGTTATCGCATTAGCCAATCAAAAAGGCGGCGTGGGAAAGACCACGACAGCGATCAATCTGGCTGTCCTCGCTGGCTGCGCTGGAGAAGCGCGTGCTCGTCATCGACGCCGATCCGCAGGCCAACGCCTCCTCCGGATTGGGTGTCGACATTAAGATTTACCCACCTCGCTCTGCGCATGCCCTTATCAATGGCGACGAGCCGCAGGAGGCCATCGTGCGCACCGGACTCGATGGACTCGAGGTGTCTCCCTCGCACATCGATCTGGTCGGCGCCGAGGATCGAAACATGCTCAACATGGAGCGGCGGGAACAGATTTTGCGAAGCGCGTCGTCCAGCCCCTCCGCGACAGCTACGACTTCATCCTCATTGATTGCTCGCCCTCACTCGGACTGATGATCTGCGTCAACGCCCTCACGGCCGCAGACGCAGTCATCATCCCGTGCAATGCGAATATTTCTGCCCGCCGAGGGCATTAGCAAGCTGCTGAACGATCAAAAATCATCAAAGTCGAAGCTCAGCCCATCCCTCGAGATCGAAGGTTTTTGATCACCACGTATGACGCACGCCTCCGCGTGGCCAATCAGATCTACGAGAGGTCAAGCGCCCTTCCAAGACCTGGTTTTCAAGACCGTCATCCGCCGCAACGTCAAACTGGTCGAGGCCTCCAGCCTCGGCCGACCATCCCTCCTCTACGACGCCGGTCGCAGGGCTCGACGAACCACATGCGAGCCTCCCAGGAGATTATCGAAAAGAACACCACCGCATAAATACGCGCACCTCTTTATGGCCAAAGCCACACGCAATAGATTGGTCGCGGACTCGACGCACTGCTCGCCCGCCAGACGAAATCGTGACGAGGCGGATCGTCGTCCATTAACGAAAATAGAGCTTGATCGCATCGGCCCAACGGACAGCCACGCTCCATTTTCGAAGAAGAATCACTCGAGGAATTGGCAGTCCTCCGCACATACGGCGTCATACAGCCGATCATACTCAAAAAGAAAAGGCGATGGCCATTGCCCGATCATCGCGGACGAGCGCCATATCAGGCTGCCAGAAAGGATCGGGTTAGACAAGATCCCCGCCTACATCAAGACCGCCGAAGACGAGAATATCGCTGAGCTGGCCTCATTGAGAACATCCAGCGCGAAGATCTGAACGCCATCGAAACAGCCTCGCTTATCAGCGGCTAATCGATGCCAACGGATTTACGCAAGAGCAACTCAGCGAGCGCGTGGGCAAAGAAAGCGCGCTACGGTGGCTAAACTACCTGCGTTTGCTCAAGCTCCCCGGCGGAGATTCAGGTCGGACTCAAGGATAAGCGCATCGACGAGGGGCACGCTCGCGCCCTGCTCTCGGTGGAGGATCCGGGTAGGGCAATTGGCCCTCTACGAGCAGATTTTGACGCAGGGACTCTCGGTGCGCACCGTCGAGAGCTGGCTCCTGGCACGCCCGCAGAGGTCAAGCACCAGCAGGCCGAGATGACCCCGAGCGCCAATCCCCACAAGCTCCTCCGGATAAATTTAAGATCCCTCAAGGGCATCTGGCCGCTCAGACGAAAGTGCGCCTCACTTACGACGAACGGAACGGCAAGGGGAAGATCACCATCCCCTTTGCCTCAGAGCAAGAATTGGAAGGCATCATGCGCCTACTGGACGGCATGAAAACAGAGTTAAACGAGATTTGTGCACGCGTGAGTAAGGTCAGTCAAACCTCAGCCGACTTTTTGGTCTGCGCCGCCGTCTGGACCGTGCTACCCGCCGTGGTGCGGGCCCCAGCAGCCAGACACGCTCGGCACCAGCCCTACCGATCCGGCCGATACCCTGCTCCGCGTCGACGGCCTGCTCGTCGACAGCCTCACCGCCCGCGAGCTTTGGCACCGCCGATTCGGCCACTGCGCCCATCGGACGTACCGCCTCCTCGCCGCTCCCCGCCCCCTTCCGCCCGAACCCTACACGTGCCGTGATCTATTCGGCCGTCTTCCCAGGCTGGGTCAGATCTACAACCGAAATACTGAAATTGCCCATCGTCTACGGCGGCTTCATGGGTTTCGTCTACGCCATTACGTGGAATAACAAAAACTACCGCGATTATTCTGAGGCCTATCTGCACATTATGACGGACGACGGTGAATTCGCCCTCCACCTGGCATCAGAGTTGGCAAACTTCGTGCCTCGCAACCGCGACCCGAAGGACTATATTTCCAACGCCAATTTTCGAAACAACCTCAAGAGTGGCAAGGATTATTACAGGCGTTATCGAGACCTCAGCGTGATCCTGACCGTCGCTTGGTACTTTCTCTGCATCGGCCGATGCGTACGTCGACGCGCAGCTCTTCGATTTCGACATCTCCCCGATCTGTCTCTGCACCCTCACCTCGACCGTCACCCCGCTAACGAACCCATCGTCCGCCGCGTTTGGTTTGGCGTGCAGTATCCACTTCCTGATAGCCGTATGCTCCACTTTTTCCACCTAGACACATAGACTATTTATTCAACGCATGATATGAAGAAGCTCTTTACAGTCCTCGGCGCGGCGTCCTCATCGCCCCGTCAACCCTTTTGCGCAGGACGATGACGACCGTAACACGCAGATAATCGGTGAAGACTATTCGATCCTCTCCATCGATTCGACCTATGAGGACGTCGGACTTATCCCCTGAAGTGCTCGATGAGAATGTGCGCGCATCCTCCAAAGCTGCAGCACGCCAAATATTTCTCCCCAGTCGGACCCCTACTCGTATCGACCACGACGAGAATGCCCCCTGTATCGGACGATGTATACCGCGACCCGGCTCTCGCGCATGGCCACCATTATACCGATGGACTATAACCCGATCGTTCGCAACTCGTATCAGTATTTATGCAGACCGACGCCGCGAGCTGGTGCGTTATGTCATGAGCGATGGCTGACCTCTACTTCCCGCTTTTCGAGCAGGTGCTTGACCAATACGATCTCCCGCTGGAATTGAAGTACCTCGCCATCATCGAAAGCAATCTCAACCCCCGAGCGTATTCGCGCGCTGGTGCCGCGGGCATTTGGCAGTTCATGTTGCCCACCGGCAATGGTTGTTCCGGTCTCGAGATCAACAGTTTGATCGATCAACGCCTCGACCTGATCGCCTCCACACACGCAGCTGTGCAAGCACTTCAAGCAGATGTATGCCACGTTGGCGACTGGTACCTGGTGCTGGCCTCCTACAACTGCGGCCCGGGCAACGTGAATAAGGCCATTCGGCGCGCAGGCGGACGCACGAGCTTTTGGGAGATCTACCCCTATCTGCCCCGCGAAACTCGCTCGTATGTGCCTTTCTTCATCGCGGCGACTTACATCATGACCTCACCATTGCGAGCATAATATTTGCCCCATGCGCACCAGCCTTTCGGTGGCTACGGACACGGTGATGGTGGACAGATTGATGCACCTCCGACGGGTGGCCGACGTGCTGAATGTGGACATTGAGATGCTGCGCACCTTCAACCCGCAGTACAAACGCGAAATCATCCCCCGGACACATTAAGCCCTGCGTGCTCAGAAGCTGCCCGTGGCCGCTACGTATGCCTATATCGATAAGAAGGATACCATCAGCGCCTATCGGCCGATGAACTGCTGGCCGCCTATCTGCCGAAGCGCTACTACCGAGTCCTCTCTCCGACGATCAGAGGACAGACCTTCCGGGCCAAGACCGAGATGATTCGCCACACCGTCAAATCAGGCGAGAATCTCTATCACGATCGCCAACAAATACGGTGTCACGGCGCAGAACATCCGCAAATGGAACAACCTGGCGCACGAACCGGGTGCCGCGTGGCAAGCGCCTGACGATCTACGTGGATACCGGTGGCGTAACGTATGACGGTAAGCGCGCCGATGGATCCGAGGCCGGCGAAAAACACCCTACACCGCCCGCCCAGCTTCAAGACGCACCGCCATGTCCACCCGTGCACGCACCGCAGCTTCCCGCAAGGCCGCAGCTCGTCAAGAAGGCCACCGCACAAAAGAAATCCAAGAAGGGCGCGACGACCAAGAGAGGCGCCGCAGGCAGACGACCAAGGCACGCAAGCGCCGCTAATCACTCATGGGCGGGCCAGTCGGCCCGCATTCCACCTCACTACCCTCATATTCCCTGTATGAATGCACAGGATGATCGGCGAGTCCGAAAACCAAATGATCCAGGACGAATTCAATCGCCTGATCGATGACCATTGCCATCTAACCACCGACGCAAAATCGAGCGTATCACGAAGGCCTTCAACTTCGCCAACCAGCCCACAAGGGCGTACGCCGCGTCGGTCCGGGGAGCCCCTGCATCATGCACCCGCTGGCCGTCGCCCGTATCGTCTGCAACGAGATGGGCCTCGGCTCGACTCTCCATCTGCTGCGCTTTGCTGCACGATGTGGTGGAGGACACCGAGTACACGGTGGAGAACATCCGCGACATGTTCGACGATAAGATCGCTCAAATCGTCGACGGCCTGACCAAGATCAGCGGCGTCGTTTTCGACGAACATGCCTCGGCGCAGGCGGAGAACTTCCGCAAACTGCTCCTAACCATGAGCAGCGACATCCGCGTGATCCTCGTACTGCTGGCTGACCGTCTGCACAACATGCGCACGCTCAGCTCCATGCTCCCCGCCAAACAATACAAGATAGCCGGCGAGACGCTCTACCTCTACAGCGCCGCTGGCCCACCGTCTGGGCCTCGCTTTGCCATCAAAACGGAGTTAGAGAACCTCCAGTTTCAAGTACACGAACACCCCCGCGAATACGAGCTGATCAGCCAAAAGCTCGCCGCCACTGAGGGCGCTCGCAACCGCCTCTTCGAGCACTTTGCTAAACCCGTCGACGAAGTTGCAGGCCATGGGGCTGCATTACGAAATGCGTGCCCGGGTCAAGTCAGCCTTCTCCATCTGGAACAAGATGAACGCCAAAAGTGTCCCTTCGAGACGTCTACGACATCTTCGCCGTGCGCATCGTCTTCGAGGCCGAAGGAGGGTATCGACGAGAAAGACCTCTGTTGGGACATCTACTCCGCCATCACCGACATCTACCGCATCCGCCCCGACCGCCTGCGCGACTGGGTGAGCCGCCCCAAATCGAACGGCTACCAGGCGCTTCATCTCCCTGTCATGGGGCCCGACGGGCAATGGATAGAGATCAGATCCGTCAGCCGCCGCATGGACGAGATCGCCGGAAGGGCTTCGCTGCGCACTGGAAATACAAGGAGGCACGTGGAGAGGACACGGAATTAGACGATGGCTGGCTACGATCACCGAGATTCTCGAAAACCCGAACCCCGATTCGCTCGACTTTCTCGACACGGTGAAGATGAACCTTTTTCTCGTCCGAGATCTTCGTCTTCACCCCCAAAGGCGAAGCTCAAAACGTGCCCCAAGGCGCCAGCGCTCGACTTTGCCTACGCCCTCCACTCCGACGTGGGCGACACCGCATCAGCGCCAAAGGTGAACCATCGCCTCGTGCCCCTGAGACCTGACTCTCCAGCGGCGATCAGGTGGAAGTGCTCACCTCCGCTCGCAGAAGCCATCGGCCGACTGGCTCGCCTTCGTGGTAACGGCCAGGGCACGCAGCAAGGTCGAGGCCTACCTGAAGCGTGTCCGCCGCGAGGCCTCCAAAAGCAGGCGAAGCGAAGCTGTTGGCCGCCCTCCACAAGTCCGGCTTCGAGGCGCCCGCCTCGTCGCTGCTCGACAAGATCGCCGTCTACCGGCTTCCCCCACCGTGATGGCCTCTGCGCCATCGAAAGGGCGAGAGTCACCCTGCCCGATAACCTCAAAAAGATCGTGCAAGAGAGACGGACAACGTGCTCTTCAAGTACCTCAAACAGGCGCTGCGCATGGGTAGAAGCGCGAGATGATGACCATCCTGCCCACCCCAGCCCTGGCCCCAAAAGGAGCTGCCGAAGTTCGACCGCACAAGCCCTACTACCTCTGCGAGGACGAGTTCAACCGCAACTACGTGCATCGCCGGCTGCTGCAAACCGATCCCCGGCGACGAGGCCTAGCAGGCTATCGACGACGACGGCAATGTGGTCGTCCATAAGATCTCCTGCCCCATCGCCCTCAGGCTGAAGAGCAGCTTCGGCGAGCGCATCCTCTCCACCGTCTGGAGCAACCATCAACTACCTCCTTCGAGGCTACACTCGAGGTGAAGGGTATCGACTCCATCGGCCTGCTCAACACCATCACGCGCACCATTTCCGAGAGCTTCAACGTGAACATCACCAAGCTCACGATCGAGGGCCAAAGGATGGTGTCTTCGAAAACAAAAATCAAGATGATGGTGCACAACGTGGAGGGTTTCATCAAAACATTTGTGTCACACTGGCTAAGAATACCCATATCAAGTCCGTGGCGCGCGTGGCAGACTGATCCAGAGATCACAGATAACCAGACAGCCCCATCGATACCTATCGGTGGGGCTGTCTACTATACCATGAGCCTGGCGCGATCGTTTGTCGGCCTGTTACTCGGGGAGACGCTTCGGAATACCGGGTGAAAGCGCTGGCAGGGCGGCCTTCAAAGTCGTCGGGTCTTGGGTGACTCGGCGGGCCGCCTGCCAGGACTATCGGAGACTCTGGTAACGGTGGCAGGCCACCTGCCAGGACTATCGAACACTCCGGTAACGCTGTCGGGCCGCCTGCCGGGATCATCGGACACTCCGGTGATGGTGTCAGGGCGCCTGCCAGAGTCACCGAACACTCCGACGATGTTGGCGGGCGGCCTGCCAGCGTCGCTGAAATCAAAAATAAGCCGCCCATTCGCGCACCGGAGTCGCCGCAAGCCCATTCAATAAAGAGGCCCGTCACAACGCCGCGATGAGGCGCTCGAGATGCATGCCGTGCGAGCCTTTGATGAGGATGTGGTAGCCGCTCAAGGGGCTTTCGGCCAAAGGCGGCCGTGAGGGCCTCGACGGTGGGATAACACGTGAACGGACCACCGACGGCGGCAAAGCGTGTGCCGCAGAGGATGACGCGGTCGAAGCGGCAGACCTCGAGCCGACGCACCACTTCGGCGTGTGAGCGACGGGCTCTCTTCATAGCTCATACATGTCGCCGAGGGATGACGCGGCCTTCGGGGCGACCGTCCAAGCGGAGAAGTTGTCGATGGCCGCGCGCATACTGCTCGGGTTGGCGTTGTGAGGCATCGATGAGCAGGCGGTTTGCGGCTCGTCTCCATCCACTGCGAACGGTTGTTCGTCGGCGTGTAGTCGGCAATGGCGCGGCAGATGTCGTCGGCCGGGACACCGAACATGCGCCCCACAGCCACGGCTGCCAGCGCGTTCTTCAGGTTATACCCGCCGACGAGTCGAGTCGTCACCGTGTGCTGTCGGCTCGTCGCCGCGCTCCTGCCAGCGAAGGCGAGGAAGGGCGGCGGACCGTCCACTGTCTGCCCGGCGATGCGCGTCGTGGGGCGCATGGTGCAGCCGTAACCTACGCTGTCTGCACCGCCTGCGATAGCCGTGAGGCGCTCGTTGTCTTCGTCGATAAAGATGCGGCGCACCCGTGGCGCGGAGAGTCGTAGGGCTCCGCCCTTGGTGCGAACGACACCCTCGAACGATCCGAAGCCTTCAAGATGCGCACGGCCGACGTTGGTGATCAGGCCGCAGTCCGGTCGGGCGATGGCACAGAGGTCGCGAATCTCGCCGGGTGGTTCGCGCCCATTTCGACAACGGCTACCTCGTGCGCCTTCGTGAGGCGAAGCAACGTGAGGGTACGCCGATGTGGTTGTTGAAGTTGCCCTCCGTGCAGAGCGCTGCGGAAGCGTCCGGGCGAGGACAGCGGCCACGAGAGCTCGCTTTGTCGTCGTCTTGCCGTTCGTGCCGGTGATGCCAACGATGGGCGTGCGGAGTGTTTCGCGATGCGGTCGGGCGAGGCCTTGCGGGGCCTCGAGGACACTGTCGACGCGGAGGTCGAGGGATCGTCGAGGCAGCGTGGGATCATCCACGATGGCGTAAGCGCAGCCGTCGCGGAGGGCTTGCAGGGGCGAAGGCGTTACCGTCGAAGTTGTCGCCTTTGAGAGGCGAAGAAGGAGGCTGCCGGGCGTCACGCGTCGGCTGTCGGTCATGACGGCTGGGTGACGCAAAAGAGGGGGTATGGGTCTTGGGGGTCATATCTGGAACGGAATAACTAAAAAGTGAAAAGAGCAAAGGATTACTTCTGACTACCGGACGGCTCTTGTGGCCACCCTAACTACCCATGATGATTCCCATCCGCTTCATCAGGAAAGCAGGCGTTCATGTTTTGGGCCACGCCGGGCGCAGGCGGTAGGAGAAGGTGAGCGTGTCGGGCGTCATATCGGCCTCGAAGCAACCGTTCTCGACGGCTTCGGGGAACTCGTCAGCTAAGGCACCGAGGTTGCAGGTCGTGCGTGGCGATAATGCCGCACGCTCCACGGCCAACGAGCTGCTTCATCAGTGCCAGCGAACCCTTCCGCTTGTCCTCCGAGTTGGTCCCCTTGAGGATCTCGTCGAGGATGAAGAGCTGCTCGCCCGCTTGCAGTCGGTCGATGATCTGCTTCAGGCGCTAGCTCGGCAAAGAAGTACGATTCACCCGCCGCGAGCGAGTCGGCCGTGCGCAGGCTGGTGAAGAGCGGCGCGGGCGACACCGTCAGCTGTTCGGCGCAAACAGGAAGCCCCATACACGCCAGAGGAAGTTCACGCCCACGGCGCGCAGGTACGTGCTCTTGCCAGCCATGTTCGCCCCGGTGATGACGACGAAATGCGGCGGCCGGGCGATGTGCAAATCGTTACGCACACAACGGTCGCGGTGGATCAACGGATGACCCAACCCGCGCCCCTCCATGCAGAAGTACGCGTCGGTGAGGTCGGGATAAGGATAGTCCGGGTGATTGAAGGCGAAGCCGCCGGGTGAGCACAGCGCGTCCACCTCGGCCAGCGCCCCGAACCAGTCGGCCACATGACGCGCGTGACGCGCCATCCATCGCTCCACGCGGGCGGCCAGCCAGACGTCGCGCAACAGGAACAAGTTTAGGAGCAGCCCGCCATGCTGTGGCGTTGATCGAGCGCCCCGATGAGGCGCGACAGATCCGCCAGATGGCCTGCGAAGCACTGACGCCCTCCGCCGGGACAAAGCGACGCCGCAGGGCGGCGAGGCGACTCGGCGCGGGAACGTCTCCGCCTCCACCCGCGCGATCAGTGCGGCGTACGACTGAGCACGCCCTCCATCCGGTCGGCCGACTTGCACAGCGCGTGGATGCGCCGGGCCGGCAGATTGGCCACGCCGAAGCTCACGGCGAGCATCCTCCGGCCGCCCGTGGGGAAGGCTCCGACGGCACAGCCCACCGCCACGACGATCCACAACGCGAGGCATCAAGCACCTTCAGCACCCGCCACACGGTGCGGTCTGCAAAAGCGCAGCAAGCCCTTCATCCATTCGTCCGATGCCCCGCGCGCTGCCTTGCTCGCGATACCCGTGGCATAAATGCTGACGGAAGTCGGGCCGATCAGCCAGCTCGCGGATGGCCTCTCGACGGCGCAGCACGGCCGCGCGCTCCGTCAGCGGACGCATGAACCACTGGGCCAGAGCGAGCTGTCCGGCCGACGTCACCGTGCGATTGAGGCTGCGGAAAGCGACTGCTCGCCGAAGACGTCCAAGTCGAGCGCGAAAGGGTGTGCGGCATCGGCGTACTCCCTCCCCATCAAACGCGCTGAAGTCGTAATCGATCGCCCGCCGTTCGGGCCTCGTTGAGGCGCAACGGTTCGACGGCAAGTCCCTCTGCACCGCGAGTCGATTGTGGTAAACCATCAGCGCCACGAATGGCACGGCGCACACCGCCGATGCCCGTCAGCACGCCCACCCGCACCGCGAGCGACCCACACAGCCACCAAAGGCAGCCACAGCGATCAGCAGGCGGAGCGTGCCGGCATGGTAGATCTTTCGCTTCCAGCGCCTCGAGCGTGGCCCGATGTTTGCGCGATGCGTTCGTCGTAAAAACGGATCAGAGCCTCCATCCTAATCCTCGGCGACGAGGCGGGAGGCCTGTGGGTTCGATGGTGATCAGGTGGCGTTTGTAGAGCGAGCCGACGGCCTGCTTGAAGCTCTTCTGCTGCAGCCGAAGAGGGCGCGAATCTCGTCCGCGTCGCTCTTGTCGTGCACAGACAGGGCGCCGCCGTTCTGCCGCAACGCTTCGAGGATGCGGTCGGCGATGCCGTCGATCTTATCGTAGCCGAGGGTAGAGGCTGGCGTCGATCTTGTCGTCCTCGCGCACCTCCTTGATGTACCCCTGTGGCGCGATCGCCGGTGCGAAGGGGCCGGAAGACTTCGTTGCGGTAGGGGAGACCCGAGTGCAGGTGGTTGATGATGACGCTATGTATCCCCAGCTCGGTCTCGCCAGTGACGAAGAGGTCGACGGCTTGGCCGCGGGTGTAGCGGGGCGGGGTGTTGTCGGTACTTGTCGATGCGGGCGGAGCCGACGACGCGCTGGGTGATGTGATCCAGATAGACGTGACGATGTGCCACTGCCCTTCTTGCAGCGGGGATTTTCTGTTCGCGGAAGGGCACGAGGAGATCTTTCATCACGTCCCCACTCGAGAAGGCGCCAGCGGCAACCGCCTGACGGACTCTCATGCGTGCAAACTCGCCGACGGTGGCCGTGGGGCGGTCGGTGGTGGCGATGGGTCGGCCTTCGTTGTCGTGATAGACGAAGACGGTCAGCTCGTCGCCTTCTTGGGCGGCGTCGGGGACGTAGCGCGTGGGCAGCAACACTTCGTTGCCGTCGGCGTCGGCCAGATACAGCCCGAAATCAACGCGCCGGGCTATGCGCAGGGTGTTGTATTTTCCTATTTCCATTTTTGAGGGTAGTCATGCGGCCTTGCAGCCGTGGTGAGTGAGGGCTTCGCCCCGGTAGTCAGAAGGAGTTATGCGCCTGCGGCGCGGTGAGTTAGAAGGGTCAGGAGGTGAGTGCCCCCTCAGGGTTTTGACTTGCGTTTTTGGCTGTTAGCTCTTTGCGCAGGTTCATCAGGTGGGCCACGATGGTAGGCTCCGGGGCGTCGGCGGGGAGGCCGTAGAGGCGGAGCACGGCGGCGTCGTTCAGCGTGTGGGCGCGGCGCAGGTCGGACGGCATGGCCGCGGCGTCGTAGAGGTCGGCCAGCGAGCTGTCCGGATACTTGGCGCGGGCGTCAGAGTATGGCCTCGGCCGTGGCTTCGATCTTCGCGCGGTCGAGCGTCCGCAGCCGTGGGCCAGGGGAAGTTGTTGTGAGACAATGTCTTTGGAGTAGCGGTGGTCGCTCTTCAGCCGATCCGCAGACGGCGCGCATCCCACGCATTATGCACCGACGAGGTCAGGATGCCGAAGTGGTATCAAGCCGGCGGAGGGATGATGAGATTAGCATTCGTTGAAATGGTGTCCTCATGCAAGAATCCGATCGGGATATACGGACGACGCTCCGAGGAAGTGCTGGGGACAAGGATGTGGTTCTTCGGGTTGTTCGTCTCTCGAAACAAGGTCGGCATATCGGCTAGCTTTCTACGCCCCGGATCGGGGCATCAATCGATCTTGCCGGCACGCCTCCACACGCTGAAGCACTAATGGCAGCTTTCCGGATTACCGCTGGGCTGACACCTACTAACCAGAGAGCGGTAACGCGGCTTGTTATTGATGAATTCTTCGGCACCGACCAGCTTCTTTATATAAGGCAGCGCACGGGTTCCTTCTTGATAAAGGCGGCGTAATCCTCTCCCTCAATAATCGAGTGTCCACCATCAGCCGGTCGGTTACCTGTCGTCATCTCCGGCACCTCGCAAAGTGGCTTCGGCCGACTTTCCACAAAGACATCCTCTGCCTCTATCAAATAGAAATTGATATGCTTGACTTCGATATAATCATCCTTGCTAACGTAAATCGGCGGGGCGCGTCGCTCGAGCCGATGCTGAAGCCGATAATCACGCAATGCACTATGCGCCGTCTCAGCCATCTCGCTGTCCCAGCGGAAGGTACGATAGGCAAAGGGTCGATATGAATGCCGAAGCGATCGACAAGCGGCTTCCAGATGAAAACCACCCTGCTCGCCTTGCGTAATAGAATTCGTGGAGACAGGCGCGGCGCGGATCGGCGTGCCTTGCATCATTTCGGCCGCCTTGAAATACCAGCCGGCCACGTAGTCGATCTTACCCGTGGCCTTGTAGGGGCTTGATCCGATTCATCCACATAGACCGAGCAAATCCTCCTTCTGCTCTTTGGACTGCAACGAATAACCCACAAACGGCGGGTTGCCGATGATGTAGTCCGGTGCGGCGCAGACGGTACGCCAGTCGAGGCGCAGGGCGTTGTCTTCGGCGATATGCGCCTCAGGCGGAGGGAAAGAAGTCGAGGTCGTGGTGGACTATGCGGAGCTGTCTCGCGCTTCATGCCGGTCTCGGCGATCCACATCGCGGTGCGTGCCACCACGACGGCAAAAGTCGTTGATCTCGATCCGTAAAAAGCGATCGATCGAGACGCGGATCGGCGTGAAAGGCCTCGCCGAAAGGACGACCATGTCGGCCGTGTCATGCAGCTGCGGCGCGCACCACCTCGTTCTCCAACCGACGGAGCGAGAGGTGGGTCTCGGTCAGGAAGTTGCCCGAGCCGCAGGCCGGGTCGAAGAGGTCATAGCGGCTATGCGCTCTGAAAGGCCAGCAGCTCCCGACGGCGACGACGCGGTTCGGCGATGGCTTTGAGGTTAATCAAACTCGTCGCGCAGGCGGTCGAGGAAGAGCGGTCGATGACGCGGTGAATGTTCTCCACCGAGGTGTGGTGCTGCCGCCCGTGCGACGCGTTTCGGGGGTTGAGTGCTCTCAAACACGGCGCCGAAGATGGTGGGCGAGATGCCGCTCAGTCAGATCCCTCCGGGCATCGATCATCAGCGCATGAATGGCTTCGGGGCTGAACGCAGGTACCTGCCAGGCGTAGGCCTCCGCGGACGCGATGTCGAAGAGTCCGCCGTTGACGCATAGGGCAGCTGGCGAACGCACGTTCATAGGGGTCGCTCGTCATCGCGGCGTGTTGAGGACACGGAAGAACGGATCAGTTCGAGACGGAGGATCTCCGGGCATTTTTGATCAGCGGCTCGAAGTAGCGAAGAAAAGTCCCGCTTGCCGAAGGTCCGGCGTCGTCGGCATAGAGACGAAGACGATGCGCACGCAAGAGCGTGTTGAGATAGCGGGCGTCTCGGCCGTGTGGGGTGCGATGTGGTTCAGCGCAAAAGCAAGTCGTGAACCCTTCCCGATCAGCTCGCCGGCACGGATGGACAGCGCTTCCTCCTGCCGGCGAATGCTCTCCCACCTTGGGATTGACGAGGAAGTCGGGCGGTCAAGCTCGCCTCGGCGAGGTTGGCCAGGAGGTGACGACGCGTGCGCGCCTCGGGCGTCTCCATGTCGTGAACGCGGATACGAGCAAAGTCGCTGATGACGATCCATCGGGCCCCGCTCGGAGTAGGGGCAGCATGGGTTGTAGCGCGCCGCTTGGCGGAAGGGGTCAACGGCGTGCCGTCGCTCTGGCGTTGCGGCGTGTCGAGGTCTGCCGGGCTCTTCTGCTCGATCAGCACGTGGGTCGACGAGATGAAGGCGTCCATAAAAGACTTGTGTCCGAGCTTGACGGGCGCTCGAAGCGGATCAACTCAAAGGGTTGGGTGCACCGAGCACCTGGGCAAGCATGTTTCGAGCCAGAAAGGGTCTGCGTGTCGCTCTTCTCGTCGCCCTTTCCAACCATCGCTGGGCGAAGGCGCGGGCGGCGTCTGGGTTGTATAGTTGCATAGGTCATCAAGTAGTTATGCGCCTTGCGGCGCGGGAGTTAGAGGTGGTTATTGGCGCTGCCTTGGGCTTGCGGAGGGCCTTGCGATGGGGTTGGCTCTGCTTGCATGTGTCATGGGTCGGCTCGCGTTCGTTGATATAGCTGGCAGAGGTGGGCGATCGCCTCCCGATCGACGGGCGGCTTGCCAACGAAGTGCGACATCTGTAGGTGCTGGACGATGCGGCCGTAGACCTCGTCCGTCTTCGGGCGGAGGTGGGTGAGCGACGGCCGCTTTTTCTCGATCCGCTCCTCCGACCGCTCGTTCATCAGCGCGCGCACCTCCTCTCGACCTTATCCAGCAGCCGACGGCTACGTCGAGGCCCAGTCGAGTGATGTCGCACCGCGTGTTCCGGCTTCCTCAGGTCGTGCGGTAGCGCTTCGATACGCGCGGGCTTGACGCCGATCCCTTCGGCCTGGATGCGCTTGCCGACGCGCAGCTGGAGGTACAGATCTTCGGCCGACTCCACCGCGCCTCTGCCCGGGGCGAGAGGCGCATGGCGCCCACCACGGCCAGGATGAACGACACCAGGCGGTCGCATTCGGCGTCTTTCTGCTGAAGCGCCTTCGTCCGGCGACTCGTGCGCGTCTCCCTTGATCATCTCGATCGCCTCCCTGAATGCATTGTCTGGTACTCCGCGGCCAACGCCGCCGGTATCGAGCTTTCCGCGCCCACCTCCGCGATGCGACCGCCGATCGTGGTGTGGAAATCGGTATGCGAGGGCGTTGTCCAACCTGTACAGACTGAGTTTTTGTATTTGGATAATCTCTTCCATGACGGTGCTTATCTCTTTTTGAATATGATCCGGTGAAGTCGGCGCCCTTTCGAGTCTCTCCTACCCCACCCAGTGCGCGCAAAGGTAAAAATCGATTGTATATGGCATGCTTTTACATTGAAAGCGTCCGACTTGCATAGCCGGTTATATGCTTTTACCATAAAAGGAACCTCCGTTTCGTATATATACCTTGCTTTTTATGGTAAAAGCACCGTATATCACCTGACTAAAGCCTTACTTTTTATAGTAAAAGGACGCAATCATTCATCGACTATTCCCGTGTTTTACATCAAAAAGCATGGAATATACTATGCAAGTTTTATCCTTTTTACACGAAAAGCATGAGATGTACGTTTTATATACTATCCTTTTTACTTCAAAAGCATACAACTTGTATGTGCTATCAAATCCTCTCACATTAAAAAGCATAAAAACATGCACTGCATATTGGATCCTTTTACATTAACACGATCCGATCTACTTCCGTTTTCCTTGTCGCCGGCAGACGAAGGGCTGCGCGGGGTACGTTTCGGGGCTGGCCGGGTGTACTGAAGATGCTACGCGGGCGGATTTCCCGGCCTACGACATGCAGCTACGGTAATCACATGGGTGAACGTGCGGAAGACCTCCGGGCGATCGGCGCCGAGGCACGATGGCCAGCGACGGGTGGCGGATGCCGTTGAACATGGTCGTTTGACGGTCGTGTAGTGGATCATGTCCTCGAAGATGATCGGATCGCCAACGCGGGCAGCTGCTCGAACGACCAGTCGCCCATGAAGTCGCCGCTCAGACAGCTGCACCCGCCGATGCGGTACGTGGGGCGCCCCTCGATCGGCTCCGTGGCGCCGCGGATGACGGGCTTGTAGGGCATTTTCAGGGCAGTCGGGCATGTGGCACGTGAAGGAGGCGTCGATGATGGCCGTGGTGATCCGCCGTTTTTCGACGATGTCACGACGGTCGTTGCTGGTAGCCCGTCTGCCAGAAGAAGGCCGAGCCGGGCTCGAGGATGAGCGAGAGGTTCGGGTGGGCGGCGCGGAGCGGCGGAGGGTGTCGACGAGGAGGTCGACGTCGTAGCCGGCGCGCGTCATCAGGTGGCCGCCGCCCAGTGATTCAGCCAACGCCTCAGGCAGTGCCAGCGCTGAAGCGCTCCTCGACGGCGCGGGTGTCTGCACGAGGTCCTCGGCCGACGATTCGCAAAGGGTGTGCGGTGCAGCCCCTCGACGCCCGCAGGCAGATCGGTCGACGCTAACTTGTCGGCGGTGATGCCCATGCGCGATCCGGGGGCGCAGGGGTTGTAGAGCGCCGTGCCGACCTCGGAATACTCGGGGTTGATGCGCAGGGCCGCAGGAGACCCGTGCGCCGTCGGCTTCGACCATCGGGCGGAAGCGCGCGTACTGGGTGAGGGTTGAAGGTGATGTGGCTGCTGCAGCGGGGCAGCTCGGGGAAAGTCGGCCTCCGGTGTAGGCGGGCGAATAGGTGTGGGCGGGGTGCCCATCTCGTCGAGGACGAGGCGCGCCTCCCAGACGGAGCTGGCCGTGGCGCATGGGATGTATTCGCGGACGATGGGGAAGACGTGCCACGGGGGCGGAGGCCTTCAGGGCGAGGATGATCTCCACGCCGGCGCGCTCCTTGACCTCACGGATAAGCGAGAGGTTGCGGCGGGCAGGGATTCCTTCAATGACGTAGCAGGGGGATTCGTGAGGGTGGACATATATAGGTAGTTATGCGCCTGCGGCGCGAGTGATTATGCAGCCTTGCGGCCGGGTAGTTAGGGGGTGAGTTATAAGTAGGGGCGCCCGGATGTGTGGGTTATTCCTGATGACGGTGAGTCGCGCGTATTTGAGGAGCACGAGCGGCGGCCGGGTATTCAAAGTCGACGGTGACTTTGGCGTTGCCGCCTTCGCCCTCGAGGGTGACGATGGTGCCGGTACCGAAAGAGGTCGTGGCGGACGGTGTCGCCCGTGTGCAAGTCGCCGATGGCGTCCACCTGCTGCGAGCGCGGATTGAGGGGCATTTGTGGACAGTCGCCGGAAGCGCGCCGAGGGACGGTCGGAGGTGGCCGGGTGGCGGTGGTGACTAACGGACGCGCGTGGCAGCGGGGCGCGACGGCGTGGCCGGTCGGGCCATCAGCGAGGGATCGTCCGGGCGGATGAGGGCGTGGGGTCGATGTCGTCCAGAAAGTGGCTCGGCGTGCAGGGTGATTCATGCCGTTGCGGAAGCGCGTCTTAGCGTAGGTGATGAGGCAGTGGCGGCGGGCGCGGGTGAGGGGCGACGTAGAAGAGTCGCCGCTCCTCCTCGATGGCGCGCGGGCTATCCATCGCCATCTGTGAGGGAAGAGGTCTCCTCCATGCCGGCGATGATGACGTTGTCAAACTCCAGTCCTTGGCCGCGTGGACGGTCGCATGGGCGTGACGCGGTCGGCGGACTCGTCTTGCTTCTCGTCCTGATCGGTGAGGAGCGACACCTCGCGGAGAGTCGGAGAGCAGCAGCTCGTCGGCGCCTTCTTCACGGTTTCTTTCGACGAAAATGCGGACGGCTGGAGCACCTCCTGCATGTTCTCCTGCCGTGCGACACCCTCCACGGAGCGGTCCTGGAAGAGTTCTGCGGCGATACCGCTGCGCTTAACGATCAGCTCGGCCATCTCCACGGCTTGCAGGTTGTCGTTCTCAGTGCGTAGCTCCTGAATCAGGCCGTGGAAGGCGCTGAGCTTGCGCAGTGTGCCTTGGTTGGCCGACAGCTCATAGGCCGCAGGGGTCGCTCACGACGGCCCAGAGGCTGACGCCGTGTTCGGTGGCGGCGCGCGCAGAGCTTCGCGACGGTCGTCTCGCCGATGCCGCGCGCGGGATAGTTGATGATCCGCTTGAGCGCCTCCTCGTCGTCGGGGTTGACGATGACGCGGAAGTAGGCGATGATGTCTTTCACCTCCTTGCGCTGGTAGAACGACTGCCCGCCGTAGACGCGATAGGCGATGCCCTTCTTCCGCAGCGCCTCCTCGGGACGCGCGACTGGGCATTGGTGCGATGAGGCACGGCGAACTCCGACAGCGGACTGTCGCCAGCCCGCTGCGAGCTCCGTGATCTGCGAGGCGATGAGGTAGGCCTCCTCGTAGTCGGTGTATGACGACAGGACGCGGATCTTGCTGCCAGCCTCGTTCTCGGAATAGACGTTCTTGGGGATCCGTCCCTTGTTTTTATCGATGAGGGCTGTTGGCCGCCTCCACGATGTTGCGCGTAGAGCGGTAGTTGCGTTCGAGCTTGAAGAGGCGATACTCGGATAGGTGTCTTTGAAGCGCAGCATGTTGTCGATGTTGGCGCCGCGGAAGGAGTAGATGCTCTGTGCGTCGTCGCCCACGACGCAGATGTGGCGGTGCTTCTCGCAGGGCGATTGACGATCATATGCTGTGCCAGGTTCGTGTCCCTGATACTCGTCCACGAGCACAAACCGGAAGTGCCGTTGATAACGATCCAGCACCTCAGCGTGGTCGCGAAAGGATGTTCGTCTGGAGCAACAGCTCGTCGAAATCCATCGCCTCAGCCTGCCGGCAACGGTTCTGATAGCGGGCGTAGATCTCGCGGATGAGGGGCACGCGGCACCGGGCGTCGTACTCCACCTGCTCAGCGTTTCGGCCGTAGGCCTCGGCCGTGACGAGGGCGTTCTTGGCGTTCGAGATGCGGCTCTGCACAAGGCCCGGGCGATACGTCTTCTCGTCCAGCTGCATTTCGCGGAGAATGCTGCGGATCAGGTTGCGCGAGTCGGCGGCGTCGTAGATCGTGGAAGTCCGGGTTGTGAGTCCACATACTCCGCCTCTTCGCGCAGGATGCGGTAGAAGATGGAGTGGAACGTACCAGACCAGAGTTGCCGCACGGTGCGCTCGTTCGTCAAGGCGGCGATGCGCTCCTTCATCTCGCGTGCGGCCTTGTTCGTAAAGGTCAGGGGCCAGGATGCGGTGCGGCTCATGGCCACGGCTGAGTGGGTGGGTGATCTTGTACGTCAGCACGCGCGTCTTGCCCGACCCCGCGCCGGCCACAACCATCGACGGGCCGTCGTTGTGAAAGCACCACTTCGCGCTGTGCATCGTTAAGTTCATCGAGTATAGAAAGCATTGTTGGCTATATGTTATACCTGTTTTATTGTCGGCCGGCAAAGGTAGAAGAGGGATGAATATGCGTATTCCGGCCAACACCCCGTCGGGCACCAAAACGTGCCGCCTTTTGCAGACCAACACCCCGTCAGGCCTAAAACGCGGCCCGTTTTGCAGGCCAACATCCCGTCGGGGTCAAAACGCGCCGCCTTTTGCACGCCAACACCCGTCAGGGGCCCAAAACGCGGCCCGTTTTGCAGGCTAACACCGTCGGACACTAAAAACGTACCCGCCTTTTTGCAGGCCCAACACCCCGTCGGACACTAAAACACGCCGCCTTTTGCGGGCCAACACCCCGCCGGGGTCCAAAACGTGCCGCCTTTTGCACGCCAACACCACGCCGGGGTCAAAAACGTGCCGCCTTTTTGCACGCCAACACCCCGTCGGGCACTAAAAACGCGCCGCCTTTTGCACACCAGCACCCCGTCGGGCCACAAAAAGGATTGTCTCAGGTATCCGCCCGTCCCACAGGGTATCCATCCGCGAAACACAAAGCCGCCGAACGAAAGGGATCGCTCCCACAGTCCGTCCGGCGGCCTTTTCTTTATCGCTTACGAACCGAGCGCACAGGCCCGGCCCCCGGGTTAGCGATCCTTTGTTTGATCGTAAAGCAGCGTCTCGCTTGAGGATCTCCGACACCGTAGGGTGCGGGAAGATGACGCGCTGCAACTCGGCGATCGTCATGCCCTGCGTGATGGCCATCGCTGCGCCGAAGATCATTTCGCTGCACGGGTTTGCCCAGCATATGCACGCCCAGCACGGTGTGCTTCTCCGGATCATAGATCACCTTGCAGAGCCCGTTGGCACCTTCGTTTTTCGGCGACAAATCGGCCGGAGAAGGCCATCGGCAGCTTTGCCACAGCGTAGCGCATACCGCTCTTCTCGGCCTGCTCTTCGGTCAGGCCTACGCCAACTCACCTCGGGGTTGGTATAGAGCCACGCCGGAACAGCGTCGTAGCGCATCTCGTCCGGCGTGCCGGTCGGGTTGTTCACCACCACCTCGCCCTCGCGGCTGGCGGTGTGTGCCAGCATGGAGAAGCCGTTGATGTCGCCCGCGGCGAAGACATTCAGCACATTCGTGCGCAGCTGCGCGTCCGTCTTGACGGCGCCGCGCACCGTCTCCACGCCGATCGTCTCCAGTCCGAGATTGGCCGTCACGGCGCGGCGGCCTACGCTCATGAGGATCTTCTCGCCCGTGGCCGAGGCCGTGTTGCCCTCTGCGTCGACATCGATCACCTCATTACCGCGCACCTCCGTCACCTTGCATGAGTCGGAATTGGATGCCTCGCTTGGCGTACACCTCGCGCAGCATGACACTCACTTCACCGTCCAGTCCGCCGGTATCTCGGGCAGCATCTCCACAACGGTCACCTCCGTGCCGGGCTGTTGTAGAAGCTGGCGAACTCCATGCCGATCACGCCGCCACCGATGATGACGATCGACTGAGGGCGCTCCTTCGAAAGCCAGTATGTTCGCGGTTAGTCACGATCACGTCGCCCGCCTCGGGTACGCCGGGAATGGGCGGCACGAGGGCCTCGGAACCGGTGCAGAGCAAGAGGGTTCTTTGCTTCGTACGCCTCGCCGTTGCACTCGACGGTCAGCGTGCCGTCTTCCTTCCGGCCCGTGATGCGCGTCTCGCCCTTGACGACATTCACGCCGTGCGCCTTCATCGATGCGCCGATGCCAGCCACGAGTTTGCGTACGACCTTGTTCTTGCGGGCTGCGATCTTGCCGTGGTCAAACGTGGCGCCCTCGGTCGTGACGCCATGCACTTGTCGCCGTGGCGGGCGTAGTCGTACACCTTGGCGCTGTGGGCGCAGCGTCTTCGTGGGCACGCAGCCCTCGTTGAGGCAGACGCCGCCGAGGTTGTTCTTCTCAAGAGCGTTACGCTCAATCCTTTCGCTCCGGCGCGCTCGGCAGCCACATAGCCAGCCGGCCCGCCTCAATGATTGCTAAATCAGTCATGATTCTTTTTATGTAGTTATAAGTGGTTATGCGTGTTCAAGCGCCTGCTCCACGTCGGCCAGGATGTCCTCGATGTCTTCGATGCCGACGGAGAACGGATCAGATCCGGAGCCACACCGGCGGCCTTCAGTTGTTCGTCGGTCGGCTGGCGATGCGTGTGGCTGGCGGGGTGAAGCACCGACAGACGTGCGTCGGCTACGTGGGTAACGATGGCCACCATTCGCAGGGCGTCCATGAGACCGGATGGCCTGCTCGCGCCCGCCCTTCAAGCCGAGCGTCAGCACGCCGCAGGTGCCGTTAGGTAGGTATTTCTGCGCCGCCGCGTGATACTTGTCGCCCTTCAGGCCGGGGTAATGCACCCACGCCACCTTCGGGTGTTGGCTGAGGTATTCGGCCACGGACAGCGCGTTGGCACGAGTGGCGCGGCATGCCGCAGGTGCAGCGTTTCGAGGCCGAGGTTCAGCAGGGAAGGCGTTCATCGGCGCGGGGATGGCGCCGGGTCGCGCATGAGCTGCACCACCGCTTTGGTGATGTAGGCTGCGCTGCCGAACCGTTGCGTGTAGACGATGCCGTGGTAGGAGGCGTCGGGGTGGTGAGGCCGGAAACTTCTCCGCGTGCGCCTCCCAGTCGAGAACGGCCGCTGTCGACGATGACACACCGCCGACGGATGTCGCGGTGGCCGTCCATGTACTTCGTCGTGGAGTGGATCACGATGTCGGCGCCCCATTCGAAGGGTCGGCGGTTGATGGGCGTAGCGAAGGTGTTGTCCACGATGAGCGGCACGCCGTGGCGGTGGGCTATGCGGGCAAACTTCTCGATGTCCAACACTGCGCAGGCGGGGTTAGCGATGGTCTCACCGAAGACGGCCTTCGTGTTCGGTCGGAAGCGCGGTCGATCTCCTCCTCCGGTGCGTCTTGGTCGACGAAGGTGAAGTCGATCTGCATGCGCTTCATCGTCACGGCGAAGAGATTGAACGTGCCGCCGTAGATCTCCGAGGCGCAAACGACATGGTCGCCCGCGCTGCAGAGGGTTCAGTATGGCGTAAAAACGAAGCCGTCTGGCCCGACGCCGTGAGCAGAGGGCCGCCACGCCACCCTCGAGTGCGGCAGTCTTAGCCGCCACGGTGTCGTTCGTCGGTTTTTGCAGCCGGGTGTAGAAATATCCGGACGCTTCGAGGTCGAAGAGCCGCCCCATCTCGTCGCTTGATTCGTGCTTGAACGTGGTGCTCTGGTAGATCGGCACCACACGCGGCTCACTCGTTCTTCGGCTGCCAGCCGCCCTTGCACACTACAGTGTGCCTCGCTTCGATTGATTGCTTCATGTGTTATAGTTGTATGTCAGTGTGCTGTTTACTTATCGTGGCCGCAAAAGTAGACCGATAAAGAGGCTGCACAACCGCGGGAACGTACGGCGGGCGTCATGTAGGCTCCGACCCCACCCGTGCGACACGATGGCGCCTCTCTGAACTTTTAGGCTCCATCGTGCGACACGTCGGCACCTCTCTGAGACTTTTAGGCCCCATTGCTTGCCACGATAGCACCTCTCTGAACTTTTTAGGCCCCATTGTGCCACACGGTGGCGCCTCTCCTGAACTTACAGGTCCCGTTGTGCGGCGATGGCACCTCTCGGAACTTTTAGGGCCCTATCGTGCGACACGATGGCACCTCTCAGAACTTTTAGGCCCTATCGTGCGACACGATGACGCCTCTCGGAACTTTTTAGGCCCTATCGTGCGACACATTGACGCCTCTCGAAACTTTTAGGCCCTATCGTGCGACACTGACGCCTCTCGGAACTTTTAGGCCCTATTGTGACACGACAGGTCGCCCCCTGTGAGATCGGCCAAACTTTGCCGGGGCCGTAGCCCCCTCCCTGTTATGCAGCGTCTCGCCCGCTCCAGTCGATCTTTGCGACACGCACATGATCACCGCCAGGATGACGAACAGCCCACGCGCTGCCGGCCAAGGGCGTGCGACTCCCATGCCGATCAGCACGTGAGCGCAGACGTAAAGCCCGCCAGCAGTCCGCCGATGGCCATTGCCGTGCGTCGGGCTTGAGCACACCGGCCATGTAGCACGTGATCAGACGGCGGTCATCACGCGGCAATGAGGGTGAGGCGAGGGCCGAAGCTGGTATGCTCCAGATGGAGGCAGCGGCGAATAGAAGAGGCTCAGGGCAAGCGCGACGAGCAGGTGTATTGCAGCGGGTGGATGTGGCGCCGTTGCAACACCTCGACGAAGAAGCTGACCTGAACGTGAGCACGTGATGATGAGGATGGCGTACTTCACTGAACGCATAGCCTGTTGATAGCGCTTCACGGGTTGCAGCACATCGACGCCGAACACGGACGACTGGAGCGCCTCCTGACGGTCCGTACCGGTGAGCACCTGCGGATAGTTGCGGTTTGAGGGTGCATCACGCTTCCAATCGCAGACAAAGCCGCTGTCCGTCACCTGACGATTGGCGGGCAGGAAAGGCGCCCGTAAAGCTCGGCGTGCGACAGTTCGACCGTAGGGCAATCGTCGTCGTCTTGCCTACCGGCGCGAAGTAGAGCAGGCCGGAACCTTTCAGCGCGAGCCGTATGCGGAACGTCACCGTGCGACCTTCGGCCAGCGGCGGCGCGTTCACACGACAGGATACGCCCGAGGTGAGCGGTTGGTCGTGCTGTATGCCGGGATCGAACGTCGTCTCGGCCCCATTCACGTCACAGCCACAGGTTCGCTGATGCCGCGCAGGTCGGAAGGCCGGTCGAGCATGGCCTCCTCCAGCGGAAAGTTCGGATCGCCCGGGCGCAGCGTCACCTCAGGCGGCGGGACAGAATGTGCCGCGCAGCTCCATCGTCGATCGATGAGACGACAGCCTCCGTAGAGTCCGCGGCGCAGCTCCTCAGTACGCACGTCGCCCGCGATGTCGAGACGACTCGGGCAGGATGTTCACCACCTCGGACGCGCTCCGTGCGACCGGATTCGCTGACGTGTTGCAAGGCGTAGCGCGGGATGGTCAGCACCGGCCCGACGACCGTCTGCGAGTGGCTCACCGCTCGCCACCTCCTCGACCGCCTCGCTGGCCGTGCGCTCACGCTCGTTCACCAGTCGCTAATCATCACCATCGGGATCATCAGCAGCAGCGTCAAGATGCCGATCCACAATCACCTTCGCCGCCATCATTCGGCGCGGTGTCCACGAAGGTCTATTTTCATTCTTCCAGTTCATGTCTATTGTTCCTTCTATTGTATGAATGTGTACGGCATAGAAACGTAATTCGAGGGCGAATGGTTTACTACCGACAATCTGTCAGCCAAACAGGCGTTTGGCAGGGTGTATGCAGTGCGCCTCCACCGTGCCGAAGGCGCATAGCTACTTCTGACTGCCCTATAACTACCGCGCCGAGAGGCTCATAACTACCGGCCAAAGGCCGATAACTACCGCGGCGCAGCCACATCGCGGGATATGTACGCAGAAAGATCCACTCCCTGCCGACCTGCGCAAACTCGAGGTCAGCGAGCTGAAAGTCGTCGCCAACAGAGTGCGCGACGCCGTACTGAACCGCGTCAGCCGCCACGGCGGACGTCGGCCCGAACCTGGGAAGCTTCACCGAGGCCACCGTGGCCCTGCATTACGTCTTCGACACGCCTGCGGACAAGCTCGTCTTCGACGTCTCTCAGCAGACCTATCCGCACAAGATCCTCACCGGCCGCGCACGCTTCCTCGACGACGCCGACACGCGCGCCATCTCGGGCTACTGACTCCCCGAGCGAGATCGCCCGGAGTACGACAACTTCGAAGTGGGACACACCTCCACCGCCATCTCGCTGGCCACCGGCTTGCAGAAGGGCCGCGATGTGCTCGGCGGCACGGGAGAACATTGTCGCCATCGTCGGCGACGGCAGCCTCAGCGGCGGCGAGGCGTTTGAAGAGCTCAACACGGCCGCCGCACTGCAGGCACGACATCATCATCGTCGTTAACGACAACGAGATGAGCATCGCCAAAGATCATCGGCGGACTCTACGCCAATCTCCGCCTGCTGCGTGAGACTTACGGACAGGCCGATTGAGACTTTCTTCAAGACCTTCGGCTTCGACTATCTACCTCGAGAAAGCAGCCCTACAGCCTCGCCTCGCTGGTCGAGCATCTTCCGCCGCGTTAAAGACACGCCGCCCCACCGTGGTGCATATCCACCGAGAGGGGCCACGGCTACGCGCCGGCCATAGCGAAGAAGAGGCCTGGCATTACCGTTCGCCTTTCGACCGCGAGACGGGTAAGTCGACCGGCCCACGCGACGAGCGAGGACATGTCCGACCTGCTCAGCCCGGTTCCTCCGCAGCGAGATGAAGCGCGACCAGGCTCGTCGTCGTGGCTTCGGCTGTGCCGATGGGCCTCGGCTCACCGCCGATCGCCGTCAGGAGGCCGGTGCGCAATACATCGACGTCGGCATCGCCGAAAGAGGCCGTGGCCCTCGCCTCGGGCATGGCCAAACGCGAGCGCACGGCCGGTCTACTTCACCTACGCCACCTTCCTGCAGCGCACCTGCGACCAGATCGCGCAAGACCTCTGCGTGAACGGTAATCCGGCCGTCATCAACGTGCTCGGCGCCTCGATCTTCGGCATGAACGACTTCACGCACATCTGCTTCTTTGACATCGCCATGCTCAGCCCACATCCCCAATCTCGTCTACCTCGCCCCCACCACCTACGAGGCTCGTGGCCATGCAGACCTGGGCCATCCAGCAGGACACGAAGCACTCGGTGGCCATCCGCGTGCCCAGAGGTGAGGTTTACCACAGCGAGCCGGTCGACACGGATTACTCCGCGCTCAACACCTTCCGCGTCGGTCACCGCGGCAGCCGCGTGGCCCTCATCGCCGCCAGCAGCTACCAGAAGGGCGACCGCGTCCGTCAGCTGCTGGCCGGGCAGGGCATTGACGCCACGCTCATCAATCCGCGCTACCTCACGGGCGTCGACGGCGCTCCTCGACGAGCTGAAGAAGGATCACGCCGTCGTGGCCACGCTCGAGGACGGCACGCTCGACGAGCGGCTTCGGCAGACGCGCATCGCGCGCCACTACGGCCCGTCCGCCATGCGCGTCCTCAACTTCGGCGTCGAAGCAGCTCTACGACCGCTACGACGTGGACGAGCTGCTCCGTGAGAATCACCTCACCGACGAGCAGATCGCTGGAGGACGTCCTCGCCACGCTCGCCGCAATCGGGTAACCCATCCGCATACTTCTTTTTGCTTCACACGGAGGAAGGTTTCGACTTATCGAGGTCAGCGCCTTCCCTCTGCTTTTACATGCCCTTTATTCCAGCAGAGACCGGGGCTTTGTTTTTCTGCAGACCCTGAAATCGCTGATTTCAGCCTTGTTTTTTACAATGCACCAAGGTGCCTTTCGTTTCTTTAGTTCCTCTCTATCTACTTTTGCCGCTCCCAGGCTGGATTCCATTCCGCTTACCTATTATATATGATAGAACAAACCTATATCCTCGAGGGCGTCGACCCGTCGTCTTTTATGGTGTCAGCAACGGCCACCTGCAACTCCTGCGTACGCTCTACGCGAAAGCTGCGCATCGTGGCACGTGGCAGCGTGGTGAAAGGTCATCGGCGAGGGAGGACGAGTTAGCGGTCTTCCACGTAAGCTGCGCGAGGTTGAGCGCTACTGCGCCGAGGCGTAACGCGCTCACGGAGGAGGTGATTATCGATTTAGTCAAAAGGCAACGAGCTGCCGCCCGTGGCGCAGGGATCATCTGATCATCTATGGTGTCAATGGTCGCGCCATCGTGGCCCGTTCGGCCAATCAGCAGTTGCTCGTCGATCGCTTTGGCGAGAACGACCTCACCTTCGCCATCGGGCCTGCCGGATCGGGCAAGACCTTCGTCGCCATCGCCCTGGCCGTGCGCTCGCTGAAGGACAAGCGGGTGCGCAAAGAGATCATCCTCAGCCGACCCGCCGTAGAGGCCGGCGAGGAAACTCGGCTTCCTGCCCGGCGAGGATGAAAGACAAGCTCGACCCCTATCTCCAGCCCCTCACGACGCCCTCAAGAGATGATCCCCCGGCGCGCCTGCGCGAATACATGGAGAACAACGCGTGATCCAGATCGCCCTCGCTGGCCTTCAGTGCGCGGCCGCACGCTGAGCGATGCCGTCATCATCCTCGACGAGGCGCAAAACACCACCAAGCATCAGATCAAAATGTTTCCTCACCCGCCTCGGCATTAATGCCAAAGATGATCGTCACGGGCGACGTGACCCCAGATCGATCTGCCGCCGCAAGCCACCTCCGGACTCATCCACGCCATGCACGTCCTCCGCCGTGTGCCAGGCATCGGGCACGTCGAGGTTCGACCGTAGAGACATCGTCCGCCACCGGCTCGTGCAACTTCATCGTCGAGGCCTACGAAAACGAGAAAGAAGACGAATGAAGATTCCCTCAATAGTAAATAATGTACTCGGCCAACTTGGCGGGCGTCCCTGACGCCTTGATCTTCTTCTTCTTTTTGCTTCTTTTCTTCCTTGATGGAAGAAAAGAAGAGATGAGCCAGCGTCCACCCCAACCCATAACTACCCCAGACTACTTACTAACCACCGCGACCGAAAGGCGCATAACTACTTCAAGAATATGAAAGCATTAACCCACACCGATTATCAATTCCCCGACCAGGTGAGCGTGTACCACGGCAAAGTGCGTGACGTGTACGACATCGCCGGCCGCACACTCGTCATGGTCGCCACCGACCGCATCTCGGCCTTCGACGTCATCCTGCCCGAAAGGCATCCCCTACAAAGGACAAGTCTTGAACCAGATCGCCGCCAAGTTCCTCGACGCTACGACCGACATCTGCCCCAACTGGAAGCAGGCCGCCCCCGACCCGATGGTCACCATCGGCGTGCGTTACCAAAGCTTCCCGGTGGAGATGATCGTCCGCGGCTACCTCTGCGGCAGCGCCTGGCGCGCGCCTATAAGAGCGGCGTGCGCGAGATCTGCGGCGTACTATCCCGACGGCATGCGCGAGAACCAACGCTCCGAACACCCCATCATCACTCCCACTACCAAAGGCCGAGATCGGCACGCACGGCAGGACATCTCGAAAGCCGGGATCATCGCCCGAGGACTGCATGTCGCCCGAGGACTACGAAGTGGTGGAGCGTTACGCCCCTGGCCCTCTTTGTGCGCGGCACACGCATCGCTGCCGAACGCGGACTGATCCTCGTGGATACGAAATATGAGTTCGGCTCGCGACGGCACGATCTACCTCATCGACGAGATCCACCGCCCGACTCCTCGCGTTACTTCTACGCCGAGGGGCTACGAGGAGCGCTTTGCCAAAGGCGAGCCGCAACGCCAACTCTCGAAAGAGTTCGTCCGCGAATGGCTGATGGAGCACGGCTTCCAAGGTAAGCCCGGACAGCGCGTGCCGGAGATGACGCCCGCGATCGTGTCCGGCATTTCGGACCGTTACATCGAGCTTTACGAACACATTACGGGCGAGCCGTTCGTGCGCCACGAAGGCGGTGACCTCATCGCACGCATCGAGCGCAATGTGAAGGATTGCCAGCAGCAAAGCCTAGCAGAGGAGGGCGCACTATGTCGGTCGAAGTGGAGCGCGTCGTGCCTTACGCAGGCAATGACGAAGACAAAGGGACGCAGGTCAGACGTATGTTCAACCGCATCGCCGGGCGTTACGACCTGCTCAACGGCATGCTGTCGCTCGGCTTCGACCGCGGCTGGCGCCGTAAGACAGTCGATTCGCTGCGGGGCATCGCCCCGCGCGGGTGCTCGACATCGCCGCGGGCACGGGCGACATAGCGCTGCTACTCTGTCGGCGCCTCTCGCTGTCGGTTCGCGTCGTGGCGCCGACCTGTCGAAGAAATGATGGCCGTCGGTCGGCGTAAGGGCCGCCGGGCGGGACTGTCGGACCGCATCGCCTTTGAGCAACAGGACTGCATGGCGCTGACCTATGCCGACGCCTCGTTCGACGCGCTGTAACGGTAGCCTTCGGCGTTCGCAACTATGCCGACTTGGAGCGTGGCCTTGGCGAGATGTCATCGCGTGCTGCGCCCCGGCGGCGGACTGCGCATCGTGGAGCTATCGGCCCGCGTCGCTTCCCCATGAAGCAGCTGCTGGCATTTACTCTGGCGTCTTCATGCCGCTCGTCGGCGGTTGGTTTGGTCTCGAAAAGGATGCCTATCGCTACCTGCCCGCCTCCATCCGTAAGATGCCGCAAGGCGAAGGATGGCCGCGCAGCTCCGTCAGCAAAGGCTTCACAGACGTCCGTGTGCGGACGTTCACCGGCGGCGATGTGCACGCTGTATTCCGCTACGCGACCTTCCAGCCGCGGGTAGTTAGGGGCTCCGCCCCGGTAGTTACGACCTTGCGGCGGGTAGTTATGCGCCTTACGGCGCGGTAGTCTGAAAGTAGTTATAAGTAGATCAAACTGCCTCTTACTACTATAACTACCGCCGGTTTTAGCCGCTAACTACCCGGCCGCAAGGCCGTAGCTACTATAACTACCGCGCAAAGGCGCATAACTACCCGGAGCGCAGCTCCGCAACTACTTATAACTACCGCGCCCCCAAAGGCGCATAACTACTATTCACATGAAGAAGAAATATGGTTTAATCGGCTATCCACTGGTGCACTCCTTTTCCAGAGCTTCTTCAACCGGAAGTTCGAGTCGGAGCACATCGATGCCGAATACATCAACTTTGAGATTGCAGACGTTCGAGAGCTGAAGAATGTGCTGCGTGACAACCCCGACCTCTGCGGCCTGAACGTCACCCTACCCTACAAGACGGCCGTCATCCCCCTGCTCGACGACCTCACCGACAACGCCCGAAGCATCGGCGCGGTGAACGTCATCAAGTTTCGCGGACGCCACTTTGGCCGAGCCACGTCTCGAGGGCATAACTCGGACATCACCGGCTTCAAGGTCCATTGAACCCCTCTCTGGGCCCTCGCACCGCAAGGCGCTTATCCTCGGCACGGGCGGTGCCTCGAAGGCCGTCTTCCACGGCCTCAAGCAGCTCGGTCTCGGCGCCACCTACGTCTCGCGCTCCCGCAAGCCTGCCTGCCTAACCTATGCCGACCTTACGCCGAAGGTGATGGAGCAATACACCGTGATCGTCAACGCCACGCCCGTGGGCATGTATCCCAAGGCAGACGAATGCCCCGACATCCCATACGACTTGCTTACGCCCTCGCACTTGCTCTACGACCTGCTCTATAACCCGGACGAGACGCTCTTCATGCGCCGCGGCCGCGAACGAAAACGCAGAGGTGAAGAATGGCCTCGAGATGTTGCTTCTGCAAGCCTTTGCCGCATGGCAGATCTGGAACAGTTGAACCATCGGCGCAATGAATAAGCGGACAGTTATCCTGCGGACGTTGGCCGTACTCATGGGGCTGATCACGGTCGGCACCGCGGTGGCCTACTTCGTGCTGCGACCCGATCGCGAATGGTTGGCCTTCTACGTGGCGTGCTGCGGCGGCGTGCTGGTGGTGAACCTCGGCCTGATGATGGTCTTCGCCGCAAAGAATATCCGGAAGTAACCCAATACCCTATGGGTGGGACGGAACTACCCTATAAGGTGGGACGGAACTACCTTATAAAGGTATGAGTAAACAACCACATTTACAGGGGGTAATCGAACACCTTCTAACCACCTATCTTCAAATGAATCGAGATCAAACTACACATCCTTCTTACCGTGTGTCTCCTGCTTTAACGGCGACACGCCTCACGACGGCAGGCGCAAAACGTGCAGATGCACTACGACTTTAGCCACGCCCTCTACGACTCCCAACGTGGTCGCACACTGGACGTCCACCGTGGAGATGTTCCGACCCGACGCCTGGGGCAACACCTTCTTCTTTGTCGACATGGATTACACGAACGACGGCGTCTCCGGCGCCTACTGGAAATCAGCCGCGAGCTGTGCTGGTGGAAGGCCCCCGTGGCGCTGCACGTGGAGTACAACGGCGGGCTGAACCACATCCGCAACGCCTACCTCGCCGGTGCGACCTACGCTTGGAACCACCCCTACTTCACGAGCGGCTTCTCCCTCATGGCCATGTATAAGTACATCCAGCGCGCGCCGGAGCCGAACAGTTTCCAGCTCACGGCCACGTGGTACGTGCATGCCGCCATGGGCCCTTCACCTTCTCGGATTTGCCGACTGGTGGCGTGAGCCGGGCCGGGCGGGCGACTTCGCCTTTATCAGCGAACCGCAGCTGTGGGTCAACCTGAACCGTTTCCCCTGCATCGATCCGCATTTCAATCTCAGCCTCGGCAGCGAGGTGGAGCTGTCGAACATCTTCGCCGGACAAGACGGATTCCGAGTGAATCCGACCATAGCGGCGAAATGGACATTCTAAAGTACCCGGCTAAATTCGCCGGCGGCCGCAGCCGCCTTGATCTTCTTTTGCTTCTTTTCTTGCATCAAAGGCAAGAAAAAGAAGCCCCCACCTGTAATTTATAACTCATAACTGTGACAACCCCTAACACGACTTTTTCGGCTTCGATCCGCAGACGATGAACGTACGGACGGAGATCATAGCCCGGCATCACCACCTTCCTAACGATGGCCTACATCCTGGCCGTCAGCCCGAACATCATGGGCGACATCGGCATGGACAAAGGCGCCATCTTCACCACCACGGCCATCATCTCCATGTTCTCCACCCTCATCATGGCGCTTTACGCCCGCCTACCCTTCGCCTTGGCGCCGGGTATGGGCCTGAACGCCTTCTTTGCCTACACGTCTGCACCAGATGGGCTACGACTGGTCGTTCGCCCTCACCGCCGTGCTTATCGAGGGGCGTGGCCTTTATCATCCTCACCGAGACTGAACCTCCGCGACGCCATTGTCAACGCCATCCCCGCCTCTATCCGCAATGCCATCGGGCCGGGCATCGGGCTCTACATTGCTTTCATCGGACTGAAGAATGGCGGTGTCATCGCCTCCAGCTCGGCCACGTTTGTCACGCTCGGAACCATCACCTCAGGCCCCGGACTGCTCTCCATCATCGGCCTTGTGCTTACGGGCACACTGCTCATCCTATAACGTCCGCGGTGCCCTACTGCTCGGCATCCTCGGCACGACGCTCATCAGCCTGCCAATGGGCCTGACCACGTTTGGCGGTGTGGCTGGTCTGCCGCCGTCCATCGCTCCGATCGCCTTCAAGTTTGACTTCACACACGTCTTCACGGTCGACATGCTCATCGTCGTGCTCACGTTTCCTCTTCATCGACATGTTCGACACGATCGGCACACTCGTCGGCGTCTCCACCAAGGCGGGGATGCTGCGGAACGGTCAAGTGCCACACCTCAAGCGCGCCTTCATGGCCGACGCCGTAGGTACAACCATCGGGTCGATGATGGGATCGAGCGCCATCGCGACGTATGTGGAGAGTGCCTCGGGCGTGGCGCAAGGTGGCCGGTCGGGACTCACAGCCTTCACCACGGCCGTATGCTTTGCCGTGGCACTCATCTTCGCGCCGCTCTTCCTCTCCATCCCCGGTTCGGCTACGTGCCCCCGTGCTCGTCATCGTCGGTCTCTTCATGCTCAGCCCTATCCGCGACATTGACTTGGACGACTATTCCGAGTCGCTCCCCGCCTTCATCTGCCTCGTCCTCATGCCCTCACGTATAGCATCTCGGACGGCATATTGATCGGTATCATCAGCTACGTTGTCCTGAACCTGCTCGACGGCAAGCGTCGCAAGCTCACTCCGACGATGTATGTCCTGGCCGTGCTCTTCATCCTGAAATACGTCTTTATCGGGTAGCGCGGAAGACGAAAAGTGGAAAACGAAAAGTCCTGCTGGCAGAGGAGGTGCGATACCCTTTCTGCCGGCAGGGACTTTTCCCTTCTACTATTTCGCTTTACCGTTCCTCCCTATCCCATCCGACTGATCTTGCGAAGCTGATCCTCATCGATCAACTTGATCTTGCGACCGTCCATCAGCGATGATCCGCTCGGAGGCAAAGGAGGAAAGCGTTCGGATGGCGTTCGAGGAAGTCATGTTCGAAAGGTTAGCCAGATCCTCACGCGAGAGGTAGATGCTGATCGTGGCGCCATCCTCCTCCAGCCCGTAACTATCCTTAAGGAAGAGCAGCGACTCGGCCAATCGGCCGCGGATATGCTTCTGCGTAAGGTTCACGGTCCGCTCGTCGGCGATACCCAGATCGGCCGGAGGCTGGCGGATAAAAACATAGCCAGCCGCGAGTTGGCATGGATGAGCATGTCTACAATCGTCATCGGGGATGGCACAGACCGTGAGACAGATCGCAGGCCGTAGCGCTGGTCAGGTAACGCTCCTTCGCGAAATAAGCCCGGTAAGCAAAGTACTGGATGGGGCGTATCATGCGGATAATCTGGCTACGTCCGCCCCACACCTTCCTTGGCGATTTTGACCTTCCCCTTGAGCAAACACATCATCTCTTTCGGTTCGTCGCCTTCGGAGTACATGATCTGGTTGCGCTTATAGTGCGCAATGATTGAATTTTGCACGTAAGATGCTACGCTCTTCCTCGTTCAGCAGTCTCCACATGCGAGGCCCAGCCCGCCGGGCGTCCATTTCTTCTGTTTCTCTTTCTAATTCCACTTATGTCCTACTTGGTATAACTATTTTGACGGGCCAAATGTAAACCAATCCGGAAATCTCAAAATCGAAGATGGATCAGAGCGCAGAGAAGGCGTTCAAACGGTATTTCAACGTCATTCCAGCCTCACTTCAGATAAATATCTCCGAACGAGGACGTGACGCTCACTCGTGCCCGTGGACTCTCTGACGCGCCAGCCGTGCCTGAAAGCTGATTGGTGTGTCCGCTCCGGTATCGGCAGAACGGATATTCAGGTCGCCGGTATGGATTTGGCCGTAAGAGGCCGGAGGTCGGCGCGGAAAGCGTGACTGGGCGTCAGGCCGAGGTGCACCCTCGCTGTAGGAGGCTTTGACGGAGATCTCGCTGAAGCCACGCGCCACCTCGCCGATCCTGAGGCCGCTGAAGCGCAATTTGTCCACGACGCACGATTCGCTCAGCCGATCGATCCTTATCTGCGTATAGCCCGCGGTCAATGTGCAGCGGCCGATGGATTCGATGTGGTAGGTGCCGTCGAACTTCGTCTTGCCCGTGAGTTGCCCCACGGTGCCGAGGTGATGCCTGAATACTGGCTATTGAGGTTGAGCATCGCGCAACGGTCGATGGAGGCCTTGCCAAAGGAGACGTTGACCGAGGCCGTCGAAGCCTCCTTGAGGTGAGAGGTCGCCGTACTTCACCGTGACGGTGAGCGGTTGCGTGGCCCGGTTGATGTAGATGTTGCCGAACTGGTTGGCGAGCGAGAGGACGACGTCGGCGCGGGGCCGTCACGGTGAAGTCCGCCGCACGGCCGCAGTTATTACAGATGATCTTTTGAAAGGTCGTCCGGCCCTCCACTCGAGTTACCCGACAGCGAGAGGTCGACGTTGACGGCTTCGGCATACCGACGCGCCTCCTCTTCCGTCTTACCCTCGCCGCGCAGCTCCACGCGCACAGTGATCTACGATCCGCACCTTCGACGATGCGAATCTCGCCGAAGCAGTTGCTAAGGGGCGAGCTCAGGACGCGCTCCGACACTGAACTCCTTCACAATCTGCCGCCGATAAACCTTCTTGGCGGCTGTGCTGCCCATGGCGCAAAGGCTCACGAGCAGCACGGTAAGCAGCATTCTTTTCATGATTCCTCTTTCTTATAGTGGGTTGATAATTGCGTTTGGATGTGCTTCAGCGCGTCGATCTTGGAGGTGTAGACGCGCACGATGAGGGTGATTCGCTCGTCGTCGGGCAGCTGCACGTCGGGCACGTCCTCGGCCTGCATGAGCGAAGTTCTTCGAGCAAAGCGCGACGATCTTCATTATCAGTGTCGCCGATCAGGGCGCGCGTGGCCTCCAGCTCGTGATCGAGCTTCATGGCATAATAGCGCTGCACCTCGACGGGCGATTCCGCCGCATCGTCGCAGCCGTCGCTCGCAGCCGTTGTCGGCCACAGCCAGACGGCCGTAAGGGCTACGGCCGCCGCCAACACTACGGCTCCGATGGCCAGTCGCCACGACAGCCGACGTCGCCGACGCAATGCACGCTCGGCGTCTAATCGTTGGGCAAAGCGTTCGCGATGGCCCGCCGGCGGTGTATCGGCGGCAAAGATCTCCGCGGCCTGCGCCTGGAGTCTGTTTTCTAATTTATCGTTCGTGTTCATCCTTCTTCCTTTCGTGTTAAGAGTTTGCGCAGCCTCGACGAGCCGCGGGTGTATTGCACGCGCACGCTGGAGGGGTTGGCCCGGAGCGCCGCGGCGATGTCGGCAAAGCGCATCTGGCCGAAGAGGCGCAGACGGAGTATGTTGCGGTAGGTCTCCGGCAGACGCTCTACGCTGCGGCGGATCGTTTTCCGTGTCGGGCAGCTCGTCCGGGTCGTCAGGTTCGTCCGAGGGAGCTCGTGCAGCATGTCTTCGTTGATGGCGATCGTGAGGCGGAGCATGGTCCCTGCGCAGGCGGTCGATGGCCGCATTCGTAGCCATGCGACGCAGGTAGCGCGTCATGGCGGCGGCGTCGGACTGTAGCAGGGAGGGCCGGAGGGAGCACCTTCATCAGCACATCTTGCATCACCTCTTCCCGCCTCATCACCCGCGCCCAGCACGGCAGCTGCGCTGTGATAGGTCGGCCCGTGAAAACTGTCGTAAAACGCCAGCTGCGACGCCCGCTGCTCGCGCCTTACACCCTCGATGATCTGCTCGTAACTGTCCATTGTTCGCATCTTTTCCATCCATCTACCCCCTTAACGCACCCACAGCGAAAAATGCTACAGGGTGGGGAGGAGAGTTTTTTTCTATCGGTAGAACAATCCGTGTTTTTGATGGTAAAACAAAGGCCCCCTGCCATCGTGCCACACAATGGGATCTAAAAAGTTCCGAGAGGCGCCATCGTGTCACACAATGGAACCTAAAAGTTCTGAGAGGCCCTATTGTGCCACACAATGAGACTTAAAAAGTTCCAGAGGCCCTATCGTGTCACACAATGAGACCTAAAAATTCCGAGAGGCCCTATCGTGTCACACAATGGGACCTAAAAAGTTCCGAGAGGCCCTATCGTGCCACACAATGAGACCTAAAAAGTTTCCGAGAGGTGCCGTCGTGTCGCACAATGAGCGGCATGGGGATCGGCTTCACACGATCTTCATGCGGCATAAAGCCAGTTCACGTCCCGCTCGCCGGCCAAAAATTTGCCGCAGATCTTCGGCCGAAACGTTGGCGGCGATCTGACCGTTATGAGCGACGGCTATCGTGCCGCGCTCCTCGGAGACGATGATGATCAGCGCGTCCGTCTCTTTCGACATACCCAGCCCGGAGCGGTGACGGAGGCCCATCTCCCTTGGGCAGGCTCACGTTTTAGCTGCGGGCAGGATGCAGCCCGCGGCAATGATCCGACCGCCGCTGATGATCATAGCGCCATCGTGCAGGGGGCTGTTCTTGAAGAAGATGTTTTCGATGAGGCGTGCGTTGATGTCGGCCTGAACATTTCGCCCGTCTTGGCGTAGTCCGAAAGATCCATCTCGCGGCGGATGACGATCAGGGCGCCGGTCTTCTTGCGGGCCATGTTCATACAGGCCAGAGACAGCAGGGGGCGATGTAGTTCTGCTCCTTAGTGTCCGTTGTGCGACGCGAGAAGAGTTTGGCTACGAAGCGCCAACCGGGGTTCGACCCAAGGGGTGACGAGGAAGCGGCGGATGTCGTCTTGAAAGAGTACCACAAGCACAATGAAACCGACGCTGATGAAACGATCGAGGATGGCGCCCATGAGGCGCATCTCAAGCACTTGCGAGACGATCAGCCAAACGATGACCACGGAGACAATGCCGCTGAAGACAGGCAGTGTGCCGGAGCTTTTCATCAGCTTATAGATCTGGTAGGTAAAGAAGGCTACCAGCAGGACGTCGAGCGCGTCTTTGATGCCGAAGGATATCATTATAGGGGAGTTTTTTGAAGGGAATTATTCCGAAGGGATCAGTTGGCGGGTGATGCGAACGGCCTCGACGGCGGCGCGGACGTCGTGCACACGAAGGACAGAGGCGCCATGCATGAGGGCGTAGGTGTTGAGCACGGTGGTGCCGTTGAGACTGTCGTCGGGCGTGCCGCCAAGCAGGCGGTAGATCATGCTCTTACGCGATATACCGATGAGGAGCGGTTCCTCGAAGCGGTCGGCAAACTCGCTAAGGGCACGCATGAGCGTATAGTTCTGCTCTAAGGTCTTGGCAAAGCCGAAGCCGGGATCGAGGAGGATGTCAGCCACGCCCAATCGGCGCAGCGTGCGCAGCTCGAGGCGAAATACATCATGACGGCCTCCACCACGTCGTCGTAGTCCGTGAATTGCTGCATGGTGCGAGGCGTGCCGCGCATGTGCGTGAGGACGTAGGGGACGCCCAGCGTGACGACGGTGGCAGCCATCTGTTCGTCGAGCGAGCCGCCGGAGATGTCGTTGATCGCTGGCCGCACCGTATTCCTCAAAGCGGCTCGCCGGGCGATGGCCGCGCGGAAGGTGTCGACAGAGACGGGCACGTCAGGATAGTCGCGCATGAGGGCGGCGGAGGACAGGCTCAAGCCGCGCCCACTCGTCGGCCTCGCTGACGTCGTCGGCGTCGGGTCGGGAGGAGTATCCGCCGACATCGATGAGTGTGCCACCCTCGTTGAGGATAGTCTCGATACGCCGCACTACGGCGGCTTCGTCTTGCTGTCGGCTGCCGGCGTAGAAGGAGTCCGGCGTGGCGTTTAGGATGCCCATGATAAGGGGCACGTCGAGTGAGCGCAGTGTGCCCCTTCAGATTGATCGTTTTTCTGTTCATGTATCGTTATGTGATGTTGCTGATGGGATACTTCACTCCGCTGGCGGCTGCGGCCGCCTTATCCAGCAACCATGCGCCAGATGAAGGCGACAATCGATGTGACGATGATGCCCAGCACAAGGGAGGAAGGTGGCCACGGCGGTCCACTTCGCGCTGTGGGTCTCTTTTATAAATGGTGTAGATCGTCGTGCTGCACGGGTGATGCATGAGGCAGAAGAGCATGGGGCAGACGGCCGTCAAGAGGTTCCATCCGCCAGCCAGGAGGATCTGCTTCGTCTCTGCGTCTCCGCCTTCCATCAGCACACCCGCCGCACCGGCATCGCTCTGCCCAAGCACGAGCAGCGTCAGCATAAGCACCGTAGGCATCACGATCTCATTAGCGGGATATAGCCAGGATGTACGCGAGCAGGATGACTCCGTTCAGCCCGCATGATCCATCCCGGTGTGCTCAGCCAATGAATCAGATGCGCGGCGATACTCGCACCGCCCACCGTGAGGTTGCAACAGAAAGCCAGATGACAGCACCCGCCAGGTGCCGCAAAGACGAGGGCTCGCCAAAGCACGATCAGCGTGCGGTCGATGATGGACGTATAGATCGTGCTCCAGAAGCGGGGCGGGCGATAGGGGCGGCAGCTCGAGGTGAAAGGTAGAGACTTCGCCGCGCGGGCGGTGTCGCGCAAAGCACCCACGAGCTACCGAACATGAGCGTCACGCCCAGGAAGACGACGCCCATGACGGCCACCAGCGAGACGATCCCGCTGTAACGCGACGGCACGGCGGCGCCTACGAAGAGCGTGGCCAGCAAGATCTGCGTCGGCCAACGCCCGTTGCAGAGCGAGAAGTTGTTCGTGATAATGGCGATCAGTCGCTCGCGCGTACTGTCGATGATACGCGTGGAGACGACGCCCGCAGCGTTGCAGCCGAAGCCCATGCGCTCATCGTCAGTGCCTGCTTGCCATGCGCCCCGGCTCGGCGGAAGAGTTCGTCGAGATTGAAAGCCACGCGGGGCAGATAGCCGAAGTCCTCCAACAGCGTGAAGAGCGGGAAGAAGATGGCCATCGGCGGCAGCATGACCGAGACGACCCACGCGGTGGAGATAGACGCCGTCGACGAAGAGGCCCGTCACCCACGCCGGTGCACCGAAGCCCATGAAGAGGGCCGCGCAGGGCCGGGTGGATGAGCCCCGACGAGCAGGTCGCTCAGCCACGACGACGGATAGTTCGAGCCACGATGGTCAGCCAAAGACGCCCGAGGCAGCGCGACCGCGATCGGAAAACCCCACGCGATGCGTCAAGATGCGATCCAGCCGCACGTCCATCGGCGAGTCGGCCGCGGCGGTTGCCCTGCGTTACGACGTCGCGACAGATCGCCTCAGCCTGGGCATAGATATCCTCCATCCATTGGTCGTGAAAGTTGTTGCTGATCTGGAGGTGGATGTTTTTCCGGCCAGCGCGTTCAGCTCCGCGTTGCCGAAACGTTGGCGTACGCTCGGATCCTGCTCGACGAGTCGGGAAGCGATCCATTCGGCGTTCGATAAGTTGGGGTGCACACGGGCCACAGCCTCGGTCAAGACGCGGATGCGATCCCGCCGTGGCGGGCGGCAAGTTCGTGGCGCGGTGTGGCCGACAGACGTAGGCGCCCGTGGCCACCTCGTGCATCATCTCCAGTAGCCGGTCGATGCCCTTGCCCGACCGCGCGGAGCAACCCGCCACGGGGATGCCGAGCCGTCGCGAGGGCGTTGAGGTCAATATGGATATGGTTGCGCTCGGCCTCGTCGAGCAGGGTTGACGCAAAAGCGCAGCGCGATCCGTGATCTGTAGCACTTGCAGGATGAGGTTCATGTTGCGCAGGCGTGTGGCGTCGGCCACCATGCGACGGTCACGTCGGGCTTGCCAAAGAGGATAAAGTCGCGGGCGATCTCGCTCGTCCTCCGACGTGGAGGCGAGCGAGTAGGTACCGGGCAGGTCGACGATGCGATACGTGTCGCCACCCGTAGCCAAAGAAGCCCTCGGCCTTGCCGACCGTCTTGCCGGGCCAGTTGCCCGTGTGTTGCTCAGTCCGGTCAGGGCATTGAAGACGGTGCTCTTGCCCGTGTTCGGATTGCCAGCCAGGGCCACGACGAAGCGCTCGCCGTCGGCCTCGCGCACCGCGTCGCTCCAGGCCGTGCATGGGTGCCGCCTGGGACAGGTGGCGCAGGGTGAGGCAGTGTTTGTTGTCTGATTCATTGGGGTTGCTGGGGTAAGTCATTGGGGTTGTGGGGTAGGGAGAAGGGACGGCTGAGAGGGCCGGTACCGATTAGGATGTAACGCGCCTGATCGTGGCGCAGGGCGATGGCTGTCCGCAGAAGGCGGCGTAGCCACGGGGTTGCCCATCGGGCTGACGAGATCAATGCTCACCGTGCTGCCACGCACGAAGCCAAGATCGAGCAGACGGCGGCGGAGGGCACCGCGACAGGAGGGCGAAAAGGCCCACGATACGCGCCGTGACGCCTCGGCTCGAGCCGAGGTCAGCCGTCGGGCGTCAGCCTCGGACTGCGACGCACCTCGTCGTCCGTCATCGGCTCCATGTTGAGCGCCGCGTGGGCCGCCGCAGGCAGGGTGAAGCGTTCGCCTTCGTACATGAAGGTGAAGCCGTCGGCCGTCACGTCGGTGATGAAGAGCACCGAGTCCTTCGTCAGTCCGAGGGCGTCGATGAGGGTGAAGAGGGCGCGGTCGTCGTCCTCCACAGCGCGTGACGCGCCACCAGCTGCGGGCCCGGAGCGTACGGTCGTCGTCGCCACGGTCGGCCACCTCCAGCGAGCGCGTAGGGATGGGGTCGCCGTGCGGATCGAACGACGGGTTGCGCAGCAGCGAGACGATGCGCTCCTGCTCGGCGTCGCTGATGCGGTGCTCCATGCGGTGGGCGCGCTCGTGCCACTCGGCCGGTGCGTAGCCCGAATGCTCGGCTAAGTATTGCTCATAGATGCGATGCGCTCGGACGATTCGGGCGCATGCTCACGGCCAGCGTCGGTCAGTTGTAGCTCGTCGCCCATCGTCAGCTCGCCCCGCAAAGGCCAGTCGGCCAACAGCGGACGCCGTACGATCCGACGTCCGCCCCGAGCGACTCGCCCACGCGCTGCACCTCGTCGGCCGCGATGCGTCCGCCCAGCTCGCTAGACCGCCTTGAGGGAGATCCTCCTCCACCTCTCTGTCCTGTTCGCGGTCGTGCCGCCCGAAGCGTGTCCGGATGGCGTCAAAGAGGCGTGTGCCGTGACTCTTTTTCTCTCTTCATCATCGTATAAATGTTGTGGTGTAAAATCCGGTCGCAAAAGTAAGCGACAGACAAGTAGGGTGATTTACCGTCTCTAATAGCAAACGCCCCTCGATCAGATTCTGATTCACTACTTCTGGCAGCAAACAACTCCAGATCAGATTCTGAGTTCGCTATCCTTGGCTGCAAACAACCCCTCGATCAGATTCTGATTCACTACTTCTGGCAGCAAACAATCCCTCAATCAGATTCTGATTCGCTATCCTTAGCAGCAAACACCTCCCAATCAGATTCTGATTCGTTACCCTTGGCAGCAAACAACTCCCAATCAGATTCTGGTTCGCAACCCCTGACAGCAAACAACCTCAATCAGATTCTGATTTCGTTACCCGTCAGCGCAAAACAACCCTCAACCAGATTCTGATTCGCTACCCTTGGCAGCAAATGCCCTCAATCAGAAACGGATTGGCATCTTACTGCACACCGAGGGGGCGCGGGTGGTATTTCCCATATTTTTGCCCGCCGTAATAAACAGACGGATCGAACACGATGGCTAAATGGATCAAACGCACAGTCAAGACACATGCCTGCTGGCGCCCGTGGGGCGGTGGCGGTGGGCGCGGTGTTGCTCTATGTGCCGCCGGTGCAGAATGCGGTGCTGAAGGTCGTGCTGCGGCACGTGTCTGAGCGCGTCGGCATGGAGATCACCGTGGGGCATGTGCGGCTGTCGTATCCATTAGACCTCACGCTGCGCGACGTCCTCGGTGCGCGACTCGGTGTGCGACACGCTGCTCAACGTGCGCGGGCTCTCCGTCAGCGTGCGGCCGTGGCCCCCTACTCCGTGGCGAGGTGTTCGTCTCAGAGCTACAGTTGGACAGCGCGCTGGTGCACAGCAAAGGGCTGATCGAGGGCATGCACTTGGACGGCACATTCGGGCGACTGGCTACGGCCGACGTTGGTCTTTGGGCCAGAAGGAGGAGCTGAAGCTCGACAACGTACTGCTGGCCGATGTGAGGTGGCGCTGGGATCGACTCGATCCCCCTCGGACACGATCGCGCGACCGTCAACCCGCTGGCGGATCACGGCCGAACGACTCGACCTACAGCGCGTAGGCTTTCACCCTGCGTATGCCTAAGGATACGCTTGGCGTCACGACCTCACCTGGGCGATGCGCGTGACGGGCATATCGGCCAACTTGAAGCACAGCGTTACGCGGCCGGACGGCTCGACATCCGCGGCGCCTATGCGGCTCTACGATGCCACCGACCGCCCGCGCACCATTGGGCTGGACCCGCAACACATCTCTGCCTCAAACATCCGCCTGCTGGCCGACTCCGTGCGCTACCATGCAGGCGACCTGCGCGTGGCGCTTCGTGAGGCGTCGCTTGACGAACGGTCGGGGCTTTCGGTGGAATCGCTGTCGGCATGTGCACCTGGATAGCACGGGTGTCTCCGTCTCGGAGGGCATGCTGCGGACGACGCGTTCGTGGATCGACCTGCAAGCGCGTGTGCCGTGGGCCGCGCTTTCGGATAGACCGACGGCCGATCTCCAAGCGGAATGGTCGGCGGGTATCGATGGGCAGGACGTGCTGACGGCCATGGGCGAACAGGGGCCGCGAATAATGCGGGCCATACCGGACTCGTTGCTGTATCTCTCGGGACTGGTGGAGGGCAACTTGGAGCGGATGCGGGTGCACGATCTGATGGGTGGTTTGCCCGGTGCCTTCACATTTGAAGCCTACGGATCGGCTGGAGCATGTCATGGACGAGCGGCGGCGCACGGGGCAGATCAACCTGCTGCTACAGACCGAAAGCCGACAGTATCTCAGCCGTTTGGATCCCGGAGCTTTCCGGCGGACGGATTCGGATGCCTGAACGCATGCGGGTGGAGTTGGAGGCGTCGCTCAGGGGCGAATACCAAGGGCGATTGAAAGCTGAGGAGTCGGGCGGACGCATCGAGTTGACAGGCCGCTACCACTCGCTGCAGAGCGAGTACGCCGTCGATGTACGTGGTAGACAGCCTCCGACCGGTGCACTTCCTGCCGCAGGATTCGCTCTACCGACTCACCAGCCGTGCTGCACGCCGAGGGGCGAGGCACGGACATCTTTCACCCCGCACGCATCACCCTGCGCGGTTCCGTAGCCGATGTGCATTACGGATCCTATCGCCTCTGGTCTTTCGCTCGACGGTTCACTGCTTAGCCATCAAGCGCAGGCCACACTGAGCAGCGAGTCGCCTTATATAAAAAGGTAAAGGTCATGCTGGACGGTGTCGTCCGGCGCGACCGCATGGCGAGCGTGGTGGCCATCGACATCGGATACGCTCGATCTGATGGGGCTCAAGCTGACGAAGGATCCGCTCTCCGGCTCCTTCCAACTCTTCTCCGAGATGGAGACCGATCTCAAGCGGCGCCATCGGTTAGATCTCACCCCAGGCAACTGGGCCATCACCACGGACCAGCAGACCTATCGCCCGAAGATGCTCACCCTGCACGCCGTCAGCGACGACGACACAACGCGCCTCTCCTTTCATGCCGCGCGACATGGGGCTGGTGCCACCGGCAACGCTGACGCGCCCACGCTCCTCCAGCGACTCGGAAATGTATCCGACGTCTTCCGCAGACTGATGGAGCACGACAGTGCCGCCCATATCGAACGCCTCACGCCGCTGCTACCGACGCTCAACGTACAGCTCGAGGCCGAGAAAGACAATCCGCTCTACAACTACCTTCAGGAGCAGAACATCTTCTTCGATCGGCTCACCGTCCACGCCTCCACCTCACCCGTCGATGGGCTACAAGCCAACGCCCCTGCTGCTCTCCGTGATGAAGGATACGATGCGGCTCGACACCATCTGCCTCGACATCCGCCACGATTCGATCGAGGGCCTGACTTACGCTGTCGACGTGATCAAGAACTCAGCTTTCGCGGACAAGATGCCTTCACCGCTGGGTTACGTGAGCACCTGCTGGAACGGTGTAGCGGAGGCGAACGCGCTCTCATCGTGACAGTCGTGGCGAAACGGGCCTCCAACTGGGCGTGCAGGCCGAGGCAACGTGGCAAGGCGTACCGTTTCCACTTCATCCCCGACGAGCCTGTGCTGGCCTTCATGCCGTTCAAACTGAACCCGAGAACTACGTGGAGGTGCGCAGCCCTAAAGATACATCTCCGCCGATCTGAAGCTGACTGGCCCGGAGAACGCTGCGCTGTGGATACACTCCAACGCGGACTCTACAGAGCTGGCTGTCGAGATTAATCAGATCGATCTCCAGCGGCTCTCGCGTTCGCCGCCATCCCAGATATGCAGGGGCGATCAATGTGGCTCTGCGCTATGTGCCCTCCGATGAATCATTCCTCATTGCTGCCGACGCCAACATCGACAACCTCATCTTCCGCGGACAGCCTGTCGGCGAACTCTTGCTCAACGGTGTCTACCTGCCCCTCGACAGCAATCGCCACCGCTTCGACGCCCAGCTTCTACCACAACGAGTCGAGTTGGCCACCGTCTCGGCCTTCTATCGACAGCCGCAACAGAAGCAGGCACAGGGGTGCGATCGACGGCACCATGCAGTTCGATCGCATTCCGTTGAGCGAGCTGAACCCCTTCTTTGGCGGGTGCCGTAGATATGCAGGGCGTGTGCGTGGCCGGTTGACGTTAGAAAGTCGCGATCGGGGTCCGATTTGGAACGGCTATTTGCAGCTCGACTCGACCTCGATGTACGTAAGGGCTGTGGGCACGCGCTTCCGCTTCGACGATCAGGAGGTGGACATTAGGACAGTGAGCTGCGCCTCACCAAATATGGCATCTACACCACGGGCGGCTAATCCGTTCGTGATCAGTGGCACGGTGGACTTCAGCAAGTCGATGAAGGAAACGGCCGATTTGCGACTGGTGGCGCAAGACATGCTACTCATTGACGCACCCGACGGCGCACCCGGAGCCATGCTCTACGGTCGGCTGCCCATCGATCTGAATCTCCGGCTCGCGGCCCACTGCGCGCGCTCAGGTGCGCGGTGGAGTGCACGTGCGCAGTGGTACGAGACGTCACGTATGTCATGCCCGACGCCAACGACGAGCTGCGAAGACAACTTCGCCGGGCTGGTCTCCTTCACCTACTTCTCCGACACCGTCCCGCAACGCATTCGTGACATAGAGCGGCGGAACGCTGCGCGTACGAGTTCGATAGGCGGACTGGACGCCCAGCTCACGCTGCGCGTGGATCCCACGGCGCGCCTAAAAGGTGGATATGGGCGGCGCCGGCGAACGCTCGAACCGTATCGAGCTGCGTGGCGGCGGCGATCTGTCGTTCCATTACACCCCGCTCGGGGATATGAACATGAGCGGGCGATACACCCTCTCTGGCGGATTGATTCGCTACAGCATCCCCGTGATCCCGCTGACGGACTTCACGATTCAAGACGGCAGCTACGTGGAGTGGCAGGGCGACTTGATGAATCCTTACCTCAACCTGACGGCCCTCACCCGACGGCGGTCGACTGTCAACCTCGACGGGCGTTCGCAGATGGTGGACTTCAACGTAGGCTTTACAGGTCGGGCAACAGTTGCGCAACATCGCCCTCAAGTTCATCCTCGAGGCGCGCTAAGAATGGCACCGTGCAGACGCAGCTGGCCGCCATGGGCGAAGAGGAGCGCAGCAAGCAGGCCATCGGCCTCCTTGTCACGGGTGTCTATCTGGCCCAGAGCGGCACCGGCAACGAGCATCTGGATGTGGGGACGGCCATCAGCAGCCTACTCAACGCGAGATCAACAACATGCTCGGCAGCTTGGGCGGCGACGTCCCCTTCTCGTTCGGACGTAAACACCTACGACGGCACTGACGGCAGGGTCGAGCGTATCGATTACCTCGGTCGCTTCTGGAGGCTTCCTCAAGGAGCGCATTTACACCACCCTCGGTATGCGTTACTCGACCAACGATCCCGTGATGGGCAACCGGCTCTATCTCGACGAGGCCTCGCTGGAGTATCGCCTTGATGCCGACAGTTCGCGCTTTGTCAAGGTGTACAATCAGACGGACTATGAGAATCTCTTCGAGGGCGAGATCCGCAAGACAGGGCCCTGAGCGCCATCTTCCGACGTAAGCGTGAAGCGCTTGGCCGACCTCTTCGACTTCCGCAAACGTCGCAATCGCACGGTAGTGACCGAGCCCGAGCCTGCCGCCCCCGATACGAACGAGGACGGAAACGGACTCCACCGAAGGCGCTCCGCCGAGGATACGACGCGTCGGGACGCCGACCCTTCCCTAACGACTAAAAAGAAAGATGAAGCCGAACCACTCCCCTCCTCCCCCTTTTTCTTTGTTCTTCTGCTCAAGCGCATCCTGCTCACGACGAAAATAGCTTCCCCGGGCAAGTGCTCTACACCGGCATCGAGCGCATCGTAGTCAACGACCCGCCAATCAGCGCCACCGCGGCGCGGGCGAGGTGATGGGCAAGGTGGAAGAGGCTCTGGCCCTATGCGCCGAATAACCCCCTTCTGGGCAGTTCCACCACACGCACGCCGCTGCCTATCGGGCTCTGGGTCTATAATGCCCACGTCGGGAAAAAGGGGCGCTTCCACCAGTGGATGTACCGATGGCTCGCTGGCGCGGCCGGTGACGCTCACCACCGTAAAGCCTGCCAACCGGGCGCTGGCAGCAGCAAGGCGTACTCCACGAAAACGGTTTCTTCCGCGGCGCGGCCCGCTGCGAGATCATCCCCGACCACAAGGATTCGCTCAAAGCCCGGGTGCGATACCTCATCACCCTGGGCGGAGCCCTTACGTGATCGACTCTGTCCGCTTTCGTCGCATGCAAGATCGAAGCGATACCACCATCAAGTGGCGCGACGAAGAGCGTCTGCTTCACCGAGGCGACCTCTCACCCTCGATCGCCTCGAAGCGGAACGCCAGCGCATCGCCACCATCATGCGCAACAACGGCTATTATTACTTCCGACCGGGAGTACATCGAGGTGCAAAGCCGACTCGACGAAGGGAGACCACCTCGTAGACCTACGCGTACGTGTCCGGCGCGACATTCCCCGCGACTTCATCCGTAAGCCGTGGTTCTTGGGACGCACAGCCATCCGCCTGATCGGTTACGACGGCGAGGAGCCAACGGATAGCCTCACCTACGGCCCCGTCACCATTCAGTTACGAGGGCAGGCTGCGCCTCCGCCCCCACGTCCTCCTCAACGCCTTGCGCTATGAGGCGTGGCGACCGCTATAGCCTCGCCGCTCAGGAGGAGACGCTGGCGGCGATGAACAAGCTGCGCACCTTCCGCTTTGTGGATATGCAATACACGCCCACCGACACCTCCGCCACGTGCGACACCGTGAACCCTGCGCATCCGTGCCACCTCCGACTATCCGCTCAATAGTCGCCTCGAGGTCAAGGGTACCCTCAACGATAATCACTATGCCGCGGGCCTGGGTTCAATCTGGCCCCTGGCCGGATGAACCTCTTCCGCGGCGGCGAGAATCTCTCCGCCACTGTGTTTTGAGCTCGTACGAGTGGCAGACGGGTGCGCGCACCGCCGGGCATACGGGGCTGGTGAACAACTACGAGATCGGCGCACGCGGCTCGCTGACCTTTCCCCGCCTCGTCTTACCGAGAATTTGGTCGCAAGACCGGGATCTGATCGCTACCACCCGCCTCGAGGCGCAGGCGACGAGTCATGAACCGTGCGCGATTCTTCAACCAGCTCAGTTTCAGTGGCAGCCTCTCGTACGACTTCGTTCCCAACCCCATCCGCCGACACACGTTCACGCCGCTACGCCTCACTTACTCGCGGCTCATAGGCACCACGGCCGCCTTTGACAGCATCACCTCAAAGAAACCCATCCATCCGCCAGAGTCTTCAGGATCAATTTATTCCCGTCGTAGAGTACACCTACACGCTCGACAACTCCACCGTGCGTGAGGAGCGCAGCAAGACGCGCTGGCATTTTTCGATCGCGGAGGCCGGTAACCTGCTCTCAGCCACTAACCTCCTCTTCGGGCGACGGTGGGACGAGAAGGGCAAGACTGTCTTCAAGAACCCGTATTCGCAGTTCCTGAAGATGACCACTGAGCTTCGCTACAATCATTACATAGATCGCCATCAGCGCCTCGCCTTCCGCATCGGGGGCGGCATCATCTACAGCTACGGCAATGCCGCGGCCGCTCCGTGCAGCGAGCAGTTCTACGTCGGCGGAGCCAATAGCATCCGGGCCTTCACCATCCAGCAGCGTCGGCCCCGGTCGCTTCGCCCCGGATCGGAATGACCTCTACGCCTACATTGATCAGATTGGCGACATCAAGCTGGAGGCCAACACCGAGTATCGTTTCCGTCTCGTGGGCGACCTGGCCGGCGCCGTCTTCCTCGACGTCGGCAACGTGTGGCTGCTGCGCGACGACCCCGCGCGTCCCGGCGGACGGTTCGCGTGGAGACACCTCCTCACCGACCTCGCCACCGGCACCGGCGCATAGGCTTTCGTTACGACATCAACCTCCTCGTCTTCCGTTTTCGACATCGGTTGACGCCCTCCACTTCCCCTACGACACCGGTCGGCGGCGTATCTCAACGCCCCCAACCTACGCGACGCCCTCGGGTTCCACTTAGCCCTCGGCTACCCCTTCTAAATTTTTATCGAGCGAAGGGCGGCTGCGGCCGCCGGCGAAGTTTGCCCCGTCACGTTTTTCGATCCCTACCAATCAACCATAAGAAAAACGCCTCCTGCCGGTAGGCTGTAGGGGCGTATTGCATACGCCCCTCTAACAATTCCAAAGAGGCCATTTTGCACCTACCCGGATAGACCCATTCGCCCACAGTGTGGGCGTTCGGAGGCGTATTCAATACGCCCTACCCTGCCGGAAGGAGAAGGCCTTCAATCCCTTGAAACAAATAGGAATCCATACGTACTCCGCCTCCTCTATACCGGCAAGAATCGGTAGAGTCCATGATGCCGGCTATCCTTCCCCGTCAGGTTTTTCGATCCCTCCAATCAACCACATAAGAAAAAACACCTCCTGCCGGTAGAGCTAGGAGCGTATTGCATACGCCCCTCTAACAATTCCAAAGAGGCCATTTTGCACCTACCCGGATAGACCCATCCGCCCACAGTGTGGGCGTTCGGAGGGCGTATTCAATACGCCCCTACCCTGCCGGCAGGGAAGGCCTTCAATCCCTTTGAAACAAATAGGAATCCATACGTACCCCGCCTCCTCTATGCCGGCGAGAATTGGTAAGTCCATGACGCTGGCTATCCTTCCTCCGTCAGGGTTTTCGATCACCTCCAATCAACCATGAGAAAAACGCCTCCTGCCGGTAGGCTGTAGAGGCGTATTGCATACGCCCTCTGGCGGGCCAAAGGGCCATCTTGCACCTACCCGGATAGACCCATTCGCCCACAGTGTGGGCGTTCGAGGCGTATTCAATACGCCCCTACCCCTGCCAACGGAGAAGGCCTTCAATCCCTTGAAACAAATAAGAATCCATACGTACTCCGCCTCCTCTATGCCGGCAAAGAATCGGTAAGTCCATGACGCCGGCTATCCTTCCCCGACACGTTTCTGGGCGGCTGCGGCCGCCGGCGAAGTTGCCCTGTCACATTTCGGATTCATCCTGTACCCGGCCAACTTCCCCCGGCCTCGGTAGAGGCCTTGATCTTCTTTGCCTTCTTTTCTTCCATCAAGGAAGAAAGAAGAAACCTACCTTTGCAGCCGTATGAAAGAATTCATTATCACCCAAGAGCAGACCGAGCGCGCCGTCCTGGTGGGGTTAGTCACCCCCGAGCAGAGTGAGGCGCAGGTCAAGAATGACTTAGACGAGCTGGCCTTCCCAGCCGAAACGGCCGGGATTGAGCCTGTCCGACGCTTCACCCAAAAGGCCGACAAGCCGCATGCCGTAACCTTCGTCGGGTCGGGTAAGTTGCAACAGATTGGCGAGTATGTGGCTGAGAATGAGATGAGCATCGTGGTCTTTGACGACGAGCTCTCAGCCAAGCAGCTACGAAACATCGAGGAACTCAGGTGCGCATCCTGGACCGTGAATCTCATCCTCGACATCATCTTTTGCCAGACGCGCGCAGACTGCCCACGCCAAGACGCAAGTCGAGCTGGCGCAGTACCGCTATATGCTTCCCCGTCTGACGCGCCTGTGGACGCACCTGGAGCGTCAGCGAGGCGGCGTGGGTATGCGTGGGCCGGGCGAGACGCAGCTCGAAACCGACCGGCGCATCATTCTCGACCGCATCTCCAAGCTCAAACGTGAGCTGGAAGAGATGAGACCGGCGAGAGGCCACTCAGCGGCGCAACGGGGCAAGATGGTCCGCGTGGCGCTCGTAGGTTATACCAACGTGGGCAAGTCGACCCTCATGAATTTGCTTGGTAAAAGCGACGTGTTTGCCGAAAACAAGCTCTTCGCCACCCTCGACACCACCGTGCGCAAGGTAATCATCGACAACCTGCCCTTCCTCCTCTCCGATACGGTGGGCTTCATCCGCAAGTTGCCTACCGAACTCGTCGAAAGTCGTTCAAGTCCACCCTCGACGAGGTTCGCGAAGCCGATCTTTTGGTGCATGTCGTGGACATCTCCCACCCTACTTTTTGAGGAGCAGATCGAAGTCGTAGAGCGCACCCTGGCCGACATCGGTTGCGCCGACAAGCCCATCATCACGGTCTTTAATAAGATCGACGCGTTTTTCGTTTGTCCCCAGGACGAGGATGATCTCACGCCCCGCGAGCGCGAAAACATTCCCTCTCCGAGCTTCGCGAGACCTGGATGAGCCGCCGCCCCGGCAGCTGCATCTTCATCTCCGCCCGCGATCGGACCAACATCGCCGCCCTCAAGTCGCTCCCTCTACGAGGCACGTCAAGCCATCCACATCACCCGTTTCCCCTACAACGATTTTTCTCTTTCAGCAGTACGACAGCGAAGGCGAATGAGCTGGGACGGAAAACGGGCGTGAAAAACTGCTGCCGGATGCCACTGCGGATCTCATTCCGCGTGTCGCCCGGCACTTCTTATCTTGATACGTTTACCCGATCCGAGCCATCTGCATCCCCTATATAGAATAGGTATAGCCTGCATGTGGTTACACGAATCCCATCCTTGCCCAAAAATGTGATTCCAGGAAACGTGGAATCCTATCCCCTGCAAAGGATTCGATAGCTATATTCATATTGAATCCCTATCCCGCCGGGTTTTCGATAGATATGAGCCATTTTTCATCCAATCCTCGCCGGGTTTTCGATAGATATGGCCATTTCGTCCAATCCCGGCGGGTTTTTGATGAGATATGGCCATTTTTCGTCCAATCCTCGGTGAGTTTTCGGTAGATATGGCCATTTTCATCAATCCCGCCGGGTTTTCGATGAGATATGACCATATTCATCCAATCCCCGGCGGGTTTTCGATGGATATGGCCATTTCGTCAATCCTCGGCGAGTTTTCGATGGATATGGCCATATTCGTCCAATCCTCGCCAGGGTTTCAGTGGATATAGCCATATTCATCCAATCCCCGCCAGGTTTTCGGTAAATATGGCCATTTTCGTCCAATTCCCGGCGGGTTTTGCGTGCATCCACTACAAATTTTTAGGGTTTCTCGCTGGGGGTGGGGTTGGTCGTAAAGACATACACCCCAAAACCCGCCAGGTTTGAGATTCATCCAATAAATGGGAATCAAATTTTTGATCGGTATAGGTGAGGGGCGTATTGCATACATCCCAAAACCCGCCGGGTTTGAAATTCATCGTCAAAGTGGAATCAAAATTTTTGATCGGTATAGGTAGGGCGTATTGCATACGCCCCTGCACGTCCGGGCGATTAAATCATTGCCTATTAACATAGGCGTTTGTGGGGCGTATGCAATACGCCCCTCATGAACCGACCTGTTGTGGGGCGTATGCAATACGCCCCTACGCAGACCGACCTATTCGTGGGGCGTATGCAATACACCCTACACGGACCGACCTATTCGTGGGGCGTGTGCCATACGTCCCTACACGGACGGACGAAAATTTATCAAGGCGGAGAATGTATCGCGGCGCAGGGAATGAGGCCGAGGGAGAGAGTCTTCCTCGGCCTTTTTGCATCTCCTATCGAGTGAGATAAGGAAGCTATGAAAAAGTGATGAATCATACTCGCGTTCACGAATGCCACCACGGCGTCGCGGTCTGCCTTCAGCAAATGGTAGAACTTTTCGACCGTACGATGAGGCATCCGCTCTTCTTGCTGTAGGCGTGCCACATGATGGCCTCGATGGATTGTTACGCGCGCGACAGTCGTGTAAGCGGTCCTCGCCGCCTGTGTTCACCCGCATGAGTCCGCGACCCCAGAGGGGCAGGGTTCTACACCACGAGTTAAAGATGTCGTTCGCCATGAACATGCGATGCTGAACAAAAGTCGGTGTAAGGATAGATCGTCTGGTGGGGATAGCGCGGCGGCTTGCGATTCTTTACCGGTTCGGGCGAGTAGATGTTATCATCGCTGCCGGTCTTCCACTGCGGGCGGTGGCAATTGGCGCAACCGAGCTTCACGAATACCTCCTTGCCGCGCTGCACGGTTTTCGTGTTCAGGTTGCGGGCGCGGGGATGGAGAGACCGCGATGCCAGACGGCGAAGGCGTAGTAGTTGTCGTCCTCCATCTCGGGCTCGAACTTGTGGATGGGGTTGTCGAGACTGGTTGGTCTCAGGCGGGGAGGAGGATGCGAATGGCGTTGGAGATGCCTTTCTCCCGTCCCGTCGGCGTAACAAGGCGACGCGGGGTTGGCTTTGATGCCCGCGACGACGGACGGATTCTCGTCATGGCCTTAGCCCATTCGTTGGTGGAGCACATCCACGGCGAGGTCCGTCCGCGAGACTCCCAGCTCGTCCCAGAGGCCTGCGTCTTCAAGCAAGGCCGCCTCGGTGAGATCGTAATTGAAGCGGCGGACACGCTTCTTTCCGTTGAGCTCACTGTAACCTTCGGCGGTCAGACGATTCGCTCCTTGTCCCAGATGTGGCGGGGTTGAGGGGCGACGCCATACTTAGCCTCGCGGCGATATTGGGCGATGATGGAGTCGTCCGGGATGGCATCGATGAGTCCGAGACCGGGAAGCTGAGCGATACCAGCAGCCGCACTCCTCATAGCCCTGAGGGCCGGGGGCGAGGTGTTGAATGCGGTCTGGGGAACAGTGACTTCGGGGTGAGATGAGGTTCCGTATTTTCTCGCCGTCGGGGAAGGTCATCAGCAGACCGCTTTCCATCGCCGCCACCGTTTTCCATTCGATCTTGATCTGGTCTGGGTCAACCGGCGGGAGGAAGGGGTGTGCGGCCATCACTGAGTAAACTTGGTGATGTGCTCGATGGGTTTGCCGTTGTTATCTGCCCGGCGCGTCAGGGATAATAAACCTGGATGATGTAGCCATTGCCATACTCGGGGCGGAACTGAGTCTGGCGCATGCCGTGACCGCCATACTGGATGTGGCAGTCGAAGCAGGTCTTGCGTAAACCGCTGGCCCCAGCCTTTGAATGGCGGCGTGCGATCGTATACTTTCTCTCGTCGAAAGCCCTCGCCCAGGTTGAAGAGCTCTATCAAACCCTTGCTCTTCTACGGCGGGTGTCTCGTCGGCATAGGATCCGTTGACGACGTTGTCAGTCGTGCCCAGTTGGCCTCCGGGATACCACTCGTCGGCCGAGGAAGTTGCCGACGAGCTTGACCGACAAAAATTGGCGTCGCGGGGACATTCGGTTCGGGCTCGGGCTTCGGATCATCGCTGCACGCAGCGAAGGACACGAGCCAGGCGCGGCTAACGCGGAAAGCGTGAGGGTTGTGTTTGAGTGTCATAATGAAATTCCCTTTCGTTGTTTGTAGGTATAACAGGAAGGGGCACCGAGAGAGTGATGGGGCTGAACCCGCCTCCCGATGCCCTTTAGGGAACTAGGACGAAATGCAGAGCGAGACCGTGGACTCTGCTGACTGTGCGCAAGATGGCATCGGTCGCGTTTTTCGTCTTTCGTTTTTCCGTTACGGATGGGTTACTGTTTCGGGAACCACTCGGCAGCCTTGTTCAGATCTTCATCCAGGGTTTGGTTTTCTTCTGCGCCTCGCCTACAGTGGATTGGAGATGTTGCTCACAAAGCCACCCTTGAGCTTCGTCTGGCAGTCTTCGAGGGCCTTCAGGGCAGCCTTGAGGTCGCTCTCGAGCTTAGAAGCCTGGGCTGCGTCGTACTTCTTCATAGAGGCCATGATCGAGGAGGGCCTCATTGCGCTTGCCATCGACGCCGCCATGGAGCGAGTTCTGGATACTGATCAAGTTGTCGTGGAAATCGATGAAGGGCGCTGGCTGTGAGGGCGACTCGATGTGGTTCTTGTCCTTGCCCGAGTAGGGATTGCCGATCTTGGTGTTAGCCACCTCGTCGCAGATGTTCTCCACATCCGGCCCTGAGGATGGTGGTCATGACCTCTTCCCAGGTAGCGTAGCCGCTGCCGGCTTTGGTAGCGCCGAGCAGGTCATCGGTGTACGATTTTTCCGTTACGCGAAGACGGGGTTCGATCTCTTCCACCCGATCCTTGTGAGCCTTGGGTGCGTTGGCGTTCAAAGCCACCTCGAGCTGGTAGCAACGGTCGCGGAGGTCACCGCCACAGCCGTGGCGTAAGTCAGCTCCTCGGCGCCTGTCACCCGAGCCTTGATGGCGGTGAAAGCCTCGTTGTCCTCGTTGGCTTTGCAGCGCAGCGACGGTTGCGGTTCTTGCCGTTGCGGAAGATCACGAATTCGATGCCGTGGAAGCCGAGCAACTCCTGTCCGAGCTTACCAGCGCGCAGGCGATAGCGTCGTTTTCGTCACCGCCGAGCTTCTCCAGCTGATACTTGTTGGTCAGGGCGGCAGCCAGACCGTCCACGTCGAGCGGCAAGTGTCGATGTGCGGATCTACGCCGAAATCGGTGGCGGCACCAAAGAGGAAGGCCTCACTCTGCTCGTAGCTGGAACGAGCCTTGATGAACGTCTTGCAGATCTCGTCCACCTCAGCCCTGCGTGAGGCTCTTGGGGTCTTCGAGGAACTTTTCATGGCAGCCTTGGGCTTGTCGTAGAGCTCAGAGGTCTCAGCAGCGAGGTTTTTTGTAAGTCAGGTTGACTGTGTTATCCACATACTGCTTGGCGATCTGACTCATCTCTTTCTGCTTCTCAGTAGCTCTTTCTCGATAGGATCATTGTTTTTTCTCGCATGAGGAGAATCCCCATGTCAGCATTGCCCTACGGTGAGGAGCAATGACGTTCTAAGATACTTCTTAATCATGTGTCTATTATTATGATGAATGCGTGTGTGCGTGTGTAGTACCCTCTCTGGGCTATGCCCTCACGTGGCACGTCTCGATGTCGAATCAGAGGAAGAAGCCCTCATAGGCAATGCCGAGGGAGATGGAGGTTCGTTATTGTGTGCTGCTTGAGCAGACGGGTGGAGTATTCGCCCTTCACCACAATCTGCGGCAGGGGAAGTAGTTGAAGCCCACGGCCAAGCGTTGCTTGCCGGTGTACTCATACTTCTGTCTGATCGCTGGAGGGGATGTAGGGAGTTATAGTATTCGTACCGTCCGAAGAGGTAGAATTTCTGATCGTCAGCGCGCAGCCGGGCCACCTGCGAGAAAATATCGTAGCCCGCTCAAGGCCTACGGCCACAGCATTCTTGCCGACGGGAGTTTTTCTTGTAGGGGGCGGGTTGGCCGTCAGGTTGCGTTTGATGGTGCTGATCGTAGCGGCGTCGCCCTACGTAACCGTAGTCGGCGTTACCGCGGACCGATCCAGTTGAACCGGTTAAACGCGAAGTCAGACGCACCGATGGCCACGGTGCCTTTCACATTGTCGTAACGCTTCACGTTGCCATTGGCGTCCTTCCCTCGAGATCGTGCGGGGAAGGCGTTGTGCATGGCGCGGCCATAGTATCCGCTCAGGCCGATGCGCAGCCGGGAAAGGCGTAATAGTCGGAGTCGGCCGATGAAGCCGTATTTGTTGTACCTTAAACTCATGGGGCGATCCGGCGCCGCCATTCCGCAACCTTCGCGATCGAAGAAGAGGCATCGGGCCAGCCACCACTTGCGCCTCATACCGGACGCGTCCCGTGCGGCCCCAGAAGCTGATTCCCGTGTCGTGCCATGTGCAAAGGCAGGGATCGTGGCCTCGCCTTTCGGGACGATAGACGGTGAAGAAATGGAGTGGCTCGTGGTGCGCGTTTGTCATGCCGATGGGCACAACAATATGGCCTGCGCGAATGTTGAAGGCGCGTGAGAAAGACTTCTGGATCCAGAACTGCTCCAGCTCCACCTCGCCGCCTTTCTCGACTTCCATCTCCCACTCGCCGCCCTCAGTAAATTCCTTTTTCCTGAGCGCTACCTGTACCGGTGTGTTCGAACTCGATCTCGGTGCCCATGGTCCATCCTTTCCCGAAATTGTAGTTCAGATAGATGACGGCGTGCGGCACATCGAAACGCCCGTGGCTGGGGTCGTTCTTGTACTTTGGCTGCATCGCTGTAGCGATACACATTGTCGCTGTAGAAATTGCGGGAATAGGCGATCTCGCCATATCCACCGACGCTCAATCGGTTGCCCAGCACGTGATGTTGCACACTGTCCGAGGCATTCACTTCGCCTCTACGGGCACGGTGGCGACGCCAGCCATAAGCCCGAGTAATACCCAATCTTGACCTTATTCATTGTTCTTAATTATATGTCTGCTGCTTCTGTCGAAAGCCCCTTTGGAGTGAAAGGCTTTCGGCGGCAAAAAGTAGAGGCGCCTTCAAACCATCACAATCCCAAATATTAGGGATGTGAAAAATCTGCGGGAAGAGTGTCGCATCCTTCGCGCCGGGGATCAAGCCCGGAAATGCCGTAGCGTCCCCGTGCGGCCCTTACCTTTGGCCCGACAAAATGGTATATCAAACGGATAGAAAAGAACATGAAGAAGAGACTTGGTAAGTGGCTTTTTGGGCCTGATGGGCTGGCGTGTAGGGGCCGGCGGGCGACGAGGTGGCGAAGTGCGTGATCTGCGTAGCGCCACACACGAGCAATATGGATTTCATCATCGGCGAACTGTTTTATCTCGCCATTGGCAAGCAGGGCCGCGTTTTTTGATGAAAAAGGAATGGTTCGCCTTTCCGCTGGGCCTCTTCTTTCGCGCCATCGGCGGCGTCCCGATCGATCGCAGTCGCAACACCTCCATGACGGAGCAGATGGCCGCAGAGTTCGCCCGCCGCGACCGTTTCCGCCTGGCCATCACGCCCGAAGGCACACGCAAACGCGTGGACGAATGGAAGCAGGGCTTCATTACATCGCGCTCAAGGCTGGCGTACCCATCCAGCTGGGATACATCGACTACGGGCGGAAGGAGGTCGGCATCATGGAGACTTTCCGCCCTACCGGCGACGCCGAAGCCGACATCAATACATCCGCTCGCGCTACAAGGGCATGACCGGTAGTCACAGCGAACGATTCCAATAAACGCCCCCACGGCCCTGTCGAGAAACGTGAGTTCGATGTAGAATAACGCCAACAGAGAGCTTCTGCAGGGAGTCACACGATAGCCAAAACGCTTTTAGAAATGCTTGCACCGGCGGTGCAACGACTAAAAATGCTTTTTACGGCTTGCACCGCTGGTGCAAGCCATGCTAGCACTTTGGCCTTTACTGCGCTCTATGAAAGACATTCTCCAAGGATAAGATACCTCATTCTTACGTCGAGCTCACGTTAGGAGCGTATTTTTCTGGCCATCGCGCGCCGCATTCCCGCCGAAAGCCTTATTAATCGAGGAGTTTACTTAAACGAACCCGCTGACTTCCGGCGCCCTTTATCCGGCAACCTACTTTTGCGGCCGTATTAAAAACCAGAAACAATGAAAAACTATTCCTCCTTGCGGCCGTCGCCCTCCTCAGCCCGACGGCCCCGATCATGGCGCAGGACGACGCGCCGCGCGACACCTCGTACTGGACACACAGCGGTGCCGCCTCGCTGACCTTCGGGCAGACCTCCCTGACCAACTGGGCCGCCGGCGGCGAAAACTCCGTCTCCGTGCTCGCCGCCTTCGCGGAGCAAATGGAACTACGCGAAGGATAGATGGATGTGGGACAACTCAGCTGACCTCGCTACGGTCTCACCTATCAAGGTAGCGACCAGATCAAAAACGACGACCACATCGATCTCGCCACCCGCCTCGGCTACAAGGCCTCAGCCACCTGGGCCTACGCAGCGGAGCTGAACTTCAAGTCGCAATTCAACAGGGGCTACAGCAAGTATCCCGTTACGGACGACACCGCCTACATCTCCAAATTCACGGCCCCGGGCTACCTGCTCGGATCCATCGGTATGACCTACACCCACCCGCGAAGACCTCAAGGTGCTCATCTCGCCCGTGTCTGAAAGATGACCTTCGTCTCCGACCGCCGCCTCTCCGACGAGGGTGCGTACGGCGTCGAGAAGGGCGACCGCGTGCTGGCCGAGTTCGGCGCCCTGGTCAAAGGGCACCCTACTCGAAGAAGATCACCGAAAACGTCCTCTTCAACACGAAGTCCTCCCTCACCTCGGCCTACAGACAACCTTTCGGCAACGTGGACGTGGACTGGAAGATGTCGCTCGACTGGAAGCTCAACAAATCACTTCACCTTCAAGGCCAACACCTACCTCCTCTACGACGACGACATCCGCTACGTCGACAAGGACAGCGTGAAGCATGGCCCCGCGCGTACAGTTCAAAGAAGTCGTCGGCCTCGGCCTCGGATACATCTTCTAAGAGACCCTCTTAGTCATCTCTCAAGCAGTTATCGAGAAGGCGCTGTGGAACTTGTTTTCGCAGTGCCTTTCTCTTTTCTTAGCGATTGTACGATACAATCGGCCGAAGCCTATGGTAGTGATTGTACGATAACGTGAGTTCGACAAAAGAATGAGATACCCTTATTGAGAATGTCATTGATAGCATGCTGTAACGGCCAACAGGTTCTCAGAAGCACTTGCAGGACTCCCCGCAAACGCCAAAGCAAATGCCGAGAGCTTGCGGAACTTCCGCAAACGCCAAAGTAAATACCGGGAGACTTGCAGGACTCCCGCAAACGCCAAAAGCAAATGCCGAGAGACTTGCGGAACTCCCCGCAAACGCCAAAAGCAAATGCCGGGAGACTGCAGGACTCCCGCAAACGCCAAAAGCAAATGCCGGGAGACTTGCAGGACTCCCGCAAACGCCAAAAGCAAATGCCGGGAGACCTGCAGGAGTACCCGCAAACGCCCAAAAGCTTTCTTCGAGGCACTTGCAACAGTGTTGTAGGCATTTCCATCGCGTGGATTCTGCGTATAGACTAGACTCTCTGCTGGCACTATTCTTACACTGAACTCACGTTACGATACAATCAGCCGAAGAAGTTTGTGGCGGCTCATTGCAGGACCATCGGAAGGGACATCCACGGCGCATGGGAGAAATTGCAACAAAAGAGGGTGAAAACTAACTCGGAGATTCCCCCTACAGACGAACGGGCGAAGGGGCCAGGAAGCCGCTGCCAGAGCCTTTTCCGCCAAATTCAAAACGGCTGCTTACCTTTGCCCTGAAAATCTGAATGATTCAGAAATCATGATTTTTACCGAAAGGATATTGCTTGCAAACGGGAAATATTGTCTGACAGAGGTCATCGGACAAAGGCGGATTCGGAATCACTTATTCAGGCGTTTGGAACACGAAGTCAAGGGTGAACTGGGAGCCGTAAAGACCGCCGTACCGATTTGTATCAAGGAATATTTCTTCAAAGATTACTGCTTCAGAGACCCCGCCACGATGCAAGTCCGCGTGCATTCGGAGACGGGGCGCAGGCTGTTCGACAAGTTTCGCGAGCGGCAGATCCAGGAGGCACGCATCCTCTCGGAAGTGCACCACCCGTACATCGTAAATGTCCTCGAAGTCTTCGAGAAAACAACACGGCCCTACATCGCTATGGAGCGCATCACGGGCCGATCGCTCAAGTCGCTGCTCGAAGACGAGGGCCAGCTGACGGAGCCGTGCGCATCAAGTACATCGACCAAAGTCGGGCGCGCGCTGGAGTTTGTACACGCCAAAAACATCCTCCATCTCGACATCAAGCCGGGCAATATCTTGATCGACGAGCACGACGACGCCCGACTGATCGACTTCGGCGTCAGCAAACGCTACGACATCGATAGTCAGGAGACAAGCACTACCACGCTGACCCTCTCGAAGGGCTTCGCCGCCATCGAGCAGTACGACAGCGACGGCCTGACGGGCTTCTCGCCCCGCCGGACATCTATTCGCTCGGCGCCACGCTCTACAACCCTGCTCACGGGCTGCGTGCCCCCGAATCCATCCTCCGTGTGACCAAACCGCTCACCGAACCTTCGCGGCTGAACGCCAACATCACCCCCGCACCGAACACGCCATCCTGCAGGCCATGCAGGGTGAACCCCGCCGACCGCTACGCGTCCGTCCGCGAAATGCTGGACGACTTCGACATCCCGCCCTATCCCGAACGAAAAGATCAGCCCGTGGCCGCTACCGGTCCAACGACTCCAGCGTGCGCCACTCACGAACGACGACGAGCGGACGCAGTTGCTCACCGCCGACGTCGAAGAGACGGCCCTCCCTCACCCGAGTGGAACAGCCCTCCCCGGCGCGTCGGCGAAAGGGCAAACGCCGCGTATTGATCCCGCTATTGATCGGCCTCTCGGTGCTGATCGGCTGGCCGCGTCGTACCTGATCGGCGGCAGCAAACCGGCACCAACGAACGAACCGACGGCCAACCTATTGCTGCAAAGCGACGCAGGCAGTGATCGCTCGCCGTTCGATCCGCCCACGGTAGCACCCTCGTCGGACGCAGACAAACAGGCGGAAAAACATCAGTCGGAGGAGAAAAAGACGGACAAGAAGACCGAGGAGAAGAAATCCGATAAGACTGAAACAACCACGCGTGACGATGTCTCATCCGAGACCTCAAACGCGCTACGTCGCCCTGGTCGCCTCCGGAAAGATGAAGATGGAACGCGGCGCCTATGCCGACGCCAAAGCGTGACTTTGCGAGCGCGAAAGAGATCAAGGTGACCGAAGAGGTGATCCGTCTCAGTTTGGCCTGCGACGACCGCATCGAGGGAGGACAACGTCCGCGCCCGCAAAGCGCTCTACGAGCAGGGGCATGCCCTTCGGCAGCTTCACCATCGTTCGCAAAAGCAGAACGGACGCTACGGCGCCATCGACGCGCAAGGCATCGAGCGCATCCGCTGCATCTACCTCAGTGTGGGGCGATCGGAAACGGGCGTGCCTTCGAACGCGAACCACCTCTACGACATCTACAACGCCAACAGACGATGGTAGCCAGGGGCTCACAACGTATTGACTAGTATAGACGCACAGACAAAGACAATGAAGAAGTGGACGGGAATGCTGTTGCTGTGGATCGCGTGCTGCCTGTCGTGGCTACGCCCAAGCGCAGCGACAGACCGAACTACAATCGCAGAGGGCGATGAGGCCCCTGCAGCGCAAGGATTATCGGGATGCCAAAATGTGGTTCGAGGAGGTGTCTTTGCCGAACGCGACCGCTACAGCATCGACCGACTGACGACCATCTGGCTCGAGACGAGTCGATGCACGTCTCCATGCGCACGGTGATGAACAAGTGTCTCAACTGCCTCACGGGTGGGCCACGGAGCGCGATACGTTCGCCATCGATAAGCTCATCGCTACTACGGTCGTGGTATCGGCACGGCCGAAAAACCCGTCACGGCCGACTATTGGCGCCGACAATTAGAGACGGTTCGCCGCCAGAATCGGGGCGAAGACGAGGCGCCGACGACTACGCCAACGTCAGCCATGCCCATGCGTTTCTTCTTCGGCTATCGAGGCCTCACTGCTCGCACCCTTCGGTATACGCGTGGGCGGGATCGTCGGGCGGTTAGGATGGTACATTGCGGCGCAATCAACTCTCCTTTCAGGGGCCACACCACGACTTGTCGCACGGCCGACGGACGCTTCATCATCGAGGGCCAAAGCGGCTGTACGGCTACATATGGATCGTAAGCAGGCAATGTACTGCATGGCCTCTGTCGGGCTGATGATCCGCACCCTGCCCGGCATCTACCCTCCGTCGGCGCAGGCTGTTGGCAGCGCGACCTGATCCGGCAATACGGTACGGCCGACAATGCCGGAAACATCCACCAGAGAGCGTGGGCCAAAGACCTCGACGCCTCCGAGAAAGGCCTGAAGGTGGATCTCGGCGCCACCTACCTCCTACCCCGCGGCCGATACTACGTGACGGGCGAATGACCGTCCTCAACTTCCGATACCTCTACCCGCGCTGGGTGTAGGCATGATCTTCTGACATAAAAACGAAACAACGAGGCTCCCCCCCATGAACCAGAAATATCTCCCTTACGCATTCCTCTCTCTCCTTTTTACGCTGTTTCTCACCCTGCCGTCGGCCTGCATCGACGACCCGGAGGTGGAACCCGGCATACAGAACGCCCGCACCCGCAGATGGGCGAAACCGTAACCATCAACGCCCTCACGGCATCGTCCGTCACTCTGACGGCCACCGTGGTGCAGGCAAACGGGGCTGCCGTCACCGAACGTGGCTTCTGCTGGTCAGAGCAAGCCCACCCGACGGTGGATCACCACACCAAAGTGTTCGGGAAAGGCATCGGCGAATATCAGGGCACCGTGGACGGGCTCGTCAACGGGCGCGACTACTACATCCGCCCCTATGCCCGCAACGCCAAAGGCGTGGCCTACGAGTGAGGAGCGAAAGGTGCAGACCCAAACGGGCCTGGGCCTCGTGCATACCTTTATTATAGCAGACAGCACACGCGCAGCCACCGCTGTCTGCGGTGGGCGCATCGAAATCTCGGGCGAGGGCGAGATCCTGGCGCGCGGTGTCTACTACTCCACTTCGCCCGACATGAACCCGAAGGATTCGGTCCTCAGCACATTTGCAGCTGACTCTTTCCTCTGTCCTATCCGCGGCCTCAGACCGTCCACCACCTATTACGTCGAGGGCCTTTGTTCGCAACCACTTCGGCGTCTAGCGGCACCCGAAAGTCCTTCACCACCACCGACGGCCGATCCGTTGTCTCCTCTTTGACAGTCCTCAATGTAGGCTACACCTCCGCCTCCCGTGTCGGCGACAGTCCTCTCTGCCGGCGATGCGCCGATCGAGGGCGCGGCTTCTGCTGGAGCACCCTGCCCTGATCCGACCCTCGCCAACTCGCCCCCACCTGGAGTCGGCTCCGGCACGGGCCCCTTCACGGGACAGTGCACCGGCCTCGAGGCCAATCACCAAATACTACGTCCGGGCCTACGCGGGCAACCCGTATCTACGGCTATTCCTACAGTGCGCCCGACTCCTTCAGCACGCTTAGCAGTCTCCCAACCGTCGTCACGCTGCCCGCGTCGACCCTGACTCGAGGCACAGCCACACTGGGCGGACGAATCGTCTCACCGGGCCAGAGTGCCGTCACCTCATGCGGCATCTGCTGGTCGCTGACGGACGAGACGCCGACGCTTTACAACGCCGAATCAGCCGGGCTTACCCCTCAGTCCGGAGGCACCTTCACCGGACAACTCTCCGGCCTCAGGGGGCCGCGTACTACATCCGCGCCTACGCCACCAACGCTGAAGGCACATCGTACGGCGAGACCGTCGTCAACGCATGCCCTCAATCTTCCGCACCATACCGCACAACTTCCCGGTGCAGCCGCCTGCAAGAGCACACCGACATGTCTTCGCCACGACTGATCGCGGCTATCTCTTGGGCGGTGACATCGGACCTTACTACAGCGCCGACCTCTACTACTACAGCACCACGACCAACGAGTGGCGGCAAATGTTGGCCTGCCCCGCTGGTCCGCTGAAGTGGCAGACGGCCGTCACACTCGGCGGATCGGCCTACGTCTTCGGCGGTATCGACGTGAACCATCGTACCCGCAACAGCTTCTACCGCTACGACATCGCCAGCAATACTCGTACACCACTAGCCTCAAGCCCTGCGCCTGAAAAGCTCGCTCTGCCTCGCCTTGGGCGTGGCCCTAAACAACAACATCTTCCTCATCGGCGGACGGGCGACACGGCCACGAACCACGTCTGGGGGTTACAACGTAGCAGCCTCCACGTGGATCCGGCGGCCCAACTTCCCCACGCAACACTACGGTGGCGTAGCCCTCACCGTCGGCGATGGTCTACGCCGGCCTCAGCCGCAATGCCGACAGCTCCTTCAACCGTAACCTTTGGCGCGATCGACCTCTCCACTTGGACCCCGAGACGGTCTGCTCCGTGTCCAACAGCGGCATCTTAGCCGGAACCACCTGCCGCAACAAGCTCTACCTCATCGATGAATCGTTCCTGATCCTGGAGTATGGCCCGCCACGCACACCTGGACACGCCGCGCGCAGCTTTCCGTCCGACTTCCGCGGCATCCACTGCATGTTCACCCTCAACGACATCATCTACATCGGTCTCTCACAGCAGTCCTCCACCCTCCTGGCCTACGAGTCCCACGTGGGATATGCTGATCCTCACGCTCAAGGGAACGGTGGCCAACTGAGCGATATCCTGTGCGGGAGGGCCGTCAAACACAACGACGGGCTGTTGCAAATCTGCGGCGGCCAGAAATGAGTGTATTTCGACGCCCTCAAATTCTGCAGCGGCCAGAAATGAGTGTATTTCGATCGCTGCAAAAATCTGCGACAGAGCTGGGCCGCCCTTGCAAGCAAAGCCGCGGTGCGAGGCGGTGAAAACTCATTAGACAGCTTATTCCAAGCGTATGAGAAGCGAAACACCCGGCTTTACCTTCTTGGGTGTAAAACCGGGTGTAAACTGTGCAATTGTTGATTATTGACGTTTGCTGCGGTATGGACGGGACTCGAACCCGCGACCCCCTGCGTGACAGGCAGGTATTCTAACCAGCTGAACTACCACACCCGTATTGGGAGCAATCTTTTGTTTGAACGTCTCTTCGTTTCCTCGAGTTGCGCTGCAAAGATAATGGCTTTTCAAAACGCGCAAAAAGCTTTCACGCAAAATTTCTCGAGAAAAATCTCAGGAAAGAGGGGCATGCGTACAATTCGAGAGGAAGGCATCGTATGCGAACCCTCTACCTACAATTTGAAAATGGTGATTTAACAGCCTATTGAGGCTTGTGCAAAGTACAACTCTCTTTCTCCCTGTCCTCACTCACTTTTAGACTGTTCACCGGATTAGCATTAGCCGAGCGCCAATTCTGGAACGTTACGGTGATAAAAGTGATGACCGAGACAGCTACAAACGCTATCGCAAATACCCACCAACGAATCAGGGGTACGGTGGGCGAAATGTTCGAGCCATTTTTTGTTACGCCGTAATAAGCCACAGGGTGAGGCTACGACAAAGCAAATAGCGACAATACGCAGGTAAAAGTGCGATTGAATAGGACAAGAATTTGTCCGGTAGACGATCCGAAGACTTTGCGGAGGCCGATCTCCTTGCGACGGTACTCGCTGTCAAACACCACGAGACCAAATACGCCGACGAGAGACAGTAACACGGCCAGCAGACCAAAAATGTGATGAGCGTGCGTAGTGTCGTTTCGCGGTGATAAAAGCTCGTCGTAAATTGTGTCGTAGAAGGTGATATCGATCGGAAAAGAGGGATCGATGGCGACTACGGTCTTTCGGATGTGTGCTGTAGCGGCACGAACGTCGGTGCCGGACTTTAGGCGGATGTAAAGAGACGGGCAGACGGGAGCCAAACGGACTGGCAGCAAGGCATATGTTGGTCGATTCTTGTCGCAGCGAAGCGATATGCAAGTCGCCCGTGAAGCCGACGAGGTCGCCCGAGTTGTCACGCCAATATTTGAAGGACCGACGGACATCTGCAGACTGCGCCGAGGCGTGATCGTTGAAAATAAAGGCTGGCCGATCACTGCGCGCATCGGCCTCGGTGAAATCGCGGCCGTCGACTATGTGAATGCCCATTGTCCGGAGGAAGTTCCACGATACATAGATTAGATTGTAGGAAAAATTGCGGCCGTTGTAGTCCGACGATTCCGTCATGTAGACATCTTTCGCACCGATCTTCTCCGAGGCAAACGCCACGTCCTCAATACCTGCGTAAGATTTCAATCCGTCGACATACTCACGGGCATGATGACCAGCGATGGCTCCGTTGAGCTCTACCACGGCGATTTGATCGCGGTCAAAACCGATGGTGTGGGTGCGCAGAAAACGGTTTTGCAACTGAACGAAGCCCGCGCCAATGATCAGCGTCATCGATATGACGGTGCAGGCTGACGAGCATGAGCCTGAGCCTCCTTCCGCGAGGGTGAGAGGCCGAAGCTACCCTTCAGCACCATCGCAGGTGGGAAGGAGGTCATGTAGTAAGCCGGATAGACGCCTGCTGCAAGGCCGACGGTAACGACACAACGGCGGTAACCAATAAAAGTACCGGGTGATGAAGCGGCGATGTGTCGGCCTCAACGAAAGCCAGCAAACGGCTCTGATGCATGCCCCAAACAAGTATTACCGCGAGCAAAAAAACGCCGTGAGACAAATGGCACAAGCCTCGATCGGTAGCGAGGCGAAGAGCGGAATTTGTACTGCCCTAAAACTTTCTGCGTATTGATGCTCTTCATTCTCAGCGGTGTCATGGCGGTGCTGAAATTGGTGTAATTCACTGCTGCAATGATGAGTATCAGCAGTGCGATGCCCATAAGTAGATTCACAACATCGGCGTTACCACTCCGAAAAAGACGTCCGTCGCCGCTCTCGTTCATAAAATAGATACTGGTGAGGGGCGTGAGCTTCATCTGCTCACCCGGATGGCCGATTTGGCTAAAGTTGAAATGTCGATTGAAGTTTTTCCTCTACGTCGACGGCTGAGGCGGCATTGTCCAAGCTGAACGTAACAGATGAAGTTGCTGGCGTCGTAATTCTCCTTCAGAAATGCTCCATCGATGGCGGTATAGATGACGTTGCGCAGCTGCGTATTCCCCGGAAAATCACGGTAGACGGCACCCACCGTAAGCTCCAACTGCGTGCTATCGTCGTCGCGGCTTTTGCTCCAGATCGATTCTTCGGCGCGCAATGGACGCCCGACAGCCGACACGGATCCAAAAAGTCGGCGAGCCATGCTCTCGGGGATCAGCACCTTATCCGGACTGCGGAGACAATCGGTGTCGCCTTCCGTAATGGGGAAATTAAACGTGCGGACGAGCGTCGGGTGACACGTCTGCACCGTTTCGCGGAAGCCATGACGGGTGCCGTCGTTTCCCACGACCGTAAAATAGACCTCGCCGACGAAGGGGTTGATCAGCGTGCCTGCTTCAATATGTGGGGACGAGGCGATGACGGCCTCCACGAAGGCACGCAGCAGGACGATGGAGAACTCGCCGGGTTGCGAGAGATCCACTCGAAAAAATATGTTCGGCTTCGGGGTGACAGCGGTCAAAATTTCGCTCGTAATCGACCTGCATGAGAATCGTCATGAAGGCCGCAAAGGCGAATGAGAGGCCGAAGACGTTGAGCACGGTCGCCACACGGGAGCGGCGGACGATGCTGAGTAGGTTGCGGGATATTGTTTTCATATCGGAGAAAACTGTATTTTGAATTGCTTGGATCCTTTCTTCTTTTCTTTTCTTGATGCGCAAAAATGAAGGCTCCTCTTTCTCCTTTTTCTTTCCTTGATGAAAGAAAAGGAGGCAAAGAAAAATCAAGGCATCAGGGATGCCTGCCAAGTTGTCCGGGTACCTTAAAGGCGACAAAGAGGCTCGTGTCAAGTTGCATGTATCCGGCCAAACTTCGCCGGCGGCCGAAGCCGCCTTGATCTTCTTTTGCCTTCTTTTCTTCTATCAAGAGAAGAAAAGAAGGACCACTTATGCGAGAAAGAAGGGCCGCCTGCCAAAGTTAGTCAGGGTACCTTAAACGCGACAAAGAGACCTCTGCCAAGTTGCGGGAGACAATCATGCGCTCGAAAAAGTACCCGGCAAACTGATCGGCCTTCGGTAGGGGCGTTTTTCGTTCTTGCCGTTTCGCTATACCTTTTTATTCGCTCTTGAGGCTGTCTACCGGATTGGCATTGGCGGCGCGCCAGTTCTGAAACGTTACCGTGAAAAATGCTGATCGCTGTCACGGCGATAAATGCGAGTGCGAAGATCCACCAGCGGATCGGTGTGCGGTAGGCGAAGTTCGTGAGCCATTGCGACACGCCATAATAGGCGACAGGGGCGGCCGCGACAAAGCACACGATCACAATCTTGAAATAGGTGCGATTAAAACGAACCAGAATCTGCCTCGTGGACGAGCCAAAAACCTTCCGGATGCCGATCTCCTTCCTTTTATACTCGCTGTCGAAGACCACGAGGCCGAACACGCCTACCATCGAGATGAAAATGGCTATCGCGCTGAACAGCGTGATCAAAGAACCGACGGCGCGCTCCTTCTCGTAGAGTTGCTGGAGGACTTTATCGAAGAAAAAGACGTTGAACGGATAGTCTGGATCCAATTCCTTCAGCGCAGACTGTACATGCTCCATTGCAGCACGCATATCTGTGCCCGCTTTCATGCGGATATAAACGTAGCGAGTTGTTTCCCCAATTTTTCCTTTCCCCACATAGAATGCCATCGGCTCGACCGCATTACGGAACGATGCAAACTTCACGTCTGGCATAAAGCCGACGATTTGGGTGCTGTCGATCATCGTGCCTAATTCCAGCCCATATTCTTGCTTCGCGCGTTCATTAAATACATATGCCCCATGCCGTGTAAGGGCATCTTCCGTTCGGAACGTTCGCCCCTCGCTGACCGAAATGCCCAAAACATCGAGGAACGAAGCTTCCACGGGGATAACTACGTAATCTATCTGTTTGCCGCGATAATCCCGGCCCCCAAGTCATGTATGAATCCGCACTGGATAGGATTTGTTCGGAGCGCGTAATGCCTGAAACACCTGCGTACGACTTCATTTTGTTCATAAAAGTCTCCGGATGCAATCGGCCCTCATCACTCAGCTCGGCAATAATGATCTGATCACGTTCGTAACCCAACGGTGCGTGCTGCATAAAGTGATTTTTTGCAAATACACACACCCCGCCCCGATGATGAGCGCGAAGGATGCAAAGTATTGCACACCAATCAGGGCGTTGCGCAAGGCCCGTCCGCGTGTGGATAGAGCCAAAACTGCCTTTCAGAATGAGTGCGGGCGGAAAAGACGTCATATAAAAAGCCGGATAAATGCCTGCTGCAAGTCCGGTGCATAAAGCAATGAACGCCGTTGCTCCTACAACGACTTTTGTGCGATAAAATTCCGAGGTCGGTAGTGACTAATGCAGAAAGCGGGCTACGCGCAAAAGAGCGCAACAAGCCCTACCGCCAAAATGTATGCGGCCAAACTGATCAAAATAGACTCTGCCACCAAAGCGCGGCGGATATTCCGACCGAACTCCCGAGTACTTTCTGCGTGTTGATGCTTCGAATGCGCATGGGCGTGAGTGCGATGCTGAAGTTGGTGAAATTTATTCCCGCGATCAGGAGCACGACGAATGCGATGGCCGTCAACACATGCAGGGGCTTGGGCGTTGGCTTTCGGCATGTTGTCAAACTGCACATTAGAAACGAAGTGCACATCCGGCAGGGGAGTAAAACGCAGGTCGGCACCTACCGCTTCCCACTCCGCGACACCTTCCGCTCCCGAATTGTTCCTTCAAGACATTCGTAAAATGCTTTTTGAAGTTCTCTTCAATGGTCGGGAGGTTGGCCGCGTCGTCCACCCGAATAAAGGCGGTGTAGTTCCATTGCCCCCAGTTCGTTTTATTCTCTTGCTCTGAGATGGCGTGATAAATCACGTTACTCACCAGCGTGTTATCGGGGAAGTCGCGATACACCGCACCTACCGTCAGCGTGAGATATGGGTTGATGAGCTTTTTCCCGACTGCTGATTCCTGGCCAAATATCTTGCGAGCCATGCTCTCGGGGATCATTACCTGATCAGGAGTCTTCAAGACATCTGGCGAGCCTTCTACAAAAATCAAAGTGGAAGACCTCGGTAAACCCCGGAGAAACGGTTTTGATACAGTTCACGAAATTTCTTTTTGTCAGCACCATTTTCTATGGAAAAACAAAATCATAATCCATGTTTTGATACGTTCCCGCCTGAATATGAGGTGATGAAGCAATGAGCGTTTCAATCATGGGCCTACTCAGGATTGCTTGCACTCCGCCCTCTTTATGCACAAACTCCACACGGAATATGCGCGAATGGTTCGGGTCAAAATGATCAAAAGTATAGTCATATTCCACTCTGATGAGGATCGTCATGAAGGCAGAAAAAGCCACCGCCAACCCGCATAAATTAAAAGGGTCGCCATCTTGAATCGGCGAAAAATGCTCAGGAGATTTCTGTATATCGTATGCATATTTTCTGTTCTAAAGTTTAGGCTCACCGAGGCGAGCTGGTTTGATGGGATTCAGGGGCTGTCTAGTTTTTGGACCGTTTGAATGCATGCTACCCTGCACACCTCCAAACGCTCCAAAAAACATTAGTCCTCAACTATTCAACGAGGAATAACCTCTCAATAATCCTTACAAACGCGTTGTATTCACGATTTGTCCGTCGAAAAGATTGATGATGCGATTGGCAAAGCCCGCATCATGCTGCGAGTGAGTCACCATGACGATCGTCGTGCCTTCGTCATGCAGGTCGTTAAGGAGGCGGATGACTTCCAGGCCATTTTTTTGAGTCCAGATTTCCTGTCGGCTCGTCTGCCAAGATCAATTTTGGATTCGCAACAACAGCCCTGGCACTGCCACGCGTTGCTGTTGGCCGCCGGAAAGCTGCTGCGGAAAAATGTCGCCCTCGATGACTGATGCTCATTCGCTTCAAGATGTTCTGCACGCGTTCCTTTCTCTCCGATGCTTTGATGCCGAGATACGTCAGGGGGTAATTCTACGTTCTCAAAAACATTCAGCTCATCGATCAGATTGAAACTTTGGAACACGAAGCCTATTCGTCCCTTTGCGCACTTCGGTGCGTTCCTTTTTCGCGGAGGTGTCCCACTTCGCGGCCGTCCAGATAATAGTTACCCTCGGTCGGGTTGTCCAGCAGGCCTAAAATATTGAGCAAGGTGGACTTGCCGCAACCTGACGGGCCCATGATGGCCACAAATTCTCCGTCCGCCACTTCCAACGAGACCTTATTCAGGGCGATGGTTTTGGATCTCTTCGGTCTCAAAATACTTTTGTCAGATTTTTCTACTTTGATCATGATGTTTTGCGTGTTATAAAAATGAATGTCTATTTGTTATCGGTAAAAATGAGAGTGCGTTTTTCGATCTCGAGAAAGGGTGTTGCAAAAGTGCAGCATGATTTTCGCCCCCTATGGGACTCATGCCAAACGGCAACACACATTTTCGATTTCGAAAAGGTCTCCTGTAAAACGGTTTGCCTCTTGATCGGCCTGAAAATATTAAATCGCATGAATCTTATTTAGTTGCTCGGCTGAAGCAATTAAGCCGTGAAAATGTCTCTTAGTTGCTTCGATAGAGCAATTAAGCCGCAAAAATGTCTCTTAGTTGCTCGGCTGAAGCAATTAAGCCGCAAAAATTTTCTTAATTGCTCTGATAGAGCAAACTAAAGAAGATTTATACGGATTACTATTTTCTCCAGAAATCCTCATTTGCAGCCTTACGTGTGAAGATTTCTCCTCCAAGCGCCTATCTCGCCAAATGGCAACACATGCTCTCTGCTCCAAAAAGTATCTCGCCAAACGGCGTCTCTCTTTCCTTGGCGCATAAAGGGCGTATGCCATTCGGCGCCACTATCTATCGATTGCTTTCTTCTCTCTTGCATCTTTGTTTCTATCCTTACGCGATCCATGTAGGGGCGTATGCCATTCGGCGCCACTGTATATCGATTGCTTTCTTCTCTCTTGTTTCTTCTTTTCTTCCCTTGATGGAAGAAAAGAAGGCAAAGAAGATCAAGGCGGCTGCGGCCGCCAGCGAATTTGGCTGGGTACATGATGGAATAACTATATCTGCCGGCGAAGTTTGCCGGGTACATTTTTGATTCTATCTGTCTGCCGGCGAATTTTGCTTGATACATGATGGTATGGGTGATAACTTTCATCGGAAAATAGGTCTTTCATTTTTACGAGTTCGTTTTTTACTTCTATAAATGTGATATGCAAAGGGATGGATAGCGTAATGGGGAGACTTTATAGCGTGGTGCAGATGCAAGGCGTCCAAGACCGAGGTGGAGGAGTGTACTGAAGTACATGACCGAACACCGAGTGTCGAAGGCAACGCCGCAGATGCGCTGCGATATAAATGTCTCCTCTCATTCTGATTTGATACTCTTTCACCGGATTTTTCCGCCGCCGCGCGTCGCACATGCAGCGCAACAACAACGACGATGAGGCACAGGAGAAGGAGCCCGCAAAGGGCAAAGAGGTACCACGCGAGCGAAATTTTTCTCGCTGAAGCCTGTTTTGCCATAAGTTGGCCCATAGGCGGCTGCGCCACAACCCGCAACAAGGGCGGGCGCCGCAATGCGAATGATGTCGCGTTCAAAAGATGCAATACTTCGCCCAGGGTGGCTCCGTTAATTTTGCGAACAGCGATTTCCTTGCGCCGGCGATTGATCTCATCACCTGTATAACCCATTAATCCGACGAGGGAGATGAGCAGCGTAATCACAACACCGATCATGACGGCATTACGGAAGCGCTGCGTATCGGCATAACGGGCGGCCATCTCCGCGCGCCAGTCGCACAGCTCCACTTCACGGTCGGGCATCAACTTTTGAAGCTCCCTGCCGAACGTGTTGCGTGGCTTCGGGCGTCATGTGGTGGAACTTCAGAAGCAAATAGTTCGATTCTTCCGGATCAGAACTACAAAACAGAATCGAAGGACGCTCGTCCTCCTCTTGAATCGTTCCGATGCGAATGTCATCATAGACGCCACAGATCGTAAAAGGCTCGTCGTTGTTTGCACCACTATGTTCCGTGACTAAAATTTGTTTGCCCACAGCGCCATCCCTCCAATCTGCAAACGCTTTCATCTTATCCACAAAGCGCCGACTGACCATTACTTCGATGCGACCATGCGACATCTTCTGTAAATGTCTTTCCCGCGATGATGGGCACTTCAAGCGCTTCTAAAAATCCGTTTCACACCTCGTAGAGATCGGCTATGTTGAACAGCTCGCGGCTATCATTGGGCAGATAAATATTGTTGCCAGATGTCTTCATAAAAATGGCTGGTAAAATGTGGACACGGCAGACAGCTCGGGCAGCCTCTGCGCCTCATCGATCAGCTTGCGGCGCAGCGTGGAGTCTATCCCGCCCATACTGACATAGGCGAGGTTTTCGTATCGATATCCCGGATCGTCGTCGATCGTGCGGCGGTATTGCAGGGTGATCACCACGAGTAGCGAAAGGAGGAATCCGACCGCCATGAATTGCACCGCCAGTAGGGACGAGCTTCCAGCTGCGCCGATGGGCCGAAAAATGGCGGAAGGCAGCGGCCACGGGATCCGCGCGAAGAGTCTACCGGGCAATAATCCGGCCGTGAGGAAGACCACGAGGCAAATGGCGAACAAAAAACGAGGCTGCGCGTCGTAAAGAGTGCCTCCAGCGAGGCGTCGAGCAGCTCTTCAACCGTCGCGCGAAAAAGCCAGAATGAGAGCGACGGCAAGCAGCAGTGAAAGGATCAAATGGAGGAACGTTTCGGAAAGGATCATTCTGACAATATCGCCTCCCGAGGCGCCATAACATTTATGCACAGCCACTTCCTTCGTCCTCGACACTAGGAAGAGACGACGATCAGCACATAATTCATGACCGCCGTAAAAACAAGCGCAAACGCAAGCAAAAGAAGCAGCCACGTCATCCGGCGCACTTCGGGCAGACTGTCGTGAAGGTCGTTCAGGGGCGTGAGGAGTAGCTCAGCTCCACGCCGGCCTTTTTAACTGCTCCAAATCCTGATGCTTTTTCCCTGCATAGCGTGCATGGCGTCGGAAAGGCTATCTGCAGAAACGCCCGGCTGCAATTTGACGAAAGCCATGTATCGATCGTTTCCGATCCAATTCATCGTGCCGTCAAAATTGGGCGTGCGAAGCAGATCGATCGAAATCACGGCGTCATATTTGAGCGTGGCGTTTTCCGGGATCGTCTCAAACACGCCGCCGATGGTCAATACAGCTCCCCCCCAATCTTCCACCCGAAGAGTTTTGCCCACGACATCTCCCCGAGCTTATCCGCCAACTCTTTAGAGACCATGATCAACCGATCGCCCCTCGGCGCGCTGAGGATTTTCTCCGCGTTGCCTTGCAGCATCGGCCTCGGGAGGACGTTAAAAAGGAGTCGTCCGCCGCGATCATATTTATCGAGATTTTTCTTGTCGTCGGTGTACACGTTCCCCGATATAGATCCAGGTGCAACGCGTGGCTTGCTGCACACCCGCTACGTCCTGACGCATTCCCCACGGCCACTCCGCCACTGACCTGTCCGTAATCTTTTAATTCTCCGTTCATCACAATCATCTCGTTCATGCGATAAATACGGTCTGCATCCGGATAGAACGTATCGTACGACTGCTCAAAAAGACCTTTGGCAATCAGCACCAGCCCCATCGCCAGCCCGACACCGAGCGAGAGGATTTTCATGCCATGATTTCGCCCGCGTTTAGTCAGCGAACGAAAAGCCGAGAGGAAATAATTCGTCATCATAAGGGTGTTGTTGAACTAAAAATGAAAAATCTAAAAACGGAAAAAGGATCATGTAAATCGGCACAACCCATTCAGACCGATCCGTGGAACTGTTATTGAACTCAAAATGAAAATCTACAAAACGGAAAAAGGATTCATGTAAATCGGCACAACCAATTCAGGCCGAACCGTGGAACTGTTGTTGAACTCAAAATGAAAATCTACGAGCGGAAAAAGGATCATGTAAATCAGCACAAATGATTCAGACCGAACCGTGGAACTATTGTTGCACTCAAAATGAAAATCTACGAGCGGAAAAAGGTCATGTAAATCAGCACAAATGATTCAGACCGAACCGTGGAACTATTGTTGCACTCAAAATGAAAAATCTACGAACTAAAAAGGGACAGCGTAAAGCGGCACAACCAATTCAGACCAAAAATAAATACGAACCTATCGGAAGGACAAAAACGAGGGCTAAAAAAATTTTCATGCACACCGGAAGCACCTTTTTCGGCTCTCCGTTTTTACGGTTCACTTTTTCCAGGATCAGCACCTCGCTGTCTTTATAACTCTCGTAGCCCGACACGATCACTTTTTCGCCCGGTTCGAGACCCTCGCAACTTCGTAGTATTGAGGATTTTGCCGGCCGATCTTTATGTGGCGTCGATACGCCTTTTTCCCGTCCCGATCGAGAACGAAGATCCAGTTGCCGCCCGTATTCTGAAAGAAGGTTCCTTTCGGGATAACCACCGCCTCCGTCGGCTGACCGAGTTCGAGATTGATGTAATACGTCTGCCCACTCCGAATGTTATCCGGACGTTCGCCGGTAAACACAAAATCCGTCCTAAACTTCCCGTCACGAACCTCGGATATACCTTACGTACCGTCAGCGCGAAGTGAGTCCCCTGGCGATCGAACGTAGCCGGTAACCCTAGTGTGGACACGATCGATGTAATGTTCATCGATCAATGCCTGCACCTTGTAATCAGAGAGGTCGTTTATCTGCCCTATTTTCTGTCCCGGTTGAACGTTCTGGCCAAGCACCACGTCAAGCAAACCCAGCTCGCCATCGATCTGGGAACGCACTTCAAGCTTGTTTTTTTCCGCTCGCGAATCAGCAGCACATTGCGGCGCATATTCATGAGGTTATCTTCCATCTGATCCATTTTGGATAGACCGATAAAGTGAGTCCTGACGGAGCCGTTCATTAATGAGCGTATGTTTCCGCCGCGCCAATTCAGTCGTCTTTTGCCTGCACAAAATCCTCCCGGGCGGTGAGCTTCTCGTTGTACAGCTTTTTCCTGTTGCCGATAATTTCTAAGGCTCCGCGTAGTTGCAAGATCCAATTGCAGCTCCTCGGTTTTTGTTGCGCAAACGGTCTTGTTCCATAGTTACCTGCGTGTTTCGAAGCAGATTTTTGTTTTTCAGCTAATTCCGCCTCCGCATTAAGGATCTGCAACTCCAAATTGGCGTTGCTCAGCCGCACAATGACGTCGCCACGATGCACACGAGCGCCTTCCTCGACCACAAGTTCCTGTACAATTCCTCCTTCTTCGGGGCTCAGCTGCACAATGGTGATCGGCTGAACTTGTCCATCCACGCGGACAAAGTCGTTAAACTGATCGCGTTTTACATCACCGATGCTCAAGCTCCGGGCGTCTACGCGCAGCGTCGCAGCATGATTTCCGAACACAATCCACGACAGCAGCAAAACGACAGCAGCCCCGCCCGCAATGTATGGAAGGTGTTTCTTCCGTATTCTTTCTTTTTCTAACAGTATATCCATGATCAAAACCTTAATTCAAAAACCTAAAACAGAAATTCGTCTGTGGAGAAGCGCAAAGCGAAATTCCAACCGCCCAAAAACAGTCAATCATTTTTTCGGGATAATCGTTTTCAAGCGCCCGACGCTGTTCATTTTTCATCTTCACAAATAAGTTCTCCCTGATTATAGTATGCCACCAAGCGGCGTTTAATTTCGTACGAGAGTTGTTTTTGTAGCAAATTGGCGCGGGCTTCAATGAGCGTATTCGCGGCCGTTTGCAAATCGATTGCGGACGAAAGTCCTTCCTCATATTTACGTAACGTAACGCGGTAAGCCATCGAGTCCGCGGCCACCTTCCGCGCCATCTGCACGACCTCTTTTCAAACCCATCTCGATCCGCCACAGCCTGCTCGACAGCCGCCCGCAGCTGGCGAAGCGTCTCGTCACGTTGACATCCGCCACCCGCATCGCGTTTCGTGCTCTGCGGGCCGACGTGTACCTCGCCAAACCGTCGAAAAAGGGGTATGCTGAGCGTCACGGCCAAATATTCGCCGCGATTATTGTCGAAGAACTGTCGGCTGAAAGCCGTCGTATAGTGGGTCGGCCAAGTTGCGGAAGTAGTTCGTCGAAATACCCTGCCTCAAAAAGTCAGCTGAAACATCGCACCACGCGCCACACGGTACAAATGTTAGTGCTGCCAACCTGCGACACTCCGCCGCGCGCATCGTCGGGTTATCTGTCACTGCGCGGCTAAAATTTCTTCCGTCGAAAGGGTCGCTGCATTTTTCTCGCCACACCATCACGGACGTATCCATCATCAATGCATCTTCGGCCGGGTAATTCATCGTCTCTTTTAACGTCCGCACAGCCGCATCGTACAAATTCTGCTGGTGGATCAGGTTGTAATCATCCGCCGCCACAATCGCCTCCACCTGGGCCACGTCCGCGGCACCCTTCAGGCCCAATTCCTCCATGCGGCGCGTCTTGTGCAAAGTCTACCGACTCTCGCCCAACTTTTCGATAGCCAGCCGCACAGTGCCGCCATAATAAACCGCGTTCGAAAAAGCCTCCATCACCGCCAGCGCAGCCTCGTTTCTGCACCCGACGCACCTCATGCGCACCTAGCTGACGGTTGATCGCCGCCGCTTTAGCCCGGTTCACAAGCTGTCCACCGTCGAACAGCGGCAGCGAGGCATATGCCTGATAGGAATTATTAAAAGTGGAGACATTATTATATGTGTTCGTTTGCGGGTCGATCGACCGCCCGTAGTTAAGTTGCCCGCCAATCCGCATCCCCCACCGACGGGAAGAAGTCGGCCATGGCGGCGCGATACTCAGCCCGATACGTATCGTCTTGATGCCTCTCGGCGCGCACCTTGAGGCTATTTTTCCGCGGCGTAACGCATGCAGTCGTCCATCGTCCACGTCTTCGCCTCCTGGGCACGTGCCCCGACAAACGCCACGCAAAGCCATCCGCTTAGGATCCATGTCTTGTACATCATTTCCGTGATTTTTATTTTTGCACTTATTCATGCCAAAACCATGCCGCCAAGGGCAAGGAGATTGTTTTTCAGTCAGTTGCAGAAATGCACGCCAATAGTCCTTGTCAAAAAAACTTAGACGGGAGCGTCAACGTATTAGACAAAAACGAAACGCAAAACGGCCGTACAAAACTCTCAACGCCCATCGGACTAAGAAGCTGTTTTTGAATTTATTTCGGAGACTATCGGGAGGATGTTTCTGATGATTTTGTTTCATCATTTGACGAGCATAGCCGGCTATGTGAGGATGAATGATGAAACAAAAAGGGCACGAAAACAGGCCCTGATAGACCCGAAACAGAAAAGAGAAAGATCAGCCCAAACAATTCCATTAAACAATCATCCAATAAATTCAAAACAGCTTCTTATTTCCCCTGTCACGCTGCAGCTACGCCGCTATGGCTCCGACCGCGATCCTTGTACTTTTTGCAGCCGTCCCAAACGCCTGTCGACATGAGAGGATGATCCCGCCCGGACACCGCGCAGCGGACGTATTTGAACGATGTGGAATAAAAATATGCTTGTTAGCCGGAGGCCGCTCTTCGCCTCACCGTCCGAACGGACAGAACGACGCCGTACGGCGTTGTTGTTTGGGCTGTTGTGGTTCAAATTCTTGTGGTTTGACGTCAGTTGGTGTGCCGCCTCCACCTACCGACCCTTTTCAATGGCCGGGACATACCTCAGCGCTACGCTCGCCGTGCTCATTTTGTTGCTGCCACTCGTCATCTGGCGTATGGAGCGGACGACATGGGCCGTGGCGATCCTCACGGACGTACTCCTGATCTGTAATTTGATGTATTTCCGCACGTACTACACCGCCATCCCGCCGGATAGCTACCCTGCTGGTGGGCAACCTCCGAGATTTCACGGGACGGCGTCTGGGGTCGCTTAAAAATCACCGACGCCCTCTTCCCGGCATCGACTGTCGTAGCCGCCGCGTTGCGCTATCGCCGACGAGGACAAGCCTCGCGGCTCCGTCGGTCGGTCTTACTCCGACGTTATACCATCGCGACGACCGTCACGGCTGCCGCACTGCTGACTTTGACCCTGGTGAAGGGTGGATTCCGCACGGCCTGCGAGTCGATGCAGGCTCGTACACCCACACGTGCGTGACGCCGATGTGACACGGTCTTCGGTACGTTCTACTGCGACTGTATTCGCGGGCGAAACGTTCACGCCGGAGGTCGGGCAGCGGATCGAGGCCTGGATGACGGCCGATCGCACCGCCCGCATGGTCGCCGATGCCGATACGTTGCTGCCGGACACGGCCGTGCGCCAACACGTCATCATCATCCTGGCCGAATCGCTCGAAAGCTGGGTGTTGGAGCGCACGGTGGAGGGGCAGGGCTAACCCCGCGCCTCAACGCCCTGCTGCGCGACTCGCTGACGATCTACGCGCCGCATATCCTCGTCGCAAGCGAAAGGTGGACGATCGATCGACGCCCAACTTATGATCAATGCGGGGCTGCTGCCAATTGCCAGCGGGGCCTACAGTCTGAAGTATCCGCACACGACGTACCCTTCGCTGGCCGAGGCGATGCGCGCGGAGTATGGCGCCGACGCGGTACGGGCCTACGCGTTGACGGGCGACAAGCCGATGGTATGGAACCAGGCGGTCATCGACCCGGCGTTGGGCTATGACAGCTTGATCGCAAAGGCCAACTTCGTGAACGACGAGGCCCGTGGGCCCGAGCTATCGCCCACAGATCGGCGACGTCTCCCCTGCTGCGTCAGATCGCCGAAAAATCGTCCGCGGCGAGGTCTGGGATGCGCGCCGGCACATGCTCCTGCAATGCGTCACCTACTCGGGCCACTTCCCCTTCGCCCTGCCCGAGCGGCTGCGCGAGTGCGATTCTCCGACCGCTACCCCCGAGCGTATGCGCGATCATACAGCCACGGCGCGCTACACCGATCGCGCCATCGGCCTCTTCGTCGACCGGCTCCGGGCGGCCGGCGTTTATGACAACACGCTTGTAGTGATCACGGGCGACCATGAGGGACTCGGTGAGATGCGTCGGGCATGGTGCGAGAGCACTGGCGGACGCGGTCTGGTCGCTGACAGGCCGATGGTACCCTTCATCGTCCTGAATGCGCCGCGGGAATGCGCGTGGAGGCGGTCGGCGGGCAAGTGGACATCTACCCCACCCTGCTCCGGCTACTCGGACTGCAACGCTATGCCTGGCGCGGCATGGGACGTAGCCCTCACCGACCCCATGCGCCCGCCCGTGGCCCGTCGATCCATACGGCGCGGTCTACGGTCGGCCCGACTCCGTCGCCGCCCCGACACTCCAGCGGCTGAAGGAGGCCTGGCCCGTATCGGACGCGATCATCCGATACGATTACTTCAAACGAAAAGCTAAGAAGGGATAGCTAAAAACGTGTGTTCGACGTCAGAGAATGCTGTTTTTGAGACGCCGTCATGTCGCATGACGAGACCAAAAATGGCCATTGAGGCGCCGTCATGTCGCATGACGAGACCAAAATGGCCGTTGAGACGCCGTCGTGTCGCATGACGAGACAAAATGGCCATTGAGACGCCATCGTGTCGCATGACAGAGACCAAAATAGCTGTTGAGACGCCATCATGTCGCATGACGAGACCAAAATGGCCGTTGAGACGCCGTCATGTCGCATGACGAGACCAAAAATAGCCGTTGAGACGCCGTCGTGTCGCATGACGCTCGTTCCCTCAGGAGACAAGGGGTGTCATCGCAAAGACGCCCCGTCATCTCTCGGATAACGGGGCGTCTCTTTATCGTTTCGACCTATTGGGCGCGTTCGTCAGCGCTCACTCCTTGCGCAGGGCACGGACCACTTCACCGATGTACATCGTGTGGAGGCCGGCACTTGCCGCGTTGAGCGTAGTGCTCGCGGGGTACATCGTCTTTGAACGCGGCCGAGTCGAAGGGCGCGGCGTAGAGCAGGCGGCACTCAGGACAAGGTCGGCCTCGGCGTAATAGGGCGTGCCGTTGTCGGTGTAAAGCGTATGGAGGCCGAGCGCTGCGGCCTTGTCGCCGTCGCGTCCGCTGTGGTGGCCCATGTAGCGGAGGATGCTGTCGCCCTCGGCAAAGGCCATGACGGTGAAGTAGGGCGAGCGGTCCATGAACTCCTTCGTGTAGCGCTTTTTCGGCCACGTAGACGGTGACGGTCGGCCGTCCCCAGAGGGTGCCCATCGCGCCCCAACCGATGGTCATGGCGTTGCTCTTCTCACGGTCGCCAGCGGCCAAAGGCCCCTCACGGAAGTAGGTAAAGGGTTGAGGTGAAATCTTCGCTTACGGGAAACGCTTTGAAGGTGCCGGTCGGAGCAGCCGTCTTCGGGGTGTCGGCCAGCATGGATAAGGTGGGCAGGGCGAGCAGCGTCGCAACCAATAGGAGGTGAAGGAGGCGGGAGACTTTCATCGTGAATACGTATGGGGGTTAAGGGTGGATGAAAACGGCAAGCAGTCCCGCCGGGTCATGTGTAGACCGACAGGACTGCTCGAATACATACATCTGCGCAACGAGGCATCAATTGATCACCTCGGGCGGAGTGGCTACAGTGGCGTCTTTACCAATCTCTTTGAAGGCGGCGATCATGCGCTTTGGTGTCCGTCTTGGTGGGGTTGTAGGTGACGGTCACTTGCTGCTTAGCCTGATTGACGCGAACGTCCCTTCACACCTTTCTCATAAAGCGAACTGCTTCTTGATATTCTTTACGCAGCTGCTGCACGATCTCGACAGCGAAGGTGACACGCTCGTCTTTTCTTAGGGCGCCTTCTGATCCTGCGCCATCGTGTGGGTTGCACCCATTGCCATTATCAGCAGGGCAACGATCATTGATTGAATTGCTTTCACACTCAGTTTTGTTTTTGAGGGTGAATAATCAGAATGCGCCAGTGTGGCGCGGTAGTTATAAGTCGTCATTGCAGGGGCGAGTTCGATGCCTGCCCGAGGAGAGCGACGCCGGCAAAAATAAGATAACCGATTAACCCGCCGGCGGAAAAGTCCCCATGAAGAGAGGTTAGAGCGACCAGCGCAGCCCCGCGTAGATCTTCCGACCGTGCACCGGCCCCCAGACCATTGTGGCGTCGAAGTCGTTACCCCAGGGGTCGGACGAGGCGACGATCAGGTGAGCCTGCTTGAAGTCGAGCAGGTTCTCGGCGCCGAGGTAGACGGACATCTTTTTGAAGCGCTTCGTCACCTGCGCACCGAGCATCGTGTAGGGGTCGAACGTCGGCTCCCAGAGCGGGCGTGCGGCGTCGGGGGTGGGCATCGAACCGGCGCCGTTAAACTGTGCCGTGGCGTCCAGCTGCCAGCCGTAGCGCGGCGTCCGGTAGCCCACCGTGAGGAGGCCTTTGTAGCGGTTCGTGAGCGGCTTCTCCATCAGGTGCCCGTTGTAGGTCTCCTTCGCGTCCGTCCAGCGCCAAGCCGCGCGCACGTCGAGGGCCTTAAAGAAGGTGTAGGCAGCCTCGAGCTGGATGTTACGCGCATAGGCCCGGCCGTCGAGGTTGTAGAAGCGCACCCGTGAGCGTCGGTCATCACGTCGGCCACCACCCGGGTTCTGGAAATCCGTCTGGTAATACTCCGCCGAGAGCGTCAGCTCCTGCCCGCGATGGGAGGTAACCCATAAGGCTTGCGCCCCAGTTCCAAGCCGACCTCCATGCAGGTCGGGCGCCACGCTGAGGTTGCGTACACGGTTGGAGGCGAAGAGAGTTGTTCTCCACAAAGACGTTCACCGAGCGGGTAACCCTTGCCCACAGAGGCGCGCACGCTGAGGGGCTTCGATGGGGGTGTGTAGTGGAGGTGCAGGCGCGGGGTGACAAAGGCGCCGTATTCGTTGTGGCGATCGGCGCGCAGGTCGGCCATGATGTCAAGGTTGCGCATCGGCTTCACGTGTATTCGGCGAAGGCGCCAGCAGTCCACCCGTGCGCAGGCGGAGGAAGGCGGATCGTCGGCGAAATAGTTCGACATCTGCTCCGTGCGATCCATATTCAGGCTGAGTGCCGGTGCTGATCTTATGCTCGACGCCGGGTCGCGTCGAAGAGCAGATTGGCGTAGACGTTCGACTGGCGCAGGTCGTGGGGATGGCGCCATGGGTCGCGTCCTGCTTGTGAAACGACCCGGCCAAGATGAGAGCCACGCTGCGGTTGGCCTCGTCGTCGAGCACGTAACCATTCTTCGTGAACACCTCACCGCGCAGCGTACGGATGTCGATGCGATACAACGGATCGCCGGGCGAGCCGGCGTGGCATGCGTCGTCTGACCGTTCTCACGCGTCTCATGGATCAGCTTCACGCCCACCTGCGAGACGTAATTCTTGCGGTTATAAAAACCAGCGGTTGAAGACGTTGAACTGCTCCGTGAGCGGCAGATCGAGGAAGCCATCACCGTCGGCGTCGTGCGACTGCTTGTCGCCGCGAATAGTGGGCGAAGAGGCCCGTGGAGAGGTGCTTCGAGAGGCGGATGGCGGCGTCGGCATTGCCCTCCATGCGGCCGGCGTCGGAGGCGAAGAGGTTGAGCGTAAGGGGCGCCGCCTTCATGGGCTTCTTGTACCCATGTTGATCTGCCCCGTGACCGACTCGTAGCCGTTGCGCACCGACGCGCTGCCCTTCGACACCTGGATACTCTCCATCCACGGCGCCGGCACATAGTCCAGCCTGAAGAGCGAGCGGCGCCGCGGAAGTTGGGCACATTCGGTCAGCATTTGCACATACGTGCCGGGCAGGCCTAAGAGGCGGATCTGCTTTGGCGCCCGTGGCCGCGTCGGAGTAGGAGACGTCGACCGAGGCGTTCGTCTCGAAGCTCTCCGAGAGGTTGCAGCAGGCGGCACGCGTCAGCTCCTCGTAGTTGATCTTCTCGGTCTGCACCGTGGCGATACGCGACTTGAGCGTGTTGGCCACGCGGCCCTTGACGACCACCTCGCTCACCTGCTGCACCTCGCGGAGGACGATGGCCAGCGCGTTCGCGTTGGCCGCGGTGACGTCGATCGTGTCCGAACGGAAGCCGATGTAGGCCGCCACGAGTCGGTCGGTAGCGTGGCTGCTGTGGAGCGTGAAGTTCCCTGTCGGCGTCGGTCGTGGCCACTTCGCCCGAACGGAGCAGGCGCAGCGTGGCGCCGATGAGCTTTTGTCGCCGTTGTCGAGGGCGACGGTTCCTTCACATTGATTGTGCCGGGCCGCATTGACGCCAAGCGCGGCGGCAAGGACGGGCAGGGTGTACTTGAATCGCAACTTCACTAAACGTAAGTCTGTGTATAGAATCTTCGAGGGGCTTTTTGTCACCCTCACTTGTCATCTTGAGGGCTGCAAAAGACGTGCAATTCGTGGAAGCGCATGGATAAACGGTTTTTGAGTCTTTTTGTAGAGACTTTGGGCAGGGGAATGCGAGCTTCAAGGCTCTCATCATGGAGGTCATTCTCGCCGGACACTTCGACAGCCTCCCGCAGGTTTTTACAACCCTCGAAATACACTATTTCTGGTCGCCGCAGATTTTACAATGCCCGAAATACTATTTCTGGTCGCCGCAGATTTTGCAATGCCCGAAATACATTATTTCTGGCCGCCGCAGATTTTCACAATGCCCGAAATACATTATTTCTGGCTGCCGCAGATTTTTACAACGCCCGAAATACACTATTTCTGGCCGCCGCAGATTTTTACAACCCTCGAAATACATTATTTCTGATCGTCGCAGATTTGCATGGCCTCGAAATACACTGTCCGGCCGCCGCAGATGTAAGGCTCCTATTTTTGCGGCCATCAATCACCCATTAAATCCCATTCAAATGATTACGCATGCACTCATCAACCCGCGATCAATCGCCGTCATCGGCGGATCGAACCACATCCACAAGCCCGGCGGGCGGTTAGTAAAAAAACCTGATCGAAGGCCCGTTCACGGGCGACTTATCATCGTCAACCCGAAGGAGTGTCTGATCCAGGGGCGCCCCGTGACGCGCAACGTAAACGACCCGCCGACGGGCATTGAACTGGGCGTACTAGCCGTCTCCGCGGCGCACTGCACGGAGGCCGTGCGCGTGTTGGTGGAGGAGAAAGGTGCGCGCGCCATCATCATCATCTCAGCCGGCTTCAGCGAGGAGTCGACCGAGGGCGCGGCCATCGAACGGGAGATCTGCCGCATCTGCACCGCGGCCGGCGTGGCGCTTATCGGCCCCGGAACTGCATCGGGCTGGCCAACCCGCACCACCACGCCGTCTTCACTTCGCCCGTGCCCACGCTCGGCCCCGGCGGCGTCGACTCATCTCGGCCTCGGGCGGCGTGGCGCTGTTCATCATCGAATGCGCCCTGACGAAGGGCTGAGATTCCACTCGCTCTGGTCGGTGGGCAACGCTGCGCAGACGGGTATCGAGAGGTGTTGGAGCATATGGACGAGCACTTCGACCCCTCCACCAATGCGCGCATCAAGGCGCTTTACATCGAGGACATCCGCGACGCCGAGAAGCTCGTGCGCCACGCCGCATCGCTCGTCCGTAAGGGTGCTGCATCGCGGCCATCAAGGGCGGGACAACGGCAGACGGCATGCGGGCGTCAGCCATGCACGCAGGCGCGCGGCCGACGAGCGAGGAGGCTGTGGCGTCGCTCTTCCGTCAGGCGGGCATCGTGCGGTGCTACAGCCGCGAGGAGCTGATCGCTGTGGCCTGTGCCTTCACGCTTCCGCAGCTACACGGGAGGAACTTTGCCGTCGTCACCACCGCTGGTGGCGCGGGCGTCATCCTGACCGACGCCTTGGTGCGTTGCGGCATGGAAGTGCCGGCCTACCGTGGCGCGAGGGCCGACGAGCTGAAGACGCGCTTGCTGCCGGGAGCGTCGGTAGCTAACCCGATCGACATCCTCGGCACGGGCTCTGCGGCGGACTTCGGTCTGGCGATCGACTATGCCGATCAGCACTTCCTGAGACAGACGCCATCGCCGTGATCTTCGGTAGCATTGGGCTGGGACCGATCACGGCCGCGGTGGACGTCATCCTCGAGAAGATGCAGACGTGTTCGAAGCCGATCTACCCCATCCTCCCTCGGTCCTCAACACGGCGGAAGAGATCGCCCACTTCGTCCGCCAGCGGCATCACCTTCCCGACGAGGTCACACTGGCGCAAGCGCTGAGGCGGATGGCAAGCCTGTGAGTTATGTTTGCCCTATCAATCCAATAATAAAGACGATCATGACAACGATAGAATTGGGCGCAGCCATCCAACGTGAACTGGACAGAATGGAAGGCAATGAAACGATGATGAAACAAGCGCTTCAAGCCCTGCGCCGCATCGGCCGTGAGGTAAAAAGAAGGAATACGCCGGACAGGACGACGGGGAGATTATCGCCGGCTTACGGCATGCTTTCTCGGAATGGAAAGACGTGAAAGAGGGTAGCTACAGACCCGATCATTAGAGGAATTGCTTGATGAGTTATAAGCTGCGAACCATCCGTTCGTTTGATCGAGATGTCAAACGATTGGCCAAGCACTCATCACTCTCTTCGCGACGATCTCCGGCAATTGGCCCGGCAACTACTGGAAAACCCGTTGCAAGGTGCAGACTTAGGAGGCGGCATCCGTAAAATCAGACTTGCCATCACTTCCAAGCAGAGCGGTAAGCGGGGCGGCGCAAGGGTGATCATCCACATCGAGCTCTTAACCGGAATGCACGAGGGCACGATCTGTTTCCTCGCCCTTACGACAAGTCTGCTCAGTCTTCCATCTCTGATAAAATCATCCGCGAACTACTCAAAGAGGCCGGCATCATTTGATACCGACGACCGGTAGCGCTAAACCAAGCCCTCTCAGAGCGCATTTTGTTTGCCGGGTACGCAGCAAGCATGACGATACGGGATATTCCCTGTCTTCGTCGATCAGCGGGATGGTGAGATGACCGTCGAGGAGCAAGGGGCGCAGTGGCGGTGGCAGAGGCGGAGCAAAGCGGAGAAGAACCGATCGCGGTCGGTGTCGATGAGGGCGTGCCACAGCTCGCGGGCCAGTGTGATGCCCGTGATCGCTTCCGCGGCCGACGGCGAGCAGCCCGATTCGGCAGCGACTGTTTGCAGAAATGCCTTATTCATTACCACCTTCTTGCTGTGCGTATCTAACGAGCCCTCGCCAGCTTCACCGCCCTTGCCGACCGATGATGCCCATCGTCACGTTCGGGATGCCGAGGTCGGCGCAATCTTCAGCGTCTCACCGATGAAGTTGCCGAAGTGAACGAACGCCTGCGCGGGCAGGTCGGGGTATTCGGCCTTGACGAAGCGCTCGCTACGGGCGCCGGAATTGATGACCAAGCGCTCAGGACTGAGGGCACGGCAGACCTCACTTCGCGGCGGATGGAGCGGACTGAAGGCGTCTGACGAAAAAGGCATGATGATGCCCGACGTGCCGACGATGGAGATGCCGTCCACGATGCCAAGCTTCGGGTTGAACGTCTGCCGAGCGATCTTTTTCCCCATCGGGCACGGCGATCGTCACGTCCAAGGGGGCATCGCAGAGCGCTGTCAGCTCGCGGGTGATCATCTCGCGCGGCGTGCGATTGATGGCCGGTCCACCGATCTCGAGGCCGAGGCCGGGCAACGTCACACGGCCCACGCCCTCACCTTACGAAGCGGATCCCTCCCTCCCCGTCGCGGAGCACCACCGTCGCGCAGATCTTGCAGCCGTTCGTCACGTCCGGATCGTCGCCCGCATCCTGATCACGGCCGCCGTAGCCGCGCGCTCGCCGAGGTGCGTCTCGGCTATGGGTAGCGTCATCACCTCACCGTCGGCAGGGGCATACGACACCTCGCTTTGCTCCTCGCCCGTGAAGCGCCATCAGCGCCGCCTTAGCCGCAGCCGTGGCACACGATCCGGTGGTGTAACCGCTGCGCAGCGGAGAAGCCGGGCGAAGCGCTCGATCTGCTTGCGAAAAACCGTGGCGCCCCGTGACGGCGACAAACCCCGCGGGCATCGGCGGACGGCGGACGGCGTACACCGCAATGCCCAGCTTATGCGCCGCCTCGACCTTATCGATAAAGCCCCCAGACTCGCCACTCTCCTTCGTCAGTATGGCCTGCGGACGCATCGCGCTCAAAGCAGCGCCTCGTCGCCGCCGGGTTCATAATAGACGATCCGCTCACGCGGAAGCCCCTGCCGCTCGGCCAACGCGAGCGACGTGGGCAGGTCGAGGATGCGGAAAAATGCACGCGTCGTGCGCCTCGCCAATACGCCCGCAACCGGCCGATGGTCTGCACGCCGGTCAGGGGCCAACAGTCGCGTGACGCCATCAGCCTCCATCCGACGGATGGCATCGTCGTAATCATCGCACCAAATGATGTCCGCACTGCGCGGCGGATAGACGCGCTCGTAACGCACCACCGGCAGCGAGAGCCGTTCGGCCACGACGGCCACCGTCGGTGCAGCACCTCGGCGAAAGGATGGGCGGCGTCGACAAGCAGCCGGATCTCCTTCTCTCGACAGAACGCCTCCATCGCCTCTCATCCATCGCACCCGTGAGGCGGTGCCATGATGGCAATCCACTTGCTGGTGCGCGTCGCGTGGAATAGAAATAGGGACTGCCCGCCTCGTCGGCCGTCTTCACGGCGGCGCGCCCCTCGGTCGTCCCCAAGGATCAGAATCATGGCCGGAAGAGGTGCTTGAAGTCCGACGCGTAGAGGTGCGACAGTCCCTGCCGATTGTCGATCGCCTCACCGACGACGAGCATCGTAGTCAGCGTAAGGTTGTTCTCCTTGACGATCTGCGCCAGGTCTTTTGAGCTGCCCGCGATAGATACGCTCGTCGCGCCACGTCAACTTATAACAAGCCGCCACGGGTGTCTCGGGCGGATAAGCCTGAAGCAATTCGGCCTGCACATCGTCCACGATGGCGGCGCTGAGGTAGATGCACATCGTGCTTTTGCGAGCGGGCCAGGAGGTGCAACTTCTCACGCTCGGGCATCGGCGTGCGCCCCTCGCCACGGGTGAGGATGATGGTCTGCACGCGCTCGGGGATGGTGAACTGCGAGCGGAGTGCGGCGGCCGCGGCTTGAAGGAGAGATGCCGGGCGTGATGTGGTAACGCATGCCGTAACGGTCGAAGGCGCCATCTGCTCCTGGATGGCGCCGTAGATGCAGGGGTCGCCGGTGGGAGACGGACGATGAAGAGGCCGCGATCGTAGAAGGCTTTCATCGTCTCGAACTGCTCCTCGAGCGTCATGCCGGCCGAGCTGCGCACCGTGGCGCCGGGTTTGGCGCGTACTCCGTCAGTCTCGCGGGGCACGAGGCTACCGGCATAGAGGATCAGGTCGGCCGTCTCGAGCAGGCGTTTGCCGCGCACGGAGATCAAGCTCCGGGTCGCCCGGCCCAGCGCCGACGATCTCGATGAAGCCGCCACGCTGCGCATCGGCGTCGAGGGCCACGCGCAAGGGTGAAGTCGCTCGAGGGCACTCAACACGCCCTTCTGCTTCTCCATGACGAGTGGCCCGAAGCCCGAAGCCCGTTGCGCGGTGCTCTCGGATACGCCCCAAACGCCCGTCGTGTCGAACACCTTCTGCGAGGGGTTGGGCACGGTGATGTCGGCCAATCCCGTCCGCCCGATAGACATGCTTTTTCGGCCTCCCAAGCCTGCGCCAGCGCGTGGAAGAGCGGCTCGTCTTTCTTCAGCTCGATGGTGGCCACGGAGCGGACGGACAGCGGCGAGAGTCGGTGCGCCTCCATGACGGCGGCCTATGTTCGGCCACGCCCTCGGGCGCACTGTCGCGGCGGCAACCGATGCCGACGTGCAGCACGCGCGGCCGGTAATAGAGGATGGGCACATCGGCGGTGTAGATGAAGGGCGTGACGGCAATGATGAGCCGAAACGCCTCGGGGCGGATGTCCTCAAAGCGGTAGAAGACACTGACGTGCTCGGGCAGAGTGCGCTCCAGATAGTCCGATGCCGCGATCCTTCACGTCGAGCAGCAGGGCGGTAGGTTGATTGCCGACGAAGAGGGAGATCAACTTATTCATCTCCGCATGCGACATAACCGGCGTATTGCTGCGTTGCCTGCGACATTCGGGGTCGGTCATGTGCTTCTTGTACACCCTCCCCTCAGTCTGGGCGCCTTGCACTCCATCCGGTTCTGCACGCATGCAGCCCGTTGTTATTTCCGTGCGCCAGTCGAAACGTCGGGCCAGGGTGTCGAGTGCCCAGAGGCCGGTGTTGTCGCTCTGTGTGGTGACGACGGCCTCGCCGCCGGTGATGGCAGCCACGCGCCGTGCCCAGTCGTTAGCCCCGCCGATGTGACCCGACAGGACGGAGATGACGAAGCGCCCGGTGCTGTCGACACAGAGGATGGCCGGGTCGGTGTACTTATCCTTAATAAGGGGGCGATGCTGCGGATGCAGATGCCCATCGCGCCGATAAAGACGAAGAGATCGTACTCCCGGAAGTGCGCGCCATGAACTGCGCATACGAGGGGAAGGTTTGGCACCCCTCGAGGGAGTGGTGGTGAACACTGCGCATCCCCAGTTCGTGACTGATGAGGGCGCGCCGTCGGAAGTCCGCCTTCCGACACTCAAGATGATGGCTATGTTTTCTTTCATTGAATGATGGTGTAGTATAAATTGTTTCGACCTAAACAGGCACCTGTTTGGCTTCGCGCAGACCGGAGTGACCTAAACAGGCGCCTGTTTGACTTCGCGCAGACTGGAGTGACCTAAACAGGCGCCTGTTTGACTTCGCGCAGACTGGAGTGACCTAAACAGGCGCCTGTTTGACCTCGCGCAGACCGGAGTAACCTAAACAGGCGCCTGTTTGACCTCGCGCAGACTGGAGTAACCCTAAACAGGCACCTGTTTGGCGTCGCGCGAGACTGGAGTGACCTAAACAGGCGCCTGTTTGGCGTCGCGCAGACTGGAGTGACCTAAACAGGCGCCTGTTTGACCTCGCGCAGACTGGAGTAACCTAAACAGGCGCCTGTTTGGCTTCGCGCAGGCCTCTGCCGAGGCCGGGAAGTTTTGCCTGGTACCCGGACAAACTTCGCTGCCACTTCGCAGGGGCCCTGTTTGGCTTCGCGCAGGCCGGATTGACCTAAAACAGGCGCCTGTTTGACTTTCGCGCAGGCCTCTGCCGAGGCCGGGAAGTTTTGCCTGGTACCCGGACAAACTTCGCTGCACGCGCAGGCTCCTGTTTGGCTTCGCGCAGGCCGGATTGACCTAAAAACAGGCGCCTGTTTGACTTCGCGCAGGCTCTGCCGAGGCCGGGGAAGTTTTGCCTGGTACCCGGACAAACTTCGCCGCTTCGCAGAAGCCCTGTTTGGCTTCAGCGCAAAGTGCAGGCCCCCTTCATCACGTCGATCGCGTAGTGCGTCGACCGTCAGGCGAACGCACTCCGTGATGCGACGACCGATGGCGGCGAGTCCGTCGGTGAACAGCTGTCGACTCTCCTCGCTGACGGAGTTGAAGACGATCACGCCGCCGGGCGCATCACGCTGTCGATCTTACGCAGCATGTCCGCGAGCCGTCCGCCGTGGCCGCCGATAAAGACGGCGTCGGAGCGGGCAGGTCGGTCGTGTCGGCTCTCCATGAAGTCGCCCATCACCGGCGTGATGCCCGGCGTGCCGAACCGTCGGCAGTTGGCGGCGAGGATCTCCGACAGCCGGGGCGGATCTCGAAGGCCGTGACGCGGAGGTGCGGGAATGCAGCCGCGCCTCGACGGACACCGAGCCGGTGCAGAAGCCGACGTCCCGCAGCGAGGTGCGGTTGTGCAGGTCGAGCATGCTGAGCGAGAGCAGGCGCACGGGTCGCTTGGTGATCATCTTCACGCGGCCGTCGAGCAGGTGGAACTCGCTCTCGGGATACCGAACGGCGCGTGACCGACGACGGATGCGCTCCAAGATCAGGATTGTTCGGGTGCGTGAACGTGGCCGCGACGGCTTCGAGAGCGTAAGCGTACGGATGCGCTCGTCCGTCTCGTTGCCGAGGCGCTCGCCGATGTGCATGCGGTAATCGTCGCCGTAGCCGTATTCGATCATCCGGCGGGCGATCACGGCGGGCGTCTCTCGCGGTCGGTGAGGATGCCGAGGAGCGGTCGCCGCTCGATCAGCGCCGCGTCGAAGTCGTCCCACGGCCGGCCGGTGAGCGATACGGGATCATCTCGTTGATACGGCATGCCGAGCCGGTGGACGAGCAGTTGCAGCGAGTTGAACGAGGGGCACGTCTCGATCGCGGCGTCGGGGAAGACGCGGCGGAGCGTGACCGCGTAACCGAAGAAGAGCGGGTCGCCAGAGGCAAAAACGATGATGTCGCGGTGGTCGCGGTACTGCTCGAAGACGCGCTCCAGCGGCACCGTGATGCCGATCCATACGGCGCCCTCGGGGGTCTCAGCCACCGACGATCTCGCGGTGGCGGCGTCCGCCGAGAAGACGTGTCCGCTGGCGATGCGTTCGCGCACGGCAGCGGGTAGTTGGACGTCGCGCTCGTCGCTGATACCGACGACGTAGAACGTGCGGCGCGGCTCAGACATCGCGTCCCGGGCGCAGTTGCGCCGCGTCGTTAAAGGTGAGGGCGGAGTTGACGAGCGTCGCGGCGAGGTTGCTGCCGCCCTTGCGTCCCTCGATGATCACCTTGGGGATGTCCGTGAACGGCTTCACCATCTCCTGCTTTCGCAGACGTGCACGAAGCCGACGGGCGCCGCCACGATGCCGCTCGGCCGCGCCTTGCCGCGACGGATCAAGGTGCACAGTTCCATCAGCGCCGTGGGCGCGTTCCCGAAGGCAAAGAGCGCGTCGGGATGTTCCTCGACGGCCACACGTATGCCGGCCTGTGCGCGGGTGATGCCCTTCTCGGCCGCCATCTTCACGGCGCGTTCGTCGGAGAGGTAGCACTTGGCCTCGATGCCCATGCGTTGCAGCGCGCCCTTGCGGATGCCGGACGTCACCATCGTCACGTCAGTCACGATCGTGCGCGTACGCCCCGAGCTGAGTCGCTCGTACATCCCGGCCACAGCGCCCGGATCAGTCCAGAGCAGGCGCTCCATGTCGAAGTCGGCCGTCGTGTGGATGGCGTGCAGCATCGCCCACTTACGGTCGAGCGCGATGTCAGGGTGCTTCAGCTCACGTTCGATGGTGCGGAAGCTCTCGATCATAATCCCCTGCCCGACGTTGACGCCCTCCCTCACGCTCCATCTCGCGGTAGTATCCGCGCGGCGTGACGAAGGTGTTGCCTACGGCGTACGATTGGGAGTTGCCGATCAGCACGACCGTGAACATGTCCGCCTGCTCGGGGTCAAGTCGGCCAACGTGGTGACGGTCGTCGTCTCGCCGTCTCGCCCAGCCTGCCGCACGATTCCACGGGCGTCTCCGGTGCACGACGTGCCAAGAAAGAGTTCCTTTAGGCGATAGAGTTGCCAGTATCGGCTGTCGCTTTTCGGGTTATACACGGCCGTGATGAAGTCGGCCTCCGCTGCGGCAATGATGCGCCGTTCGATGAGCAGCCACGGCGTCATGAGATCAGAAAGGAGATGACGCAGAAGTCGTGTCCCATCGGTGCGCCGAGCAGTGCACCGGCCTTCTGGAAAGCACTGATGCCAGGCAACACCTCCACCTCTACGTGGCTGCCGCGCTGTGTTTCATCTCAAGGATAAGGGAGGCCATGCCGTAAATCCCCGCGTCACCGGAGCTGATGACGCAGACAGTGCGCCCTCCTCAGCCACACGGAAGGCTTCCTCGGCGCGGCGTCGCTCCTGCTTCATGCCGCTGTCGATGCGAAGTGCGTCCGCAGGCAGATGAGCCTCGATAAAGGGAAATAGTAATGATAGCCGACGACCGCGTCGCAGTGTCGGAGTGCATCGATGACGGCCGACGTGATGTCGCCTGTCGATCGGGCCCGATGCCGCTACAATGATTCTTGCTTGATTCATTTAGGTGTGGTGAAAAATCTATAATCTGAAAACTAAAAACGGAGGGGTGGCCATCCGAGATCTTCGCCCATCCGTAGCTGATGCTAATTCAATCATCAAGGCTCTTCAGCCATCGCTTGCCAGAGGGGTGTAGCCAAATCCATATTCCAACGGCGATAACATCGATCACTGCAAATACTATTATCAGAGAGGTCATATCCTTCTACTTTAAAATCTTATTTCCGATGTACGCAAACACTATAGTAACAGAGACTCCTAATGTCACCACAATAAAGATACCGAGTGCGGAAACTTCTCCTTCGCTTTTCCTTGAAATAACGGCGACAATCCGCCTAATACAAACGCGGCAAAACCAATTTGGAAAAATCGAAATACAATTTCGACAGCAGTTCACGCCGCGTCTTTTTCTTTCTCCCGTTTGTCCTTCTGTCGTTGTAACGCCTTCTCCATGCGGTGCTAATTGCCTTCGCTCCGATTCTCCGCCTCGTCTTCTCGCCTCTTCCGCTTGTATCCGAAGGCCCGCCAACGCTCCTCAGAGGCTCCGGCGAGTGTAAATCGTAGCCGCCATCGTAAAAAGAGGTCGAGAGGCGGTTGATGTACGACATGATCTGTGCGGGCAGCGCATCGAGCTTATTGAGCGTGCACAGGCGACGTTCAGCGCGTCGAGCAGCTACGCGCGCTTGATGACAGAGGCCGATATCTCCGTGCCGCCAGGAAGGATAAAGTATCCTTCGCCGTCAGCCATTAGCAACGTCATTGCATCTATCCACGATTCGCATTGTGCCGAAAGATCGTCTGGCAACACGTTCGGGTTGAGGTGTCGCACGGAAGACGGAGTGGCGACGTGTGACATAACAACCATAAGCGTCCGTTGCACGTCATGCAACATGAATTGCCACTCGTGCGAGGGCATTGAGGCGGGCGCGCAAAGCGCCAATAGCCACGTTTAGCTCGTCGAGACAGCCATTGGCTTCGATACGTGGATCGTCCTTGTCGACACGGGATCCGCCGTGAAGCCCGGTACGTCCGCGATCGCCATTTTTTGTGTAGATCTTCATTGCGAGGGTCGAGAATAGAGGGATGTATATATAATGTGTAGCCAAAAATCAAAACTCGCGGGCAAAAGATAGGCTCGAGCATGAGCAGCAAGCATAGGGGGCGGAAAGTTGGGCCTCCTGACAGGTTGCACGGAATAGCTATCGGTTTTCGGCCGTGCCGTACTTTTGTCCGCTGAAAGAATCAAATAAGTAGTTCACAATGAAAGAGTGCACCTATCCTCCAAAGACAAAACAAGGCCACGTGAAAGAACCCACGGCTGAATATGAAGTGGATACGAGGGCTGATGAAGATGACATCGCCCCTTTTCTTCGTGTGCCTATCGAGGAACTCCGGCGGCAGGTCTACGAAAGTTATGAAGGATGGCTGCGTGGCGAACGCACCTATACGACCGATGAAATAAAAAGATGAGACCTGAATGGACATAAAAAGTTCGTTGGACAAAAAGGGCTTGGATCACTCTGAATGAGATCTATTCGTATCATGCAGCAATTAGTGAACAAGGTGCGAGACATTTATTGAAGCGATTATTGAATGCTACAAAAAGCTTTCCATCTTCTCCACCGCAGGACGAATAGAAACCGATCTGAAGCCCCCATCTCTCCTATCGATCGATCGTTGCAGACAAGCGCTACAAATTAATCTATCGAATAGAGAATCAAGGTTTGGAAGTCATTATTCATGACGTTTGGCCGTGCAGAAGAGATCCCTGAACGCATGTCTTCATCGATCAAGCAAGACTTATGACGAATAGAGCTGAAAAATAGTCTCTTAAAACGTATCACATACAATCCCTAACTATATAATAGAACAATCAAAATGGAGAATTTGGCAGACATCGGGCTGATCGGACTCGCCGTGATGGGCGAGAATCTGGTGCTCAATATGGAAAGTAAGGGGCTATACGGTGGCCGTGTATAACCGTACGACGGAAAAAGTGGACCATTTCATGAACGGGCGAGGGCGCGGCAAAAAAATTTATCGCCACGCATACGATCGCGGAGTTTTGCAGGGCCATCCGAAGGCCGCGAAAGGTGATGATGCTGGTCAAGGCGGGGCCTGCTGTCGACGATCTGATCGAGCAGCTACTCCCCCACCTCGAAGCTGGCGAGCGTAATTATTGACGGGAAATACGCACTTCCCGATACGATCCGAAGAGACGAAGTATGTGGAAAGCAAGGGCTTATTTTACATCGGAACAGGCGTCTCGGGCGGTGAAGAGGGTGCTCTTAACGGCCCATCGATGATGCCGGGAGGTTCCACGGCCGCATGGCCGCTCGTGAAACCATCTTTCAATCCATCTGCGCCAAAGCCGACGGCATGCCTTGCTGCGATTGGGTCGGCGAGGACGGCGCTGGCCACTTTGTTAAGATGGTGCACAATGGCATAGAATATGGCGACATGCAATTGATCTGCGAGACGTACCAAATCATGAAAGATTTGCTCGGAATGTCGAACGCGGAGATGCACGACGTGTTTGCGAGTGGAACGAGGGAGATTTGGACGGTTACCTGATCGAAATCACCCGAGATATTTTTGGCCCTATCGCGACGACACGGGCGCATATACGCTCGATTATATCCTCGACGCGGCCGGCCAGAAGGGCACCGGCAAGTGGACAGCCATCGCGGCCCCTCGACGAGGGTGTCCCCTGACGCTAATTACGGAGGCGGTGTTTGCCCGCAGTCTTTCTGCGATGAAAGAGGAACGCGTGGCGGCCTCCGCGGAACTTTCTGGGCCGAAAAAGACGTTCGCGGGCGATCGCGCGGCCTTCCTCAGCGACCTGCACGACGCCCCTGTACGCCGCCAAGATCGTTTCTTACGCCCAAGGTTATGCCCCTGATGCGTCAGGCGGCCCCACTTACGGCTGGAATCTCAACAACGGCGGCATCGCGCTCATGTGGCGCGGTGGATGCATCATCCGGTCGGTCTTCTTGGGCAAAATTAAGGAGGCATTTGACCGCATGCCGAACCTCACGAACCTTCTTTTTGGATCCATTTTTCAAGGAGAAAAGTTCTCACGGCCCAATCTGGTTGGCGAAGCGTGGTGGCGTCGGCCGTCACGAACGGAATTCCTGTGCCATCGATGAGCGCGGCGCTTTCCTACTTCGATGGTTACCGCACGGAGCGTCTGCCGGCCAACCTCTTACAGGCGCAGCGCGACTTTTTGGGGCGCACACTTACGAACGCATCGATCGTGAGCGCGGGACTTTCTTCCACACCAATTGGACAGGGAAAAGGTGGCGACACATCGGCCTCAACCTATACGGCGTGAAGAAATATAGCTAGAAAATGACCGTCCTGCCAGACGTGGAGCTTCATTTTCTCCCTCTGGCAGGGACTTTTGCTCCTATCGTTCCCTTTTTCTCCTTTAATCTAAACTATTTCCACCTCACAACAAAGGAAAATACTCCCTCAAAATAAGTGCCTCAAAAACACCTCTCTAAAAACATGTTCCCGAAATCTTTTTCCTGCCGTTTCGCATACTCCTTTTTCGATTCAAATAGAGGTATAATCGATTCTGCATAACCATTTTTCCAGATCAAAAATGGTCTTACCTTTTCGCATGATCCTTTTCGATCCAAATAGAGGGATAATCGATTTTGCATGACAATTTTTTAGATCAAAAAGGATCATTCCATTTCGCATAACCCCAAAAATTGATCTTAGGGATAGATCTTTTTCGTCCGTCAGGGTAGGGCGTATTGAATACGCCCCACATGTATCTGTATTTCTGATCATACGTTTCTTTTTGGGCTGTCTTGATGGGGCGTATGCAATACGACCCTATAGAGATACCAAATATGCCGTTTTGCATGACCATTTTTCGATCCAAATAGAGGGACAATCAATTCTGCATGAACATTTTTAAGTTCAAAAAGAAGGTCATGCTGTTTCGCATAACCCTTCCTCGATTCAAATAAAAGGTCGATACATTTCGCATAACCCCAAAAATTGATCCTAGGAATAGATCTTTTTGTCCGTCAGGGGTAGGGGCGTATTGAATACGCCCCCATGTACCTAGATTTCTGATCATACGTTCCTTTTTGGGGACATCATAAGGGGCGTATGCAATACGCCCCTACAGAGATACCGAATATGTCATTTTTCATAACCATTTTTCGGATCATGTCATGCCATTTCGCATAACCATTCCTCGATTCAAATAAAAGGTCAATACATTTCGCATAATCCCAAATTGATCTTAGGTATAGTTCTTTTCTCACCGTCAGGGTAAGGGCGTATTGCATACGCCCCACATGTATCTGTATTTCTGATCATACGTTTCTTTTGGGGCTGTCTTGATGGGGCGTATGCAATACGCCCCTCTACAGAGATACCGAATATGTCATTTTTCATAACCATTTTTCTGATCAGGTCGTGCCATTTCGCACAACCCTTTCTCGATTCAAATAAAAGGTCAATACATTTTGCATAGGTCTCTATTTGATCAAAAAGGAAGGTCATGCTGTTTTGCATGAACTTTGCTTTGATTCAGGCAAGTCTTAATACGTTTTGCAGGACTATATCTTGGATCGAAAATACTAAATCAAATTTATGTTATTTAGTTGCTCTAATGAAGCAATTAAGAGACATTTTTGCGGCTTAATTGCTTTCAGTAGAGCAAATAAGAGACATTTTTACGGCTTAATTGCTTCAGTAGAGCAACTAAAAAGACATTTTTGCGGCTTAATTGCTTCATCAGAGCAACTAAGGAACATTCCTGCGGATTAATCGCTTCTGAGAGATACACTAAACAACATTCATCTCGCTTAGTATTTTTGAGCAAAGGATGTCTTCCTGAAGAGGTGCATGACCCTTTCTATCAGCAAAACGAGGGCGCCGCATTTTTCGGGGGCATATATGGGCAAATGAAATTAGTACGCCATTTTTGCAGTCGCCTACATCGGATGATACAAAGGCATTTCATTTTTCAATATCCATTTTTACTCGCCCATGAGCCATCTTATACTTTCCATCTATGATTTTTCGCCCGACATAGGGCGCTAGCTTTTGTGCTATTGCTCTTTCTCACAGCTTTTGCCTCTTTTCGGCTTACCGGTTAGGGATTTAAGGAAGACATTGCACGCTTTCTGCCTAACGACAGCGAAAATGCGCGCATAAATAATGCCTATCGGGACGTGATCCTCTCAATCACATCACGGTTTATTGCAGCGCAACCGACACGACCGACGAAGCGCGAGCCGAACAGGTGGAGGCAATCGACGCGCTGGCCGAACGGCTAGCGAACGATGCCCGACGCGGATCGCATACAGCGTCTTCGCTATCGAATTGACCCCGCGGAAATGATGGAGGTGGCTGAATTTGTGACAGATAACATGCCGTACTTTCTCACCGATGAGGATTATCAGCGAATAGATTCCACGCTGAACCGCACGGCCATCGCTCGTCGCTTGGAGGCGGATCGGGATATCCTCACCTCGTCCGTCGGCATGATTTTAAGGCCGCAGCTATTGGCCGACCCCTCCGATTGACCGAAGGGGCGGTGGATCGGCTTCGCAACATGCAAGCTGGCGGACGTTTTAGCCTCTTTCAGGATCACATCTTTGCCGATGACGGGCGTGCATTACTCATGATCGAATGCAGCATCCCCGCCAGTGAAACATCTGCGAATGAGCGCTTTATCAAGAACCTAAAAACGTGCATGGCAGAGACCGAACGGGAGTTCAAGGGTGTCTCATTCCATAGTTTTGGAGCCGTGAAATCTCCTCTCCAACGCCAATCGGATTAGACAAGACGCGCTGTTCACGGGCATCCTTTCGGCCGTCATTATTCTTGCGCTCCTCATTTATTCCTTCCGGAGTGCGCGAGAAATAGGTCTTGTGTTTGCGGCCGTCCTTTTCGGTGGACTTTTGCGCTTGCTGCGCTTCATCTTATTCGCGGCGAGGCCTCCACAGTGCCGTTGGCATTAGTTCCATCATTTTCGGAATCGCGATAAACTATCCGCTGCATTTCATTGGCCATCACCATCATACGCCCGACCCCGTGCAGTAATAAAAGACATCGTCCGGCCTCTAACCGTGGGTAATGTGACTACGGTTAGCGCCTTTATGAGCCTTGTTTTTATCAATTCAGATGCGATGCGAGATCTCGGTTGGTTTTGCATCGCTTCTGCTCGTTAATACGATCCTTTTTTTGTGCTTCTTTTTGCCCCATTTACTTCCGCATGGGGCCGTCCCACGCCCTGATTATTCGCCTTTTAGATGGTTTGCGTCTCCGCCCGTGGGGAAGTAATCGCGTGGTGATCGGCGCGGTGGTCTTTCTCACCATTTTATTGAGCTTTTTCTGACGGATCGTCTTTTTGAGGCCGATATGGCACGCATTAATTACATGACGGACGCCCATCGGAAAGATTTTGCACACCTGCGGGCCATGTTGAGCGAAAATCAACACATTCTTTATTACGTGACGGAAGGCGCCACGCCCGATTCGGCCTTAGAAGCCAACGAGCAGAGTCTCGCGGCCCTCGCTGACCTGAAAAAGAGGCGATATCAGTCGCGTGGGAGGCATTGACGGCCTGATTCCTTCGCGCGCTCGTCAAGCAGAGCGTCTCGGCCGGTGGGAGGCTTTTTGGAAAACGCGGCGAGACTCTGTGCTACATATTTTTGAATGAAGAGGCTTCGCGGCTGGGTTTTCGTGCCGACGCATTCAGTGCTTTCAATGCGTCCGTAAGCCGATCGTGGTCGATCGAAGGACTTGAATTTTTCAATCCCTCCGCCAGACCGTAGGCGGGAGCTATGTATTTGAGCGGCCCGAAAAACGATGATTGTCAACCTCTTGTATCTTGACGCCGACCGTGCTCCGGCCGTAGAAAAGGCCCTGAACGATCGCAACACCGCCTCCATCGCCTTTGATGCTGAGTCGATGACTCGCCGCATGATCGCCTCCCTGTCGGATAACTTCAATTATGTCCCTCTACGTCTGCGGTTTCATCGTTTTTTATCTTCCTGCTGTTCTCCCTGGGTCGGCTCGAACTCAGTTTGATAGCCTTTCTACCCCTCGCGCTCAGTTGGGTTTTGGATTCTTGGATTGATGGGCATTTTTCGACATGAAATTCAACATCGTAAATATCATCCTGGCCACGTTTATATTCGGTCAAGGCGACGATTATACCATCTTCATGACGGAAGGACTCATTTATGAGGTACACTTATCGGCGCCGCACTTTGGCATCATACAAGACAGCATAGCCCTCTCTGCCGCCATTATGTTTGTGGGCATGGGTGCGATGATTTTTGCCCGTCACCCAGCGCTTCGTTCCCTCGGTGAGGTAACCGTGGTGGGATGTTTTCCGTGGTAGTTATGGCGTACATTTTTCCGCCCTTTCTTTTTGGTTTCCTGACGTCTACGCGCGGGAAAGCTCGCCGCATGCCTGTAACACTCCGCAATTTGCTCACTAAGCTTATCTATGCGTTTACGTATTTCCTCGTCTTGAGTTTTGGATTGACCGTTGTAGGGATGGGTGATGTTCACTTTGGGCAAAAATGAGTCGTAAAAAGCTGCTTACCATCGTATGCTTTGAGCGTGGCTCGTTTCACTATGCACCACTTCCCCCAGGTGCGCACTACGGTGGAGAACACCTGCGGCGAGGATTTTCGTCGTGCCATCTATCATCCTGTGCAACCACCAGTCTCATCTCGACCTCATGTGTTTGCTCATGCTCACCCCCAAGCTCATCATTTTGACGAACAATTGGGTGTGGCATTCTCCCTTCTATGGCCAATTGATCCGTTACGCAGACTTTTTTATCCCGTCACGGAGGGACTTGACCGCACTTTGGAACACCTGCGCGAGGCCAAACGTCAGGGTTACTCCATTGCAATCTTCCCGGAGGGTACCCGCTCCCCGATTGCTCGCTATTGCGCTTCCGGCGAGGTGCATTTTTCCTGGCTGAACAATTAAATATGGACCTGCTACCCGTCGTGCTTCACGGTACAGGGACATGTTTTACCAAGCAAGACTTCATGCTCCCGCCGTGGCAGCATTCACGTTCGCGTGCTCCTCGCATCACCCCGCTGACACGCGTTTCGGCACGGACCACATCGCACGGGCCCGCCAGCTTCGCCAATTCTATCGTGCGGAATACGAGGTCCTTTGCCGCCGCGTAGAAACGCCCGCGTACTTCTCCGACCTTGTCCTTCACAACTATATTTTATAAGGGGCCATCTGTCGAACGAGCCGTTCGCCACGCATTACGCCAGCACGACAACTACACGGCCGAAATTTCCACCCTGCCCGACAGCGGCGAAGTGACGCTACGCAATACCGGCTACGGAGAGCAGGCCTTACTCGCTGCACTCGTCAAGCCTCATCTACGAATCACCGCCGTAGAACCCGACGATCGCCGTGCCATTGCCGAGCATTGTGCAGCTCGCCCCGCCAATCTCCAGTACGTCAGCGAGGCCTAATCCGCTCCGCACCCTTCCCTATCGCCCATAAAAAGGTCCCCCGCGCTAAGGATTGCTCCTTGCCCGGGGGACTTCTTCAGATATGCCGAGTGGCGAATGGCCAATGCTTAGCCCAATTCGAGCGTCGCCATTGGCCATTAATCGTTAGCTGTTAGAGATTACTCCACGGCAACCTTCTCGGTCAGCGATCCGACGCGAACGATGTATATACCGACGGAAGCGATACAGACGTGTCGCCAGCGGGAGCGGCGAAGGAGCGCACAAGCGTACCCGAGACCGCGTAGATCTGTACGTCATCCGACGCGGGCAGCGACAGGTGCAACTGGCCAGCGGTGGCGTACACCTTCAGGCCGGAGAGCTCCATGTTTGCTTGCGGGATAAGTACGTCGATGATGCTGGTGGCCTTTACGCCGCTGCCGTCAGCTGCGGTGGCGGTGATCGTCACTTTGCCCTTCTTACGGCCGATGGTAACGAGTCCTTTGGCGTCAACTTTGGCGATCGAGGTGTCGCTGCTGGCCCATGTCACGTTTTTGTTCGTGGCGTTGTCCGGCTTGACGGCGACAGAGAGCTGTACGTTCTTCTCGCCATTGATGGTCACGTTGGGACGGTTCATCGTCAGGAGGTCATCTTGACGGCGGCAGCGCGGGGTGTGATCTTCCCTTGGCGTTATATTGCCTCAGGGTGATGGTGTCGAGGGTACGCCTGCCGTGGATTTGATGATGATCAGTGCTTCGCGTGAGAAGGGGTCTTATTGGGCTGGACCTCGATCTTAATGGTGCCATTGAATCAGCTCGCCGGCTTCACACTTGTAATGCATGGTGAGCCAGGAGGCGTTGTGTCGGCGCCGACGACATCTGCGCGGAGGCTGGCGGTGGTGGCTGGGGTGGCGGGAATCTCCTTGAGGATGGGTCGCCAGGCGCGATCGCTGTAGACGGTGATGTTGCGTTCGGCTCCCTTATCGGAGTGTTTTTCAAGCTTCCTGGTTGTAAAGGGTCGAAAAAGCGCCGTCTTGAGTGAGTGTAAAGGTGTGCATGTCCTTACCCTTCTTGGTGGCGACAGTTACGGTGGCTGTGCGGGGATAAAAATCAGTGTTGCGGCCCGGAGGCGCGGGAAGGTGAGCAGGGGTATCGTTCAAGAGTCCGGCGGATGTCTGCTTCTTGTCTATGAAAAGCCAGTCGTCGGAGATGCGTAACATCCACGGGGTAGAGCCATTGATGCGGACTTGCTTCGTTCCTCCGCCTGCGGGAATGGTACCGGTGGAGATGACTTCTACATTGATGCGATTGCCTGTCTCGCGTGATGGTGCGAGTTTGAACTAATTCGCCGGCGTAGTAGATACGGAAGGAGCCGATGCGGGGTCCGCTTGTTGCGTTAGTCTTAACCAGAAGTTTTAAAGGTGCTCAGGCCGCCTCGGTAGGTGATGGAGTCTTTTTCGACGGTGCCTTCGAGGATCTTCCAGCCAGTCTGTGTTGCGGGTGGAGATGGCATACAGGGCGCTGCCACTCAGGAGAGGCTGTATGCCATCGCCTGCAGCGTTTACGGGTTCAGGCCCGACGATGTTGAAGCTAAAGTCGGTGATGGACTGGCTAACGTTGATCGTTTTGGTGATTTTCGGGATGTCTGTTCTCGTCGTTTTCGAGGGTAATGGAACCCTGTCCGCACCTGGTTGGTGGTATTGGGCAGGGAGGCGGACGAATACGGTGGCCTCGTTACTGCCCTCGCGCTGTTTGACGGGGGTTGTCTTGGAAGTTGAGGAAGAGTAATCCACCCGGGGGCGTCGGATGTCAGGCGCCAGAGGGTGTTACTGATTTTGATGGGGGTATTACCGCCCTGAAGTTGACGTTGCTGAGTCCGAGGGTGTCTTCCACGTCGAGGAAGATGTCGCCGGCAGCCTGATTGATGGTTACAAGGACGGTGGTATCGCTCGTGCCGGTGGTGGTTCGGGTGTCACAGTGGCCGATCGGGCGGTGCTGGCGGTGTTGTTGGTATAGTTGAGGATCACTCGGCCGTTTCCTGTGCCGTTGGGCTCGACGATGGTGAGCCAAGATTGGCCGGGTTGCACGGTGGCTGCCAGGCTACGTTGGCGGTAATGGAGAGGCTGTCGCGGCCTGATCCCCCGGTGGCCGGGTGGGTGATGGTTGTGGGGATGACTGTGAAGATGCGAGATGCGACGGCGAGGGGTTTGACGAAGATATTGCACGACTTTCAAAGCCGCCGTCTGTGGTTTTCACCTTGATTGTGGTGTTGCCACTGGTCAGGGGTGTGATAGTGGCGGTTAGACCCAGTCCAGGGGTGACGGTGGCTACGCCGGGGACGGAGCTTTCCCAGGTGACTGTCTGATCGGTGGCGCCGGCAGGGGATGGTGGCGATCAATGTCTCGCTGCTTCCGCCTACGACGAGTGTGTCGTGACTCTTGTCGAGATTGACGTTCGTGACGGCGATGGTGGCGGTGCGCTTCCCTTCTGCTTGATGATGATGGTCTGCTTCAGGGGCTGCGCTGTCCGTGGCATAGACTTCGATGGTGGCTGTGCGGGGAGTAGGGTTGGTGTTGGCAGCCACAGTGACAGTTAGGGCGGTGGTGCCTTTCGGCCCGGTGGTGTTGTCGAAGGTGATCCAGGTGTCTGGACCGCTGGTGACTGTCAAGCGGTATCACTTTGGATGTTGAGTGTGAACGTTGCTCCGGCATCGGCGATGCTGTCCGTAGGGAGATCCTGTAACGGTCAGTTGTTTGGGGACTGGTGCGGGCGCGGGGCGGCCCAAGGTGCGAATTCGATTCGCTGGCGGCCCAGAGGAGCCGCCGATCGTGGTGAGACAGGCCAGCGCCACGATCGAGGGTTGTTCTTTTCATTTTCGTAGATATTTTTTGTTGTGTGTGTAATACGTGATCTGTGATGCGAAAAACGCAGCCAAACGCTGCGTCGGGAAGCTAAAAATGAAAAACGGAAAGCTAAAAACGAGGTCGAGGAAACGGATAAGTGAAAAATCAAAGCTAAAATCAGTAAGACTTACACACAAACCGTAAAGCGAATAGCTAAAAATAAGCAGGGCTCACGCGTAAACCGCAAAGCGAATAGCTAAAAACAGTAGGACTCACGCGTAAACCACAAAACGAATAGCTTTAAAAACAGTAGGGCTCACGCGTAAACCGCAAAAGCGAATAGCTAAAACAGTAGGGCTCACGCGTAAACCGCAAAGCGAATAGCTAAAAACAGTAGGGCTCACGCGTAAACCGCAAAAGCGAATAGCTAAAAATCAGTAGGACTCACGCGTAAACCGCAAAACGAATAGCTAAAATCAGTAGGGCTCACGCGTAAACCGCAAAGCGAATAGCTCAAAAACAGTAGGACTCACGCGTAAATCGCAAAGCGAATAGCTAAAATCAGTAGGACTCACGCGTAAAACGCAAAACGAATAGCTAAAATCAGTAGGGCCCACGCGACGAAAAGCGAAAAACGGCCGGGCACCTGCGGGTGAACGCATGCGCACGGCGTTTCTCGCTCTTAGATCATTGTCTCTCGTCTCGTCTTACTCTTCCGGAAGGTGGATGTCAGGGCCTCCATCGCTGCCGCCCGGTTTGGGCTGTTCGCCACCCGGTTTGGGCTGCTCGCCGGGGCCGGTGCCGGGCTGCTTTGAGGTCCTTCGGATCCTTGGGCGCGTCAGGGCTTTTTCGGGTCGCGGGTCTTTCGGATCGGCTGGCTTTTTGAGCTCCTTCGGCTCCTTGGGTTCCTTGGGATGCTTCTCGGCGGCGGATTTCTTCTGGGCCTCACTGACGTTGTGGCGCGACTTGTAGCGGAGGGTGACCTGGTTCATCTGTTCGGCCAGGGCCTCGATGGCCGTGCGCTCTCGTCCTTGGTGGTGGTCAAGTAGTTGGCTGGAGCACCTGGCAGGCCACCAGATGGATCTTGTCGATGGCATCTCGGACGTCCCGGATGGACGGCAACTTGCTGCGTTCGATGATTTCGGCGTCGCTGGCTCCGCCCAGGGTCATGTATTCCGCGTTGACGGTGTGCAGTTGGCTCCAGGGTGTCGGTGGAGTCCCACGGCTGCCACGTCGGCCGGGGCCTTACCGAGTCTTTTTCCAGCCCCAGGATGAGCCCGGATTTGATGTCGCAGCGCTTGTCGCGTGCTCCCAGATAGGGGAGCCACGATGATGCTGAGGCGGTCGGCGGCTTCGATGGTCTCCTTCTTGGGCGCGTACTTCTGCTGGCGGATCATGCCGAAGAGGTGTATCAGCAGGCGGTCGCGCTCCTGATCTTTCTTCTGCTTGGCTTTGGTAAGGCCCGAAGTGGCGGTGACCTTGTTGATCTCCATCCCGACACCGTTCAGGCGATCCCACTCCTCGGCCATGCCGGCCGGCAGTTTGATCTTCGTTTGGTCGGCTGCCTTGACGTGCTTGAAAAGCTCTACTTGATAGGGTACATACTCCCTCTGCGGAGAATCTCGAGGTGTTGGCTACGATAAAGTTTACCGTTTTTGGGGAGCTCGTGGCTGCTCACTTTTTCTTTCGTCATAAAATTACATGGTCTAGAATTGTGTGCAAATATGGTGAATTTTACTCGAACAAATCTCTCATTGTCTGAAGCACGAAGAAACGTCTCTTTCGGGAAGCCTCTCCCACCTCAGACGAGGCGATCTGATAGCCCCAAAGGTACAACCATTTCTGACATAGAGAAGCTCTGCATGCAAAAACTTTTACGGTCTCTATCAATAAAGTTTTTAGACCCCAAAGGTGACACTTTTTCAGACATAGAGAGGCTCCACGCGTAGAAAAACTCTTACGGTCTCTGTCAATAGAGATTTTTAGACACCCAAAGGTGACACTTTTTCAGACATAGAGGCTCCGCACGTGGAAAACCCTTACGGTCTCTATCAATAAAAAGATTCCGAGCCTTCGAAGGTGACACTGTCTCGGGCGCGAGGAGATTTCACCCCTCGGAGGGCGTCATTGTCTGAGATAATAATAAACAACTCATGCAGGTATTCAATGTTTTCGGAGACGATAATAAATATCGACACTCTTATTTATCGTTGATTCGATCAATGATAGATGGTTGGATTGGGTATTTATCATTGTCTCAGACAATATTGAATACCTTGATCAGCATTTAGTATTGTCCGAGACAACGGGTCTTTCAAGTCTTCGTATCTCCCACCGACAGCGACGAGCTCGCGTCCCCGCACGTCTATACCTATATATATGAGCGCAAGGGCTCGGAGGTCGTCTTTTCGAAGAACATCCGGAGAGACATACGCTGCTGGAGGAAGGAGGGTCCAACATAGCGAAAGGGCAATATCGGGGTGCGTACCCGGATAGGTAGGCGTATTGCATACGCCCCCGACGTCTTCGGATAGGCCAAATATACTTTATCCGAGCATACATGACTACCTCTGACAGGAGCATTCGGGGCGTGTGCAATGCCCCCTACCTTATCGAGCAAGAATATCGGTGAGATTTCCCCGCTCGGCCCTCCCCACCCCTATTCGGCGCGACAAGGGAGATCTTTTTGCATTCGGGCTTCATTTTTCGATTTTCATCCCCTTCTTTTGCCCACGTTTTCAATAGACATCACCTCTTTTATACCACACAAGATGAAATATCAGTACTGGCTCCCGATGATGCTGTTCGCTGGAACAGCGAGGCGAGCCTGAGTCGAGTTTCGACCGCCGGCAACCCCAACATGCCGTAAGAGACACGATTCACAATGTTGTCTTTACCGACCCCTACCGATGGCTCGAGGATAAGGACGAGTCCGGCCGTCGTGGCCTGGTCAAAAGCGCAGCATGACTATGGTATCGAGTACCTCCAGAAGACACAGCAGGTGCATCCGGGCGTACGTGAACAACTCGCAGCCTATATCGACCGCGATTATGAGGGACCGCTGACCAACGTCGGCGATCGCGTTTTTCAAACCGTGAAGATGAAGGGCGACAAAGCGGTATCGCATCTACACCATCCTGAACGGCAAGCGTGTACTCATCTGGGACCCGGTGGCCATCGACCCCACGGGCAAGACGTCTACCTCCGGCGTGGCCTATACCTACGACGGCAACCGGGCAGCAATCAGCGCTCAAAAAGAGTGGCGCGGAGATCTCAACGACGTATTTCATTGATACGCGTACGGGGAAACAGATCGGCAAACCGCTCGAGAATACGTTCGACTTTAAGTGGACCAAGGATCAGAAGCACGCCTATGTCACCTTCCGTTCGCCGGAGGACGTGGCAGCCGCGCCCCTCAAGACGTATCTCTGGGAGTTCGGCACCCCAGCCTCAAAGCGCGTCAGATTGGCACCACGGACGACGCCAAAAACAGCTTTTTCATCTACGATAACCGATACGGCGACATGACGGTCTATGGCGAGCGATTTTTACTCCAACAAGGCCTACATCCGTCGCACGGGCACGAACGAGAAGGGACGACTCATCTATGAGAGCACCGTATCGAACGCCTATCCGCAGATCATTGGCGACCGCATGTATATGTTCACCAACGATCACGCGCCCAACTTCCGCCTAACGACGGCCGACGTGGCCCGACCCGAATACAAGGACTGGCGGGTGCTTATCCCCGAAGGCGAGACCGTGATGCAGAACTGCGTAGTGACGAAACACAACATCATCGTCCAGGATAAGAAGGACATCCAGAGCCGCCTCACGCTCTACGACCTGGAGGGCCATCGGCGGCGTGAAATCGAGCTGCCCGAGCTGGGAAAACGTGGGCGGCATCAGCTACGACCGCGAGAAGGATTCGATCTACATGACCCTGAACACCTTCACCACGATGCCCCAAAACCTTCGTGGCCTCGCCCAAAGACTTCAAATGGAGCTCTATTTCGCCCGCGAGACTCCGATAGACATGAGCGACATCGAGGCTAAGATCATTTTCTACCCCTCAAAGGACAGCACGAAGATCCCGCCTTCATCTACCACAGAAGGGGCTCAAAATGGACAGCAATAACCCGGTGCTGATCGACGGATACGGCGGATTCAACGACGGTATCGCGCCCAGCTACATCGGATTTTACCGCTCACTGCTGGAACGCGGAGTGGTCGTGGTGGAGGCCGGTATCCGCGGCGGCTGACGAGTACGGCGAGAGCTGGCACCGCAGCGGTATGCTGGACAAGAAGCAGAACACCTTCGACGACTTTAACAGCTGCGCCGAGTGGCTCATCCGCGAGAAGTACACCAACCCCACCCGCATTGCAGCTAAGGGAGGCAGCAACGGCGGCCTGCTCATGGGCGCGATCGCTACGCAGCGGCCGGACCTCTACCGGGCCATCGTCTGCCAGGTGCCGCTGTTGGACATGCTCCGCTACCACCGCTTCCTCATCGCCCGCTACTGGATCCCCGAGTATGGCTCCTCGGACGACGCCGAACAGTTCCGCTGGCTCTTCCCTACTCGCCTTACCATAACATTCGCTCGGGGTCAACCTGCCGACCATGCTCGTCACCACCGGTGCCAACGACAGTCGTGTCGACCCGCTCACGCCAAGAAATTTTGTGGCGGCCCTGCAGAACAACCCCGGTCAGCTGAACCCCGTCATCCTGCATATCGACTATGATAGCGGCCACGGATCGGGACAGCACCGAGCAATCGATAGCTAACTGGTCATTCATTTTCGAATTCATCCTGAACCAGTTAGGACTCTAACAGAAATTGCAATTAGGGCGCGCGCCAGCGTGTGACATCTGGCGTACGCCCACTCATACTACTCTATCATAACGCTCCATCGACCAACAGACTTGCGATAAGTCCGTCCGGAGTTGTTTCATATACTATAAGCGATCATTTTGGGGCGCTCTATTCTCTGTAGGGACTTGCGAAAGTCATCCCCCGAGCGCCTCGACTGATGTCAATCATCAATGAAGTGCTCCCCGTATAGGGCTTGCGAAAAGCCATTAGGGTACACTAACATTGAATACCAACAAGAGGCTGCCTGCCGGGAGATCCCGCCGGGCGGCCTCTCGCTCGTTAGCCGCTACCTCTCGCCCGCGACGGACGGTTTGCCCCGCTCCTCGCACGGGAGCACATAAAAATGCCGGGCATCCGCGATCAGGATACCCGGCATAAGCGCTAACGACGGACAACTAACGGTCCGTCATTCCGCCATCAGCCCCTTCCGCAGCTCCTCCAGTGCGTCCGCATGGCGCAGGATCTTCTTGCCCTAAGGACGCGCACCATCGGCAGTGATCAAGTAGTCCTCTTCGTTGCGGATACCGCCGAAGTCTTTGTAGAGTGATCACCTTGTCGTAGTTGATGAAGTCTGCGAACCGCTTCTCTGCGTGCCACGAGTCGATGAGCTGCGGGATGAAGTAGATACCCGGCTCAATGGTCAGCACAAATCCCGGTTTCCAGCTCACGGGCCCAGCCGCAGCGACTTGCGTCCGAACTGTTTGCTCTTCGGTTGGTCGCCATAGCCGACGTAAGCCTCGCCTAAGTTCTCCATGTCATGCACGTCGAGGCCCATCATGTGGCCCCAGTCCGTGGGGAAGAAGAGCGCATGCGCACCGGCCTTGACAGCCTCCTTGGCGTCACCCTTCATCAGTCCTGCGCTTTTCATGCCCTCGACGATCACCTCGGCCGACAGGTCGTAGACTTCCTCGAATCGGATACCGGGACGAAGCGCCTTGACGGCTGCCTCGTGGCTGGCCAACTGGATCTCGAACATTTCCTTCTGGCGTGCGGTGAACTTCGGATCGGCAGGCACGGTGCTCGACATATCGCCCGCGTAGCCCATCTCTGTCTCTGCGCCCGCATCGAGTAGGAAGAGTTGCCCGCTACGGATCACGTTGCTGTGGTCGTGGTTGTGGAGCGTCTCGCCGTGCACTGTGGCAATGGTCGGGAACGAGAGCATGAAGTTGTGCGCCGCCGCCACTTCCTGCACAGCCGCCGCCACTTCGCACTCCCGCATTCCCGGACGTACCATCTGTAACGAACGTAGATGCATGTCGGCCGTCACGTTGCACGCCCTTTCGATCTCTGCAATCTCCTCGTCCGACTTGTAGTTTCTCATATTCACCACTGCCTTGATGAACTCCACCGACGGCTGCTCAGCACCCGGCATGATACCCAGCAGTGAGAGCAGTTTGATGCGGTGTTCGGGGCGGTAAGTCGGTAGGTAACGCACGGGCTGTCCCTTGCGGGCGGCTGCCTCGAGTACGGTTTCAGCTCGGCCAACGGACGAACATCTTTAATGCCGGCAGCTTCGCTCTTTTCGTGGAGTGTTGGCTGCACACCCATCCAGACGATGGCGTCGATCGTCAGTTCGTCGCCGAAGATGATCTCGCGGTTCTCATCGATGTCAATGACGGCCATTAGCCCCCGCATAGGGACAAGCAAAATAGTAGAGGAACGTAGAGTCCTGACGGTAGGGATAGAGGTTGTCCTCAAAGTTGCAACCCGCTTCGTCGTTACCCATGAATAACAACAGGCCCGTGCAACAGCCTTCTTCAGGGCCTCACGCCGCTGAATGTAAGTTTCTTTCTTGGACATAGTGATTATCGTGTTTTGAAATCAGATGGAGCAAAGTAAAGGAAAGCGGCAAGGCCGTATCACATTGTACACTTGCCTTGCCGCTTTATCATGCCCTATACACAAAGTTTCGGGAGGATTACTTCTCGGCCAACAGTTCGTCCAGTTTCTTATTCAGCTCCTCGCCAAAGAGGTTGTGACCGACAATCGTACCGTCCTTATCCACCAAGAAGGTGTTCAGGGATTGATCGTACACCGTAGAGAGCTCCGCCAGCCGACTGCCACCCTCTCAGGTCGGACAGGTGGATCCAGTTCATCTGCTTGTCCTTCACGGCCGCCTCCCAGGCGCCCTTCTCCGAGTCAAGCGAGATTCCGACGATCTCGAGATCCCTTCTTGTGGTAGGTCTCATACGTTTTCTTCAAGTTCGGCACTTCCTGCATGCATGGCCCACACCACGACGCCCCAGAAATCTACCAGCGTCACGTTGCCCTTACCTACATAGTCCGACGGTTTGTGGGTGTCACCCTTCAGGTCGACCATCTCAAAAATCTGTGAACTTCTGTCCGACGGCCACCTTCTTCATCGCCTGCAAAATGTTCGGCTATCTCCTTGATGCCAGGAAACTTCATGAAGGCCGAATCCGCCTTTGGCCAATGCTGCCTCCTGCGTCTTTTCATCCAGCCCAAACTGGAAATCGGTGAGAAGCTTAGCCGTAGTGAGCTTGTTAGGATTCGCCTCGATGTAAGCCTTCACCTTGGCCATCATCTCATCCTCCAGCTGCTTAGCCTTCGCCTTCACAGCCTCTAATTCGCCCTCCTTGATGTTGCTGACAAGATTCATATAGTTCTTCTGCGCATTGACCAACACCGAACGAATGTCTTTGAACGCGTTATTCTCCGGCGTACCCGTTACATACGAAAAACGAGGTCAAGTACAGCCTGCATCTCCCCTTCTGCAACACAAACACGGCAGAGAATGGCGCCTCACCCACGACTCATCATCTCGTCTCCCTCGTCCTTCAAGTAGAGACATAGAGACCGTCAGCGGTAGGTTCGCCTGCAACTTGAACGTATTCTTCTCGATCAATGCACTGTCCGTCGCCGCACCATCTGATCCGTACGGAATCAGATACACGTACTACCTTCGAGGTCCGTACGACCCTCGGCAATCTTACCATCAATCACATGCCAGACTTCTTCCCGCCACAACTACACATACTGCAGCCACTGCTGCAAACCATAAAAGCCTTTTTCATAATCTGATCTGTTTGTTCTAATACATGATACAATATAACAATACAACAATAGGGGATCTCTTCGCGCAAAAGTCTCAATAAACCTCTGACGAAGTGGCGGCAAAAGTAAAAATCCGTCTGAATCTGATTCGGAATAAGATCTCTATAGCAAAAGACACCTCCACTAGAACAGACAGCCCACTAATCACCCCCGAAACAGGCTGAGCCATGCACTTCCTCCTGCCATTATTTAGGATAAAGCCATCCACAAGGAGAAAAAGCACCTTGTTCTGAATAGAACTAACAAGCCATAGAAATCCTATCCAATAGTTTTAGGACACAACGCATAAGCACGCAAAAAGAAGAATTCAATGATCCATGACGACTCAAAAAGATCGACTTTTTCATGGCATTTTTGGAGGTTTCGAAAAACGCCCTTATCTTTGCACCGTCTTCGAGAGAGAACGACACAATCAAATAAAAAGGGCGCTTAGCTCAGTTGGTTCAGAGCGTCTGCCTTACAAGCAGAGGGTCGGGGTTCGAAATCCCTCAGCGCCCACCTATTAAAACAGGAGAAAGCAAAATTGCTTTCCCCTGTTTTTGTTTATTTGCTAAACAACGAAACCGCTTCTCAATCTCATTCCCAAGTTGTCTCTGCTTCTTCTCAAGCAGAAGAAAGATCAGCTCTCAGTCAAAGGAAGACAACGGAGTGCTATCTATAATATTCCCTACATCATGCAGCTACTTGGTTTTTGATACGGTTACTCTAGCAGCCCCTGATCATGTATGTCTTAGGCTTTCCGAAAAAGATCTACTTTTTGTGGCCCAATCTTGCTTACCTACTTATCACGCGATTAAGAGATGGGATTTTTGATTTCTTCAGCAAAGAGAAAAAGGAGACATTAGACAAAGGTCTATCGAAGACGAAAGAGAACGTCTTCTCTAAGATCACCAAAGCCATTGTGGGAAAAAGCAAGGTCGATGACGCCGTGCTAGATGAACTGGAGGAGGTCTTGATCTCTTCTGACGTGGGCGTGGATACGACCCTGAAGATTATTGAACGGATCGAGAAACGCGCTGCGAAAGATAAATATGTCTCGACTGCAGAACTGACCAAGATCTTACGTGAAGAAATCGCCACCCTACTTACGGAAAATAAGACCGAGGGACGCGGATGACTTCCGTACACCAGAGGAAAAAGACCTTACGTGATCATGGTAGTTGGTGTCAATGGAGTAGGTAAGACGACGACTATCGGTAAGTTGGCCTATCAATTCAAGAAGCATGGCTATTCTGTATTGTTAGGAGCAGCCGATACGTTTCGCGCGGCGGCTGTAGAGCAGATCGTTATTTGGGGCGAACGTGTGGGTGTACCGGTAGTCAAGCAAAAAGATGGGATCAGATCCGGCTTCGGTGGCTTTCGATACGCTCAATTCGGCAAGCGACTAGAGCGGATGTGGTGATCATCGATACGGCAGGGGCGTCTGCATAACAAGATTAACCTGATAGAATGAGCTGACGAAAAATCAAAGACGTGATGAAGAAGGTCGTTCGGACTGCTCCGCACGAGGTGCTGCTCGTGCTCGACGGATCGACGGGACAGAACGCTTTTTGAGCAAGCTAAGCGGTTTACCGCCGCAACGGAAGTCAATGCGCTGGCCATTACGAAGCTCGACAGGACGGCCAAAGGCGGTGTAGTCATCAGTATTTCCGACCATTTCCGGATTCCTGTCAAATACATTGGCTTGAGCGAAGGCATGGAGGACTTGCAGGTATTCAATAGAAAAAGCATTCGTGGATTCGTTGTTCGGGGACGATGAGAAAGATAAGGTCGACATCATCACGCTCGGTTGCTCGAAAAATCTGGTCGATTCGGAGCGGTTGATGCGCCAACTTCAACTGAACGGATATACCGTCACCCACGACGCGAAGAAGATCAACAGCGGATTGTCGTTGTCAACGCGTGCGCATTCATTGGCGATGCACAAGAAGAATCTATCAACTTGATCCTCGAATTGGGCGAGAGAAGCGCGGAAGCATCGGGAAGCTGTACGTGATGGGTTGCCTCTCGGAGCGTTTCTTAGAGGAACTCCAGCAGGAGCTTCCGTTTTGTAGATCGTTTCTACGGAAAATTCAACTGGAAAAAGAATTGCTGAACGATTTAGGTAAGGCCTACCTGAGCGAATTTTCGGAAGATCGCGTTGTAACGACTCCCGGACATTACGCGTACCTAAAAAATCGCTGAGGGGTGCGACCGTAAATGTTCCTACCGCTCGATACCGATCATTACGGGGCGTTACCGCTCGCGTCCGATGGAGGAGATTGTGAAGGAGGCCCGACTGTTGACCGAAAAAGGGATCAGCGAGTTTCAACTCATCGCGCAAGACCTGACCTACTACGGACAAGACCTTTACCACAAAGCCGTACTGCCCGAGTTAGTCGAGCGACTGTCGGACGTGCCGGGCGTGGAGTGGCTGAGGTTGCATTACGGCTATCCGTCCCATTTCCACATGAATTGCTACGCGTGATACGCGAGCGCGAGAACGTCTGCAAATACCTCGACATCGCCCTCCAACACATCAGTAACCCTGTGCTGGAGCGCATGCGACGGCATATACGAAAGAAGAGACCTACGAACTCATCACCCGGATTCGGGAAGAAGTGCCCGGCATTCACCTGCGTACCACACTGATGGTGGGCTATCCCGGAGAGACGGACGACGACTTCGAACAACTGATGCAGTTCGCACGAGACATGCGTTTCGAGCGAATGGGCGCCTTCGCCTACAGTCACGAGGTGGGGACGCATTCCTATAAAAATGAACAAGACAATGTGCCGGACGAAGTGAAGCAGCAACGGCTGGAACGCGCTGATGGATCTTCAGGAGGCCATTTTCGGCTGAGGTGCAAGAGGAAAAGGTGGGCAAAACGCTGCGCGTGATGCTGGACCGCGAGGAGGATTACTACATCGGCCGGACCGAGTTCGACTCACCCGAAGTAGACCCCGAGGTGCTCGTGCACAAGGATGCTGACATGGAGCTCGGCAAAATTTACTCCGTACAGATTGAAGCCGCTGAACCGTTCGAACTATACGGCCGGAAGGTTGTTTAATCCATCGGCGAACTACTGAGATTTATATTCCGAATAATCAGAAACAAAGAGATATATCCATCATATGAGAGATACAGAATTGATAGCTGAACTGGCCGCGCCTCGACCGGGAGATCCCCGAGGTGGAGAACATGCTGGACGCGTTCGGGCAAATCGCCAGCCGACAGGCTCGCAGATAACGACATCGTTGCACTCGAGGGATGGGGCAATTTGAACTCAAAAAGAAGGCGGAACGCTACTCGGCCGACGCCGAAAGCGGCAAACGCTACCTGCTGCCCCGAAATTGATCCCCGTCTTCAGACCTTCCTCCCGACTCAGAACTTACATCAAAAACTTAGATCAGGCATGAACGAGAAAATCACCCACAGACCGCATCATTGAATTGATGATGGCCCAAACGGGTCGTGACCGCACAGCGGTGCAGACCTTCGTCGGAGAGTTGACCGCGCTGGTGAACGACAGTCTTATCAAAGACGGATCGACACGAATCAAAGGGCATCGGCAAGATTTCGGATCGTGCCCGTCAGAGAACGCGAAAGTGTGACGCCAGAGGGGCGAGCGCATCGTTATTCCGGCCCACCACTGGCTGTCGTACCTGCCCGATAAATCGCTGAAAGACCGCATCAATAAACCCTTTGCCATCTTCGAAGGCTGTTGGGGCGAGCGAAAGCGATGCGCCGATGAGACGCCCGAAGACCCTGAGCGTGAGTATGTGGACGACGAAGAGACGTCCGCGGACGAGGTGCCCCTCTCCGCCCCTTCATCTCCACGCCGGAAAAATGAACTGACCGACAGCGAGCCGGAACCGACGGAGCCCACGCCTGCACCGTCCGCCCCAACCGAGGAGGCTGACGACGACGAGGAGGACGAAGGGGACGACGACGACGTGGAGCCCGTCACCCTGATTGGAAACGCATGGAACAACGAAAAATCTCAAACGATGAACAGTGAGATCAAAAGGAAATCGCCGAGGGGCTGGTCGGAGGGGCGCTCGGTGGGCAGTAAACCCATGACAGTGGGCGAAATGGCTGCAGCACACCTCAAAGCATCGCAAATCATTACGCCCGAAGTGACCACCGAAAAGGTTGACACGAAGGCGCCGGAAACCGTCAGAAGGATGAGCCGAAAGCGCCTCTGGCAACGGGCCGAACCGACACACCGACATCAAACGCCGGACGCACAAACGAGCAGAGGCCACCGCGGAAAAAGCCCGTGACGGTGATCCCGCCTATCGCGCCGCCCCCGCCCGTGGAGCCTACTCCGCAGCCGAAAAAGAGCGAAAGCGTCCTCATCAAACTTCCCGCTGTACGTCGTGCTCAGCATCTCTGCTGCTCCTCCTCGGCGGACTCTTCTACTCGCTTCTACTACCTCCCTCGTCCGAAACGCGCCATGGGTCGCACGGACGGCGATAAAATGGTGACGGGCGACACGTTCGTCATGCCTGGCGAAGAGGCTAAGGACAAAGACGCCCCGAGGCCGGTCCTGGTGATAAGCCGCAGACCTCCATAGCCGACGAACAGAAGCTCGATCCGGCTACAGCCGCCGACAAGGCGCGTCGGACTGCTGCCGGAAAGAGGCTAAGGAGAAGGCTAAGAGCCGAAGAAGAGGCCAAAGCCAAAGAGGACGCTAAGGCCAAAAGAGAAGAAAGAGAAACCGGCCGCACCCAAACGCAAAGTGGTGGCCACCGTTCGGTTAGAGCCAGGGCAATTCCTGACCAAGCTGGCCGGGAGAAATACTACGGCAACAAGGTCTTCTGGGTCTACATCTACGAATTCAACAAATCGAAAATCGCCGACCCGAATCGTATCCCCCACCAACATGGAGATCAAGATTCCGGCCAAAGGAGCTCTACGGCATCGACGCCGACAACAGCGCCTCCGTAGAAAAGGCCAAGGCCATTCAGGCTCGCCCTAAACGCCCAGAAGTAATCCGCACAAGTTCTGGTTTTTCCACTGGGGAGGAGAGAGAGGACGCGTCGCTCAGACGATGTGCCCTCTCTTTTTTGCCATAAGCCATGGTGCGATTCGGAAGATCTTCCGAGGTGTTTCGGACGTGGTGACTACCCTTCCGAGGTGGTCATAATCACGTTCGAACGTCATTAAATATGGTTCAGGACGTGATGAAATACGCTTGGAACCGTATTAAATACCCCTCAGAACCGTATTAAATACCCCTCGGAACGTGGTTTAATACGGTTCCGAGGTGGTCACAACCACGTTCGGACGTTATTTAACCACGTTCCGAGGGGTATTTAATACGGTTCTGGAGAAAAATATCAGCAAAATATTCCTCTGCAAAAGAAGAAGTTAGTCGGTCGTAGACATTGGATAGAGTAACGAAGTAGAAACGAGCGAGGTGCTTGAGGTTGCTAGAATCTGCACAAAACAAAGGGCGCTTGTCATTTGAGGCTGCAATGTTACTATGACTATTTAAAAGACAGGCGTTTTTGATGCGATTCTCTCGATTTTTGCTTTTTCGGCTTGGGAGTGCGTGAAGGCGGGATGGACGAGAACCAAGGCTCATATTCCCTCCCTCGCTTCTTCTTCTTCGCGGCTTGGTTTTCTTAAGCGCCGTTGCCATGCGATCTCGGCGTAGTCTGCGCCGTGTGTCTGTAGAGCTGTGACCTCTCCAGTCTCCGAAAGAACGCTTCCTGCAGTGTCTAAAGCTGACGTCCACAGTGGCGCCTGCGACTTGTGCGATAAGAGAACTGTCTTTCGTAGATCTCGTGGAGGAATGGGCGAAGGGGATGATGGGCTTCTGCGCATTGCCGATTTCGAACTGTTTCGGCAGGGTGCGAAAACCAAACTCACGACCGATCTCGAGGCCTTGAAACTGTGCTCGCCGTAGGTAAACTTCAGCCCGTAGACTTTGCCCTGTTTGTTTTTCATGCGGTCGATCGTGACGCCGCTTTGGTGGAGTTCGTAGAGGAACATGGAGTGACCCGACAGGCCTTTTTCCGCGGTGTTTGTCCAGTAGGGTGTAGCAGATGCTCCCGCACTTGTTGCTTCGTGCGGTCTCTTGCCGGATTGGCTTGGGCTTTTCGATGCGGTCGCGCGGGTGGACTTCGTTGGCGATGGTCAGCCCATGCTTGCGGCTGAGTTCTTCGGCCACTCGCCGCACGATTGCTCACGAATGCGGTGTTGTAGCCCTGCCCACCGAGACTGATCCGATTGGCGATGATGTGGATGTGTAGATTGTCGGTGTCCTTATGTGTGACGGCCACCCACTGTGATCGTCCAGCCCCATCTGCTTGGCAAAAAGCAAGGCGAGGCGGTTCAGGATCTTGAACGTCATCCGCGGCTCGTCCTGCGGGGCGATGCCGATTTCGATGCGCAGGAACTTGTTTTTGCAGCGGCTGTTGTAGTCGTTGATCAGCTTCATTTCCTCGTGAATCTCCTTCGGTGTTTCTCCGCAGAGGTTGTGGAGGGCAAGAAGCCAGCCGAACTTTCCCTCATGAAAAATGTACTCCAGCGCGTTACCTCCGTGTGCGATGGCCTTACACTTGCGATCATGATCTTCGATATTTAGGCGCTTAAATACCTCCTCAGGGGACCCGATAGCGGGAGCTGAAGAATCGCTTAAAAAGCGATCTTGGCGTAGGTGGCAAGTGCGCTTTGTGGCGTCCACCCAGGAGGAATCTCTGACCTTAATCAGGTTGGAGATGTGTGCGTAGAACAGCGCTGTCTGACGAAGGATGGCGAGGGCCTCCCTCTCGTTGTCGCCCATCGGAGGATGGCGATGACGGATCCACCCAGCAACATCTCGCGGCAGTAGTCGGGTACTTCCGCCCGCGTTCGCAGCTCTCGAGCGGATCCGTTCCTTTTCCTCGGCCGTGCATCGGACCTTGATAAAGAGCGGTCTTGTTCGTCTTCTTGTCTTCCTTTTGGGGTAGTTTTTCCATGTAGATGAGGTCTTTTCTGTGGTGCTTATTCTATGGTTGGGGGCGATGAGAACGGATGTGATTACGGCCCTCTCCCTCAGGCTGTGAGGCCGGGGAGCAAGCGCAGTTGTGAGAACAAACTGACGTCTTACATTACCGTCGTCACGCTCCGTTACGTACCCCTATAATGTTTCTTACAATCACTGCATGCTGTGCATTCAGGCAGTTGTTGATTGCTTGACGTGCTTATCGTTCGTGAACTCTTTGATGAATCTGTGTACTTGGATTACAGCTTTCGCCACTCCTCGATCTCCTCGTCGTAGTCTTCCAAATGGGCACGCACGATGCGCTCCACGAAGCTCGAGAGGTTGGCGCCTCGATCTCCCAATCGACGGACAACGAAGTCAGCGCGCTCCTGAGTCGCCCGACTGAGGTGAGACCGCCCGACGATCTGTCAGCTTAGCGGGGACGAGGAAGGTCTGCTTGTAAGCCTCCAGCGTCCCTCGTCTCATTTTGGCGCTGATGCGTTTTCGGTGTGAGTGCACTCTCGGCATGCACGGATTGCCCGGATGGCTCTGCTTCCTGTGGATGCGTTTCTCCCAAATAGACGTCGAGAAACTCCCGGTCAGTTTTGTTGGTGTTTTTTTCTCTTTCATGGTTGCTATCTCCTTTTCTGTTTGATTGTGTGGGTTGGTTTGGTTGTGATAGGAGCTTGTCCTTGTTGCCCTCGTAGGCGACAGACGCGGCTAACATGAAACTCGTTGAGATCCTTGCATCCGCGGTAGTGCACGGACATGTCTTCCACCTGGAACCCGGCGTCGATGAATGCGCTCAGGTTCGTCTTCCAGCTTCGTCGTTATCGAGGAAGGCGCGGAGTGCCGTGATATGTCGCTCGCGCAGGTAACGAATGCACCGCCCGACGTTCGCCACGAAGTTCATCACGAGGCAATGGCTGTCGACCTTTTCTTTCATTGAAAGGAAGGAGAGGAAGTCCATAAAGCCTTCGAAGAGGCAGACTGGCTGCCGCCCGTCGGAAAAGATTGGTGTAATGTCCTTCGGAGCCAGCGTTCCTTTGAATAACCCGGCGCCCCTGGGCTCGTAGCCGCCCGAGACATTGGCAAAGCCGATGACTTCGTACTCCCGTCCCCTCACTTCGTAGCGGACGCATCTGAGGAAGGGTTGTGCCCGACCGAGGTCGATGCTCCGCTCTTTTGTCAGGTAGTCTTGTAAATGTGGCGGAAGGTCATCCGATATGCCGATCAATTTTCTTCCTCCGTCTGTTCTCTCTGGAGTATGACGGTGGGATTCCGTCCGCAGGGTAATCGCTTGTCCTGCAACCGAAAATCATCTGCCCCAAACAGCGGATGGCCTCCGGAAAGGTGTACCTCTCGAGCCGCATATAGAGGTCGATGATGCTTCCTCCGCAGCCTTCGGCATAGTCAATCCACAGGCTCTTTTCGGTGTCTACCTTGAAGCTCGGATGACGGTCATCCCGCAGCGGCGAGCGGTACATCGCGTAGCTCGCCAGCCTTCGGACGGGCGTGATGCCCTGACTTTCCAAGTACGCCGTGATGGGGTATCGCTTGATGGCTGGTAAGTTCTCTTCTTTCATGTTTCAGAGGTATGAGGATGGGTAATGAAATGGTGTGGTGTTTTATTGGAATACAAGTGATTTTAAGATCAAACACCCGTACTTTTTGGCTTTTTCTTACTACAAACTACAATTGCCGTAATCGATTGTTTTTCCAATAGCATCCATGCAAATCGAAGTCACTACGCGGCTGACTACATGTTACTACTACAGATTTGAAGGAGGGGACGAGGGAGGATCTTTCGGACTTTTGTAGACGTATAGCGGGCTACCGCCGTTCCGCCGTCGGCTGATCTTGATGTATCCGACCCTTTTCAAGGCCTCTCCCATACGTTTGGCCCTAAGCGGTTGGCGCGTGTAGAGTGCCGGGTAAGTCAAGATTTCAGTCGTTGTCAGGTAGGAGCAATCACTGTCGGTGGTCGGCAGCTCGAAGCAGCGCAACAGGAGCTCCATCTCCGCAGTCTGCACTTGGAACGCCTCACTTTCGCGGTACAGCTCCGCAATCTCCTCATCGTCGAACCAATATCGATAGCCCGATTGCAATAGCGATTTGGCCTCCCGCATAAACGGCGTCCATCGAGACGGCCCTTGCCCGATTGATGTCGATGGAGAGCACCTCAAAGGGCAGGAAACGCCTGCTGCCAGTGGGGTCGGTGAGGGAAGTCGTTGCCGTTCACCGAGGCCACGAAGCTCGCCATGTGGGGATGTTCCTCCACGTGCTTATCGTAAGACATGCGGTACTGACCATCGGACAGGTGATCAGGTTCTTCAACTCGTTTTCGTCCCGCTTGTTGAGCGCCTTGAGCTGGTCGTCGATGTTGATAATGAGATTCTGCCCGATATAGGTCAGCGTGTCCTTCTCCTGTGGATAGATCTTGCCGGTATAGCTGTAGCCATGCAGTTTAGGCGGGCAAAGCAGGTCGAGAAACGTCGTCTTGAATCGTCCCTGTTCGCCGGTCAAGACTAGGCGGGTATGGTTGAGACACTCGCGGTCGTCCATTGCGTTGGCGACTACAGCCACAAGCCATTTTGTTAGGTACAGCAGCCATTTCCCCGGGTTACGGACGACGACGCAGTCAGCCAATTCACGGATGGCGTGCGTCGCTGAATCATCCGGCTCAGCGGAGGGCAAGGTTTTGAAATACTCCTGTATGGGATTGATGCGTGGAGAAAAGTCGCTTTCGATGATCGAGTAGAGGTTGTCTGGGGAGGTTGTGAGCCTGGCCTCGTTGTCAAGTTCGCGGCGCAGCGTGTTGATCTCATAGCGACCGACTTTTACGAATCAGGGTGTCCTCCCGGCCGCGATATTCCGCCCGTCCCCAAACGGTATTGTATCGGAACGTGTAATGCCGGGCGAGGTGAGGCCTCGATCTCCCCGTTCTTTGATGAACGCCCGCCGTTGTCCGGTGTTTTATCGACGTTTATGTTGCTTCTATCTGCCTGTTTCTTCATGGCTGGCTGGGATGAGTTTTCGGGGTGAAAGTGTGATGAGCATCCCCGGCATCCAAGCATGCAGCGTTGTCCGGCATAATGTTGCGCCCGTTTGCTGCCGATTTCTTCGGGGAGCAGGGCTTACAAGAAGAGTGATTTACACCTTCAGCAAGACAAAATGGCAGTGAAAGAAAAAGATAGGGGAAACTATGGGAAGGTTGCAATCTGCTTTCCGTTGCGGCTGTTTTCCGAATGAACGGAAACTGCGTCCATGCTACACCAGCCATATCCTTACTGTTCCATTTGCATCCCTCCTGTTCCCGGTTGCATGGGTAGCGTTTTACGTGCAATTACGTTTGCCGTCGAAAACAGTAGAACCTGAACACCAACCAAAAACTAATATGTGAATCCATGAAGTATTTGATTATTACGGAGACCGATTGGCTGAGTCTGCGCGATGAGGTGCTGAGCCTTGCGAAATGTTGCCTGAAGGCTTTCGGAGAAGAGTCCAAACACACGGGCTGGCTACACAACGGGGACGTCTGCCGACTGCTCGGCATCAGCAAACGCACCTTGCAACACTACCGAGACACAAGCGTGCTACCCTTCGCACAGATCGGGCATAAATGCTGTACAAACGAGAGGACGTGAAGCGGTTGCTTTTGCCTGAAATCTGACAAAAAGGCAAACACGACGAAGCGATGATGGAAGCAATTCAAGATTTGAGTATGGAAACGGGCGAGATGCAGGTGGTCCTCTCCGCCTTGCAACGAGTAAGAGAAAGGATTCGGGAAGTGTCGGAAACACACCGGCCGCTCTTCGGCGGCGAACATTTCCTCACAGGCAAGGAGGTTTGCGAACGGCTCTACATCAGCCCCCGTACCTTGCAGGACTATCGCGACCGAAAGGTTTCCCCTACACACAGTTCGCCGGCAAGATCCTTTACAAGGTTTCGGATCTCGAAAGGATCTTGGAAGAGAATTATAGGGGAGGCGGTAAGGCCACACATTTATGAATTGAAAACGGCACTTGGGAGCAGAGGAAGATCTGCGCCAAGTGTCGTTTTTCAGAGCTGCTTTAATAATGGTCGATCGATAATTATCGAAAACTGTGTGACATATTTTGTTACACTGTCAAGTTAGTTGCCCCAGAAGTTGCTATAGAAGTTGCTATAGAAGTTGTTCGTGCTGAGCAGTTCTTCGTGCGTTCCACTGTGTGTAACAATTCCCTGATCGATGATAAAAGATACGATCAGCAATGTGGCGGATCGTATGTAAACGATGTGAGACAAATAGAATGGCGATTTGGGGTTTTTAGGCGTTGCAGCAGGTTTAATACGAATTGCTCGGTATGAATGTCCATTGCCGACGTAAATTCGTCGAGTATCAGTAACTGAGGGTTTATGGTAGAGCGCACGCATGAATCCGATAAGTTGTTGCTGTCCTCCGGAGAGGTTTATGCCCTCTTCGCCCACCAAAGTAGCAAAACCTTGCGGGAGCGATTCGATAAATGGCAGAAATCCATAATCGGTGGCAAACTGGCTGATGGCTTCAGGTTGATCATTGGGGGCAGGCAGGAGATTGTCGACGACGCTCCCGTTAAACAATTCGATCTGTTGTGGTACGACCCCGATGATACGGCGCCAGCTGTCTGTTGTAAGTTGTGACAACTCTGTGTGTTTATTGAGAGTAATTCGTCCCGATTCATAAGGGTAGAATTTCTGCAACAGTGTACAAAAGTGCTTTTTCCCGCATCCACTTTCTCCCGTTATAACTATGCATTCGCCGATATTAACAGTTAGCGAGAGACCACGAAACAGTTGTTTCTGTCCGGGAAAACGGAATGTAAGCTCTTCGACTTCGAGTGAATGAAATTCCGTTTCCGTTACTTTACCCTGCTCTTCTGGTGGCAGTGAGGCAAACTCGTACATGCGATTGAAAGCTACGTGAGCTTCGTTAATCGAGATAGTTATCAATGCCATTCCGGCTACAGCCGGTAGCAGCGAGCCTGCAATACCGAGCACTGCCATCAGCTCGCCAAGCTTCAGCTGGTTGTCAAGAACGAGCGACGATGTGTAGGCCAGTATACCCGTCAGAAACAGTACGCCGAAGATGCCCGATAGCACCGATAGTCGCACATTGATTTTTCCCAGTCGCACTACTTGCTCTTGGTAGTGGCCGTAAATGATACGATTAAGCTGGCCGAAGAATGGTATCCGGTTATGATTTTTAATGGCGGCAATGCCCTGCATAGTGGTTACATAGTTGCTTTCGCTCAAGGCATAACTCCTGCATCACGCTGCGCTGGGCGTGTATAATCCGGTGGTTGAAGAGGCGAATCAATATGAAATAGACCGGTAGTGCAGCCAGCACGATCAGCCCTGTTTGCCACGAATAGTAAAACAGAAAAATGAACGAGGCGACCATCGTAAGTACATCGATCACAACGCTGCTTGCTACGGCTGTTACAACGCGCTGGACGCGCTGCGTGTCGTTAAGTCGGGCAACTAATTCACCCGTCCGTCGTGTGTCGAAGAATCGTTTGGGCAGCGATAATAGAGCGGAATAGAAGCGGTCGGTAATACGATTATTGAAATCGCGGGTTTGCCGTATCAATAGTAGTTGTCGGATGGCATCGAGACCCACGCGTGCTATTAGCAGGGATGCCCAACAGCACGATGCCGGCTGTTGAGTTTGCCGACGTTGTGCGAGGGTAATATGTCGTCAATTAGTCTTTGAGAGAATACGGCCATCGCCATACTCAGTACGGCAATACCGGCCCCGATCACGATACTGAACAGCAGCAGTTGGCGGTCGTCGCGCAGTAACGATACGAACCATCGCCATTTGTCGCGGCGTTGTATTTGGGCTTTTACGAACGCTGCACTAGGGTGTCAACGTCAGGCAAGCGTAGCTTAGCCAGATGCGTTCCAGCTCGTCGGATGTGTAATGAACGATTCCTTGTGCCGGATCGCCTACAACGAAGCGGTTGTCGTCGTAGCCATAGCAAACTATGTAGTGGTTCAGATGTTTTTCGGGGGTGATGTGCAGAATCACCGGCTGTCCATGTTCGATCAGCGCAGCCGCATCGGCTTCGCACCCCTCGGCAGTGAAACCGGTCTGTCCGGCTGCCTGATAGAGGCCCTAGTAGCGAAGTACCCTCGGTATTGGTGCCACTCAACTCGCGTAGCTTTTCAAGCGTACAGTCTCCCGCCGTAGTAACGGATTAGCGACAGCAGACATGCCACACCGCAGTCGGTCTGGTCGTGCTGCATCACAAAGGTTTTGCGAAGAGTAGATGGCGAAAGATTATTGTGTTTCATCGTCGGTTTGTAATGTTTTTAGAATGGCCGATGATAGAATCTGTCCGTGAAATCGTTTCAGCAGCCGGCCATTTCGTCCATAAACTAATGTATAAGGCGTTGTTGTTACATCGAATCGGACAGGAAAAAAATCATCTGTCGGTCTTCGAGCAAAACGACCGACGGATGTGCCGACAGTCCGCTGCTTACGGCAAATGCCCGAATGGTCTCGGCTGGTTCTGTCGAAACGAACAGCAACTGTGTGTCGGCAAAGTCGGATAGATGGGCGACGATGTCTTTCACCTCGTTGCGGCAGAAGTCGCAGTCGGTATGAAACCAGACGAAAACCGTCGGGCGGTGTTGCGGCAGACTGTCGCGTGTGTAGAGGGTGCCATCCGGTTGGTAAAATTCGAATTCGGGTATCGACTCCAACTGCTCGGCAATAGCCTGTTTGCGACTGCTCTTGTTCCAGAATCCATACAATAGCACAACGAATAATATGGCTGCTGATCCGGCGATAACGATACCGGCTACATATCGTTTGTTCATTGTGCTCAACTTGCATTAAGAGTTAAAAACATGATGCCGACCACCCATATGCTAACCCGGCACCGTAGCTGCCGGCCACCAATGCCAGTGCTTTGCTGCGGCTGATTTGCAACGCTTTTGCAAATAGCATAGTTAGAATAATCCAGTATGCCACCTCGAACAGGCTGATGAGCTGCATCGGGTAGATATACCATCGCTCAAAATTGGCATATCCGAACAGGCTTTCGAGCGAAAGGGGCATGTAGTATTGAAGATCGTCGAACGTGTAGTCTGTCTTGAAAAAAATAGAGACCAAGCCGTTTTTCATCACTATTGACAACAGAAAAAAACAAACTCGGCTCGGATTACGATATTGAACACCTCCCCAAATTTTAGTTTTCAGATCAAAGAAGAAGATGCCGATAGCTAATAATCCGGCGATAAACAGAATTTTTAGGTACAGCAGCAGCGGTAGCATAGCATACCCTACCCATCCCCATACGTTGTTCATGTGCATTACCTGCTGCAATTGTTCAGTCGTCAACTGTTCGGCCAGCGAGCCGTAGTAGAGTTCCTCCGTCCCAAGCAACTCTTTTGAAAACGCCCCCACTGAACGTAAGGGCGTAAAGGGTAAAAGAAAAGGAGGCGGTTGTTGTGCATGAGATAACTGCTACCTACTTTTTATCAGTAACGCAATAGAGACTGCTAAAGGGAGTACGTTGATGACTATTATGTAGTAGACACCTTCATCTTTCATAAAATAATAGATGCCTGCAGTCAAAAGCAAGGGATGTTATTGCCAATGTGATGATAGAATAGAGTGTTCTCGTCGAGATAGATTTATTCTTTTTCTGTTTGTAGAAATTTCCTATGGCAAAAACCGATGACGCATCCCAATCCGCTTAAAAAGCCGTAATGGACAAATAGGCCAAGTGAAAGTAAGGCGAAAGAACAGTATTATAAGAGTAATCCAATAAGATTTCATGATTAAACAAATCAGTGTTTGCCTTATGACTCTTGAAAAATTTTTTTCAATGAGATCGTTGCACGATTCGAGACTGCTCCAATATTGGACTTTTGCAACGATCTCTCAGACTGTCAGATATGATCTGTGGCTTCAAATTTTAACGACGTGGTCGAGGGCGGGATTCAGCTGCACCTACAGTTTCACATAAGAGAACGCCAACTGCACCCCATGCAACACTAACACCGACGCTAACACCAGCACTAACAGGCCCTAATGCTAGGGCCTGCAGCAAGGACTCCTCCCCATGCTGTCATTAAGAGACCACAACCCAAGGAAGCAGGCCCTCCGCCATTAATCGCTTCCATTTGTTCAAAACTTCACAGATTTCATAAGACTTAAAATTTAAAATATTAATACATGTAGTGATAATAAGTTTCTTGCTTAATAAGCGATCTCTAGTCCAGCACGTAGGGTTTATTACGCCGTTTTCGCCGTAAAAACTTTTTATGATGCCCGCCCACGCCGGATCATGCCAGTTCATCTTTTCGCCAAAGTGAAGTCGTTCGTAATAGTACGACTCCAAGTTTGTTCCGAGGTAGAGGATCCGGTACAGCATATTGTGGGACTTATTATCTGGCGCTGTTCGACTATTATTTGTGCCGGAATGATGCAATCGACAACGATAAAAACTCCCTTCGACGGAAAGGGTACCGGACGAGGCAGATGAACTGTTTCGCGGCCGTGATACCGCTTCTCACTCGGGTGGACAATCGGTTCTTTGAGCAGAGACACATTGCTGGGTTGCCCTTTGTATCGGGTAACCGCAAATCAAAAACGAATACTGCTTTTTATGACTGGATACTTCTCATTGCCGTTTATACTATTGAGGGTATGCAATGATGGAAGTGATGGCTGGCTGCTGTTTCCATGCTGGATCGAAAAGGAATAAAGAGGGCGAAGTTTGTATTTGGGGTCGATATTACCCCAAAGCTGCCTTTCGGTTTTAGCAGCCCAATCTTTTTCGTTTTGATGGCATATTCGAGACCAGCACTTCGGGTAGCTGATTGAGTGCAGGCGTCAGTAAGATGGTGATTGGGGAGGGAGCCGGCTCTATCTCAACCTCGCGGGTATGGTAGGCGATCTGCGAAATCAATATCCGCCGGATGGAGTCGGGCAGGACAGCCTGTCCAATCTCGTTGGAATAGATGCCTCCCTTTTTTTGTCTGCAAACTGTATAGCAGCAAAAGGCACCGGTTCGTGTGTAACGCTATCTTTGATGAAGATAATCTTCTCTTGACTAAAAGCGAGTAGTGTCGTTGTTAGTAGAACGAGAGTTATGACTAGTTTTGCATTCATGACATTCTATAAAAATAGAACCTGTAAAAACAGAGAAAACAATCCAAAACAACAATCCACATCCATAAAACAGAAAAAGCGAAAACCTATCGATTTTTCATATTGAATAGAGCAAATATTCTTGAGATAAAGTAGCCCAACAGTAGGACAAATATCAATTCTGTTGCGTTTATCTTTTCTAATGGATAAACTCAACCAGTCAGAGACATCATATCTCATTACGGATAGAATAGATTGGTATCTAAAAATTGTATTTACATTCAATTCATTGTAGGGTAATATGTGTGTTACACGAAGCAATACCGACACCAAATAGTTGACAGGAAATATCAGATTTGCCCAAGCACTAATTTTGAGACATTTTTCCAAATGCCACTCTCTTTCGATAAGACTAAACCCTAACCATAAACAAGCTGCTACGGCATATGCTGGAATTAATACAATAAAAATAGCAACAGCAAAGTTAATAGGTATACTTTCATTATTTAGACTGATCAACATGTTGCACATACTCTTCATTTTTGACTTCGTTGTATGTATCCTTGAAGAAATCGTCAGTAAAAATCTTCTGAAATTCCACACTCAAAGCTGCGGCATAAATCGCATAACTAACAAGAAACACTATTAACACAACTGTCTTATCGTATTTCAGAGAAATGTGCCTCATTTTTGTTTGACTATATTTCCAATACAAGTGTATATACAATCCTCTTTCCCGGTCAACCCTCAGAATGTTAAATATTTACAACGCGCAGACACTTGCTAAGACTATCGCATAGAAGTGCATAATATAATATATTAAATATCAGTAGAATGCGAGATAAAAACATCTCCTTGTAAGGATCTCTTCCTGCTGTAGTTACGTAGTAAGATCTAACCAGTGAGAAAAAGATATACCGCCTCACGAGTTAGAATAGCCTATAGGGAATCACACTGGAGCTTCCAATTGCTTCTTGATCAGCTTGTCCATGTCTTCTGAGATCTTTTTGTCCGTCACCTGCGCATAGATCTGCGTGCTGGATATGGACGCGTGCCCCATCATCTTAGCGATGCTCTCTATCGGGATGCCTGCACTGAGTGACAGGGTTCCGAACGTGTGGCGCGCCATATGGAAAGACAGTCGTTGCCTGACGCCACCGCCAGTCCCACAGTACTCAGTTTGCTATTCATCACACTGCGGCCGCAACCGCATGGGAAGACAAGGGCGTCGCCTTTTTCCTTTCACCGTCTGATCCTCTCGGCATCTGCTAAGGATCTCCTCCGCGATCGGATGTAACGGCACGACAGACTCCACTTTCGTCTTCTGTCGTTCCTTACGGATATACCTCCGGCCATCGGCCGCTGTCTGGATGATGCGAGAACTTCAGGCGCTCCATATCCGCAATGGCCAGTCCGGTGAAGCAGGAGAAGAGAAACATCTGTCGGGCCTGTTCGGCTTCCCTGTCGTTCACTTTCAGCGCCATGAGCTTTGGCCACGTCGCTCTTTTGCAAGAATCGAATCTTCCTTTCCTCTTTTTCATAGGTGACATCTTCAAAAGGATGGCAGCGGATGACTTTCAAGTCTACCGCACGATACATCAATCGACTCAATCGGCAGAGGTGCTTGTTCATGGTCGATGCCGCCAAACCGCGTTTTTGAGAAAGAAGCGGAAGTCCTCAAACAGATCTTCCGTAATGCCTACGAGAGGATGTCTCGCCCTCCGTTTTCCTTCATGAACGCCCGAAGCAGCTTGTCCGAATAGATCAGGTTTTGGTAGGTGCTTTCAGCTTTCGACTTGCCTACGCATGCCTTCACAGATTGCAGTTCTGCCTCGCTCATGGCCAAAAGGGTGGTTGGTGCGGCAACGGTGCCCCTGCAAGCGGTTCTTGAGGAGTTCTGCACTGACTATGCCGTCCTTCGTGAGCATTTTCCGCGTAAGTCTTTTTCCACAAGCTCCTTGAACGCTGCGAGGCGTTGGTTGATTTTTCTTTTCGCCGGCTGTCCCCTGTCTGCTGTTCCATTCGGCCCGGCAGACATTCCTCACCTGTGGTAATAGCTGTGCTCCTACCATCGATAGTGACGCGGCAAAAGATGGCCGTCTTGCCGTCTGCTTTTTGTCTTCTGCCTGTTGATGTGGAACAGGATCTTGAATGTACTTCTCATGTTGGTCTGTGGTTAAATGGTTAGGTGCAAATCTTCGGTGAAGGCGATTAAGCGATCGAACTCCTCGAATAACTTCTGTGGTGTCACCTTCGCATATCGCTCGGTCATGCGCACTGTGCTATGTCCAAGCATCTTGCTGACGGTCTCGATGGGCACGCCCTGTTCCAAGGTGATGAGCGTAGCGAAGGTGTGTCGAGCGGTGTGTGTGGTGAAGGGCAGCGTGATACCGGCCCGCAGTCGGAGGGCTTTCAGATGCGATTGATAGGTTATGTAATGGATGTGAGGAAGCAACGTATCCCTCGATTCATCATGCAATTTGTTCATCAGTTGAAGGGCCTCCGGGCAACAGCTTTACACGGCAGAGGACACCCGTCTTCTGCCGGTTGAACTTCAGCCAAAGGGCGCCTTCGTCGTCGCAGACAAGATGCCCACGGTTCAGTGCCATTAGATCGCAATAGGCGGCGCCGGTGTAACAGGCGAAAAGAAACACATCGCGCGCTGTCTCCCAAGTCAGCCTCCCAGCCGTCAAAACAGAGCGCCTTTAACATGTCCAACGCTTCCCTATCGAGCGCTTTGGGCAGATCGACTGTCTCCCTTGTCTACATGCACATTGTCGAATAACAAGGTGTCTACCGCGCCTTCTCGATACGCCAGCTTGCAGACCTTTTGACAAGGACGACCATGTTGTAGCAGGTGCTTTGTTTTAGCCCTACCTCTCCGGTTGCGAACTGCTCGAACCGCTTGACGAAGTCTTCCGTGAGCTGCGAAAAGGTCAAGTCCGAAGCGTTATGCTTCGCCCGAATGAACTGTTGCAGCCTCATTCTTAGTCTGACGATACAAGACCAAAGACTCTCTTTTGATGTCTATCCCGACGTGCTCCTCCATATCCTCGATCAGGCCGTCAAACCGCTCCAAAAGCATGGTTCGACTCTGCACGCTGCCTTGGAAAATGCTCCTTGATGTCGGTTGCGTCAAATGGAGATCCCTTTGGCAAGCAAGGACTGATAGGAAGACTGAACGGCAAGAAGGAGGTTGTCCAATCGTCCATTGACTTCGACCGCCTCACGGCTCTTCCCGTCCACCCGACTTTCGCGCGGGTTCCACAAATCGGGATTGCAGAACAGCTTGCAACTGAACTGTGCAATGGAACGCCCCAGCGTGATCCGTCCCATGATCGGCGCCTTGCCCGACCTGTCGCGACTGCTCTTTTTGAGGTAGAGCAACACCTTCATTTTCATGTCATCCATACGCTTTGAAAAACTGTGGGCAAAATACCCGGTTCAAAGCGTCCGTTACCTGTGCAGAATCCTGTATATCAATGCAAAAGAACCGTGTGCAGAAAGACTCAGTTACCTGCTTTTTGCACCTCGTTACCTGTCGCGGGGCGGGGTAATGCTTTGGTAACTGAACTTCGCCTAAAATCGCACTTTTTCTGCCTTTTTACGCTCGACGCAATCGAGGCTATATCGACCCCTTTCTGCCTAATTATCAGTCCACTTACTCCGACATCGAGAATTCTGCTTTTGAGGGAATAGTTGGTTCCGGGAGGTGGTTAGAATACGTTGGTGAGGTGGTCGGAATACGTCCGGAACGTATTGTAATAGGTTAGGGAGGTGGTTCCTAATAGGGTTCGGAACGTATGCGACCACCTCGGAACGTATCAACGGCCGCCTCAGCACTCAAAAACAGAGAAATCCCAACGCCCGGCCTACTTTTTGCGCCGAGATGAATAATCAGAGAAGAAACGATATATGGAAAGAATTTTTAGTAACCGGTGGCGCAGGCTTCATCGGGTCGCACCTCTGCGAACGCCCTCGTCATGGAAGGCAACGACGTGATCTGCGTCGACAACTACTTCACGGGCAGCAAGGACAACATCCGCCACCTGCTGGGCGGCGACCGCTTCGAGGCCGTACGCCACGACGTCACCACGCCCTACTACGCGGAGGTCGACAAGGTCTACAACCTGGCCTGCCCCGCCTCGCCCGTCTACTACCAGTACAACCCCATCAAGACGCTCAAAACGTCGATCTACGGCACGCTCAACATGCTCGGCCTGGCCAAGCGCGTGCACGCGAAGATCTTGCACACCTCTACGAGCGAAGTCTACGGCGACCCGACTATCCACCCGCAGCCGGAGTCGTATTGGGGCAACGTCAACCCGATCGGCATCCGCTCCTGCTACGACGAGGGCAAGCGCGCCGCCGAAACGCTCTGCATGGATTATCACCGTCAGCACGGCATCCGCGTCAAGATCATCCGCATCTTCAACACCTACGGCCCGCGCATGGATAAGCACGACGGCCGCGTGGTCTCCAACTTCATCGTCCAGGCCCTCACCGGCCACGACATCACTATCTACGGCGACGGCTCCCGGACACGCAGCTTCCAGTACGTCGACGACCTGATCGAAGGCATGATGCGCATGATGGATACGCCGGACGATTTCAGCGGGCCGGTCAACATCGGCAACCCCGGCGAGTTCTCCATGCTTGAGCTGGCCCACGAAGTACTTCGGCTCACTGGATCACGTTCGAAAATCGTCTTCGCCCCCTGCCCCAGGACGACCCCAAGCAGCGCAAGCCCGACATCTCCTGGCTTATGAGAAGCTCGGCGGCTGGCAACCCACCATCCGGCTGGAAGAAGGACTAAAGAAGACCATCGCCTATTTCGACGAACTCCTCAGCAAGGGCGGCGTCAGAGCCACCAACCAAGTGTGACGGGTGAGGCGGCCAAATTGGCTGGTGAGGCGATTACCCTATCATGTACCCGGCCAACTTCCCCGGCCTCGGTAGAGGCCTTGATCTTCTTTTGCTTCTTTTCTTCCATCAAGGGAAGAAAAAGAAGAGTATCAAGACAAGAAGAACATCAAGTCAAGAAAAGAAGAAGGCATCAAGGCCAGAAAAAGGACCCAAAGCATATTTCGGGCGACCATAAAGTCCCCCCTACTACATATTATTCATACATCCCAATAAACAAAATGAGAAAAGAACAAGAGATTGACGACAGTGGCCGCGGCCCTGTCCGTAGTGCTACTGCTCACGGCCGCCAAGGCCGGCGACGGCGTAATCACGAAAGAGAACGGCATGACGGTGATCAACACCACCGAGCTGACCCACGACGTGAAGGGCTACCAAAGCCCCACGCCCGTGAAGATCTTCATCAAGCAAAACAAGGTGGTGCGCGTCGAGGCGTTGCCCAAACCAAGAGACGCCGAAGTTCTTCGACCGCGCCAAAGCCATCCTCACCTTTTGGGACAGCAAAGCCGTGTCCCGGGCCGTGAAGGAAGCCCCAGACGCCGTGACGGGCGCCACGCTCTCGTCCGAGGCACTGAAGAAAAACGTCCGGATTGGGCTCTCGAGCACTACAACAAGCAGCAGCCGAAAAAAAGAAACGGGAAGTAACCGCAGCGCATCCCCGGCAGGGATGGCTACGATATGCACGAAGAGGATACGCCCCGCAGCACATCCTCTTTTTGTGTTACAGGGTTTACGACGCTTCCACCCGGATGGTGGCCGAGAGCGTATGGCCGCGATCATCAACCACGGTGAGCGTGTGGAGGCCGGGATCGAGGTGGAGGGAGAGCTTGTGGAAGTCGCGCGTGGAGGCAGTGTAATTGCCATCGATATGCCAGAAGACAGTGGCGTTGGGATCGCTATGGGCCAACTCGAAGGTGACGACACCGGGCGTGCCGTCGAGCTGGCGGGGCAGGATGATACGTGCAAAGGCGTCTTGGGGATAGATGAACTGCATGGGCGGTCGGGTCGTCGCCGCAGCCGGGCATGAAGGGCGCAGCGGGCGATACTCGAGGGTGCTGCTGCCGGTAGTACCACTCCCAGGCGGGCGGCAACACGAACCAATTGGCGGGCACAGCACTTGCCTCGCTCATGCAGTTTTCTCGTAGACACGGAAGCGACCGTCGGGGGTCAGGTTCACGCGTATGTGGTAAGGACAAGGCTCTGTCCGCTGCCCGTTGGGACAAATCGGTACAACGTCCGACGCGTCTGCAGAAGCGCCCTTGAGGCAGCCCGACTGGCGGCACACTTCGGCTTCGACGAGCGCGCCGTCGCCGGGCACGTCGAACCATGTCGCGGCGGACAGCAGGTTGAAGAGGTCGAAGAGGACAGGGCCGGCGGTACGTGCCCCTGACGATCCCCGGCCGCCCCTCGCCCGAGGCATTGCCCACCCACACGCCCACGGCGTAGCGCGGCGTAACGCCCACGGCCCACGCGTCGCGGAAACCGTAGCTCATGCCTGTCTTCCATGCCACGGTCTGCATGGAGGGGATCGTGCGCCAGTCGATGTCCTCCGGCCGATTCACCTCCTTGATGGACTGAAACGTGAGCCAGACGCCGCCCGGTGTGAAGACGTAGGGGGTGGTGGAGCGGCGCTGCTTCTCATCGGCGGCTAGGGGCAAGGGGATGCGCGGCTGTCCCTCGAGGGCAACGCGCCATGTCAACGTAGGCCGCGGTAATCGTCCCACAGGGTGGCTTCAGCGCCACCGAGGATGAGCGAAAGGCCGTAGTGCGAGGCCGGTCGGCGGAGGGTGGTGAGGCCAGCGCGCTTCAGGAAGTCGTAGAACTTGGGGACGCCGTAGCGGCGGAGCAACACGACGGAGGGCACGTTGAGCGAGCGGGCGATGACCTCTGCGGCGGGCACGGCCCCTCGAATTGCAGGCTGAAGTTTTTGCGGCGCAAAGCCGTTCACGTTGATCGGAATGTCGGGCAGGAGGGTGCGGGGAAGGATGTCGCCATCCTCGCATGGCGGCACAGTAGAGCAGGGGTTTGAGGATGCTGCCCGTGCTGCGTGGCGCGCGGATGATGTCGACCTGACTGCCCGGCTGTCGCTCGTCAAAACGGGCATTGCCACAGTAGGCCAGCACGCGGGCGGTACGAACGTCGACGATGATCGCGGCCATGTCTCGGATGTCCTGCTGCGCAAACTCCGCGTGCCACCGTGTCAGTACGGCTTCGACCTGCGACTGCATGCCCTTATCGATCGTCGAAACGATGCGTTCTCCGGGGCGCGTCTGCTGAAAGTCGGCCACCAGATGTGGGGCCAATGCGGGCAGTGGCAGCGGCTCTTCAGGCAGCGCCTCGCTGAGGGCCAGCTCACAGTCGGCATCGTCGATCACGCCCTGCCGATGCAACTCGCGCAGCAGTCGGTTGCGCTTCCGGAGCAGCGCCTCACGGTTTCGCGAAAGGTGGATCATCGACGGTGCATTGGGCGGCACGGCCAGCATGGCGGCCCGGCCCACGACAGCTCGGCGGACGAGTGACCGAAGTAGCGCCACGCGGCGGCTTCCACCCCGACCACGTTACCGCCGAAAGGCGCATGCGCGGCGTAGAGCGCCAAGATCTCCCGCTTGCTGTAGCGACATTCGAGCCGAGTGGCCAGAACGATCTCAACCAGCTTCTCCCCCACCGTGCGCCGTTCGCCGCGCGAGAGTCGGATGGTCTGCATGGTGATCGTGCTCCCCCGCTGACGATGCGTCGCGCGCGGACGTTCTGCACAAAGGCGCGCAGGATGGACACGGGGTTGACGCCGTTAGTGGAGGTAGAAATGACGATCCTCGAAGGCGATGAGGCAGCGGGCGAACTTGTCCGGCGCCGTGTCGGAGGGCGGGAAGCGCCACTGTCCGTCGGTGGCAATGCGTGCACCGAGCAGCTCACCGTGGCGATCGGTGACGACGGTGGCGTAAGGCACGTCGAGACAGTCGGCGCGGCAGGCACAGCAGGTAAGTCAACAGCAAAAGAGCCACCCGTAACGGATGGCTCTTACTGGTTTCGTATTCCAATCAGGGTAGCAACACGGGGGTTCGCGTGTTTCAATACGGTTCAAATGCCGCTTAAACTCAGCTCAAACGCCGAGTTCATGCGCCTCCTCGACAGCGGCTGTACCATGTTTCTTCTGCTTGACCTTGAGGTGGTCGAAGCCGTGTCCGTAGACGCCGATCACGGCGCTCTGCGAGATGAAGGCCGAGGGGTCGATGTCGTTGATGATGCGGAAGATGGTGGTCGATTGGCGTTTCTTGGCCCAGGACGAAGATCATCTTCTGCGGCTGGCCAGTGTACATGCCGACGGTGTCGATCACGGTCACACCGCGGTGCATGGCGTTGATGGCGTGGCCAATCTCTTGGTACTTCTTGGAGATGATGAAGAACTGCACGGACTGGCGGGCGCTGTTGACGATCTGGTCGAGCATGAAGCTGCACACGAAGAGGGTGACGAAGCCGTAAACGACGCGCTCCCAGTCGCGCAACACGACGTAGCTGGAGGTGATGATGATCGTATCGAGGATCATCGCGACGCGCCCCAGGGTGATGTCCTTGTACTTATTAATAATGGCGGCCACGATGTCCGTACCGCCGGCGCTGCCGTTGGACGAGAAGGCGATACCCAGCCCTGTGCTGCAGATGGAGGCCCCAAGACGCAGGCCATGAAGGGTTGATCATGGAGCATCCACACGCCTTTCGTGATGGCTTGCACCACTTCGAGCGATAGGGTGAGCATACAGACACCATAGATCGTCTTGATGCTGAACTCCACCCCAAGATCTTGATGGCGAGGACGAGCAGGAAGACGTTGGCGCTGAAATAGACGTACTGCACGGGCAGCTTGATGGCGAAGTAGATGATCGAGGCGATGCCAGGCACGCCACCGGTCATGATCTTGTTCGGGAGCAAGAAAACGGTCCACCCGATACTGTAGAGCAGCATGCCGAGGGCAATCATCACGTAATCCCTGACTTCGCGGAGCAGGAGCTTGTTGATTCGTTCGAATCGACTTGACAGGGTTCATCTTTCTTTTTCGCGATTTTTAACGGCCGCAAAAGTAAGATCGCAGGCCAGCCTCGGGGCCTCGCGTCTTTTCGTCGGAAGATTCTTGGGGGTGGTTTTTCGAGGCTTGCACGCGTGCGCGGAGCAAAACCCGGGTTAGTTCTCCTGTATCCAGCAAACTTGGCCGGCGCCCTGGCGCCTTTCAGGGCTGCACGGCATGCGAGAGGCAAAAACCCGGCGAGTTTCGGGGCTTACGCGTGCGCGGAGCAAAACCCGGCGAGTTCAGGGCTTGCACGGCATGCGAGAGGCAAAAACCCGGCGGGTTTCAGGGCTTCATGGCGTGCGAAGGGTAAAACCCGGCGGGTTTCAAAGGCTTGCACGGCGTGCGAGGGGTAAAACCCGGCGAGTTTCAGGGCTTGCACGGCGTGCGAAGGGCAAAACCCGGCGGGTTTCGGGCTTTGCACGGCATGCGAGGGCAAAACTCGATGGGTTTTCGGGCTTTGCACGGCATGCGAGAGGCAAAACCCGGCGAGTTTCGGGGCTTGCAGGCCGTGCGAGAGGCAAAACCCGGGGAGTTCTCCTGTATCCGGCAAACTTTGGCCGGCGCCTCTGGCGCCTTTCAGGGGCGTCAGGACGCCTATGCAAGTTTTCCCGGGTACCTGGTTGCACTTCGCCGGGGCCCGCAGGCCCCTCTGGCAAAAGATTCGGGGCGCCCCCTTCCCGCTTTGTGTAGGAAGAGACGCCCCGAAGGGTGTACGCGTCGACGTCAAGAAGACGATACCGCGCTACGTCCTATGTGGAGATACTTCTGCGTTGCTGTTATTGTCCCAGCGCCCAGAACTCGTTCGAGGCCATGCGCTGATAGTTGCGATAACGCCAGCGGGCGTTCTCCTCGGCGGCTTTGAAGAGCTCGGTTGCCTCGGCGGGGTACTGCTTCATGACGGAAGCGTAACGCACCTCACCCTTGAGGAAGTTTTTGGAACTCGTCGAAGTTCGGCGCCTTGCTGTCGAGGATGAAGGGGTTCTGCTTCGGCCTCAAGCTGCGGATTGTAGCGCCAGAGCTGCCAGTAGCCACAAGCCACGGCCTGCTTTTTCCTCCGTCTGACTCTTACCCATGCCGGCCTTCAAACCGTGGTTGATACAGGGCGAGTAGGCGATGATGAGCGAGGGGCCGGGGTAGGCTTCGGCCTCACGGATGGCACGGAGCGTCTGGGCCTGGTCGGCACCCATAGCGATCTGGGCGACGTAAACGTAGCCGTAGGTGGTGGCCATGAGGCCGAGGTCCTTCTTGCGGACGCGCTTACCGGCGGCGGCAAACTTTGGCGATGGCGCCCACGGGCGTGGACTTGGACGACTGTCCGCCGGTGTTGGAGTACACCTCGGTGTCGAGTACGAGGATGTTGACGTCCTTACCGCTGGCGATGACGTGGTCGAGACCGCCGTAACCGATGTCGTACGAGGCACCGTCGCCACCGATGATCCACTGGCTGCGCTTGATGAGGTATTGGGTCAAGCCCTTCAGCTCCTTGCATACCGAGCAATCGGCCTCCTTGATGCCGCGATCGATCATGACCCTCAAGTTGCGGAGCCAACTCCTTCGTCTTATCGGCATCAAACATGTTGTCGATCCATGCCTGCATCAGCTCTTTGGCCTCAGCTGGAGTGTGTTCGTTCTCGATAGCTTGCTTGAAGAGCTTCACTATGCGCTCACGCATCTTCTCGTTGGCCAGCTCCATGCCGAGGCCGAACTCGCAGAAGTCCTCGAAGAGGGAGTTGGCCCAAGCCGGACCGCGGCCCATGTCGTTCTTCGTGTAGGGCGTGGAGGGACGGAGCCGAGTAGATCGATGAGCAACCCGTGGCGTTGGCCACCATCTCGCGGTCGCCATAGAGCTGGCTGATGAGCTTCACGTAGGGCGTCTCGCCGCAACCGGCGCAGGCTCCGGAGAACTCGAAGAGCGGCGTGGCGAACTGTGAGTCTCTTGGCGTTGGCCTTGGTGTCGACCAGATGCTGCTCGTCTTGACGTGATCTACGCAGTAGGTCCAGTTCGGCACCTGATCCATCTGCGTCTCGAGGTGCTTCATCACGAGCGCTTTTCTCGCCCTTCTTGCCCGGGCAGACATCGGCGCAGTTGCTACAACCGGTGCAGTCGAGCACATCGACCTGGATACGGAAGTTCATGCCCGCAAACGTCTTACCCTGCGCCTTGAGCTGGGGAAGTTGGCGCCCTTCTGTTCCTCTTCGTCAAGCACGAAGGGACGGATGGCAGCGTGGGGGCAGACGTAGGCGCACTCGGGCTGCACTGGATGCAGTTGTCCATGTTCCACTCGGGGACGAAGGTGGCTACACCGCGCTTCTCGTAGTAAGCCGTGCCTTGCATCCAGGTGCCGTCCTCAATGCCCTTGAAGGCCGATACGGGCAGCTGGTCGCCGTCCTGAGCGTTGATGGTGCGTACCACTTCGTTGATGAAGGCCGGGTCGTTGTTCGTAGCGCGCGGATCGTCGGGCAGGTCGGCCCAAGCGGGATCTACGGTGAGCTGCTTTGTACTCGCCTCCACGATCGACGGCGGCGTAGTTCTTATTCACCACGTCCTCACCCTTGCGGCCGTACGACTTGACAATGAACTTCTTCATCTGCTCCACGGCCAGATCAACGGGGGATGACACCCGTGATGCGGAAGAAGGCCGACTGGAGGATGGTGTTCGTGCGGTTGCCGAAAGGCCGATCTGCTGGGCGATCTCGGTGGCGTTCATGTAGTAGACCGTGATGTTGTTCTTGGCGAAGTACTTCTTCACCTTCACGGGCAGGTTGCGCACCAGATCGTCGCCCTCCCAGATGGTATTGAGCAGGAAGGAGCCGTTCTTGCGGAGACCGCGGGTCACGTCGTACATGTGCAGATAGGCCCTGCACGTGGCACGCTACGAAGTTGGGCGTGTTCACCAGATAGGTCGAGCGGATCGGGTGATCGCCGAAGCGGAGGTGCGAGCAGGTGAAGCCGCCCGACTTCTTAGAGTCGTGAGAAGTAGGCCTGGCAATACTTATCGGTGTTGTCGCCGATGATCTTCACCGAGTTCTTGTTGGCACCCACCGTACCGTCGGCACCGAGGCCATAGAACTTGGCTTCGAACATACCTTCGCCACCGAGCGCGACTCTTCCTTCATCGGCAGCGAGGTGAAGGTGACGTCGTCCACGATGCCGACCGTGAAGTGGTCTCTTGGGCTCGTTGAGGGCGAGGTTTTCGAAGACGGAAATGATCTGCGCCGGCGTCGTGTCCTTCGAGCTGAGGCCGTAGCGTCCACCGACGATGATCGGGGCATTCTCGCGGCCATAGAAGCAGTCCTTGACGTCGAGGTAGAGCGGCTCACCATTGGCGCCCGGTTCCTTCGTACGGTCGAGCACGGCGATGCGCTTAACCGTCTTCGGCACTGCAGCCAGGAAGTGCTTAGCTGAGAACGGACGATAGAGGTGTACGGCCACCATGCCGACCTTCTCGCCGTTGGCTACGAGGTAATCGATGGCCTCACGCGCGGCTTCCGTCACGGAACCCATGGCGATGATGACGCGGTCAGCATCTTCGGCGCCGTAGTAATTGAAGAGGCCGTATTTGCGACCGGTGAGCTCGTAGATCTCTTCCATGTATTCCTCCACGATGGCGGGCACTTCGTCGTAGAAGCGATTGCCAGCCTCGCGGTGCTGGAAGAAGTGGTCGGGGTTCTCAGCCATACCGCGCGCCACGGGGTTCATCGGGTTCAGGGCGCGGGCGCGGAACTCGGCCAGGGCCTTTTGATCGATGAGCGGGCGAGATCCTCGTTGTCGAGCTTCGATCTTCTGGATCTCGTGCGAGGTGCGGAAGCCGTCGAAGAAGCTGACGAACGGGACGCGTGACTTGATCGTGGCTAGGTGTGCCACACCGGCCAAGTCCATCACCTCCTGCACGGAGCCTTCGGCCAGCATGGCGAAGCCCGTCTGGCGTACGGCCATCACGTCCTGGTGGTCGCCAAAGATGGAGAGGGCGTGCGAGGCCAGGGTACGTGCGGAAACGTGGAAGACGCAGGGCAGGAACTCGCCCGCGATCTTGTACATGTTCGGGATCATGAGCAGCAATCCCCTGTGAGAGGCCGTATAGGTAGAGGTCAGCGCACCGGCCTGCAGCGATCCGTGCACAGCGCCAGCGGCTCCGCCTTCGGACTGCATCTCTTGCACCAATACGGTTTCGCCGAAGATGTTCTTCCGCCCAGCGGCGGCCCATTCATCGACGTATTCGGCCATCGTCGACGACGGTGTGATGGGGTAAATGGCAGCCACTTCGGAGAACATATACGAGATATGCGCCGCGGCTTGATTACCGTCACAGGGTCAAAAAATTTCTTTTCTCGTGCCATAACTATCTGTTGTTTTGATGTGTAACATTCTGATTGCTTGTATGTGGATATTTAGTCAGTGGAGATTGTATCAGTATAGAAGCCGAACATCCATGGGGGATGCAGTTCGGCTCGTCGAGGGAGGCTCCACCTCGTCGACGGCGTAGTAGAAGTCGGGGCTGACTTTCCAGCGCGCCTCGGGGTGGGAGACCCGGAAGAGGTAGCGATCGTTGACCAGGAAGCTGTTATGCCTGTCGTAAGCGTTCACGCGATTGTCCTTCAGGAGTTGGTTGAAGAAGAAGGCCTCGTTGACGGTGCGCTCGTCCTGCGTCTGACGGTTCATGACGTGCAGCAGGTTCGGGTTGTAGAGGTAGGCGTAGACGGGCTTTTTGGGGAACTCCTCGCCGCGGGGGTAGAGGAGGGTGATCGCGGGCGTCCTTGAGGTATTTGAGGTAGTTCATCACGGTGGCGCGTGAGGTGCCGATGTCCTTGCTGAGCTGACTGATGTTGAGCGTGCAGGGGCTCGTTTTGCGAAATCAGGTAGAGCAGGCGGCGCAGTTTGGGCAGGTAGCGCTGCTCGATCTGGCGGATGTAGAGCACGTCGACCTCGAGGGTCATGTTCATCATCTTGAGCAGGTTCTCGGAATAGTTGCGCTTCGAGGAAGAAGGGGTAGAAGCCGTGATGAAGGTAGTCGTGGAAATACTCGCCGGGGTTGACCTGGTCGCAGATGTCGCGGGCGATGAGATGGCGATCGCGCATGAGCATATCGAAGCTGAAGGGTTGCAGGTCGAGGCCGGTCTTGAGGTTGAGTAGTTCGCGGAAGGAGAAGCCGCGCAGGTAGTAAGGCGCCACGATGTCGCCCACCTCGTGGTTCTCCTCCTTGATGCGCATGACGGACGATCCGGTGAAGACGATCCGCAAGTTAGTGTAATGATCGTAGCAGTACCGCAGTTCGCGCGACCAGTTGGGATACTTGAAGATCTGATCGATGAGGAGCACCTTGCCTCCAGCGGCGTAAAATTCGCCGGCGAAGTCCGTGAGGGTGCGTTCGGTGAAGATGAAGTTGTTCAGGTTGACGTACAGGCATTCGCGGCCATCGGGGGCGAAGCATTCGCGAGCGTAAGAGAGCAGAAACGTCGTCTTACCGATCTCACGGCAGCCCTTGATCCCGATCAGGCGCTGACTCCAGTCCACCTCGTCCATCAGGCCGCGGCGCACAGGTGTCCCCAGATGCGTCACCAGATATTTGTGCGTTCGATAGAATGCCTCCATAAGTCAGTTCAAATTTCCGCGGGCAAAGATAGGATTTGCGCGTAAAAACACCATCAAAAATGCAAACTGTAGATTGCAATTTTGCGCTTCCCGTTCGGTTTTCGACCCCTGATTCGTGTTTATCGATCGCGCCAAAATATGCTCCTGATCGTATGACGTAAGATTCGATTCAAATCCAAATGGATCCACGCGGTCATGCTTGCCATCTCATCTGAATAGACTTTTGTGTTTGATCAGATCGCATGAGATCCATCAATCTTCAAATTTGAATGTGACCAGATAGTATGCAATCTGGTATGATTCAAATCAGATACGGGTCAGATGGCGTGCAATCCGATCCAATACAAAAATTGTTTTGCTTCGGATTGTATGCCATTCTGTAGTTATTCAAAATCGGATACGAATTAGATGGCGTGCCATCTGATCCGATGCAAAAATTGTTTCGCTTCGATTGCATACGATTCGGAGAGATTCAAATTAGATACAGGTCAGATGGGCGTGCAATCCGATTCAATACAAAATTGTTTTTGCTTCGGATTGCATACGATTCGGAGAGATTCAAATTAGATACAGGTCAGATGGCGTGCAATCCGATCCAATACAAAATTGTTTTGCTTCGGATTGCATGCGATTCGGCGTAAAACAAAAAGGATTCAAGACGCACGGTAGGTGATCCGTCTTGAATCCAATTCTCGATATGTTGTTGTGGGGCTTCGGAGGTCAGTCGCCGGTGAACGTGTCGACAAGTACTTCGCGATAGGCGTTGAAGATTTTCGACTTGGAGACGAAGCCGATGTATGTGCCTTCGGTGTCGACGACGGGCAGGTTCCAGGCCTTGGTGTCGTCGAAAATGTGCATGATTTTTCCATCGGCATGTCGTTGACAATGCGCGCGGGGGCGAGACCATGAAGCGCGAGACGCGGAAACGCTCGTACAGCTCGGGGCGGAACATGATGTTGCGGATGTTGTCCACCAGCACGATGCCCAGCAGCACGCCTTCGGTGTTGACCACGGGGAACATGCTGCGGGAGCTCTTGGCGATGGCCTCCTTGACGACGTCGCCGAGGCTCATATCGGGGCGGACGGCGATGAAGTCCGTTTCGATCACACTGCCGACGTTCATGCGAGCGTCAGCACGGCCTTTGTCCTTATGGTGCGTCAGGAGTTCGCCCTTTTGGGCCAAACGCATGGTGTAGAGGCTATGGGGCTCGAAGGCGCGGATGGTGACGTAGGAGCCGATGGAGGTGATCATGAGCGGCAGGAAGAGGTTGTAGCCGCCGGTCAGCTCGGCGATGAGGAAGACGCCCGTCAGGGGGCGTGCATGACGGCGGACATGGTGCCCGGGCCATGCCCATGAGGGCGAAATTCTTTTTCGGGCAGGTCGACCGGCAGGCCGAAGAAGTTGAGGACGTGCGAGAAGATGAGATCCGGCGATGCAGCTGATGTAGAGGCTCGGGGCGAAGACGCCACCGCAGCCGCCGCCGCCGTTGGTGGCCGCCGAGGCGAAGACTTTCGTGAGGAGGATGAGGCCGAGGAAGATGACGATGCCCCAATAGCCATTCTCCATGCCGAGGAAGGGGCTTTTGGTCCATGAGGTGGATAAAGTCGCCGTTGAGCAGGGTCTCAATCGTGTCGTAGCCCTCGCCGTAGAGTGGGGGAAGAGGAAGATGAGGATGCTGAGCATGGCCGCGCCGAGGATGAAGCGTTGCCAGCGGTGCGAGAGGCCGGCGTAGATCCTTCGACGCGCAGCATGGCGCGGGTGAAGTAGAGCGAGACGAGTCCGCAGAAGATGCCCAGCAAGAGGACGTAGGGATGCGCTCCATGACGAACTCCTCGGTCTGCGAAAACTGGAACATGGCCTCGGTGCCGGAGAAGACGTACGACATCGTGGCGGCCGTGACGGACGAGATGAGCAGGGGTAAGACGGACGTATCATCGTCAAGTCGAGCATGAGCACCTCGATGACGAAGACCAATCCGGCGATCGGGGCCTTGAAGATACCCGCCACGGCGCCCGCTGGCACCACAGCCGACGAGTAGCATGAGCGTTTTCTGCTCCATGCGGAAGAGTCGGCCGAGGTTCGACCCGATGGCGGCGCCAGTGAGCACGATGGGCGCCTCGGCCCCGACCGATCCGCCGAATCCGATCGTCAGCGAACTGGCCACGAGCGAGCTCCACATGTTGTGCGGCTTGATGCGGCTCTTGCGCTGTGAGGATGGCGTAGAGGATCTTGGTGACGCCGTGGCTGATGTCGTCGCGGACGACGTAGTGAGACGAAGACTCCGGCCAGCAGGATGCCGATAATGGGGTAAAGCAGAAGCCAATAGTTAGCCCCCTCGCGGATGTTGGCCCAGAGCAGCTGCTGGATGGTGTGGATAAGGAACTTCAGCAGTAGGGACGCCGTGGCGGCGCCGATACCGACCAGGAAACTGATGAGGAGAATGAAGTTGCGCTCCCGGATGTGGCGTTCGCGCCAAAGCAGGAAGCGATAGAAGCGGTTTTCGTTTGTCATGTGGTTCGTGTGTTTCATACGCCCTTGCCTGTGACCACCGTCCTGACCGTATAAATAAGGATAGTCAGGTCCAGGGCGAGGGACATATTTTCGTAATAGAGGATATCGTAGTCGAGGCGCTCGATCATCTTTTTCCACCGTGTCGGCATAGCCATACTTGACCATGCCCCAGGAGGTAATGCCGGGGCGAACGTTGTGCAATAAATAGAAGTAGGGCGCAGTGCGGACGATGCGGTCGATGTAGTACCGCTGCTCAGGCCGTGGCCCGACGAGCGACATGTCGCCGATGAGCACGTTCCAGAACTGCGGCAGCTCGTCCAGCCGATATTTACGGAGGAATCCGCCGAAGGGCGTCACGCGGTCGTCGTTATGCTGGGTGAGTCGGTGGCCGCGGCGGTCAGCGCCGACGTACATCGTGCGGAACTTATAGATCGTGAAGGGTCGGCCACCGCGCCCGATGCGCTCCTGCCGAAACAGTACGGGGCCGGGCGAGCTGCGCTTGACGCCGATAGCCAGGTAAGCGTAGACGGGCGAGAGCAGCAGGAGAGCGATAGCGGAAACGATCTTATCGGCCAACCATTTTGAGGTTCTTACCCGCCTCGGAGAAGTTGTTGTCCGTGGCGTCGATCAGGGGGATGCCGTGGATGGTCCGCGCACCGACACGCCCGAGCGGACTGTTCTTGGCCGCCCAGATCTTCACGGGGCACTTATAGCGGTAGAGTGAGTAGAGAATGTGCACGGCGTCGGCGTCGCCCCCGGCTCCACGACAAGCGCCAGCTCATGCGCGGGACGAGTGGCCATCAGCGCGGGCAAGTCACTGATACGGCCCAGCGTTTCCTGCACACCCTCCGCCGTAGACGGTTGGCCGACGAACCCTTCCACCCGATAGCCTAACCGTTCCAGATCGCGCCGTGCCTCCGGAGCGTGCTGACCCGTTCCGATGACCAAGACATCCGTAGCCCACAGTCCGCAGCGTACCATACGCAGAGCGTGATTCGTGATCATGTTGCGCCCGAGGTAGGTCAGGACGAATTGCAGCGCGCAGTAGGTGAAGAAGATGATGTAGTAAACGTCGAACGAACGCGGGAGGTCGTTGAGGATGACCACGAAAAAGATGACGACGCACCCCAGCCCGACGCTCACGAAGGTGGTGAAGGCCTCCCGATACGTGACTTGCCGAAGGGCCGATTGTAGTAACCCGAAAGGAAATAGAGGGCCAGCCAGAAGAAGGGTACGATAAGCTGCACCTGAATGACTTGCCGATAGCTCGAGGAAGTCGGCCAGCGTACCGAAGTCGTAGCGGGCCACCTCGTGAAAGCGTACCACGTTGAGCACAGCCCATGCTACGGCCGCGGTGACGAAGTCGGACGACAGATAGAGGAGACGTTGGCGGCGGCGGTTCATCATCACTCGCGTATGACTTGAATGGTTCCGTCGGCGCCTAATCGGATAATGCCCGAGGGACGCGCTGTGGAGCGATCCGTGCGCCGATAATGGACGACGTAGTCCACGCCGCGGATGATCTCCTGGCTGACATCGTCGTAGCATCCGGGCGCGGCTTGTCCGCTGAGGTTGGCTGAGGTCGACACGATGGGACGGCGGAAGCGTTCACAGAGCGCATGTGAGAATCGTTCGCGGGTGACGCGTATGCCCACCGAGCCGTCTGGGCCGAGCAGCGACGGCGCGAGGTTCCGTCCGTGGGGATAGATGATCGTCAGCGGACGTTCGGAGAGCTCGATGAGGTCCCAGGCAATGTCGGGGATGGCGTCGACGTACCCCATCACTCGTCCCAGGCTGTCGGCCAGAGTCAGCATGGCCTTGTGATCGGCGCGCTGCTTGAGCGCATAAACCCGTCGGACGGCCCTCATCGGAGGTCGCATCACAGCCTGGCGCCCCAGATCGTGTCGGTGGGATAAAGGATCAGTCCGCCTTCGCGCAGTGTGCGCACACATGCCGTGAGATCGGCCTGCAACAGTTCGTTATCGTTTATTGAGTGCATAATCCATGTGGTTCTGTAATTGGATCACAAAGGAATACCGAAAGTGTAAACACCGCCCCCGACTGACACTTCCGCCCGACCATTCTGAGAACGGCCCACCGCAATCCGACCCCGGAGGTGGGGCCTGCGCAGGGTGGACTGCCTCCGCTAAATCGACAGATTGACCCCGCGCAACGGACACTTAAGCCGTCGCATTGTGCGTGCAAGGTCGGTGGACGGATGAGAGGGGCAGGCGTCGGTTGCGGGGTGATCCGTCGATCGGGAGGGCGAGCGGTGCCAGGCGGGCTATACATATATATAATAGGTATAGGGAGGCGGACTCAGTCGGCGGATGGGGGCAGCGGATGAGGTGGTGTTCCCTACGAATGCGCACGGGGTGTCAGCCGACCGGAAGGGTTGCCACACCGTATGCCCCGAGGTGACTCCACGCACCGAACGATGCCTTTCGCCACCCGACGGGACAGGTATTCACGGAGCAGACTTGGTCGTCCGATTTCGTTTTTTGCCCCGCGCCCTACCTTTTGCCAGCCGTCGGGACGCCCGATTGTCAATCATTCCTCACGCACTATACATATTCTATATGCCCCGCATCACCCCTGTCCTCCTCGCGCTCCTTGTGCTGGCTTCGTGCAGCACGACGCGCTATGTGGGCGAAGGCGAATACTTGCTTGACCGCGTACGCGTGGAAGCAGATTACTCGCCCATCCCCACCTCCGAACTGAAGTCCTACCTCCACCAGCATCCCAATCAGAAGATCTTCGGCCTACTCAAATGGCCGCTCTACGTCTATGACTGGTCCAGCGACCGTGGCCGTTGGTCAGACCGACTGCTGCGCCGCATGGGCGAGGCTCCTGTGATCATGGATACGTCACCATCGCCCTCTCGCGCGACGAGCTCCGGCGCTACATGGTGAACAAGGGGTTCGTGCAGGCCGCGGTGGACTCATGCGATCGACACCTTGCGCAGCCAACGCGCTACGGTCCGTTACCGCATTCGCTCCGGCGCACCGTATCTGATTGCCAGTTATCGCCTCGAACCGGGTGACGATCGGATGGACTCTTTGCTACGCACCGAGCCGACGCCCATCCGAGTCGGACAACGATTCGACCGCGATGAGCTGGAACAGGAGCGCCAACGCATCACGTCGCTCATGCGTCGGAACGGATATTTTGCCTTTCACCGCGATTATATCTACTTTTCGGCCGACAGCTCCATCCCGGAGCGCGTCGATTTGGTCATGCGCATCCGGCCCGTCCGCATCGCCACGGACTCCTTACCGATCGAGCACCCGCACCGACTCTATCGCATCGACTCGGTGCGTATCCTGGTGGACAGCAGGACACACCTTACAGATTCATCGACCCTATTCCGCACGGCGACTGACACGGTGCGCATTCGTGACGTGGAGATCCGTTACGCTGCGGGCCAGCATCTGCTTCGCCCGGGCGTGCTCTATCGGCGCTGCTTCCCGCTGCCGGGCCATCTGTTTAATGAACGCGACGCCGAGCGGACTTACCTTCGCTGGCCGGATTGGGAGCCCTGCGGCATGTGAGCCTGCGATACGAGGAAACCACGGATAACCCCTCGGACACCGTAAGGCTCCAAACGACCATCATTACCGCAGCCGCCTCGCCGCAGGGTTTCGGATTGGAACTTGAAGGCACCAACTCCGGCGGTGATCTGGGCTTCGCCTCGGCCGTTAGTTACCGTCATCGCAACCCGCTGAGGGGCTCGGAACTTTTTGTCGACACGAGTCCGCGGTGCGTACGAGGCTCTTTCCGGCGGCGATCGCAGGAGTGGTTGAGGGCAATTACTGGAATTCGAAACGGAAGCCTCTATCCATTTCCCGACATTCCTCCTCCCCTTCGCCAGTTACGCCTTCCGGCGGCGCATGCGGGCCACCACCGAGTTCAAAAATCAGCTATGATCAGCAGCGCCGACCCGAATATCGACGTGCCATCATATCCGGCGGCTGGAATTATAACTGGCAAACGGGCGCGTCCAACCACCCTGCGCGCCACACACCTTTAAGCTCATCGATGTCGACTACATATACATGCTGCACGTCGACACGGCTTTCGAAGTCGATTACCTGAGCTGACGGCTAAATACAACTACTCCGACATGTTCATTGTAAGCAGTGGCTATACCTACTCGCTCAACAGTTACGACCCGATGCGTCGGAACCGCAGCGCGCATTCCCTTCATGCGGCGATCGAGCTGGCCGGCAATGCGCTCTATGGCCTCTCGCATTTGTTAGGCGCATCCCGCAGCGCGGACGGTAGTTATAAGCTCTTCGGAACGACTTATTCGCAGTTCGTGAAGGCCGACATCGACTATGCCCGCAGTGTCGTTCTCGATGCACGAAACAGCGTCGCTTTTTCACATCGAGAGGGCTGGGCGTTCCCTACGGAAACTCCACGGAAATACCCTTCGTGCGCCGATACCATGCCGGCGGCGCAAACAATAATCGTGGGTGGTCCGTCCGCACGTCTTGGCCCGGGCAGTATGGCGGACGAGGAGTCCACGTCGTTCATCAACCGTGGGCGACATCCGACTCTGATGCGAACATCGAATACCGCACACGCCTCTTCTGGAAGTTCGAGCTCGCCGCCCTACATAGATGCTGGAAATATTTGGACCATCCGTCGTTACGGCTATCAGCCCGACGGCGATTTTTCGCCTTTCACGCTTCTACCGTGAGATCGCCCTCTCGTACGGACTCGGTCTCCGACTCGATTTCGACTACTTCCTCATCCGCTTCGACACCGGACTCCAAGGCCTACGACCCTGGACAACGCGGTGCGCGTCGCTGGGCCATCTCCCGCCCCAATCTGACCAACAATTTCGCCTGGCATTTCGCTATCGGTTATCCGTTCTGACCGAAAAATCGGAAAACGAAATCCGAACCGTTCCGCATGCACGGACTAAAAATCGGGAAACGAAATCTGAAACCATACTGCGGACGCGATTATTATTCCTTTTTGAAATATCTCTTGTGCACCCGGTAGGAGCGTATTGCATACGCCCCAGAATATACCCGACCGTCTGCATAGATAGTATTCTTTATCAGTAGAAATTGGTCATAATCTCCGATAGGGGCGCATTGCATACGCCCCTATATGTATCCCGCTGTCCGCATGGGTAGTATTTCTTATTGGTAGAGGTTAATCATAACCAAGTAGGGACGCAAAAGCATACGCCCCCGCATATACCCTGCCGTCTGCATGAGTAGTATTCTTTATCGGTAGAAGTCATTCATAACCCGATAGGGGCGCAAAAGCATACGCCCCCTGCATGTACCCTATATGTAAATGGGTAGACCCAAAGGAATGAGCAGACCTATACATCCGTCCAATCAGGATTCAATCTATTCCTATCTGTATTTATCTGCATGCTACAGATGTATTGTAGGGCATATGCTTTTTGCGCCCCAATCCTGTACATGATAGATCTTCCAAAATGAAAATGATACATACACAGGCAGCGTGATTCACCTTTTTGTTTTTCAATTTTTGATTACACATATCGTAGGTGTATGCACACGGTATACGCATGCTATACCTTTACGTCGTTTAACCTATAAAACAAATCTCGATTCCATACTCCGCACGCTGAATGACTCAAAAACAAGTTCTGTTTTCACACTCTGCATGCTGCGGAGTAGGAAAACAAAGTTTGTTTTCTGCATTCCGCAGTGTGCAGACCCCAAAAACAAAGTTTGTTTTGGCATTCTGCAGTGCAGAACCCAAAAACAGATCTTGTTTTCGTACTCCGCAGCGTACAAAAACACAAAAACAGACTTTGTTTTTCCTACTCTGCAGCGTGCAGAGTTGCCATTCAGAGTTTGTTTTTATACCCCGCAAACGGCTCGGCAGCAACTCAATAAGCCGCTTTACAGCCATTCTGCATACGGGCCTATCTCTACGCAGACCGTTTTTCCATCCTGAAGAAAAAAAGCGCCCCCCACGTATCACGCAGGGGGAGCTCTATCTTGACGGTTATCAAGTGATGTGAAAATTTTCAGGTCTTAAACTATGGACACTTCTCAGGAGAAATGGTTCCGCATCTCTCCTATGGGCGAACAACATATGTATTCTTTTTAGAACTGCAACCCTGCAGTCGGCATAATCGATAAAATAAAAACGGCCGGACAGGTGCAGCGGCTGCGTAGCTGCATCTGTCCGGCCGGATAGGCTGTCCGTCAGACGGCCCAGGTGGTCGTGCGATCTATTTTATCTCATAGTCCATGCCGGTCACTTGGAACTCCGTCCGCCGATTCAGTTGGTCGGCCACTTCTGCTGCTCCTGCGGCAGACTGTTGACGAACTCCCTCACTGGAGCACAGTACCCCGGGCAAGAAGGGATACTTCCGCCAGTTTTGCACGTGATGGTCTTCGGAACCATTTTTGCCGTACCCTTTGGCCGTCAGGCGTGCCGCGTCGATGCTCGCAGCGATGAGGTAATCCACGACCGACTGTGCGCGGCGTTGCGCCAGACCCTCGTTGTAGGCATCCGATCCCTTCCGATCGGTGTGCGCACCCAGCTCGATCCGCGCAGAGGGGTTGTCACGAAGCAGTTTGATCAACCGATCCAAGGCTTCCTTTGACTCGGGGCGGAGCGTTGCACGATCGAAATCGTAGAAGATGTTCTCAACAACGACCGGTTTGTCGGTGGGCGAGAGGAAGAAGTCCACGTAGTACGTCTCATTCTTCTCCTCCGCCTCGGTCTTCAGCTCGAAATTTTGGTTGAGGTAGTTGGGCGCTTCGGCCATCATCACGTAGTCCATCCCCCGGGCAAGCTCGACGCTGTACGACCCGTCTTTCTTAACCGGTATCTTGCGGTTCATGCCGTCGCGGCCTACAATTCGGACGATGGCTTTTATCGATGGGCACCTCGTCGACATCGGAAACGTAACCATCAATCTTCATCGCGAACGTGGGATACTCGAACGAATAGATGTGATCCCACCCCGCGCATCGCCGCGATTAGAAGAGAAAAGTCCGCACTCGCGTTGTCCCTCGAACGTGATACCGAAATCGTCGAACGACGAGTTGATGGGCGCGCCGAGGTTCTCCACGTGCCATTGCCCAGCGCTGTCCCTGTTTGGCGCGGAACAGGTCGAGCCCGCCCATCCCGGGATGCCCGTCGGAGGCGAAGTAGATCGTCACCGAGTCGCGGACGTAGGGAAACAGCTCATCGCCCGCCGTATTGATCACGGGGCCGAGGTTCTCCATGCTGCCAAAGTCCGAACCGCCTACGATTCGCGATCGGAAGAGGTCCTTGCCACCGTATCCGCCAACGGATTCGGCCACGAAATAGAGGTACTTCCCGTCGGGCGAAACCGCTGGGTGGGCCAGCAGCGTGATCGAGTCCTTCAACACGTTCGCACGCTGGCCCTTGCTCCATGCAGCCCCGCTGCGCAAGGATTGGTAGATCTCAGCCGTGCGCGGCTCGGTAGCGTCGACGGCGCAGAAGGTGTAGTACATCATGTTGCCATCTCGGGTGAACGAGGGCGTACCCTGATCATACTCGCTGGCCACTGGGTCCTCCACCTCCTTCGGCTTTGTCCAGAGGCTCCTGCTCATTCTTCTTGGCGAAGAAGAGCGCATTGTTTTTCAGCCCCGTGATAGCATTGACGGAATCTTATGGACAATCCCCCGGGTGAGCTGAAGTAAACTTGATCGTATTTGTCACCATAATACATGGGGCAGCACTCGCTGCGCCGAGAATTGAAGACCTCCATGCGGGAGACCTGGTAAAGCGTCGGCCGATCGCGCCATCTGACGGCCGAATCACAGCCCGCCAAAGCCAGTACGGCACGCTGATCCGTGGGCGCCTCAGCCAACATATTCGCGGTAATACCGGGCAGCCTCGTCGTAGCGTCCTCTTTCTGACACGCCTGACCGAGTCTGAAGCGCAAGAGACTGTCCGGATAATCGTAACGGAGGGCATTGAGGTAGGCACTGATCGCTCGGCCGTTGTTGTTTACGCGCTGGTTGCAGTATCCCATGCGGTAAGCGATGTAAGCGCGCAAGTCCTTCTGGTCGGGCTTCGACTTGGTGTAGAGCTTCCGATACATCTCCGCCGCGGCATAGTACTCTCCGAGCTGCTGTTTTTTCCCTCGGCATCCTTCAGCTTGACCGTCTTGCAAGACGTGGCGAGGCCGATCAGCAGGCAGCAGACCAGGGAAAAGCGCCGCATGTTTTCTAATTGCGTACAGGGTTTTCATTGCTAATTGAACGAAGCAAGTTTGGGGGTTATTGCTGCACAGTCCGTGTGTCGATCCAGGACGACGGACTATAACAACAGCGAGCTATCGCCGTAGCTCAAGAATCGGAGTCATGCGCCAAGGCGTAGTCGTAGATCGTGCGCCAATCCCCACCCTACGAAGGCCGAGACAAGCAGCAGCAGGGTGCTCTGTGGCTGGTGGAAGTTGGTGACCATACCGCGTACGATCTTAAACTGGTACCCCGGCGCAATGATGATCTGTGTGGCGGTCCCACAGACGGTCCATCCCGCGGCGATCGAGGTAGCAAAGGATGGCCCGGAGCGCCTCCTCCGCCGTCAGCGTGGGTGCATCGGCGTCGTACGGCACCCATTGGCTCACGGTGAACGCTTCGTCGGCCGACTCGTCCGCCCCACCCCGCGCCAACGCACAACCGATATAATAGAGACTCGAGCGTACGTACCGACGTCGTACCCACGGCGATCACATGCTCCGGCTTAGCCAGCAGTCGGTCCACTGTCCGACGCGTGACCGCAAAAGTGCTCCGTGTGCATCGCATGACCGCCGATCGTGTCGCTCTTGACGGGGCGGAAGGTGCCCGCGCCTACGTGTAGCGTCACTTCTTCGCGCTCGATCCCTCGGGCGTCCAGCCCGGCCAACACCGCAGGCGTGAAGTGCGAGCCCGGCCGTAGGCGCCGCCACGGAACCCTTGACCTTCGAATAGACGGTCTGATACGTCTGCAGATCTTGCGCTCTGTCTCACGGTGCAGATAGGGCGGAATGGGCAGCACGCCGACAGCCTCGAGCACGTCGGAGAAGGTGCAGCGGGGATTGTCCCAGTGGAAATCGACGAGATCGCCCGCCTCGCCCGCTACGGAGACGCGTTCGGCCGAGAGCGTGACTGGTTCACCGCCGACGGTGACCGTGGTGTGCAGCTGGCCCGACTTCCATCGCTTGCTATTGCCCACGAGGCAATGCCAGGTGCAATGGGCCGTCTGTGCAAAACGACTGCTCATAGTCGCTCGGCACGGCTGGCTCGAGGCAGAAGATTTTCGATCCTGGCGCCGGTGTCCTTACGGAACAGTAGGCGGGCCCGAATGACCCGGGTGTTGTTGAAGACAAGCAGTGCACCGTCCGGCAGGCAGTCGGGCAAGTGGCGGAAGAGCGTCTCGCGGATCTGCCCACCGCGATAGATGAGCAGTTTGAGGCGTCGCGATCGGCCAGGGGTACTTCGCAATCCGATCGTCGGGGAGTGCGTACGCGTAATCGCTGATGTGTATCTGTTGGGGGTATGCATAACGGCGGACAAATGTAGGGCGTACAGCTTCAGATTCACCGCCTACTTTTTGCCGGCCATCACACACACTCCCATTAATGTACACACACGATGAAGACTAAAAACACGTAACGTTTGCACGCGACTCCTGACCGTCGCTACTGGACTGATCCTCCTGGCTACCGCTTCCGTAGCGCAAGACTTGAACAACGACGCTCGCATCCGCGCTCGCATGGAGCGGGCCATGCGACGCGATTCCGTCGCCCAATCGGCCGAGCCGACCCACACCTCGCAGCCCACCGTCCGCCAGCGTACCACCACGCCCGACACCCTCCGCGCGGAGCCCGGCGACCCTGAACGCCCGCCCTACTGGAGCGGATGGAGCGCCGTGCCCGACGTGACACGACCCTGGAACACCCCGCAGCCACCGACCCCAGCGCGCCCATCATCCTCCCCACGGAACCGCTCACCATGTCCGACCGCGCGCTCTCACTGGTCGCGCTACTGGAGGAGCGCCACGGGCCGCATACCGAGCTACTTCACCTTCAATGACACCATCATCGTCAACCCGCTCTTCATGCCCGTGCTCTTCAAAAAGAAGAACTCGACAATGCGCGGCGCATCGTCTCTACCGCCCCATGGACCTCAACGATCGACCGTGGGAGCGCCCCTCTACCGCCCCATCCACCCCTTTTGAACGGGCCGAAAACCGCATCATCATCCAGGACTACGCCTATCGCTACGTGCGCCATTACCACCCGAACTACTTCCGCCACAGCGCCGACGACCTGCCCGTGGAGCGCACGCTGCGAATGCGCATGAGCGGCAATGTGCAGGTGCCCGTCTACCACGTCGAGCGCTCGGCCAACGACTACGACGCGCCCCCGAAGTTCATCCCCTGACCGCCGCTACTGGACCTCGTCGCTCGAAAGCTCCCTCCGCTTCTCACAGAACTACGTCTCGCCCAACTGGTACAAAGAGGGCAACAGCAACCCTGAACATCCTCTCCAAAAAAACCTCTTCCAGTACAACTACGCCCGCGACCGCATCCAGCTCAAGAACTTCCTCCAGGTCGACCTCAGCGTCTACACCGCCTCCGACGACACGCTCCGCAACTACAAGTTCGGCGACAACCTCTTCCGCCTCTACACCAACTTCGGCTACCGCGCCTTCAGCCGCTGGTTCTACACCATCGACGGCGAACTCAAGACGCCACTCGTGGCCAACTATAAGAAGAACACCAACGTCCGCCAGGTGGCCCTCCTCTCGCCCTACGTCGTCAACGTGGGCCTCGGTATGAAGTACGACCTGGAGAAGAAATTCCGCACCCGCGGCGCTCGCTCAAGCTGGCCGTCAACGTTGCGCCCATCTCCTACACCCACATGTACAGCCTCGACGCCGCCGTCGACCGCAGCCCCCACGGCTTCCCAAAGACGCCTCCCGAGGCTACGAACGCGTGCTGCATAAGATCGGCTCCACGGTCCGTATGGACATGGTACTCAAGCCCAACCGCAACGTCACGTGGAAATCACGCCCCTACTACAACACCACCTACCGGAACATCCTGGCTGAGTTCGAAAAACTCGCTCGACACGGCCTTCAGCCGCTTCTTCTCGACCATGATCAACGTCTACCTCCGCTTCGACGACAGCGTCACGAAGACGCCCGGCTACGATTCCCTACGTCCAAACGAACCAGATCCTCAGCTTCGGCTTCAGCTACAAGTGGGATTAGCCTAAGCGACAGACCCGCGGGCGTCCGTCGCCCGTCATCCGGCCCTATTATATAAGGTATAAGCAAAGGGAGCTCATCCGTGGGCTCCCTTTCTTGTTTCGTCCGCTTGCATGCTATCCATGTGTCATCAAACTTTCATCACGCGTCATACTTTTTTACCTCTCACGCCACACTTTTACCTCGCGCGCCACACTTTTACCCTCTCACGCCACACTTTTTACCTCACGCCACACTTTCTACCTCTCGCGCCACACTTTTTACCTCTCACGCCACACTTTCTACCTCTCGCACCACACTTTTTACCTCTCACGCCACACTTTTTACCTCTCACGCCACACTTTTTACCTCTCACGCCATACTTTTTACCTCTCACGCCATACTTTCCGCCCTCACACGCCACACTTTCTACCTCTCGCGCCATACTTTCTACCTCGCACGCCACACTTTCTACCTCTCGCGCCACACCCTCCCACCCTCGCACGCCACACTTTCTACCTCTCGCGCCACACTTTCTACCTCCTCGCACCACACTTTCTACCTCTCGCACCACACTTCTACCTCTCGCACCACACTTTCTACCTCTCGCACCATACTTTTTTACCTCGCACGACGGGCCACTCATGCACTTCAACGCATCAATGCACCTCCCGCCTCCACGTAAATCAGACGAGCCTACTCCTGTCCAAGCCGCCCCTCACGCCGGAAAAACGTCGCCGACGACGAATAATCGCCCATCCCCCGCCGCCCCGCACTCCTCCCCCGCTGCATCCATCCGCGCTTCAGCAAATTCAAAACAGCTTCCATTTCTTTAACCACGCCTCGCGGGCACTCACTCGCTAAAGGGTCTACTTTTGCGCCCCAGAATAGAAAAAGGACAGTATAAGTATCAATCAAACGTCTATGAATCAAACAGTAGATATCCGGGAATTGAATGAGCGAATCGAGCGCCACAGCACGTTCGTGACAACGCTCACCATGGGAATGAATCAAGTGATCGTCGGGCAGAAACACCTCATCGAGTCGCTGCTTATCGGCTTGCTTTCCGACGGGCACATCCTCCTCGAGGGCGTCCCCGGGCTGGCCAAAACGCTGGCCATTAAGACGCTCGCCCTCACTGATCGACGCCAAATACAGCCGCATCCAGTTTACCCCGACTTGCTCCCGGCCGACGTGATCGGGACTATGGTTTACAGCCAGAAGAACGAGGAATTTCAAGTGCGCCAAGGCCCCATCTTCGCCAACTTCGTGCTGGCTGACGAGATCAACCGTGCCCCGGCCAAAGGTGCAGAGCGCACTCTTAGAAGCCATGCAGGAGCGGCAGGTGACCATCGGCGAAACGACCCTACAAGCTCCCCGCCCCCTTCCTCGTCATGGCCACGCAGAACCCCATCGAGCAAGAAGGCACCTACCCGCCGCCCGAGGCGCAGGTGGACCGATTCATGCTCAAGGTCATCATCAACTACCCGAAGAAGGAGGAAGAGAAACAGGTGATCCGGCAGAACATAACCGGCCACGCGCCTGAGATCCGCCCCGTGATGGACACGAAGCAGATCATGGCTGCCCGCGACATTGTGCGCGAGGTTCTACATCGACGAGAAGATCGAACGCTACATCGTGGACATCGTCTCGCCACCCGCTTCCCTGCAGGAGTACGGCCCTGGCCGACCTCCAGTCCATGATCGCCTTCGCCGCCTCACCCCGCGCCTCGATCAACCTCGCACTGGCCTCCCGCGCCTACGCCTTCATCAAGCAGCGTGGCTACGTGATCCCCGAAGACGTGCGCGCCGTCTGCCACGACGTCATGCGTCACCGCATCGGGCTCAGCTACGAGGCCGAAGCCAACAACCTCACCTCCGAGGCCATCGTGAGCGAGATCCTCAACAAAGTCGAGGTGCCCCTAACCCCCGCCGCACATTGTCCACAGCAGAGAGAAGGTGGTCAGCGAGCTACTTCTAACTCCCTCTGCCTACCTCTAACTACTTTGACTACGTATATAATAAGGATGGAGACGAGCGAACTCTTAAAGAAGGTCCGGCAGATCGAAATCAAGACGCGCGGACCTCGAACAACATCTTCGCCGGGCAATACCACTCAGCCTTCATAGGGCGCGGTATGGCCTTCAGCGAAGTCCGCGAATACCAGTTCGGCGACGACACGCGTGACATCGATTGAAAGTCACCGCGCGCTACGTCCGGCCCTACGTCAAGGTCTTCGAGGAAGAGCGCGAGCTGACCGTCATGCTGCTCATCGACGTATCGGGCAGCAAGGACTTCGGCACCGTGTCGCAGATGAAGCGCGACGTGACGACGGAGATCGCCGCCACGCTGGCCTTCTCCGCCATACAGAACAACGACAAGATCGGCGTCATCTTCTTCTCCGATAAGATCGAGAAGTTCATCCCCCAGAAGGGCCGCCGACACATCTTATATATCATCCGCGAGCTGATCGACTTCCGCCCCGACGACCGTCAGACGGACATCAACCAGCGCTGAAGTACCTCACCAACGCCATCAAGAAGCGTTGCACGGCCTTCCTGCTCTCCGACTTCATCGATCACGGCAACTACCACGACGCGCTGACCATCGCCAACCGCAAGCACGACATCGTAGCCATCCAAGTCTACGACCGCCGCGAGACAGAGCTGCCCGCCGTAGGCCTGATGAAGGTGCGCGATGCCGAGACCGGCCAAGAACGATGGATCGACAGCTCCTCCAAACGAGTGCGCGAAGCCCTACCGAACGTGGTGGGACAAACGGCAGGCGGAGATGAACGCCGCTTCCAAAAAGAGCCGCATCGACGCCGTCTCCATCCGTACGGAGGACGACTAGCGTGAAGGCGCTGCTGGCTCTTCGATAAACGAAACTGACTTTTCCTGACAATGAAATTGAAAGTGATAAGCGTCCGTATGCTTTCTCCTCGTCGTGCCTCCTCGCGGGTTCACCGCTGGAGCGCAGCAGACACTGATCGACGTGAAGGTCGACACGGCCGACATCCTCGTCGGCGAACAGACGACGCTGCACGTGACCGTCACGACCGACCCCAACCGGCGGATCATCATCCCCCTGCCCAGCGACACGCTGATGACGGGCGTGGAGGTGATCTCCGTCTCCGACGCCGATTCGACGGTGGCCGACGGTCGCTTGGTCATTCGCCGCGACATCCTCGTCACCTCCTTCGATTCGTCGCTCTACCCTGCTCCCGCCCTTCATCGCCATCGACGGCGCCGACACGATCGCGTCGAACCAGGTGGCGCTGAAAGTCTCCACCGTGCCCGTCGATGTGGACAACCCGGAGAAGTTCTACGACATCAAGGACGTCTGAAGCCGCCCCTTCGTCTTGGCCGACTATTATCCGTGGATCTTCGGCGTTCTGACCGCGCTGTTCCTCATCTGCGTGATCGGCTACTTAGTGCAGCGCTACCGCCGCCACCGGTCGGAAGTGCCCGTCAAGCCAGCCGAGCCAGAACTCCCGCTCTACGAGACGGCCATCCGAGAGCTGGACTCTATCAAGGATCAAAAGCTCTGGCAGCAAGGGCCTCGAACAAGGGAATACTATACGCAGGTGACCGACACGCCCGCCGCTACATCTCTCGCCGCTATGGCGTGAATGCGATGGAGAAGACCTCCGAGGAGATCCTCGCCATCATCGAGCGCGAGACCGACGAACGCACCGTCTACGACACGCTGCGGCAGGTGCTCCGGCTGTCGGACTATGTGAAGTTCGCCAGCTGCACCCCCGCCCGACGAGAACGACGAGAGCATGCGCAACGCCTACCTCTTCGTCAACCAAACGAAACGCACCGAGAGCGCCGCAGCCCGATGGGACAGCCCCGGAAACCGTAACTAAGGAGGATAAGAAAATGACGTTTGCCAATCCCGCCTATTTGTTTTTGTTGCTCCTACTCGTGCCGCTGATTGCTGCGTATGTGTGGAAAACTGCGCCGCAGCCAGGCGAGTATGGAGATGTCGTCGTCCGAGGCGTTCGGACGTGAAGGGCATAACGACCGCCAAGGTGCACCTGCGCCATCTGCCCTTCGTGCTGCGCATGGTGGCCATCGCGCTCGTTATCGTCGTTCTGGCCCGCCCGCAGTCGACGGACAGCTGGCAGAACTCCTCGACCGAAGGCATCGACATTATGATGGCCATGGACATCTCGGGCAGTATGCTCGCCCGTGACCTGCGCCCCGACCGGACTGACGGCGGCCAAGAACGTAGCCGCCAGCTTTCATCAACGGTCGGCCGAACGACAACATCGGCCTCGTGGTCTTCTCCGGCGAGAGCTTCACCCAGTGCCCCCTCACGACCGACCACGCCGTGCTGCTGAACCTCTTCAAAGACATCCAAAGCGGCATGATCGAGGACGGTACCGCCATCGGCGTCGGACTGGCCAACGCCAGAGTCGCATCAAGGACAGCCAAGCCAAGTCGAAGGTGATCATCCCTACTGACCGACGAGCTCGAACAACCGCGGCGAGATCGCCCCGGTGACGGCGGCCGAGATCGCTCGCACGTTCGGCATCCGCGTCTATACGATCGGCGTGGGCACTCAGGCGAGGCGCCCTACCCCTTCCGACTGCCCGGCGGTACGATCCAAATGCAGATGGTGCCCGTCGACATCGACGAGCCGACCCTGCAACAGATCGCCTCCATCACCGGCGGCCAATACTTCCGCGCCACGAACAACTCGAGCCTCAAGTCCATCTACGCCGAGATCGACAAGATGGAGAAGACCAAGATCAGCGTCCGCGAGTTCAGCAAGAAGCAAGAGGAATACACGCGCATCGCCCCCTCGTCGTGCTCGGATTGCTGCTCATCGAGTGGCTCCTGCGCATCACTATCCTCAAGAGAATCCCTGTAATCCCCTCCCCATGTTTCGTTTTTGCACACCCCATATACCTTCTACCTGCTGGCCGTGCTCCCGGTGATGATCGGGGCTACGTCTACACCCCTCATCGACCGTCGGCGGGCCGTGCGTCGCTTCGGCGATCCGAAGCTCGTGGCCGAGCTCATGCCGGAAGTGTCGCGTAAGCGCGAGCACCTGAAGTTCTGGCTCTTCTTGCCGCCGTGGCCGTGATGATCTTCGTGATCGCCGGGCCACAGTTCGGCTCCAAACTGGAGACGGTGAAGAAGCGCGGCGTGGAGATCATGGTCTGCCCTCGACGTCTCCCAACTCGATGATGGCCGAGGACATCCAGCCCAACCGCCTCGAGAAGGCTAAGCAGATGCTCTCCCGCATGACCGAGAGCTTCACCAACGACAAGGTGGGGCTGATCGTCTTCGCCGGCGACGCCTTCACGCAGCTACCCATCACGTCGGACTATATCTCCGCCAAGATGTTCCTCTCTCCATCAGCCCCTCGATGGTCTCCACGCAAGGCACGGCCATCGGCGCAGCCATCAACTTAGCCCTGCGCTCCTTCACGCCGAACGACCAGGCGGGTAAGACCATCCTCCTGATCACCGACGGCGAGAACCATGAGGACGACGCCGTGAAGGCCGCCAAAGCCGCTGCCGATCGAGGCATCAGCGTCAACATCGTCGGCATCGGGCAGCCCGAAGGCGCACCCATCCCCGTCGGTGGAAGCAGCAATTACATGAAGGACAACGACGGCAACGTGGTCATCACCCGACTCAACGAACAGATGTGTCAGGGAGATAGCCGCCGCTGGCAAAGGCATCTATGTCCGCGCCGACAACACCAACCCTCGGCCCTGCACACGCTGCAAAAAGAGATCGACAAGATGCAGAAGGCCGAGCAAGAAAGCCAGGTCTATTCCGAATACGACGAGCAGTTCCAGAGCCTCGCGTGGATCGTGCTCCTGCTGCTCATCGCGGAGTATATCATCATGGATCGCCGGAATCGGATCTTCCGTCGGGTCAAGCTGTTTTCGAGATAGCGGTGAAAGGCATCCGGCCCATCCTCCATATCCATCGGACGCGAGTACGTCCCACCCCGTCGGCGTCGGCAGAATGTCTCGCCGGGGCTACCACAGGCCATGATGACGTCGGCAGAATGTCTGCCGGGCTACCACAGGCCATGATGACGCTGGCAGAATGTCTGCCGGGGCTACCATGGGGCAAGATGACGCTGGCAGAATGTCTGCCGGGGCTATCATGGGTAGGATGACGCTGGCAGAATGTCTGCCGGGGCTACCATGGGGCAGGATGGCGCTGGCGACACTGTCGCCGAGGCTACCACAGGCCAAGATGACGCTGGCGACACCGTCGCCGGGGGCTACCACAGGGCATGAGTGACGCTGGCGACACCGTCGCCGGGGCTGACCACAGGCATGAGGACGCTGGCGACACCGTCGCCGGGGCCACCACAGGCCAAGATGACGCTGGCGACACCGTCGCCGGGGCTACCACAGGGCATGGTGACGCTGGCGACACCGTCGCCGAGGCTACCACAGGGCAAGATGACGCTGGCGACACTGTCGCCGGGGCTACCACAGGGCATGGCAGGACGCTGGCGACACCGTCGCCGAGGCTACCACAGGCCAAGATGACGCTGGCGACACTGTCGCCGGGGCTACCACAGGGCGCGAGGACGTTGGCGAACCATTTGTCGGTTCAACAAACCGACGCATAGATTGTTGGATCACCCAGAAAAGATGAATATGAAAAAGAAGCACGCTATACATCATCAGCATAGGCCTGCTGCTGGCCGCCGGAAGCGCATCGGCGCAGAAGGCCGAGCGGTCGAATATCCGCCAGGGCAACCGGCTTTATCGCAACGAGAAATATACCGAGTCCGAGATCGCCTATCGGAAGGGCTGACGGTCAATCCGCGCTCCGTGGAGGCGGCCCACAACCCTCGGCAATGCGCTGTACAAACAGAAGAAATACCCCGAAGCGGCCGAACAATACATGCAGATCGTGGGTCGGCGCGAGCAGTGCTGGCCGACAACCCGGCCAACGGGCGACGCTTAGCGGAGGTCTATCACAACCTCGGTAACATCCAAATGCAAGGGAAGGATTACGCCAAGAGCGTGGAGGCCTGACAAGCAGTCGCTGCGCCTGAACCCGAAGGACGACGAGACGCGTTACAACTTAGCGCTGGCCCAGAAACCGCTCAAGAATCAGCAGCAACAACAGAATCAACAGCAGAACCAGCAGCAGCAACAGCAGCAACAACAAGAACAGCAGCAACAGCAGCAAAGGAAGACAGCGCGAGAACAAGACGCAGCAAGAGAAACAGCAGAACGAACAGATGAGCCAGGACAACGCGCAGCAGATACTGACGCCTTCCCTGCAAGACGAACGCGACACGCAGGAGAAGGTGAAGAAGGCGCAGCGGCAACAACAGGAACGACGTAAAACAGATAAGCAATGGTAAACGCAACGAAGCAACTGATTCTATTCCTCGCCTCCCTCGGCTCACGGCCGGGCAGCGCACCTCGTGAAGGCTAACGGGGTGACCTTCCGAGCCCGGCACCCAGCGCGCCGCCGTCATGGGGCAGCACCCAACTCACCCACACGGTCAACACCGAGGGGGCCAGCTCGCTCCGCACGCCGGATCTCTCGGACTTCGAGGTGCTGATGGGCCCCAGCTCGTCCGTCAGCCGCAGCATGCAGATCGTCAACGGGCAGATGTCAAGCTCCTACTCCCAGACCTTCACCCTATGTGCTGATGCCGAAGAAGGAGGGCACCTTCAACATCGGGCCGGGCAGCATCAAGATCAAGAACGCCAACTATAGCTCCAACTCGCTCGTCATTAAAGGTGCTTCCACCCGACAAGGCGGGCAGTGCCGGTGGTGGACGGGCAGCGGAGCCGCCGCAGGAGCCGCTGGCAGGCGCCTCGCAAGGCTCGACGAGCGTCGGAGCGAACGAGCTCTCGTACGTATGAACGTAGCCAACCGCAGCGTCTACGAGCAGGAGGGCATCCTCGTCACCTTCAAGATCTACTCCTCTATGACGTCGACCTCGACGACATCGTTCCTCGGAGTTCGAGGGCTTCTCGCTCCAAGACATCGAGCTCAACCCCAGTGGACCCTCGAAAACTACAACGGCCGTAACTATCGCACCGCCGTCTTCAAGCAAAACCATCCTCTACCCCCAGCGTTCGGGCAAGATCACCATTGCCTGGGCCGCTTCGATGCCATTGCGCACGTCCGCGTCAAGCAACGCTCGGGAAGCATCTTCGACGAGCTTAGCGGGCGGCGGTTATCAGGACATCCGCAGGGTGCTCACCACCTCGCCCGTCACCATCGACGTCAAGCCGCTACCCTCCGGCGCGAATCGTTCAATGGCGCCGTGGGTGCGCTACGATGAAGGCCACCATCAACTCCCAACCAAGCCAAAGACGAACGAGGCTCGTGACCGTGACCGTCACACTCACCGGCAACGGCAACATCAAGCTGGCCAAGAACCCCACCGTGACCTTCCCCAACGACTGAAGTCTATGACCCGAAGCGTGGAGACGAACATTCGCACCACCGCCTCGGGCTCAGCGGCACGAAGACGATCGAATACATCGCCATTCCACGCTACGCCGGCGACTTCGAGATCCCCGCCATCCGCTTCTCCTACTTCGACCCCCGTAGCGGATCGTAAGAAGACGCTCACCCGGAGCCCTCGCTGCACGTCGAAAAGGGCCCCGAAGCGCTGCCTCGCCCGCCGTCTCCAAAGCCTATGGGTCGCAGGAGAACGTCAAGTATCTCAGCAAGGACATCCGCTAGCATCAAAACCACAAGCCCGCACTTCGTCAACCTCGGGGCGACATCTTCTTCGGGTCATTCACTTACGTCCTTGCCTCGCGATGCTGATCGCCCCTGCTCTTCGCCGTCGTCTTCGTCATCTACCGCAAGCAGATGAAGTGAGAATGCCGACCTGGCCTTGTCCGCACCCAAAACGCGCCAACAAGGTGGCGTTGCGTCGCCTCAAGACGGCAGAGAGAAGCTGATGAAAGAGGGTCGCAAGGAGGACTTCACGACGAGATCTTCCCGCACGCTTTGGGGTTATCTCAGCGATAAGCTCAACATCCCGCAGGCAGGCCGACCTGAGCGCGTGAGAACGTCGGCAACGAGCTGGCGCCACCTTCGGCGCGGACGAGACACTGGCCAAAGACCCTGATGCAGATACTCGACACCTGCGAGTTCGCCCGGTACGCCCCCTCGCAAGCCTCCGACACCGACAATCTCTGTCGACAGACCGCTGCGCCACGGACGAATGGAAAACCTCACCAAACATTGAACTGACATGACGCCCATCAAGCAAATCACCCTCACCCTTTTTGGCGTTCCTCTTCGCCGCCGTCGTCTGCACGCGCCGACCGCGACGCTGAACCTGCAGCGCCGAGGCCTACGCCGATTTATGCAACTACCCGCTGCCGCTGGAGCAATACGAAGCCCTGATCAAGAACTACGAGGGCGACGCTGCCGCGCGGGTCTACTACAACCCTCGGCAACGCTTTTCGCATTAAGCTCGACGCATCGCCCCGCCATCCTCAACTATCGAGCGCGCCCTGGTCTTGAACCCCGGCGACGGCGACACGTTTCAACCCTCGAGATGGCCCGCCAACGCACGGCAGACTGCATCGAGCCCGCCGACGGCTTCTTCGGCCGGTGCCTGCGTGCGTAGCGCAACACCTGCCTGCAGCGTCGACGGTTGGGCGGCGGTCGCCTCCTGATCTGCTTCTGGGTCGCCTTCGCTGGCTGCCTCGTCCTCTTCTTCTTCTTTCAAGTGGATTGCCTACGTAAGACCGGCTTTCTACCTCGGGCTCCTTCTCCTCGTCACCGTCATGGCCAACGTCTCTTTTGCCTGGGCGAGCGGCAGGATTTGATCGTGCGCGACACGGCAATCGTCTTCCCTCCCACCGTCACCATCAAAAGCTCGCCCGATCGTGGCGGCACCGGGACCTCTTCATCCTGCACGAGGGCACCAAGGTGACGATCAAGAACACCTCGGCGAATGGTACGAGATCCGTCTTAGGACGGCAAAGAGGGCTGGATCCCTAGTAAAGACCTCGAACGTATCAACGCCCCACCGCCATGCTCGAACAAATCCCGTCTACGAACTGCGACGCCTTCCTCTGGCTCAACGGCCTGCACACGCCCTACTTAGACCGCTTCATGTGGATCTACTCTGCAACCCCTGTGTGATCCCGCTGGCTCTCTTTTATCCTCTTCGCCCGCTTTGCTACCGGCGGCCGTGGCGCGAATCCGTGCTGCTCATCCTAGCCTTAGCGCTGGCCATCACCCTCTGGTGACCAGTTCACGCCTGGGCTTCTGCAAACCCTTCTTCGCCCGTTTCGGCCCATGCGTCACCCGGACTTTTATGCATGGTGCAGACCGTCATCAGCGCACGGTGAGCGCTTACCCTCAGCGGTCGCTACGGATTCATGTCGAGCCACGCGGCCAACACGTCCGGCTTCTGCGCTGTTCACCCGTGCTCTTCCGCCACCGCGTCACACCGTCTGCCTCTTCCTCTGGGCCGCCGCCATGTCCTACACGCGCATCTACCTCCGGCGTCCACTCTCGCTCGGACATCATCTGGTGCCCTCTTCGGTCTACTCTCTTCGCGTGGCTTGTCTTCCGACTCTACGTCCGCGTCCGCCCGCGCTTTATCCCCCGACACGCCCCTCCTACCCTACTCCCGCCATCGTACGCACCATCCTCTGCAGTGCATGCTCCTCACTACGCCGCGATCACGCTTTACTGCCGCGTGGTGGATATGGTAGACACGATGAAAGCTTTTCATGACACGTAGCGAGCAGCCCTGACTCCCCTGTCGGAAAAACATTCGAGCAGCTAGCGTGCGTGATTAAAGATTAATTGGCAGTTTTGCACTCGAAAGAACTCACCTCCAAACCATTTCCTCTAGACATTCCGCTTACAGACTCTACTCACTCTAAATATTTGACAGTATGAAAACTAAAAGAATGATTCTTCTCGCTGCATGTGCCATCGCCCTTTGGCTTGACGCATGCCCAAGACAGTCGTCCCACCTCAGCAGCTAGCGGGTTACAGGCGGGTGTCAATTTCTCCACGACTGGGGTAGGCCCCAACCTCATCATCCACGGCGACGGCTGCGTAGAGACAGACCAATTCAAGATGAAGTTCATCCCCGGCTATCATGTGGGGCTCTCACGGCCGCTACAATTTCAGCTCCCGCCGTGGGCGTGCAAGCTGAAATGCGTTTCTACCTCTGGCCAAAGCTGCATGTGCGACCACCACGTTGCTCAATCGGCACCTACATCCGCACTCCAGCTGCACTATCTCAACGTGCCCGTGCTCTTCCGTTACACCATGCCGAGCAGCGGCGGCACATGCCGAGCTCGGTCCGCAGTTCGGGTATTTCCTGAAGTTGATTAACATCGTGAACAGGACATATCGGGCACCAGTCAGAGGCGGATTCTCCGACAGTGGTGAGGGTGAGGCAGCATCGTTAAGCCGTTAAGAAGGCGTGGTGGGCGTCGGCTACAAGTTGGACACTGGCGTAGGCTTCGCCTTACGTTACCAGCACGAGCGACTCTAAAGACCTCGTCTAACGTCAGCGGCTCATCCCTGACAGGAAGGCGCAGAAGCGCGGCTGTCAGCTCTCTGTCACCTACGACCTGTTCTAAGCATTGCGGACGTCCGCTGACTAGGGAGCCCGCGCCTCCATCCTCGGTTTACCGAAGCGTGCGGGCTTCCTGATTGTTATATGGAACACTAGGGCCAGACAAAAAGCCCCAATAGCTCCCTAAAACAGAAAGAAGGAAGATCCACCCGAACAGCCCCATTACAATCTGGAGCCCTTTCTCCGTTATAAGGACTCACTTAACCCCTTAATAATTCACAGTATGAAAAGAATGATTCTCCTCCTGATGTGTGCGGCCATCGGTTTAACGCAGGCACAGGCCCAGCTTTTCCTTCGGCGTAAAGGCTGGTGCAAACTTCTCGACGATCAGCAAGATCGATCTCCTCAATAGGACCCGGTGGCCAAGCGCTCTCCGGCCTGTTTGAGAGCAAGTATCTGCTGGCTATCACGTCGGCTTATCACACGCTAGCAACCTCACCCCTGCGATGGGTGTACAAGCCGAATTGCTCTACTCGATGATGGGCTATAAGATCACTTCACCCCTGGTCGCAGACGCATCGGTCAAGCACGCAGCTGCACTATCTCACCGTGCCCGTGCTCTTCCGTTACACCCTGCCCAACATCGGACCTTTCACGCCGAGCTGGGCCCGCAGGCAGGCTTCTTCCTGAAGGATAACATCACCGTCACCGGGAAGTCTTGGCGGCCGCAGCTCTGACATCACTAAAGAGCGGCTCCAAGCAGGCCGCCCCGTTCGACCTCTCGGGCGTCGTTGGCTTTGGGCTATCGGTTTGGACAACTTGGGCTCTCGATCTCCGCACGCTACATCCATGAGTTCAAGACCTCGTCTGGCGATCACTTCATTCCACGCATGCTAAGAAGCGCGGCTCCAAGTCTCTCGGCTTACGAGCTGTTCTAATCAGTGAAAGGTATCCTCAGATGGGAAAGCCCTGCCTCAATCCTCTCTTCAAGGATGGGGGCAGGGGCTTCTGATTTGACGTCGGTAGAATACGGTTACCCCTGCCTGAATTGCTCTGCGCGACGGCCCGGAAAGCATTTTTGTGGTGTAAGCATGCAGACTCTTAGGGCAGGAAAGTGCTTTGTGACGTAACAAGGCCGATTTCTGGGGCAGAAAAGTGCTTTGTGGCGTAACAATGCAGATTCCTGGGGCAGAAAAGTACTTTGCAGTGTAACAAAGCAGATTCCTGGGGCAGGAAAGTGCTTTTGCAGCGTAACAAAGCAGATTTCTGGGGTCCAAAGGCTGTTTTTGTGTGACAAGAGTGCGCGAGGCTTCTGAAAGAGGCGTCCTCCGAGCAATGGATGCCGTATCCATGCCCGGAGGACGCTTTTGTTCAACGAATTTGTTGAACGCGCTCTGTGCGCACCGCACGAACGCCTCAGAAATTGATGTTGAAGCCTCCCATGAAGCCAAATCGCTGCATCGGATAGCCATAGCAAAGGTCCTGTCCACGGGAGAGAATGTTCGTGAACTTGAGGTAGGCGCCAAACGTGTCGTTGATGTTGAAAGCGGCGGTGAAGTTGAGGTCGTGCAGGTCACGCTCATCTTGACGTTGTCGCCGTGGAAGAGGGTGACGCGGCGCGCACCGAGGGTAGTAATCCACCGTAAGGGAGAGCGGCGGATGGGTCGCACGGTGAGGTCGAGCGTTGACCTCTATGGCGGGGGAGTCCATAAGGTTTCATATTCGACATTCCTGCGCCAGAGGCCACGAGTTACCCTGCCCTTTGCTGAAAGCTGCCGCGATTGTAAACTGCCTTAACGGAGAAGTCGGCCGTACGTTGATAGCGTACTCAGGCCCGCACCGATACGCGCATCCACGTGGCGTCGGGCTGGAAGACTATCGTTGTACTTTCCGAAGTCGTAGGGCTGACCGATGTAGTCGAGGGGACGAAAAAGGCGGCGCTCTTGATCACCGCGTAACCTGCGAAGCGTCGAGGCCAGAGGCCTGGGACGATGCCCGATCGAACGCCCAACCTCGGCGTCGAGCCATGTGCGCGAGGGCCGCACTTTGAGCGTGTGATCCACGCAGCGGTTGCGGTCGGCAATAGACGCGGCGTCGTTCATGCCGATGTTACCGTCGGCACGACCCGTAAAAGCAGCGTGCGGTCGGCCAGCTTAGCCCTCGAAGCGGATGGCTGGTCCAGCGAAGAATTTGGCAGAGTCGCCCGTGACAAGCCCCAGATTGATGCCAAAGGCGGAGGTTGAATAGCTCGTCAGAAATAGCGATAGTAGGGCGTGAGAGTGATCTGGGCGTGGCTGCGATAGCCGTTGAAATCGACGGCGTCTGCGGACGGTCGCGCAGACGTAATTGAAGAGGTGAGCGATGGCGTCGAGTCCGAAGTAGCGGTCGTCGATGTTGGCCAGGAGGCCGAGGTTGAGGAGAAGCGATTCTCTTGCAGGCCGTCGATCTGCGCGGTGTGGCCATGGCGCTGCACGAAGCGGAGGTAAGAGAGTCGAGGCGATAGCTGAGATCGGTGGTGTCGTTCGATTGCAGTCCGAAGTAGGCATCGAACGTTTTGATTTACGTTGGTTACGGTCGCGGTCGGCGGGATAGATGACAGCGGGCGCCGTATGCTCCAAGGGCCAGAGGCGATAGATGGAGTCGAGCGGAAACCGTAATAGTTGAAGGTGTTGTAGCGGTATTGCCCGCCGAGGCGGAAGGTGTGGGCAGGCGCGAAGCGATGGGCGTAATGGACAGCTACCGCGGATGTCGGTGTACTTGGCGCGCTGCTTCTGGCCTCCCCAGTCGTTGTATCGCACGTTGCCGTGGGTGCGGATCGGAGGGAGGAGGGCGTTGAGGCGCAGTCGGTCGCATCTGTCAAGAGTGGTAGCCGACGTCGCCGTCCATGTTGAGGTGCGTACCGATGCCGTAGTGGAAATAGCCGCGGTTGCGGCTATAGGGGATGTCGGTCGCGACGCGCCCTGATGGCAGGGGTGATGATCTCTCAGTCAGGGTCGGCCGTGGTGGTGAAGCAGAGTACTCGATCTTGTGCTTAGTCACCTGCGGGTCTTTCACTTCAGGCAGCCGATTGACCTTGTCCGCGTCCTGCACACCGGGGCTGCATACTCACGTTCGAGGGTCAGTTCGCGGCGCAGTTTCTCGTCCGTGTTTTTCGCGATCGTCCTGAGCCCGAAGGCTGAGGCTACAGCTGAGCAGCAGGACTCGCTGCAGCGCAGATCCGTATCCGATTGTCTGTTCTCATCTTCTTATGGGGTGGCAGTAATCAGTAGTCAGAAAGTTATTTGTGGGGGTGAGCGGTAGCAAAGGGGCGGGACTCATTTCAATGCAGCTAGATCGCTTATCGATCAGTGGCCATGACGTCGTCCTTATTGCCACCCTTGTAGTCTCTTCTGCAAGCTGGTGGTGATGGCGCGCTTGGAAATTGTCGCCTTTGCGAGCATACACATCGGAGAGGAGGATGAAGCCGCTGAGCCAGCCAGTAGCTGTGGGGCGTACCCTGCTCACTGAACCCGAGCATCTCCTTTTTCGGCCTTGTCGATCCTGTTGCGATCGAAGTAACGCGCTGGGCCAAAGAGGTACTTGGATTCGGCGCCATAGACCGTACGCGTATCCTTGCCCAGCGTGACGAGGGTCGGCCTGCGCCTGGCGTCCTCCCTTGAGGTCGATGTACGACTTCATGCGCAGGAAACGCGCTGGCCGCTATCTCGGACTAATCTTCCTCGTTATTCGAGCAGCTCATCAGCCATCTTGACGGCATCGGCCGACTGCTTCGTGCGACGTGCGCAACGCAGGCGCCCGAGTCGGGCCCCGTCACGTACTTCAGCCGTCGTGGCGATGGCCGCCAGCCGCTCAGCTCTCCAGCGCCGCCGCATAGTCCTTGTTCATGCTACGATCCTCGCCCTTACGCGTCAGGGCATCCTCGCCGAACTTGGTGTCGCCGCTACGGATCACGGCCTCGTAACTACTTAGCCTCCTCGTAGTCGTCTTCGCGTCGTAAGCGATCTGCGCTAAGTAGTAGTTGGCGCGCACTCAAAGGCACCCTTTGGGGAATTGGCGCAGGTAGTTACGCAGACTCTGCCTGCCTCGCCTCGCCGCGCAGGAAACGCTTCTCGGCCGCGAAATAGGTGAGCGAGTCCCTGCTCACTGACTTCGAATCAGGCGGCCATGTCACCGAGTGAACGCACATAAGTGGCGTAACCCGCCACATCGTTCATGTCGACGTCACGGCCTTGAGATCCTGCACCGCCGTGCGAAACTTCCTCGCTGCCGGGGTAGTCGGAGATGACCTTCTTATAGGCTCTGATGGACTGCTCGGGGCGGTTGCTATTAAAAATAGAGCAGGCCTAACTGCAATCCGGCCTTGCGAGGCCAGCGTATGGAGTGGATACTTCTGCTGCAGTTGCGTGAAGGCAGCCGCAGCACGATCCTCGTCCTCCAGCACGACGTACGAGCGACCCATCTCGAAAAGTGCAGCGGCCGCGTGGGGCGACTCGGGGTATTCACGCACTACGCGCCCCATGGCCGTGATCTTGCCCTGGTAATTCTTCTGTAGCCCGAGCAGGAAGCCCTTGCGATAGAGGGCATAGTCGCCGCTGGAGGGTTGAAGTGCGGCGGCGCGGTGTAGTTTTCGTCAGCGGCCTCAAACTGTCGGGCGTGGAAGAGGCATCGCCCACGCGATTGTAAGCGTCGGCATAGGAGACGCTCTCTTTGCGTCAGCTCAAGATTGATGTATCAGCGGAACTCAGCGAGGCGTCGTTGTAGCGCTGTTGTTTGCAGAGGCAGTGAGCCCGAGATTGTAGTACGCGAGGTGCGCCTCGGCCGAGGCGGTCGGTGGCGTTGCTGAGGTAGGAACGGTAATCGGCTGCGGCGTTGTTAAAATCGTCCCTGGGAGAGTAGGTCTCGCCGCGCCAGTATGTACGCCTGACTGTAGGCGTCGGCGTCGTAGACCCGGGGTGATGGCCTCGTCAAAAGCTGGCGAATGGCCTCAGATGGGCGGGCGCGCGGTGAAAGCCCTCGACGCCCCATACGGAAGAGGATGATTCTGCTTTGGCTGCAAGGGTTTTCCGACCCGGTCGGCGGATCTTTGTCGATCGGGCAGGTGCGGCGTCGTAGTTCTTGGTGGTAGGTAGACCTCCATGAGGTAGTCGCTGACCTTGTCAGCATACTTGGAGTCGGGGAAGGCGATTGAGGAAGTCCTCGAGGATGGTGACCGACTCGCCAAACCTGAGGAGACGTTTCGTGGATAAGGAGGGCGTAGTTGTACATCGCGGTCTCTTGCCTTCGGGTCCGAAAGGTCAGCGTGCAGCCTGTTCGAAAGACATACGCGCACGGTTGCGGTCGCCGGTTTGCAGGTAGCACTGTCCGGGGTGAAAAGGCAGGCGTTCTGCATCAGCTCGTCCTCTTCGCCCACCACCTCGGCGAAGGCTTGGATGGCCTCGGGGTAATCGCCTCGGTTATAGCAGCAGACGCCTAGGGATATAGAATCGCCCCGGACGAAGGTCAGCCCGTTGACGTACTTATCGAGCACATCTTGATCGCCGTGGCCTCGTCGCCCTCCCGATAGGCTACGTCGCCCAACAGGCGGTAGGCCTCGGCGCTGTTCACGACTGTTCGGATATGCGCTCGGAGGGCCTTGCCTTCCGACTTGACGCGGTCGTAACGCTCATCCACTAGTGGATCTGCATCAGGTAATAGAGCGACTGCTCGCGGTAGGCGGGCTCGTTTGAGTTGCTCAAAGCGCGGCTCGGCCTGCTTCGAGTTTGTCCTCTGCGTAGTTGATGTAGCCAGGTAATAGGTGGCCCGGCACGCGGTATTTGCGACCCACCTCCTCAATGCGGGCGAAGTAATTGCGCGCCGTGCGTAGAGTCGTGCAGCTGGAGCAGGGAGTAGGCCAACCGATAGGCATAATCCTCCCTGCTGATCGGTGCCGAGTCTATTTCGGACGTGTTAAACCATTGGATAGGCCGTCCCTAATCCCTCGTGAGCGAGTACATGAGGCCAGGAGGAAGGCAGGCTTCGTGGCGTGTGGCGGGAGTCGGGGTAGAGGCTGAGTGGCGCTCCAGCAGGGCGGCGGCGTCCTCGCGCCCCTGCTCAGAGCCACCACGGCCAACAGTGGTCAGCCTCTTGGATCAGATCGCGATCGTGGAGATGGCTCTGAAGGCCATCAACTTGTCCGAAGCAACCGGGGAAGGTTGCGCAATTCGAAAAACGCTTTTCCTTCTTGAAACAGCCTGTCCGCCCGCTCGAAGCGGTACGTGCGCTGCCGTATGCCCATCAGGGCAGCTCGCCATCAAAACACGTAGCCATGATACGACGATTTTTCTCATATTCAATTTGTCCTCTTAATGGCGCGAGTAGGACCCATTTAGCGGCCTCTTTCGATGATGGGCGCAAAGGTAGGCGCGAAAATGAGGAATCGGAAGGCGCCCCGGTCTTGGATGTGCCTTTCGTGCCCTCGGAACAAAGTGCGCAGCCGTGTGCCTGAGACCAGGCCCCTGAGCCAATGTGCGCCGCCCCCGTAGCGCTATATATAAAAGGTACGCGCGCGGAAACAAGGGCACGAAAACCGACCTCGATCTGAGGCCACGTCCGAGTGCCCCCCAAAAGTATTGCCCCAACAGGCTCCAGAATCAGTTCCCCACCGATCTCACAACCATTCCGCCTTTCTGACGATGGGGGGTTAGATGGAATGAGAATCCTATAAAAAGACGAAAAAGCGGGGCGACGTACCATCAAACCGGGCCCGGGAGTAATTTCTCTACTTTTGCGCCGTACGAAACTCCTAATGACCCCCACACAGAAGAGATGAAAAGCGACCCTATTTGCTCCTGCTCTCCTTCGTGTTGCTGCTGCTTCGGCTGCGAAATCACCCTCGTCCGACCTAACACCGAGGTGGACGAGAAACGAAACCGCGTGAACAACAAAAGAAATCCGTAGGCACCTCACTGCTCGACGTCGGCATGACGGCCTCCACCATCGACACCATGCACCGAGCTGATCCTCACGCGCCAAAAGGCGGCGCAGTGCAAATCAGCGGCTTCCGCAAAGAGCACCGTCATCTACGACGAGAACGCGCCATCGACTCATCGCTTGGGACTGGCGCCGCCGAGATCAATTACGGCTTCGACTACCGCTACGTCTGGGACGATCTGGAATACCAGCATCCCTCTCCCTGCAGGACAACGGCTTCGTGGAGGACATGGAGATCTGCGCCGCGGCAAGGATGGCGAGCGCGACCGCCTCGTGGCCCAGCTCAACTATTCCTGCGACTACGCGGGTTATGTAAGCCGGATCGAGATCCGAACCTTCAGGCCGATCCGCTTCAAGTACCACTATCGCGACCAGTCGAACTACGCCAACAACATCACCATCACCGAAGTGCAACGCACCGACACCAGCACCTGCACCCTGCGGCTGGCGCCCGAAAAGCTTCGCAATACGTGCGTCTGCAACGTCCTGCGTGCCGTGGGAGCGCCATGACGAACCAGTACGCGCTCAACCTGATCTCTACTATCCGGTATCTACGGAACGCCCGTCAAGCTGCTTCCCGATGCCATCATCGAACGTAACATCTACCGCGACGGTGAGGGCGACCTTCACTGCGTCTATTCGCGCGTGGCTCGGACTACTATTTCTACGAAGACAACGCCATGCTCACTCTACGGCCGACAGCCCTAAGCCGTCGATCCCCATTACAACGTCAAGCCGCCCACAGCCAGTAGCCCGTGGACGGCTCGCCATTTCCAGTCATCCGCCCCGCCGGAAAACACTACGCCAGCCCTATCCTGTACCCGGCCAACTTCGGAAAACACTACTGCCAGCCCGTATCCTGTACCCAGCCAACTTGGGAAAACACAACGCCCGGGCCCTTCCCGTACCCGGCAAACTTGGCAGGTGCCCTGGCACCTTGATTTTTCTTTTTGCCCTCTTTTCTTTCATCAAGGAAAGAAAAGAGGAGAAAGAGAAGGTCGAAAAATACATTCCGGGAGAAAAGCCCCGCCACTCAGTTTGCTTCTGTCGGAATCCATTATAGGGAACATCCATCACCCAGCCGCTCCCGTCAGATTTCATTTTGAGCGTACCGTGCCGCCCAGCCGCTCTCTATCGGACTCACTAGGAGCAGCCAATCGTTCAGTCAACGCTCCCGTCGATTTCACTTGAGAGCAATCGCGTCACTCGTCGCCCGCGTCAGATTTCTATTTTAGGGGCACTGGTCGCTCTGGGTGGCTCTCGCCAGATTTCATTTTGAGAGCACCCGCGCTCGCGGCTCTCGTCGGATTCCATTTTGAGAACACCTATCAGCTGCGCTGCCTTGCATCGGATTTTCATTTTGGGAAACTTTAACTCGCTCAGCCCAGCTGCTCGTCAGATTTTATTTTGGGAGCCCGTGGCGTTCAGCAAGCCTTCAGTAGGAATGTATTTCCAGAACCTCGTTTTCACTACGTCATTAGAGGCATCAACGGCTGTGTGTGTTTCCTGATGATTACGTCTCGTGAATACTTCGTTAGAGGTGTGATTAGAATGATACATCGCATTGAGCATTTCTATTGAGGAATTCGCGATCGTGAATTTACGCCCTCGTAGACATCTCAAATGGGCTATGTATTTGACGGAATGGGGTTGTCAAAATGGTTTCTAACGACAGTGAAATGGGTGATTAGTTAGTGAGATGTCTTCCGACGAGGGCCGATGGAAGTGATTGTTCGCAAAATGTCTCACGATACGAGCGGACGGCGAGTTAGTCTGTGAAATGGCAATCAGTACCGTGCAAGATCGGTTTTGTCGGCGAAGAGCCGTCTCCGGTAATATGATTCAAGGCTTTAAAGCCGAAGATATCATTGCCGTTTGTGGTGCAGATGAAGGATATCTGGCGACAATGGGAGGCGTGTGAAGGCTGGTCGCTGGGCGGTGTGTGCGGTGATAAAACTCGGCAATGAACGAGGTATCAGTGCGGCAGCAGAGGCGCGTTATAAACTGCTGCGGTTCGTTTGGGATGATACTATTTCGCCCTCTTCATTCTCCTTTCGAGCAATCGACAAAGGCAAATGGTAAAATCAACAAATGTGCTCTGTTCCTTCTTTCGTTGGACTTCATATATCTTGAGGCAAATAATTAATTGGTGGGTGAGGCAGAGGTTAACAGATCTATCGGGCGTAATTGGCGGATGGCGGCGCTTCTCAACTCATCGGCGAATGCGGGAAAGGCGTTAACGGTGTGGCTGACCGTGCGCTGAACTGGTCGATCATGGTGCCTCTGGGGTATTCTTCGATCCGTCGGCTAAGGCGGATCGCCGTTGGGTGGTGATGAGGCTATGTCGGGTGTTTGGGCGTCGTGTTCTCTCAGGAAGGTAAGAATAGTCTTCCTTTGGGATGGTCTGACTTTGCGCGTCGACTGTGCGACATGACGGGCGACGGGTTCAGCGCCCTCGCGATGCGGGCGCGTAAGATCATCGACGTTTCTCGGTGCGCGCGCCATAGAGCGCACAGCGCTCTGGCGTGCTTTCAGCTCAGCATTGTACGCTCTGCAGTGCCGTCATGATTCGGTGATGATATTTCTGGCTGTCGGTTTTATGAGTATGCAGTTCGTTGATGAACTCTTTCATTTGGTTGTTGCAGAATATCAGTTTGATTTTTCCTTCCATTTGAGCTCTCGGTTCAGTCCGTGTGCCTGATCTCCTTCCCCGTTCGCCCAGCTCGCGCCTCGCTTTTGATGGCGTTCATGGTGGCGTGAAGCGTGTCGCTGTGGGCCGTCATTGCCACGGTCCACCGTGGGCGCCGTCTCGTCAGCATCGTCCGCGCTGCTGCGGCGCCTTCATGGTGTTCGTTGAAGAGCTGCCGCGAGCGTCTTCGTGTCGCGGCTCAAGACCCGCGTTTCGCCGCTCCGTACCTTCTGCTTTCTGAGCGCAGCAGCCACCGGAAAAGCTGGGTGCCCCCCTCACGGTCTGGCTGGCTGTGAGCTATCACCGCCTCGTCGAGCACGGCTCGGCATCAGCTCCACGACATGGTTGCCCTGCAAGCCGATCTACGCACAAAGGCGCGCGGGTCTGCTGAAAAAAGTGGTCGATCGTGCTCGTTGGAACGCCGCATAATCGTGACGCCGCACTGTAACGTCGGAGGGCCGCGTCCGCGTCGGCCTCCGTCTTGCAAGATGCGCGGAGCATTTCTAAATGGCCCGACTGCCCGCTTGAAGCCAGAGCGTAGGGGTCTTGAGACGATGCGGTCTTTCATCTCATGCCGTGTGTTGGTAAACGTCACGGCCAGGATGTGGCGATCGTCGCCTCGCCCTCTGCTTGCCGCCGAAAGCATTTCGGTACTCTGTCATCGTGTACGTCTTGCCCGCCCGGCCGACGCGTCGATAATCAGCATACGCGCACCCGTAGCCCTCGCTCTGGGAGTGTCCGCACGCACTGGGGTGCGCCGCAGGTTGAGTCTCCCGTCCTTCGTCTTCGCCCGCCGCAACGCATTCAGCGCCTTGCCCAGCGCCTCAGATCGTCCGGCCGGCCGCGAAAGCCCTCCACGATCGTGCCGTCTTGCCGCCCTGTTCCGCCGGTCAATCGCGCAGCGCACTGGCGGTCGGGGAGGCAGCGTCTCACCTCGGCGCCTCATCCGTTGATATACAGAAATATAGGATTCGTGGAATTCGGTCACCCCGAGTGCTCCTTCCAGTCGTTGTTCTTCTCTTCATTCTCTATTATTGGATCATTATTCCGGGCGACAAAATGAGCGCGCCTTGCACTCTCATTCTCGCACCGCGTCATTTCGTATCATACAATCAACAGATGACTCGTGGACCGTGTATCGCACTGATGACGAGACTCGCTCATTTCAGCTGGCTCATTTGTATCGTCGTCGGCTGACGAAACCAGCCCTCAGTTTCATTGTCTTGAGACAAGCAGATCAGCGTGGAGACTCCGTGAGGCAGCCCGACGATCCGCCGCGCACCCGCGCGCGTGGAGCTCTGGGTAGAGGACAGGGCTCTCCATCACGGAAAGCCTTTTCGAATCACCAATTCTCAATTAATGGCCGCAGGCGGGTCGGGATGACGACTCGAGACGTCCGGACCTCCACGTCCCGAACGTGGCGCGTTAGCCAACTGCCATCCGTGTCATCTGTAAGACGGCGCACCGGTAACATCATTACTGATGCGAACAAATTTTCCAGCTCTCTCTCGAAATTTGCGCCCGCATTCTCCCCGACAGAGGGCAATAACACAATAGATGCTGAGCATGAGCGACGTAACGATGCGGACCGGAATCGACGATGGGCGACGTCGTGCGCAAATGCCGTGCGCGACAGCGCGCTGCTGTCGACACGCGATTGCCAGCCATAGGCCGTACGCAGATGATTTGCATGGCGGCGCGTACCGGAGCTGGCCTCGCGGGCACATCAACACAAACATCGTCCTCGTGGTCTCCGAGGCTGGCCATCCGTCGGCGGCGATCCATCGCTCGGGGCTGCGACGGCCGTGGCCTTCCACGCGCCGGACCAGCTCTTGCTCACCGCTCGTGGGTACCTCCTTCGCCAAAGCTGGCCATCTCGCTCGGCATCGCATGATCGAGGGTCAGTCACTTGCGAGGCGCACATGCCGCGTGCGCACTGTCGAGCAATGCGTCGCCCGACGACACACTGCGCTCTTGCCCTCATCACCTGCTCACCGTCCGCGGCAATTCGCAGATCGGCATCCGGCGTCGAGGCCTACGATCCGCATGGAGGTCATCGGGCAGACTATCTCGACGACGCCGCGGGCGAAGCCTCTCGACAATGCGCGCCAAAGGTGGTGGGCCCCGGGTTTATCCCGGCGGACCCGCAACAATGTCACTCGCCTTCGCCAACGAGGCAATCCGCAGCCTTCACCTCAGCAGCGCACATCTCGGCTGCGACTACATAGCTTCAGCGGACCCAAAACGTTCCTTCCTCTACACCTCCGCGGACGCGCTGAAGGACGATCCGGACTTCGTGTGGAGAAGCACACAAGGCCGATCTCTGCGCTATCGTTGCAGGCCACCGTCATCGATATTCTGATGGACAAACTGCGCCGCGCCGTGGCCGACACTGGTATCCGCGAAGTGGCTGTGGCGGGGGCGTTTCAGCCAATTCCGGCCTGCGCGACGCCTTCCGTGACCATGCCGGGCGCCTCGGCTGGGACCTGATTCTTGCCGCCGAACGCCTTCACCACGGACAACGCGCGCGATGGTCGCCGATGCGGGCTATTTTCGTACGCCGACGGTCTCTTCTGCGCGATGGACGCCGCCCCTACGCGCGCGTCAGGTCGACGATTTGCTGATCTCGCTACTCGTAGACTAAGCACGCAGGCGCTCTGGGCGCGAGGACTCGTTGGCCACGGCGAGGTTTCGTCAGCCGTCACCTCCTCGATGCGACGGGTCGTCTCGGTACGGCGTATCGCAGCCATGCGAAGCGCAGGAACGACTTGCCGGGCGTGAGGACAGCCCCTCGCGATTGTCGCCCGCCACGCAACTGCCCGATGGCCTGCTTCTTGGCTGCAGCCAGTTGCGTGGGCGAGAGGAGGCGCTCACGGAGGCGCGCCAGTTCGGCACGGACAAGGTCGAGCGCCTGCGTGCGGTGCGCGGATCGGTGCCGAAATAGATCGTACAGAGGCCCGCGTCGGTGCGGCACGTCAAGTTCGATTCACACCGTAAAACCAGCCCGCGACGCTCGCGCAGGCCACGTTCAGTCGGCTGTTCATGCCCGGCCCGCCGAGGATGTTGTTCAGCAGATGGGCGGCGCGCGACGCGTGTCGAAGAGGGTCGCAGGCGCGGGCGCCGGATCACGTGCGACTGGTGCGTGCGTTTATCGATGACCAACTCGCGCGGCGACGCCTCAGCCGGCCGCGTGCGCTGATGAGGGATACCCGCGGCGGGTAGGTCGGCAAAATGTCGCTCAGCCATTCGCACAATCGCGCTGGAATTCGCTGGCCCCCATCGAAAGGAGACCATGTTCGCCGCCGTATGGTAACGCTCCGCGAACGATCGCCCGCGCAGGATGTCGAAACGCCGCAGCGCGCGTTTATTGCCGAGGATCAGCCGACCGAGGCGGGTGACCGTCGAAGAGCATCGACTCATATTCATCGAAAAATCAGTTCCGCAGGCGCATCCTCGTAGATCGGATCTCGTCCAAGATCACCTCGCCTCCTTCTCGATCTCGGCCGCGAGGGACTGCGCGTATGCCGCCAAATCGGCAATCAGCTCACCGCCCGCTCGAAGTGTGGCGCGGGAAAGACGGAATAGAGGAACGTCTCCTCCTTCGTCGTGTAGGCATCCAAATCGCCGCCGACAGCCTCCATGCGATTCAGGATGTGCCATGCCCAGCGCCGACGGGCACGCTGAAAAGCATATGCTCCACGAAATGCGCCAGCCCACTCTCGTCCGGCGCCTCGTCGCGCGTGCCAGCGTCGACGGCCAGCCCTGTCAAGCAACCTCCGAATCGGTTTTGCGCAAATGGACCATCCGCAATCCATTACTCAGGGTGTATGTGGGGTGATATTTTCTTTCATCAATGCTTGGTCTTTATCGGCCGCAAAGTAGACGGCGATCGGTGTGCGCACGAGGTGCGACAGACCGAGCGTCAGGGCCTTAAGTTTTAACATCCACTCGATGCAACGCTATCGCACCCTCCCCCATCAAGGTTTGCAGTAAATCAAAACAACACCCAGATGAAAACGACGAAATTCCTTTTGAGTGAGTCTCTGTGCGGCATTGATCATGTCCGGGGCCGTATCATGCAGCAAAGACGATAGCGGATACAGCTTAGGGCGCGTCTGGCGATCGGTCGTGACCGTCGACCCGATCGGCAAGGCGGCACCTTTCGCTCACCCCTCGACGACGGCACGCGCCTCTGGCCCGCCGCACGAGGATCCCCCTTTCTATCGCCCCACCACGCGCCACCGCGCCCTGGCGTACTATACGATCCCTCTCCGACACCTTCCAGGGCTGCGACCACGCCATCCTTATGCGTGGCATCCGTGATCCTCACGGAAACCGTTCATAGAATCCGATATGTTAGAGTACCTCAGGGACGTCGGACGACTTCGGCTCTCGATCCTATCAGCGTGATTGACATTTGGTATGGCGACGGTTACATCAGCGTGCATTTCGGGCCAATCACGGCGGTACAGGCGCCACTCTGGTGAACCTTGCGCAGGTCTGCACCATCGGGCATCCCGCCTTACGTCTTCGAGTTCCGCCACAACGCTTTCGGCGACCCCTCGCGCTACGGCCGACGCGCTTTCGTGGCCTTCGATATGGCTGAGCCGAAGTTCCCCGCCGGGTCGGACTCCACAGTGACGGTGCGGGTGAAAAACCTTCGACGGTCAGAAGCGCTACAAGATCGTTTGCCGCCGGTCGGTCGATAAGACCATCCCCTACGAGGCGCGCGCATGGCACAAGAGGAACTCATCGATGTGGAATAAGCAGAGACCGTGTAAGTGTATAAGTATCAGTTATCATAGATCTCGTTTAGAGCATAGACTAAGACAAACAACTAGTTAGAACAATCGTGTGTTTACCTTGACAATGAGGTAGTGTTCTGCGTGAGGATGTGTCCGATGGTGCATCCTCGCACTTTTACGCCCCGTCCTGGCGGGATCGCTATGCAGCAGGCGCCCCATGCAAGCCGCTCCTTATCCCTCACGCCTCGGCGTATCCATCCTGTCGCTCGGGCCGCGCCGCTGGCACGCAGGCTCCTCAAAATGTCGCATGACGGCGCCGCTGGCACGCAGGCTCCTCAAAAATGTCGCATGACGCGCCGCTGGCACGCAGCGACGCCAAAATGTCAGCATGGCTGCGCCGCTGGCACGCTGACGCCTCAAAATGTCGCATGACGGGGCCGCTGGCACGCCAGGCGCCTCAAAATGTCGCATGACGGGGCCGCTGGCACGCAGGCGCCTCAAAATGTCGCATGACGGCAGCCGCTGGCACGCAGGCTTCCCAAAAATGTCGCATGACGGAGCCGCTTTGGCACGCAGCCCCAGAATGTCATGACGGCACCGCTGGCACGCGATTGACGTCAAAAAGTCGCTTGACAGGCGGCTGGCACGCAGGCTCTCCAAAAAGTCGCTTGGCAGAGCCGCTGGCACGCAGCGGCACAGAAATCGCTTGACAGTGCTGGCACCCAGCGACGCCAAAAGAGTCGCTTGACGGGGCCGCTGGCACGCAGCGACGCCAAAAAGTCGCTCAGGCGGAGCCGCTGGCACGCGGCGCAAAAAGTCGCTCGGGCGGGCCGCTTAGTCGCCAGTGCACACCATAGCGACGACGTCGTCAGAAGCCTTCGGCGGTGCGAACCCCATCCGGGTAGTGCCGCAGGACTGGAAGCCAGCCGCAGCGAAAGTCGCAGGCTGGGCGTGTTGCGATGTGGACACGTGGGCGTAAAGCAGATGGAGGTGGAGAGCGAGGCGTAGGCCGAAACGGGGCCGATGGCCTCACGCCCGAAGCCCTGTCCACGACAAGAGGCGTCGATGAGCACCCCAGGCCGGCACGCTGATGGTGCGGATCGAAGTCGTAAGATCCACCGTGCCGATGGCTCGATTGGCCGACTTGTCGATGATCATCAGGCGGAGCTGACGCATGGCGTAAAGGTCGCTCGTCGAGGCGGGAGGCAATGTATTCGCGCAGGGCGTAGCGGGAGTAGGGCGCGAGGGTGCAGCCCTGCTCCCACGTCGCGAGGTCATTCTCCCACCCATAGAGCGCCTCCAAATCTTCCGGTTCGAGGGCGCGCAGGCGCACCCGACGACCATCGAGCCACGCCTCAGGGGGCGGCGTTATCAGGTGGGTGAGATCCATCGATCCGTGTCCGGGGTAAAACGTGTGGTAGGGTCATCCGCTTATCCGGACAGCGGTCCAGCGCAGGTGTGAATCATGCGATCAAAAGAGGTCAAGGGTGGCAGAAGATGATGTCCGTACACCCGTCCAGCGGGGATGGCGCCTATCTCGTCCGCCGCCTCCCAAGCGATCGATGCGGCCTCGGGAATCGCGCCAATCACGGCGGCGCACATCGGCGGCGTGCGCTTTGCTGCACACATACATGAGTTCCGGCCTGCGCCCGCCTCGGCGACGAGAGGGGCGCGTGCGTTTCCAGCCAAACAGTCCGGCGAGGGCTTTGCGCAAACAAACCGCAAGACGGATCAGGGCCCAGGCCGGTCCGCCGGCGTTCAGGTAATACTTCCGATAGAAAATCAGCATGGCGTTACAGAAGGCGTTCAAATAGCGCCGGTCGGCGTAGTGGGTGCTTTCGCCCTTGTAATGGAGGATGCTGAAGGGGAGGTAATGAGTTGGCGTAACCGGCGGGGATCGCATGCGATAAGAGGTCGATGTCCTCGCCGTACATGAAGAAGGCCTCGTCCAGCAGGCCGATGCGCCGGAGTGCCTCGTGGCGGAGGAACATGAAGGCGCCGGAGAGCACCTGCACCTCGTGGACGGCGTCGTCCGACAGGTATCGCAGGCTGTATGCGGCCAGGCGGGGCGAACGGGGAAGAGGCGCGAGAGGCCGGAGAGTTTGCAAAGGCCACCCACGGCGTGGGGAAGCTGCGCTGCTTTTCGGGAGAAAGCGCCGTGCCCGTTGATCATTTTTCACGCCGATCGCGCCGCGTTCGTGTGGCTGTCCATGAAGTGGCACGCGCCGCGCTCCTCGCTGGTCACGATCGTGTCGGGGTTCGAAGCAGCACGTAGCGCCCTCGCGAGAGGCGTGATCGCCTCGATTGTTCGCCTTGGCAAAGCCCGGATTGTCTGCGTTTTCGATGAAGTGTACCTCAGGGAAAAGTGGGCGCAGATGGTCGAACAGACCCGTCCGTAGAAGCGTTGTCCACCACCCACGTCTCCACCTCGATGCCTTGCGCGGCCTCACGGACGGGAGCGCAGACATTGCTCGAGCAGGTACTTCACATTGTAATTGACGATAACGAGTGGAGAGCAGCATGGCGGTGGGGCAATCGTTGGGCGATTAATCCCTCCTTCGGCAGCGCGCACGTGCGGCGATAGAGGGAAGTCGGCCAGAGCACATCGTCCGTGCAGCTACGGATCACGTCCGGGTCGATGGTGCCAAAACGTAGACTTCGGCTGTACGCCCACGCTTGTTGAAGGCCTCTGCCGCTACGCGCAGCGTCGCGGATCTTCAGCTGATCAGCCCAGCCCGTAGAAGGAACCGGGGTTGCGGAAATCGAAGTAGACGGGATGAGACGGGGACGCCGGCCTTGCGAATCAGGCGGATCACGCTGTGCGTCCACGGCCGATCGAGCACCTCGCCGCGTGCGTTACCGAACGACGCTGGCACCGGCGGGGAAGAATCCAATCGGGTGACCGTTCCGCACCCTTCGAGGGCGGGGCGTACGCCGCCCACATTGGCGTGATGGGCCGTCGTTTGGTTGCCCGTCTTGGGCGTGACTGAGATGAAGTTGTCCGACATGGCCCAGATGCGCTCCAGCACGCCGTTGACCATGACGCGAAAGTCGGGTCGGCGGGAGGCGAAAAGGTCGAGTGAGGATGATGCCGTCGAGGCGACCCAATGGGATGGTTCGAGACGGTGATGAAGGCGCCCGTGGGGAGAGTGTCGAGGTCGCTCGGCGTGATGAATGTTGTAGCGCACGTCCATCATCGGGTCGGCCAGCATGGCGGAGGTGGAAGGCGGCGCCACGCAGGTGGCAATGTCGGGTGTGGATGGCGTTGACCTTGTCGATGGCGAGCCATTTCATCAGCCGGCGAGCGATGGGGATGGCCCATCGGTGGCGGAAGATGGGCGCAGCGACCTGCAGGTCAGCCAGGCCGAAGACGGGCTTCACGTCGGTCTGCTCACTCATGCCGGCTGCGTTCGTCGAGGGTGATGATGTCGACAAATCTGCTCGTGCCGATGGACAGAGAGGAGCAGAATGGCGTTGAGCACAACGATCTCGTACACGAAATAGATCCACACGATGCCGCTCCAGCGTATGCTGAGGAGCATGACCAGAAAGAGAACGACGGTGCGACCGTTGAAGGTCATGAAGTCGATAAAGTGCGTCATCAGATGGCGGCTGCGACTGCAGGAAGGCTTTAGCGAAGGGGCTCGGGGATGTCGTCACCAGCGTGCCTGAAGCGTGCGGGCATGCGCTGCGAGACAGGCGTCCGAAAACTCTGCGCGGGTGTAGACCTCATAGAGGGCGAAGAGGCGCGGTTGGTGCGGCTCTTCTGTGCGCGTTGCTGGGCCCTGACCCGATCAATGCTAGGGAACTCGCGGCCTTTCTCTTTGCTGACGAAGTAGAGGTGGAGCGTCTTGCCATGGTCCGTGATGCCGGCCTGAAGCAGATGCGAGAGACCGGAAGCGACGGCGGGCACGAAGACCAACCGCTACCGTAGAGGTGCGTGAGGCGCAGGGCGAGGCCAGCGTAAATGAGGGTGAACCAGATGTCGCCAGCCATGCCGTCGAGGGATGCGACCAATCTCGGACTTGATGCCGGTCAAGCGGGCCAACTGGCCGTCGACACAGTCGAGGATGTTGGCCACGATGAGCAGCAGGATGCCCGCCACGGTGTACTCCGGGCGGCCGGTGAAAAGTAGAAGAGGTAGCCCGTGCCGGCACCGACGAAGATGGGAGGATGGTGACCATGTTCGGCCCGTGACGCCGGTGTGCTGCAACATGCGCGCCAGGCGATAGCCGATGGGGCGATAGAAATAGAGATCGATCAGGTTCTCGGTCTCGATGGATTTCAGGGACGCTTCGAATGACTTGTCGCTCGATGGTTCACCGATAGCAATATCCGCCGTCCGCCAGACCACTGCGCCGTTCATATAGCTGTTCTCGACCAACATCCGGTAGACCTCGGCCACTTCCTCGGGGCTACAGAAGCGGCCGAGGGCGATCTTCCCTTCGATGTTGCGACGCACCTCGACGGGCTTGGTGCGGTGCCAATCGGTGTCGACGAAGCCCGGTGCGACGCGCGTTCACGCGGATGCCGTAGGGGGCAAGAAACTTGACGGGGTTCTTGGCCAGGGCATGTACGGCCGACTTGGTGACGCCGTACGAGAGCGACATGCCGTGCGGCTCGACGGCCATCAGCGATCCGGTGAGACGACGCCTGCACCGCGCCGTATACGCTTCACAAGCCGCTGGAGGAGGGAGACGGGAAGTGTGCGTGGCGAAGACTGCCGCTCCCACTCGGCCAGCTCAGCTCCTCGAGACGAGGCACGATAGAGTGGTGCCGGCGTTCAGGACGACGGCGTCAAGCGTGGTGTCTGAGGCCTCGAAATGGCCGGCGACGCGCGCAATGGAGGCGGGTCGGTAATGTCGGCCTGGAGCAGGTCGACCCAGACAGCCGACGCCGTGCGGATCCTTCCGCAGCCTCCTCGGCGGCCACGGTGTCGGCGCCGTAGGTCAGCGTCAGGTCGTGCAGCCAGCGCGGGCCAGCACGTCGGCTACGGCACGACCGATGCCCTTCGTACCGCCCGTGATCAATGCTTGTTTGAGTCATATCTCTCTGGGGTGCGGCGTTAGGATGGTTGGCCGGACGTCGGTTCGTCGTCAAGACCGATCTTCATGCCTTCACCGACTCGGAAGCGGCCTGTCGCTCCTGCTGCAGGTGTTTTCTCGTAAGAGTCGTGGATGGTCTTACGGAGCGAGGGAGGAGGAGACGCCTGTGCCGTAAGGGAGTAGAAGACTTGCACGTCAAGCTCGCGCAGGTGGTCGTATTTTTCCATACCAGTCGTCACCCACCACGAAGGCATCGATGTTGAGCTTCTTGACGATCTCGGTATGGTCGAGCGTATGTTGGGGATGACGATGTCTGGCGTCTTGAGGGCTTCGAGGATCTGCATCCGCTCGTTGAAGGGGATGATGGGGGCGCCTTGTGCGACGATACGAGTTCGTCCGTGCTCACGCCGACAATCAGAATGTCGCCCAAGCTGCGGGCGTAATTGATCATCCGAAGATGATTGTAGTGGAACATGTCGAGATGTCCCTGAGTGTAAACCACCGTTTTATTCTTGAACATGAGGATGCCGTTTTGAATTTTCTGATACCTATTTTTACACGGCGGGCAGGTAGAAGCTGTTTCGAGTCTTACCAATTTCAGGAGGACGAGGACTTTCCGGACGGGTACCCCTATCCCCTCGGGGACGGGGACTTTCCAGACAGGTACACCCCTATCCCCTCAGGGGACAGGGCTTTCCGGACGGGTACACCCTATCCCCTCAGGGGACGAGGCTTTCCGGACGGGTACCCCTACCCCTCAGGGGACGGAGCTTTCCGGACGGGTACGCCCCTCATCCCTCGGGGACGGGGACTTTCAGACAGGTACGCCCCCTATCCCTCAGGGGACGAGACTTTCAGACGGGTACGCCCCTATCCCTCAGGGGACAGGGACTTTCAGACAGGTACGCCCCCTATCCCCTCAGGGGACAGGGACTTTCCGGACAGGTACACCCCTATCCCCTGGAGGGACAGGGACTTTCCGGACAGGTACGCCCCCTATCCCTCAGGGACAGGGACTTTTCCGGACAGGTACACTATCCCCTGGAGGGACGGGGACTGGCAGGCGCTACAGCTCAGGTTCTTCCACCTCTTGGGTGGGTCCAGGCTTCACATTGTCCTTCCGACCTTGTCGACAAACTCCTTACGCAGCGGGTGCAGGGTGGCCTGGCGATGGGCCTCGCGGTTGCGATAGATGTCGATCGAGGCGTAGATGGCCTGCCGGAACGAGGGCTTCCGAGGCCCGTGCGTCCGGCGATGTCAGTAGGCCGTACCGTGGTCGGGCGAGAGTGCGGACGATGGGCAGTCCGGCGGTGAAGTTCACGCCCTCGTCCATCACCAAGGGCCTGTGAACGGCGCCAGCCCCTGATCGTGATAGCTGGCCAGCACCCCGTCGAAGAGGTTGGAAGGTGCTCGATCAAAGAAACCGTCCGAGGCGTAGGGGCCGAACGACAACACGCCTTTCTTCTTGGCCTCGGCCATCGCAGGACGAATCACGGTCTCCTCCTCCTCGCCCAACAGTCCGGCGTCGCCGGCAGTGAGGGATCGAGCGAGGCTTACAGCAATGACGTGGGCGGACGATGCCAAAGTCCTCCTTGAGCGACGTGTTGAAGAGGATCAGCTTATCCGTAATGGCCTCCGGTGTGAGGGTGGGAGGCGACGCTGGCCAGCGGCACGTGACCCGTCACTAAGGGCCACGCGCAGCCTGTCGCTCGTGAGAATCATCAGCGAACGGTAGACGCCATTCTCCCCGAAACAGGCCTCGAGATATTTCCGTACTGACCGGGGAGTGAAACCGTCGTGCTGGATGTTGTGCTTGTTGATGGGCGCCGTGACGAGGCGTGTCGATGACGCCCGCTTGAAGTCGCCACGGCGGCGCTCGAGCGACGCGAAAACAACCATGCCACCCTCCGCGGTCGACTCGCCCGGTGCGATGGGGCAATCGGCCGCCACCGCAATTGATGAGAGATTCACACGGCCTCCTCCGCCTCCTCGGCGCGGGCGATGACGTTCAGGATCACCGGTTCGGTGATGTCCGTCAGCATGTATCCCGATATCTGCAACGCCTTGAGGTGAGCCATGAGATGACCGGCGTGCAGATGTCCGTCATCATCTCTTCTGCGAACGTTTTTCCAGGATCACCTCGTATCCCACCCCGTTCATCTCCTTGCGTGATACCCACGCGAATCAATCTTTCTTCCATGCTGTCTCTGTAAGCTCATCAAGCGAAAAGTGAAAACGAAAAGCTGAAAAGCCCTGCCGATAAGTGCGGCGATGAGACTCTTAGCTTTCGATTTTCGTTGATAATTCTTTCTGTCCGTTCATCTCTTCCACGCCGTCAGCGGCTTATCGAACTCGCCGGGCGGGCTGCAGCGTATGCAGCCCGCTTCGAGGCGACGGATGTGAGTGCGCTTGTCCGTCTCGGGGGCGTAGACACCAAAGCCTTCGGCTACGACCACGCGGTGGTTCGCCTCGTCCAGCCGGGCGAAGCTGACGAAGGGTCCGCCCATCATGTCGCCCTCCATCTTCCACGAGTCCGCGCAACACGCCGCAATGCTTGCCTGAAGCGTCCGCGGCGTGTAGGGTGAAGACCGATGGGCTGCGTCGTCATGTGCGAGTTCGGGTGGGCTCCGGGGATGTTGCGCCGCGGGATGGAGTCACGCATGTGCTGCATGTATTCCAGCGTGAAGGTCTTCTCGTCGGTGTAGGGAAGGTGTAAACCACCACGTCCATGCGACCCGTGTTGGCGTTGTTCGAGGCCCAGAAGAAGTTTGTGGTGTCGTAAACGGGGTGATGTCCGACGGACATTGAGCATCACGCCGGAACTTCGACTTTACCGAGTCCATCACCAGCGAGGCTGTACGTCTCCTGCATCACCTGCGCCATGCGCATCATCTCCAGCCGCGTGAAATAGTCCGTCAGCGCGCCGCGATGGTCAGCCAGGTAGGTGAGCACCGACGCCTCGTCCGGCGCCGAGATGCAGACCACCACCTGCCCCGTCGCCCAGCGATCCTTCTCCGCCCGGACGGACAGCTTCGTGTAGCGCTCGGCGTCGACCGTGAGGATGATGATGTTGCGCACATAGGGTTGATCAGCCCGTTGAAATCGTCCGGCGTGACAAACGTCACACGCATCGACGGCTCGGCTCTGCAGGGTAGCCCGCTGATGGGCCGCTGCAACTCGGCGCGCAGGCTCCACGCCCACCGTGTCGTCCCAGAGGGCGCGCGTCGTCACCACCTCCACCTCGTACGGCATGCCGGTGGCCGAAATGATCGACGGCGACGTGTGGCATGCGCTCCATAACAGGGCCACGGGCCCATGCAGTCATCGTCAAGAAAAGGTCCTTTTCATATTGTCTTCTCTCTCTGTTTAGTTGTCCTATATATAAATGTATATGTGTACGGCCCAAAAGTAGCGTGCGCCCTATGTCTCTTCTCTAAAAGTCGCTTGGTCGAGGGCATGCGCATGCGGCCTGAATCTCCTCGCGCGAAGTGCCGAATCGTACAGACCACGCCCCGCGCATTCAGCGCGTCGCGAAACCAGATCATCTTCTCCGCCGAGCAACTCCGCAATGCCACGCCCGGGATGGCATGAAAGCGGATCAGGTTCACCGACAGGGCAGCCCCGAAGCAGCGCCGCAAGCGCCTTCACGTGGCGCATCGTGTCGTTCACGCCGTCGAAGAGGATGTACTCGAACGACGACCCGCCGGCGGTGCGCAAAGTCGTACTCCTGAGTAGCGCCACCACCTCCTCGACCAGGCAGGCCCGTTCGGCCGGCATCAGTCGGGCGCGCTCCTCGGCGAAGGGCGAATGCAGGCTCACGGCCAGATGACACTCGCTCTCGGCCAGGAACCGCCTGAGCGGCGCCGCACGCCGACAGTCGAGACCGTGATCCGCCGCAGGCTCCACCCAACTCCGTAGCTCGAGGTGAGGATCTCCAGCGCCTTCAGCACCTCGTCCACGTTGTCTCAACGGCCCCCCATGCCCATGAGAAACGAGGTTGGTCAGTTGAGTCGCCTCGGGCAGCCGGAGGATCTGGTTCATGATCTCGCCCGCCGTCAGGGTTTTCCCCGGTCCCTGCCGCCCCGTCATGCAGGTGGCACGCCATGCGGCATCCCACCTGCGACGAGACGCAGAGCGTGTCTCGCTCCTCGGCCGGGATATAGACCGCCTCCACGAAACGCCCCGCAGCAGCCTCGAAGAGGTACTTCACTGTCCGTCCTTCGACTGCGCCGCCTCCGCCGGTTCGCGTGCGCCCACGGTGTAGCCCGCGGCCAGCACTTCCCGCTTCCGCAGCGCATATATTGGTCATTTCCGCCACCTCCGACACGCGTTTCTTGTACAGCCAATCAGCCATCTGACTCGCCGCGTAGGCCGGCAGACCCACCTCCGCAGCCACTGTGTCGCAACTCTGCGATGGTCATCCCAGCAAAACCTCGTTTTTCTGCTCCATTTTCCCTTTTGTCATCGATAAAAACGGGCCCAAAGTCGTCATTTTTCCCTTTCTGCCCACCGCTCTTCGGCCCCTATGCGGCGGCGCATTTGCAGGGAGTACCCGCTGGACCGCGTCATTTGCCGAACCCCGCGCAGGCTGCGCAAACGTCAAGGCAAATGCCGCGAGGATTCTCGCGCAGGCTGCGCAAACGCCAAAGGCAAATGCCGCGAGACTTGCGCGGCCCGCGCAAACGTCAAGGCAAATGCCGCGGGGATTCTGCGCAGGCTGCGCAAACGTCAAAGCAAATGCCGCGGGACTCGCGCAGGCTGCGCAAACGCCAAAGGCAAATGCCGCGAGACTTGCGCGGCCCGCGCAAAGCGTCAAGGCAAATGCCGCGGGAACCCCGAGCAGGCTGCGCGATCAAACCCGCATTAATCCAGCACCACGGGGGCGCTCAGGGGTGACGGCGCAGCTCGTCGACCATACGGATGTTTTCGGGCAAGGTGCGGTCGAGCGAGAGGCGGCGGCAGGCTGTCGAGGGCGAAAACAAACGCTGGTCGAGGATGTCAAACGTGCCCAGCCAGCTCGCCGCCCGTGACGGTGCAGAGGGATGAACATTTTGTAGACGTAGAGCGGCGAGGCGGGGTGGTCGGCAACGCTTGTCGAGCACGGCCAGGAGGCGCTCGACACGAACGTCGAGGCCCGTCTCCTCTTTTCGTCTCGCCCTGACGGCCACCTCGAGGGTGTAACCCACGTCGGACCATCCGCCGGGCATGGCCCAGCGTCCGTCGGCCTTTTCGCGCACGAGGAGGATCTCGTCGCGGTCGTTGAAGATGGCAGCACGGATGTCGACTTTGGGGGTGACGTACTCCTTCATGGGGTGGTAGCAGGCGGCGATCTCCTCGTCCGGGAGGCCGCTGACGATGGACGTGATGCGGTCGCTGAGGCGGAGCAGCTCGTAGCGGCGGTCGGTCTCGTAATCACTCACGGAGTACGAGTCCGGTCTGCGCCAGAGCGCGCATGCGCTGTGCGATGGTGATGAGTGCTTTGGCTTTTTCCATAGGGAATAAAGATCGAGGCGCCCCCCTCATTGCTGAGAGTGACGCCCCGAAGAGAAATACCATTAAAAAATAACAATCCGGAGAATGTGCCTCCCAATTGTGGGTTTATCCGTTCACTTTAGCCATGTGTGCGATGAGGTCGAGCACCTTGTTGGAGTATCCGATCTCATTGTCGTACCACGAAACGACCTTCACGAACTTATCGGTGAGGTAAACACCGGCGTTGGCGTCGAAGATCGAGGTCAGGGTGCAGCCGAGGAAGTCGGACGATACGACAGCGTCTTCGGTATAGCCGAGGATGCCCTTGAATTCGCCTTCTGAAGCCTCCTTCATGGCCTTGCAGATAGCCTCCTTAGAGGCGGACTTAGCCAGGTTGACGGTCAGGTCGACCACCGATACGTCAAGGGTCGGGACGCGCATAGAGATAGCGGTCAGCTTACCGTTCAGGGCGGGGATCACCTTACCTACAGCCTTAGCGGCGCCGGTAGACGAGGGGATGATGTTGCCACTGGCGGCACGTCCGCCGCGCCAGTCCTTCATCGAGGGACCGTCGACGGTCTTCTGCGTAGCCGTTACGGGTGTACGGTGGTCATGGAGTCGCTCTCGATGCCGAGAGTTGTCGTTTCAACACCTTGGCGATGGGGCAAGACAGTTGGTGGTGCAGGAGGCGTTAGAAACTATCTGCGTGCCCTTCTTGTAAGCGTCGAGGTTGACGCCGCAGACGAACATCGGGGTGTCGTCCTTCGAGGGGGCAGACATCACGACATACTTAGCGCCGGCCTTGAGGTGGCCTTCGGCTTTTTCCTTGGTGAGGAAGAGGCCGGTGGATTCTCACATACTCGGCACCGACTTCGTTCCACTTGAGGTTGGCGGGATCTTTCTCGGCGGTGACGCGGATCTTCTTGCCGTTCACGGTCAGGGTGCTGAGCTCTACGTCAGCCTCAACGTGCCTTCGAAGCGGCCGTGCATGGTGTCGTGTTCAGCATGTATGCCATGTAATCCACCGGGCAGAGGGTCGTTGATGCCTACTACTTCGATGTCATCTCTCTTGATGGCTGCACGGAAAACAAACCGTCCGATGCGCCCAAATCCATTGATACCTACTTTGGTCATTATCGTAAATCTTTAAAGGGTTGATGATTGTGTCGATGATTGTATATGTTGCTCGAGCGCTTCTACAGCCACGGGGCGTTGCGCAGATGTGAGCCGGCATGCGGTGAGGAGGACTGCGGTACAGAGGATAGTGATGATACGCCTCATTCTTTCTCTTTAGGGGGGAATCGCCTCAGTAGGGGTTTACCGGCTACCGGGGCGGGGTGTCACTTTTTCTTTTTTCGGGTGAAGGCACCGCCGATAATCCGCTTGACGCGCTTGATGCTCCAAGTGATAAGAAGGGGTTGTGCCACCTCGCATGCCAGCAGCATCACCCAGCATAAGAGACCATCTTGGGCGCCAGGCAAGGTCGATAGTCCCATGGGGCCCAGAGACGGCGGGTGCTGCGGCTGGACGTTTGGCAAACGATTGCGGATGCGGTCGTTGTTGCGTGGTGGATTCAGCCTTCTCTGCTTTCGGTGCACCGGTGCTGGAGAGCAGTGCGGATACGCCAGAGAGCAGCAGACTGCCCGCATTGTCTTGGAGATACCGAGCGTGCACTGCGAGTCGCTCTTCTTGCTTTTTACAGAGCGCTTCCAGCTCGCGCTTCTCAGCCACTGCAGTTTGTTCAGCGGGGTTTGTAGCAGAATTGGTCGTTGTCATGAGGTGCGTTTGCCAACGGGTGGAGTGTCTTCGTCATTCATCAACATCTCAGGTATAGCATTGAGGATCAGCCTCGAATTTTTGGTCTTGAAGGCTACGACACCTCCGACGAGCATGACATAGAGAATGGCGACGATGGAGAATCCGACGCCGGTGGAGTGTAACCATTCGCTCAGAAAGAATCCGAGCGCCAGGAAGAGGAAAAGGGTTAGGAAAGCGAGGGTGAGTAATATTAAGCTGTGAGAGGACGGAAAACACTTTCCCCGCCTTCTCCGTACGCCGATTTCAAAAGCTCAAGTCGGAGCTCTCATACCGGGTCAAATCCTTCTTAATCTCCTGGAAGAATTGCTCCGAATCGCGCTTCATAAACTGTTACACGGGTTCGGCATCTTCAGCGGCCTTTCCACCTCGTCGATAATCGGGCTACGCGGCCTTCCCTTGTATTTCAGAGATGGCCATGTTTACGGTGCTCTTCACCTTTCCGACTACGTCGTTAAGTTCGTCGATGAGCTGTTCGCGCTTATCTGTTGCGGCTAAATAGCCAATGGCGGCTCCAACTGCCCCGCCGATTAGAAGTCCCAGTAAGAACTTTGAGTCTACATTATTCTTCATATTGACCTACAATTAAAAATCCGTTAGTGTTTTCGGCAAACGTACGCATTCAGGAGAATAAGATTCTGCCAAATAGAGGGCTTTTAATGATCTTTACCATTCCTCGCAGCCACCACTACAGCCCATTCGTTGCAGGATGAATAGAAGCTTGATGTCATCCGTTGCGAGCGGCATTCCTGCGCTATGGCAGGCACATCCGACTCGCAGAATCCACTCAAATAGAGACGTCCGCCCGAGCGAAGCGCAGACACGTAATGCGACATATCGCGCAGAAGGATATTCCGATTGATATTGGCGAAGATGTAATCAAACCTTCCGCAGGCTGCTATCTGCTCGGCACCGCCGTGGAGAACATGAATGTCGGGCGTGTTGTTCAGCCGACAGTTCTCGATTAGCGTTGCGATAGACCCACTCGTCATTGTCGATGGCTACGACACGGTGCGCGCCCTTCTGTGCAGCCAAGATGGCCAGCACGGCGGTACCACAGCCCATGTCGAGCACCTCCCGACCGTGCAGGTCGAGCAGCAATATTGCTCGGACCATCTGCTCTGTCGTAGCGTGATTACTGCCATGCAAGGCCATACGCGGATCGATAACGATCGTGTGCGCAAAACCTTCTTCCGGCTGATGGAAGGAGGCACGGATGAGCATTCGTGACCGATGCGCACGGGCTGGAAATAGTTCTTCTCCCACTCCTCGTTCCAGTCACGATCGGGAACGGACGTGTGCGTGTGGCGGATTACGACATCCGACGGGGAAAGTCGGCGAGCAGCTGCGCGAGCGACTCAGGACGATAATCCGCCACAGGGACGTGAGGCGTTCAGTCCGTCGGCGATCGGGGCGAAGCTATCGAAACCGATCGCGCCAGCTCAGCGGCATAAGACGTCGTTGATCGTGTCCGCATCCATCGTTGCGGGATGGTCGTGGGTGAATCGAAACTCGTAGTATTCCATCGGTGTGCGGGAATCAATCCTCAAAGTCTCAACGAGCGGAAGGCACGTTCACGGCCGAAGCATCGGGCGTAAAAAGTTGGCCGAGGCGGCAAGACTCTCCGATCTTCTTTCGTTCTTCGGCGGTCAGCTTCTCAGGGGACGTAAACCTTGATATTGATCAGCAAGTCGCCCGTGCCGTAACTGTTGACCGAAGGCAGACGCTTTGTTGCGCAGGCGAAGCACCTTACCCGACTGTGTGCCCGGCTCCAATCTTCACCTTCACGCGACCGTCGACCGTCGGGATCTCGACCGACGCACCCAGAGCGGCTTGCGGGAAGAGGCAGGAGGTTATAAATAAGATCGTTCTCGTCACGGAGCAGTTCCGGGTGACGTTCCTCCTCGACGAGGATCAGCGGGTCGCCATTGATACCGCCACGACGCGCCGCGTTACTCCTTCCCCTCCATCGACGGCTGCATGCCTTCGCTCCACCTGCGGGGATATGGAGTGTGATCACCTCTTCAGCACGCACGACGCCCTCGCCATTACACTCGGCGCATTTTGCGTGTGATCGTCTCGCCCGATCCGCCGCACGTGGGGCAGGCGGACTGCGTCTGCATTTGACCGAAAGATGGAGTTGGCCACGCGCGTCACGTAACCGCTACCATGGCAGGTCGGACACTTCTCGACGGCCTTCTCGTCCTCTGCCCCACTGCCGTGACGGTGTGTGCGGCACGTATTTCTTGACCTTGATCTTCTTCTCCACGCCCGTAGCGATCTCCTTGAGCGTGAGTTTCACCTTCACGCAGGTCGGAGCCACGCTGCACGTACGTCGGCCACCACCGGCGTTGCCGAAGCCGCTAAAGCCTCGAACCCGGAGAAATGTCCGCCGAAGAGGTCGCCGAACTGCGAGAAGATGTCTTCCATCGACATACCGCCGCCGAATCCACCCGCACCGCCGCCGGCTGCACCGCTCATTCCGGCATGTCCGAAACGGTCATAACTGGCGCGTTTCTCGTCGTTACTCAGCACGTCGTAAGCCTCAGCGGCTTCTTTGAACTTCTCCTCCGCCTCCTTATCGCCCGGGTTTACGATCCGGGTGATACTGGATAACCTTTGCCTGTAAGCCTTCTTTTATCTCGTCTGCTGAAGCGTTTTTCGCCACGCCCAGCACTTCGTAATAGTCTCTTTTTCCACAGTCTTCTATTCCTCTTAGTTGATATTGGAGAATCGATTCACCGACGACCACCTTCGCGTGGCGGATCACCTTATCGTTCAACACGTATCCCGTCTGCACACAATCGATCACGCGTCCTTCTGCGCCTCGTCTGGGGCGGGGATCGTGGCGACGGCCTCAAACATCTCCGTGCCGAAGGGTTGCCCGGCGGCCTCGATGGGCTTCACGCCCTGCCGACCGAGGTAGTCCATGGATTTGCTATAGATCAGCTCCACGCCCTCAGCCACAGCCTTCGGGTCGGTCGCCTTTTTCATCGTATCGGTGCCGTTCGAAATCGTCGATCACGGGTAGTAAGCCGATCAGTGCACCCTCACCGCCGCTCTTGATCAGATCAGACTTTTCGCGTAGGGTACGCTGCGATGAGTTGTCAAACTCGGCGCGCAGCCTGAGGTAGGAGTCATTCAGCTCGTTGTATTTGGCTTCCCAGTCGGTCGTGGCTTCACCTCCATCTGGCGTCGCTGCAGTGTCTGTCAAATCGTCAGCTGTAATGTTTCGGCTGACGTGTTTTCTGTTCACTCTGCACTTTTTGTCGCCTCTGTGCCTTCTTCGTTCTCTTGATTATTGGCCGTCATTGGCTCGTTTCTATCCATATGATACTATATTTTTGATTGTTCCTATTCTTATAGTGTCCCCTCCTTAGTCAAAATATGCTGCCAGAAGTTGGCCCAGATTCTCCTTGGGATAGCTGCATGGTGATAATAGATGATCCAGGGCCGGAAATTGGCTATCACAGCCTCAGCGGCCGCCAGGGCAACCGTATCAATACCGCACCAGCCTTCAGACTTTTTGCCGACCTGCTGGAGATCCCACCCCCACGCGTGATCTCCCTTTCCGTAACGTAGAGTTTGACGAAGGAATGGGGCCTAATCCATAGAGATGGTCTTTGATAGCGCGCTGCAGCGGTCATAGTGCTTTTGGGAAATGCTTGCAACACTGTTGCAAGTCCCGCGAAAAAACTTTTTCGGTGTTTTGCAACACCATTGCAAGTCCCGCGAAAAACTTTTCTGGCGTTTGCAACACCGTTGCAAGTCCCTCGAAAAACTTTTTGGCGTTTGCAACACCGTTGCAAGCATTTCCAAAAACGTTTTGGCTATCGAAAACTCTCTGCTGGCTTTATTCTTACGCCGAACCCCACGTTTCGTAGATGAACAGAAGACTCGGGAAGGTGCCGTTTTGATGCGGGTCGCCCTGTCAGAGGCCGCTCCCGAGGCGGGGCGAAATCAAAACTGCTTCTATATTTGCCGCCGCAAAAAGAAAAACGACGGTTCCGTAGCTCAGTTGGATAGAGCAACAGCCTTCTAAGCTGTGGGTCGTGCGTTCGAGTCGCACCGGAATCACCAACCTTCATCATTCATTACAAGCCCTTGCGCCTTCTATTTTAGATCTGGCGCAGGGGTTTGATCTTATCTGTAGGAGTGTTTCCATCCCATCAGACACCCATACTCGAAAGCCCTTCTGAGCCCCAAAATCAACGATTCCAGCATTTCGGACGCCAGTCGAGAGTGCTTCGATGCACACCGCGAGGGATACCATCCGTGTTCCGGATTCTCCACGATTGCTCACCAATCGATGGGTGACTCGCCGAGGGCTACTAAATAGTCGTTGGCGCGACTGAAATGGCGGTTGCCAAAGAAGCCGCGATGGGCCGACAGCGGCGAAGGGTGGGGCGAGGTGAGGACGAGGTTGCGCGAGGTATCGATCGAGGCGCCCTTCTTCTGTGCGTACGCTCCCCAAAGCATGTATACGAGGTGCTGTTGCTCGGCGTTGAGGCAACGGATGACGGCGTCGGTAAATGTCTCCAACCATGCCCCTGATGCGATCCGGCACGGTGCGCGCGGACGGTCAGGGGTGGCGTTGAGCGGCAGCACGCCCTGATCAGCCCAACGCGTGAGGGTCGCCGCTCGTGGGACGCGGTCGACCGAGGTCGTCGGTGATCTCTTTGAAGATGTTTTGAAGCGAGGGGAAAGGGCGTGCCGTCCTGCACCGAGAAGCAGAGCCCGTGGGCCTGGCCGGGCTCGTGATAGGGTCTTGACCGATGATGACCACCTTGACGCGGTCGAAGGGACGGTGCGCAAAGGCGTTGAAGATGTTCGGTCCGGAGGGATAGACCGTCGCTTGGCGGTACTCCTGGCGCACGAAATCGGTCAGTTTCACGAAATAGTCTTTCTCAAATTCGCCGGCCAGACGTGTCTTCCAGCTCGGCTCCATTTTTACGTCCATGTTGTTGGGTTGTTAGGGGTAGTTATAAGTAGTAGGGAGTAGTTCAGACTGCTTTGTTTTCTCCTCACTTGGCTTTGAGGGTGAAGTGGAAAGTGGTGCCACGCGACTCTTCGCTATGGGCGGTGAGGCGGCCGCCGTTACGCTCCACGAAGTGTTTGCAGACGACGAGTCCGAGGCCGCTGCCGGTCTCGCCCCGGGTACCGCGCGTGGACTGCTCGCGGCCAGCGTCGAAGAGGGTGCGCAGCTTGTCGGCCGACATGCCCACGCCGTCGTCAGCGACGGAGACGGTGATCCATGCGCCGTCTTGCCGCGCGGAGATGGAGATGCGGCCCTCCGGGTGACTGAACTTGATGGCGTTCGTGAGCAGGGTTGCGCAGGACGGTGGCGACCATGTTGCGATCGGCGTTGGCGCAGAGATCGTCCGAGACGTCGACGGTGAGGCGGATGGACTTCGATTCGATGGGCATATGCATGAGCGAAACCTCGTCCTCGACTACACGGCTGAGCGAAAACGTGACCGGGGTAAAGGGGATGCGGCCCGTCTGCACACGCGCCCAGTCGAGGAGGTTGTAGAGCAGCTCTACCTGTGCGTCGGCGGACTTGAGGAGCATGGCGTAGTAATGCGAGAGCGATTCGGCGTCCAGCTCTGCGGCGTCGTTCACGAGCGCTTGCAGGGCGTTGCGTTGGGGCCAAGGCGGGGTTCTTGAGGTCGTGCGAGATGATGGAGAAGAACTTGTCTTTCGTCGCATTCATCTCGTGCAGTTCGCGGTTGCGCCGACGTTGCAGGCGGATCAGCAACACGGCCAACACGAGCAGGACGATGAGCACCGACCCGATCAGGACGGACGAGAAGAGGATGAGCTGCCGATTGGCCTCCACGGCCTCGTTGCGACGGTGCAGGCGGAAGACCTCCGCGTCGTTCTTCCTCGCGTTCGTAGCGGATACGATTTTGGACCACCTCTCGCTCGTCGCGCTGCCGAGCCATGCTGTCACGACAATCTAAGCAACGCGCCTGCCGATCGGATGCCGCGCGATAGTCACCCCGCCGACGGTAATACTCGGCCCTGACAGTAATACGTCTCCTCCAAATGGCCGAAGGAATGCGCGCGGAGGGCCACGACCTCCGTCTCGTCGAGCAGCCGACGCGCCGCCTCGAGGTTGTTCTTCTGTAGGTAAATCCACGCCATCGATAGGGCAGCCCGCTGCCGGTTCCACACCTCGCCTTCGCCCTGAAGGACTCGGTAGGCGGCGCGGTGGTGGACGAGCGCAGAGTCCATTTCGCCGCGTTTCATGAGCAGCTGTCCGATGTGATTGTGACAGATGGCTATGCCGTGGCCGATCCGCCGCGGATGTTGCGCTCCAGAGCACGATTGTAGAAGGCCAGGGCGGAGTCGTTCTGCTTGCGGTACTCGTAGATACTACCCAGCGTGGAGTAGTTCATGGCCACGCCATTGTTGTTGCCCAGCTCCTCGTCCAGCACGATGGCGCGGCGGAAGAAGATCCGGCCTCGTCGCCGTCATTGAGGTATTTATAGACGTTGCCGAGGTTGTTGTAAAGGAAGGCACGCATGCGTTTACCCTCGGGTGAGTCGACGCCAGAGAAGGTCTCCACACGGTGCAGCGCATCGTGAGAGTCGGTCGGAAGCCTCGAAGAGGGCGCCCATGCGTCGATAGCCCGTGGCTGCCGTGTTTTGCAGCGCAGCCTCGAGGATCGTGTCGGGCGTGTCATGCAGCGCCTCGATCCCCGTCTGCACCACCTGCGCCGCCTCGGCAAACCGCTGCTTGTTCTGCAACGCCATCGCGGCCGCCCGACAAGCCACGGCTACCGCACACTGTCGCCCGAAGCACGCGCCTCGCGAAGGCCACACCGAGCGAATCGGCCGAGGTCCAGCGACGCGCATTGAATAGCGCCTCGAGGCGAGTCACGCCGTGCCGCCCGTTCCGCGGCCGTCGGTTCCTGCCGACGCTCCCCGCCGCGTTGGCAGCCCGTGACCACGGCACCCACGATCAGGCACCACAGCACACCGAGCCACGCACGCTCCGTCGTCGTTCTTCGTCTACGTTCGATGGTGGTCATTCTATCCATTGACTCCGTCCGTCTTCTCACCTCTTCCGGCAAAACGCCGTTTGTCGCCTTCAGAAACTGTTTGGAATTTATTAGGGTTGAAACAGGCCCCGGATAGACCCGAAATAGAAATGAGGGAGATTCGCCCAAACAGCTTCATAAAAACAATCATCCAATACATTCAAAACCAGCTTCTACATATGTCCGGGGGATGGCGCGTGCACCCCTCGATCGGGAGATCGCGGCCCATCCCGCTCTTTCAAAAGAAGCCCCGTCGGCTAAAAGCATGACCGACGAGGCTCCTCGAAAAACACTATCTATACTATAACAATTACATCTTCATTCCTAATCTAAAGCGCCTCACGGCGAAGAATGTCGAAAGTGGACCCCGGTGCGACTCAAACGCATGACCTTCAGAACCGGAATCTGACGCTCTATTCAACTAAGCTACGGGGCCTCAATTGCGCCGCAAATATAGACGGCTGTTTTGAATTGCTCTAAGTCGACAGTGTAGGTCGGCATTTTTCAAGTCTGAAATGCCGGATCGACAGTGTAGGTCGACGCTTTTCAAGTCTGAAATGCCGGATCGACAGTGTAGGTCGGCGTTTTTCAAGTCTGAAATGCCGGATCGACAGTGTAGGTCGGCGTTTTTCAAGTCTGAAAAGATGAATCGACAGTGTAGGTCGGGGCTTTTCAAGTCTGAAATGCTGGATCGACAGTGTAGGTCGGCGTTTTTCAAGTCTGAAAAAGCTGAATCGACAGTGTAGGGTCGGCGTTTTTCAAGTCTGAAAAGCCGAATCGACAGTGTAGGTCGAGGCTTTGCAGGGATTGAGAAACGGCCTCTAACCCGATCAGGGCTTCTTTCTCCCAACAACCCTCCTTAAAAATAGGGATTGCGGCGCCCTACACGAGCCGATACTTTTGCCCCAAAAACAGAAAGCACTGTACCCACTATGGTAAACATCCTAAACACAATCCGCCTCGGTCGAGGCGTCCGCCTGTTTGACTGGCCTTCATCCCCCTACTGTCGTTCGTCTCTCTGTTTGCGCAACAGGGTGGCACGGGCGTCTGTCAGGGCGGCGTCACTGACGCAGAGACACACAGGGCGCTCGAGGGCGTATTGGTGCGCGATGCCAGTGGCTATCATGGCGCCGTGACCGATGCCGAGGGGCGTTATACCGTTGCGCCACCGGCCGGACGATACAAGCTGACCTTTTCTTGCTTGGGCTACACCTCGCAAACACTGACGGTAACGGTCGGCCGAGCAGGCACAACGCCACTCGACGTGGCGCTTCGACCGGACGACAGTCAGCTGTCCGAAGTCGTCGTGACCAGCAAGAGCGCGGCGCAGCGCTTTGCGTGAAGCACCGTCGGCCGTGACCGTGGTCGATGCCCCGGCCCTCGCGCTATCATGATGGCAACGCTCAACGAAGTGCTCGACAAGACGGCCGGCGTGCACGTAGCGCGACAGGGGCGGCATGGGCAGCATGGCGCGTATCCTGGTGCAGGGCCTCGACGGTAAGCGCATCGGCGTCTTCGTCAACGAGTGTACCCATGGGGAGTTCGGAGGAGTTTTCACTCGGATCCATACCGCCCGACATGGTGCAGGAGGTGGAGATCTACAAAGGCATCGTGCCGGCTTACTTGGGGAGGCGACGGACTGGGCGGAGCGGTAAACATCATCCTCAAAGACTTCCAAAACGATCACCTCGAGGCCGCGTATGGCATCGGGTCCTACCACACGCACACGGCTAACTTTCAAGCCAAAAGTACCTGCCCGCGGCCGGTCTGGCTGTCCGCGCGGGTGGCTCATCTGACTACTCCAAAAACGACTACACCTTCAATTCCCCTTCGAGCTAGGGCGCATCATCCGCCGCGATCACGACGCCTATCGGCGCATAGCCGGCGAGGTGGGCGTCGCTTTTACCGCCTGCCGCTCGACCACGCAGAGCCGTCCGTAGGCTAGCAAAACCCCTACGACGAGATTCAAGGCGGACTGATGAACGTGCAGAACAATATCCGGCACGCCTTCTCGCGCTACGCAATTCCTCAACATCTCCCAAGCGCTGTCCAAGCGACTCGCCGACGGCCGATTCTCGATCCTACTCAACGCTTCGCAGGGCTTGGCTGTGGCCAATCAGGTGGACACCTCGCATTACAGCTACGACTTCCTCGGCAATCGCTTCCTCAGCTCCTCTGTGCAAGGCGAGGTGGGTTCGCTGCCGAACGATTCCGCGATCGATACACGAACCTACAGGAGCGACTCAACGCCAACTATCGTTTCAACGAAGTCCACGCCCTGAACGCCAACATCACCCACCGATACAACCGCAAACTGCCCAAGGACGACTTGGCCGACAGCTATTCGCGCTTCCCCACCGGCGGCTATCCGAGCCAGCTACATGCAATCGTGGCCGGCCTGACGTACGAGTTGCATCTGGCCGGTGGACGCTGGGTCAATGAGGCGGGATCAGCTCGTTCTATTACCGATCGGAGGTCATGCCGTCGCCTGAGCGAGTGGTGCTACAAGAGAAGTTGACGGCCGCCAAGAATGCTCAGGCGGCACCGGGATGGAGTGAGGCCATCGCCTGGCACCCCAGCAGAAGCACTGACCGTGAAAGCCTCCGTGCAATCGCTGCGCAGAATGCCCACAGCCGACGAGATAGTTTGGCAACGGTGTGCTGATCTATCCTCCTACATGCTCCGCCCCGAGCAGAGCCTGAACATGAACCTCGGGTCGGATGGATCGTCCGTTCCGGGCGCTATCCGCACGCCCGCATCGAGGTCAATGCTTTCTACATGCATCTCACGGACATGATCAAAATGATGTACGGCACCATGTATATGGTATGCGAAAACATCGGCCGGGCGCGTATCACGGGCGTGGAGGGCAGCGTGGATGCGGGCCTCTTCCCGTGGCTCGACGTGAGGGCAACGTGTCGTGGCAAGATGCACGCGATACGCGCCGCGACGCCGTCGGTGGCGGGTCTAACTTCCACAACTACCTGCATCCCCAACACCCTACTTCTTCGGTAACTGCGACATCAACCTGCACGCCGATCACCTGCTGGGCCGCAGATCGCATTCGGCCCTGACCCTCGGCTTTGAGTTCACGCACCGATTCAATTACAACTGGGAGGCTCCCGGCGATCGCAGCTCGATGGAGATCCCTTCGAAATACGAAGTGAACGTGGGCCTGCACCACGCTTTCACTCCTCAGTGGCAGCTCGGCCTGAGGTGCGCAACCTCTTCGACCGCGAGAACTGGGGCGAATACTGTTACCCCTTAGAGAAGCGCACCCCTGCACTTCAAAGTCAAATACACGCTTAACAAACTTAATACGATCAAGGAATGAAAAAGAGCAATTTGTACGGCCTGCTGCCCACCGTGGCAGCAGTCTTGGCCCTGATGTTATCCACATCATGCGGCGAGAACGACACCCCAACGCCAAAGCCCGAACCCAAGCCCGGACCGAACCCTACGCCGGAGGAAGCGGTGCACCATTATGCCTTCGCGGCAAACGTGGACAATGCGTTTTACATCACCACCTTCGAAGACTTCAAGGAGGGCCTGAAGACCGACTTCAAAGGCGCCATCAAGCTGGCGTCCGGGCACCTCTTCATTGAGAAGTTTAGCGACTACGTCTACATGCAGTCCGGCTCCATGTATGGACAGGGCGGCGAGCAGACGCTCTATAAGTACGCCCCTGAGCAAGACGGGCCGCTCTCGGAAAAACCCGTGGCACAGCTGGCCTTCCCCGGATCGCCCAACGTGGTGGAGATCATCTTCGCCAGCGAGACGAAGGCTTACGCCGTGACCACCGGTAGCCGCGGACAGCTCATCGTCATCAACCCCTCCACCATGACGGTCGTCAAGGAGATCGACCTCTCCGCGTACGCCGAGGGCGACAACGACCCGGACGGTGGCAATGGCGTGTGCGCGACGGCAAACCGTTCCTCCCCTCAACCAAGCCAAATCGATGCAGGAGATCCCTGCCCACAGCGGCGCAAATAGCCGTCATCGACGTGGCCACGGACCGCGTGGAGAAGGTGATCAAGGACGAGCGCGCTACGAGCCCTCGGCATGGTGGGCCACACCTGCCCCGTGACGGACGAGGCGGGGAACATCTACTTCTACACCGGCCCCGGTCAGCCATGATGGCGCAGTTCATGCCCGGAAAGGGTTACAGTGACAGCCTACTGCGTATCAAGAAGGGCGAGACTGACTTCGACAAGGATTTCTACATGAGCCTGCAAACCGCTAACGGCGGCGAAGTGGGATCGTACGGCTTTGTATATGACCTACGGCGGCAACGGCAAGATCTACCTCATGCTCTACAAGCCGAGCCTCGTGACCGAGAAGGACGAGTCCGAACATGACCAAGAACCGCAGCTTCGTGCCCTACGAGTGGACGTGCGCGCCAAGACAGGCCGCGTGCTGCCCATGCCCGCCACCACGGCTTGGACCTCCAGCGCCATCATCCGCGTAGGCAACGCCATCTACTTTGGCGAGCAGACCAGCGAGGGCATCGGCTTCTATCGCTACGACATGACCACCGGCAAAGGCAGCAACAAGCCCACCGTAGAGACCCCTCGGGCGCTTACAAGGTGATCGCACTCTAAGAGATAGGAGGCACACAGACAATGACACGCATACAAAAGATCATCACGCTCTGGGGGCTGGTGCTGGCGGGATTCTTGGCGCACAACATGGCCGACCTGCTGCCCATCTTCTGGGCCGTGGACGTAGCCGTGGAGCATGCCGAAGAGGCGCCCGTGGGCATGATGGCTTCATGGCTATCATCACCCTACACGCTGCCCGCTGTGGGTATCGCCACAACGATGTACGGCCGTGGCCGTGGCGCGGCGCTCTAGAACCCTCATCTTGGCCGCCGACATGGAGCTCTTCAATGTCCCGACGCTGGCGGCGAACTCCATCATGGCCTTCAACCCGGTGCAGGTGTTCGTTCTGCCGTTCGTACTCTGCTTCAACATCCTCTTGGCCGTGGAGTCGTTCAAATGGTATAAAGAAATGGGGGCGAAGTGACGACGCCTCAGCTGCGACACCCGTCGCAAGTCTAACCTCAAGACCCTGTTCCCCTCTGGCGGGAGCAGGGTCTTTGCTTTCCGCACGTACAAGACCCAAAATCGGTATTGCTTTTGAAGCAAAACCCGACCCCGATTTAGGCCAAACCAGGTGGTTTGAAGCGAAACACACCCGCGATTGGGGTCAAACCAGGTGGTTTGAAGCAAAACCCGACCCCGATTGAGCCAAACCAGGTGGTTTGATGCGAAAACCCGACCCCGATTTAGGTCAAACCAGGTGGTTTGATGCGAAACACACCCTGCGATTGGGGTCAAACCAGGTGGTTTGATGCAGAAACACACCCGCGATTGGGCCCAACCAGGTGGTTTGAAGCAAAACCCGACCCCGATTCGGGCCAAACCAATGGTTTGAAGCAAAAACCCGACCCCGATTCGGGCCAAAACCAATGGTTTTGCAGCAAAACCCGACCCCGATTTAGGCCAAACCAATGGTTTTGAAGCAAAAACCGACCCACGATTTGAGCCAAACCAATGGTTTTGAAGCAAAACCGACCCCTGATTTAGAAGCCAAACCAATGGTTTGAAGCAAAACCCGACCCCGATTCGGGCCAAACCAATGGTTTGAGACTTTCTATAGCTGTAGAAGGGGAAAAACGGGTGTTCTTTTCGGACCAAAAACTGCGGCAAGACGAGACACGGGTCCCCGCCTTCGGCGAAAAGCCCCTTATTTCGCCCTCCCGATTCTCCGAGCCTCGGATAACCACCAACCATTCACCCTACACACATCTTACTCGTTATGAAAAAGAACTTCGTCTTAGACACCAACGTCATCCTGCGACTACAGTTGCATCGACCATTTCGAGGACAACGACATCTATCTGCCCATCACCGTGCTCGAGAGCTGGACCGATTCAAGAAGGGCAGTGAACAGATCCATTACAACGCCCGCGCCTTCGTCCGTCGGCTCGACGAACTGACCTCCAACGAACTGCACCTGCGCGGCGCATCGCTCGGCGGGACGCGGCATGCTCTACGTCGTCGGGGCGACCATTACCAGAGGCGCGTGCCAACTCCTTCCCCGAGCGTATCCCCGACCACCGCATCCTCTCCGCAGCCGTGACCGTGGCCGAGGCGACATCCGGACATGCTCACCATCCCTTGTCACCAAAGACATCAACATGCGTATGAAGGCCCGCGCGCTGGGCATACCGGTCGAGGATTATTTCACGGACAAGGTGACGGATTTCGTGCCCTTCAGTGAAAAGTGAGACCGTCTACGAGGGCATCGACCCGGAGCTTATCGACCGCCTCTACGCCACGCCCGAAGGTGTCGACGCCGACCTTTTCGGCCACCCAAACGCCCCGAACCGAACGCCTGCTTCATCCTCAAAAGCCACCGAAACTCTGTGCCCGCGCGCTATGTGCCCTTCACCGAGCGCTTCCACCGTGTGGACAAGGGCGCGGCCGTGGGCCTTGGCATCCGGCCCGCAACGTGGAGCAGAGCTTCGCCTTCGAGGTGCTCAACGACCCGGAGGTGAAGCTCGTCGGCATCACCGGTCGCGCAGGTACGGGCAAGACGCTTCTGGCGCTGGCCTCGGCCCTCCGACAGATGGACGACTACAAGCAGATCCTTCTGGCGCGGCCCATCGTGGCGCTGGCCAACAAAGACATTGGCTACCTGCGGGTCAGGGCAAAAGACAAGGTGGCGCCTTACATGCAGCCGCTCTTCGACAACCTCAACGTGATCCGTGCCCAACTCGCCCCCGGGTCGAAGGAGCTGCGCCGGCTGGATGAGCTCCAGAAGAGCGACCGGCTCGTGATCGAGGCGCTGGCCTTCATCCGCGGACGGAGTCTCCGGAGACTTTCTGCATCGTCGACGAAGCGCAGAACCTGACACCGCACGAGATCAAGACCATCATCACCCGTACCGGCGAGGGTACCAAAATGGTCTTCACCGGCGACATCGAGCAGATCGATTCGCCCTACCTCGACGCCCTAGAGCAACGGTCTGGCTTACATGATCGATAAAATGCGTGGCGAGCGACTCTTTGCGCACGTCAATCTGGTCAAAAGGCAGAGCGTAGCGCCCTGGCGAACTGGCTTCGAGCGCCTCTAACGATGGCTGGGATCACCCCAAACTCTCCCTGCGGCGAACCGACGGACAGCGCGCGTGAACGGGCACTCGTCGGCATCATCGCCGCTGGGGCAGCGGTCAATCTGCTGCTACTCCTCTTCAAATTCGCCGCCGGTGTAGGCGGGCATAGTAGCGCCATGATGGCCGACGCCGTACACTCGCTCTCGGACTTCGCCACGGACCTCATCGTCTTCCTCTGCCTCCATCTCTCGGCCCGCCCCTGGGACAAGGATCACGACTACGGCCACGGCAAGTATGAGACCCCGGCCACGTCCATCATCGGCATCGTGCTGCTCTTCGTCGGTATCGGTATCTTCTGGGAGGGGGCGGCTAAGATCCACGCCGTCCTTTTCCTCGGCTACGAACTCGAAGCGCCGGGCCATATCGCACTCATCGCCGCCCTCGTCTCGATCGTAGTCAAGGAGCTGCTCTATCGTGTCACGCTCTCCGCCGGCCGACGGCGCAATAGCTCAACGATCATCGCCAACGCTTGGCATCATCGCTCAGACGCCCTCTCGTCCGTCGGCACAGCGTTAGGCATCGGCGGCGCCATCTTCCTCGGAAACGGCTGGACGGTGCTCGACCCCGTGGCGGCCGTAGTCGTCAGCATCCTCATCGTGCGTGTGGCCATCAAGCTGACCGTCCCCGCCGTGAACGACCTCTTGAGAAGTCCCTGCCCGAGGAGGTGAGGCGCGACATCCTCGCCACCATCCTCGAGGACCATCGCATCAGCAATCCGCACCATCTACAGACGCGCCGCATCGGCAACGACTATGCGATCGACGTGCACATCCGCGTAGACGGCCACATGACAGTTGCCGAAGCGCACGAAATCATGTGTCACGCAGAGCGCCGCCTGCGCCAGAAGTACGGCCCCGGCACTCAGATCACACTGCACGCCGAGGCCGGTGAATGAGATAAGGGCACCCCTCCGTTCGAGGGATGCCCCTTTTGTTGTTATCGGTCGGCACTGGGAGGTATTGACACTATACTGATACACGCTCAGCGGCGGTCATTGTATGCTTCGTAAGGGTTGATGCACGTCCCGGTAAAGGATAATAAGCAGCTTCATATTCATGACGCGCGTCCGAAAGACGGATATACTCGCGCTTCTCTTCGTCTGAGAGATAATCCATCCCTCCAAGCTCCGCTCCACGACGTATAAGCGCTTCGCAACCGTCTTGATATTCCCTGAATTGTTTCTCTGTTTTTGATTTTCATTATTGTCTACATTATGCAAGAGGAGATAAGACTGGGAAAAGACGAAAGCCGGGTACATAAGAGTTTCCTCCTCTCGTGTACCCGGCTTCGTTTTAGTCAGTGATTCTTAGTTGTTAGTTCTCCACGTCCAACCGCAGCCCCACTCCTTATGGTGGAGATGGTGATGGCGGATCGGCAGAAAGCAGCTTACGCAGCTTCGTGATAAAGACATCCAAGCGGCGAGAGGCATAGAAGTAATCCACGTCGGGCCACAAAGTCTCCAAGATCGTATCTCGGCCGACAGTCTCTCATGCTGCGGCAAAGCAAGCGGAGGATCTGCGATTCCAAAAAGCGTCAGAGACGTTTTTCCCCTCCGTATCGCTGAGCGACGCCTTCTCGGCGTTGAACTTCCATCGGCCGATAGGATACGTTTCCGTGTTGTTCTCCATCCGCCCGCCCAGATTGATATTCCGAAGCAGCGCCCGGACGTGTGCGTCCAACTCCTCGGGCAGGTAAGGCTTCTTGATGTAGTTGTTCACACCCACTCATAGCCCCGCATCACGTGCGACGGATCCTCCATACCGGAGGCAAACACGATGGGCTGCAGGCGATCCGTCTCCCCGGATCTTGGCCACCATCTCGTAGCCATCCATGACAGGCATTTTCCACGTCGGCCACGATGATATCTGGCCGGAACGTCTTCCATAGTTCCAATCCTTCCGCACCGTTGGTGGCTTCGGCCATCTCATATCCGCCGATCACAACCTCCAAGCTGTTGCGAATCATATGGCAGCGTGGCATCGTATCTTCTACCAATAGCAACTTCATCATGTCTCCGTTTTCTCCTTGTTTTATCTGTGTGTACCTATTCTTTTTATGTCTCCGACGGAACGGGAAAGGTCAGGGTAAAAGCGTGCTGCCGCGACCGGGTTCACTCGACACCGTCACACTCCGCCGTGCTCCTTCATCAGCAGAGCTGTACATAATTCAGCTCCCAACCCGAATCCCGTAGCCCCAGTACCAGTCGTCGACCGTTTATTGGCTCTGGATGCACGTTCAAACTTCTCGAAGATCCGCGCCTGCTCACTCTGCGGAATACCCACGCCATTGTCCGACACTTGAATGCTCGCCTGAGCCTCATCAGTGGGCATAAGCAATGGCGATATGCACCGTCCGGCCGGAGTATTTCTCAGCGTTCTCGACAAGGTTGCTTAAACACTCTCGTGAGATGTGACGGATCAGCATAGACGACGGCATCGTCAGGGACATCGACGCTGAACGTGACCGCTTTTTCGACCGCAGCGGGTATTTCTCCATCAACTCATCTATCATCGGCTTAAGGGCGATCTGCTTACGATTAGCACAAGCTTCCACTCTCCATCTTGGCAATGGTCAGCACCTTATTCACGAGCGAAAGCAGGTGCTGATTCTCGCGCTCGACCAGATCGAATATCTCTTGCTTCTTCTCCGGAAGGCTGTCGAACTGTCCACCCCTCAGCATCCTTATCCCGGTTATAATGGACGAAATGGGCGTCTTCATGTCATGCACCATCGTGCGGGGAGAAAGTTTCCCTAAGCTCCGACAGGCGGTTCTGATCGAAGATGATCTTCACCTGATAATACAACCCGCCCAGGGTAGCAAAGCCGATCAACACAATCGAACTGAGATAAAGCAGCCATACCCTCCGAAGCACATCCTGAACAGGTGGAGACGACCACGGCTACCACAGCCTCAGTACTATCCCGCCGAAGGTATTCCGGATTTGTAGTGATCGATCCCCATGATCCACGAAACGTGGGATCTGTGCTCTCCAGCAATTCTCCTGTCTTTGGATTAATCCGGTTAATGAAGGCCTGAGCACGTATGCCTTCAGTCAATAGATCGGAACGATATGTAGAATCTAGCTGAGAAAGAAGAAGTGGAGCACTAAAATCTTTCAGAAAGAGCCTCCTGTAAATAAGAATAATCGTTTACTCCTTCACTTTGGAGTTGGCCAATGTCCACCTCTGTTCCTTCAGGCATACTAGCCTCCGAACGTCTTATCACATCTGAGAGTGCAGATGTAGCGGAATATTTTGTTATACAAACCATGCAGTTTAGTCTGTTGCTCCTTATACGTATAAACAGACCACACCACCTGCAGGCAGAGCAGGATAAATAGCGATGAAAAACGTGACGATTTTGACGCGTTGAATCTTCATTGTGTCCGCCTAAGTTTTTCGTCTTTACCCCCTGATCACTTCCGTGTCGGTGACGATGGCCGACATGCGGCGGTCGTGGGCGTCGACGGGGATGTGGTCGAAGAGCTGAAAGGCGAAGGCTAGCCCGATGCAGGGCAGGGTGAGGTCGGAGAGCAGGCGGTCGTAGTATCCGCGGCCACGACCGAGGCGGTTCAGCTGGCGGTCGAAGGCGATGCCGGGCACGACGATGAGGTCAGGCCGTGGTGCGTCGGTAGCGGAGGCGTTGACGGACGGTTCCCAGATGTCGTAGGCGCCTTTATGCAGGCTGTCCGGACCGGCACAGGGGCGGAGCACGAGGTCGTCGCCCTGCACGATGGGCAGCAGGAGTTGCTTATGGCCGTACCATCGCCCGAGGAACTCGGCCGTCTGCACCTCGCCCGGCAGCGCATGGTAGAGCGCCACGCAGGGCGGCGGATTGAAAGGCGTCGAGGGTCTCTAATCGGGCGAGCGCCCTCGGCAGAGAGCGCCTCGAGTGCCTCGGGGTGTGGGCGCGCGAGGCGCTGCCACCTGCTTGCGGAGCGCTTGTTTCTGTTCGTTGATCGTCATATCAAGGATCGTTAGGAGTGGTAGTTATGCGCCTTTCATGCGATAGTTACGGTCTAAGGGCAGCGGGGAATAGATGAAATAAGAAGCTGTGGTGGAGCGCATGTTCCCTATCGTGATACGTCCGATGGAGAGGATGTGGGCCATGAGCTTCTGACGCCAGGCGCTACTCTCTAACTCCTGAACGGCACGCTGTAGGGTAGCGTCGTCGCGTTGAAAGACGGGATAGAAAGCCGTCGTAGTCGAAGAAATGGCGGACGATGAAGGCTTCGAGAGCGGTCTCGATTAGCGGTCGTGAAACTTCGATGAGTGTCGGCCGACGACGGACACCATTCTCCTCGGCATAGTCAACAGAACGATTGAGTAGCGACTGCTGACGGAGGTAACCTAGCAGTTCGGGGTAGGAATGGAAGGAGGAGAGCTTCTTGTAATTGCGATCGGGTAATCGAGGGTGAAATCGTAGAGAATACCGTCGGTCATGACCTGGTTGTAATACGAGGTGATGCGCTGCGTATCGCGAGGGATAAAGATGTCAGGCATGATGCCGCCGCCGCCATAGACGGTACGCCCGCCGCGGGTCTTGTAGGCGGCCGACTTGTCGAAGGTGATGCTGTCGGCCGTGTCGAACTCGCCGTGGAGGTAGCGCCGATAAAGATCTTGCTCGTATTCGTCGGTCTTGCCCATCTCGTACATCTTCTGGATGCAACGACCGGAGGGTGTGTAGTAACGGGCGATGGTCAGGCGCAGCTCGGAGCCGTCGGAGAGGGGATGGGCATTTGCACGAGGCCCTCTACCGTAGGAGCGCCGACCGATGATGAGTCCACGGTCGTTGTCCTGAATGGCGCCGGCGAAGATCTCGCTGGCCGAGCCAGACATCTCGTCGGTGAGGACGACCAACGGGGCGTCCCTGGCAGGTGCCGCGACCATCGGCAAAAGAACTCCTGACGGGGTAAGCCTTGCCCTGCACATAGACGATCATCTCGCCACCGGGAATGAACTCGTTGAGCATAGTGACGGCCGCGTCCAAGAGTCCGCCGGCATTGTCGCGCAGGTCGATGATGAACTTGGTGCAGCCTTCTTTCTTCTCTTTGGCGATGGCGGTGATAAACTCGTTATAGGTGGAGCGGGTGAAGCTGCGCACGCCTGATGTAGCCGATGTCTCGCCCGATCTTATAGGCAGCGTCGACGGGCGGTTGGGCACTTCGCCACGGGTAACGACAAAGTCAGTCAGCTTCGAGGCATGGTTGCGCTGCACACCGAGCTTCACCTTGTGCCCTTCTTGCCGCGCAGAGTGCGCATGATCTTGGCCTGCTCGAAGCCCTTGCCGGCGAACGTCGTGTCGTTGATCGCTATGATGCGATCGAAGGGGCGAGACCGGCCTTCTCAGCGAGCCCACCGGAGATGATGCCGGTGATGAGGATCGTGTCGTTTCGCAGACTGAAAGAGACGCCGATGCCGCCGAACGACCCCTCGAGATCGTCGTTAACGGCCTCCACACTCTCGGCCGGGATGAGCACGGAGTGCGGATCAAGCTCGCTGATCAGGTTCTCAGCCGTGCGGTCGATGAGGGTCGCCCATGTTGACCGTGTCAACGTACTGCGTGTCGATGATGTCGAGGATGGCGTTGATCTTGTTTTTGCCCGTGCTGATGCCGCGGAACCGGGGCGACCGCGAATAGAGGAAGATGCCGGTCATGCCCAAACAGAGGCACGCCACGGCGCCGACAATTCCCCACAAGACATTCTTACGCTTCTTATTCATGATTTTCTTCGTTGATGCTGATGTAATCGACTGCTATACCTGCGCGGCGGGAGCAACTGGACGCCCTCGTCGGTGTGATATTCCTCGGGTAGACCACCCGCACGACGCCAGCGGATGATGAGCTTGGCGCACTCGATGCAGGGCGAGGCGGTGACGTAGATCGTGGATCCGCGACTATTATTTGACGAGGGCTGCCACCTTGGTGATAGCGTTGGCCTCGGCATGCAGCACATAAGGTTTGGTCACGCCGTCCGCGTCCTCGCAAACGTTCTCAAAGCCCGAGGGTGTGCCATTGTACCCGTCGGAAATAATCATGTGATCCTTGACAAGCAAGTGCGCCTACTTGACGGCGCTTACAATAGGAATTTTCGGCCCAGACGGCTGCCATACGCAGGTAGCGCCGGTCGGTTTCATATTGTTTCTCTTCCTTATTCGTCATCGCTGTATCTACATATTAGGAATAGCCCCCTTCATCGTCGTGTGTAGTCACCCTGTCCGAAAAGGGTGCGCAAAAGTAACGTGGCGTAAATCGGCATGGACAGCCGAGTTTAGCAGGGCGGGGCGAGCGGGGGAGATCAGCCGGACATCGCTCCTCTTTGCGCCCGTTTTGCAGGCCAACACCCGTCGGGGTCAAAAAGGCAGCCCGTTTTGCAGGCCAACACCCCGTCAGGGTCAAAAACGCAGCCCGTTTTGCGAGGCCAACACCCCGTCGGGGTCAAAAAGGCGGCCGTTTTGCAGGCCAACACCCCGTCGGGGTCAAAAAGGCGGTCTGTTTTGCAGGCCAACACCCCGTCGAGGCCAAAAAGGCGGGCCCGTTTTGCAGGCCAACACCCGTCGGGCACCAAAAAGGCGGCCTGTTTGTAGGCCAACACCCGTCGGGCACCAAAAGGCGGCCTGTTTTGCAGGCCAACACCCGTCGGGGGTCAAAAAGGCGGTCTGTTTGCACCATTCCTAACTGCGCGGTGAAAAAGGCGGCCTGTTTTGCACCGTTCGGGCTGCGCGGTCAAAAAGGCGGTCTGTTTTTACCATTTCCTAACTGCGCGGTCAAAAAGGCGGTCTGTTTTTCACAGTTCTTGGGTGCGCGATGAAAAAGGCGGCCCGTTTTCACCATTCTTAGCTGCGCGGTCAAAAGGCGGCGCCGTTTGCACTCCGCCACCCGCGGGGCTGCTGTATTGGCCCTTCATTCCGGGCTGACTATAAAACGAAACCGGATACACGATGGAAATCCCATCGTAGTACCCGGCAAACTTCGCTGGCGCCCGAAGACGCCCCGGCAAATTTTGCTGTGGTGGCCACAGACGCCTCGGACAGATTCGCAGGCGTCCGCAGACGCCCGGAACGCCTTCCGGTAGGGCGTTGGGCCTATCCAACGAGGTGAGGTCCAGGCCTGCGAGGCAGGTAGTCCTTGAACGCCTCGAAGGTGCGCGCCATCAGCACACTGCGTTTCTCGCCCTGCATAAAGGCACGGAGCCGCTCGGGGATCTCGACTGAGTGACCCGTGGCCGTCTCCACCGTGTCGAGGAACTTAGCCGGGTGAGCCGTCTCAAGGAAGACGCCCGTCTCGCCCGGCTGTAGGCCGCGCTGCATGAGGGCGTGATGGCCACAGGCACCGTGGGGATCGGGCGTGTAGCCGCGCGTGCGGACCACGTCGGCGAGGGTGGCGCGGATCTCCTCGTCCGTCGTGCGGCTGCCGGAGATGAGCGCCGTGATCGCGGCATGGTCGCCGCCGAAGAGGTCGAGGATGCGGGCGAAGTTGCTCGGATCGCCTACGTCCATCGCGTTGGCCAGCGTGGCCACCGAGGGGCGGGGCCGATGAGACGCCGTGTGGAGTAGTCCAAAGAGACGTCGTTGCGGTTGTTGGCGGCGATGAAGTGCGATACGGGCAGCCCCATACGGTGCGCGATGAGTCCGGCGGTAGAGGTTGCCGAAGTTGCCGCTGGGCACACTCACGACGAGGCGCTGGGCACGGCCGATGCGGTCCATCTGGGCGTAGGCGTGGAATGAAGGCTTGCGGCAGGAAGCGCGCGACGTTGATGGAGTTGGCCGAGGTGAGTTGCAGGTGGGCGTTGAGTCGGCGTCGACGAAGGCCGACTTGACGAGCGCCTGACGTCGTCGAAGACGCCGTCCACCTCGAGCGCGGTGATGTTACGCGCCGAGGGTGGTGAACTGGCACTCCTGAATCGCGCTGACCTTGCCCTCGGGGTAGAGCACGAGACGCGGATGCCGGGCACGAGCGAAGCCGTTGGCTACGGCGCTACCCAGTAGTCGCCCGAGGTGGCCACGAGCACGGTGACCTCGCGACTCGCCCCCTGGCGGGTCTGATGAAGTGGCCGAGCATGCGGGCCATGAACCGTGCGCCGACGTCTTTGAGAGGCCAGCGGGTCCGTGAAAGAGTTCGAGGGAGTAGATCGTGTCCGTGACGGGCACGACAGGCGTGTCAAAGGCCAGCGTGTCCTCTACGATGCGGCGGAGATCTCGGCGGGCATGTCGTCGCCAAAGAAGGCGCTGGCCACGTGGAGGGCGATCTCGTGAAAGGTCATGTGCTTCATCCGTCGATGAACGCGCGGTCGAGCGTGGGGGATGCATTCGGGCATGAATAGCCCGCGGTCGGCGGCAAGCCTGCGGACTACGGCCTCCTCAAGGCTGGCGGGCGATACTTGGTGATTGGTGCTGTAATATTTCATCTTGATAAGAGTTATGCGCCTCACGGCGCGGTAGTCCAGGGGCTGCACGGTACGGTTAGAAAGGTTATGCGCCTGCGCTGATAGTCAGAAGGGCTACGCCCCGGTAGTTAGAAAAGAAGTTGTGCGCCTGCGGCTTTCAGTAGTCAGAGGGCTGCGCCCCCGGTAGTTAAAGGGTAGCTTCTTCTTCTGCGCTTCGACTACCGCCGAAGGCGCATATTCGAAGCGCAGCCCCATAACTGCCAGCCGTTAGGCCGTAACTGCCGTCGGCCAAGGCCGACCCTACTACCGCAGCCGAAAGGCCGCGCTTACTAAGAACACCTTCATAAAACTCATCCTTACGGAGCAGTCCGTAGCTGCCATCGACGGCGGCGAACTCGTCGTCAACGCTCCACGGCGTCGGGCGTGGCGCCGGGCTTATGAGATCACGAAGGGGATGGGGGCGTTGGGTGTGCGTACGGATGGCGCAGGGCGTGGGATGGTCGGGCGGGACGGCGATGGCCACCGGCTCGTCCCACTGGCTGACGGCACGGAAGACGGGATCGACGATGCGGCGGTCGAGGTACTCAATGGTGCGCACCTTCAGCTCCACGTCGCCCTCGTGACCGGCCCGTCATCGCTGGCCTCGATGTGCAGATAGACGAAGTCGCGTGCGAGGGCCTCGATCGCCGCGGCCGCCTTGCCCTCGTAACTCGTGTCGTAAAGCCCCGTGGCGCTCTCCACGTTGATCACGTCCATGCCGGCATAGACGCCGATACCGCGGATCAGATCGACGGCCGAGATGACGGCCGAGGGGCCTATGCCGTACAGTTCGCGGAGCGTCTTCGCAGCCGGACGCGCCGGGCGACCACGGCCAGATGCTGTTCGCGGATCCTTGCCCTCGGCGCGACGCTTCACATTGATCGGGTGATCAGCCAGCAACTGCTGCGAGCGGAGGATGAGGTCGTTCAGGCGGTCGGCCGTAGCCTCAGCCTCAGGCACACGCGCCTTGACAGAGCGCTGGACGGAAGGGGTGCAGCGGGATGTCGTGCGGCGAGTGCAATCAGCGCCGATCGCCGCCGCCACGGAGCACAAGCAGATGGCGGTAGGAGACGCCGTGGTGAAAGGTGACATCGTCCGACCCGCGAGCTGCTCGTTGAGGTAGCAGAATCAAGACGTCGAGACTCCTCGAAGAAATGTGTCCCGCGGAGTGGTTCTTGATCCGGTCGCCATCGATACAGATGAGATTGCAGCGCAGGCCCAGCTCACCGGGTCGGAGGTCGACCCCCATGCTGGCAGCCTCGAGCACGCCGCGCCCCTCGTAGACGGTGGGCAGGTCGTAACCGAGAATCGAAAGGTTGGCCAAATCCCTCACTGCCCGGGTGGAACTCCGTCGGGCACCGTGCAGTCGGCCAGAAGCTCCTGAGCTGGGCCAGCCGATCCATCGCAGGCGAGGGTGCGTATTGCAAGGGCGTCCAGTCCGCCCAGTTCGGCTATCGGCTCGTCGGCCATGCCGTCTCCCAAAATGATGATATGCTTCATATAATAGCCGTATGTGGGCGCACCTCATAGTCCGCCCAGGGATTTCGATATGTTGTAGGGGCGGCAAAAGTAAACGTAGGGGCGGACGCACGATGCCTGATCGGCGAGATCGGTGCAAGCAGGTCTCGCCATCCGTTCTTCCTGTCCCGCCGCGGGATGGCGTCTCAACCATCATTTTGGTCTCGTCCCGCCGCGGGATGGCGTCTCAACCGTCATTTTGGGCCCCGTCCCGCCGCGGGATGGCGTCTCAACCGTCATTTTGGGTCTCGTCCGCCACGGGATGGCGTCTCAACCGTCATTTTGGCCTCGTCCGCCACGGGACGGCGATCTCAACCGTCATTTGGGTCTCGTCCCGCCGCGGGATGACGTCTCAACGGTCATTTGGGCTCCGTCCTGCCGCGGGACGCCTCGCCGTACCCAAAGCATGTCATCTGGGCCTCCTCTGGGAAATCTCATCCATCAGACACACATTTCCACCAGAAGTGGCGCGCTTCTATCTTTGCCTGCGCTTAAAAACGAAAGCACATCCATGAATACTTCTCTCACCATACGCTCGGCCGACGCCGACGATCTGGACGCCATCCTGTCACTCTTCGATACGGCGCGCCGCTTCGCGGCCGCCAACGGCAACCCGTCGCAATGGGTCGAAGGCTACCCCAACGCGGGATATTGTACGGACGGACATCGCCCACGGCAACTGCTACGTCTGCACGCCGGCAGACCGCCCAACGATCGTCGGCACGTTCGTCTTCATCCTCGGCGAGGAACCCACGTATCGCCTCACCGAGCAGGGCTCACTGGCACGCCAATCGCCCCTACGGCACCATCCACTCGCATGGCCTCCGACGGCCACACGCACGGCATCGCCCGCGCCACGTTCGACTACTCGCCGCCCAAACGGACTATCTCCGCATCGATACCCACGCCGACAATCGCCCTATGCTCCGCGCCATCACCCGTTACGGTTTCCGTCCCTGCGGCATCATCTACGTCCGCGACGGCAGCCCGCGTCCGGCGTTCGATCTTGAGCGACCTTCGGCCGGGCGCCCATAAAGTGCCCCTACTACCGCGCCGCAGGCACATAACTACCCGGCCGCAAGGCCGTAACTACTATAACTACCGCGGCGAATGCCATAAACCCATCAAACACCAAACATCATGGAACTCCCTTTTTCTGAATCCTACCGCATTAAAATGGTAGAGCCGATCCGCAAAGCACGCGCACAGAGCGCGAAGGCTGGATGGCGGACGCGAAGTACAACCTCTTCATGCTGAAAAGCGATGAGGTCTTCATCGACCTCCCTGACCGACTCCGGAACCGGCGCCATGAGCGACCGCCAATGGTCGGCCTCATGCTCCGGCGACGAGAGCTACGCCGGTGCACGCTCGTACGAAAACATGCGCGGGCCATCCGCCGTATCCTCGGCTTCGACTTCTTCCTGCCCACCCATCAGGGGCGCGCGGCCGAGAATGTGCTCTACCCGCACATCGTCCACGAGGGCGACATCCTGCCCGGCAACTCTCACTTCGGACACCACCAAGGGCGCATCGAGTTTCGCCGCGCCACCGCCCTCGATTGCACCATCGACGCCGCGCCGACACGCAGCTCGAGCTGCCTTCAAAAGGCAACAGTGGACGTCGAGAAGCTCGAGCGCGTGCTCGCTCCTACCCCGCCGAACGCATCCCTGCGTCGTACTCACGATCACGAACAACACCGCCGGCGGTCAGCCCGTGTCGATGCAGAACATCTGCGAGGTCTCTGCCCTCTGCCGCCGCTACGGCGTGAAGCTGCAAAATCGACTCCGGCCTGCTTCGCCGAAAAACGCCTACTTCATCAAGACGCGTGAGGAGGGTTACGCCGACAAGTCGATCAGGCGAGATCGTGCAGAGATCTTCTCCTACGCCGACATGCTGACCGCTGCTCATCGAAGAAGGAGCGATCGTGAACATGGGCGGCTTCGTGGCCTTCCGCTCCGAGGAGCTTTTGGCGCCGCTGCCAGATGTTCTGCATCATGAACGAAGGCTTCATCACCTACGGCGGCATGAGCGGCCGCGACATGAGACTGCACTGGGCTGTGGGCCTCGACGAGGGCACGGAGTTCGACTATCCTCGAGACACGCATCCGACAGGTGGAGCACCTCGGCCCACCGTCTCGACGATGAGTACGGCATCCCCTACCAACGCCCCGCCGGCGGTCACGCTCCGTCTTCATCGACGCCAAACGTGTCCTCACGCATGTGCCTATAGGAGGAGTTCATCGCCCAGACACTCAGCGTGGAGCTGTACCTCGAGGCTGGCATCCGCGGCGTGGAGATCAGCTCCATCCTGGCCGATCGCGATCCGAAAACGCGCGAGAACCGTTACTAGCTCGAGCTGCTGCGCCTGGCCATCCCCGCCGCACGTACACGGACAACCACGCATGGACTGTCGTAGCTGCGGCGCTGGAAGCACGTCTTCGACCGCCGCGAACGGATCACCCGTGGCTACCGCATCACGAAGGAGCACCCCATCATGCGTCACTTCACCGTCGAGCTTGCGCCGGCGGAATAGACCGTCTGAGAAACCTCGGAAGCAGTGACCGGTGCGTCGCAATGCCATTCTGCGTCTATTTTGCCGCCCGTACAAAACCCACAAGTAGTTAGTACAAGATGAGGTAAAAAGATTTTCTATGGGCATGGCGTTGCTGATGGCGGCTGTGCTGACCCTGACCCCGTGCGGCAAGGATGAGTCGTCTCGCCAGCAAACGGCAGGCTGAGCGTAAGGCCGTCGAAGTTTATCAAAGAACGCGGCATTGAGGTGCTGCACCGCTATCCCGCCAACGTGTCTTCGGCAAGAACCAGTATTACGCTGATCGACGACGGCCTGAACGAGGGCAAAGTCTATCTGCATGTGATCGACTCCGGGAATGGCAACCGCGCCGTGATGGGCCGCACGGATGTGCTGCAGTGCGTTGCAGCGGCGAAGACTTCTTCAAGCGCGACACGGCGATCCCTTCAGCCTCTTTGTCAACGAAGAAGCGCCGATCGAATTTATCTCACGGCACGGCGCAGTATGTCTCTCGCGAGGCTTTTACGTACACAGGGATACGAAGTTCTACACCGCGTCTGGATCCTTCCTCCAGCCCCGGCGTGGGTCGGCTCTGCGCTACGTGGGCGAGAACGCCACCGTCAGCCTGATTGTCTGCTTTGTCGACGCAGCTTGCAACAGCTGGAGCACTACAGGCCGATCTTCTAGTGACCGGGTGACTTTCCGCTTCGGTAGATTGACCCTCACGCGTCGGGATTGGATCATGCAAAGACTCGGAGCCAGATGGAAACAGCCATCGGTTCCGAGTCTTTTCAGTATCTCATGTGAGCACCTGCCCCGTCAGTGCGACATTTTGGGAAGCCTGCGTGCCAGCGGCTCCGTCATGCGACATTTTGGGAAGCCTGCGTGCCAGCGGCTCCGTCATGCGACATTTTGAGAGCCCTGCGTGCCAGCTGGCCCGTCATGCGACATTTTGAGGAGCCTGCGTGCCAGCGACCTCGTCATGCGACATTCTGAGGAGCCTGCGTGCCAGCGGGGCCCGTCATGACGACATTGGGGAGCCTGCGTGCCAGCGGCGCCGTCATGCGCGACATTTGAGAGCCTGCGCTCAGCGGAGCCGTCAAGCGACTTTTTTCGCGCCACTGCGTGCCAGCGACACCGTCAAGCGACTTTTTCGCGCCACTGCGTCCAGCGACACCGTCAAGCGACTTTTCGCGTCGCGCTGCATGCCAGCGGCGCGTCAAGATCGACTTTTTTCGCGTCGCTGCGTGCCAGCGACGCCGTCGCGACACTTTTCGCCTCTGCTGCGCTGCGGCGGCCTCGTCAAGCGACTTGACGGCCTGATCGCATACCTTATTACGCTCGGCTGATGGCTCGACGGAGCAGCATAGCAGAAAGCAATGTGGCGCCTAAGCCTGCCAGAGCCGTGCGAACGTAGACAGATAGCCCCCGTCCGCTGTGAACTGATAATCGGCCCAAGGGCATGCGCAAAGTTCGGTGCGTCGGGCGGTAGGTGGAAACTGCTCAGCGTGCCTCCAATGCGTCGGGGAGGCGGACGCCAACGGTGCCAAAAGGAGGGTGCCGATCAACAGGGCTCCGTAAACCGTCCACGCAGCCGAACGGGGCGACGGAGAGGCTCCCTTCGGCAGCGTCCGTCAGGGGAACTGCGGTGAGAAGGCGGTAGAGCAGCAGTGTGACGAGGCCCTCGCCCAAAGTCACCGGGATATGGTGGATGGCCAGCGAGCGTAAAGCGCAGACGATCCGACTCCGGCTGCGGAAAGTTCAGCGACGAGTGCGCCTACGGCAGCCATCACAGACAGTCCGGCGAGAGGCGACCAGCGACACCGATCGCCGTGCGCCTGGGTCGAGCGTGGAGCACGCCGCCCAGACCCGCTCCGATGAGGCGCCATGTTCAGGGTGTTCGCACGAGCATCAGCAGTCCGCCGTCGGCAAAGAGGAGGTTTGCAGAAGGAGCACGAGCGACACCTCAGTATACCGAAGGGTGCACCGAGCAGACTCGAGGCGAGGAGTCCGCCAAGGCATGGCCCGACAGGCCGCCTCCGATCGGATAGTTCAGCATTTGAAGGCGAAGACGGTGCCACTGACAAGCGCAAACCGTGAGGCGGACGGGCGCGTGTCGAGACTTACGTGCGAAAAGGGTGGCCGCGGCCACTCCGGCGATGGCGATTGTTGCCGTTACGGGCAAATGCCTGTAAAGCATTTCTGATGGAAGGTGCATAATGACGTGATGTTAGTTGTGCGGCTATGCCGCGGTTAGGAATATATGAGTTGGGCGGCCTACTGGCCACGGTTGATGTAGTGACTTTGCGGGGCGCGCGTAAGGGCGAGTCGTCGGCCCCTGCGCATACCTTTATATATAGTACTCTATGGGTTGCTTCTGACGGGGAGTAGAGCTCGTGATGAGGAGATCGCTACTGCCCGGGCGAAGGCACCGAGTCACGGCTTCGGGGTCGGGGGCTCGTCGATGGTGAGGACTTGCCGAACACGTCCGGGAGAGGAGGATAGGACGACGATGCGGTCGGCCAGATAGATCGCTTCGTGGATGTCGTGCGTGACGAAGACGACCGTTTTGCTCCGTTCATGTCACGATGCGCAGCAGATCGTCTTGCAAGCGGTGGCGTGTGATCGGATCGAGCGCCGCAAAGGGTTCGTCCGATGAAGAGCACTTGGGGATTCACCGCCAGTCCGCGGGCGAGTGCCACACGTTGTTGTTGCCCCCTGAAAGCCGGGCAGGAAAGTTGCGCGCCTGGTCAGACAGATCCACCACCGCGGAGGTGTTCCTCTGCCAAACGCTGCCGGTCGACTCGCGGCAGTCGCTGGGCCTCCAGACCGAGCATGACGTTCTGCTCCACCGTGCGCCAGGGTAGCAATCCGTATTGTTGGAAGATCATCACGCGGCTACTGGATGGGCGTGTCACGGGCTGACCGTCGACCGTGATGCGTCCGGACGTGGGCTGATCGAATCCGGTGAGCAGGTTCAGCAGCGTGGACTTTCCGCAACCGGGAAGCCAAAGCGAAACAAACGAACTCTCCGCGGTCAGATGCTGAGCGTGATGTCAGTCAAGATGACACGCCACGGCGTACGCCATCCGTGTCACGCGCCACAACCCGCTTGCATAAGTGGTCTATCTCGATATACATGTAGTGGAAGCCGAAACGACAGACTAAGAACAAAGAACAAAAGAGCGCACCCGGGCATGGGCACCTGTTGCTCCGCGAGACTCATGCGGCAGCCCCCAGCGCTTGAGTACCGAGGACGTTAGCCGCCCGACAAGTAAGTCGAGGGCGAACCCCGCCGGCACCGATCACGATCATCGTGGCCAGCAGCTGGTCCATCCTCGCATGTTGTTACGTGCATCAATGATCATGTATGCCAAGCCCTGTCTGTGCACCCATCATCTGCGCCCGAGACGAGGAAGATCCAGGATGTGCCTAAGGCGAAATGTGCAAGCTATTGGCGATCTCGGGAAGATGGCTGGCAGGACAATGCGAAAGACGTATGCCGAGCGAGCCATTCCGTGAGTTGGCCGCCACTTTGGCATAGATCGGGTCGATCCGATGCGCTGCAGAGGCCGTCGTCAGAAGTACGGGGAAGAACCCCGCCAGGAAAATGATCACGATAGCGGGGCGTCGCCGATACCCGAGAAGCAAGACGATGAAGGGCATCCAAGCCACCGGCGCTATGGGTCGCACCACCAGTGAATCAGCGGGTAAGCATGAGCGAAGAGGCTGTTGCATAAAACCGAGCAGTAATCCGAGGCGACGCCCACGGCTACAGCCGCGGGTATCCCCTACAACGAAACGCCCCCTAAGCTGTCGCGTAAGCCTAACGCCAATGTACCGTCTGACCGCACCCGATGCCAGCGCCAGAAGAACCACCAGTGGCGAGGGCAACAGAGAATCGCCAGGTCGCCAAACCATGATGGCAACCTGCTACAGGACGATCACCACCGTGAACGATGCCACCGTATAGTAAAGTGCCTTGAGAAAAACGCCCTGCTTTTCATCCTTATTTCTGTGATCTACTATGGGGTTCACAAAGTCCACATACTCCGGCGGTGCCTCCGACAATCCATACCGACGCATACGCTCGGCGAGGTCACGGTAAGCAGTCTCCGTGATGGTCAGTTGAGAAAAATCGATCCAACGAAGCGATGCCCGCAGCACGTCGTCCGGTTGACGGCTGATTTGCTTCAAGGCGCGCAGGCCACACTGGGGTCGCTCAGCCGGTGCCCGCAGCGTGGTAAGCCTTCACTCAAGCGTGCAGCGGCGACGGGGCGTTGCTCGATCATCCGATTGTTGAGCACCAGCTGCGCAGCAAGCCCATCTGGCCAGAGCGCATCGGACTCGCCGACGACGTGTCCGCCACTCTTAGCGATACCGACCGCACCAAACGGTTCCGCTCACAGTACCCGCCGATCTGGCCAGTAAACAAGGCGGAAGGCATTTTCGGAGGCGATGAGCTCCACCACCTGCACTTCGGACGGCTGCAAAACCATGTTGCTCCGGCAGCGAGCGGAACAGGAGATAGTGCGATGAGTTACGGTGTGGTATGGCGAATACACGCCCACGCACGCGCCTCGGCTGATGCGACCCCTGCGCCCGCCACGATCACGTTGCCGCGACAATGGCCCAGCGCCACCGCCGTTAGCGGTGCGTCGCGTTCACGCGCCTTCATGGCCAGTTCGATGAGCACCGACGCACCGTCCACGCGACCTGTGATCAGTGCGTCCATCGAGCTCAGGCCACGATCCATGCGCGAATAAGCCCACGCGCAGTTCGGGATCCGAGGCCGTTCGACAACTGGCAAGGCGTGCGAGATGGGCAGATAAGCCAGGCGAATCGTGCTCCTCCGCCGCACCTGACTCTGCGGCAAGACGCGGCCAAGGCCATCAGCGACAGAGTAAGCGGTAAGGGCTACTCGCCCCATAAGGGCCTGCCGCTTGTTGAGATATGCTCCACGATTTTATTGGCCAGCGAGATGTGATCTACGTCGACGACCATCTCAGACCCGAGCGGTCCTTCGGTGCCTGTGGCCATAAACTCCGCCACGCAGGTCGATCCTGCACGGGGGCGTAGACACTGTGATAGGAGTTGATGCCCAACAAAGCGGGAAAGCAGGGCGGCGCAGATGCTTTCTCCATTGCTCCATTCCGGCGATGTGACGCATAGGGCATATCCTCTAATGGCTGCCCCTGCGGCGGCCGCTATCCGCACTGAAGAAAGCCGAGGCGCGCGCGTTGTCAAGACACTCGCGAGGGTGCCACACGGGAGGCTGGTCGACCAGGAATTCACGTAACCCGTCGCCACACCAATCTAACGCCTTCTTGGAGCAGAATCAGCTTCAGTAATCCGAACGACGCGCATCCGTTAGTAAAGATGAGGATATCGTTCTTGAGGAATATCTGCGCCACCTCCACGATGGCCTTTTCGTAAACAAGCCGGGGGTTATTACAGCCAACTAAGTTCGACAATGCCGCGAATCTTACCGCTGCGCAGCGCGTCTGCCAATCACGCAGTCCACGCTCGAAGTGCTTACCGGCCCACTCTACCGAGAATCCCATTTCAGCCTCCACCCTCATCTGCGGTATCTTGAGCGGAATGTCCCGACGATCAACAAAGCTCAATGCCCCGGGTGACAATCTTCCGCGCAATGGAGTTGATCTCGCCGATATTAGAGTGTTCGTGATCGAAGCCGTAATGCTCGGCGCCCGGCAGTCGGGCTGAATCGCTCGTCGTGACGACCGTCGTCCGAAAAGCAGTACGCTACATCCATGATGGACGGGAAGACGTCCTGCGTCAACTACCCAAAGGTCGAGTCGCACCCGTACCCAGCACTAACTCGATCCCTGCATTGGAGAGCGGAATGACTCCGCCGTAACGATACATGGCCGACAGACCCGAGCGCAGATGCCGCCAGAACTGGATACCCTTTGCGCCCTTAGATTTAGCCAACTCCACCATCTCGTCAGATCGGCCGACGCGCACGATTTCGCTAACCAGCAGCGGCGAGTGTCCATGCACCGCAATGTTCACGTAACCCATGCGCAGGGCGCCGGGTTGATCTTCGACGTGCTTCGCTGGGGCAGGCCGTGCAGACTATCCATGGCGATCGACGATCCAAGACACGACGACCAAGCGAACGAGACGCCCGTACGCAGAAACTGATGCATACAGTTGCGCCAGTCGCCATCCGTACCGGTGGAGGTGCGGTGCGAGGCTCGAAGGCTTCGTGATACGGCCCGAGCGGCATGATGCCAGCCTTCTCCCATGCCTCAATCCGTTCCTTCGGGGCAAAGGCGTAGAGCGTGCGGTGCTTGTCCGGGACTGTTCGCGAGAGGTCGGCAAGCAAGATATCTGCCACTTCGCCGCCAGCTCGTTTAGTGACCGCCCTTCCTGCTCGATGCCAAATGTCTTGCAGACGGCCCGGATCTTCCTCACCTTCGATGGCGATCGGAGCTTTGCCCTCAGCGGCCATCTTGAGTGCCAGCTACTCTCCCGCCCGCGAGCGCCGTGGGCCGCCGTTCACTGCCACATGCCGCAAGAGATTCGCGCCGAGATGAGGTCGGCATCCGCACCCTGCAAACACCGCGAGGCGCCTATCGGTAATTCGGCAGGGGGCCCATGAAACAGTTCTTACAACACATACCCGCTAAGCCAAAATTACACTGCAGCTGTTGTGCGTCGAAGCGATCAAAGACTGTTTCAGTCCCATCTCGCTGCATATGCATAACATCTCGCACGGCGGGGTCCGGGTGTCTGCTCAATGACACGCTGCTTGTTGGAAAACGTGCTTCCGATAAGCATTCACGGCACGCTATATAGTCCTCCGCTACCGCCGTGTACATGCGGGTGTCCGTGGCCATGACTATGGGTGTGGGAATGGGCATGCAAATACCGTGGTATGCGCCTGCTCTTCGTGCGTGTGCACGTGATCGTGTGATGAGATGAGGGTGACATGTGATGAAACTGTTTTAGGATGTGAATTTTACACGGCAAAGGTCCGGGTTCCTGTCGAGGCAGGAAATACCACGATCGCGGTGATTGCAGCCCCTGACAGTGGGATCGCCCGCCAATCGCCCGCTTCACGATACGATCAAGTATAGCTGACCCTCCGTGGCGCAGCCTACGCCTGACCCTATCTATTGATCCGAAGTCGGTCATTCAGGGGTAATCGGCGCGTGATGTATGGCGTAGCCCCGCACCGAAACGCACCCTATATGCGGTATCTGTCATTATCAGTCGGCCATTCAGTGGGTCATCCACTATAGAGACGTATGGCATACTCTCCACGTCCATCAGTTCCATCTAACTCGTGTCATCCTTCCTCGGACGTCTTGAGGGTGCGTATGCTTTGCGCCTACCCTACCGGTAGAAAGGATACTTCAAGTAACGGATCTGTCATCAGAAGGCGCGTACATAGGCGATGCTTTTGCGGGGAATGTCATCAGGAGGCGCATAGGCGATGCTCTTGCGGGGTATGTCATCGGAAGACGCGTGAACTAGGGCGATGCTCTTGTCGTATGTCATTAGAAGGCGCGTGCATAGGCGACTCTCTTGCGAGGGTATGCATGATAACTCACTCTAGCGATGGATCACTATAACGACACGCTGAAGGCTATTGCTACGCACATGAAGCTCAAAATGAGTGGCTAAGCCCACCTACCATCTACGCAGGATAGCTAAAATGACTCACTTTAGACGCTCCATCGGCTCATTGATTGAGTAAAAACGAACATGATTTGTAAACTACTGACTTATCAGTGAAGCATAAAGTAATCTCTCGATGAGCATGCTCAGGGTATCCATGAAGCCCAAAATGAGTGCCATTTTTGCTCTCCGGAGACTCAGTGAAGCGAAAAATGAATTACGATTTGCGTTTCGAGGCCTCAGGAAGCCAAAAATGAATTACGATTTGCGTTTCCGAGGCCTCAGGAAGCCAAAAATGAATTGCGATTTGCGTTTCCGGAGCCTCGGAAAGCCAAAAATAGTGCGATTTCGCTTCCCGGAGTCTCCGGAAGCCCAAAATGATGCGATTTCGCTTCCCTGAGTCTCCGGAAGCCCAAAATGAATACGATTTTGCTTCCCGGAGTGTCCGGGAGACGCATAGTGCGATTTTGCTTCCCGGGTGTCCGGAGACGCAAAAACGAATTGCGATTTGACTTCTCGAGGTGTCTGGAGACGCAAAAATGAATTGCGATTTTGCTTCACGGAGTGTCCGGAGACGTAAAAGGGATCACGATTTCGCTTCCGGAATGTCCGGAGACGCAAAAATGAATCACGATTGGGCTTCATAGGAGACGAGGAAACCGAAAGGATTACGATACCCATACAATGTGCCTCTTAAGTTGGAGAGATAAGTTATGGCAAGGCTTCATCGATGAGACAGGGAAGGCCAAAAAGAATTCCGATTTCTATGCAGCGTGTCTTCTATATTCGAGAGACGAGTTGCGGTGTGGCTTCATGGAACGGCAGAGGTAGCCGAAAGAGTATGCTGTGGAGCTTCATGGAGGGGAGGTAAGAAGAGGGATCACGGAGGCATGCGTCGGCGTCGGGCGATAGCGATCGAAAGGCGGGGACGGATGACAGGGCGCAGCCGGAGGTGAGGCAATACTTTTATATATGGCGTGCGCGCACATACGATAATTAGTCACCGCATGGGTACGAGCTATCCAAAAGCGCCGTATATTTGCTACGCAAGTACCAAACAGGTATCACATTCGTTCGACGATAAAGAAATTTAGACTTCCGTGGCGGTCCGTGTTTGTCCGCCACCTCGCGTAATTAGGGTTTTGCCACTCCAGATGGTTTCCAGTTCTAACTAAACATATCACACCTCTATGGACACCAAAAATTATGAGGCCTTCCTCGCCGGGATTGGCAGTTATCTCGACAAAGACCAAGTGTACACCGACGAATTGCGCACCCTCGGATGGGGCACAGATGCCGGTTTTTATCGATTGATCCCTAAGGTAGTCATCCGCGCAAGGGACGAAGAAGACGTATCACGAATCGTCCGCGCCTGCCACAAGCACAAACTACCTTTACCTTCCGTGCAGCGGGCACATCGCTATCCGGACAGAGCGTCAGCGACTCTGTGATGATTGTCGCCGGTAAGCATTGGGAAAAAGTATAGAGATTAGCGATGACCGCAATAGCATCCGCTTACAACCCGGTATTGTGGGCTCCCAAGTCAACCGGGTACTCAAACCGTACGGCCGCGTCTTTCCGCCCGATCCCGCCCTCAATCGGAAGTGCGATGGTGGGCGGTATCGTCTGCAACAATGCATCGGGCATGGTGCGGTGTGACGCAAACAGCGACCGAATGCTTATCAGCGCGCGAATCATTTTTGCCTGACGGCACACTGGTCGATACCGGAGACGAAAGCCAGTAAGGCATCCTTCCGGCGCACGCACTCGGAGATGATTCGTCGGATTGAGAACCTCCGAGACCGGGTCCGAGCCGATAGAAGCTCGCTGAGCGTATCCGCTATAAATACAGTATCAAAAATGTGACGGGTCTGAATCTCCGGCCACTCATCGCATACGACGACCCGTTCGAAATCATGGCTCATTGCATGGTTGGATCGGAAAGGAACACTGGCTTTCCTATCCGAGGTCACTATGCGAACGCTCTACGATTATCGTTTTCGCGCCTCCGCGATGGTTTACTTCCACACCATGGAAGAGAGTTGCGCGTGCGGTGGTAGCCATGAAAGGGATGAAGGCGACCGAAAAGGATATCGGAAATGAGCGCGGAGGACCTCGTCGTAAAAGAGTGCCGGATGCTCGACTACTTATCGCTTGGCTCCGTGAATGATCCCGTCTTTCTTCAGTACAAAAAGGATGTCGACGCAGGTCTCGTTCCGGGAGTCAGCCTGGCGACTATCACAACTTGACAGCCATTTTGACAGAGACCAAGGCTGTGACTCACGAAGAATTGCTTTCGAGATCGATCGCGTGAAGAGTGCCTTGCCAACTTTAATCTCTATCAGCAACTCAGCGTTCACGGATGATCCCCAAATCTATGGTAAATACTGGGCCATCCGCTCCGGGATATTCCCTCCGTGGGCGGGACGCGTCCTGAGGGCACCACATGCCTCATCGAAGACGTTGCTTTTCACTTAGAGGACCTGCCCGTGGCTACCGTTAAGCTCAAAAAGTTGATTGCGGATTATGGCTACAGTGACGCGTGCATTTATGGGCACGCCTTCGAGAACAACTACCACTGCCATCCTCAACCAAAGTTTTTCACACAGAGGCAGAGGTGAAGCGATACGAAAAGCATGATGCGCGACGTTGCCCGGTTGGTGGTTGAAGAGTTCGACGGATCGCCGAAGGCAGAGCATGGCACCGGGCGCAACATGGCACCGTTTGTGAAATACGAGTGGGGAGGCCGCGTATGCCGCCATGAAAAGAGTTAAAGCAAATATTCGATCCGGAGGGATTGCTCAACCGAGGCGTGATCTTTAACGACGACCCTCGGTGCTTCATCAAAAACTTTAAGCCGCTGCCGGTCCTTGACTTCCGCTTTGACAACATACCCGACGGCGGGCAATTCCTGACCCTGGCCGAAGGCTCGCGGTCGTCCACGAAGGATATGGTGGAGGGGCGTACGAGGGCAAACAAATGTGATTGAGTGCGGTTCTGTGAGGGTGAACTGTGTCTCCTGCGGATTTACCATCTCGTCACGGATGCGGATGAGTTGTCCAACGCGAGATCTGCGACGCTTGAGAATCGTGGCGCCGATCCGGAACGCGTAGCCCGATTGCGAAAGCTCTACGAGTACTATGGGGACGCACATGTGCTGCGGACGGTCTCTGCGCCACGTCCTGCCCCGCGAAGATCAGCATGAGCGATCTGACGCACCTCATCCGTCAGCTAAACATGATGCAGAACCCTACCGGCTACCGCGTGGGCAAGTTCGCAGCCGATCATTTGGGCGGTCTCGAGAGCAATTTGCGACTCGTTCTGGGCGCCGCAGACACTTGGCCACACCTCCTTGGTACCTCGCTGATGAGCGGAATCTGTAGCGGCGCACACCGCGTAGGCCTTCCGCTGTGGACTTCGGCTATGCCCCGCAGCTTCCGACAGCCAAAACCAGGTGCTCACGTGGGTCACGGAGACCTCAAGGTTGTCTATTTCCCTAGCTGTATCAATCAGACGATGGGCGTCGCAAAGGGATCGCCAGTCAAAAACACAGTCGTTGAGGAAATGTGCTCGCTAATCAATAAAGCGGGATACGCAGTCATCTTCCCCAGGAATATGGATCGCATGTGCTGCGGGCAAATCTGGGAAAGCAAAGGGAATGATGGACATAGCCGATCGGAGAAAGCGGCGAGCTCGAGGAGTCGCTGTGGGAAGCCTCGAGACTCGGTCGCTATCCCCATACTCTGTGACCAAAGTCCTTGCTTACACCGTATGCGGAAGGTCATCACTCGCATGAAGCTCTACGAACCGGTAGAGTTCATCGACGACTTGGTCGACAGACTTACATTTCACAAGACCGACCGTCGGGTGGCTGTCCACGTGACTTGCTCGACCAAAGAGATGGGCCTCGGCAGTCAGCTACTGGAACTCGCACGGCTATGCTCCGACAACGTCGTAGAGCCAGAAGGAATCGGATGCTGTGCCTTCGCGGGCGATCGCGGCTTCACTTATCCTGAGTCGAACCGTTATGCGCTGCGTAAGCTCCGTCCACAGATCGAGAAAAATGCAAGTCGTGACCGGCTACTCTAACAGTCGCACGTGCGAAATCGGTCTCCAGAACAACTCAGGGATACCGTACATGAGTATTGCGTACTTAGTCAACGAGTGTACAGTAGCCCGTTGATGTTGCTGCGGCCCTTCACCCAGCCACGGTGAAAGCCTCCCCCGATCGTTTTCCCTATCCCGGAGACGAGATGGTTTGCCTCTCCTTATCGCATTCCCCATCCCGGGCGCGGTAAGGGAGAGCTTTTGATAAACGATTCTCCTTCGTCCAGACTCGGTGGTTGCCTATACCCTATATATATAGGGCTATCAGGGGAGGTGGAGGGATAGGTATTCGGAACCTCTTTTCCCCTTCATCCAGTCGCCGCGGTTGGCTACGCTTTGTTCTATTTCTTATCACTCGGTCGAGGCGATCGCCTATACCTTATATATAGGGCAATCGGGGGCGCAGCGGGATAGATGTTTGAAGGGGTTAGCGCTGAGTGCCGTATTTTTGCGCTACTCAAAAACAGGACAGTGTGCCCAATCATCGAGGCAAGCCTCCTACACACGATACACGGATATTAAGACCCTCAAGTACATATTCATTGCCCTCTTGGCCGTCGCGTTGCTACTCTACGGACTGCCCGCTGTGCTCGTACATGTGCCCGCCGTTCAGCGACACCTCGCCAAAGGGGCCTCACACCTGCTGACGGCTAAGCTCAGGGGCACCGGTGAAGCTCGGCGAGGTCGATATCACCCTGGCCCGACGGGCTGACGCTTCGCCATGTCGCCATCGACGACCTATCGGCCCGCCCGCTGCTTCGTGCCGACCGACTCTCAGGCGGTATCGATCTGGGGGCGCTCTTGCTCGAGCAAGTCGTTTCACCTCCGCCCGACTCATCGGCTTCGACATCCAACTCCGTAAAACGGACCCCGACGGCCCACTGAATGCCCAATTCATCTTCGACGCGCTAGCCTCTAAAGACACCACTTCGGCCGGCGGCATCGATTTGGCAATCCGCGGCATCCGACTCTCCCGCGGACGGATGAGTTACGACGTGGGTCGCGCCAACCACTCGCCGGCCGGTTCGATGTCGCCCACCTCCGCGCCGACGACATAGACGCTAAAGCCACACTTCACGAACTACATGGCGACCGGCTTCGTGTGGAAGTGCACCGTTTACGATTCCGCGAGCGATCGGGATTGGAGATCCGTCATCTGTCGGGCAACCTCCGCAAGCTCGGGAAGCAGCTCGAGCTTCGCCATCTCCAACTCCGCCTACCGCGCACTCACCTACGCATTGCCGTCGCGACTACCCGCCTGCCTCTCGACTCGGACGACACACCGATCCGCCTCAACCTCCAGCCCTCGGAGGTTTGCCTCGCAGACCTTGGAGCATTAGTGCCCGCACTCAGCGATTTACCTGAGACATTGCGCGTGGCAGCCACCGTGTCCGGGACATTAAACAATCCCGTGCTCGATGAGCTATCGGTGAGCCAAGGTGAAGCGCTATCGCTCACCGCGCGGGCTATGCTCCGCGACGTACGCTATGCACAACGACTCTATGTCGACGGTCGCGTATCGCGGCTGCAAGTCACCACGGCCGGAGCCGGCATGCTCCTCCGGCGGTTAGGTGGCGATCCGTCCGCCGCGCTCCCTTCGGTCATCGAGCGATTAGGCACGCTACACTTCACCGGAGAAATCTCTGGCTTCCTGGACAAGCTCGTCGCATACGGTACGCTGAACTCCGACGTGGGCCGACTTGCCATGGACATCATGATCGGGCGAGACCGGAGCCAACGGATAGCCACATCGCTACAAGGACGGATAGAGTCGTCCGATCTGGACGCCACCGCCTCTTCGATGAGGGCAATGCCTTCGGCAACGTACGTTTCAGCGCAGAGCTCGACGTGTCACAGCCCACGGGCGGCGATCTGGCGAGGCATCGTCCGCGCGCGAATCGACCGGCTGGAGTACAACCAATACGGATATGAGAACATCGAGCTCGACGGCGGCTTCCGACCGCGCGAGTTTCGTGGCAGCATACGCATGGACGATCCGAATGGCAGCATACAGGCCGACGGCCTGTTCCTCAACGACGGCACAGCGTCCGCGTTCGACTTCACAGCAACCGTCCACCATCTACGCCCCGATCGACTTCGTCTAACCGACCGCTACGAAGAGCCCGACCTCAGCTTTGCCATCCGCAGCAACATCACGGGCAACAGTCCGGACAACTTTCGCGGTACAGTTTGCATCGATGCTCCCGTCTTCCGCACCCGCACCGATAGCCTCGCGCTCCGATCCGTCTGCATTGAGGCTGACGGCCAACCGTCCGACCGACGTATCGCAGTGCGCTCGGGCTCTTAGATGGAGAGCTGCGCGGTGCCTTCGCTGTGGCTGACCTTCCCGTGGCACTCCGTGAGTGATGCACACCTGCTTACCGTCCGTCTTTGAGGCGCCCCCCCAACGGACCTCCACCGCCGGCGAGTCGCCATGCTTCACCCTGAATGCGTCGGTGCGAAACACAGAAGTACTCTCGCGCCTACTCGGACTGCCCGTCACCGTCGTGGAGCCTGCCACCATCGCAGCGGATTATGACGGTCGCACGGGGCGTGTACATCTCACAGCAGACTTGCCCCACTTTCTGGCGGCTGGATCCACCTTCCGCGCCGGAAAGCTGGCAGCCGACAATGCCGACGGCCCAGCGTACGCGTGCAGATTGAAGCCGATCGGCTGCAGCAAGAGGGCAACTTGAGCCACATCCACGTAGAAGCGGAGGCGGAAAGCGACCGGTTGAAGACGCGCTTAGCTTTCCGTTACCCGGAGGCCGGCGTAGATCTGGCGCTATCGGCCGCCACGCGGTTCAGCATGCACACTGGCGCGGACGGTCGGCGGGCATTGCTGGCCGACATCGATCTGGAGCCGAATCGCCTCGTCATCCGCGACTCCACCTGGCAGACGGAGCCGGCTTCCGTGACCATCGATGGCCGGACATCACTATCCGCAACATCCACTTAGCCAACGGCTCGCAATACCTACGCATCAACGGTCGACTCTCCGAACGCGACCCGCAGGAGACGCTCCTACTCGACCTGAACGACCTCGAGCTACGCGACATCTTCCGCATCGTCGACATCCCCGTCCTACCAGTTCCGGAGGCCGCGCCACGGTACTGTCCGCCTGAACGACCTCTACGGAAGCCGCATCATCAGCACCGACCTGGACATTCGTGACTTCGCCTTCAACGACGTCGTACAGGGGCCGCCTTAACCTCTTCAGCGCGTGGGACAACGCCCGAAGCGGTATCCTCATGCGCGGTACGATCTTCAAAGACTCCACCACCTTCACCGACGTCAATGGCTACATCTTCCCCGTGGGCGACAGCGCCGGTCTGGCGCTCAATTCGACGCCCACAACCTCGACGTGGGCCTACTCCGTCCCTATCTCGACGCCTTCACCCACACCCTCGACGGACGCGCCACGGGGCGCATGCGCCCTCTACGGCACCTTCTCCGAAATCAACTTCGAGGGTAGCGCGCATGATCCGTGATGGACGTATCGGCGTGGACTTCCTCAACACGGTCTACAGCTTCAACGACTCCGTACGCCTCACCCCGACCGCCATTGAAGGCCGCGCTATCACCCTCACAGACCGCAACGGGCACACCGGCACGCTGGACTTCACCGTCCGACACAACCACTGAGAATTTCGCCTTCCAAGCCGACATCGCCGCCCGCAACCTGCTCCTCTACGACGTGCCCGCAAGATGAACCCCCGCATTTATACTCCGTCAGCGGCACCGGAACAGCTCGCCTCCGCGGCACAGAGCAGCTGATCGACATCGACGCCGCCGTCACCACCGACCGTCAGACGGCCTGAGCTTCGACTTTAACTCCGCCTCCTCGGCTGAAGATTGCGGCTTCATCCGCTTCCTCCCCCGTCCTGACGGACACCGCCCTTGCCCTCCGCCCCCGCTCATCGTGCCCACAGCGGGACGACGACGCCACCGAGATCCGTATCAATATCACCACCGACATCACCCCGACGCCACCTTCAGACTCGTCGTGGACCCCATCGCAGGCGATCGCATCCGCGGTAACGGCACCGGAAACCTGCAAATCAAGTATTCCACCAACGCCGACTTGGGCCTGTACGGCACCTACACCATCCGCGAGGGCAACTACAACTTCAGCCTTGAGCGAGTGCTCCGCAAAGGAGTTCCGCATCCGCGAAGGGCAGCCGCATCGACTTCGCGGCAACCCCACCGATGCCCTGCTCGACCTCAGCGCCGTCTACGCCCTCAAGGCCGACATCGAGACCTGGACGAGCGGCTGGCCAGCGAAAGTGGTTCCCAGCGCACCATCCCCGTCAACTGCATCCTGCGCCTCAGCGGCCGCCTCACCTCGCCCGCCATCGCCTTCGACATGGGTTCCCCAACTCCACCGGCGAGCTGGCCCGACAGGTGCGCGCCTTCATCGGCACCGAGGACATGATGACGCGACAAATCATCTACCTCCTCGCCATCGGCCGCTTCTACACGCCCGGCTACTCTGGCAACGGCTTCCGCGCCGGCGAGCTCAACGCCGTGGCCTCGTCCGCCCTCTCGGCGCAGCTTTCGGGCATCCTCAGCAGCCTGACCGACAAAGTCCGCATCGGCACCAACATCCGCACCCAGCAAGACGGCACCAGCGACAGCGACACGGAAATAAAATGCTCCTCTCCGGCCGCCTGCTCAACAATCGCCTCTCTTCAACGGCAACTTCGGCTACCGCGGCAACTACATCCAGCGCAACGCCTTCATCGGCGAGTTCGACCTCGAATACCTGCTGGGCCCCACCGGCGACATCCGCCTCAAGGCCTACAGCCACGCCAACGATCTCTATCGTTACAACTTCAAATCGCTCACCCGCCAAGGCGTCGGCATCCTCTTCCACCGCGACTTCACCTCGCCCGCGGAGCTGATCCGCCGCCGTTCACCGCGCCCCGTTCAGTCGAGTAGGGCGCCCTCAGCGTATCGTGAGTTTGACACAGGGGCGATCCACATCCGGCCGATTTCCTGAGGAAATGAGGCTGAAAAAAAGTCTTGTGGCGGCCGATTTCCTGAGGGAAATGGGCCGAAAAAGAAGTTTTAATGGCGAGCCCGATTTCCTGAGAAATCATTCGTCGAACTCACGCATTATTTAGTGCTACAAAGGCCAACACGCCTATCCGATGCGTAGAAAGGTTCGTGGACGCATTTCCGATTGGCTATATCTTTGCCGCCGTTAAGCGCGTCGCAAAACGCAGTCACATTTTTTTATTCCCAATAAAACAAGTAGTAAGTAAGTATGAAGTTCCTTCTCTGTTCGATCCTTTGGCTTGTACCGCATGGATCACCACGGCACAAGAACCCCAGAGCTGCCGCCTGGGATTCAGTTACGAATTCAGCAACAACAAAAACTGGGGGAAAGACAAACCCGTCATCATGAAAGTCTACCCCAACTCGCCGGCCGAAAAAGCAGGCCTAAAAGCAAAAACGACATCATCGAACGCATCAATGGCGCTCGGATCGAAGAGATCTCACCCGACGACGTCGACTCGCTCATCTCCGACCCTGAAGTGCGCGAAGTGCGCCTCACCATCCACAACTTCAGCAGCAACAACCGCGGTGACCCTCGAGAAAAGAGTGCACCTCCGCCCTCTCACTGGCGAAGAACAGCTCGCCACGGCGCTTCTCCATGTACAGCGTCGAGAGCACACGACCGCCTCTTCATCTGCCCCTTCGTGACCAAAACGACCGATGCCGCAGTCGACTTTTTCGCAGTTCACCACCTTCGACTTCACCGACACCGACGACCACACGATCTCCAAGATCGAATCCGTCATCAACAACGTCCTCAAAACCGAACTCACCAAGAAGGGACTCCGCCAACAATCCATCAAGCCCGACTTCACCATCCAGACCTATTACAAGTTCAACAAGACCCCAACTTCAAGAAGAAGAGCCGCGAGACCGCCGAACAGTCGCCTACCTTCCGCTACGACATCACCCGCGACCGCGTAACCAAATTCCCCTTCTACGACGCCGCATCGAAAGCGAAGCTGAATACATCCTTCAGTTCGGTATCCGCTTCATCGATCAGCGCTACGTCCGCGGCGCGTCCTCTGGGAGTGTGAAGCCAGCGAGACTGATAGAGCAGCCCTACGCCGTCGATGAGTACGCCTCGATCCACATCCCCCTCATGTGCATGCAGTTCCCCTACGTCAAGTACAGGCGCAACGCCCAGTTCATCCTCACCAAAAAATAGCCACAACTACACCGGCATCCGCTACAGCATCTCTGAGGCTGAACAAGGGTAGTCGACGTGGACTACGGATCGCCCGCCTCCAAAGCCGGCATCCAGCGCGGAGACATCATCGACCGCATCAACGGCAAGCGTATGGATCACACGGCCGACGAGTTCACCGCCGCCTATCGCCAGTTCATCACCAACACGCTCAAATATCGCGACGGTGGCACCCGCTTCACCAACGCCAACGGCTTCCCCAACTGCATGTTCTGGGACAGAGTTCAAGTACCCCCAGATCGCCAAGATCTTCGAGACCGATAAGTACATGACCGCCTTCTCCTACCCTCTACGTCTTCGCCCCCTACGTCAACCCCGAAGGCACCGGCGCCAACGTCTGCATCCTGCACCTGCGCCGCGGCACGGAGAAGTTGAGTACATCATCCGTCCTGAGCTGCGCTCCGAAAAGACGATCGAACTGGATTGAACTACGTGATTTATCCGGAAAAACTTTTGAACATAAACTCGGCTTCGACAAGATCCGCGAACTGGTCGCCGCACAATGCCTCAGATTCGTTGGGCCGCGAGCAAGTAGAAGCGATTCGCTTCTCGGCCGATACGACGGTCGTAGCCGAAGAGTTGGAACAAACAGGCGAGTTTGTCCGCATTTTGCAGGGGGAGCGTGCTTTCCCTGCAAATTATTATAGACGTCCGTCCCACCCTCAGCCGCATACGGCCCGAGAGCACCTTCGCCGACGAGCTGGAGCTGTTCGACCTCAAACGCTCGCTGCAGACCATCGTCGACATCACGCGCTTCTTTTCGGCCCGTGGACAAGAGCGACGACGCTCAGCCGGAGTATCCCGTGTTGGCCGCAATGGCCCGGCCGAGTGCCCGTCTTCCCACAGCTCGTGCGCGACATCGACGCCATCCTCGACCGCTACGGCCGCACGAAGGATAGCGCCTCAGCTGAGCTGGCCCGTATCCGCCGCGATATGTCGGCCGTCTCGAGCAGCATCTCCCGCAACCTGCAGTCCATCCTCCGCTCGGCGCAGGCTGAAGGCTGGGTGGATCGTGACACGGCGCCCACCATGCGCGACGGCCGACTCGTCATCCCCCGTAGCCCCCGCCTTCAAGCGACGCATCCCGCGGCATCGTGCACGACGAATCGGCCACCGGCAAGAGCGGTCTACATCGAGGCCCGGGCCGTCGTCGAAGCCAACAATCGCATCCGCGAATTCGAGGCCGAGGGCGACGCGAGATCGTCCGCATCCTCACCGCCTTCACCGACGTGCTCCGCCCACTCGTGCCAGACATCATCCAGTCCTACGAATTCCTATCCGTCATCGACTTCATTCGCGCCAAAGCCCGCTTCGCCGAAAGCATTGGCGCCATTGTCACGCTGCCCCAAAACGAGCCGCTGATCGACTGGCAGGGAGGCCGTTCACCCTCTCCTTCTCCTCGCCCACCGCAAAGCCGGCAAAGAGGTCGTTCCGCTCGACCTCTCCCTCGATCGAGACCGCCGACTGCTCATCATCTCCGGGCCCAACGCCGGAGGAAATCCGTCTGCCTGAAGACCGTCGGACTGCTGCAATACATGCTCAATGCGGCATCCCTATCCCCCTGAACGAGCGCTCGCGCACGGGCATCTTCGAGCGTATCTTCATCGATATCGGCGACGAACAGAGCATCGAAAACGACCTCAGCACCTACGGCTCGCACCTGACGAACGCATGAAGTACTTCGTCCGTCACGGCAACGAGCGCACGCTGCTGCTCATCGACGAGTTCGGTAGCGGCACAGAGCCACTCATTGGCGGCGCACTGGCGGAGGCCCTACTCGAGCGCTTCAACCGTCACCGCGCGTTCGGCGTCATCACCACGCATTACCAGAACCTCAAGCAGTACGCCGAGGATCACGAGGGCGTCGTCAATGGCGCCATGCTCTACGACCGCAACCTCATGCAGCCGCTCTTCCGCCTCTCCGTCGGCCATCCCGGTAGCTCATTCGCCATCGAGATCGCCCGCAAGATCGGCCTGCCTGACGATGTCATCGCCGAAGCCTCGAAAAGGTGGGCAGCGATTACGTCGACATGGACAAGATATCTCAGGGACATTGTCCGCGACAAGCGTTACTGGGAAAAACAAGCGGCGGGAACATCCGCCGCCGCGAGAAGCAACTCGAGGAGCTGGTAGCGCGTTACGAACAAGATCTCGAGGCCGTGAACAGCCAACGGAAAGCGATTATCGGTGAAGCTAAAGAGGCCGCACAACGCATCGTCGGCGAGGCCAATGCCCGCATCGAGAACACGATCCGCGAGATCCGCGAGGCACAGGCCGAGAAGGAACGCACGCGTGCCGCACGCCGCGAGCTGGACGCGTTCAAAGAGACCGTCAGCCAAACGAACGAAGACGACGAACGCATCGCCCGCAAGATGGAGCAGGTGCGCCAACGTCAAGAACAGCGCAAGAGTGCAAGAGCAGAAAGCGGTCGCCCACTGCAAGCGATCCCTCTGCCGCTCAGCCAGAGGCCGAACGGCCACTGGCCACGAGGCGACGCGGTGCGCATGAAGGGCCAGACGGCCGTCGGAAGCGTTTTGGAAATACAAAGGCAAGCAGGCCGTCGTAGCCTTCGGGACGATCAAGAGCACCGTCGCCACGGGCGCTTGGAGCGCGTCGACCAGGCCGCCCTGGAAGCGTGCCACGACGCGCAGCGCCACCTTCCTCAGTGCACACGGCCGATGCCATGCACGAGAAACGCCTGCATTTCCGCCAGGAGATCGACCTCCGCGGCATGCGCTGGCGACGAGGCGCTGCAAGCCGTCGCCTACTTCATCGACGACGCCATCCAAGTCGGTGCCGACCGCGTCCGCATCCTTCACGGCACAGCAACGGCATCCTCCGCCAGCTGATCCGACAGTACCTCCCGACCGTCCCCGGCGTCGCCCATTTTTGCCGACGAAGACATCCGCCTCGGTGGCGCCGGCATCACCGTCGTGGATCTCGAGTAGGGGAAACGAAAAACGATTTCCGACCAGCCCCAATCGGTCATTAGCCACCCAGGCACACACCATAAAACGAAAAGTCCTCCGGACGACGAGACCCTAAAGTCTTGCGCCCGGAGGACTTTTCATCCCTCGTTTTTCGTTTTCTCAGTTCTTTCTCCGCTTGTATTTCTCCATTTCTGGCAGATGGCGGCGGATGGCGGCGATACGCGTCTCGTCGCTCGGGTGTGTGCTAAAGCAACTCGGGCACGCTCGACCCACCCCTGGGACATGCGTTGCCAGAAGCCCACGGCCACGTTCGGGTTGTAGCCCGCCATGGTCATAAACACCAGCCCCATATAGTCCGCCTCCGACTCGTGCTTGCGAGAGAAGGGCAACATGACGCCCACCTGCGTTCCGAGTCCGAAGACCGTGGAGGCGAGCTGCTGCGCAGCGGCCGACTTCTTACTCAACGCCGCGCCGAGGATGGCCGCACCATATTGCGCCACCAGTTGTTGGCTCATGCGCTCATTGCTATGCTTGGCCACAGCGTGCGCCACCTCGTGTCCGAGCACCACGGCCAAGTCGTCGTCCGTCGGTGTCAGGTCGAGGATCCCCTCGTAGACCACGATCTTCCCGCCCGGCATGCAGAAGGCGTTGTGCTGCTTGTCGCCGATCAGGTTAAACTCCCAGCGGAAGTTCTGCAACTCGCTCTCCATGCCATTTTGGCGCAGATATTCCTCCGTAGCTGCGGCAATGCGTCGGCCGACGCGTACGACCTTTTCGGTTTTCGCCTTGTCGCTCGATTTGACCGCCGTTTTCATGTAAGCGTTGTACTGCGACAGGCTGGCCGTAAGCAGTTCCGAGTCGGATACGAGCAGCATCTGCCGCCGACCTGTCAGGGGACAACGCTGCACGCCGCCACAACGAGCAGCATGCATAATCCAATGATCTTTTTCATTTCCGTGTCTATTGATTAGTTCGCCGCAAAAAGTACGCCTCCGCGGGAAAGAGCCGGAAAAGGTCCGTGCACCCCCTGCTCAACAATGTTTCTCGGATCAAACCGGCTGTTTTGAACGGCTTCTGAGCCGGTGGATTCCAATGAATCCCCCAAAAGAAAAGCCGACTTACCCACCCTTTTTCGTCGGGGATAAGTCGGCTTTTCGCATATAACACGAAAGAGAGGCAAAGGCGGCGATGCGCCTCATGCACTCTTTTTCCAGTTTATCGGATTACTCTTCGATGGCTGCCTGTGCTGCAGCGACCCGGGCAATAGGCACACGGAACGGCGAGCAGCTGACATAGTCGAGGCCTACCTTGTGGCAGAACTTCACGGACGAGGGTTCTCCACCATGTTCGCCACAGATACCGCACTTCAACGTCGGGCGAACAGGCGTCCCTTCTCGGTAGCCATGCGGATCAGCGAGCCAACGCCCTTCTGGTCGAGCACCTGGAACGGATCCACCTTCAGGATCTTCTTGTGCAGATAGATCGGGAGGAAGGAGGCGATGTCGTCACGCGAATAACCGAAAGTCATCTGCGTCAAGTCGTTCGTACCAAGCGAGGAAAGAGACTCGGCAGACGTAGCGATACGGTCAGCTGTCAGCGCGGCGCGTGGCACCTCGATCATCGTGACCCACGAGGAAATCAATCCTGTCTCCACGCTCGGCGAAGAGTGCCTCGGCCTCAGCACGGATCACGGTTTCCTGTTCCTAAACTCGTAGAGGATACCCGTCAGTGGCACCATGATTTCCGGATGGGTCTCCACGCCTTCCTTCTTCAGATCGAGGTGCGGCACCGAGGATAGCGCGCGTCTGCATCTGCGTAATCTCCGGATAGGTGTTGCCCAGACGACATCCGCGGTGACCGAGCATCGGGTTCTGCTCGTGGAGTGCTTCCACGCGCTGACGGATGTATGCGAGGCTCACGCCCATCGCTTCAGCCATCTCCTGCTGACCCCTTCTCATCGTGCGGCACGAACTCATGCAGCGGTGGATCGAGCAAGCGAACCGTCACAGGATAACCTTCCATCACGCGCAGGATACCGCCGAAGTCGTCCTGCTGATAAGGCAGAATCTTCGCCGGTGCTTTCTTCCGATCCTCTGCATTTTTCAGCCAAGATCATCTCGCGCATGGCCTTGATCTTTTCACCCTCGAAGAACATGTGCTCCGTACGACAAAGGCCAATACCTACAGCACCAAAGTTGCGTGCGCTCTGTGCATCGTGTGGCGTATCGGCGTTGGTGCGCACCTTGAGACAGGGCGTACTTGTCTGCCAGCGTCATCAGGTCGGCAAAGTCGCCCGACAGCTCGGCTGCCTTCGTGTGCACTTCGCCTTCGTACACCTCGCCGGTCAGAACCGTTGATCGAGATATAGTCGCCCTCTTTCAGCTTCACGCCGTCAATTTCGACTGTGCGATTCTTGTAGTCTACATTCAGTGCGCCTGCGCCCGATACGCAGCATTTACCCATGCCACGAGCCACCACAGCAGCGTGAGGTCATACCACCGCGAGCCGTCAAAAATACCTTCGGCTGCAGCCATACCTGCCAAATCCTCTGGCGACGTCTCGAGACGAACCATCACCACGTGATGTCCCTTGGCGTGCCATTCAGCGGCATCGTCGGCAAAGAAGACGATCTGGCCCGTCGCAGCGCCCGGTGATGCGGGCAATCCGCGCGTCAGCACCTTCGCTTTCTTCAGCGCCTCCTTGTCAAAAAAATCGGGTGGAGCAATTCATCGAGCTTATTGGCGTCGATGCGCTTGATGGCGGTCTTTTCGTCGATCATGCCTTGACGGAGCAGGTCCATCGCGATCTTCACCATGGCCGAACCTGTACGCTTGCCATTTTCGCGTCTGGAGGAACCAGAGCTTGCCGTCCTGTACGGTGAACTCCATGTCCTGCATATCGTGATAATGGTTCTCGAGGCGGGTCTGGATCTCATCGAGTTCCTTGTAAATCTCGGGCATGGCTTCCTCCATGGATGGATATTTGGCCACGCGATCGGCCTCGGAAACTCCCGCCAGTTCTGCCCAACGCTGAGAGCCGATCTTGGTGATCTGCTGCGGTGTACGAATGCCGGCTACGACGTCCTCGCCTTGTGCATTGATCAAATATTCGCCGTTAAAAAGGTCCTCGCCAGTTGCCGCGTCGCGTGAGAAGCAAACGCCCGTGGCCGATGTGTCGCCCATGTTGCCAAACACCATCGCTTGCACGTTCACTGCCGTTCCCCATTCAGCGGGAATGCCTTCCATCTTCCTATAAAGGATCGCGCGCTCGTTCATCCAAGAGTCGAACACGGCGCAAATGGCTCCCCACAGCTGATCATAAGCGCAAGTCGGGAAGTCTTTTTCCCGTCTGCTTCTTCACTGCTGCCTTAAAACGCTTTACGAGTTCCTTCAGGTCTTCAACTTCGAGTTCGTTGTCGAGCTTGACACCCTTAGCCTTCTTTACGTCTTCGATAATTTCTTCGAAGGGGTCGATATCCTCCTTATTTTTCCGGCTTCATGCCCAGCACGACGTCGCCATACATCTGTACAAAGCGACGATAAGAGTCCCAGGCGAATCGCGGGTTACCCGTTTTGCGGGTTAAGCCTTCCACGACGTCGTCGTTCAGTCCGAGGTTGAGGATGGTGTCCATCATGCCCGGCATCGAGGCGCGTGCACCGGAGCGCACAGAGACCAGCAGCGGGTTTTTCCACGTCTCCAAACTTGGAGTTCATCAGCATTTCAACGTGAGCGACCGCTTTTTTTACATCGTCTTGCAGCAACTCGACCATCTTCTCTTTTCCAATCCGATAGTATTCGTTGCACGTCCGTCGTGATCGTGAAACCCGGTGGAACGGGTACGCCGATCAAGTTCATCTCTGCCAAATTGGCACCTTTTTCCTCCCAGCAGATTTCTCATATCTGCTTTTCCTTCAGCCTTTCCGTTACCGAAGGTGTAAACTCTCTTTACTTCCATTAGGTCGTATATTTTTATGTGTCTCGCTGTTTTTAAGCGGCGGCAAATATATACGCTTTCGTTACACCGCCGTTTTCGCAGTTTTTTCATCGTGCTGGTTGGCGCCAAAGGTCTTCTTGAGGGCTATCCATACCTTTGCGCCCCTGAAAATTCAAATGGCATTGCAATTTTGACACGAAAGAAAAAACCGTGCCCCGTCGTTGAGGGCGTGAAGGTGACGGACGTGGCGGCTGAAGGAAAAAGCTGTCGCAGAAATTGACGAGAGTGGTGTTTATCCTTGGGCGGCCCCGGGAGACGTTGTTGATGTGCGACTTACGCGTAGAAAAAAGTCATTACGCAGAGGGTACAATTGTCGCGTTTCGAGAAAGGAGCCCACTGCGCGTGGATCCGTTTTGCGAGCATTTCGGTGTGTGCGGAGGCTGCAAGTGGCAACATTTACCGTACGAAGACAGCTGCGTTTTAAGCGGCAGCAAGTTGTCGACGCCCTGACTCGCATCGGGCACGTGACGCCGCGTGAGGTACGGCCCATTCTTGGCTCCGAGCAGACGACGCACTATCGGAATAAGCTCAATTTACGTTCTCTAATCGCCGCTGGCTAACCGCAGAAGAGATTGATTCAGAAAGGAATGACACGGACATGAATGCACTGGGCTTCCACATTCCGGGCATGTTTGATAAGGTGCTGGACATTCGCCGCTGCCACCTACAGGGACGACGTGTCGAACCGCATCCGACTCGCCGTCAAAAATATTGCCTCATGCACGATGGCTACCCATTTTTGACCCTAAAAAAACAACGCCGGGTTCGTTCGCACGCTCATGATTCGCACCTCATCAGCAGGCGGGGTGATGGTCGTGATGGCTTTTTATTATGAGGATCGCGCGCGCAGGGAAGCGCTGCTCGATTTTATCGCCGCGGAGGTGCTCGAGATCACTTCCTGATGTATGTCATCAACGAAAATGTAATGACACATTGACCGACCAAGATATTCGCCTCTATCGCGGGGTGGATCATTTTGATCGAGCGAATGGAAGACCTGCAATTTAAGATCGGGCTGAAATCCTTCTATCAAACTAACGGTCAGCAGAGCTTACAGGCTCTATTCCGTGGTTCGTGAATTTGCCGAGCTTAGCGGTTGCAGAAACGGTTTACGACCTCTACACGGGTACGGGCACGATTGCCAATTTCGTAGCTCGTCGCTCGCGGCGCGTCATCGGTATTGAATATGTGCCGGAGGCTATCGACGACGCACGCGTGAATGCCGGACTTAACGGCATCGAAAAATGCCGTCTTTTACGCGGGCGACATGAAGGACATGCTCACCGAGATCGTTCATTGGGGCACACGGGCGACCCGACGTGGTGATCACTGACCCGCCACGGACGGGCATGCATAACGACGTGACTGACACCATCCTACGAGCAGCACCCGAGGCGCATCGTCTACGTCAGTTGTAATCCTGCGACGCAGGCCCGCGACGTGCACGGATGGCGGACCAATACGAAATCGTGCGCATCAACCCGTCGACATGTTTCCCCCACACGCATCACGTGGAAAACGTGGCTCTACTGAGAAAAAGTGCGCAGAAAAAAATGTTAGCGTCACTCTTCAAATGTTTTCAAACGGAAGCCGTCCGCAGTGGTGCAAACGTCCGAGACGGTCGATGTGACGCCACAGCCTCGCCCGCTGTCTGACACGGAGAAAAATGGCTACAGAACGTTGGCCTCGCTCTGTCTGGCGAAGGAAAAACAGGACGAAATGGCAGTCTTTATTGACAACCTGAACGATTTTTGAGGGCGATGACGGATATTTTACAACCCTCAACTATGTCATGGACTGGGAAGACGATCACGATCTGTTTTTTTCATCATGGCCGTCGATTGGAAAGAGGAGGTCGATACGTTGGAATGGAGGATCGATAATGCGGTAAAAACAATTTTTGGACTCTGCATCTCGCTTCCTGATCCTCAAGATTATAGCGATACACCTGTCTACGATCCGAAAGTCTTTCCTGACTATGAGGCGGCGCTCAGCAAGCACGATTTGAAGCTCGGTTTTATTGATACGCAAGCTGGCGAGTACGTTTTTGTCCATCGGACAGCCGATCAATCCGCCGTGGAGGAAGCAGTGCGCCAAATCGGGTACCGGTATAAATCAAAGCCTCCATTTTTCACCCCATAGACGTTCCCTCCATTTTTGAATAGGCCTTTTTTTGAATCAAAAGAGGTGCCTCCGTTTGTCACTAAAGCCTTTTTCTGATTCAAAAAGGGTTCTCTCCGTTTTGCACAAACTTATTCTGATTCAAAAATAGGGCTCCTCATTTTTGCATAGACCCTATTCGGATCAAAAAGAGGTTCTCTCTGTTTTACATAAACCTTTTTTTGATTCAAAAGAGTTCCTCCCGTTTCACATAGACCTTTTTGAGTCCAAGAGTGACTTAATCCGAATTGTTTATTAGGAGAGTCCTGAATTAAAGGCATCAAAATATGTGTCTTATAGGTCGCCTCGTAAAGATCATATAATCTGTCACCTGGTACACGTGGGGCGTATGCAATACGCCCCTACCTATACTAATAGAATAGGACTTTTTTTGAATCGAAAACGGGTTCATTCTGTTTTTGCACAAAGCCTATTCTGAATCAAAAAGAGTTCCCTCCGTTTCGCATAAGCTCTTCTTGAATCAAAAATGAGTTCCTTCCGTTTCGTATAAGCTCTTCCTGAATCAAAAAGAGTTCCTTCCGTTTTACGTGAGACTTTTTCGGATCAAAAATAGGTTCATTCCGTTTCGCAGGATACTTTTTGGATCAAGGAAAGGGGTAAACAGTTTTCGCGGGTATCTCACATTGGCCTTAAAAGGGGACGTGCAGGATGGCGAGAGGCCTCTTTGGGAACAAATCAGTAAAAGACATTCTTCTTATTTAGTCGCTTGTCCGAAGCAATTAGAGACATTTTTCACGGCTTAATTGGCTTCAACAGAGCAACTAGAGACATTTTTCTCGGCTTAATTGCTTCATCAGAGCAACTAAGAGACATTTTTACGGCTTAATTGCTTCAATAGAGCAATTAGAGACATTTCTGCAGCTTAATTACTTCATCAGAGCAACTAAATAACATTCCTGCGACTTAATATCTTCCGCAAAAGACGGTCTGCTGTAGCACTGCATAGCGGGTGCTTCGACAGAGCGCGGGGTACGACGCATGGCATGATGATCGCTGTCGGCAAAACGGATGGCAAACATTTCAGCATACCCCTCTGCCGATAAATGCAAATGGTGTCCCATTTTTGCAGGCGATTTTTGTGGTTTTCGAGCGAGGGGTCGTGACGAATGGCACGCATGGCTTTCGGCTCATATATAATATGTACGTGCGTATCTTTTATTATGTACGCAACTAAAAACGAGTAATGAGAATGAACAAGACTGGTTTGGCTTTCCTTGCAACGCTGCTGCTGATGGCCGGATGTCACGGTGAGCAGAAAAAAACGGAGCTGGCACCTGACCTGCCTGTCGCTTCGGTCGCGAGGCGTGATCACGGCAGTCACGCTGAATAGCTCTACGTCGTATTTTTCAATACAAGATGCAGCCCATGGGTTATGAATACGATCTGATTGCTGATTTTTGCATCCCGCAACGGTCTCAAATTGGAGTTAAAGTGGCCGAGAGTGTGGCGCAATCGATTGAAATGCTGCAAAATGGGCAGGCCGATGTGGTGGCATAGCCCGGTTCCGATCGATAATGAGCGAAAACAATTGCTGCGCTTTTGCGGTCGCGAAAGACAGTCGAGTCTCGTTGTGGTGCAGCGCAGCTCAGACCGAGATTCGGTGCTGACGGACGTCACGCAGCTTATCGGCCGCGAAGTGCATATCAAACCAGACAGCAGGTATCGAGATCGGCTGGAAAATTTTGAACCGCGAACTGGGCGGAGGCATTCGTATCGTGGAAATGAAGTCTGACACTTTGTCGGTTGAAGATCTTATCGGAATGGTTTCTCGAGGCGAAAATTCAATACACGATTTGTGAGGACGATGTGGCCCGACTCAATCGTACATACTACGGAAATTTAGATGTCAGTTTGGCAGTCAGTTTCCGCCAACGTTCCGCGTGGGCTGTACGGCGTGATTGTCCTTTGCTTGGGATGGCCATCGATCTTTTGGGCGGCCGGTGCAGCGGGCGACGACACCTATCGGGCGGCAGAAAAGCGCTATTTCGAACTCTCCAGGGCGGCCCGGAGGCTATCGAGGCCGATGCAGAAACGCCCGACACCGTCAAGCAGACAAAAACCGAAAGTGCCCAAAATGCGGCCGGGAATGATTTCGCCTTACGACGATCTTTTTCAAGCGTCACGCCAAAAGTCTCGGCTGGGATTGGCGCCTGCTGGCCGCCATAGCCTGTTTGAATCGCATTTTCGACCCAACGCAGTCGCCTGGACGAGGCGCTAAAGGGGCTGATGGGCATCATGCCGTCCACCGCGCGTGCCCTCGGCTTCCGATATGAAGAGATGGGCGACCCCGGGAAGAACATTTCGCGCAGGAATTGAATGCCTGCGACGTTTCCGCAGCTCTTTTTCCAGCGGCAAGTGAAGAGGAACGTGTCAAATTGACACTCGCTTCCCTATAATGCAGGTGTCGGACACATCAACGACGCCCAACGTTTGGCCCAAAAAATATGGCCATAACCCCAACGTATGGACTGACAACGTGGCAGAATACATCCGCCTCAAGGCAGAACCCAAATATTACACCGATTCCGTTTGCCGCTTTTGGGTATTTACGCGGCCGCGAGACTTACCGCTATGTCGACGCAGTGCTTGGCCGTTATCACCATTATCGCGAACTCACGGAAAAAGCAAACGGTAGAAAAAAACGGAGAAAAGAATGAGGCGTGCGAAAAGACATCATCCATTTCTTCCACCTCCCACATGGTGAGAAATGCCTCCGCAGGGGCCGATTTGTTTTCTTTTTGCCTTCTTTTCTTTCATCAAGGAAAGAAAAAGAAGGTGCAGAATCAGTGGCGAAGCTCCCCATAAGCCCCGCCAAATGCAGGAATTTATACGTGCCAATTGACAGAAGTATCTCAGCCATACACTTTCTATTCATCGAAACTTCAGGTCAAATACATGACCTCATTTTTATCATACACACCCTCATTATGAAAAATACCTCCAACTTTTCCCTCTCGTTTTTCAAGATAGGAGCCTTCACCATTGGTGGAGGTTACGTGATGATCCCGCTGATCGAAAAAGAAGTCGTGGAGCGTCGGCGATGGATTGAACGTGAGGAATTTACTGAAATGCTCACCTTGGCGCAATCTGCACCGGGCCCGATTTCGATTAACTCCGCTGTTTTTCGTTGGGTACAAGACGCTCGGTCTCGGAGGAATGATCACCGCCGTTTTAGGGACTGTCATTCCGTCATTTGTGGTCATCCTGCTGGTTGCCATGTTCTTTTACCGACATCCGAGAAAACCCCACGGTGGAACGCATCTTTCGTGGCATCCGGCCAGCGGTTGTCTCGCTGATTGTCGTGCCTGTTGTCAACATGCTGAAGAAAAGCGGTTTCAGTCCCTTCGTCGTCTCATTGGCCACGATTGCAGCGCTGGCTGTTTTGGTTGTTTGGCGTTTCGCCCGTTTGGGTTATTGCGGCGGCCGGCATGACCGGTGTCATCTACCATTCTTGGATCGCGAAAGAGCGCACCGAGAAATAAAATGGACAAAATGACAGGCCGCATCTATTCATATTCCCCGCTTCTCAACTATTTTTCCTCCATGCCGCTTTTGCGAGATCCATTTTTCGACCTTTGTTTTAGCATTCCGTTTCGCAAGACACGCTTTTTCGCTCTTAGTTTTTCACTTTTTAGTTTTACAAGATACGTTTTTCCCTCAATGGAAATTTACATCCAACTGTTTATTACGTTTTTCAAGATCAGGGATTGTAGGCTTCGGCGGTGGATATGCCATGCTTTCGATGGTTCAATACGAGGTCGTTGAAGTACATAACTGGCTCAGCGTGGGCGAGTTTACTGACATTGTGGCCATCTCGCAAATGACGCCAGGACCGATCATTATCAATTGCGCCACCTATATCGGCTACACACAGCAACGGGCGGCAGTATCCTCGGCTCCCTACTTGCCACGACAGCGGTCTGCCTGCCGGCCATCATCATTATGACATTGATCTGTCGTTTCTTCCCTGCTCTTTCACAACAACGCCTACATGAACGGAGCTTTGAGCTGGATGAAGCCCGCGGCCATCGGACTCATCGCAGCAGCGGCCCTGCTGTTGATGAACGAACATAATTTCATCGATTGGCGTAGCGTGGTGATCGCCATCGGGGCCTTCGTGGCGTCTTATTTTTCGTGTTGGCACAATCCGCCTTATTTTTAGCTGCCGGATTGGCAGGTTGGCTGCTGTTTGGTCGTTCATCGAACTTAAAATGGCTCCTTAGCAGATGCATAAGGCCTGTTTGGAGGTACATTTTTGCCTTCGACCGGCGTAAGTCTCTACTTGTCAACAGATTTCAGCCTGCCACTCCTATCCCCTCTCCTTTTCTTGATAAAAGAGAAAGGGACAAAAAGGAAATTAGGCCCTCTCGGGGGCATTTTCCTTGCCGTGTAGGCGTACAAGCAACCCATTAACGAACCCTATTTTTCTCATCACATTATGCTAACGAAGATTTTTTAGACGAAAACGCGGTGCATCGCTTTAGCCGCTACCTTGAAAAAGGCGAAAAATTTGTACTGACGGCTCATCTCGCCCGATGGCGACGCGATCAGTTCGGCGCTCGGAATGGCCCACTATCTTTTGGAGCAGGGCAAGGAGCGTGTACAGGTGATTGTCCCTAACGATTTTCCAGCTTTTTCTCAAGTGGATGCCCGGCGCCGAAGATGTCTTGATTTATAACAAGTATCCGGACTACGCGGAGCAATTAATTCGCGAAGCAGACGTGATTATCAATCTCGACTTTAACGAACCGAAACGTATTGGAGACCTTGCACCTCTCGTCGAAGCCGCTTCGGGGCGAAAGGTGATGATCGATCATCACCTCTATCCCGCTCCCGACTTTTTGTCGCCTCGTGATCTCTCACCCGGAGCTTTCTTCGACGTGCGAATTGGTCTTCCGGTTGCTCTGCGCCATGAAAGCGTACGATGACATCAGCCGCAACGCCGCGGAATGCCTTTATACGGGTATGATGACCGATACAGGAGCGTTTAGCTATAATTCCAACCGCGCTGATATCTATGTCATTATCGGCGAACTGATCAAGAAGGAATCGATAAGGATGCCATTTATCGGCAGGTCTATCAGGTTTATTCAGAGTCTCGTATGCGTTTGATGGGGTACACTATGAACGAAAAATGAAGGTTTACCCCTGCGCAACAGGCCGCCTTGATCACCCTCACGAGCGATGAACTTCGGCGCTACCATTATAAGACGGGCGATACGGAGGGTTTCGTGAATATGCCTCTCGACATCGACGGAATCGCCTTCTCTGTATTTATTCGCGAGGATCCTGATTACGCTAAAGTGTCCCTGCGATCCGTCGGGAGCTTCCCTTGCAACCGTTTTGCTATGCGTTACTTCAACGGCGGCGGTCATAAGAACGCATCTGGAGGCGAATTTTACGGCACACTCGAAGAAGCGATCCGAACTTTTGAGCAGGGTTTAGCGGAGATTCAATCCGACGCATTTTTACAGAGACGACCGAAGAAGCACAGGCCGTGTAAGCCTGACAGATTGTCACTCGCAGACCCAAAGAAAGTCTCCCGAACGAAGGCTTGACACCCTGTCGTCCGGGGGACTGCTTTTTCGAGGCACTTTTTATTCGTGCCTTACTTCTTGAGGCCTATTTGCGGGGCACTCATGCCTTACTTCTGGAGACCTTTTTGAGGCAACTTTTTTTCTCGTGTCCTACTTCTTGAGAGCTTTTTGGGAAACTTTTTTTCTCGCGCATTACTTCTTGAGATCCTTTCGAAGCAACTTTTTTCTCATGCTCTACTTCTTGAGAGCCTTTTTGGGAAACTTTTTCTCGTGCGCTACTTCTTGAGATCCCTTACGGAGCACTTTTTTATTTGTGCTCTATCCTTTGGCCTTCTCCGTGGGGCGAAGCACCATGCGGTAAGACTGATCCTTGCTGATGTAATAGCCAGCCCAGTTGTAGAACGAACGCAGCTTGTTCCGAAAGTTTACTAACGACATGATGTGAACAAAAAGCCCAAATGGCCCCGCAAGAAATCCCTTGAGGAAAATCTTGCGAGACAAATCTGCCACCAGCTTGATTACGCCCGATGATGGCCATAGCTCCCTTATCGACGTAATGAAAGGGCGTGGGCGATTGAAAAATCTCGGTTTAGGTTGCGAGCTAAGTTCGTGGCCTGCTGAATAGCTACCTGTGCCAGCTGTGGATGACCGCCGGGATAAGCCGGATCGGCCGTCATGAGGGGCAGCGTCGCCCACGGCGAAGATGTCGTCTTGCCCTTCGACGCGATTGAAAGCGTCGGTCTTCATCAGCGTCCCCTTCCGAGTCGATCAGGGAGTGTCGAGACCCGGAAAGGTCCGCGCTGACACACCAGCGGCCCAGATCAGGTTTCGCGCCTCTAACACCGTGCCGTCGGAAAGGTGCACTTCATCGTTCACGAAGTCCTTCACGAAGACACCCAGCTTGAGGTTTGACTCCCTTACGTCGCAATACCTGCTCAGTATAAGCCTGGGCACGCTGCGACATAGGCGCAAGCACCGTTTTTTTGCCCGTCGATGAGGGTAGATGTCGCCCAATTCGGAGCGACTCAGCTCGGGGTAGTCCTTCATCATAATGTTCTGCTTCATTTCGGCGAAGATGCCGAGACAGCTCCACACCCGTTGGCCCGGCACCGGCTATGGCGAAAGAGGCAGCTTGTGGCGTTGCTCGCTATCTGTAGTGCGGGTGGCCCGCTCGAGACGCGTATAGACCAAATTGCGCAACATGAGGGCGTCACCGATCGTCTTCATCGGCATGGCTTTTGGCCTCGACGTCCGGATTGCCGAAGAAATTGGACTCCGCACCTGTGGCCATAATCAGCAAATCGTAATGTAGCTCGCCATTGCTAAGCACGAGCTTCTTCTCCTCCGGCACCACGGCCTGAAGTATCCCCATGCGGAAACGCGTGTTCGGCCGTTTGCGTAACAATCGGCGGAAGGGATACGAGATGGACGAAGGCTCCATAAAACCCGCGGCCACCCTGATAGAGCAAGGGCGGGAAAAAGTTGTAATTGTTCATGTCTACCAATGTCACGCGGTACTTTCCACCGCGATCTAACTCCTTGACTAATCGCAGGCCCGGCAAATCCACCGCCTACAATTACGATGTGTTTCCTGTCATCCATTTTTGTTGTCGTTTAAATGTTGTGTGTAAGAAGCTGTTTTGAATTTATTGAGCGATTGTTTTACGGAGCTGTTTGGGCGGATCTTCCTCCTTTTCCTATTTCAGGTCTATCGAGGCCTGTTTCTGCCCTTTCTTTGTTCCATCATTAATCCTCACATAGCTTGCTATGCTCGTCTAATGATGAAATAAAATCATCAGAAACATGCTCCCGATACCCCTCGAAATAAATTCCAAACAGCTTCCAAGAATAAAACACGAAGCACTTCCCGCCGCGTAAAGTGGGGAAGTGCTTCGTGTTCTTCGCTAAGCTGTCTTCCGGACAGGTTACGCGCCGCGCTCTACAGGACAAATGCCTGGGGCGGTGAGGATGTGTTCGGCGTTGCGACACGCGCTCTTCGGAGGGTGCGCTAACGTCTTTCAGTGTGTATGGAATACCCATTGCTCCCACTTGTACGTTCCCATCGCGTGATAGGGCAAAACCTCCACCGCTTGACGTTTTGCAGCGTGTCGATGAAGGCACGCAGGGCATGCAGATCGTCATCGTTGTCGGTTACGCCCGGGACGAGTACGTGTCGCACCCAAATAGGCTTGCCGATGTCGGACAGATAGCGCGCGCAATCGAGGATGTTACGATTCGTGCGTCCGGTCAGCTCGCGGTGCTTCGCGTCGTCGATCTGCTTGAGGTCAAAAAGGAGCAAGTCAGTGTACTTCATCAGCTCTGCAAACTTTGAGAAGAACGGCTCCCGACGCGTGAAGGGTTGCCCCGACGTGTCGAGGCATGTGTGGATACCTTTTTGCTTTGGCCTTACGGAACAGTTCCGTCAGGAAGTCGATCTGCAGCAACGCTTCGCCACCGCTGACAGTGATACCTCCCTCGCGTCCCCAATAACTACGGTAACGCATGGCCTGCGTCAGCAATTCGTCCGCCGTACGCAGATCGTCCGTCTCGGGATCCCACGTGTCTGGATTGTGGCAATAACGGCGGCGCATGCCGCAACCTTTCAGGAAAATGAGGAAGCGAATGCCCGGCCCATCGACCGAACCGAACGTTTCAACCGAGATGCACACGGCCTAAGAGGGAGAAGTTTCCATAAAGCGAATGACTAAAGCGAAAAACTAAAGTTGGGGTTGAGGTTGTGATTGGGTAGAGCAAAAAGAGGAGGAGCATCGAGACGTGCTCCGCTCCCCCTTCTTCATTCAATAATTACATCTTTCCATGTGCCTGGCGTGCGATCACGTCGAGCTGCTGCTCCTTGGTCAAGTCGATGAACTTGACGGCGTAACCACCGACGCGGATCGTGAAGTTGGCGTACTCTTCTTTCTCGAGGGTGCTCCATGGCGTCGATCAGCTTGTCTACGCCAAAGACGTTCACGTTCAGGTGGTGTGCGCCGCGATCGAAATAGCCGTCCATCACGCGAACGAGTCTCTACCTGCTCATCCTGCGTATGGCCGAGTGTCGAGGGGCTGATCGTCTGCGTGTTCGAGATGCCGTCCAACGCATACTCATACGGCAGTTTAGCTACTGAGTTCAGCGACGCCAGCAAGCACTCTTCTCTGCACCATACGACGGGTTGGCACCCGGGCGAGGCGGTGCACCGGCCCGGACGTCCGTCGGGCATGTTGCTCGTGTACTTGCCATAAACCACGTTAGAGGTAATGGTCAGGATACTCGTCGTCGGCTCCGAGTTGCGGTAGGTGTGGTGGCGGCGGATCATGTTCATAAACGTCTTCAGCAGCCATACGGCAATCTCATCGGCGCGATCGTCATCGTTGCCATAGCGCGGGAAGTCGCCTTCGGTCTTGAAGCTGAGCGGGAAGCCCGTTTCGTCGCGGATGATGTTCACCTTGGCGTACTTGATGGCGCTGATGGAGTCTACCACATGGCTAAAGCCCTGCGATACCCGTAGCGAACGTGCGACGCACGTCGGTGTCGATCAGAGCCAACTCAGCGGCCTCGTAGAAATACTTGTCGTGCATGTAGTGGATCACATTCAACGTGTTCACATACACGCCAGCCAGCCACTCCATCATATCCATGAAGCGCGGCATAAACTCGTCGTACTTCACCACGTCGCCCTCGATCGGACGGTAAGCCGGGCCGCACTGCTCGCGATGTCTTGGCGTCTACACCGCCACTGATAGCGTATGTAAGACGCTTAGCCAGGTTAGCTCGCGCGCCGAAGAACTGCATCTCCTTACCCGTCTGCGTGGCCGACACACAGCAGCAGATCGAGTAATCGTCGCCCCAGATCGGCCGCATCACGTCGTCGTTTTCGTACTGGATAGAGCTGGTCGTCACCGAGATCTTCGATGCGTAACGCTTGAACCCTTCCGGCAGACGTGATGAGTAGAGCACCGTCAAGTTCGGCTCGGGCGAGGGACCCATGTTCTCCAACGTGTGGAGAAGCGGAAGTCGTTCTTCGTCACCATCGAGCGGCCGTCCATACCGAGACCAGCCATCTCGAGCGTCGCCCAAATCGGATCGCCAGAGAAGAGCTGGTTGTACGACGGGATGCGCGCAAACTTCACCATGCGGAACTTCATCACCAGATGGTCGATCAGCTCCTGCGCTTCCAATTCCGTCAGCGTGCCAGCCTCCAGATCGCGCTGGATATAAATGTCGAGGAAGGTCGAGATACGGCCCACCGACATCGCAGCGCCGTTCTGCGTCTTGATGGCGCCGAGGTGGCCGAAGTAGAGCCACTGCACGGCCTCGCGAGCATTCTTCGCCGGTGCCGAGGGATGTCGCATAGCCATAGATGGCCGCCATCTTCTCGAGCCCCTGGAGCGACTTGATCTGCATCGAGATCTCCTCGCGCAGACGGATCACGTCGTCCGTCATCACGCCTCCGCCGTCATGCGGCGCAAGGTCTTGCTTCTTCTTCTCGATCAGAAATCCCGCCGTAAAGCGCCACGCGGCGGTAGTCGCCCACGATGCGTCCGCGGCCGTAGGGTATCCGGCAGACCGGTGAGGATGTGGTTGTGTCGCACGGACTTCATCTGCTTCGTGTAGGCATCAAACACGCCGTCGTTGTGCGTCTTGTGATACTCCGTGAAGATCTCGTGCAGCTTCTCCGACGGCTTGTAGCCATACGTTGTGCAGGCCTCTTCGGCCATCTGATACCGCCGTAAGGCATGAATGCGCGCCGAGCGGCTTGTCGGTTTGCAGACCCACTACGCGCTCCAAATCCTTCGTGCCCTCGGCGATGTAAGCCGCTCCGTAGGCCGTCAGGCCAGAGACAATCTCCGTCTCCATATCAGTACACCGCCCTTGGCGCGCTCCTCCTTCTGCAAGCCCTGCAGGATGCCCCACAGCTTCTGCGTGGCCTCGAGTTGGGCCCTCCAGGAAGCATTCGCAGCCGTCATAAGCCGTGTAATTGTCTTGAATAAATCACGGAACGTCCACTTCATCCGTCCACTTGGTTCCCTTGGAACCCGTTCCATTCCTGTCTCATTTTATGATCGAATTTTTATTGTTGATGATGTTATCGGCTGACCTTTTCGGGAGGGTTGGCCCCCTTTCCTCTGTCATCCGCAGGGCAAATGTAGAGGCATTTCCTTACACTGGACACATTTTAGGCAGAAAAATGCAAGGTCGACATTGCAATTTTTATAACACGCAGAGAATCAGCGGCTCCAGAACGCACCTTTTTGCACACGACAAGGCGAAGTGTGCCATTGAAAGCTATATCGCCTCCTTTTTGCCCCTCACCCAGCCCCTTTTTCTCCCGTTTTATCCCTCTCCGAGATCCTCCTAAACCACGTCGTCCCCGTCACACAGCAGCTGCTCTTATCCTCGCCTCCGACTCCTTCGGCAGACTCTCTGCCTCCTTTGTCCTCCCTACCCGTCTCCCGTCAGATCCTTCGCTGCCTTTGTCTTCGCCTCCGGCTCCTTCGGCAGACCTTCTGCCACCTTTGTCTTCGTCCCCGGTAGTTCAGGCAGACCTTCTGCCTCCTTTATGATGCCCTGTATAGATGGTGTCTATGATCTAAACGAGGCTATCAAAAATCAATATAGTACTATCTATGATCTAAACACGCTATCTAAATACTTATATACGGTGTCCTGAATCTGAAAAATGATTGATAGAGATTTTAGGCCCTATGTTTTTGTCTGATAAAACGATATATAAGCTCTTATATAGATGGTTTTCTACATAAACAGTATGTCCAAATATTTTTCCATAACTCATCCATGATCAAGAAATAGGCTATAAAAATATATCAAGCCAGTTCTTTTCTATAGACGGTATCATATTCGATTTTTTAGTTGCTGTTCATATCAAAAACAGTGACTCTAAAAATGATTTTTATAGTGTCTATGTTATAAACAGTTCCTGTACAGGGCATCATAAAAGGCGGCAGAGTCTCTGCCTGAACTACCGGGGACGAAGACAAAGATGGCAGAGGCTCTGCCAGGACTTTGGGGGTGTTAGACAAGGGTGGCGAAGGGTCTGACTGGAGCTGGGTGGCGGAGGACAAAGGGGCGTAGAGGGTCTGCCAGGGGCTTTGGGGGTATTAGACAAAGGGTAGCAGAGGGGGCGGACAGGGACATGTCGCGGACATTTCTCTGGGATCTCTTCCTTTTCTTGATAGGCTCATCCTCTCTCTTCCTTTGATGGTCTCCTTTTCTTCCCTTGATGGAAGAAAAGGAAGCAGAAGATCAAGGCGTCAGGGGACGCCTGCCAAAGTTTACTGGGTACCGGAAATGGTGTCTATCCATGCTTTAATCCCCCTTTACTTTTTGTCCTCCCAAGTCAAACCTCTGACATGAAAGCAATGATGTTTACAGAAGTGGTACGGGCCGAATACGCGGGGGATACCGCGTGCGCTGTGGTTTAACAACAAGACAGTGAAAACGGTGGATCTGGAACAATCGCTGAAAGAAGCGTGTTCGAACCTCTGAAGGACGTGGAACGGTTCAAGCGGTTCCAAGTCAGATATGCGACTATCGAATGGGAGAACGGCGCAGATCTGGCTCCGGAATATCTCTTTGAGTTGCCGGCTGTGGAATAAGTCGGGGACGTTTTCTCTGAGATCTCTTCCTTTTCTTGATGGTTCTTCCTCTCTTCCTTTGATGGTCTCCCTTTTTCTTCCCTTGATGGAAGAAAAGGAAGCAAAGAAGATCAAGGCGTCAGGGACGCCTGCCAAGTTTACTGGGTACTGGACAAACTTCCCTGCCTCGGTAGAGGCCGTCTGCCAAAGTTTGCCGGGTACCGAACAACCGTCTCAGCCTCGGCAGAGGCCGCCTGCTGTTTGCCGGGTACCGGGCAGACGGATCTACTCTGGCTGGGGCTGTCGGGCTTTGGCGGCTTGGTACTGGCGGATCATCTTCCGACGGACGCGTATGATCTGCCGACGGTAGACGAGGGCGGCAAGGAGGAAGTAGAGGCCGGTCTGCAGCCAAAGGAGGCGGTACTCACGGGCGACGTCGAAGAGGATGGCGCCGCAACTCTTGATCAGCACAAAGCCGCGGATGGCTGGCGTGGAGGGGAAGAGTTGGGCCAGGGTGCGCCAGTAGAAGGGGAAGGCGTCGGTGGGCCAAGAGATGCCGGAGAGGAAGAGCAGGATGACGGACATGAAGACAAAAGAGCATCATGCCGGACTCGCGGGTGCGCATGAAGCCGGAGAGGATCATGCGCGAAGAAGATGCTGTGCCAGGAGGTAGGGCAGGAGGAAAAAGTAGCGCGTCCCAGGGGTTACCAACGGAGGGTAGGCGAAGATGCGTGGGACGACGACGAGCGTCCAGAGGCAGACAGGGGATGTAGATAATGACGTAGGCGAAGGCCTTGCCAAAGGAGGACGCGGAGGGTGCCGCGGAAGCGTCGGTCGAGGGGACGAGGTGGTGGAAGCGGCTCTGCTCGCGGGCGGTGCCGCCCAGCATACAGATACCCAAGACGAGCGTCTGCTGGATGATGAGGATCAAAACGGCGGGCAGAGGAAGCTGGCGAAACCGTTGGCGGGGTTGAAGAGGGCCACGGACTCGTAGGGGATGGGCGCGACGTAGATCTGCTGAAGCTCGTCGGTAGATTGGGGCGTGCGGGCGGCACGGATCTCGCGCCCCATGTCGAGCGAGACTTCGGTGGTGGCCGGAGGAGGGCTTTGTAGTGCAGCAGCAGGCTCATGTCGGTATAAAGCGAGACGGTGGCCTGACGTCCAGCGGCGAGGTCGCGGTTGAAGTCGGACGTGAAGAGGAGGATGCCGTAGGCTTCGCTTGCTATCAACTAACCGACGGGCATCCTCGATGGACCCGCAGGTGGCCACAACGCGGACGTCGGGCGTGGCATCGACACGGCGGATGAACTCGCGGCTGCGCTGCGATCCGCTCTGGTCGACGACGGCCAAGGGACGTCGCGCACGGTCTCGGGGTTGTAGATGAGTGCGTAAATGACGGGGGAGGCCAAGGGGACGAGGAAGAAGAAGATCATCACGCCGCTGTCACGAAAGATGGCGCGCAGCTCTTGCCGCCAGATGTAGAACAGGTCGCGGAAGCCTTCGGCTATGAGGGTCGGTAGACGTTTTTCGTTATCCATATATGAGGGTAGGGTAGAGAGTAGAGGATAGGGGGTGAGAGTAGAGGTGGAGAGTGGAGGTAGAGGGTCGCTTCATGTACCCGGTTCACCCTCTACCCTCTAATCTCTACCCTCTAAAAATCATGGGATGTAATGGAAGTAGAGCAGGGGCCCTTTTTCAGGTTGCGGTAGATGGTGAGGGGCAACAGGAAGAAGGCGGCAAGCCAGACGTATTCGCCCCAGGTGTAAGCCAGCGCGCGACCGTTGAGGGCCTGATCGATGTAGATGAGCAAGTAGTGGCGCAGGGGATAGAGGTACGACAGGGCGTGGAAGGGGATACATGGCCGTCACGGGGTACGACAGGCCGCAGATGGAGAAGCCGAGCATGCCAAAGAGGCTGGCGAAGCTGAGGCCGAGTCGGACGGTGGGCAAGACGCCGATCATAAACACGCCGACGGCTTGCGAGGCGATGACTAATAGCGTCATGGCGGCGAGGATGGGAAGCCAGCCGCTGGCCAATGGAAAGGCGTTATAGCCATAGAGCACGGCGCAGATAAGCAATCCGACGACGGTAAAGATGACCGTATGCGGAAGCAGTTTGCCGGCCAGGCTGACCGCCAGCGAGCCGTTCCCGAGGCTGAGCCAACGGCGGGAAGTGCGCTGTTTGATCTCCGCGCCGATGCTGTAGACAGTGACAATGAAAACGAGCAGTTGCAGTAGTCCGGGCAGCATGGCGTTGCTGAGATAGACGGAGTGGTTCAGCCACGGGTTGCCAATGGCGTGCGTATCGACGATGATGGGCTGAATCTGACCCATGATCTGTGCGTCAGTCAGGGCCGCGCGCCTGCCCCTGCTGTAGCCCGACGGAGGCGCCGGCCAGCACGGAGGCGTCTTCATGTCGCGAAACATGAGGACCCAGCGATGAGGAAACGAGCCATTGGTGTGAGAACGACAGCCGGGGCGCTTACCGGAGGTGGCGTCCTGCTGAAAGTTTTTCGGGATCAGGAAGACGCCATAGATGTTGCCCTGCTGCATCTCGTGACGCGCCTCGTCGAAGGAGGCGCACTGCATGCGTACGGCAGTCTGCTCGAAGGCGTCGAGCTGGCGGACGAGGCGGCGTAGGTGGGCGTGTTGTCGAGATCGACGACGGCCACGGGCAAGTCGGTAGGCAGGCCGCTGCGCATGAGCGTGGTGAAGAAAAGAGACAGCCGACGGGGGCCACGACCATACAAAAAAGTAGACCGGGTTGGCCGCAAACGGCGCAGCTCCCGTCGGGCGATGCGCAGGATGGCGTATATGCCTTCGCGAAGGGTCATCGTTTACTGGGGCGTTTGATGATGACGGACATGCCGGGGCGGAGGTCAGCCACGGGCGATGTGGGGCGCGCACGCACCTCGAAGGTCTTCGAGTCATACTGGCCGGTAGTCTTCGTGGCCTTCCATGCGGCGTAGGTGCCCATGTCCTTCATGAAGTAGACCTTCATCACGACCTCCTTATCACCGAGCGCAGGAATGAAGCCTCGGATCTCGGCGCCGATCTTGATGTCGCGCAACAAATCTTCGCGGACGCTGAAGGTGACCCACATGTCGTTCAAGTCGGCGATGTTCATGATCGGTGCACCGGTACCGACCAGCTCGCCGATCTGCGGGAAACGCTCCACCACTTCGCCATCGATGGGGAAATGAGGGCACGCTCGCCGAGGTAAGCCTCCCACCTCGTCGACGACGCCGCCAGCCTGACGGACAAGGGCCGATGCGGCTGCCTTATCCTCCCGCCGAGCGCCTTCGCGGGCCATGTCGTACTGCGAATGCGCGGCCTTCTCGGTTGCCACCATCGCCTCGATAGTTTGCCTCGGCCTCGTCGCGCTTTTGGGCAGACATGACGCCTTGGTCGTAGAGGTGTTGCACGCGGTCGTACGACTTCTTTGGCGATGTCGAGTCCCGCCTGGCTTTCTGCCAAAGCTCGTAGGCGCCGGTCACTTCCTGCGATCGGGCGCCGGGCCACTGCCTTGGCGCTCTGTGCCTCGGCGGCAGATCGTACGGCCTCGGCCTGACGCAGTTTGGCATCTACCTCGGGGGTGTTCAGGTAAACCAACGTGTCGCCGGCGTGCACGCGGTCGCCCTCACCGAAGCGGTGAGCCTCGATGCGTCCGGGCACCTTGCCGGAGATGCGTACCTGAGTGGCCTCTGCCTGGCCCCATGATGATGTCGTCGGGGAGTAAGCAGGATGAAGCCTGCCAGTGACACTAAGCCTATCACGATGACGACTGCGATGAAGGCCAGTAGCATGTTGTTGATTGAATATTTTTCTCACTCATTGTATGTAGGGTAGTTATGGGGCTTTGGCCCCGGGATTGATACGTAGTCAGGGAGGGAGCCTTGTGGGCGCCCTGGGTGGTAGAAATGCTTTGTATATAATAGGTATAGGGTGCCAGCCAAACTAGCTTGGTACAGGATTCTACTCTTTTGCCTAAGCGCCCGAGGGCTTTTGCTGAGGTAGACTTCGGTGAGCTTGACCTCGATTTGGGCGTCGATCAGTTGCGAACGGGCGGAGACCCACGCGGTTTTGTGCCTCCATGAGGGTTGAGCGCGGGGATGACGCCCTCCTCGAGCCGACGTTGGCGTAGCGGAGGTTCTCTTCGGCGCGCTCCATGTTGCGCGTGGAGGCGGTGAGTTGTTTGCCGGCCTCGTTCACCTTGTAGACGGATTGATTGACTTGCAGCTCGACCTTCTCGCGCGCCTCCTCCGTTTCGAGTCGCTTGATCACCGTCTCTGCACGTGCGGCGTTACGCTTGTAGGAGCCCTCCCACCACGCCGGAGGGGCACACGCACCAGCACGCCGACGTTGTACATGCCCGAAAACTCTTTCTTGAAACCGTGGTAGGTGTTCGGATTCGTGACGAGGGTAGTTGGCCGTCAGTGCGACGGTGGGGAAGCATCTCGGCCAGTGCGATCTGCTCCTTTTGCGGTAAATCTTCGTGGCCAGCTCGAGGGGCTCTTCAGCTCGAGGGCGATGGCTGAATGCCTCCTCGGCGTTGACCTGCGTTGCGGTGGGTTGGACGGCAAACTGCTCGATGCGTTCGTCAGCCAAGAGGGGCGGATGCTCCATGTCGAGCCCGCAGAGTTGCGCCAGGAGCATGCGCGGAGAGCGCCAGCCCGTTGTTCACCTTCGTCTGGGCCATCTCAGCCTCGTTGAGCTTCACTTTTGACAGACAATTCGTCCGCCTTCGTAGCCACGCCGGCCGTGATCATGGCAGCGACGTCGGTGTCCATCTTGCGAAGCAGATCTACGTACGCGTCGGCCAACTTTTCTTGTTAGCCAGCGAGATGACCCGCCAATGGGTCTCGTCCGTGCGGCAGATCACGTCTGCAACTTCGTGTCGTGCATCGACTCGGCCAACTCGCGGGCGTAACCCGTGATCTGGTTATACCGAGACGATCTTTCCACCCATGAATACGGGCTGCTACAAGCGATACGTCGCCGATCCAAACGTTCTGCATATCCACTGTGCGTGAGGCTTTTTCAGCTCCTCCATGATTTGAGGGAGTGATTGCGCCAGTTGCGGATACTTCATCAGTAGCGGCGCCAGTTGCGGAAGCAGTTGGCCGGTCATGGCCTCAAAAACGGCTGTAATCCACCAGCTCGAGCGGCTTACTGTTGTGTATGTAAGAGCCTGTGGCGGAGAGTTGGGGAAGTATTTTCGTGCGTGCCGCGCGTCGTTCCCTGCGCAGCGCGATCCACCCTGTGCCTCGGCGATTTTTCAGCTCCTTATTGTTGTCGATAGCCAGCTGTCGGCATTGCTCCAGCGTGAGCGCCTCCCGCCCGTGCAAGCGGCACAAATGGGCAGTGCGAAAGTCATCCATAAAATCAATGTATGCTTCATTCTTCGTGTTTATTTTTCAGGGGCGCAAAGATATTAGCGCATAAAGCCGCTGTTCCATAATTCCACCGAAATGGACATAAGACGCGCGAATCGTACAGTTCACGAGCGGATTGAGGCGCTCTATCCGATCCGTAGCGGTTGTTTGTACGATACAATCGGCCAGGGACGAATCACACCACGTCACACTCATATTATATATAACGTGAGTTCGACGAAAGAACGGACTCCTGATCCCTGAAGAATGTCTTTGATAGGCGCGCAGTAGCAGCCAAAGTGCTTTTTGAAATGCTTGCACCGGCGGTGCAAACCTCAAAAACCACTTTTTCACTTCTTGCACCACCGGCGCAAACAGAAAAACTACTATTTGGCCCTTGCACCATCGTTGTAAATAGAAAAAGCTGCTTTTGAGCCGTTGCACCGGTGGTGCAAATCGCAAAAACCACTTTTTGGCCCTTGCACCACTGGTGCAAGCATTTCCAAAAACGTTTTGGCCATCGTGTAACTCCCGCAGAAACTCTCTGCTGGCGTTATTCTTACATCGAACTCACATTGATTGATGAATAATGCGGTTTACCTGCCGCAAAGATGTTCCATCTGATTTATCCGCCCTTCAACGCGTTTCGGAGCACTGTATATCCTCCACATGCCCCTCCAGAACCCTGCATTCCATGCGGGTAATCACCAATATACCACACATATGGTATTGTCGGGCCTATGGGACGCCCATACCTTTGCGCTCAAATTAAACACCGAAAGAAAATGGCAAGAGTTTATCAGAACCTGACCGCCCTCGTAGGCGGCACCCCGCTCCTGGAAGTGAGCAACATTGAGAAGTCAGAAGGCCTCAAGGCACGCGTGATCGTTAAGCTGGAGTATTTCAGCCCCCGGCGGTAGCGTCGAAGGATCGTATCGCACTGGCCATGATCGAGGCCGCAGAGCGAAGCGGCGAGCTGAAGCCCGGCTCCATTATCATCAGAGGCTACCAGTGGCAACACGGGTATCGGACTGGCCTGGGTGGCCTCCGTAAAGGGTTACAAGCTGATCCTGACCATGCCCGAGACGATGAGCGTGGAGCGTCAGAATCTGCTCAAGGCTCTCGGCGCTACATTGGTGCTGACGCCCGGCAGCGAGGGCATGAAGGGCGCTCCGTCGTGCTGGCGAATTGAAAGAGGAGCATCCGGGATCGATTATCCTGCAGCAGTTTGAGAATGAGGCCAACCCCGAAGTGCACACCCGCACGATGGCTGAAGAGATCTGGAACGATACGGACGGAAAGGTCGACATCTTCGTGGCGGGCGTAGGCACGGGCGGCACCGTGAGCGGGTGTGGCCGAGGGATTGAAGAAACATAACCCGAAGGTGAAGGCCGTGGCCGTGGAGCCGGTGGGATCGCCGGTGCTGTCGGGTGGACAGCCGGGGCCGCACAAGATTCAGGGTATCGGTGCTGGCTTTGTGCCGAAGAACTATCACGCTGACGCGATCGATGAAGTGCTGCAAGCTGCAGGGACAACGAGGCCATCGGCGCCTCCCGACTGCTGGCTGCCCGTGAAGGTCTGCTCGTCGGTATCTCGTCTGGCGCCGCGCTGCACGCCGCGCTGGAGCTGGCTCGTAAGCCCGAAAACGAGGGTAAGACGATCGTGGCCCTACTGCCTGACACGGGCGAACGCTACCTCTCGACCGTGCTCTATGCCTTCGAAGAGTATCCGCTGTAATTAAAGCACACTGAAAGGGGCGCGCTGTGTCTCCCCCTTCAGTCGTCTCACCTTTCTCCCCATGATCACTTTCCTCTTGGCCGATAATCAAGACATCACGCGGGCTGGACTGCGTGCCTACATCGCCGACACCTTCGGCGAGGCGGGCTGTTGCACGCTCGAGGTGGCCAATAAGAAGGCGCTGATCGAGGCCCTGACGACGCACCGAGACAGCACGGTGGCGATCCTTGACTATGCGCTCTTCGACCTAGCCAGCGTGGAGGAGCTCTTAAACTTGGGGGCGACGCTTTCCAGAGGTCGCGTGGCTGCTCTGCTCCAACGAGGCTGGGCGACGCCCCTCATCCGTCGCCTCAGCGCCGAGCACCACGTGGAATGATCCTCAAGGATTGCACGGCCGAAGAGATCTGCGCGGCGCTCCGACACACGGTGCAGGGCGACCGCTTCCTCTGTCATCGCATTGCCGACTTCCTGCTCACTGTGCACCGTCAGCCGGATACGCACGAGGCGCTCACGGCCACCGAGACGGAGATCTCCGACTCATCGCCCGCGGACTGTCGGTCAAGGAGATCGCCTCCGAACGCATTTCCAGCACACACACCATCATCACCCACAAGAAGAACATCTTCCGTAAGCTGGGCGTCATCAACGTTTACGAGGCCACGAAGTATGCCCTGCGTGCCGGCCTAGTGGAGATGGTGGAATACTATATATGAGACCAATCATTCTGCCTTGACAGCGTAGTTGCTCATGCCGCTCGCGCTGTATATGTGACGCTTTGTAGTTGAAAAATAGTTCGCACCTGAGCAGAGGGGAGCTGGAGGATACGACTCGGTTTCCCCTCTCTCTTCTAGCTGAGGGCCGTCTCCCTGCCGATTGATCCAATCAATGAGCCGAAACTGTTTTTGATTCTTGCGTTTGACTCAGTCAATGAGCTGAAACGGATTTGATGCTCACGGGCCACATATGACAAAAGGCAGCCACGAACGGATGCGTCGTGACTGCCTTTTCTTATGCACGATGGCTCTATCCCAGACACTCTCAGAGTCTCACCACCTCACTGCTTCCGTCCGCGGAGTCGGGCATGATGAAGTCGGTGAAGCAGAGCGCGGCCAGGGCGGTACCATAACGACGCTCGATGGTCATACCCTCGGTGACGAAGTTCAGATCGCCGAGGTAGAACCGGCTGTAGGTGCGCTGATGCAGGTCATTGATCACACAGAATGAGACGTGCCTCCAGCTCCTCGATGCGGTAGCGGCCGCTGACCTCGCAGACCAGGGCCGCCGGCCTTTTCGTCGAAGTTTTCGTCCTTATACATCCACGCATAGACGAGGCCGGCCGAGATGAACTCGTCCTGATAGCCGTGCGAAAGCGGCCATGATCGTCTTCAGCTCCGAGCCGAAGGGCGGCAGGTCGACCTCGTCCATCATCACCGGGTGCGCCGTGGCGGGAATCACGGACGAATACGTCATGATGTTGAAATCAGCAATGCCGGCGTCGAAGAGCGCCATGTGATACGACCCGGCGTGCTTCTCCAGGTCGGAGTCGCCACTGCCCTTTGCAATGAAAAACGTGTTCGGGATCAGGTTCCCCACTTTCTTTACCATCTTCTTTGTCTTGATCTTTTGAATTAAAATGAAATCGGTTTTGTTCTCTCGTTCCTCCGAGTCGGGGGTGCATAGGTGCACGCCCCTTTCGGCAAACAGGCCGCAAAAAATACGGGGATCGAAAATGTAAAAAGCGAACCGAGAAAAACAGAACCGGTGAGACGCCGGGGTCGCTCTATTTTTGCCGCCCGTAACCCATTACTCCCCGATACGAAATGAAGATTCTCATCATCGAAGACGACCCCTCGCTGCGCGAACTGATCGCCCAATCGCTTACCAACCGCGAGCGCGCCGTCGTTGAAACGGCCGACAACCTTCGCTCGGCGCTCTACAAGATCGAGGACTACGACTACGATTGCGTCCTACTCGACATCATGCTGCCCGACGGTAGCGGCTTCACCCTTCTGGAGCGCCTCCAAGGCGATGAAGAAGCGCGAGAGCGTGATCATCATCTCTGCGCGCGACACGACGGACGACAAGGTGGCCGGGCTGGAGCTTAGCGCCGACGACTATCTGGCTAAACCCTTCCACCCTAGCCGAACTGCATGCGCGCATCCGCAGCGTCGTCCGGACGCAGTCGACAGGCCGGCGAGGTGGACATCCGGCTGGGCAACGTCCGACTGCTGCCGGAGACGTTCCAAGTTTTTCGTCGCCGACCGCGAGCTCAGTCTCGGACGCAAGGAGTACGGCATCCTGGCCTACTTCTTCCATCGTCCGGGCCACCTGATCAATAAGGAGACGCTGGCCGAGGCCGTCTGGGCGACCATGTCGACCAGGCCGACAACTTTCGATTTCGTCTACGCCCAGATGAAGAACCTCCGCCGTAAGCTCACCGACGCCGGCGCCACAATCCAGCTCAAATCCGTCTACGGCTTCGGCTACAAACTGATCGAAGACACAGAGGAATGAAGCTCATCTATCGCATCCCTCCTCCACCTTTCCATCGTCCTCTCGGCCGTCCTCACCGGGTGGGCCATTTACTTCTACGCCGGCATCGTGGAGGAGGTCAACGACAGACCGACGACGCCCTCGACGACTACGGCCGAGCGCATCATCCGTCGCTACCTGGCCGGCGTCCACCTGCCCTCCGAAGACAATGGCACGAACAACAGTTTCTATGTTCACGCCGTGACGGAGGACTACCTCCATCACCATCCTGCCATCGAGTACATCGACGAATCCGTCTTCATCGCTGAAAAAAGGCGAGACCGAACCCGCGCGTACCCTCCGCACCGTCTTTCGCGACCGTGCGGGGCGCTACTTCCCTGCTTTCCGTCAGCACGCCCACGATCGATAAAAAGACGACCTCAAGCAGGCCATCCTCTGGCGCATCATCACGCCTCTACGTTGCGCTCCTCGTCACCATCCTCACCGTCAACGTCTGGGTTTACAGTCGCAGCATGCGCCCCTGCACCGCCTCCTCCACTGGCTCGGACACCTACACCGTCGGCCGATCGCACACGCCACCACGGCCCACTCGGCCGTCACCGAGTTTCGCCGACTCTACGACGCCGTGCCGCCACACCGACCGCACCGAGCAGGCTTTCGAGCAACAAAAAGCAGTTCATCGGCAACGCCTCGCACGAGCTTCAGACGCCGCTGGCCGTCAGCCTGGGCCGCTCGAACTCCTGGCCGACAGTACGCCCGCGCTCACCGAAGCCCAACTCGCCGAGGGTGATCAAAAACGCAGCAGACGCTCCGCCGTGCCGTGCGCCTGAACCGCTCGCTGCTCTTCCTCACCAAGATCGACAATCGGCAGTTCCTCGACCAGACCGACCTCTGCCTCGACGCCCTCCTCCGCCGCGATCTGGAAGACCTGCAAGAGGTCTACGCCTCGCGCCGCATTACCGTCGACCTCACCGCCGTCGATCCGCCCCTCCGTGCGTCCATGCACGAATCCCTCAGCCGATGCCCCTCGTCTCCAACCTGCTCAAGAACGCCTTCGTCCACAACCACCCCGATGGACGCATCTTGATTCGCATCACCGCCCCCACCCTCACCATCGCCAACACAGGCCCCGCCGCTTCGCTCGATCCCACCCACCTCTTCGACCGCTTCCATCAGGGGCCCCACCGCGTCGAAGGCTCCACCGGCCTGGGCTCTCCATCGTCCGTGCCATCTGCCGCCTCTACGCCATCGACATCCGCTACGCCTTCACTGCCGACCGTCTCCACACCTTCACGCTCACATTCCCCTCACCTCCCAGAACAAGACGCCGTAAAGTCCGCAGACTGAAGTCCGGAAATAATTGCTAGGAATGTGCAAACGCCAAAAAGTTTTTCGAGGCATTTGCAACATTGCTGCAAAAGACCAAAAAGTTTCTCGGGGTATTTGCAGCATTTTCTGCGAAAAACACTTCCACATCCAGAATGACCTCTCGATCCCTTCCCACCAGTTAGAAGAAAAAAGGTATTGAGAGGCACCAGCTCCGCAAAAGACGAGGGGCTGCCCCACCCTATGTGGAGACAGCCCCTTCAGTCAGGAGGAGAAACTTAGAAGCTATACGTTATGCCGTCGCAGCGGTTGCCGTTGCACCGGCCGCCTGAGCGATTTGCGATGTTGGATCCGTAAGCGATCGGCGTGGCCACGAAGAGCGTGGAGTAGGTGCCGACGATGACACCGAGAAGGATGGCGAACGTGAAGCTCTGATCGTGGATCCACCGAGGAGGAAGATCACGAAGACGACGATGAAGGTGGAGAGTGACGTGCTGAACGTACGCGAGAGTGTCGAGTTCAGGGCGTCGTTGATCACCTCGTAACGGTCGCGCTTTGGGATAGAGCTTGATCGTTTCGCGGATACGGTCGAAGACGACCACGGTGTCGTTGATCGAGTAACCGATGACGGTCAGAATGGCCGCAATGAAGGTCTGGTCGACCTCCATGGAGAAGGGCATGATCTTCCACAGCAGCGTGTAGAAGGCGATGATGCAGCGTGGTGACGGCCACGGAGATGGAACACACCGATCGGAGAAGGCTACGTCGCGGAAGCGAACGAGGATGATAGAGCGCCATGCAGACCATAGCGAAGAGGACGGCTAGGACGGCGTTGACTCTTGATGTCGTCCGGCTATGCTGGGGCCGACCTTCTGCGAGCTTTTGGATGTTGTCCGAGGCAACTGCCCCGTGTGGCGTTGCCAAGCAGGGCTTGAGGCCGGCGTAGAGCTTGCCGATGATTTTCGTCGTCGATGCCGGGCCGAGTTGTCCGTGATCTTATAGTTGGTCGAGACGCGCACCTGATTCTGCGAGCCGATGGTGATGACGCTGACGGATCCGCCTTTGAATTGCGGTTCGAGGGCCGCACGCACCGTCGGTGCGAACATCCTTTATCGAAACGGATCACATAGTTGCGACCGCCGGTAAAGTCGATGCCGTTGTTGAGGCCAATCGTAGCCATCGAAACACAACCGAGAAGGATGATGGCGAGCGGGATGATGCAGCCACTTTACGCTTACCGAGGAAGTTGATCTTCGGATCGTTGAGGAAGTCTCTTCGAGATCGATGTGGTGAAGGTCAGATGCTTGGATCTTCTCCTTAGCCAAGAGGGCTTCGTAGACGAGACGTGATGAAGTAAACAGAGGTCAGGAAGGATGAGATCGCCGATGATCGCGTGGTGTAAAACCGCGGATGGGCCGGTACCAAAGACGAAGAGTACGACACCGTGATGATTGTCGTGAGGTTCGAGTCAAAGATGGCCGAGAAGGCATTAGAGTAACTGTCTGCAATAGCATCGCGCCAGCTATGGTTTCCTGCGCGGAGCTCCTCTTCGATCGCTCGTAGATAAGCACGTTAGCGTCGACCGCCATACCGAGCGTTAGCACCATACCGGCGATACCGGGCAGGGTGAGCACTGCAGCTTGAAGAGAGGCGAGATACCCATCGTAAAGAAGATGTTGATAACGAGGGCGCCGTTAGCAATCATACCCGGCAACAGGCCATACGTAGCGCACATGTAGACCATGAGGAGGATGAGCGCGAGGCAAACGAGATGATATCGGCGTTGATGGCTTCCCTGCCCGAGCGACGGCCCGATCGATGTCTTCCTGCACATGCTGACCGAGGCGGCCATCTTACCCGACTTGAGCACGTTGGCTAAGTCCTGTTTCCTTCATCTTTGGGTGAAGTTACCCGTGATCTGCGACCGGGCCACCGGTGATTTCTGACTGTACCGTGGGGCGGAGTAGACCATGCCGTCGAGTACGATGGCGATACTACGCTGGATGTTCTCCTTGGTCAGGCGGGCCCATTCGCGGGCACCTTCGCGTTCATCGTCATGCGCTGACTTCGGTACCGTGGGCGGCCGATCTGCTGCTGGGCGAAGTCGGCCACGCATTTCGTGACCACGTCGCCACCAGGCGGGCGTACCGTCACGGTTGGTGACCTCAGGGCAAAGAGCTGATAGAATTGATCGTTATCGTCCATCGCCTTCACGCTCCAGCGGAAGAGGACATTGTTGGGCAACACTGCCTCACTTCGGGCCGGTTGAGATATTCGGTGATCTTGTCCATGTCCGTCTTCTTGGCGTAACCTCACGACGGGACCGGGAACGAGGTAGCGACCGGTGCGGTCGACATTCAATTGCAACAGGGCAAAGAGCGGGTGCTCCTTGGCGTATTCTTCGGCGGTCATCTGACCGGCTGCAGGCGACTGCTGGCTTTCGGCGTTAATCTGCGCCATGAGCGAATCGGTCTCTGAGGTGGTTGAGTCAGCCTTGGCCGTGAGGTCAGATTTGGCGGCGGTAGCCGTTGTATCGGTCGTGGCGGTGGACGAAGGCTTTGTGGACTTCAGCGCCTCCGCCAAAGCGTGGTCAGCGGCGGTGAGTTGCTGTCCGATCTCGGTCAGGTTGTATGTCTCCCAGAACTCCAGATTGGCGCTACCCTGCAAGAGTTTGCGGACGTGCCGGCTCCTTCACACCCGGCAGCTCGACGAGGATACGACCAGCGGTCTCGAGGCGTTGAATGTTGGGCGACACGACGCCGAAGCGGTCGATACGTGTGCGCAATACATTAAATGAATTGTCGATAGCGCTCTGCAGCTCCTCTTTCAGTACGGCAATGACTTGCGCGTCGGAGCTTTGGGGAGTGATTTTATCTTTCAACTCAAAGGTGCTGAAGAGGGCTGCAAGATGAGCGCCCGGATCCAGCTTCGTATTCTTCGGCAGACAAATCGATGTAATTCTCTGGCTGGTTGCCCGACGGGCATAAGCCGCATCGAGCGCCTCGTTGAAGTTGGCGTCATTATTGTCCGCCAGCGAACGAACGACATCAGGCACGTTAAGCTCAATACGACGTTCGATACCGCCCTTCGGGTCAAGCCCCACAGGTCACCTCCATTTCGCGGCATTTCAGCGCAGCGTAGGCGCCGAACCAGACCTTCTTGTTGGCCAATGAGTCTAAATAAAAACTCTCTTTGCAGGGTCCCCGTTAGCATACCGGCGGCTTCCTTGTAGTATTTTCTCGTCACAAACGAGAAGGAGAGATAGTACAAGCAAACCAAAAGCGAGCAGTATGGAGAAGACCCTCACGAATCCTTTGTTCTGCATTTGAAATTCCTGATTTATTGTTATTTATACCTTCTCAGGGCGCAAATATAGCGCGTATTCCAACTACATGGAGAGAACCTTTTGCAAAAGCCCCATCAATACAGGAAGTAGACCCCAAATGAAGCCTTGCCGAAAGGGGGCTTATTCGTGCGTCGATGCGGGATGGCGTCCGCGATGGCAAAGAGCTCGCCAACCGTTTCGGCACGAGCTATGGCCACACGCGTCAGCGAAGTCCGGAACGCCCTTAAAAGAGTGGTGTGGCGGCTAGGCTGGCGACGGATATGCGGGATGCCACGGCGTTCGTCGAGACGTTCCATCGCTCTGCAGACCTGCCGCTTGAGCACGTCGAGATACCACCCGAATGACTCTGGCGGAAGCGGTTCACCCGTCTGTAGATAGTGCTTCACCTCGCGGAAGATCCACGGTCGACCGATGCAGCCACGCCCGATCATCACACCATCGACGCCGTAGCGGTCAAAGCGCCTCACGGCAACGCTCAGCGGAGGTTATGTCGCCGTTGCCAATGATAGAATCGTCATGCGGGGATTCGACCTGACGGCGCCGATGAGCGTCCAGTCGGCTTCGCCGGTGTGCATCTGAGCCAGGGTGCGACCGTGGATCGTCAGGGCGGCGATGCCACAGTCTTGCAACCGTTCGGCCAGCTCGACGATGATACGATGATCGGCGTCCCAGCCAGGCGCGTCTTGACAGTCACGGGATACGGACAGCACGGACGACAGCCCGCGTGATCTCGACGTGAGCGGCATCGTTGCGCAACATGCCGGCCCGGCACCTTTTACCTGCCAACTCTTGACCGGACATCCGAAATTGATGTCGAGCACATCAGGCCGAGCGGCCTCGCAAATCTGTGCGGCCTCGACCATGGACTGGACATCGCGGCCATAGATCTGTATCGCTAGCGGGGCGATTTTCTTCGTCGCGTACCCGCAACTTTTCTTCGGTGCGACTGACACCGCGGATGAGCGCATCGCTCGAGGACAAATTCAGTGTACACCATATCTGCTACCAAGCGTTTACACATCAGTCGGAAGGCGGCATCTCGTGACGTCTTCCATCGGCGCTCTGCATGACGGGCCGATCACCTGATTCAATTGTTCCGATTTTCATCTTCCTCTTTGTACCTATAATATATGTATGGGGGCCTTCTCTTGATCCCGTCCATAGGATGCTCCCCGGTCCTCTGCTCTAAAAAGGAAAAGGCGAAGATTCACATCTGCCCCTCAGAAGAATTTTAAACACTACACCAGAGCGGCGATATGATGGGCAATGCGCCGCTCTTAATCTCAAAAACAATGTCTCGTGGAGCCGCCGCGGTCTGACGCCCGCCTCTCGGAGTCGCTGCCTTGCGTATATTCTCTCCTGCGTGGCGTAAGGGCTCTGCTGTGACCAATTTGATCGAATTCGACTCGTTTTGATTGCTGTTTCTTAGTGGAAAACGTCAAACAAATTTCTTTTCGACGCCAAAAAGTACACCTTTTCATTTTGTGCAAGTCCGAGACGATAGCGCGCCACTTCGTGCCCGATTCTGTCTGCACGGTTTCGAACTCTGACGTCACGGCACAGCCGCCATGGGTACGCGCTCGTTGCGGTAAATCGTGCCACTCGACAACGCGTCGCGCAGAGGTGTGAAACTCGCGGGCTCCGGTTTCGACCTCGATGCGCGCGATGTTGTCTGCCCGCCACCACAGCCGGGCACGTGACGACGATACGTCCGTCGGCGGCTCACCAGCTCGCGGAGGAGGAGATACCCTGCACGGCGGTGGCTTCCTGGCCGGGTGAGGCACGCGATCGACACCGTGACGGATCAGTAGCTCGGAGTGAGGCGTGTGCGGATCGCGGCAGACGTCGAAGGCGCGATGGAAAGTGACCGAGGCGGTCGGGCGGCGGCCGATAAGTCGGTCGAGGAGGGCTCGTCGATATCGCCGTCGGGCGTTAGGCAGCCGATGACGACGCCTTGCACGCCGAGGCTGGTGGGCTACCTGGATGTCGTGGAGCATGGCACCGACCTCGGTCGCGGTATGAAAGTCGCCGGCCCCGTGGACGGATGCGAGTACGTGGATCGCAATCCGCTCAGTAGACTGTCGAGCCACGACGATCTCGCCATAGCTGGGCGTTGTGCCGCCTTCGGGTATGCCGGCGCAGAGTTCCCGCGTGCGGCTCCGCCAGCTTCGGCCTCCGCAGCTTTGCGCCGAGTTGGCGCAGATTTCGATGATTCGATTCATATCTCTATAATCAGGAATAGAGGGACAAATGAAAAGCTAAAACTAAATCGCAAAAATAGAGGATCCTCGATAATCATCGGCTATCTCTACCCTATAAAAAGTGACTATCCGATAGCTATCGACAGCTCATCCTATCAAGTATATATCCGCACCCGCTGATAATACTACCCTTCTAAAGTACTCTCAAAAACTTTTTCGACGACACCTCTCCCCCTAAAAAGTATCTCACCAATGCCCATCGATAACTCTACTCTTAAAAAGCGACTATCACCGGTCACAAACTATAGCCATTACTTCAAAAATGTAGTACCCTCAATACTCTCCGATACCTCTACCCCTAATGCTCCCGATAGCAATCAATACCTCACCCCCAACAAAAACACTAACAGCAACATCAAACAACGAAAAACGACCGGATACCTACGAGCGATGCTCGGCAATATCTGGTCGTTTGCAAGTAACGTGAGCGACTGACGGTTAGCCCTCTTCCGGCAGATGGATATCAGGATTGCCGCTATCTCGGCACCTCCGGTGCCAGGAGCCACTCTCAACGCCTCCGCCGCCGTCGGAGTTTCTTTCCAGCGCCGCTGTCGCCGCCGGGCCTCTTCGGCTCTTCCTCCTCGGGAGGTGGATGTCCAGCGCCGTCGTCCTTCCCGGTTTTTGGGAGCTTAGGGTTCCTTCGGCTGTTTCAGTGCTGGTTGCTTCGGATCCTTCGGTTTTCTTGTCGGCATTCGTCTGCCGGTTCGCCAGAGTGGATTTCTGATGGTTGATGTGAGACGTTACGCTCTCAACAAAGCCGCGATATGGGGCGTCGCCACTTCACTTCGACGAGGGGCGTTGACTGTCTCTATAGGCTTGGGGATACGCTTCGTCGCAGGCTTGCGCTTCTGTAATGACGCCCGTCAACTCCGATCGCTCCTCTTTGGCTCTTCTTAACTGCCATAAATGAGGCGGTTTGTTTCTGCTCAGATCGTCGACAAAGTCTTTTATACCGGTCTGGGTGAGCTGCGACATCCATCGCGGAAATCCTGAATCAGGTTTCGCAGCGTGCGGACTCCTGGTTCTGGGGCTGATCGACAATACTGCCGCCGCCGTACTTGCCAGATATGCCACCGCTTCGGCGCAGACCTTGGCCTCTCTTTGTCTGGATGTCCCGAAACGCCTCGCACGAAAGTGTAGAGCTGTGCAAGAATCGTCGCGCTGACGATCCAAGTTCGACTTACCTCGGCCGCTGGCGGCACACTGGATGCGGCCTTGAGCGCGTATCAAACTCTCGAAAGCGCTTGCCATGGTTCGCAGCGTCAAAGTCTTTGGTCAGCCCGTATGTCAGAAGCCGATTCGAACGGCGGCAACTGGTCTGTCTCGGTCTTGACTAACTCTGGGACCCAAAATCCTCCTGCACACTCAGGTCTCACGCCAATGTTGATAGTTGATATTTTCATGACTAACTCGCGCTATAAAAATGGTATCTGTTTGAGGGTGCGAAGATCCATCTTTTTCGGCCTTCAAATTTTCCCATCAATGGCAGTCATGATTTTGGTCTATCGTCATTCATCGATCCTATTTACAGGAAGAATGATTGTAATCCATCGACAGCAAAACCTCCTTTTTCAGGAAGGCCATTGTAAGCCGTAGACAGTGCTTAGCACTTTTTGAGAAAGCCAATTATAAACCGTCGACAGTCCTTGCTTTTCGAGAAAGCGAGATTGTAAGCCGTAGACGGTGCTTACTTTTGAGGAAAGCCAATTGTAAGCCATAGACGGTGCTTACTTTTTCGAGAAAGCGAATTGTAAGCCGTAGACAGCAAAAACTTTTTGAGGAAGTCAATTGTAAGCCGTCAATAGCGTTTACTTTTCAAGGAAAGCCAATTGTAAAGCCGTGGACCGCGCTTACTTTTCAAGGAAAGCTAATTGCAAGCCGTCGACAGCGCAAACTTTTTGAAACGGTGCAAGCCGTCCAAGTACTTACTTTTTCAAGGGAAGTTCATTGACGTTAGCGATTCTGCTTACTTTTTAACAAAAGACAAACCCACTCTTGTCTACACTTATTTTTCAAGGAAAATATACCCGACATTCGTTTTTAACGTATCAAAAACAAGAGAGTCATATATTTGCACTGCAAATCTACAAACTGAACTGAGATGAAAACAATCGTTTCATCCTTCTCCTCACTCTCTCGCCGTACGGGCTACCGCGCGAGAGCCATGATCGATCAGGCGCACAAATTGCCTCTACCGTTATGTTTACACCTTCGACACGCTGAAAAACGAGGTTTGCGCGACGACTTACTCTCAAATCGGGAAGAGATATCGAAGTGTTACAGTTACTCCCACCTTTCAGTGTGACTTCGCTTCGGCGCACGCCCGATGGGGCAAAAGATCTGGAGCAGCTATTCCGACGAGGGCGATAGAAAAGGATGGGATCTGGAGACTTTCACACGTCCGAATGAGCACCCTATGTCTATAAAAATTACCCGACAGGACAGATGACAATCACAGATCGGATTTCTTTACAGGACTATTGCCTGCGTGGATTCGCTGCACGCAAACGTGGACGATGGGCGACAGCGCGCGAGGTGTTAGGATATACGTGTCAGCAAGCGACGGCCGACTTTCGCGGTCGCCGATGGACAACAGTTTCGCGACGGACATCCCCGTCAGCGACGGCCCATGGAAGACTCGGCGGACTGCGGGCTGATCCTCGAGGCGTATGATGAGGAAGCAACATGTGTTTACTGCCGTCGGCTTAGAACAGGTGAAGGATGAACTGATCATTTTAATCGACCGTTTGGGTAATCATAGATATGAGCAGACAAATCGCCTCGAGTTTCTCCCGTGTGAGACGGCGATTCCTGATGGATTCAATTCTTTTATCCAAATGGAGACAGGGTATTGACTTGTTTGGCGATGAGACCGAATCAGTGATGCGATACGACCTATTGGAACGTGATTACTGATTTCGTAAGCGATGAAGACGACTGTTTTTTCTCTTACTTTTTCTGCGCAGAGTCATGGCGCAGCATCACGCGAGCTTGATCCTGCCACGATAGAGTGCGTATCACCACGATGCGGCGCGATACGGTGAGACGGCTGGCGACGGAGACGGACTCCGTGATCCTCCAGATCGGGCGAGCTTTGAGCCAGTTTTTATGCATCATACCTTTTGTGCTGACTCGTTGTGGAACGATCCTGATGGTCGCGCGACGGCGAAGCGCTGACAGCCAGGGCTTTTCGCACGCGATCATTCAGAAAGAGCCGCGGGTGGGAACGACTTTCGACTACCTCTGCAAGAATTACCCGGCGGGGCGGTCCGACGACTAACGAACAGTTTCGTTGCCTGCCGCTACGGCGAGGCCACGCCATCAATCTCGTGGGGGATGGCCGACTCCATCCGCACAATACTCAGCCACCGTGCCGCGGCGACATCCGACTTTCGCGGTCGCCGATGGACGGCTTAGTTCGCGACGGACATCCCCGTCAGCGACAGCCCGCTGAAGCTCGAGCGGACTGCCGGGGCTGATCCTCGAGGGCGTATGACCGGGCGACGACTACCGTTACAGGCCGTCCGGATCGTGGAAGTGGCCTCAGCCCGTGACGTTCTACTGTTCGACGGCAAACCCTTCTTGACACCGATCGACAGATTCCTTCCTTCGCTCCCAGCGTGCTTTCCTCAACGGACAGGCAACGTCTACGACATCGAATTGATCCGCGATCAGTACAATCCGGCCGCCAGAAGACCTACATGCAGCGCGAGGCTCATCGGCCGCTCTTCGATCCATTAGAAAGGGATTACTAATACGATAGGGTATGAAAACGATTCGCTTACCTCTTGTTATTTATGGCGTTGGCCATCCATGCCTCGGCACAAAAGGATGTGCTCGACCACGCATCTATGAAGTGTATGTATCGGGCGACGGAATTAAAGGACACTCGACGTCGCTTTTGTGAACCTCTTGATACTGCAGATTGGACCCCAAGTCTCCAAATGTTTTAGCTATTACGTTTCCCAGAATGACTCTCTCGACAGACGCGGAGAAATCGTCAGGCGAGCGCGAGCTTTTTAATCGTGCCTTGGCCAGCGTTTCCATAAACATCGCGACCGTAACCCAGTTCCTGAATAGCTTTCCGCGCAATCGCACCATCACAATCGTTTACAAGAATCACCCCGCAGGCGCCATCACCGTGACCGACGGACTGCGGGAAGATCAGGTGACGTATCGCGACACCCTCAACGCACAGCAGTGGACGATGACCGACAGCACGCGCGAGTGTTGGGATATACGTGTCAGCAAGCGACGAGCCGACTTTCGCGGTCGCCATTGGACAGCGGTTCGCGACGGACGTCCCCGTCAGCGACGGCCCATGGAAGCTCGGCGGACTACCGGGGCTGATCCTCGAGGCTTACGATAAGGGCCATCAATATGACGTTTAGCCGTCGGGCTGGAGCGGGTAGCAGAGGCCGATCGTCTTCACCCTTCCGGAGAGAAGAATGGCTACCGGACGGTGGACGGGCGTGCTTTTCCTCAAAGCGAAATGTTTCCGGTTGACGCACGGCGGTGCACTCGGCGCCTCAGGTCGTGAAGTCGACAGACTACGAGCCCTAGCTATGGATCTGATAGAGGGATTACCGGTAATGGGAGACACTTTTCATCGCAGCGCATCTGCTACGTTACCTGCGACACTCTGGCTCGGTCTGTACATGACACCGCCCATCGCCATCGGTCTGGGATGCCTGGCATCGGCACTATGCTGCAATCGCGTTTCATACGCTCCTGATTTCGTTAGCCCCTCATGACGGGCGTCGCGGCCACGGCCCAGCGTGTGACCCTGATCGGAACGGTGACCGGCGACGGCGCTAACGCCATGGGTGTGCTCGTCACGGTGCGCCTTCCGGGCGCAAAGTGTGGCGTTCGCAAACAATGGCTAACGGACGGTTCGGTAGACGTGGCGGCGACGCGCTGATCGCGTGCTCCACTTTTCGATGATGGGCTACGCCGCGCACTCCCGATCGAGAAAGGTCGGACGACGGCGTACGTGACTATGAAAGACAGGCTACAGCTGCGGGAGTCGTTATCCGTGCTCCAGCATTCACGAAAAGGGTGACACCATCACGTATATCGTCTCGATTTGCGACAACGGGCGACCGCTCGCTGGGAGACGTCCTCAAAAAGATACCAGGCATCGAAGTCGAGAAGAGCAGGGCCATCAGATTACACGGAAGGCTATCAACAAGTTCTACATCGAGGGAAAGGACATGCTGGGGGCGTGCAGCATAGCGACAAACACCATCCATCCAGCGACGTGGGTAGCGTGGGTGATGGAGAACACCAACCAGTAAAAGCGCTCGAGAACATCTCTTTTTCTCAAAACCCGGCCATTAATATCCGATTGAAGGGGACGACATAGGAGCTCGCTGGGTGGGGACAGCCAAAGCGGCCGTAGGCGCCAACTTTCTCTGGGACGGAGGCTGGCGCTGATGCGTTTAAGCAGGGATCGCAAACGTTGACACGTTGAGTCGAACAACACGGGTCGCGACGGCGACGCGTCGAGGCCGCGTTGCTCATCGACGGCGGGCGTGCCGAATCGGCTCTCATGGAGCATGTCGACGTGTCCCCTGACCGCCTGCAGGGCTATCGACGGCGACCGCAGTCGTTTCAACATTCTCACCTCGTGACGACGAACAACCTCTGGGGCGTGCAAGATTTTGACCTCACGTCGCCAAGTCACCTACCGACCACCGCCTCACGTCCGACGTGGCCAGCCGCAAACATGTTCCTCGACGACTCGACCGTTTCCCAGAAGCCGACGAGCACACCTCCAACCGCCGCCACGCATTCACGGGCGACATCACGCTGACGGCCAGCACCCCGTCTTTATACGTTCGCAACAAGCTGCAAGTCGATCTCCGGTGGGACGACACGCGCCAATCCGTCCGTAGCGCCACCCCAACCATCAAGTAGCCACTCTGCCCGCCGTTCCTTCTCCGACGGGATTGGGGCTGATCCGTCGCCACGGCCGTCGCGCCTCTCGCTCCGCTCGCTCAACGTCTACCGCGCCCATCCGCACCGCCTCACCGTCCGCCGGGCGACGGCGACGAGCAGCAACAGCGCGTCAGGTCGTCCGTTTTTACACCCACACGCATACGTCGCTCTCGTTCTCTTCGACCCCGTCGCCCTCTCCCTGCGCGCGGGCCTCGTCCCGGTTCCTGGAGGAGCTTGCGCAGTGGAGTTGACCAGCCTCTCCGACTTGCTCGGCGGCCTCCTGACGACATGTCGACGCGTCGCCTCCGCCTGTACGTCTCCCCCGAGGCTGGCATATCGCCACGCGATTTCAGCGGCTGTCCGACTGCACCTCTCCCTCCTCCTATCGACACACCGACCCTCACCGGCCACACCACCCACTCGCGGACACCTCCTTCTGGCGCCCACAGCTTACATCAAGTGGTACCTCACCTCGCGACTCACCGTGTCTCTCGACGAGTCGCCTGACCCAGCATCGCGCCCGACGAGCAGACGTTTTACGAGGACTTATCCTGCGCGATTATCGCCTCCTGTCGCAGGGCGCCATCGACGACCGTTTGGGGCGACACACCTCGGCCGACATCACCGTCCGTTATCGCTATCGCTTCGTGCGCTGTTCGCCCACGCCTCCGCCGGCTACGTGCAGAGTCACCGTCCGCGCACCGTCGACAGACCGTTTCCTCGGCGCCTACCTCCTCAGACCACCGTCCAGAGCCTTCGACGCGGTCATGGACAGCCGACGCCAGTCTGAGCAAGGGTATCGACGCCCTTCGCAGCATCAGTCACCCTGGGCGCCAGCTTCCTCTCCCTCGAGGCACGGCCTACCGCAATCGCGTGCCCACTTTTCGTCTACGAATCGCGATGCGAGTTGCAAGCTCTCACCGTCTTGGCGTGGTTGCAACTGCCTCTGAGCTCTCGCTCTCCAGAGTACCGTTCACATCGACCGTCCCGATCTCCGATCCTCCTACCTCGACCTCTCCCAACGCCTCACGCTACACCTCATCCCGCATCGCATATGGGCCTACGCCTCACGGCCGAGCACTACAGCAACGAAATCGCGCCTCCTGACAGCTCCTCCTGGCCGATTCGAGGCTGACGTACGGCCTGAAAGGTAGCACAGGAGATGACACGTTTCCGCCACGAGCCTCTTCAACCGCCTCACTTGCTCCCTGCACCCTCTACGACGGCCCGTCGACATTCCTCGTCTACTCTCCTCCACTTAAACAACCTCACGTTGGCCTCTTCTTCCGCTTCTGACGCCCCCTCCCCACCCGGCAACGCCTCCCCTCAAATAGAAAGCCCTGTTGCTTCGCAACACCTCTTTCGATTCAAGGAAGAGCTATTTTTACAGCGATAGCTCTTTATATTTAAGGAAAAGCTGATTTTTGACAGCAGTCCTCTCTATTCAAAGGGAAAAGCTACTTTTTCATGACGATAGACTTTTCAATTCAAGGAAAGGAGTGTTTTTGTCAGCACAGTCCTCTCTATTCAAGGTGAGGCTGTTTTTACGCCAAGCCCTTTATGCTCAAGGGAAAAGCTGATTTTTCATAGCGATAGTCTTTTCGATTCAAGGGAAGGAGTATTTTTACAGCGACAGTTCTCTCTATTCAAGGGAAGGGCTATACATGCCAATCCTCTCTATTCAAGGGAAGAGCTATTTTTCGCGACAATAGTTCTCTCCTCTCGAAGAAAGAGGCGTAAACGCATAAGCGCCCCCGTCACCTCTCGGCGATAAGGGCGCTTTTCGTGATAGATAGGCAGACTCGAGGGGTTAAAAGTCGAAATGCAGCGCGATACGGGAAGCCGTGGCGCTGGATGTCGGAGTGATTGAAAGGTAGGTCAGGCGGCGGTAATAGCTGACCTCAAGCACGCGGAAGATATTTTTCAGCCCGACGCTAGAACTCCGTATGGGGCGAGGTGCCGAGGCGTGCGATCCGTCGGGAGAGCATGGGGCCGTCGGTCTTGTCCGGGTTGTTGCGGTCGCTAAGGCTGCGAGACGCCGCTGACGGAGCTACCTCCGCAACCCGAGGAGGTTGATGAGCGGAATGCGGTTCGGGATCCAGCCTTTGAGGTGATAGCGGGCGTCGAGAGGAGACGTAGCGGTCGACCATGAACTCCATCAGGTTCGCGAGGTGGAAGGCTTCGGGCTGGATGGTGACGGACTGGTTCGTGTTCGGGGTGATGAGCAGTGGGAAGGCACCTTGTCCCGAACGATGCCGCCGCGCAGGGAGGCGTCGATGTGACCGAAGGAGGAAAGCCAGATGCGTTTGCTGACGCCGGCCTCTCGGTGCGGTTGTAGCGGTAGTCACCGCCCAGGATACCGAGAAACCAATCTGGTGCGAGAGGCGGAAGACGAGGCGTCTTTGCTGAGGTTGAAGAGCGGGCTCTTGCCCAGGCGACTGTTATGCGGCGCGCTCGCCGAGGGCGAAGCGGGTTGGATGCCCCACTCGGTGGTGTTGTAGTCCTGTAGGCGGGTGGAAGTCGTCCGGCGCTGTTGCGGACGATGTGGCGGAGCGTGCCTGCGAGCCTCGTTGTTCATCACCTGCGCCCAAGTCTTGACGGAGGGATCCGTTCCGCCACTCGCGTTCGTATTGCAGGCGGGTCTTGCGGGTAGTTCATGTTGCGGTTCGGGTGGCCCTTTCCAAGCCACGAAGACGTTGTCCTTGCTGGTGAAAAGAAGTCCTGACCGGGGTGCAGAGGTCAATCACTCGTGCTGGAGAGGTTGTTGACGGGCGATTCCTTTTCGTGATACTCCTTTTTCGTTGAAAGCCCAGGTGGCGGTGGCGCTGTATTTCCATCGGCGGTCGTTGAGGCCAGCGGCGCTAGCCACCGAGGGAAGAGGTGCGGGTGGAGGTTGGCCGTAGTCATGGCGCCAGCGCGGATGCGAAACCCTCGATGTTGTTGGCGCTAAAGACGGTGTTCATGGGGCCAAAGTCGAGCTTGTTCTTCTCGTGTACGTCGTTGATGGGGATGTAACCGGAGATGAGGATCTCGGCCGTCTTGAGGGGCACCTTGAAGGCCGTCACCTCCGCGAGGCTGATTCAGCAGATTCTCGATGCCGCTTTCGCGATCCTTGAGCGGTGTATGGCGGCGGTTGATCAGAAGAGTCGGGCTGCGAGAGGTAGCGCGAGAGAGGCGTCTGTACGCGTCCAGCGAGGGGCGAAGACAGGTCGGCACGGGACACAGGCGATCGGTAATCGGAGTAGCTACGCGGCTGGTGGGCATCACATCTGCTGACTGCCTTCAGAGAGTTGGAAGAGCACGTAGGTGTTGTCCATGTCCAGCTCCGAGGCCGTCTGTGCGGCGACGGAACTGTTGTTCGACGCGCAGCTCGCGGACAAAGTTGAGGTTGATATGTCGGGGCACGTTGAGAGTGCCTTCTTGACGGCGTACGTTCCATCCGTAGTGATGTGAGTCGGCCGGTGAAGCCGTAGCTCTGCGGATTGACGGGCACGAAGGCCAGGTCGGTGCATGGCTCACCGCCCCGTCGACGGTGTCCATGATGTAATAATGATAGAAGGTGTTGGCCAGGGTGGACGAGGCGGGCTGACGAAGCGGTTCAGCAGGAAGGTGATGTTGTTGTCGAAGATGTCGACGCCTTGGAAGATCTCCTCGAGGTTGGCCGTGATCGTGCCGTATTCGTCGAGGCTCTGGTCGATGCCTTGCTGACGCGTGGCACGGACGATGACCTTTTTCGGATCAGGGGTCGCGGCGGTAGAAGATGTCGGAGATCTTCTCGCGCAGGGAGGCGTGAGGATGGGGCGGCCGTCGAACTCGGAGGTGTCGGTGGTTCTTCAGGAACTTGAATCGCTTGAGCATTTTGCTCTTCTCGAGCCGGGTGTCGAACTTATCGAGCGAAAGGTCATCTTTTCGTAACACTCCGCGCTGTAGTCGTCCAGACTGGGTGATGCGGTTGCTGTCCTTGCGGGCGACGACGCGCTTCATCAGCTCCACGGCGGGATTGTTTTGCGCGTATGGCGTTCGCGTTTAGGGGCGGATGACGATCTCGGAGAGCTGGATGGTGGAGGGTGAGAGGAGGATGCGGACGTCCGTCGCGGCCTGTCCGGCGGTGAGGGTGACGGTCTTCGGGTCATAGCCCACGTAAGAGATCTTGAGGCGGGTCAGCCCGCGATCGTTCTTGAGCTGAAAGTTGCCATCGAGGTCGGTGACACCGCCGATGGTGGATCCCTCGAAAACGATCGTGACGAAGGGCAGGGGTTCGCCGGTGATGGAGTCGACCACCATGCCGGATGCAGATATATGGCTCTGTGCGTAAGCAGCCCCTGGCGAGGCCAAAGCAGCGCGAAGGCCACGAGGAAGGATTCGGATAACCGCTGTTCATTCTGTGTAAGATAACATTACTGTTCAATTAAGCGGCGCCAAAGATAGAGCGAGCGTAAAAACCCGACCATCCATCGTCCACGCGCCTCTGGCCAAATGGACCTGGTACTTCATAAAAGCACCACACTTTGCTCCCAAAAGGAGGTGGCGAATTCGGGGCGCGAAGGCCTTATCCCCCGTCTACCCACTGCAGAGATTGGCTGTTTTATATTCAGTACATTTTCTTTGCCCCCAAATTTCAAGACACGATTAGAGCGTGTTTCAACCCACACCCACGTATGCATTGCACTGAAAAAGTAAGACGACGACTGGCCTCTTGGCTGTGTATCCTCTTCATCGGATACACGGCGGCGACGTCGTTCTTCTATCATGCGCACTACGTGAACGGTCGATGGATCGTGCACTCTACCCCTACACGCAGGCGCCCGAGACGGGCCACCACACCCCACGCAGGCGGGCTTTGCTACGCTGGCCTGCCTCACTGCGGCGCTGATGACCTCCATCGCGCCCACGCTACCCTAGAACCTTTCACGCGTCTCTCGGCTGTCATCATCGAGGCTGTCCGCACAGCGCTCATCAGCCGGAGCTCCCTCCACCTATCCTTCGCGGCCCGCCGACACACTCGGGGCTCAATTGATCCTGATCCCGGCTATGGGGCAAACCCTGTTTTGCCCCCGACAGCCATAGCTGCGTCCATTCCGATACTTCCGATTTACCGTAAATCAGCTCAAACAGGCTTGCATGGACTCGATATACAGTATATCAGCTCCAAACAGGCTTGCGTGGACTCGATATACAGTATATCAGCTCCAAACATGCTTGCATGGACTCGATATACAGTATATCAGCTCCAAGCAGGCTTGCAGGGCCCGATATACAGTATATCAGCTCCGCGCAGGCTTGCATGGACTCGATATACAGTATATCAGCTCCGCGCAGAGCTTGCAGGGACCTCGATATACAGTATTCCAACTATCAAAGACAAACAGATATCACGCAATAAACACTATAAGAAATGAGAATCATTTACTTCCCCTTGCTGATGCTTTGCGCATCGCTGACACAGCCGGTCTGGGCCGGCGCGCCTGATCCCACGACCGGATCGGAACAAGTCAAACCCAAGACAGACGCCGTCGTCACCGGCCACGTGGTCGACGCTAAGACGGGCGAACACTTGCCCTACATCAACGTCGTAGTCAAGGCACCACCATCGGCGTGGCCACCGACGCCACGGGTCACTACATGCTCAAGGACCTGCCCGCGGGCGAACTGACCATCGAGGCCAGCTTCATCGGCTACAAAGGTCGTGAAGAAGGTCAAGACGAAGCCCAACACGATGCTCGAAGTCAACTTTGAGCTCGAGGAAGAGACGCTGGCCATCGACGAGGTGGTCGTCTCAGCCACGCAGCGAGACGATGCGCCGCGAAGCACCGTCGCTCGTGAACGTGCTTGACACGAAGCTCTTCGAGCGCACCCAATCGACCGACATCGCCCAGGGGACTGAAGTTCCAGCCGGGCGTGCGCGTGGAGACCAACTGCCAGAACTGCGGCTTCAGCCAAAGTGCGCATCAACGGCCTCGACGGCCCCTATTCGCAGATCCTGATCGACTCGCGACCCATCTTCGCAGCGCTGGCGGGCGTCTGCAGGCTGGAGCAGATCCAGCCAACATGATCGAGGCGCGTCGAGGTGGTGCGTGGCGGCGGATCGGCGCTGTTCGGATCGTCGGCCATTGCGGGCACGATCAACATCATCACCCGCGAACCGACAGGCACTCCCGCCTCCCTCTCGCACCAGACGCGCGGACTGGGCGGCCTGAACACGTTTGAGAACGACGAACTTCAACGGCTCCATGGTGAGCGACAACGGTCGGCTGGGTGTCACCCTCTTCGGCCAGGCACGCCACCGCACGGGCTACGACCACGACGGCGACGGCTACACGGAGCTACCCGTGCTCGACGGTCGCACGCTGGGCTTCCGCACCTTCCTCAAGCCCAACATCTACTCGCGCTTCACGCTGGGTTTCACAACACCCACGAGTTCCGCCGCGGCGATGACCTGCTCGAGGAGCAGCCCCACAACGCCCACATCGCCGAGCAGCTGGAGCACATCAACAACGTGGGCAGCCTCGGCTGCAATACTTCAGCCCCGACGGCCATCACCGCTTCAACGCCTACGGCTCGTTCATGAAGGTGCAGCGCAAGAGCTACTACGGTGGCGGCGATCGCACGGCAGACGAGATCATCAACGAGGGCAAGAAGAGACAGTGGAGGCTGCCAGGACGCGTTCATCGCCGGGCTCAAAAAGAAAGAACCCCGCCATCACGGACGACGAGCTAGAGGCCGAGGTGAAGAAGTCCTTCTTACCCGGCTCGCACAACGGCCTGACGAACGAGGATATGCTGAGCTGAACAAACGCATGGCCTCTTACGGCCTGACCAATGGCCTGACCTACATGTTCGGCGCACAGTATGCCGCTGACTTTGACCGCCTGCTCTTCCTCCCTCACGCTCACCGCGGGCATTGAGTACAACCACGATCACTTGGACGATAAGAGCGGATACCGCGAGGCGCCCATCGATCAGCGCGTGAACACGAAGAGCGCCTTCCTGCAAAAACGAGATGGAAGGACGACCGCTGGAGCATCCTTCTCGTGCCCGACTCGACAAGCACTCGATGGTCAGCCGCGCCATCCTCAGCCCGCGCCTCAACCTGCGCTTTGCCCCTCGAAAGATTTTACCCTGCGCGCCAGCTACAGCAAGGATTCCGCGCCCCGCAGCTCTTTGACGAGGACTTGCACGTGGACAACGCCGGTGGCGACCTCATCCTCTCTCGCAACGCCCCGGGCCTCCGCGAGACCTCGCACAGCTTCCAGCGCCTCCATCGACTGGTACCACCGCTTCGGCGTTTGGCAGCTCAACCTGCTGGCCGAAGGCTTCTACACGCAGCTCGTGGACGCCTTTGGGTTTACGCAGAAGGATCACCGTGATCGGTGGCATCTCGCAGATCCTCAAGACACGCGAAAACTCCGACGGCGCCAAAGGTGTACGGCCTCAACTTCGAGGGTAAAATCGCTTACCTCAACACCTGGCAGCTGCAAGGCGGACTCACCGCGCAACGTAGCCTTTGGAACACCGAGCGACAGTGGAACGAGAACGACGCCTACAAGACGCGCCGCATCTACCGCACCCCCTGACCTCTACGCTTACTTCATCGGCACGCTGAACATCACCCGCGCCCTGAGCTTCTCCCTGACGGGTAACTATACGGGCAACATGCTCACCGGCCACGAGATCCCGACCGAGGACGATGGTTCGCTCACACAGTTCAACGGCCGCCCCTGCCGCCACCATCCACCCCGACCGCATGCAGCACGGCGAAGGTCAGATCGGACAAGACCCTACGGCCCCACGCACATTCAAGACGCCGGCCTTCTTCGAGATGGGTGCCCGCGTGGCCTACAACATCCCGCTCTACAAGACCTACACGCTGCAGCTCCACGCCGGTGTGCAGAACATGTTCAACGCCTTCCAAGACGACTTCGACCGCGGTCCCTCGCGCGACTCGGCTCATCATCTACGGCCCCGGCTCGCCCCGCTGCTGGTACGCCGGCATGAAGCTCACGCTCTAATCGTCAGAGGGCTTTTTGTCAATGATAGAAAGGGCATCTCCGCTGGTCGGGGGTGCCCTTCTTCGTGTTACACCCCGTCCGTTGCATGATGGATGTTGTTCTGCGCTGAAAAAGCCAGTCAGCAAAGTCCACTCAGACTCAAGTACCCGGCCAAAGCTTCCCCGGCCTCGGTAGAGGCCTTGATCTTCTTTGCTTCTTTTCTTCCATCAAGGGAAGAAAAGATGGATCAGAAGGAAGAAAAGAGTTAAGCCTCCCGCCGCGCCTATCTTTGCCGCCCAAACAACACATCATAGTATATATCACCACAAATGGGAAAAGACCGCATTAATCACAGGCATCACGGGCCAAGACGGATCGTACTTGGCCGAGTTTCCGATCGACAAAAGGCTATGAGGTGCACGGCATCATGCGCCGCTCCTCGTCGTTCAACACCGGACGTATCGAGCACCTCTACCTCGACGAGTGGGTGCGCGACATGAAGCGCCAACGCACCATCAACCTCCACTACGGCGACATGACCGACAGCAGCTCGCTCGTCCGCATCATTCAGCAGACGCAGCCCGACGAGATCTACAACCTCGCCGCACAGAGTCACGTCAAGGTCAGCTTCGACGTGCCCGAGTACACCGCCGACGCCGACGCCGTGGGCACACTCCGCCTGCTGGAGGCCGTACGCATCCTCGGTATGGAGCACAAGACACGCATCTATCAGGCCTCTACCTCTGAGCTCTTCGGACTCGTGCAGGAGGTGCCGCAGCGCGAGACAACACCCTTCTACCCCCGATCGCCCTACAGCGTGGCCAAGCAATACGGCTTCTGGATCACCAAGAACTATCGCGAGAGCTACGACATGTTTGCCGTCAACGGTATCCTCTTCAACCACGAGAGTGAACGCCGCGGTAGAACTTCGTCACCCGCAAGATCACGCTGGCCGCCGCACGCATCGTGCAGGGCTTCCAAGACAAGCTCTACATGGGCAACCTCAACGCGTTGCGCGACTGGGGCTACGCCAAGGATTACGTGGGTAGTGTGGATGATGCTGCAATACGAGCGCCCGGAGGACTTCGTGATCGCTACGGGCGAGATGCACACCGTGCGCGAGTTCTGCACCCTGGCCTTCCGTGAGGCCGGCATCGAGCTGCGTTGGGAGGGCGAGGGCCTGAATGAGCATGGCATCGACGTCAAGACGGGCCGTTCGCTCGTGGAGTAGATCCGAAATACTTCCGACCCGCCGAAGTGGAGCAGTTGCTCGGCGACCCGACGAAGGCGAAAACCCTGCTCGGCTGGAACCCGCGCAAGACATCGTTCGAGGAGCTGGTCCGCCTGATGGTGAAACACGACATGCGCTTCACGCGCAAGCTCTATCTGCGCGCCCAAGAGGAGGGTAACCGATGATGGATAAGCAAGCCAAAATCTATGTCGCCGGCCACCGCGGACTCGTCAGGTCGGCCATTTGGAACAACCTCCTCGCCAAAGTGGTACACGAACCCTCGTGGGCCGTACCCACACGGAGCTCGACCTCTTGGACGCCGCTGCCGTCCGCCGCTTCTTCGACGAGGAGCGCCCGGCGTACGTCGTCCTGGCCGCCGCCTACGTGGGCGGGATCGCCAGCCAACAACCGCTACCGCGCCGACTTCATCTACCGCAACCTCGGCATCCAGCAGAACGTCATCGGCGAGAGCTTCCGCCACGATGTCCGCAAACTGCTCTTCCTCGGCAGCACTGCATCTACCCCGCGATGTGCTAACCCATGCGCGAGGACGCCCTGCTGACCGCCCCTTGGAGTACACCAACAGGCCCTACGCCATCGCCAAGATCGCCGGCCTGAAGATGTGCGAGAGCTTCAACCTGCAATATGGCACGAACTACATCGCCGTCATGCCCACCAACCTCTACGGCCCGAACGACAACTTCGACCTGGAGCGCAGCCACGTCCTGCCCGCCATGATCCGCAAGATCCACCTGGCCCGCTGCCTCCACGAGGGCCGCATGGACTGACGTCGCGCCGATCTCGTCCGCCGCCCCGTTGAGCAAGTCGACGCCCGCACGGCCTCGGACGAGCTGCTCGCCCTGCTCGCCAAGTACGGCATCGCCCCCGACACCGTCACGCTCTGGGGCACGGGCACACCGCTGCGCGAGTTCCTCTGGAGCGAGAGATGGCCGACGCCTGCGTCTACATCATGGAGCATGTCGACTTCGCCGAGTTTGAAGGGCTCCGATCCCGACGTCCGCAACTGCCACATCAACATCGGCACCGGCCACGGATCACCATCGGCGACTTGGCGCGGCTCATCGTCGCACTGCGTCGGCCATGGCGGCCGCCTCGCCTTCGACGCCACCAGCCCGACGGCACCCTCCGCAAACGACCGACGTCTCAAGCTCCACGCCCTCGGCTGGCACCACCGCATCGAGATCGACGAGGGTGTCGACCGCATCTATCGCTGGTACACGAAGGCGTCTGCGGAAGCGTCTACGGGCGCCAGCCAATGAGCCGGGTACGGCGCCTTATCCCCATGCAGAGAAGTCCTGCGGATCCTTTGTTGATCCACGGGACTTCTTGTTTTCGAGTCCTGGATCCGTTTCTGATTCGCTATCCCTGACTGCAAAAGGTCATCAATCAGATTCTGATTCGCTATCCCTGACTGCAAAAGGTCATCCATCCGTTTCTGATTCGCTATTCCTAGCTGCAATAGGGTCGCCAATCAGATTCTGATTCATTACCCCTGACCGCAAAGGTCGTCAATCAGTTTCTGATTGGAGGATATCACATGAAAAGGATAGGGAATCAGATTCTGATTGGGGGCTATCACACGAAAAGGATAGGGAATCAGATTCTGATAGAGGCATCACACGAAAAGGATAGGGAATCAGAAACGGATTCGAAGGCCCACCAATGAGACAAGTACTTTTGGCGCCACAAAAACATCTCATCACATCCCATCCCTATGGCAGAAAACAATTCCAACCGCACGGCGCGCAAGAAGCCCGTCGTCGTACAAGTCTCGGACATGGGCCGACTCCAGCCTCAGGCGCGCGACCTGGAACAGGCTGTCCTCGGTGCGCTCATGCTCGAACAAGACGCCTTTTTAAGGTCAACGAAACGCTCAAGCCCGAGAGCTTCTACGAACGGGCACACCGACGAGATCTATCAGGCCATCGTCGATCTGGCCGCGCGCCAGCACCCATCGACATGCTGACCGTCATCGATCAGCTGAAGAAAAACGGCGACCTGGAGGCGATCGGCGGACCGCTCTACATCTCCCAGCTGACCGAGAACGTGGGCGGCGCAGCTCACCTCGAGCGTCACGCGCAGATCGTGGCCGAGAGGTTCCCTAGCCTGCGAACTGATCCGCTACACGGGCGAGATCAAGGCAAGGCCTACGACGAGACGATCGAGGTCAAAGAGCTCATGCAGGAGGCCGAGGGCGAGCTCTTCCGCATCTCGCAGCAGAACATCCGCAATGAGGCCGTGCAGATCAACCCCATCATCAAGGAGGCGCGCGAGCTGCTCGAGCGGGCGGCCAGCCGGAAGGAGGGCCTCAGCGGACCGCCCACCGGCTTTGCCGACCTGGACAAGATCACGTCCGGGTGGCAGAACTCCGACCTCGTCATCATCGCCGCCGCGCGATGGTAAGACGGCCTTCGTGCTCCATGGCCCGCAATATGGCCGTCACGTTCAAGGTGCCCGTGGCATGTTCTCGCTCGAGATGAGCAACGTGCAGCTCGTGAACCGCCTCATCGTGAACGTCTGCGAGCTGCCGGGCGAGAAGATCAAGAGCGGCCGACTGGAGAAGTACGAGTGGGAGCAGCTGGAGTACAAGATCAAAGACCTCTACGACGCGCCGATCTACGTCGACGACACTGAGCCTCTCCATCTTCGAGCTCGCACCAAGGCGCGGCGCCTCGTGCGCGAGCACAAGATCCAGTGCATCTTCATCGACTACCTCCAGCTGATGAACGCCAGTGGCATGAACTTCGGCAGCCGTGAGCAGGAGGTGAGCACCATCTCGCGCTCGCTCAAAGGGCTGGCCACGAGCTGAACATCCCCATCATCGCCCTCTCGCAGCTCAACCGTGGCGTGGAGCGCGCCAAGGCATCGAGGTGCGCGCCCCCAGCTGGCCGACCTGCGCGAGTCGGGCGCCATCGAGCAGGACGCGGACATGGTCTGCTTCATCCACCGCCCGGAGTATTACACAGATCCTCGAGGACGAGCGCGGCAACTCCCTCGCAGGCATCGCCGAGGATCATCGTGGCCAAACACCGTAACGGCGCCACGGGCGACGTGCGACTGCGTTTCAAAAGCGAGTTTGCCAGTTCATCAACCTCCAGCAGGAGGATCAAGCCGTCCGCGAGTATGCCTCAGCATGAATCAGGAAGACGCCCCGGTCCCGCTCCGTCACCGCCCGAACGTGGAGGACTTCATCGCCGCCCAAAAACGACGAACCGGTGCCGTTCTGAGGGATGATATCCGTCATTTCACGGATCTTTGCTGTCACTAATCATTACATCAAACCATTACGGCAACAATCAATTTACAGGTGAGCAAGAACGACATCATTCGCCGTGTACTCACTATTGAGGATGCAAACCTCCTGACGCGGATAAAAGATTTTATCTCTGAAAACGCCCCCGACAAATGATGATTACAGGCCGAAGACCAAAGCAGAAGTGATGACCGAGCTGAAAGAGGCCTTCCTTGTAGCCAAAGCTGCACGGGAAGGAAAGATGAAAGGTCGTCCGGTAGAGGAGCTCTCAATGAATTGTAAGATCGTAAACCCTTCCGCCATTCAATCGATCGGCGAAAACGCCTTGCAAAGGCGTTACAAGTCATTGAAACAAGACCTCATCCGACTCATTGCCGAATTGCAAGCCAACCCCAAGTTCGGTACTGATCTGGGTAATGGGTTACGGAAAGTGCGGCTTGCCATTCAGTCGAAGACAGCAGGCAAGCGTGGGGGAGCACGTGTTATCACGCTTTCCATCTTGCTCTCTGAGCGACGAAACCGAAATCGGTTTGCTTTACATCTATGATAAGTCAGACTGCGATAGTATTTCGATCAAAGAGCTGAACGCATTAAAGAAGGAATGCGGGTTGTAACCAAATGCCCTAAAAGAGGGCAGCCTCCGCGCATACAAGACAATGCCGGATACACGATGGGTCTCCCCACATGTATCCGGCATTCTTCGTCAGCGGCCGCAGCCACCTGTACCCGGCAAACTTCGCCGGCGGCACGCACTGCCCCGGCATTCTTCGTTGAGTTCGCCGCGGCCACGACCACCTGTGCCCAGCCAAACTTCGCCGGCCGGCGAACTGGCCCCAGCTGAACCGGCCCTCAGTTACCGAGGATGTTCGCTCGCTCGATGTCTTTGAAGTAACGGTAGGTGCCGACCTTCCAGCTCGTCGCAGGCGGCTTCGTCGCAGACGATGATGCCGTGCGGATGGAGTTGCAGGGCGGTGATGGTCCACATCTGGTTCACGCTTCCCTCGACGGCTTGCTGCAGCGCACGCGCCTTGGCGTGACCGTTGGCGAGGATCACCACCTCGCGCGCGTCCATGACGGTGCCGACGCCGACGGTGAGCGCCGTCTTGGGCACCTGCGTGACGTCGTTGTCGAAGGCGTGAGTTGGCGATGATCGTGTCCGTGGTGAGCAACTTGATGCGGGTGCGCGAACGAAGCGACGAACCGGGCTCGTTGAAGGCCACATGGCCGTCAGGGCCGATGCCGAGGAAGAGATCGATGCCGCCGACTTCGCTGATACGCTTCTCGTAGGCTGCACACTCGGCTTCGAGGTCAGGGGCGTTGCCGTTGAGGATATGGATGTTCTGCGGCTCCACATCGGCGTGCTCAAGAGTGGCGACGCATAAAGGTGTGGTGCTCTCGGGGTGATCCTCGGGCGGGCCGACGTATTCGTCCATGTTGAAGGTGACGACGTGGCGGAAGGATACTCGGCCTTGCTGGCACAGCTCGATGAGCCGTTTGTAGGTGCCGATGGGCGACGAGCCAGTGGGCAGACCCAAGACGAAGGGACGCTCGGCCGTGGGCGCGGCGCGGTTAATGCGCGAAGCGATGAGTCCGCCGCCCAGCGGGACATGGCTTCGTAGGTGGGTTGGATAAGCAGGCGCATGATTGATCTATAAACGAAAAGCTCCTGCCGGACGAAGGGGCGATCCCCTCCCTTGACCGGCAGGTGCCTTTCACTGTTCCGTTTTTACTTGTTCGTTCCTCTCAGTCGTTCCGCCATGGCTTGTCCGAGGGCGATGCACTGCTCTTCGGTGCTGATGCCTTGCTTCTGCTCGACGGGTGTGCCGACTACTTCCCCACTTCATGGCTTCGGCGTAGGGCCGCCAGATGCTTCACTGCGGCGCCGGCCCAGGTGAATGAGCCGAAGTAGCTGAAGAGACGATCCTTCACCTCGCGCAGCTTGATCTCCGAGAGCACCATCTCCACCTCGGGGTAGAGCTGGCCGCTGTAGGTGGGGCAACCCACGATGAGGCCGCGGTAGTTGAAGACGTCGCGCAGGATGTGGAGCCGTGGCTCTTGCTGACGTTATGCATGGCGATGTGGCGCACGCCGCTCGTCGGAGAGGGCCGTGGCGATGTCCTCAGCCATCTGTTCGTGTGGCCGTACAGCTGCCGTAGACGATCGTCACGCCGTCGAGGCCTTCGTAGCGACTGAGGCGGTCGTAGAGGGCGATCACATCGCCGCTTTGCCTCGTCCAGACGGGGCCGTGGGTGGAGCAGATGGTTTGGATATCGAGCCCGGAGAGCTTCTTGAGGGCGCGCTGCACGGGGCCGCCGTACTTGCCGACGATGTTGGCGTGGTAGCGCGTCATCTCCCGCTCCAGAAGCGGTCGGTGTCCATATCTGTGTCGAGCACGCCGCCGTCTAGGGGTGCCGAACGTGCCGAAGGCGTCGGCCGAGAAGAGCACCTTCTCCGTCTCCTCATACGTGACCATGACCTCGGGCCAGTGAACCATCGGAGCCATGTAGCGAACGAGAGCTTGTGGTGACTCCAGTCGAGCGTGTCGCCCTCCCTTGACCTCGTGCGGCCCGTCGGTGATGCCGTGATATCCGGCCAGCATGCCGAAGGTTTGCTTGTTGCCGATGATCTTTCACGTCGGGGTAGATCTGGCGCAAGAGGCGGATGCTACCGGCGTGGTCCGGCTCCATGTGATCGACCACCAGATGAGTCCAGCTTGCGGCCGTTAAGCAGCTTGGCCACGCGCGAAGAAGAGGTCGGAATAGCAGATATCGACCGTATCGACGAGCACAATCTTGTCGTCGACGATCAAATAAGAGTTGTAGGACACGCCCCCGGGGGCAGGCCACAAGTTTTCAAACAGTGCTTTTTGGCGATCGTTTACGCCTACGTAATAAATGTCCTTAGCAACAGCTTTCATGATGGATCCTGTTTTTATTGATGATTGATATGTGTATGAATTGGTAGTGTGATATCGATCAGGCGAGGGTGAGCTCTCAGCCTCCTTTTATGGGAAATACGGGGCGGGGAAGGACTTGTTAGTCGTTGCAACAATCTTGCAAATCGAAAAATGAAGTTTTGGCGCTTGCAAGGAGTCTTGCAAATGGGAAAAAGAACTTTTGGCTTGCAACAATCTTGCAAGCGACAAACGTTTTAGCGTTTGCAACAATCTTGCAAATGGGAAAAAGTAATTTTTGGCGTTTGCAACAATCTTCTGCAAAGCGAAAAAGCGTTTTGGCGTTTTGCAAGATTGTTGTAGCATTTCAAAAACGCCGTGGGCGCCGTAAAAGGCCTTAGAATATGCGTTCAAGACTGGGTTGGCTGTTTCCGCGCTCGCCATACGCAATAGATGCCCAAAAAGAATGAACGGGATGCTGAGCAACTGACCCATATCGAGCGGCAGGAGGCCTCAAACTCTTCCTGATAGTTCTTCAGAAACTCCCACGAAGAAGCGGGCGGTGAGATGCAGATCATGAAGATGCCGAAGATCAGCCCCTCGCGCTTCCAGGCGTCCCGCTTGAAGTAGAGCCACATGCAGAGGGCGAAGGTCAGGAGGTAGCAGACCGCCTCGTGAGAGCTGCGTCGGGTGTGAGGGGCGGGTGAAGATGGGCGCAGCGCCGTGACGCCAGGCGTGAGAGTTGTCGACGAAGCGAAAACCCCACGGCAGGTCGGTCGGGTGGCCACAGATCTCGTGGTTCATCAGGTTGCCGATGCGGATCAGCGCCGCCACCAGTCCGGTGGGCACGACGAGCTTATCGAGACGTCCAGAGCATGCTCGATGCGACACGTAACGCAGAAGAAATAGATGGCAATGATGATGCCGAGTACGCCACCGTGGCTGGCCAGACCGCCCTCAGACCTTGAGGATCTCGACCGGGTGGGAAGTAATACGACAGGGTTGTAGAAAATACAATGCCCCAGTCGGGCGCCGATAGCGTGCCGGCCAGGGTGAAGTAGAGGAGCGGGTCGAGCCATTTCTCATTGAGGCCTTCGCGTCGAAACATGCGCTCGACGATCTTGTAACCCACGGCAAAACCGACGAGGAACATGAGCGTGTACCAGCGGATTTCCTTCGGGCCGATGGAGAAGATGACCGGGTCGGCGGTCCAAGTAATGTCTAAAAGCATAGGGCGAAGTGGGATTCGTTACACAATTCGTCCGATCCAAGCCTCGCGATCGCCAGGCAGCAGGTCGACGGGCGGAATTTCAATCATTGTATAGGCACCCGGCTTGAGTCGCATCGCAGCGCGGGCGGCAGCCACGAGGATCTGCCCCGTGAGCGCCGGGTTATTGATCTGCATATCGAAGCTGATGCGTTGGTTGTGCGTCACGCCGGAGACGCCCTTGCGGGTAAGGTGCACGCCGTGGCCCACATCCTTCAGCTCATCCACCGAATCCACACGGACGACGTGCGTCTCGTCGTGGGCGAAATAGTCGTCGCGGCGGATGGCATTGGCTACGGCGTCGAACTCGTATCCGTCTTCAATCTCCACGTAGACCATGCGCCGGTGCACGCCCGTACCCATTGGGATCGTCATGCTCAGCGCCGAGGCGTACGCCTTCGATCGCCTTGACCGCCACCGTGTGCCCCATGCTCATGCGGGCCAAAGTCGGTGTAGGTGATGCCCTCCGGCACGATGGCCTGCAGCAGCGCACGCACCACGGAGTCGCTACCCGGATCCCATCCGGCAGCCACGACCGACACAGCGCCGTGACGCCTAGCCTCTACGTCGAGCGTCCGACGCAGATCAGCTGTTTGGGAGTGAATATCGAAGCTATCCACCGTGCGAATGCCCAGCGCCAGTGCGGTTTTTGGCGTAAGCCTCGACCAGCGCGTAGGGGTGGCCAGTATGGCCACGTCGACAGCCTCGAGCTTCTCAAAATGATCGGTTACGGGGTACGAGCGGAACGGTTCAGGAAGGGGGATTGGGGATTGCGACGGATGACGCCCGCCACTTCAAAGTCGGGCGCGGCCTCAATGGCTTCCAGCGCATAGCGCCCGATATCGTAGCCCACTACGGCAGCTCTGATTTTCATAGAGGGGAGGAGGGAGTGTTGCTTGGTAGTCTCGCCGGGAATCGAACCCGAATCTAAAGTTTAGGAAACTCTATTCTATCCATTGAACTACGAGACCTTATTTCAACGACGAACTGCCTGAAAACAGTCCGTCGTGAAGGGAGTTGTTCGTGCGCCTTGGCGCCGTTGCAGAGTGATGCAGGAATGCCGCATGCAACGCTGCAATCTCGCCATTTATGACGCTTCCGGTTTAGAGGCGGCTGCCTACCACGTCCCAGTCGACAATATCCCAGACGGCCTTGATGTGATCGGCGCGACGGTTCTGATAGTCGAGGTAGTAAGCGTGCTCCCCTACATCGAGACCGAAGATAGGCTTGTAGCCACGGACTACGGGATTGGCACCGTTGGGCTCCTGCGTGATGACAAGTTTGCCATTCTGATCTACCGAAAGGAACGCCCAGCCTGACCCGAAGAGGGTAGCGGCGGCGTCACCGAAAAGCCTTCTGGAAGGCTTCGAAGCTGCCGAAGTCGCGGTTGATAGCCTCAGCGATCTTGCCGGTGGGTTTATTGTTCTCGACGGGCGACTTGAACTGGAGGAAGTAGAGCGTGTGATTCAGCAGCTGGCCGGCGTTGTTGAAGATGCCGCCCGCGGGGGCTGTCTTGACGATCTCTTCGAGGGTTTGCTCGCATATTCGGTGCCTTCGATGAGTTTATTCAGCGTGTTGACGTAGTTCTGGAGGTGTTTACCGTAGTGAAACTCGATCGTCTGTTGGCTGATTACGGGTTCCAACGCACTCGTTGCGTAGGGAAGTTTGGGCATGTCGAAGCTCATAAGTGTAAAGCTGATGATTGTTGTGATGATGGATAATACAATGGTTCTCATTCTGCTGTATGGCAAAAAAACGCGGGCAAAGATACGCCCGGGGTTGTAATGCCAAAGTGGCAATTCGGCTTTTACTCTTTTTGGGTGACTCTGCATAGCGGCGCATCTGTCGTCGCTCTACGAAGCCTCCCATACGCAATCCGCTTTCATTCAAACAGTGCGCGCAGCACCTCGAGCGACTTGAGCTCGGGAAAGCCGGACAGGTGAAGACGATAGAAGTCAAGGACGTGGCCGAGGATGGCGGAGCGTTCGGTGTGGGAGAAGGCGAAGAGCGACATGTTGGCGAAGGTCATCTTCGTCAGGCGGGCCATGACGCGACTATCGTCAGCGTTCAGATAGCGGCCGTGAAGGGGAACTTCCTCGGTGAAGATGCCCTCGAGGAGGTCGAAGTAGCGGCCCTCCACGTACGTCTCGCGATTGGGGTGGATGCCAAGGTAGACGGCCAAGCGGAAGAGGAACGTGAGGTGGAAGTTGGCGATGCCGGCGTCGGCCGTTTCGAGATGACGGACGGCGTCGAAGAGGAAGTGGAAGAGCGGCGGATCGGCCTCCTTCTCGCGGATGACCCGATAGAGGATCTCGGAGAGGAAGAGTGCCTCGGCGTTCTTCGCCGGATGGGTCTGGAGGGCCGTGGGGATGGAGAGGGAGCGTGCCTCGCGGATGCGTTGCAGGTCGCGGTCGTTGCGGTGCTCCACCTCCAGCTCGAGTAGCGAGAGGGGCATGAGCAGGGCCTGCGCAACGCCACCCCTTACCCCGTCGGGCGGGTGTGATGAGACAGCCCACGCGCCCAAAGAGTTCGGTGTAGATGGCGACGATGAGGTATTTGTCGCCGTAGGGTAGGGTGTGGAGGACGATGCCGCGCGTCTTATGCAGCATAAGTCACCGGGGGACGATGAGCGCCACGGCGTAGGCGGCGATGCCTTCGCGGCGTCCGACGAAGCCCATGCGCTCGGAGGTGGTGGCTTTGATGGAGATGTCGGCCGTGGGGACGCCCATGACGTCGGCCATCGTGCGCTGCATGTCGGGGATGTGGGGATTGAGCTTGGGCTGTTCAGCCACCACGGTGGCGTCAATGTTGCCGAGTTCGTAGCCCGCATCGCGGAGGAGGGCCATGGTACGGGAGAGGAGGATCTTGCTGTCGATGCCGGCATACTCGCCGGCGGTGTCGGGGAAGTGATAGCCGATGTCACGCAGTCCGGCGGCGCCGAGCAGGGCGTCGCAGATGGCGTGGATGAGTACGTCGGCGTCGCTATGGCCGACGAGTCCGAGGGGTGATCGATGTACGCCGCCGATCCACAGTTCACGGTCGGGGGCGAAGGTGTGGACGTCGTATCCGAATCCGATTCGCATAATGGTAGAGGGTAGAGGGTAGAGGGTAGAGGGTAGAGGGTGAGGGTAGTAGAGGGTGAGGGTAGAGGGTGAGGGTAGAGGGTAGAGGGTAGAGGGTAGAGGGTAGAGGGTAGAGGGTAGAGGGTAGAGGGTAGAGGGTGAGGGTAGAGGATGAACATGTACCCGGCTCTACCCTCTACCCTCTACCCTCTAATGATTAATTGAATAGGCTACGCAGGCCGTCCATGTCGAAGGAGAGGAGAAGCGGAGCGTTTTGATCGAGGGGTTGCTCTGGACGGTGCTGATGAGGTGAGGCGGCGTCGAGGCGGAAGACGTTCATCTTGAAGCCGGCACCCATCGAGAAGTATTGGCGGTTGCCCTTCAGCTCGTTCTCGTAATAGTAACCGCCGCGGACGAAGAACTGGTTGTTGTAGCTGTATTCGGCACCGAGCGAGACGTTGACCTCCTTCAGCTCTTCGCTGAAACCGTCGTTGGCGTCGGAGAAGGACCGGAGGGCGGCCGAGAGGAGTTCATCGTCTTGTAGTCGTCGCTGCGTTTGGCGAAGTCGGCGTCCGACTCGCCCTCGCGCTTAATCGGTTCAGTGGGCACGAGATACTTGTTGAGGTCGAGGTAGACGCCGATCTGGTTGTAGTCGTCGATGGGGTACAGGGAGGCCGGTGCCGATCTTGAGGTTGGCGGGCAGGAACTGCTGGCGGTTGCCGCCGTCGAACGAGACCTTGGTACCGAGGTTCGAGAGGTTGTAACCGAAGCTCCAGAGGCTCTCGCTCTGCCCGAGGTAGACGTACTTCTCGAGGTAGCCGGAGACGTCGACCGATACGGCGTTGGCCGGCTGCAGGTCTTGGCTGATGGAGGCGTTCATGTCCGACCGGATGTAGCGCAGGGCCACGGCCATAGAGTAATTCTCCGAGAGCTTCATACCGTAACTCAGGTCGAAGGCCATTTCGTAGGGGTTGAGGTTGGTGAGTTGCTGGCCGACCAGGTTGGTGACGGGCACCTCGCCGAGCGAGAAGTAGCGCAGCGAGGCGCCGACGGCCGATCGGTCGTTGGGCTTGTAGTAGCCCGAGGCGTAGGCCATGTAGACGTCCTTGACGAGCTTGCGGAGCCAGGGGTGTACGAGATGCCGACGCCGGCTTTGCTCTCCATGAAGGCGTATTTCGAGGCGTTCCAATACTGCGAGTGGATGTCGGGCAGGGTGGCGGCGCCGATGTCGTCATACCGCCGCCGCGCGCATCGGGGGCAATGGAAAGCGAGGGGATAGCCGTGTTGATGGGGCTGAATTGTTTGTACTTGTCCTGTGCATGCAGCAGGGCCGCGGGCAGGGAGCAGCGCCGGCAGCAGGCCGACGATTCTACGAAGGTTCATCATAGGGTTTGTGTCAATGTTTCGTTCAAAAAAATAAGCCTCTTTTATAACTACGAGGCCGGTGCATTAGTGTACGCAGGTGAAGAAGCCCTCTCCGTCGGCCCTCTCCCGTCTGCCGCGGGCTGACGGCAGCCTCCCGACGCTAAGAAACGAATAGCCGCTTTTTGGATTCATCTCGTATAGTCGACCCTCTCTTTTGAATCCATTTTGATTCAGATCACATCCCCTTCCACCTCTATTTGTACAAAATAGAAACACATCAGATTACACGCCATCCGAAGCGAAACAGTTTTGTATCGGATCAGATTGCATGACATCCGAAGCGAAATAGCTTTGTGTCAGGTCGGATTGCATGCAATCCAGAGCCAAACAGTTTTTGTATCGGATTTGATTGCACGCCATCCGGAGCAAATCAGTTTTGTATCGGATTAGATTGCATGCCATTCGAAGCGAATCCATTTTTGTATCGGATCATATTGCGTCAATCTGGAGCAATACAATTTTGTATGGGATCAGATTGCATGCCATCTGATATAAAACAAACGTGTATCAGATCGTATTTCAAAGCCATACGATAGGATACACGTTTTGCATTCAATAGAAATCAGGATCAGGGATCCGAAAACGGGTGGAAACGACGCGCAGCTCGGCTAATCGAGCATCAGCGCCATGTGGAGACGGTCGATGTCGGCGGCCGAGAGACGGTCGTCGAGCCGTGCAGCCAGTCCGTAAGGCTGCGAGGGACAGCCGGGCTGCGGGGGCGACGAATGCGGAGCTGCGTGGCGCCGTGACGCGTGGCAGCGGTGCGAAGGGAGGGCCGTCTCGGCGTCCGCACTATCGGCAAGCAACTCCTTGACGCGCACCACGCCGCCCTCCTTGGGCGCCTCGAAAGGAAGCCCACGGGCCGTCCGTCGGCGAGGGCTCACGAGCACACGGCCGCCGTCCGATTCGCAGTCGAGGCGGATGGTGTCGAAGTCGTGCGCCGTGTGCAGGATGGCGTACGGGCGGCGGCGTTGGAGGCGGTCGAAGGCGGCGTAAAACGCGCGTCGGTGCAGGGCGCAACGCGGACGTCAGGGGGAGCGAGCGGTAGGTCGGCCGTGGCGATCCGTTCGTCGCAAAGTCTGGATGGGATGGACGTAGCCCGATCGGGCGTAGACGTCGAAGAGCCACGGCTCGGCGGGGATGAGCGTGGTGAGGGCGAAAGCCTCGGCGGCGCATCGTGCGGAGGGCGCGGTGCATGAGGGCCGTCATCAGCCCCTGGCCACGCGCCTCGGGGCGGGTGCTGACGCCGCAGATGTAGGCCGTGGGGAGCGTGCGATGGCCTATGCGAAGGGCGTAGGGGACGATGTGGAGCATGGCCGCGAGGCGTCCGTCGCGGCGGAGCGTGAGGGCATTCTGGGGCCGGTAGACGCGGGTGAAGAAAAGGCGGACGAAGGCGTCGGAGTCGCCAAACGTGTCCTGCCAGAGGCGCATCATCGCAGGCAGTCGCGGGTCGCGGATCATCGGCGCTTCACGGCGCCGAACTTCTCCAGCAGCACGGCGGGGTTGTACGACAGCTTGGCTTTACGGAGGCCCGGCAGCCCGAGGTCCTCCTCGCGATTGATGTAGGTGTACGTCTCCGGGATGTGGGCGACAACTCCTGGTTGATGACGCTGAAAATGCCCTCGTAGCGCGTGTCGGCCTTCTCGACGTGCACGCCGAAGGTGGTGCGGTTGATAGGCGATCCGTAGGGGTGAAGGCCACGATGTGGTCGTCGATGACTAGGGCGCCACCGGTGAGGCCCAGCGCTTCGAAGTTGCGGAGGCGAAGTCCATCGATCGGCGCTCATTGGTGAGGTCGTCGGCGTTGTCGTCCGTCGCGTTGGCACGCATCCAGGTGCGCTCCAGCTCCATGCAGCAGGGGGCCGTCTCGGGCGTGAGGGGCAGGTAGGTGTGGTGTATTCCTTGCGGAAACGGTTGGCGTGGTTGCGCTTCGACTGGAGTTTTTGCCGCGCAGCTGGTAGCTCCTCGCGCAGGTAGATGTAATCGAAGTAGTCGCGGTCGGCCATGTAGGCGAACTCGTCGGGGCAGGCAGCCTCAGCTCCGGGCGTGCCTCGGGGGTAATACCGAGGCACAAGCAGCGGTGGCCGAAGCCGTTCACGTGGTTGTTTTCGTCCAGCTTACGGATGGCCTCGGGCAGGTCGCCGTGACCGATGGGGATCATGTAGGCCAGCCGTCGGCCCGCGTTTTTCCTCGATGTAAAAAGCGGATGAAGAGGAAGCCGTCCTCGATGGCATACTCGGTGTCGTAGAGGAACCGCCAGCTGCAGATGTTGGCGAAGGCGAAAATCGCAGTTGGAATAGGGGGCATTCAGGGTGAATGCGCTGATCGCGTCGCGATCGGTGAGGGAGATGGGTTGGAATGTCATAAGTCTATAAATAGGAAAGAAACGCCGACCGGGCGGGCCTGAAATCTGTCCGATCGGCGTCAGGGGCTTGTCGGCAGGCTTACGTCGACTTGATGACGCCCAGCGTACGGCCGACTTTTGATAAAGGCGGCGATGGCCTTGTCGAGGTGCTCGCGCTCGTGTCCGGCGGAGAGCTGCACGCGGATGCGCCCTGATCTTTGGGCACGACCGGATAGTAGAAGCCCGTCACTAGATGCCTTCATGCTGCATTTCGCGGGCAAAGTCTTGCGAGAGCTTTGGCGTCGTAGCAGCATCACGGCGCAGATGGCCGACTGCGTGAGCTTGATGTCGAAGCCCGCCTCTATCATGCGGTCGCGGAAGTAGGTCACGTTGCGCGCCAGCTTAGTGTGGAGCGTGTCCGACTCGTCGAGCATCTTGAACATCTCAATGCTCGCGCCGACGATCGACGGGGCCAGCGAGTTGGAGAGAGGTACGGGCGTGACCGCTGGCGGAGCATGTCGATGATCTCCTTCCGGCCCGTGGTGAATCCGCCCATAGCGCCGCCGAAGGCCTTGCCCAGCGTACCGGTGAAGATGTCGATGCGTCCGTAAAGGTTGAACTGCTCCGCTACGCCGCGTCCCGTCGGCCCGACGACGCCCGCGGAGTGCGACTCGTCGACCATCACTAACGCGTCAACGCTCGGCCAGGTCGCAGATCTTGTCCATCGGCGCCACGTTGCCATCCATCGAAGACGCCGTCCGTCGCAATCACGCGGAAGCGACAGCCCGCGGCCTCCTTCAAGCAACGCTCCAAGTCGGCCATATCTGCATTGGCGTAGCGGAAACGTTTGGCCTTGCAGAGGCGTACGCCGTCGATGATCGAGGGCGTGGTTGAGGGCGTCGGAGATGATGGCGTCCTGCTCGCCGGAAGCGGCTCGAAGAGTCCCGCCGTTGGCGTCGAAACAGGAGCCGTAAAGGATCGTGTCGTCCGTCCGGAAGAAGCGGGCGATGGCGGCCTCGAGATCCTTGTGCATGTCCTGCGTACCGCAAATAGAATCGCACGGACGACATACCGAATCCGCGCTGTTGCATGGCGCGTGTGGCGGCCTCGATGAGGCGCGGATTGTCAGATAGCCCGAGGTAATTGTTGGCGCAGAGTTCAGCACCTCCTCGCCGTCGCCAACGCGGATGTCGGCGCGCTGCGGGGTTCGGATGATGCGTTCTTTTTGAATAATCCCGCCGACTCGATGTCGGCCAGTTCCCTTGCTGGAGGAACGCTTGAATTTTTCCGTACATGACTCTTTGTGTATGTAATTATGGTTTCGCGGCGGCAAATGTAAGACGTAGTTCGAGGTAAAACGGGGCCGGCGCCTCATCCCTCAGCCACCGATGCGATATCAGCACAGCGCCACACGTCTGCGCAGGCCCGTCGCTGTGTATTTCGGGCGTTGCAAAATCTGCGACAGCCCGTCGCTGTGTATTTCGGGGCCATGCAAAGCTGCGACAGCCCGTCGCTGTGCGTTTTGAAGTGCACGCGTCATCTCTTTTGCAGATTGTATGGGTTTCTATTTTTGTCGTATACCTATTCTGATACCTTTGCGCGCAAAAATTCACATTCAGCAAGATGAAAAACATATTGGTAATCGGTTCAACCGGACAAATCGGCTCTGAACTGACCTTGGAATTGCGAAAGCATTACGGAGAGAATGTGGTTGCGGGTTACATACCCGGAGCCGAACCCAAGGCGAGCTGGCCGAAACGGGCCCGGCAGCCATTGTGGACATCACGAACGGACAGCAGATCGCAGACACGGTGGCGAAGTATCGCGTCGACACGGTGTACAACCTCGCAGCGCTACTCTCGGCCGTGGCCGAGAGCAAGCACCGCCTGGCTTGGCACATCGGCATCGACGGCCTGATGAACGTGCTCGAAGTGGCCCGTGAACGAGGGGCTGCGCCGTCTTCACCCCAGCTCGATCGGAGCCTTTGGCGACGGTGCGCCGAAAAGACATGACGCCGCAGGATACCATCTGCCGGCCACACACCATGTATGGCGTGACGAAGGTGACGGGCGAGGTTGCTCAGCGACTACTATTACACCCGCTTCGGCGTCGACACGCGTGGCGTGCGCTTCCCGGGGCTGATCTCGTACGTGACGCCTCCGGGCGGTGGCACGACGGACTATGCCGTCGACATCTTCTACGCCGCGGCTCGGGGCGAGACGTTCCGCTGCCCTATTCAGGGCGGCACGTTCATGGACATGATGTACATGCCCGACGCCCTGCGTGCAGCGATCCAGCTGATGGAGGCCGACCCGTCGAGGGCTTCGTCATCGCAACGCGTTCAACATCGCCTCGATGAGCTTCGATCCGGAGATCATCTACCGGCGAGATCCACAAGTATCGGCCCGACTTCGTCATGGAGTACGCCGTCGATCCCTTTGCGGCAGTCTATCGCCGACTCATGGCCAAAACCGCATGGACGACCATTGCGCCCGCGAGGTGGGACTGGGCACCGCGCTACGATCTCGACGCCATGACGCGCGACATGCTGGAGAAGCTCTCGGCTCGCTTCTGACCGAGCGCCCCCCTCCTACCCTGCTTTTCACGACTAATCCCGCATACCGGCCACACGGTGTGCGGGATTTTTTTTGCCCAATATGGAGGGCGAAGGGGGGCCCTCCTGCCGGTAGGATGTAGGGGCGTATTGCATACGCCCCTTAGGATGGAATCGTAGACCCGTTGTCCGGGTACACGTGGGGCAAATAGCATTCGCCCCTACTCCTAATTCTAGTTTGGAGAGGGGCGATGCAGGGTGAAGGGCACGAAAGTAGGCCAGCCGCAGGGTGAAGACTTGGGGCGAGGCTTTGGAGAAGGCGTCGCCGTGGCGGGTGCTGTAGAAGTCGCCGAGTGAATAGTAGTAGCGGCCTTCGAGCTGAAAATAGCCGACGGACGTGCGCAGCTCTACGCCCGGCCCGCCGCAGAGTCCCCACGCGAAACGTCGCTCGATGGCCATCGTGTGCTGGTCGTTCGTCTTGTTGGGTGTGGCGCCGTTCAGGTTCTCGTCCGTACTCTCGCCCGTCAGGAGGCCGATCTGCGGACCGAGGTTGAAGAAGCATCGCACACGCTCGGAGCCGAAGTAGATATGCGTCAGGAAGGGCAGTTCGAGGTAGTTCATGCGGCGGATGTAGCGATACTGGGGCTGCTCGTCGAAGCGCTCGCGCCAACCAAGCTGACGGAAGCCGGCCTCGAGCTGTAGCCCGAGGTTACGCCCGTGATCCACCTGAGGGCCACGCCACCGTTGAAGCCTTGCATCGGGCTCTGATGCACCTTGGGCGCGAAGAAGACGGTCGAATAGTTGATGCCGCCCGTCACGCCCGCCGCCCATTCTTCGCGGAACGTGGGCCGTTGCGCCTCGACCGTCCGTAGCGTGAACGGCCGCCCATGCCAGAAACAGAAAAGAGGGCCATCGCCCTCCTCCTGTCTGAAACGCCTTGCAGCCACCGGGCTGCGCTGTGAAAGTCGGCTCATCATTCGCGCGTGACGGTGTTGTCCTTGTTGTAGTGGACGATGTAAATGTTCTGGTTCATGAAGCCGCCCCAGTTGCTCATCCGCTCATTGTAGTAGAGGCCCATCTGGAGGCTGGTGTACTTCATCTGGCGGATGTTCTCCTCGAAGTTTGCGCCGTGCTTTTTGCAGCGCGCCGATGAAATACATGCCCGTATCGAAGCCCAGCATGGCGTAGCGCGGGTAGGTCTGGTGCATACTCTTTTGGTAGAACGATTTGTAGCGCGAGGTGAAGCGGCGCACACCCGCCGATCGGCTGATGGCGAAGAAGGGCGCGTAGATGTACGTATTGAAGGCGCTGAAGTCTCGCGTGTAGTTGGTGTACGTCTGCCATTCGGGGTGCATCCGAAGAGCGTCAGCCGATAGTTCGACTTGCCCTGCAAGAGTGCGCGGAGCGTAGGGGCGGAGCTTGGCCAGCGTGCCCTCGGACGACGAGGTGGGGATGATCACGTTCGGCTTCGAGGTGCTGAGCAGGCCCGTGAGATCGTTCATGAACGTGCGACTGTTATAGCCTACTTCCCTGATTTGGGATACCCTCTTTTTGTCATCTCCGCTTTGAGGGCACGGACAAAGTCTGTCTCTTCGTCCTTATCGCCGATGCTGACAAAGACGGCGTTGTAGTTCGCCAACAGCGAGGGCGGCTCGGACGGCAGCGATGGGCGCGATGTAAGCCTTGGGGCATTGACTTGGAAGATGAACGAGCTGCCAGACGTCAGCTTCTCGAGTTTCGAAGAGAGGGGATGACGTATTTGACGCCCCTTCCGCGAGGCATAGTCGGCGATCAGCTCGATCTGTTCGTCCGTCACGCCACCGATGATCAGGGTCGGCGGCGTTTCACCTCGTCCGTGCGGAGCACCTCCTCCGTCTTCTGCGTGCCGTCGCCCAGGTCGTGACCGAGAATCGATCGAGGTGCCCGTACGGCGCAGACCGTCGATGGCCATGAGGAAACCCTCGTAACACTCCACAAAGCGGGGTACGTTTTTCTTGTCGCTCGTCAGGAAGGGCAGCAGCAGCGCCACACGGGCCACGTCTATGCGATTCACCTCGTTGCGATAGGGCACGCATGGCCTCGATATCAAATTCGTTCGTGGGTCCACTGACGGGGTGGTGGGTGTAGAAGGTGCGGCGCCCGCTTTCTTGGGTGGCACCTGATCACTCATGCCCGCGCGCAGGCCGCTTTTTAAGTTGTGGATTGACTCGGAGCAGTGTCTCGTTGTTCGTCTCGAAGCGTCGGCAGAGACCGTAGATGGTTTCGTTTTTTTCTTGATCGTGTAGGTCTCGCCCGTCGAGGCGGTGGCTGGAGCGGCGGACGGGGCCGGGATGCGGATCGTCTTGCCGACGTAGAACGTGCCTGCGTCCAGTCCCGGGTCTCGCGGCCGTGATCTCGTCCGGCGTCACGCCATAATTCCTGGAGAGGGAAAAGAGTGTCTCGCCACTGCGAATGGTGTGCTGCACAGAGGCGCCGTCGGCCGTCCGTCCGCTGGCGTTCGACGTGCCGTTACGGGGAATCTTCAGCGTTTCGCCCTCCCGGATGTTGTTGCGACTACTGAGGGTTCAAACCGATAGATGTCGTTTTCACTCACCTTGTACAGGGCGGCGATGGAATAGATGGTTTGTCCACGCTCTACGGTGTGATAAATAACGCTGTCGTCGCGCTCGTTACCGGCGGATGCTTGTTTGCGGTTACCCCTGTGCCGCCAAGAAGCTGGGTGGCAAACAGAGCAAGAGAGACAGCAGATAGAAATTCAATCTATTCATAGTCAATTAAAAATTTGTGCACAAAGGTAAGCCTTATTCATCGATCAGACAGCCGGGTATGTGGGGAAATTGGATAGCGGCGAGGATCGTCTGAATGTTTGAGGACCACTCCCCGCCGTCTGATCCACTTCCCTGCTTCGGAACAGCATCGGGCGACGATGCGTGGCGGTTTGGGAGGCTCGTTTTGGGCTTTCATCGGGTGACGGGATGTCCGAAAAAGGTTCGAAATGGACTTCCATCAGGTAGCGCGGTGTCGTCGCGAACTTATCTAAAATTCAACCGAGCCACCGCAGCCTTGTGCTGAATGTATATCATAGGCTTTTTAATCTGAAAGCCTATAATATGCACAGCAAGTTATTGGCTATTGATCTGAAATGTGCCTACACACTTTATCTATCACATGATTTTAATCTAAAAGGAAAGAATATGCACTGACTGTGCTATGCTTTCAATGTAAAAAAGGATACCATATACATGAGAGATTATATCCATTTAATCTGAAAAGCAAACTATATACGGTATGCACATCCTCCTTTTTAATCTAAAAAGGATTGAATATGCATTGACTATTATATCCTTTCAATGTAAAATGATGCCATATACATGAGAGATCGCATCCTTTTAATCTAAAAGCCTACTATGTACAGTATGCATAACCTCCTTTTAATCTGAGAGCCTCTTATACGATAGACATTAGATCCTTTCCTTGTGAAAGCACTTCACAGGCAGTGACATTTCTAACCTTTTTAAGCTGAAAGCGTGCCACAGACACCCGTTCTGGGGGGCGGACGAGAGGTCTACTGGGCCAAACGAGGCGTCGGGGGAGCGATTCGGGGCGTCACTTGCCTATCAGGGGGTAGGGAGGCGCGGGCTCGAGCGGCGGGACAGGCGTTGAAGTGCCACCATTCGCTGGTGACGGTGGTGAAACCTGCGGCGCGCATGACACGACGGAGCAGCAGGCGATTCTGGAGCTCCTGTTGGGTGATGCGGCCCGGTGCGAACGAGCGACGGCTCGCGGTCGATGTTGGCCGTGGGGCCGAAATGGTCGAAGGGCGTGCCCATGGGCAGGGGCGTGTCCGAGGTGTCGCAGAGGGTGAGGTCGACGGCGAGGCCGAAGTTGTGGAGGCCGCCGCGGGCGGGACTGGCCACATAGTAGGTGTTCGGGGTGCCACGGACGAGGCTCCACATGATGCGCTGCACGGCTATGGGCCGCGCGGCATCGTAGACGAGCAGGGTGAGGTCGGGGCGCTCGAGGCGGAGCAGCTCGTGGGCGCGGCGGAGCTTACGGGCGGCATCGGGGTGGAGGAAGGCGCGGGTGAGGCCGTCGTAGACAGGGGCGGCCCATGAAGTTGTCGGCCGTGGCATACTTCAGCTCCACGCGTAGGCTGGGGATGAGGAGCTGGAGGTCGACGTAACCGGCGGCCCGGAGGCGGGCGTCCCAGTCCTCGGCGCGGGCGGTGGCGGCGAGGACAAGGGCGACGAGGAGGGCAAGGAGGGGGCGCTTCATCGGATGCGCCGCTGTGTGACGGTGTCGGACGTCAGGGCGACGCGTTCGGCACGGCCGACGTCTTTGCGGAGGAAGAGGGAGGCCATGTCGGCGAATCGCTCGGGGAGTCGGTCGTCTGGAAACGCACTTCGGCGTGTCGGCTGAGGCGACGCTCGATCTCGGGGTGACGCGTGAGGTAGTCCTTGAGGCGGTCGGCCACGCGGTCGCCCTGCGAGAAGAGGGTGACGCCCTCGGGGAGGTAGCGGCGGATCTTGTCGGTAAGCAGCGGATAGTGCGTGCAGCCAAGGATGACGGTGTCGATCTGCGGATCGCGGTTGAAGAGGCGCTCGATGTGCTTCTGGACGAAGTAGTCGGCGCCGGGCGAGTCGGCCTCACCGTTCTCGACGAGCGGCACCCACATGGGGCGAGGCTTCGCCGACGACGGTGACGTCGGGGTGAAAGCTTAGCGATCTCCATCAGGGTAGGATCGGGAGGCGACGGTGCCGGTGGTGCCAAGCAGCCCGACGTGGCCCGTGTGCGTGAGCCGCCCGACGATCTCTGCGGTGGGTCGGATGACGCCCAAGACGCGCCGCGAGGTCGTGCCCAGCGGGCAGATCGCGCTGCTGGATGGTGCGGAGGGCCTTGGCCGAGGCGGTGTTGCAGGCCAGGATGATGAGGGGGCAGCCTTCGGCGAAGAGGTGCATGACGGCTTCGCGGGTGAAGCGGTAGACGGCGTCGTAGGAGCGTGTGCCGTAGGGGGTGCGGGCGTTGTCGCCGAGGTAGATGTAGTCGTAGTCGGGCAGGGGCTTCGCGGATCTTGTCGAAGATGGTGAGTCCGCCGAGCCGGAGTCGAAGATGCCGATGGGGGTAGGTTTATCGTTCATTTTTTTATGGGGAGTTACGCGCTGTTTGCGCGGGTAGTTATCTGGCCGTTGGCCGCGGTAGTTGCTGGCCTTGCGACCGGGGAGTTAGGAGTAGTTATAGGAAGAGGAGGCGGGGATACAAAGGGAAAGGATGCCGGCCGCACATCGATTGGCGGGGCATCCCTTCTCTGATTTTACTTCGGATTACACGTGCGTCTCGTCCCGATTACTTGAGCCCAAGTTTGGCCTTAACCAGCGGTGTGGCATCGATGGCAGAGCTACCTGTGTAGAGAAGCACTGGGGTTGATGATGTAGGTGTACCCCTTCTCATCGCCCACGGCCTTGATGGCGGCCTGCATCTTCTTTTGGATGGGCTCGTAGAGCTCTTGCTGCTTCTTCTGGATCTCTTGCTGGGCCACGGGAACGAAGTTTTGGATCCGGGTTTCGAGGTCTTGAATCTCCTGCTGACGGCGGAGCTTGATGTTCTCGGTCAGAGAGTCCTGCTTGGACATGTACTCGGAATACTTCTTCGTGTACTCATCCTGCATGGTTTTTGAACTCCTTTTCATACTGCTCATTGAGGGCCGCCATCTTCTTTTTCAACGGCTGCGACTTCAGGCATGGCATTGAAAAATGTCTGCCGTGTTGACAATAGCGATCTTGTCTTGTGCGAAGACTCCGCCCAGGGGCAGGAGCATAAAAAATCAGCACTACTAACTTCTTCATTACTCTAAAAAAATCTCTTGTTACTAAAATGGATTGTTCTGTCTATTCAAAAGCGGGCGGCAAAGATGGAGGTAAAAGCGAAATGCGAAAAGCTAAGGGAATGGCTGATCCAGATGTGGGGTCCGCCTTCGGGCTTTTGGCTTTTCGTCGTTCCGCTCTACTTCGCGTAGCCGAGTTTGGTGAGCACCTCGTTGCTGATATCGATCCGTGGCGAGGCGAAGATCATGCTGCCGGCCGAGGCACGATCGATGACCATCTGGTAGCCGCTTGTCGTTGGCAATCTCCTTGACAGCGTTGTAGATCTCGTCTTGGATGGGCTTCATCAGGCTCTCGCGCCTGTATAGAGCTCGCCTTCGGCCCCGAAATATTTCCGCTTCAGGTCTTGGGCCGCCTGTTCCTTCTTCACGATCTCTTCCTCGCGCTTGGTTTTTCATCTCGGCCGATAGGAAGACGAGGTCGCTCTGATACTTCTTATACATGTTCTGCGCCTCTTGCTGGATAGCCTCGACCTCGTTCTGCCACTTCTTGGAGAGCTGCGACAGCTGTTCGTTGGTCATCTCATAGGCCGGAATATTCTTCAGGATATGCTCCCATGTCCACTAAGGCGAACTTCTGCGCCATCGATGCCACTGAGAACAGTAGCACCATTCCGATCATCAAAATACTTTTCCTTTTCATCGCTCTATGGTCATTTAAAAATTTATCGTCGCAACAGACGGACTGCCTGCGTAGAGGGTTTGAGTCGTCCGCTTCATAAATCACATTAAAATTCTTGTCCCCAAATAGAAGTGGATCTGGCTGCCGCCGCGCTGTGCACCGGGATAAGGCCGATCAAAGCCGTAGGCCCAGTCGATACCGATCATGCCGATCATAGGCGGGAAGATGCGCGCACCGACACCGGCCGAACGTTTTCAAATCGAAGGGATTGAAGTCGCGCACCGATCCCCAGGCGTTACCGCCCTCCACGAAAGGCCAGGCCATAGATCGTAGATGTCGGCTCGAGGATAAGCGGATAGCGCAATTCCATCGATAGGCGGGGAGTAGGCGTAGGCGTAGGGCACGACGCTGTTGCCGGCGATGGAGTTGTTTTCGTAGCCGCGTAGGGCAACAAGCTCGGTGGGATAGCCGTTGCCGGAATAGCCTGACATGCCGTCGCCACCCATTTGATAAGACTCGAAGGGGAGATTTTTATGTCGGTTGTAGTAATAAAGGAAGCCGTACTCACACGGGTCATGAGGACCGGCGTACGCTTGGGGCCGTTGTTTTGCGGCAGGGGCGTGAGGGGAAAGACATCTTGCCTTGGAATTTCCACTAGTGGTACTCTGATCAGCTTGTGTCGCTCGGCCGGGTCGTTGATCTTAGAGTAGTCCTTGCCATCGATGAGCGAGTAGGGCGGCGTGAACGAGACGGAAGCTTAGGAACTGCGAGCCGTAGCGCGTGTAGATCGGGTTATCGATCGAGTTACGTTGCAAACTCAGATCGAGGCTGATCTTGTGGCAGACGCCGTTGGCTACGTCGAAGTACCGGTAGTCGTGCGCATGATACAGCTGATAGCCCAGCGTGAGCATGGTATAGAAATAGTCGTCGGGCCAATTGAGACGCTTACCAGAAACCTATACTTCGCCAACCATTTCGATGTACTTCGTTGGGTCGTAGAGCTTTGCTCGCAGGGATTGTAGCCATTGCTTCCATAACTATTGCGACCGTAGATGCCGTTGTTGTAAAGCTGTTGGCCATGTGGCGGCTGTATTCTGATTAAAATAGCGGGGATTATAACCCGTGTACTTGGAATAATAGAGGCCCGACAGAGAGCGTGTTCGGGCGCTTGCCACCGAACCACGGGTCGAGGAAGGAGAGGCTGTGGGACTGATAGTATTTACCACTCGTCTGGCCGTTGATGGTAAACGTTTGGCCGTCGCCCTGGGGGATAATGCCGCGGTAGGTGCCGGGGTGGAAAAAGGTTGCGCATGGAGAAGTTGTTGAACTTCAAACCGACGCGCCCAAAGCAATCCGCCCGGTCCCCATCCGGCTGATAACTCGATCTGATCGCTGGCCTTGGAGACGAGGTTGCAGCGGATGTCACCGTGCCATTGTCCGGGTTGGGGATGGGTTCGGGGTTCATCTTCTCGGGATCGAAGTGGCCCGTCTGCGCGATCTCACGCGCAGAACGGATCAGATCGTCGCGGCTGAAGAGCTGTCCCGGCGGTGCGCAACTCACGGCGGATATTGTTTTTCGTAGAGCCGATCGTTACCGTTGATGATCACTTTGATGATCGTGGCCTGCGGACCTTCCTGTATGCGGATTTCAAGAGATCGAGTCGTTCTCCACCTCCACTTCGACAGGGTCGGCGTAGAAGAAGAGGTAACCGTTGTTGTAGTAGATGTTCGAGACGGCGTCGTCATCTGACTGTAGAGCGCTCCTGCAACTTCTTCGGTTGTGAGACGTCGCCCGCCTTCATATTGAGCAGCATGGAGAGCTGCTCGGTGGGATCACTTCAGTGTGTCTACGAAGCGGATGTCCTTCAGATAGTATCGGTCGCCCTCGTTGAAGGTTGAGGTAGATGTCGACGTATTTGTCGTCCACGGGTACGATGCTGTCCGAGGTCACGACGGCATCGCGATAGCCGTACTCATTGTATTTGTCGATGAGGTTCTTCTTGTCGTTTTCATACTCCTCGCTGGTGAACTTCTTCGTGCTGAAAAGCTCCAACCAACTGGTGCGGAAACGCTTCTTGAGGTCGAACTTCTCGTTCGTCTTCTTCCATGGCCTTCTTCGAGTGTAACATCCGAGAGGGCATGGTTGCCGATTGAGATGGATCTCGCGAATCCTCGTCTTTTGGTTTTTGGAGATGTTCACGTCCACGATCACCTCGCCGTCTTTCCCCGCATCCTCACGTTGCACGATGTCCACCTCACGTTCTTGAAGCCCCTTGCCATCGAAATATTTCTTGACGAGCGTCTTTGCGCGATCCATCACGTTGGGCGTGATCTGATGTGCCCTTGCGCAGGCCGAGCTTCGCCTCGAGGTCTTCGCGTTCGCTTCTTCACGCCGTTATAGTGGATTTCCGAGATACGTGGGCGCTGCTTCAGGCGGATCTCGAGCCACACCTTATCGCCTTGGATGCGAGTGGCCAGGATCTTCACGTCAGAAACAGCCCATGCTTCCAGAAGCGCCGCACCGCGTCCGAGATCTCATCGCCCGGGATCGACACCTCGTCGCCAACAGAGAGGCGGAGAAGCCGATGAGGATGAAATCGTCGTAGTTCTTGGTGCCGGTCGCTTGGATGCCGGCGATGGTGTAGCGTTTCGGAGTCAGCGTATAGGATACCGTCGGCACCTCACCGGCTGGCACCGTATCCGTCGGTGCCGCGTTCGTCGGTGTGAGGTCCGAAAGCACCGTCCCAGCGTGCACGGCCGTGGTGTCGACCTGCGCCACGCGCTGCCCACCGTTAAGGCTACCACTAGGGGCCGCCGCCATCAAGCGTAATCTCTTCTGCATAGTAAAGTCGTTAGAAGTAGTAGGAGTGTGGTTTGAGGTAGTAAGTCGTGAAGCGGTGCCCCCAGCGAGGTTCGTACCTGTGTACTTGTCTTATTTATTTGAGTTGTTCGCCGGTCTTGCCAAAGCGCCGCTCGCAGGTGCTGATAGTCCAAGATGGCCGTGTATAATTCTTCTTCCTGAAATCGGGCCCAATAGGTGTCGGTGAAATACAGCTCGGCGACGGAGAGTTGCCAAAGCAGGAGTTGCTGATGCGTTGCTCGCCACCCGTGCGGATCATCAGATCGGGGTCTGGCAGATGGCGGGTGGTGGATGATCGGAGAAGCACGCTCCGTCACCTCCTCCGGCCGTAGCTGACCGTCATGAGCAGCCTCGGCCAATTCACGCGTAGCACGCAGGATCTCCCAACGCGCCGAATAGCTGAGCGCGGGACGAGCATCGTGCCTGTATTGCCTGACGTTTCGCGCAGACATTCCTCAAGCGTGGCCCGCACTTCGGCCGGCAAGCCGATCCAAGTCGCCAATGGCCTCAAGGCGACGTTGTTCCCTCATCAGGTCGGGCGTCTCGCGCTGGATGGCGGCCACCATGAGCGCCATCAGGGCGTGCACCCCTCGGCCGCGGGGCGGTTCCAGTTTTTCGGTAGAGAGGTGTAGATGGTCAGGTAGCGCAGTCCGATGGCCACGGCCGCCTCGACCACCTGACGCACTGGAGACGACGCCTCGCGGTGCCCCGCGCTGCGATCTTCGCCACGCGCTTGCGCCCATCGGCCGTTTCCGTCCATGATGATCGCCACATGCTGCGGCAATCGGTTGCGGTCTGATTTGTTCTTTCAACGACATGCTTTGGTAAGTCTTCAGTTGGTTCAGTGTTTCGATAATCCCATCAGCGCCTCGATGCCCTTTGTGCTGTTGCATTTGCGGTTGCGCGGCCCGAAGTCCCACGTGAGGGAAGAGCGTCGTGAGCGTGTACCAGTCGCCGTTCTTCATCACGCTGCCGGGGATGTTGTACGGGTTGTCCAGCTGCGCATTGTCTAAGCCATCGCCTAAGACCTTGTGCACCGTCAGCTCTGCGCCGATGTTGACGCGGTTGCGGAGCTTGTATTTGATCCCCACGCCGATGGGCAGGTTCAGCCCGCCGAACGTCCGGCCTTAGCTTGTAGCCACGGTGCCACCCAGCCCAACGAGCAGGTAGGGCGCAAGGCGCTGCGTATTGAGGTAGGCGAACTTGTCGCTGTAGGAAAAGAAGTTGAACTCGAGTGCCCACAAGGTCCACGTTGCGCGAGAAAGCGGTCTGCATACCGCCGGGGAAGGCGTTCTTGAGGCCAGCCGTACTACCCGTGACCCGTGCCCACGTCAGGCCGCCCTCGAAGGCAATGCGGAAGTTGGCGTTGTAGCGAAAGACCAGCCCCAACGACGGGTTCATGCCTTTGAGCGGCGTACTCTTATTCACCTCCCCCATGTAAAACGCTCCGCACGCCCATGCCGCCGATCTCGTATTTGTATTCCTGCGCAAAGGCCGACACGCTGACGACGGCGAAGACGAGTCCGCCGCAAGGTGTCGAAAAGCTGCTGACATTATCCTTGATTATTACGGTCGTACTTTCTCCCTAACGCGAAAAAGTGTTTCAAAATTACGTTCACCCTTTACCGCCCGTAACCCAGTCGATTGATGCGTCCACGCCACAGTTCGTCCATCATGGCACCCGTTCGCGAGGTGCGTCCGCCGACGAGCAGCAGGTAGCCGTCCGACGTGACAGCGGCCGAAGCATAACCACGCGCCACGAACTCCGTTGGCAGCTGGAGCTTGTGCGCCGCTGCGATCCATGTCGCGCCGCGGTCGTAGGAGAGGTAGAGCGTGCGCTGTGCAGTGCCCGAGGCGTTCAGGCCGCCCACAAGGACGATGGCGCCGCTGTAGTTCGCTACCGCCGCGCCTTCCAGGCCGGCAAACCGGAGGCGGTGTACTGGTTGAGGCAGATCCACGTGCGACCGTCGGTCGTCTCCCCACACCTGATCCGTCAGGATGCCGTCGCGCCGACGACCGCCCGCGATCAGCAGGTGCTGACGGTGGGCCGCCTCGTAGCTCGTACTGCCGAAGCCCTCCGTGGGGAACGTGGTTGGGACAGCGTCGCCCGTGGTCCAAGCGCCTGACGCATCCATCGAGGCGAAATGGGCGTGTTGTCCTTACCTGAGCACGATGGCCGCCAGCGCCACCGGCTGTGAGCCGTAAGTCACCGTGTCCACGGCGCCCAAGAGGCGGACGATGGTGGAGCGCCCCTGCGACGGACGTCCACGTGGTGCCGTCAGCCGAGCGGTAGAGCGCGCCGTCGGTGGCGTGCGTCATAATAGGTATGGCGGAGGAGGGTGGCGTGGGACGCCTCGAACGTCTTGCCCGCGGGTAGGCCGGACAGAGTTAGGGGCCGTCCACGCTCTGCGCGTCGGACGAGCGATAGGCGCTCAGGCCGTCGGTCGTGCGGGCCAAAAGCGGGTAGAGCGCCAGTGTGGGCCAGCACGCGCCTCAACGAGGTTGCTCTGGCGGAGCAGCGGCGCGGGTGTGTTGCCAGGCCATCGAGTCAGGGTCTTGCTGAGGTGCACATTCAGGCGCACGGTGTAGGTCTTGGCCTCGGTGCGGTCGAGCGACGTGACGTAGATGCGCACAGGCCGCGAGAAATCGATCGAGTCGGCCTCCTGCCCCGAAATGCGTTTGCCGGTCGCCTCTGGCTCCGAACTCCACGCTCGACGGGCCCACAGATTCGTCGTATACGATCTGGCGAGGCCAACTTATGGGTGACCCGTGTGCCGTACGGCAGCGAATCGGTGTTGTAGAATTTCCCCTCGCAGTTGGTCGATGGTGAAAGTCACCCGACTAAGGCCAGCGATGGAGTCCTTATCCTTGGTGACATTCTTCAGCAAAAGGAGGCGATTTGGCAGTTTTTCTGCCGCCATCCCGGCGTTGTCCTCTGCGCTTCGTCCTTCAAGCAGGACGACAAAACGAGCGCTGCTAAACAGCTGACAGCACCGATCGTAACCCGTTATTTCTCATTTACCTGGTGTTTTTCTGAACGAGGGGCAAAAGTAGATAGAATGTTCGTCCTACACAACCGGCGTCGGAGCAAGGGTCAGGGGTCAAATCCCCCTGATGCGGGTGTGCGCAACGGCTTACCGGCATCGCCATTTCCGTTGTCCTACAATCACCCTGCGCCGCGCCCGAAGCACCTCGTTTTGCCCGATAGACGCCCTGCGTGGCCCCTAATGCGCCTCATTTTGCCCGATAGACACCCTGCACAGCGTCCGAAGCGAGTCATTTTGCCCCACAACTTCCCCGCTCAGCCCTAAAAGAGCCATATATTCCATGCTTTTTACATTAAAAGCACAAGATGTACGATGCAAGTAATGAGCTTCTATATTGAAAGGATAAGATATTCGACATGCATTGGATACTATCATGTTAAAAGCCTATTATATACGATCTATATTCGACGCTTTCTATACTGAAAGTATACAACATACATGATATATCTAATCCTTTTTAATTTGAAAGCATCAAATATACGGTGAAGATAATTATCTTTCAAATTGATACAATCAAACTTGCAGTATATATTATATCCTTTCAGATTAAAAGCACAAAATATACGTGTGATATTCTATCCTATCACATTAAAAGCGTCTGATATACACCTCCATCTAAGGCTACGCGGCGGGGAGGAGTTTCGAATGAGGACGCGCGGGCTGCCCGCCACCCGGGAACGGTCCGAAAGGCCGTCACTCTTGCCCCTCACACGACGTCGCACCCCTAAATGCCCTTCCAATTGCAGGCTAACGCCCCTCACGGATCGACGTCCCTTGTCTTTTCCGTCCTCCCCTGCGGAATGTTCCCCGGAAGAGGCGTATGCTTTTGCGCCCCTACCCGATCGTCCCTCCTGTATCTGGCCAAACTGCGCCTGCCTCCGCAGAGCCCCCTACCTAAATCAGACAGCCGCTTAGCTTTGCGCCTCCAAATTTCAGAGAGTGAAGTGACAATAGGACAATGGAAGGATTCACAGATAACAGACCAAACAAGAGACCCCGCATGAAGCATCTATTTATCGGCGCTTTGCGCTGCTCGTCGCCCCTACATGGGGCGCAGCCTACGGGCAAAAAGCAAAACAGAAACAGAAGTCGGCCGCAGTCAATGTGCTGGCTAACGACACGCGCGTCTTCAAAGGGTCGATCCGGCGATCGATGTGCAGGGCGTGCGCTTCAAAAACCGCTTCGGGATAGAGTTGCCGCCACCTCTACATGCCCAAAAGGCATGTGAGGGCATCGAAGCGATACCCCGCCGTGGCCGTCTGTGGGCCCTTCGGGGGCGGTCAAGAGCAGGCCTCCGGACTCTACGCCCAGGAGTTGGCAGCGCGCGGCTTTGTCGGCCCTGGCCTTCGACCCCCGTTCACGGGCGAGAGCGGCGGCGAGGTGCGCAGCGTGGCCGCACCAGACATTAACACGGAGGACTTCGGCGCGGCCGTGGACTATCTGATGCGCCTGCGCAACGTCGACGTCTCGAAGATTGGCCTCGTGGGCATCGGTGGCTGGGGCGGCATGGCGGTCAATGAGGCCTCCGGTCGACACGCGCGTCAAGGCGACCGTCATCTGCTCTTTCTACGACGCGAAGCGCCTCTTCGCCGACGTCTATTACGACTCAAAAGCGACGATGCGCGCTACGAGGAGCTGCGCCGACTGAGCAATCAGCGCACCCGAGACGCGCAGACGGATACGCACGAGGTGACGGGCGACAACCTGGATCGTATCGCCGCCAACGCGCCCCGCTACCTGCGCGACTTTCAGGCTTACTACAAGTCGGCCCGCGGCTTTCCACAAGCGCTCGGTGAACTCCACGGGCGGCTGGACAAAGACGACGCCCATCTCGCTTCATCGGCTCGCCGCTCTGCTCGCGGAGTGGGCGAAATCCACGGTGCGGTGCTCATCGTCCAAGGCGAAAGTCGTACACCGCGGCATGGCCGAGGACATCTTTAAGCGCCTCAACGGCTCGAACAAAGAGCTCTACATCGTGCCCGGCGCTCTACCACATCGACTCTCTATGACGACATGAAGCGCATCGCTTCGATATCATCGATCGATTCCTGAAGGAATATCTGAAGTGAGGCGGCTCGACGCCGCAGGTGCGCAACTACCTATGCAAGGCTCTATAACTACCTATTCATTATGAGAACATACCCACGCCATGATCGCAGGGACTCTTGCTCCTGCTCTTTGCTGCGTTCGGCTGCACGAAATCCGAACATTTCATCACAGACGCCTCCTATCGCGCTCGCGTGGAGGCGGATTTCAAAACGAAACGTGAGGCCTTCGCCGACTCGTCGCTCTTCGCCATCTTCCAAACCGAGATGACCACCCCGGAGCGTGAGGCGATGGAGTTCCTCTATGCCTACATGCCCCATCGGCGACGTGGCCGACTACGACGGCGCCTTCTATCTGCGCAACGTCCGGGCGGCCTTCACGGCCCGCCGTGAGATGCCATGAGGGACAACAGATCCCGGAGGACATCTTTCGCCACTTTGTCCTCCCGATCCGCGTCAACAACGAGAATCTGGACGAGAGTCGCACCGTCTTCTTCGAAGAGCTGAGAAGGACCGCGTGGGGGACTCTCACTGCGCGAGGCAGTGCTTGAGGTGAACCATTGGTGTCACGAGAAGGTGATCTACACACCTCCGACGCTCGCACCAGTTCGCCGCTCGCGTCCGTCTGCACGGCCTACGGACGATGCGGCGAGAGTCCACCTTCACCGTGGCCGCCCTACGCGCCGTCGGCATTCCCGCGCGGCAGGTCTACACGCCACGCTGGGCCCATACGGACGACAATCATGCCTGGGTCGAGGCGTGGGTCGACGGTCGCTGGTACTCTTCGGCGCCTGTGAGCCTGAGCCGGCGCTCAATCTAGCGGTTCAACGCTCCGGCTTATCGCGGGATGCTGATGCACACGAAGGTGTTCGGCTACTACGACGGGCCAGAGGACGTGATGGAGCGCACGGCCTGCTACGGAAATCAACGTGATTGACAATTACGCCCCGACGGGTCGCACGACAATCACCGTGAAGGGTACCGATGGCAAGCCGGTAGCGGATGCGCTCGTAGAGTTCCAGCTCTACAACTACGCTGAGTTCTTCACCGTGGCGCGCAAGCAGACCGATGCCGACGGCAAGGCCTCACTGACGGCGGGTAAGGGCGACATGCTCGTGTGGGTGTCGAAAGACGGACGCTATGGCTTCCACAAGGTGACCTTTGGTAAAGACGACGCCGTGACAATCGCCTTGGATCATACGCCAGGTGACACGGCTACGGTAGAGATGGACATCGTGCCCCCGGTGGAAGGTGCCATCCCACCGGAGCGTGAGGTGACGGATGCGGAGAAGGCCGAAAATACGCGTCGCATGCTGGCCGAGGACAGTATCCGCAACGCATACGTGGCCACATTCTATACCGACACCCTGTCTGCTGCCTGGCGAAAGTTTTAGGCATGTCGAACGCGGACGAGCTGCGGAAAAATCATGCCCAAGACACGTGGCAACCACCAGGAGGTCGAGCATTTCCTGCGTGAGGCAGATCAGGCCAACCGATCTGCCCGACGCGCTGCGTCTATTAAACAGTATCTCCGAAAAGGACCTCCGCGATACGCCGGCGGACGTGCTACTCGACCATCTGAACAACACGCCGCAAATTCCTGAGGGCCTTATCGACCGACCTGATGCCACTCTTTTTGCGGAGTACGTAGTTAACCCACGCGTATGGAACGAGTATCTGACGCCTTACAAACAATTCTTTGCCGAGGCGGATCGATACGTCGTTGGCTACGGCAGCTCGACGCAATCCGCAGGCCCTCGTGGAATGGGTGAAGACACATATCGCCCCTTCGTAATGACCTCAATCCGCAGTATATCTCTATCATGCCGACGGGTGTATGGCGTGCGCGCATGGCGGACACCTATTCGCGCAACATTTTTCTTCGTGGCCGTGGCGCGAAGCCCTAAAGCATACCTGCGGATCGAGTTAATGACGGGTAGGTGCGGTACTACAACCACGGATGGAAGGATGTGAACTTCGAGGCGGACCATCAGACTAACGCGCCCCAAAGGAATGCTCACGGCCAGCTACTCCCCACCCCTCGCTTGACAATCCGAAATACTAGCCACTTCACGATTGCCCGGTGCGTGACGACGCACAAATGCGGACGCTCGATTTTTGAATCGCAGGGCGGTGATGGGGCGACACGTGGCAGGATCTGCTTCGTGCGCCGTCCTCATTGCGACTCGATTGCGGCAATTATGTGCTCGTCACGGGCACGCGTATGGCCAGTGGCAAGGTGCTGGCACGTCTCACCTTCTTCTCTATTCACGAAGGGCAGACGACGATGTGCCGCTTGTCATGCGTGCGGATACGACGGACATCAGCGTGATCGGCAGTATCGATCCCGAAGCCAAGTTCGACAACAGAAACAGGCTCGAAAGGTCTCCATTCTTTCGACCACAGGCCGCGGATACTTCATCATAGGCATTCTCGGCGCGCGTCAGGAACCGACGAATCATGCACTGCGCGATATTGCCCGTCTGAAGGCCGACTTTGAAGGCTGGAACCGTGGCATAGTGCTTCTTTTTCAAGGATAAGGCTTCTTTGGATGGCTTTGATCGAAAGGAGTTCGGCCCACTACCGAGCACAATTACGTGGGGCACGGACGCGGACGGTTCCGTGACGCGTATGATTGCCGAGGCCATGAAATTGCGGAATACGAACGACTTGCCAATTTTCATTATCGCCGATACGTTCGGTCGGGTAGTCTTTGTATCGCAGGGCTGCGATTGGCTTTAGGGTGAGCAGATGATGCAGGTGGTGCGGAAGCTGTAAAACGTAGGTCGACAAAAAGTCTAAGGCCTTCAAAGCGAAAGCCGGGTACACGGGCGGGATTTCCCCAAGTCGTGTACCCGGCATTTTTGTCCTCACGTGTACCGGCAAAAATAAGTTGGGATTAAAAATAAGTCTACACACCGGCGCCGCAGCTCCTTCATGAAAACGGCATGCGCACTTACGCATTGTTGGAGGTCGCGTAAGATTTTGCGATCTTACCTTCGGATAGTCGGATGGATAAAAATGGCCGGATACCTGACGAGAAACTCGCGGGTGTCCGGCCATTTTTCGTTTTTCGATTTTCGTTTTCTCCTGATCTCCTATCGCTTAAAACGAAAGCTGATCAGAAATTCCGAGGGCCGCAGCCGATCGGTACGCGTATAGGTATTGATGGCGTTATAGCCCGTAACCACATACGTGCGACGGTTCAGGAGGTTCGTCCAGTCTAAACTGACGGTCATGTGAGGGAACGAAAACGCAGACCTAAGTCAGCGAAAAAGATCTCGTTGCCGATATGTCTGGGGCCTGTGTGTAATAATGTTGCAGGGTGGTGGTTAGTGAGAGGCGCGGCGTGAGGCCCCAATGGGTGTACAGACGATGGTCGAGGAAAGGAATGTACCGATCCACGGCGCTCCGATCGATGCTTACCCCGGTATACGATAGCGACGCGACATAATCAAAATTTAAGTTCCTCCGGGCGTTCCATTTTGAGAGAAGGCGAAAGCGTGAAACTATGATCGGTATAATCTATCGTAGCTCCCTGCTGCTCCAAGGTCGATGCGTTGCGAGCGTACGCAGTTTGCAGCCCTGCGGTAAGGGAAAGGCGCGTCAATAGTCGAGTTGCCGAAAGGGTATGAGCCCAATACGTCTGCGTTGATCAAAAGGACGAAGCCAGGAGAAGGTATAGAAATCACGAATAAGATATGCCGAGGATCAGGTTTCCCTGATGACGAGAAAAATACGTCATGTAACTCAGTTAAAGAAATGCGACAGATCCTTGACCGAGAGGTCGAGACTCAGCATGTCCGAAACGTTGCGTTCCTCACGGTCCGTGCCACGCGTGAGCAGGTTATAGCGTTTCATCACATAGCCCGTGAGGCGATTGTCCAGAGTCGCCACGGCGAATCGTACGCTTCCAACTGGCGCTCGACTTAAATACCGCCGAAGGCTCACTAGCTGAAACGTATCGCGGGGTGGATTTGCAGATCGCGATCGGTATGGCCGGCATACGTAGTCTGTCGTTGCTCCAGCATCGCAGACGACGTGAGGCTCAAGCCCCATACACGAATCGATAAGCAGGCACCGCGTACAGCTGCCATAGGCGCCAACGAAGATCGTTCGTGTAGGGACCCTCCACGCCCTCCGGTTGGGGTTGCAGGGCGGACCGCACGGCTTGTCCCTTCCATGCAAAACCCGTTTTTAAGTCCAGCGTATGTGCCCCGGAGTGGAAGTTGAGCGTCAGATATGAATCGTTGCTACCCGCCTCACTAGCGAATAGATTGCCGGACGGATAGCTGTCTCAAAAAGTGGTATCGAATCTTGCGAAGAAACCGTAAGCCATTGCGGCATACGTATAAATTCTGTCTCATTTCCGAATCAAAAGCCACGCGACCGATCAAACGAGAAAGTTTTAAGTGATTCTTTATCAAGGTGCGTGGCAAATTCATCTGCTGCTGCATTTGGCGACCACCGGCAGCCACATCGGCGCGCATCCTTCAATGAATTTCTGCGCTGAGCTTATTCTCCAAAAATAACGTGTCCGATTGGCCGTCAAAGTCCATTCGCCTTCCAATTTATGACGTCGGACAATCTGCGAGGTGTAATCGCCGACGGTATACGTCTGTCCGTTGCCCAGCCGGTACTCCGTCTCAACGCTACGGCTGCGCGACTCCCGTTCGTAGCCATAATTGATTCAGACGCAAGTCCACGTCGTCCGCCACCCGCCAAAGTTGATTCACCGAGGCGATAGCAGATCGATTGAGCGTGCGCGATCGCGAACGAAGAAGGCCGAGGTCATCGTGAGGGGCGAAAGTTGATCCGGAATGCCCTCCAAAGTAGCCGGATTAAAGACGGTGGCGCCCATCGAATGGATCCGGAGCTCCATGGCAATGTCCCGCCCCGTATTATTGGCCTTGGCGACAATCAGCGTCTGGTTTTCGACGCGCAAAGCGGGCTGGCGTCACGGTCGCGTCATAGAGCATCGGAAAACCGCCCAAACCGAAGTCACCCGTGAGGAGCCATTTGGCGCGCGATCCCGATTTCAGTCTGATATTTAGGGCCGCCTCGTCGGGATCCGTGCGTCCACGCATCATTTTGATTGGCTCATGATTTTTCGTAAACCTGTACGGAAGCGATGTCAGCCGGTGAAAGATTTTTTCGTAGCCAGTGAATACCGATTGCCAAAGCAGATTCAAATCTTCGATATAAAAAGCGGTTGATAGGTCGGCCGTCATATTTGACAAAGTCCGTCACTACGGACTTCAATGCCGAGCATACGCTCCAGCACTTCGGCCAACGTCTTATCCTGCGGCCGCGAAAAATTAGACATGAAATAGGTCAGCGTATCCCCGCGGCGTCGCATGGGCACGGCCTCGACCTTCACTTCGCGCAGCTTGACCGAAGTCTCCTGCAAACGCAGTTCCACAGTGCCCGCATCTCTCGGAACACTTTTGCCGCAGGGCTTCAAAAACCTAACCGGGAGGTCGATACAACGTATTCCGGAGCACCGTCCGACGGGAGGTTAAAGCGAAAGCGCCGTCATCCCTCGAGTAATCGTAGGACAGGATTCGCCGTCCGTCCGCACTCATCAGCATAACGTAGACGTCCGGAATGGGTGCGCCATTGGTCTTCGCGCGGGTATGGCCTTCAATTGCTGTTGCGCGCTGGATCCGGCGACGGTCAGCATAAAAAGTATGGTCCAAAAAGTAGTCCACGATTTATCATGGGTCATTCTTACGCTAAAGTGAGTAATCAAAAACCTCAGAATGTGTCTTTCGTCTAAAGAAAAAGCACAAACTGAGGCCTGTAAAAAGTACTTCTGAAAAATAGGTGCTATTTCTCTATTGGGATATACTCTCTTTTCATCTACAGGAGCAGATGTGGGATTACCGTTTTTCATCAAAAAAATTCTGGATGTGATCCCATCTCAAAATCTCCAAAAGGCAATGGCATCCTCATGATACAATCGCTCATATTCCAAATAGGTCTTCTTCGATATTTTTCTTGTATTCCGCACCTGTATAACCTCCTTTTGCGCCTATTCCGCGGTGAATATAAACGATCGGAATGGGACGATTCAGACGCTTAAAAGCCTCCATTTCAAATAGGAAGTAGTGATCCGCATCCGTAGCGCGGGTAATCAATCCCGGGAGGCCCCAAAGTTTCCACGGACCACGATTAAGCGGTATTTCGAAGGTGTAATACACTTCCCAATCACGACCTCGATAATGTGTCGTAGCCCGTTTGCACAAATATCCTGATATAGTTGCGGTGTCTTCATGCAATGTCCAGTCAGGCATAGCCATTTTGTTCCTCACCGATATACCCCATCCATATATTCGATAGCCGTACGGGTCTTTCGTCATAAAAATTGATAGTAAACAGGGGGTATTAGCTTTGGCCGCGGATAGCCTTTAATTAATTCGAGGTTTCCCAGGCAGACAGACCATTCTTAACCCCGTTATTCGCGAGTTGAATCACGTATCTCACCATAGCGGCTATAAAATTTCGTTACCTTATGACCCATATCCAAGTAAATCCAATCCACGCCATCAAACTCCGGCTGTTCCGGAGTGGTCTTATAAGAGAACTTATAGACCGCCCAGAATCGCGCGGTGTCGATTGTTTCCTGCGCATGCATCGCCACTATAGCGAAAATCCATGCGAAAAAGAATATCGGTATTCGTCTCATTAGGAATGTCCTTATTTGTTCTCCACAAAGAACGCAGAAACAACTGTAGACTCAAAAATAAGAGCGCATGTTCTACAACATGTTTTTTGGCTCCTGAAAATTGAGGAGCTTGCTATTAGCGATGCTCAATGACTGCCATAGCCGATCAAAAACGCAGCCCCAATGTATTGTAATAGGAATATGTTTTTGAGAGCTATTTCTCCAATGGGATGTAAGGCAATTTGTTTACAGGTAATGAATTACCATCCATATCTCTTATCTCCGCACCTATTTCAAAGTTCGTAAAAGCAGTTATATCTTCATGATAAGAGGCTTCATATTTGAGATAGGTCGCCTTAGTGATCTTTTTATACTCATCCCCTGTATAGTCACCTTTATGGCCCAGTGTTCGATGAATATAAGTCATCGGAATGGGTTCTGTTAGATGCTTAAATTGATCCATCTCAAATAAAGTTATGATCTGCATCCGTAGCCTGCGTAATCAGTCCAGGTAATCCCCAGAGCTTCCATGGTCCACGATTAAGAGGTATTTCAGTAGTATAATATACTTCCCAATCTCGTCCTAAATAGTGAGTTGTTGCGCGGTGGCATAAGTAACCCAAAATGGTCATCGTATCTTCTTGTAGTGTCCAATTAGGGCATTGCTAAGGGTTCCTCATAGACATATCCATGCGCTACATATTCAGTCGCCACTCGCGTCTTTTTTTCATTGTATAATTGATAATAGATAGGAGCTGCCCCTCTTACTGGATACTCTTTTGGTCATCTCAAAAAGTTCCCAGCCAGATAAACCCTTCTTCAATCCTTCGTTTTTTGACAGAATCCTTGATCTCGGCATATCGATTGAAAATACTTTTGTCGCTTTATCGCCTATATCGAGATACATCCAATCCATCCAATCAAATTCCGGCTGTTCCGGGCGGTCTTATAAAGAGAACTTATAGACCGCCCAGAACTATGCCGTGTCAATCGTTCCTGCGCATGCAAAGCCACTGTGGCTAAGGTACATGCAAAAAAGAATATCAGTAATCGATTCATTAGAAATATCCTCATTTGTTCTCCACAAAGAACGCAGAAACAACTGTAGACTCAAAAATAAGAGCGCATGTTTTACAACATGTTTTTTTGGCTCCTGAAAATTGAGGAGCTTGCTATTGGAGACGCTCAATGACTGCCATAGCCACTTAAAAACAGAGTCCCTATATATAGGCAATAGGAATACGTTTTTGAGAAGCTATTTCTCTAATGGAATATATGGAATTTCTGTAGCTGGTGCTGGATCACCCGATGTAGATCTTATTATATCTCCCATCTCAAAAATCGAGAAACGCCATAACATCCTTATGAAACAATCTCTCATATTCCACAAAAGTCTTCTTGGATACCTTCTTATACTCACTTCCTGTGTATCCACCCTTATTGCCAAATCCCCGATGGATATAAATAATGGGGTCAGGTTTGGATAGACGTTCAGAAATAATCCAATTCAAAGAGAAAATAATGGTCTGCATCTGTAGCACGAACTATCAATCCGGGCAATCCCCATAATTTCCATGGTCCATAACTCAAAGGGAATGTCTGTGGTATAATAGACTTCCCATGTTCGACCTAAATAATGGGTTGTAGCTCGACGGCAAGTGTAACCGTATAAGGTTAGCGACTTATTGTCAAAGTATCCACTGTGGCATGACCATCGGTTCTTCATAGTAATAACCTTTGGCATACCGTGTAGCAATCCGCGTCTTCTTTTCACTGTACAACTGACAATAAACCGGCGCATCTGCCCTTACGGGATAGTTTTTGTCCGCTCATGGATCGCCTCTGAGGGGCATATTCTGCTTTAGACACTCGTTCGTCATAAGAATCTTTGAGTTCGGCATAACGATTATAAAACATCGTTGCCTTATTCCCCATATCGATATACATCCAATCTACCCAATCAAATGTGGGCTGTTCCCGGACTTGTTTTTATAAGAGAACTTATACATAGCCCGGAACATCGCCTTATCAATTTCTGTCTGCGCTTGCAGGGCGAAGACCACTAATGTCCACGCGAAAAAGAAATATCAGTACTCGTTTCATTTGAAATATCCTTATATGTTTCCCCACAAAGAAACAATCACCTTCTGTATCATCAAAATAGAGATACATGTTATACAACATGCTTCTCAATCCTTGCCAATGCACAGAAATGATCATTCGCCGCCTCCGGCGGAGTTTGTGGGGCGTATGCTGTTGCGTCCCTACCGTATTACAGGAATGGAATCCATAAAATAAGAATGTACATAGGTAGGGCGTATGTGCATATGCTTTCGAACGTTTCCGAAGGAAACGAAGAGGCGTGCCAATGCACAAAAATGATCATTCGTTGCCTCCGGCGGATCTTCGTAGGGCGTATGCAATACGCCCTATCGTATTACAGGAATGGAATCCATAAAATAAGAATGTACCCAGGTAGGGGCGTATTGCATACGCCCCCGAACGTTTCCGAAGGAAACGAAGAGGCATGCCAATGCACAAAAATGATCATTCGCTGCCTCCGGCGGCGTTTTGTAGAGGCGTATGCTGTTGCGTCCCTACCGTGTGACAGGAATGGAATCCATAAAAATAAGAATGTACCCAGGTAGGGGCGTATGCATACACCTCCCGAACGTTTCCGAAGGAAACGAAGAGGCTGCCAATGCACAGAAATGATCATTCGCTGCCTCCGGCAGAGTTTGTGGGGCGTATGCTGTTGCGTTCCTACCGTATTACAGGAATGGAATCCGAAAAAAATGAAAACGTCCCCACCCTACCGGAAAATCTGAAATCGAAAAATCGAAAACAAAAATCCGGATACATGATTCGACATGTACCCGGATTTATTTTTAGGTTTATGGTGTTTGTCTCTCTGTTCAATTTTCCGGAAGATGGATCTCGGGGCGCCTCCACTGGCGCCACCGCCACCTTCGGAACCTGAGCCGCCTTCTTTTGGCTGCTTTCCGCCTCCTTCGGTACCTGAGCCACCGTCCTCAGGCTTCTTGCCACCGCCTCCGGGCTTCGGCGTACCGCCACCCTCTGGCTTTTTGTCTTTTCCGCTATCGCTGGGGTGCTTTGGGCTCCCTCGGTCTCCGGCAGACGGATGTCCGGATCATCCTTGTCCTTCGGCTTACGCGGTTTTTAGGCTCCTTTGGGTGTCTTGGGATCCTTGCTCTTATCCGATTTGCGGCGCGCGAGGATCTGGCTAAACGTCTCGTTAATTTCGTCCATTCGCTGATTGAGCTGCTTTGGCTACTGTACGGATCAATTCCTTATCTACCGTTTCCGAACCTGACAAATAGGCGGCTTGCAGCATAAAAATGACGCGCTCATATACCGCATCCGTCTTCGGACGCACCTCAACGATCTTCGGAGGTCTTTTTGGCGCGAGACGCGGTGCGGGCTTTACGGAACTTGTTAAACTCGGCGTTGGCAGTCTCCAAAAGTGACACGGCCGACGTCAGTCGCAGGGTAGCGAGTAGCGGAGTCATCTCAGTCTTCTTCAGATCGATCAGCAGGCCATCAATATGCACTGTCTCGTGCGATTTGCTGCCATACTGTATGCCCCGATAGCGGCGAGTGATGATATCCAACTGTGTAGCGGCTTTCGCCTCGTCGGCATCCGGTGAACGCTGATAGGTACGAACCACATTGAAAATGAAGGTAATCAATTTGTTTTCGTTCCTCATTTTTCTCATTCAGGAGCTTCGTGTTATGATTGGCTTGTGCTTCCAAATTGAGGTCTTTCTCCGTCAGCAGATTGCCATTCCACTCATTGAGTAGCGCGAGGGTTAATCCGAGTTTCGTAATGTCTACTGCGTGAACTATATCGTACGCATCCGAATGATACAGTACGTGCAGTGCGTTGTCAAGCCTCGTAAGGCGCATTTTTGGATTTCGACTAATTCGTCCATTCGTTTTTCTCCTTTCTTTATAGGTACATATATAATGATAAATGCTTCTGACAGCAGCGTAAGCTGTTCTACATATCTCTACAGTCCTTTTGAGCCTCATAATTGACCTCAAATGCTTTTGTAGTCCTTTTTGAGCCTCAAAATCGGCCTCAAATGCTTTTGCATTCCTTTTTGAGCCCTCATAATTGACCTCAAATGCTTTTTGTAGTCCTTTTTGAGCCTCATAATCGACCTCAAACGCTTTTTGTAGTCCTTTTTGAGCCTCAAAATTGACCTCAAATGCTTTTGTAGTCCTTTTTGAGCCTCAAAAATCGATCTCAAACGCTTTTTGTCAGTCCTTTTTGAGCCCTCATAATCGACCTCAAACGCTTTTGTAGTTCTTTTTGAGCCTCAAAATTGGCCTCAAACACTTTTGCAGTCCTTTTTGAGCCTCAAAATCGGCATCAAACGGTTTTGGCTCCTTCCAAGCTGTAAAAACACACCCAAAGCGTATTTGGCGCTTTCTCTTTATCCTCAAAATCTATCTGGAGTGTTTCCCACGACTCGAAAGTGTTTCAATATGTAGTTCGACTTATGACCGCTGTCCTAAGCGGCTGCTAAAAAGTATAACTGTTTTGAATAGCAACAAACTTTTCGCGAAAAAAATCGTAGAAAAATTTTTACGGAGCTTTTGTATGTGCTGATTTTTCAGGGTGTAGCTGATTTTATTCTGGATAAGAAAAAGATGTCTGCAATCTGGGTTTCTCTGTATATATAAGTGATTGTCTATGATCGTGATTAGGGTGAATGGCGGTATATTTTTATCCGGCAGGCGGTAGGGCGTATTGCATACGCCCTTCAAATATCTTATCGGGGACCATTCTGCACTATGCAAGACACGTCTCCGCTGCCTTCGGCAGCATATGTGGGGCGTATGCATACGCCCCTACCGTATACGGATAAAGAAGGATTTTCTAATGGGAAACGGGCTGTTTTCTGACTTTCTAATCTTCTTTTTCTTGCCTTGATGCAAGAAAAAGAAGCAAAGAAGATCAAGCCCTCTGCCGAGGGCGGGAAGTTTGGCCGGCGTACGTGTTTGGGAGAGCGTATGCTTTTGCGCCCCTACATATCCTGATACACTGATATTCTAAGAATTAAAATGTACTCGGGTAGGGGCGTATCGCATACGCCCTCCGAACGTTTCAAAGGAAACGAAGAGACACATCAAGACGCAAAAACACTCGCTCAGCCTCCGGCGGCGTCTGAAAGGGTGATGCTTTTGCGCCCCTACATTACAGGAATGATAAAAATAAAAAGGTCTCCAGCCGGAGGGACTGGAGACCTTTTGGGACTGCCAAACGACGGCAAATCAGTAGCCGGGGTTTTGCTTGATGTTAGGATTGGCGTCGATCTCACCCTTGGGGATGGGCAGGACGATCATATAGAACGTGCGATCGTACTCCATGTAAGGGTGTCGTGGCGGGTGCGACTGATGGCGCTCTCCTCGACGTCTTCACGTTTGATCGAAAGGCCATTACGCATCACATCATACATGCGATGTCCTTCTGCAACTAATTCTTTGCGTCGCTCATTGAGTACATTGGCCAAAGTCAGGGTTTTTCCCTTCACCGTAGAGTCCGGATCTGCACGATGAACAATGGCATCGAGATAAGTCACGGCTGTAGCGTTGTCGCCTGTCTTGACTGCCGCCTCAGCCGCATTCAGATAGGCTTCCGACAAACGCAAAAGGGGTATATTGGCATCGGCAATATTCTCTCCCGGTTGCGGCTGATATTTATTGACATACGCGTACTGCTTGCCGTCGAAGCTCAGGAGCTTCAGACGTACGTCGCGGGGAGTTCTCTTTGAGCAAAACGATAGAACGAGGCAGTGATACACATGTCGTCGTATCCGTCTTTGGAGTTCAAGTAACCCATGCTCTCCTTGCCGGGTGAGTCGGTGGTAAGATTGACGATCTCGAACAGCACTTCGCCTTGATCTGCGGACGACGCGTCTGCTCCCCAGGCCGTCGGATAAGCCTTATTGGACCAGAGGGCATACCCGTTCCTTCTCCGCGCCTGAAAAGCGGACTTGGCGGCTTTCAGGGCCTCCGCATCTTCGCCTTTTATAGAGGTACACGCGGCTCAGCAACGTCAGGGCGGCCCCACTTATTGAACTTCCCCTTGTTGAACTTCTCCCCGAGGAGTTCCGAGGCGGACTTCAGGTCGGCTATAATGTGCGTGTAGCATTCGGCCACGGAGCTTCGGGAGGGCTTATCCTCCGTGCCGGAAACGGTTTCGATGATGGGGACACCCATCGAGGCCCCGCCGTCCTTCGTATAGGGGTATCCGAATATCCGCGTCAGGTCAAAGAGCGCCATGCCACGGATGGCGAGCGCCTGACCTCGCAAATCGTTGCGATAAGCCTTCTCAGCGTCGTTTGCGGTGATGCGATCGAGGCTGGCCAGCACCACGTTACAATTCTGAATGATGTTGTAGAGGTAAGCTCCAATGACTGGACGGGCCGTTGTCTTTCGTGAAATTGAAGCGATAGTAGTGGCCGTTCGCTTGGTCGAACTCACGGCCTGCATGTCATCGCCGGTCACGTCAGCATAATAAACGAGTCGGCCGGAATAAGCATCGGCACTTTGCATCGTGCTGTAAATGCCGTTGAGAGAAAACTCCACTTCTTTCAGCGACTTGACGCCGCTTTCGGTCTGTATGGATGTCGAAGGCTCCACGTCGAGCCAATCGTTGCCGCATGAAGTGATTAGAGATGCAGCAGGATGAGGGTAAGGTATTTCAAATAGTTCATGATCTCGATCTTTCTTGAGGGATTAGAAGTTCATGTTTACGCCAAAGATGACGGTTTTGAGCGGAGGTTCCCCACGTTGCCGAACCGCTTTTCGGTGGCTTCGGGATCATAATAATCGTATGCGGCCCACGTCCAGAGGTTGTTGGCAGAAGCATAAAGACGTACATTTTCGAGATGCGCAGCCTTCACCCAGCTCTTGGGTAGCGTGAAGCCCAGGGTGAGCGTTTTTAAACGGATGAAGTCAGTGCTGTGCAGGCGCCTGGAAGTCGAAATCTTGTTCATGGCTACCGCGGGGTTCTCATAGAAAAGCTCATAGCTGGTCGCGTCGCCCTGCCTTCCGCCAACTGTTTCGATAATAGGTCGGTATGTTAGCCCGCATATCGTTGCCACCGTGTTCCGTCTTCTGCGCCCATACGTCGTGAGGCATATCCGCCAAACTGATAGGAGAACATGCAGCTCAGGTCGAACCATTTGTAACGAATCGAGTTGCTCAGACCGCCTATCACGGCCGGATCAGCGTATTTATCGATAGCACCGCAGCGTTTGCCTTTGCTTACATCTTCGGTAATATCCTTCTTATAGTTGCCGTCGGCATCCAGCTCGTTCGTATAGAACTGTGGCGCGCCCGTTTCAGGGTTAATGCCGGCAAATTCGATCATATAAAAGGTGCGGTAAGGCTTTCCGACCTTTGTGAATTTGATATCCGCCGACGATCTCAGTCTGCAATCCGTCGAGTTTGACAACTCGTTGCGGTTATGCGAGATGTTGAAATTCGTCGTCCAGGTCAAGTCTTTCGTCTGCACGTTGGTCGAACCGATTTCTAACTCCACGCCTTGATTTTTCACCTCTCCGATGTTCTATCAGGTAGCTCGAAAATCCCGTAGTCATCGAAATCGGGCGATCCATGAGTAGATTTTTCGTCGTACGGACATAATATTCCAGCGTCACATTGATGCGATTCCAGAGGCCCAGATCGAGACCCAGATTGAGGTTGTGGTTCGTCTCCCCACTGCAAATCGATGTTCGGGAGCCGCGACCGGATGATTCCAGGTTGCTCCAGATAGCCATTCGTGAGGTCGCTAAGCCCCATATAGCCATAGAGATCAGAAGGAGTGTTCCGTTTACGCCATACGACGCGCGGAGCTTCAAATCGGACAACCAGTCTTTCGTGGGTTCCATAAACGATTCCTCGATGGCCCGCCAAGCGCCTGAGAGGGACCAGAAGCTGCCCTAACGACTATCGCGGTGGAAGCGAGAGCTTCCGTCGGTGCGGAAACTACCTCCCAGGTAGTAGCGATTGCGATAATCATAATTTAAGCGAGAGATGTAAGACACCATCCGCGATCGCGTATTACTTCCGCCTACGGCCTCGGTTTTTCATACCGTTACTGATCTCGTTTTTTCTGTGGCGTGGCGAAATTACTGGCTTTGGCCGAGCAAATAGTCACCATATTGATCGTCCACCTCGTATCCGACCAGCGCATCGAGGTGATGATCGTTCGATAGGGTCATCCGATAGCTCAATTGGTTTGCCCAGGTCATTTTTCAGTTCGCTGTATCGTTTGTCCATCACGCCGTTTTTGTCCTGTCCTTCCGTCGTGCGGGGATCGCTCCAGTCTTTCCCCTTCGTGTTTACGTAATCGTAACTGAAGGTGGAGCGGAACTGAGGTCGCGAATGAATTCATATTCGGCAAAGAGCGTATTGAAGGTACGCGTAACGTATTCGCGTTGATAGTCGTAAGCTGCCGACTGAGCCGGATTGCGGTCGCCGATACGAATCAAATTGCGGTTCCAACTGCCATCTTCGTTGTAAAAACCGGATCCGAAGGCACAACGGCATTGCGCGATGTGTAGAAAGGTGAAACATAAGACGTTCCCTCGCTGTTCACTTCTTCGATTTACGGTGGCCAGCAACATATTTACGCCCAATTTCAAGCGATCCGTGGCCTGATAATCCACGTTAAGGCGTCCGCTGATGCGTTCCAGACCTGAGTTGTAGGCGATACCTCTTGCTTGAGGTAAGAGAGAGATGAATAGTATTTGAACTTGTCCGATCCGCCCGTGATCGAGGCTTCGTAACTGCTGTGACTGCCTTTGCGAAACAAGACGTCATCCCAGTCCGTATAGCCGCACCACGGAATGGGCGCGAAGTTGTTGATGCGTTTATCGGCGTATGCGCGCGCCACACTTTCGGACTTGCCGCGTTTCATCTGGCCCGCCACGAGTCCGTCGTAGATATATTGGCGACGTCTCTTCTCCGCCCATGATCGGGCGATACTCCATAACAAAAGTCTGAACTACCAAAATCGGCTTTGAAGGAGAAGGCAGGCTTTTCCGGACTTACCTCGTTTGCGGTAATCAGCACCACACCGTTGGCCGCACGCGATCCGTAAAGCGAAGCCGCAGCTGCATCCTTAATGATGGTAATGCTTTCGATGTCGGAGCTATTTAACGTGGACATGATGTCGAGCCCCTGCACGCGAGCTGAGACTATTGATCGACCCCGACCGTACGGGCACGCCGTCGATGACATAAAGCGGCGCATTGCTGGCGTTGAACGATCCCATGCCACGGATCTTGAGTGTCGAGGCGGCTCCCGGCTGACCGGAAGAGGAGGAAAACTGCACGCCTGAAGCGTTTCGCTTGCAACTAAATCCTGAACGAAACGGCTGGAACATCCTGCATTTTATCGGCTTTCACATTCGAAGCCGATCCAGCATAGGCTGACTTTTGAATGTACCATAACCCGTGACGACAACTTCGTCCATCACGTTGTCTTCCGGCTCCAGACGTACCTTAATGGGTTGCCCCGCCGTAGCCGACACCTCCAACCGCTTGTAACCTATGTAAGAGATGACTAACGTGACCTGCGAGCCCTCGGCTTCGATCGAAAAATGTCCGTCGAGGTCTGTCGTTGTGCCCGTAGCTGTTCCTTCACTAGGATGTTGGCCCCGATGACCGGTTCTCCTGTTTCGTCGATAACCGTTCCGACCACGGTACGTTTCTGATGTTGTGTTAGCGTCGCAATTTCCGGTGCACGACTGGCTGCACTGCCTGCGGTCGCCGCTCCGGCACCTTCGGCTTGCATCGAAAGGGTGACAACCAGGCCAATGGCAGGCAACAGCTTTCGCCAACTGCCTTGTTTCGTTCGATGACTTGTGTAATGATCTTTTCTGTTCGTGTAAATATGGATTAAAAACGATTACAAAGATACGACCTGAAAAATATCCTTGACAAAAAGGCTTCCATCATATACGGAATTTCATCCATCGACTCACCGGACAATAGAAGACAAAAAGGGAACTACATCAAACGCAGATTTTTTTGAGGAGAGGAATGTTTTTATTCCGGTAGATAGTAAGGGGCGTATAGCATACGTCCTTCTACATATCCTATCGAGGAGCCATTTGAGACCGCACAAATTTGGAATCCAATAATTTGAGGGAATCAGGACTTTCGACTATTCTCGAGGTGCCCGGAAAAATTCCCCGCCCTCGGAAGAGGGCTCGAGTTTCTTTTTGCTTCTTTTTCTTTTCTCAAGGAAAGAAAAAGAAGGTACCATTAGAAAGATTTTTCGGCTCCATGATCTTCTTTTCTTCTCTTGATAGAAGAAAAGAAGGCAAAGAAGATCAAGGCGTCAGGGACGCCAGCTAAAAGTTGGGAACTTTCGACTATTCTCGAGATACCCGGAAAACTTCCCCGCCCTCGGTAGAGGGCTTGAGTTTCTTTTGCTTCTTTTTCTTTTCTCAAGGAAAGAAAAAGAAGGTCCCATTAGAAAGATTTTTCCGGTCTCATGATCTTCTTTTTCTTCTCTTGATAGAAGAAAAAGAAGGCAAAGAAGATCAAGGCGTCAGGGACGCCCTGACCAATTTGAGGGACTTTCGACTGTATCGATGTACCCGGAAAAACTTCCCCGCCCTCGGTAGAGGGCTTGAGTTTCTTTTGCTTCTTTCCTTTTCTCAAGGAAAGAAAAAAAGGTCCCCATTAGAAAGATTTTTTTCTGGCCTCATGACCTTCTTTTTCTTCTCTTGATAGAAGAAAAGAAGGCAAAAGAAGATCAAGGCGTCAGGGACGCCGGGCCAAATTGAGGGGACTTTCGACTATTCTCGGGGTGCCCGGCCAAACTTCCCGCCCTCGGTAGAGGGCCTTTTCTTGTCTTGATGCAAGAAAAGAAAAAGAAGGTACCATTAGAAAGCCAAGTAAGGCTTCACACGTGTCTGAGAAACAAGAGGTCTCCAGTCGGATGGACTGGAGACCCTCTTTGGGGCTGTCTTAGAACTTAATTTCGAACCTCTAATTGAATAGATCGTCGATTCCGGTGTGGTTGGAGTAGTCGGACTCCATCGGGACGTATCCGCGACAGGGGTTGGCGTACTCTTTGGGTACGTCGAAGGTCTCCGATTGTGAGTAACCGAGCTTCTTGTCGGCATAGACCTTCTTCATGAAGAGGCCATAGATAGGTAAAGCCATTGCGGCACCCTGTCCTTCATCCATTTTGTCAAAGTGGATCGATCGATCTTCCCGCCCACCCAACAACCGGCTACTAAGGAAGGCGTGAAGCCCATATACCAACCGTCGGAGTTATTTTTGAGTAGTTCCCGTCTTGCCTCCCATTTGCGCGGTAATATCATAGCCGTATCGCACACGCCCTGCTGTACCGCCATCGACCACACTGCGCAACATGTATAGCATCTTGTAAGCCGCTTCTTCAGGTAAAACCTCATTGACCTGCGGAGCGAACGTGGCGATGGTATTTCCGAAGGAGTCCTCAATGCGTGTCACATAAAGCGGCTCTACACGAATGCCTTTTATTGGCGAAAAACGCTGTAACCACTGACCATTTCACTCACTGAGATGTCCGGCGTACCCAAGCAAATAGAGACCACGGGGTCGATGTGGCTATGCATGCCATAGGAACGGAGCAATCGAACCAAACTGTAGGGCGAAAGTTGTTTCATCAGATAGGCCGTGACCCAGTTGGAGGATACTTGTAACCCCCTATTGGACAGTTACCATCTCTCCTATACGGCGTGCGCCGGGTTTCGAGGTATCCACGCGTTCCCGCCTTCGTCATAAAAGAACAGGTTGGACATGTAAAAGCTGATCACAAGGCGTAAAACCTTCAATCATGGCCAATGAATAGAGGTAGGGCTTCATGGTGGATCCGATTTGACGGCGCCCGGTAGTCACCATGTCGTATCTGAATTTATCGAAGTTGATGCCGCCTACGTAGGGCCCTTTGGACTTGCCCCGTACGAACGTCCATGGCCATAAAGGCGGTGCGCAATAAACTTTTGCAATAGATGATGGAGTCCATCGGCGACATCGTCGTGTCGACAATTCCCTTCCAGGTGAAGACCTGCATCTCTACTTTTTCGTTGAAGTTCTCCCGAATCTTCTTCTCGGAGTATCCGGCTTGTTTGAGCGCGCGGTAACGATCGCTCTGCTTCATGGCTCGATCGAGAATATCCTTCCGCTGCTTCTCGGTAATATCTTCTGAAAAAGGCGCATAGGGTTTCCGACGCTTCTCACGGAAAAAGCAGGCTGAAGATGCTTTCCGAGGTGTTCAGCAATGGCTTCTTCGGCGTATTGCTGCATGCGGGAGTCGATGGTGGTGTATACCTTCAGTCCATCGGTATATAAATTATAGGGTCGCCGTTGGCCTTTCGATTTTTTGTTGCACCAGCCATAAAGGGGGTTCGTTTCCCAAGCCAGAGAGTCGTCCAAATACTCTGCTGCTGCCATTTGGAATAATCGCTACGCTCGGGCTTTTTGGCCATCATCAGACACGGAGATATTCGCGGAAATAGGTGCTATACCGTCCGTATGATCGAGTTGTGTATAGTGTAAGACAATCGGTCGCTCAATTCTTCGCAGCGGGCCTCGGTCGCAAACCCAGCCTTGACCATTTGACGGAAGACGGTGTTGCAGGCGTTCCAGGGTGCGCTCGGGATAACGAATCGGGTTATAGTAGGAAGGGTTTTTGCACATACCGATCAGCATTGCGGCCTCCTCGGTAGTCAGCGTAGCCGGAGTTTTTCCCAAAGTAGGACTGCGCAGCGGACCGTATTCCGACTGCGTTATGAAGAAAAGTCAAACTTATTGAGGTACATATTGATGATTTCTCTTTGGTATAGTAGCGCTCCAAACGGACGGCAATGACCCACTCAATGGGCTTCTGGAGGAGTCGCTCGGTCAAACTTTCGACGCTGGGGAGTACAGCTGTTTGGCCAACTGCTGCGTGATGGTACTACCGCCACCACCGCTACGTTGGCCCATCAATCCGCGTTTCACAATGGCTCTGAAGAGTCCACGGACATCGATTCCGCTGTGATCCGTGAAGCGCACGTCCTCCGTGGCTATGAGCGCCTGAACCAAATCGGGGACAGATCTTGATAGCTGGCATAAAATCGGTTGTCCTGGCTGTAGGAAAAAGCTCCCGAGGCTCTTTCCGTCGGCCGAAATGAGTTGCGTAGCATAGCGATCTATCGGATTTTCGAGCTGCTCCACAGCCGGCACGTAGCCAATCCATCCTTGCGAGATGGCAAAGAAGATGATGAACACGAGTGCCGCTATACTTCCTGCGGTAATCCATATGGCGGCAATGAAGCGCTGTCGACCGCGAGACGGAAGGTGCAGCTTGCGGTTCGTGGGGTCGCCGGATTTGCGATGAGACCCCGCCCCATTGGCAGCGAAGTGTCCGACGTTTTTCTTTATCTCTTTCATATCAAAATAGAAGGGTAGATGTAATAGCAAATCGTGTGGGAATAAGACTGAAGTGAGCCATCGGTTAGCGATAGCCGTATCATGCCGATCGGTGGTGTCGTCGTTTTCGGCCGACGCGAACGCAGTCGTGTCCGTAGGGTCTGCGCCAAACGTTTGAGTACCTCCCACGTCCGTCGATCTCCGAAAAAGCAAAGCCAAAATGGCTATCGCAAGAAGCACTTCTCCAACGCCCCAATGGGCCATGAGTAGCAGAGGGTTCATGTTTCCGTATCACTTGAAATCTTCTCTTTTCCAAGGGCGCAAAAAGTACACGCAGCGAATTAATTTGATTTCAGGGTCTATCGGGATGTGTATTTCTCGACAACCACATCAAAAACCGCAGCCACCTTCAAGCCTTCTGCCCATCTATGGCGATTAGAACTACGCGTGAGTCCGATAATAAGATAAAGCCCGCCGAGAGTCTCTACGGGAGCCACGCGATAGCCAAAGCGTTTTTGGAAATGCTTGCAACAATGTTGCAAACGCCAAAAAGTTTTTCGGGGGACTTGCAACAGTGTTGCAAACGCCAGAAAGTTTTTCGGGGGACTTGCAACAGTGTTGCAAACGCCAGAAAGTTTTTCGTGAGACTTGCAACGGTGTTGCAAACGCCAGAAAGTTTTTCGTGAGACTTGCAACGGTGTTGCAAACGCCAGAAAGTTTTTCGTGAGACTTGCAACGGTGTTGCAAACGCCAAAAAGTTTTTCGGGGGACTTGCAACGGTGTTGCAAGTGACAAAAAGTACTTTTCGGCATTTGCGGAACTTCCGCGGGGCATTTCCAAAAACACTTTGCTCGTTACAACCCTCTATCCAAGCCATTCTTCAGGGATTAGGAGCCTCATTCTTTCGTTCAAGCTCACGTTGCAAAGATTTCTGGAAAGAGAGATCCGCCGTCGAAGGCATCCGTTTCGCTCCGATAGATCGTTGGGAGGCCATACGCGCCTCGCGATCCATATCCGAAGTGCCGATCTGATCCCGCTACGCACTTTCGCCCTCGATGGACAGCAATCGAATCGCGAACGGGTTTTCCCCTTTCCAAACTGCGCCTACTTTTGCCGCGCTTTAAAACCAAAAACGATAAAAAGATAGTATGAACGCCTATGTTTTTTCCTGGCCAGGGCGCCCAGTTCGTTGGAATGGGCAAGCCGCTGTACGACGAGAAGCCTCGCGAAAGATCTGTTTGAACAAGCCAACGACATCCTTTGGCTTCCGCATCACCGATCTGATGTTCGCCGGCACGGATGACGACTTGAAGCAGACGAAAGTCACCCAGCCCGCCGTATTTCTGCATTCCGTCATCTTGGCTCGCACGCTGGGAGAAGACTTCCGGCCCGATATGACCGCCGGCCATTCACTGGGTGAATTTCTGTCCCTCGTCGCCGCCCGCGCACTTTCGTTCGAGGACGGCCTCCAACTTGTTTCCAAAACGTGCACAGGCCATGCAGAAAGCCTCGCAGAAAGCGCCCTCCACAATGGCCGCCATCATCGGACTGGTCGACGAGCAGGCCGAGCAGATCTGCGCTGAGATCACGGACGAGGTCGTTGTCTGCGCCAACTATAATTGCCCCGGACAGATCGTCATCTCGGGTACCATTGCTGGTGTTGACGCCGCCTGCGAAAAAGATGAAAGCTGCCGGAGCCAAACGCGCCCCTCAAGCTGAAAGTGGGCGGTGCCTTCCACTCCCCGCTGATGGAGCCCGCACGCGCGCCGAACTGGCCGAGGCGATCGAGTCGACCCACTTTAACCAGCCCCGTTTGCCCCGTCTACCAGAACGTGGACGCACGACCGCAGACCGATCCCGACGCGATCCGCCGCAACCTCATCGCGCAGCTCACCTCGCCCGTCCGCTGGACGCAAACCGTGCGCAACATGGCTCCGACGGCGCTACGCACTTCACAGAGCTGGGCCGGGCAATGTGCTGCAGGGATTGATCAAGAAAATTGAGCCCGCCGTGGCTGTCGACGGTTTGCAGTAATCTATAATGTATAGCAACAAGGAGCCGATGGAGAAGGGAAACAATCCACTCTACGATAAGAACACGCTGGAGTTTGTCGCTGTGGCCTTCGAGTGCTGTTCGTGGTTAGAAAAACCGAGCGTGAGGGCGCCGACCTCTTCGCATTTGTCGACAAGGCGACCAAGCTGCTCCCCTTGCTCTATCTCAAAGCGACGCTCCTACTCGAGGTCGAGGTCGACGACGATGAAGACGTCGACCTCGCGCCTTTCATCACCGAAGAGACTTTACGAGGCGCTGCGCACCCGACTCTCCGCTTTGCTCGGACAATACGATAGCTACCTCGAAACCTTCCTGCCCGACATGCGATACAGCGACACTCCCATCGCAGCTTTTTATCTCCGAAAACCTCTCCGACCTCTACCAAGACCTCGGCGATTTCGTCTCGCTCTTTCGAGAGGAACATGAGCTCACGATGCACGCCGCACTGGCGCGCTGCACGGAAAAACTTCCGCCTCTATTGGGGCCAAACGCTCCTCAACGCCCCTCAAGGCCCTCCACGCAGTGCGTTACAACGAAGAATTCACCCCTAACCGACCCCACGACATGACACTACACCCCTCCTCTCCCCGCCAAAATCACCAAAGAAGAAATCGCTACGCTGCCCCAAGAAGAATATGCGGGGCAAATCGTCGTCGTGGATCGCCCGGAAGACGTAGCTCGGGCTGTTGCCGAACTATCAGCCGAGGCACGCGTAGGCTTTCGACACCGAGACGCGCCCCAACTTTCGCAAGGATCAGCACCACAAGGTGTCGCTCGTACAAAGTGGCTACCGAAGAGACGTGCTACCTCTTTCGGCTGAACTGTCTCGGCGGTATTCCGGAGCCACTCGTGGGCTTCCTTTCTGACGCAGACGTGACGAAGATCGGCCTCTCGCTGGCCGACGACTTCATATGCTTCGTGAACGGGTAGAGACGCTCCAGCCGGCGGGCTTTTATCGAACTACAAAAGCTCATGCCCTCTTACGGCATCAACGAGGCCGGCCTGCAAAAGATCTACGCCATCCTCTTCCAAAAGAAAAATCTCCAAACGGGCACGCCTCACCAACTGGGACGCCAACATACTCACCCCGCGCAACAGAAATACGCCGCCCTCGACGCTTGGGCCTGCCTGCGCATCTACAAACACCTCTGCTCATGATATACCCCAAGATTTACCTCAAGCCCAAGAAGGAGGAGTCCGTGCTGCGCCTCCATCCGTGGATCTTCTCCGGTGCCGTGGCACGTATCGACGGCCAGCCCGAAGAGGGCGCCGTGGTAGAGGTCTTCGCAGCCGATGGCCGACCGCTCGGCGTAGGGCACTATCAGATCGGTAGCATCGCCGTCCGGCTGCTTGCCTCGATGAAGTGACGATCGACCATGCCTTCTGGCTTGACCGACTCCGCCTCGGCCTACAACCTCCGTCAAATGCTGGGCTTAGACCATGCGCCGGAGAACGATACCTACCGACTTGTCTACGGCGAAGGCGACCGCCTGCCGGGCCTCGTCATTGACATGTATGCCGACACAGCAGTCATGCAGGCGCACTCCGTCGGCATGCACCACGCCCCGCCGCGACATCGCCACGGCCCTGCAAGAGCTTCTCGGCGATCGCCTGCAAACCATCTACTATAAATCCGACGGCACACTGCCCTTCAAGGCCGCCCTCGATCACACCGACGAATACCTGCTGGGGCGTTACTCCAGCGGCGAACATATCGCCACGGAACGCGGCTTACGCTTTGGCATCGACTGGTTGAAGGGGCAGAAGACGGGCTTCTTCGTCGATCAACGCGAGAACCGTCGGCTCTTAGAGCAGTACGCCAGCGATCGCACAGTGCTAAACATGTTTTGCTACACCGGCGGCTTCTCCGTCTACGCCATGGCGCGGCGGTGCGCGGATGGTACACTCCGTCGATAGCTCCTCGAAAGCCGTCTACCTGACCGAGCGCAACGTCGCCCTCAACTTTCCCGACGACGACCGTCACCGCGCCTTTGCCGAAGACGCCTTTGACTACCTCCGACGTGCCGACAACAATTACGACCTCATCATCCTCGATCCGCCGGCCTTCGCCAAAGCATCGCGACGTGCTCCGCAACGCCCTTCAGGGATATCGCAAACTCAACGCCGCGGCCTTTGAGAAGATTCGGCCCGAGGCATCCTCTTCACCTTCTCCCTGCTCGCAGGTGGTCAGTCGTAACGACTTCCGACTGGCCGTCTTCACCGCCGCTGCACAGACGCGTCGCCACGTCCGCATCCCTGCATCAGCTCACCCAACCCGCCGACCATCCCGTCAGCATTTATCACCCGAAGGCGAATACCTCAAAGGCCCTCGTCTTAGAAGTCGAATAGCGCATGCATCGCACCGAGATCGAGAAAATGCGCCGCGGCGAGTCGCCCGACTTCCAATCGCCCTGAGCTGCAGCCAGCTTCCGGCACGCTAAGGAGTTGCTGGCCCGCATGCGTACCATGTCGACTTACAGCGACGGCTTCCGCGAGCTGCTCGAACAGCTTATCCCCCGGCATCCCCCGACGTCCGTCATCTGTCCGCCCTTCCACTGCGACCACGGCCACGGCATCCGCCTCGGCCACGGCGTCTACATCAATGCCGGCTGCACCTTCCTCGACGGCGGATGGATCCGCATCGGCGACCACACCCCTCATCAGCCCTGCCGTACAGATCTACACCCCATCACCCGCTGAATTATCTCGAGCGCCGCACGGGCCGCGAGCATGCGCCCCTGTCACCATCGGCGCCGACTGCTGGATGGCGGCGGAGCGATCATCTGCCCCGGTGTCACGATCGGCGATCGCACCGTCGTCGGCGCGGGCAGCGTCGTCACGCACGACATCGCCGACTCGCTCGCCGTCGGCAATCCGTGCCGCGTCATCCGCCCATTAGAGGCCGGAGAGGACGCTACTCACTCCTCATAACGCATCACAATGGACCATAACCCCGCCCAAGAAATCAATCCCCACATCCCGGCCGCGGCACGATGGATCGGCGCCACGCCGCTCGTCGTCTTCCCTGGCCGTTTACCTGCTGACCTCGCATCATCCTCCGCGACTTTTACGCGATGCCCATCACGCGTGCCTTCCCTCGTCTCCTCGGTTCGCCGTAGGGCCATCACCCGCGGGCTATCGACCGAGAAACGCGTCCTGCGCTTCTCCCGCGGCGTGGCTGACTACACATCTGCTGATGATGATTTGGATCTTCATCCCTCGCCGGCGCCTTCTCCGAGGCCGCCAAGAGCATCGGCGCCATCGACGCTACGGTCCACCTCATCCTCTGCCCATCGCCCGCCGGACTCCTCCTACCGGGCCCCTTCCTTGCCTCCTGCATCATCTCCCTCTATCGGCACCAGCGTCGGCACCGTTGTCGCCCTTGCGCCCTATCGCTCGGACTTTCCGAGCCGCCTCCGGCCTGCCCGTGGAGTACATTGCGGCCGTCGTCACGGGTGGTGCCTTCGGCGACAACCTCTCGTTCATCTCCGACACCACCCATCGCCGCCACACGCACCCAGGGCTGTAGCATGCGCGATAAATTTCGGGTCAACCTCCGCATCGTCCTGCCCGCCGCCATCGCTCACCTTCGTCATCTACGCCTTCCAAGGCGCCCACCTCACCGAGACGCTGCTCAGCACCAATCCCCGCACGCCCTACCTCGCCCTTCCCTACCTCGTTGTACTCATCGCCGCCGCCCGCAGCATCAGCGTGGCCGCCGTCCCTGACCCTCGGCATCGTCGTCTGTGGACTCGTCGGCGCCGTCTTCGGCACGGTCACGTTTTGGCCTTTGGATCGGCGCCTTGCAGGCATCGTCGGCATGGGCGAACTCATTATCGTCACCATGCTCGCCGGCGGCATCGCTCGAGCTGATCCGCTTCAACGGCGGCATCGACTACCTCATGAGTGGCCTCACGCGCGGCATTCGCGGCAAGCGTGACGCCGAAGCCGCCATCGCCGCACTCGTCTCCGTGGCCAACATCTGCACGGCCAACAACACCATCGCCATCCTCACCACCGGCTCGATGGCGCGCGAGATCACCACCCGTTACGGCATCGATCCGCGCAAGTCGGCCAGCATCCTCGACACTTTTTCCTGCCTCATCCAGGGCCTGATCCCCTACGGCGCGCAGCTGCTTCTGGCCGCCCGTTTCGCCGAAGTCTCGCCCATCGCCATCGTCGGCTACCCTCTATTACCCCTTCATCATGGGCGCCTGCGCCATCCTGCCATCTCCCCTGCGTCTGCCGCGCAAATACAGCTGAATCGGGCGCCGCGGGTCGATCAGGCTCATCCGCCGAATCGAAATCCATCTTTTGAAACGATGCAGCGGAACGCCGAAAGGCCCATCTTTTTCGCCCGAAACGACTAAAGAGGTTTTTCAGCCATTTCGGATCACCAGAAACGGCTAAAAAGTAGTTTGCGGCCATTTCGGGTCACCGGAAACGACTAAAAAGAGGTTTGCAGCCATTTCGGGTCACAGAAACGGAATTTCCGACCGTCGAAGCCGTTTCGTGTCGCATGAAACGACATTTCCGACCGTCGAAGCCATTTCGTGTCGCATGAAACGACATTTCAGCCGTCGAAGCATTTCATGTCGCATGACGCGACATTCAACCGGCAGCTATCAGCCGCGGAGGACGGGAACGATGTAAAAACGAAAAATTGTCGCGCCCGGACCGAGCACACGTCGATGATCGCCCGACCGACGGCCTCGGGCGTGGGTGCGTGGCAAAAAGGACGACAACGCGTCGTCCGTGATGACGTCCGTCACACCGTCCGTGCAGAGCAGGAAACGGTCGCCCGGGCGCACGTCCGTGAGGCGCACCACGTCCGCCTCAGCGGGTGCGCTCGAGCCCTGGATGGCACGCGTGATGACGTGCCGCTGCGGATGGCGCGCGGCCTCCTCGGCCGTGATCCGCCCCAGCTTGACCCACACGTTGACGAGCGAATGATCCTCGGTGCGAAAGACGATCTGACCGTCACTGAAACTGGTACACGCGATCGTCGCCGATGTGCGCCACCGTGACGCCCCCGCCGCGGTCGAAGGCAAGCATCGTGAGCGTCGTGGCCATGCCCGCCGCCTCGGGGTCGCGCAGCGAGATAGGCGTCGAAGACGGCGCTCGGCGCACCTCACCGCTCTTGCACATCACGCTCGCCTGTGCGGCCATGCCGTCCGCCAAGGCCTCGCAGGCCAGCGCACTAGCCACCTCGCCCCGCTCGGCACCGCCCACACCGTCGCAGACGACAAACAGCGCACCCGTGCCCCGTGCCGCCTGCCCAATGGCCGGATAGATGGCGTCCTCATTATTCGCTCGCCCGCCCGTTTCTGAGGCAGCGAAGGGGTTTGTCCGACGACTACTTGCATAAGACTTTCAGAAGTTAAATCGGAGCGTGGTTCGACCCAGCCGCAGCTCGTCGTTGTCGCTCGAGGACGACGGTCTCGCCCGCGCCCAGTGGGTGCCGTTGTAGAGCGTGTGATTCTTGCTTTGGCAGTCCGAGAGCGTGTGGATGAGGTTGCCGCGGCGATCCCGGCGGACGTCGATGCGTGAGTGGCTGCGGCTCATGGTGCGGTCGGACGTTTCGATGGCGATCGCGGCCTCTGTGGTGCTGGATTTACGCCCGACGATGTGCGTGCCTTCGCTGAGCGGAAAGACCTGTTCGGGCGTATCGGCGGCAGGGACAGTGATCCGCCCTGCCGCTTTTTCAACCGGCCTAAGAAGGACTGGTTTCGGAGCCGCCGTCAGCAGCTCGCTGGGTTAAGTATGATACGGGGATGTCGTGCTTGCATTGCGGGCATTTGAAAGAGGTGATGCCTCGGGGATTTTTCGTTTCGTCGACTTTGAGGCCGGTCCGGCAATGCGGGCATTTGACGGGTATCATGAGAAGATGGAGATGTCAGCGGCGTCATCCATGTCGGAGGCGATGTCGATGTGTCGTCCGCGGTGGAGAACTCGGCGTCGTCCGAGAGGATAATAAAATCCATTGCCTGCGCTGCGTCGTCCACCATCACGAAACTGTGGTCCGCATCATTGTCCATGTCGATCATCACCACGTCGGCCAGATCGCTGTCTATTGAAACAAAAAGTTTGCTCGTCCATTGTGCTGTATAATTACATCGTTATCAATTAGAAATCGGTGACGAAAAGTAGGACGATTGGCGGCCTCGAGCCGTCCCACAGGATTCATAACGTACAAAAAGCAGACGTTTATGTACCATTACACCCGCCGTGGGGGCTTTACGGCTTGTTGTCGTTTACCCATTTGGCGCGACAACCGTCTCGTGGGGACATCGTTTCTTTTTGGCCAGTGACCCCACGGGATCTCGCCCAAAAAGGTGCCGCACTTGGGGCAGACGTAATCTATTTTGAATTGGTTGGCCAGGTCTTGGAGCAGCGCGGGGATCTGGCCGACTGGCGCGCGTCGAGGTAGACGCCCAGCAACGGGGCGACGATGGTGAGCACGAGGCTGACGAGGAAGACGACGCGATGGCTCCGCCCCACGGAGCCGACGATCAGCCTGACAATGCCGACAGCGGCGAAGGGTAAGGTCTGGAAGAGGCGCGTCTGAATTGGTTGGACGACTGGATGCGGATCTTGCGGCGGATGTAGCCGTCGTAGATGGGCTTGAGGGCGGCGAACTCGGCGGTGTAGTCGTTGTCGAACTTGAGGGCTTCGCGGACGTCGAGCGTGTAGGTGTCGCCGAGGGTGACGGTATCGGACGCTCCGAGGCGCTTGCGGACGATGCGATCGCCATTGACGAAGGTGCCGTTGGCCGAGTCGGCGTCTTCGATGAAGAGTCGGCCGTCGACCCTCGCGGACGAGACGGGCGTGATGGCGACTGACCCGCAGCGCATCGGCCGGGACGACGTAGTCGTTGTCGGTGGATTTACCGATGCGGATCGTGGCCTGGCTCATGGCTTTTCGGCGGCGGGTGAGGGGTGGGCGTGGCGGTGCCGGCCAGAGCTTCTTGCCCAGACGATCCTTCATCATCTTCAGCGGATCGCGCGAGATGACCAGCTCGCGGGGTTTGCCGCCGGGCACGAGCATGCGAGCATTTTCTGCTTGGGCAGATTGATGTGCAGGATGTAGTTCTTATTGACGATGTAGCTTTTTCCCAACGCGGACGAGGGGAATTGGATCCGGCGGTTTGTTTGTTGAGCATTTCCTCGATGCGCCCGAGGTTGATGGCGAAGGTGAACTGGATGCCTTCGGTGAGCAGCAGACGGGTATAGTTGCGGTCGGCCTCGAGGTAGAGGATGTTGTTGATACGTAGCCGGAGCAGTTCGTCTCTTGTTTTGATAATCAGATGTCGATCCATACGTGTCGATGTGTGGTTTATTTCCTTTTTCGATTTGGGCGGGCAAAGATGTCCCATAAAACCGAGAGGAGAACCACCCCCGGACGGGCGGCTCCCCTCTCTTGCTATACATATCTATCAGGCAGCGGGCAGATCAGTATCCGCGGATCGCCTTGATGCCGGGCAACACCTGCCCTCGATGGCTTCGAGGAGGGCGCCGCCGCCGGTCGAGACGTACGACACGCCGTCGGCCAACCCGAACTTATTGATGCACGCCACGGAGTCGCCCCCGCCCACGAGCGAGTAGGCGCCCGCCTTGGTGGCTTCGACGATAGCCTCGGCCACGACACGCGAACCATGAGAGAAGTTGTCGAACTCAAACACGCCCGTGGGGCCGTTCCAGAGGATGGTCTTCGAGCTGCGGATAACGTCGGCAAACTCGCGCTCCGTCTCCGGGCCGATGTCGAGTCCCTGCCAGCCGTCGGGGATGTTGTTGTTCGGCGCGATAGCCGTGTTGGCGTCGTTGCTGAAGCGGTCGGCGATCTTCGAATCGCTCGACAGGGACGAGCTTCACGCCGCGCGCCTTGGCCTTTTCGATGAGCGAGAGGGCCAGGTCGAGCTTATCGTCCTCGCAGATGGAGCTGCCGATCTTACCGCCGAGGGCCTTCATAAACGTGTACGTCATGCCGCCGCAGATGATGAGGTTGTCCACCTTGCCGAGCAAGTTTTCGATGATCTCAATCTTCGACGACACCTTCGAGCCGCCCATGATGGCCGTGAAGGGCCGATTGATGTCGTTGAGCACCTTCTCGACGGCGCGCACCTCTTTCTCCATCAGGTAACCAAACATTTTGTGATCTGCATCGAAGCAGTCGGCCATGAGCGCCGTCGAGGCGTGAGCGCGGTGAGCGGTGCCAAAGGCGTCGTTGACGTAGACGTCGGCGTAGGAGGCCAGCGTCTCGGCAAACTTGCGCTGCTTCTCTTTCATCTCCTTCTTGGCGGTGGCCTTCACCTCGTCCGAGGCGTCGTCGGCCAGGCCGCGCGGCTTGCCCTCCTCCTCGGCGTGGAAGCGGAGGTTCTCCAGCAGCAGCCCTCCACCCGGCTGCAGGGGCGCAGGCTTTAAGCTCGGCTTCCTCGCCGACGCAATCGCTGGCAAACTGCACATCGACGCCAAACAGCTCAGCCACATGCGCACGGATGTGCCGGGCGAAAACTTGTCGTCGTTGCCTTTGGGCCGCCCCAGATGCGAGCCGATGACGACGCTGCCCCGTCGCCGAGGATCTTCTTCAGTGTGGGCAGGGCGGCGCGGATGCGCGTATCGTCCGTAATGTGGAAATTCTCGTCGAGCGGGACGTTGAAGTCGACCCGCACGAATGCCTTCTTACCGGCAAAATCAAATGAATCAATGGTCTGCATACCTTGTTGTTTTATATGTGATAACTATCTTATACTCATTACGTATCGTTCGTTCTGACGGGTGCAAATGTATAACCGGAATGGGTGAAAATCGAAAAAGTGGGAGCGAAAAATCCCGCCGAGCGGAGGGCTGCCAATCGCCTGAGGAAATCGCTCGCCACAAACTTTTCGGCTCATTTCCTCAGGAAATCGCTCGCCACAAACTTTTTCGGCTCATTTCCTCAGGAAATCGCCCGCCACAAAAACTTTTTCGGCTCATTTCCTCAGAAATCGCCCGCCACAAACTTTTTCGGCTCATTTCAGGAAATCGCCCGCCACAAAACTTTTTCGGCTCATTTCCTCAGGAAATCGCGCGCCACAAAACTTTTTCGGCTCATTTCCTCAGGAAATCGCCCGCCACAAACTTTTTCGGCTCATTTCCTCAGGAAATCGCCCGCCACAAAACTTTTTTCGGCTCATTTCCTCAGGAAATCGCCCTCACAAAAACTTTTTCAGCCAATTGCCTGAGGAAATCGCGCGAAAAAGGGCCGGTGCGCCGGCCGGCAAAGTTGGCCGGGTACGGAATGTATCCGAAACGATGACGAAAAACTTCGCCAGCGAGCTGCAGCCCCTTCTTTTCTTCTCTTGATAGAAGAAAAAGAAGCAAAAGAAGATCAAGGCACCAGGGTGCCAGCCATCTTGGCCGGGTACAGATGGGTGACGTGAAGAGTTATGTGCCCGAAACTTTTTAGTTTTTAGATCCGCCGATGATCCGCTCTACGTTGAGGCGGCCTAAACAGACGTAAAAAGGGAAGAAGCCGCGGGCGAAGAGGAAGGTGAGGAAGGCGATCCACAGGGCGTCGTTGCCTATCCACGGCGCAAGGGCGTAGAAAAACGGCGAGGTAGAGCACGAGGGCATAGAAGACCGTATTGCGCAGGATGCGGGTGCGGGTAGCGCCGATCATGATGCCGTCGATCGCGAACGGGACGGCGCCGACGAGTGGCACGGCAATGATCCACACGATGTAACGCCCGGCCGTCGCGATGATGGCGGGCGAGGGGAGAAGATGGCTAAAATCTGCCGCCAGCAGAGGGCGTACGCACCGATAAAGAGGCCGGCAATGACGAGCGACCAACCCATCAAGCGACCGATGAAACGGCGCAGCGCCTCAGCGTTACGCTCGCCCACGAAGCGGCCCGAAAGCGCTTCGCCGGCGTAAAGCAAAGCCGTCGGAGAGGTAGGAGAAGAGCGTGAAAAGCTGCATCAGCGACAGCGTTTGTCGTCAGTATCGTGTCACCGAAAACGCGCCGAGGCCGCGGTAAAGAAGGTGTAGGCCGTGACGACGCAGAGGGTGCGCAGAAAGATGTCGCGGTTGACGGTCAGAAAGTGCACGAGCGGCGCCAGACTGAGCGAGGCGCGGAGGTCAATGAGCCGCAAATAGCCGCGGTATTTGACCCATAGGGAAAACGAGGGCGACGAGCGGCCCGGTGTATTGCGCCACGACCGTCCCCCAAGCCACGCCGGCGATGCCCCACCCAAGCCCGAGCGCGAACCAAAGGCTAAAAGACGACGTTGACGACGTTCGAGAGGATGGCGATAAACATGGGCGTGCGAGCGTCTTGCATGCCGACTCAGCCAGCCCTGGAGCGAGAGGAGCAGGACGGAGGCGGGCGCGGCCCAGACGCGGGCGAAGAAGTAGTCGGCGGAGAGTGCGTTGACGTGGTCGCCGGCCTGCATCAGGGCGAGCGAGGCGTGTCCGATGGGGCGTTGGAAGGCGAGCAAAAAGCAGCGCAAGCACGGCGGCCACCCACACGGAACGCGCGAGCATGTTGGCACACTCGCCCGGTCGGCCGGCTCCGTAGGCCTGGGCGGTGATGCCGCCGGTTCCCATGCGCAGGAAGGCGCAGTTCCAGTAGATCATCGAAAAGATGGTCGTGCCGACGGAGAGGGCGGCGATGTTGGCGTCGTCGCCGATGCGCCCGGCAATCGCGGTGTCGGCCATGCCCAGCAACGGGATGGTGATGTTCGAGACGATGTTCGGCAGCGCCAAACGCAGGATCTCGCGGTCAGTCGGGGTAAATCTGAGGGTCATCAGCGGAGCGCGGTTGCTTCCTTATTATAGGTTGACGCGGAAACCGAGGCGACGCAGTCCCTCCTCCGCGCGTCGGCTCGCACCGGTGAGGCACAGGCGGAAGCAAGGAACTCTCGTCGGATCCAATAGTCGCCGCGTTGGCGCTCGAACGTTTCGGGCGACGCTTTAAGTCGGGCGCTGTCGGCCTCGATCGGATAAGTGTGGGTGACGGCTCGTAAAAGACCTCCTCGTCCGTGCGGCCGGTGGCGTCGAGCGCAAAATCCGTCGGCATAGGCGGCGCGGGGAGGGTAGGTGGGAACCAGTCCGCGAGGGCGTCAATGCCGAACATTTGGCTGCACGTGCGCACGCATACGGCCGTACCGTTGGCCTTTCCGTCGGCCGAATAGCCGGCGATGTGGGGCGTGGCGAGAGCGCGTCGCGGAGCAGCGTGCGGTCGATATCGGGTTCGCCTTCCCAGGTATCGAGGACAAAGGCCGCAAGTCGGCCGCTCTGTACGGCGTCGCGCAGGGCGGCACTGTCGGCGACCGATCCACGGGAGGAGTTGATGAACGCGGCGCCGCGACGCATCCGGTCGAAGAAACGAGCGTCAGCTAAATGGCGCGTCGGATGTGGGCCATCGGCCGTCAGCGGCGTGTGGCAGGGTGACAATGTCGCTCTGTCGGAGCAGTTCGTCGAGCGACGTGAAAGCGTCGCTGCCCTCGCGTTCCTCACGGGGCGGATCGTTGAGCAAGACACGCATACCGAGCGCCTGCGCCGCGTCGGTCACGCCCGCCCGACGTGCCCCACGCCGATAATGCCAAACGTCGTGTCAGCAAGTCGCAGACCCCGTTGGCGGACGATGGTGACGAGTGCGGCGGCGATATATTGTCGGACAGAGGCGGCGTTGCAACCGGGCGCGTTCACCCAGCGGATACCAGCGCGTCGGCAGTAATCCGTGTCGATATGGTCGTAACCGATGGTCGCGGTGACAATCAGGCGAACGCGACTGCCGGCAAGCAGCGACGCGTCGCAATGCGTGCGGGTACGAGTGAAAAGCACATCCACGTCACGCACATCGTCAGCCGAGATCGCAGCGCCGGGCAAGTAGGCGATGTCAGCATACGGTTCCATCACACCCCGCAGAAAGGGGATCTTATCGTCAGCGATGATTCTCATCTTCTTGTTGAATGATTCATTGTCTATGATTATCGGGTACCCGGCCAGCTTCGCCGGCGGCCTAAGTTGGCTGGCGCCCCTGGCGCCTTGACTTTCTTTTGCTCCTTTTCTTGTGTCAAGACAAGAAAAGGAGAAGTAGGGGGCGGGGAAGTTGGCCGGGTACTTGAGTCATTGTCCTCGAATAATTAATTGCCGGTACGCCGCGCACATCATCAGATGCGCGAGCGGAATGGCTCAAAGACGCCTACACCGAAGGCTATATGTCCCAGCAACATGATGCCGCAGCCGGCGAGCACGAGCTTGAAGACTTGTCCCGTAGCGCCGCGTGTAATCTCCCCAACTGCGCCTAAGTGACGACAGGGCGCCGGCGTTCTCTCCACGATGATCTGTGGCGCAAAACACCAGTCGCAAACCGACGTAGATACCCGGCACGATGAGCAACACCAACCCGATGCTGACAATCGTCCAATAAAGGATATAAGCAAAGAGCAGTGCGAACACCTTGCGCGACATCTGTCCGTAAGCCGAGAACTGCGGTTCCTCGCCGTCGAGCGCCTGGAAAAGGTTCTTTGAGGTAGCCCTAGCGCAAAGACCAGCGTGAAAAAGCGTGTTAGCCACCCCGAGCGCCGTGCGGCCCGGGAAGCCGACGTGAGGCATGGTACACGTAAGCAGAGGCTGATGATCGTGTAACCGATCACCAGCCCTGCAAGCACCCATATCTGAGCCACGAGGCTCTGCCACGCCTTCCGCAGAAGGTCGGAGATAATGAGTTTTTCGTTCCATGAATTGTGCGATTGTTTAGGGGTTGAATCCAGCGCACGTAGGCAAAGTCCATGCGGTGCGGCAGCTTCGGATTGACGGGATAGACGCGGAAGCCGACGCGCATGTGGCCGTAGACGGCGGCCTTCTTATGGAGTTCGAAGTAGAGCTTCGATCCCACTTCCTTCTTCAGCGTGAAGGGTGCCACGGTGACGAGCTCCGTCTGATGGTTCTCCGGGTTCTCCTTCGTGTAGACGATCTCCACGCCGAGCATGCTCTTGAGGCCCTTGCGATCGATCACGATGCGGATGTCGTACTCCTCGCCTACGGTCGGGTGAGCGGCGTCGTCCTGATAGTCGAACGATTCGACTTCGAACTCATTCCAGTGATCGGCCACCTCCGCTTCCATGCGGCGATCTCAGCGCCTCGGCAAAGTCGGACTTCTCTAAGCGTGCGGCACGCATCGCCAGCTTAGGAGAAACGCGCCACGTAATCGTCCAGCATACGCTTCATGGTGTACTCGGTGCGATTTGCGACATGGAATTCTTGATGTACTGGATCCACTCCGGCGAATAGCCCTTGCTGTTCTTGGCGAAGTAGAGCGGAATGATCTCGTCCTCCAAGAGGTGGTAGATCGTGGCCGCGTCCAGCTGGTCTTGATACTGCTGATTGTCGTACGTCCGCTGCGAAGTCAGCGCCCAGCCAGCGCCTTCCTTATAGCCTTCGTACCACCAACCGTCAAGGACGGAAGTTGAGCACACCATTCATCTCAGCCTTCTCGCCCGACGTACCGGAGGCCTCAAGCGGACGTGTCGGTGTGCTTTCAGCCAGATGTCGACGCCGGAGATGAGGCGACGAGCCAGACGCATGTCGTAGTTCTCGAGGAAGAGGATCTTGCCGAGGAACTCCGGCCGGCGAGAGATCTCTACGATGTGCTTGATCAGTCCCTGCCCGCCGCCGTCGGCCGGATGAGCCTTGCCGGTGAAGACGAACTGGATGGGGCACTTGTCGTTGTTCACTGATCTTGGCCAAACGATCGAGGTCGGTGAAGAGCAGGTGCGCACGTTTGTAGTAGCAAAGCGGCGGCCAAAGCCAATCAACAGTGCGCGGGGTTGATCTTCTCCATCAGCGTGATCACCTTCGAGGGTCGCCTTGATTCTTCAGCCAGTTGTCGCGATACTGGTTCTTGATGTATTCGATGAGCTTATTCTTGAGTGCCTTGCGGATCTCCCAGATCTCACCGTCGGGGACATTGCGGATGGGATCCCAAATGGCCTTGTTCGACTGGTCGTCGAGGAAGTTCCGGTCGAACGTCCGCTCGCAATACTTCTTCCATTCCGTGGCCATCCACGTGGGCAGATGCACGCCGTTCGTGACGTAGCTCACATGCAGCTCCTCGGGGAAATAGCCCTTCCACACGGGGGCGAACATCTTGCGCGAGACGATGCCGTGGAGGTAGCTGACGCCGTTGGCCTCTGACAGGTGTTGAGGGCGAAGGTGCTCATGCTGAACTTCTCCGGGGTGCCGGGATTGGTGCGGCCCATGTCGATAAAGTCCTGCCAGCTGATGCCGAGCTTGTCGGGAACTCGCTCATGTATTTGCCGAAGAGCGACTCCTCGAAGTAGTCGTGGCCGGCGGGCACGGGCGTGTGCACCGTATATAAGGGAAGAGGCGCGCACCACCTCTAAAAAGCCTCGTTGAAGTCGAGCTTCTCGTTGTGGATATAGTCCACGAGTCGCTGCACGATTGATCAGCGCCGCGTGACCCTCGTTGCAGTGATAAACCTGCTGCTTGATGCCGAGTTTGTTCAGGAGCAGGATGCCGCCGATACCCAGCAGGTATTCCTGCTTCATGCGGTTCTCCCAGTCGCCGCCGTAGAGTTGATGCGTAATGGAGCGGTCCCACTCGCTGTTTTCGGGGATGTCGGTGTCCATCAGATAGAGGGGCACGCGGCCGACGCTCACCTTCCAGACGTGTGCATAAACCGTGCGGCCGGGGTAGGGCACTTCGAGCACGAAGGGTTGATTCGTACCCTCCATCACCTGCTCCAGTGGCAGGGGTGGTGAAGTTTTGCGGCTCATAGTTGGCTATCTGTTGGCCGTCCATGGCCAGCGTCTGAGTGAAATAACCATAGCGGTAGAGGAAGCCGACGGCCGTAAGATCCACGTGGCTGTCGCTGGCCTCCTTCAGGTAGTCGCCGGCCAGCACACCGAGGCCACCGGAGTAAAATCTTGAGCACGTTCGTCAGGCCGTATTCCATGCTGAAATAGGCGATCGAGGGCTTCGACGTGTCGGGCGCTTCGGCCATGTAATCCTTGAATTGCTGATAGACGCAGTCGATTTTCATCATCAGCTCATTGTCGGCCAGTATCTCATCGATCCGTCGCTGGGGCAGCTCTTGGAGCAACAGCACAGGGTTGCCCTCGGTAGACTTCCACAAGTCGGGGAGAGATCTCACCGAAAAGTTTAGCCCCTTCGTAGTGCCACACCCACCAGAGGTTGCTGGCTATTTCATACAAAGGGATAATTGCTTCGGGAGTTTGGAGTGAGAATAGATGTCTCTCAGATCGGCTCGTTGGATTGTTTCGATTGAATCTTCGTCATATGTAATGCACTTTGATTGAGTTAGACGCCGCAAAGGTAGAGGGAATTGGCCCCGCAGGCAAAAAGGCGTCGCACACGAGGCGAAAGGGGCCAAACGCCTCAACCAAATCGCTGTCCTCGTCGGGTAAAGCCTCGTCAGCCGACACGAAGCCACGGTTCAGGTCGGGTAAAGCCTCGCCATCCGACATGAAGCCACGGTCCAAGTCAGGTGAAGCCCCGCCAGCCGACACGAAGCCACGATCTGGGTCAAGGGGAGAGCCGTCAGTCGAAATTCTACCGTTGTCTCACATTAATTGGAAATTAAATGGTCGCTATTTTATAGTTGAGAACATATCTTAGCTATAAGACAGTTGCCATTTTTATACTGACGAAAATTTATTTGGCAATAAAAGGTCACCCATTTATTCTGAATAAAATGATTGGCATCTATTTGGTGACTTTTTTATACCCAATAAATTCTCTTGGGTATAAAAAGACCAACAATTTATTAGTCTACTAGATTTATCTAGTATAAAAAAAGTCTACCATTTAATTCCTGATCATTTTTGCTCCATAATAAAAAGTCACTTTTTTTATTTTTCGAACAAAGTAGTTCAGTATAAGAAAGTGACTTGCTATTTATCAGGTAAAGGCGGACAATGTGGTTAATCCAGCTGTGGGGGCATACCGGCAAGAGGGTAACGGCGTCGGGTGGAGTGACGAGGCTTTCTGCACTTCGGGTAACCCGAATTTGTCGCCCGACAGGACTTTCCGGGCCGCGGACAAAGGCCATCACAGGCACGGTTTGGGTCGCGCGGGCGAAAAAGCCGTCCTTTGCGCCAAACAATTTCACGATCAAGATTATGAACAGAATAAAAATAGGTGACAAGGTGCGCTTCCTCAACAGTGTGGGCGGGGGCGTGGTGAAGGCTTTGAAGGATAAGCAGACGGTGATGGTGGAGGACGAAAATGGTTTTCGACTACCCCTGTGCTCGTGAGCGAATGCGTCGTGGTGGACGACGGGAAGCGACCGGCGGCGGGCGGTGCAACGCGACCGACGGTGCCGGAGCCTCCGCGGCCAGAGCCGGCTCAGCCTCGGCCGGCGGCCTATCGTCCGGAGGAGACGCCGGACGGCGAGCGCCTGAACGTGAGCCTGGCCTACCTGCCGATCGACCCGAAGAACCTGGTCGAGGTGGCTATGAGGCGTACCTGATCAACGAGAGTAATTACGAGCTTTCCTATAGCTATATGTGTGCCTCGAACTGCAGCTGGACGCTCCGCGCCGGGGGACGGTGGAGCCGAACACGCGGATCTTCCTCGAGGAGTTCGGCAAGGAGCAGCTCGGGGATCTGGAGCGGCTCTGCGTGCAGCTGATCGCCTTCAAGCGGGGGCGGCCGTTCCGGGCTGAAGAACGCCATCTCGGTGGAGCTGCGGCTGGACACGGTAAAGTTTTTACAAGCTGCACTGCTTTGCGCCGAACGACTACTTCGACGAGGGGGCGATCGTGGTGCCCATCGTGCGCAACGATGTGCCGGAACGGCCGCTCCTGATCCCGGTGGCCGAACTGGAGGAGGCCATGATGACCAAGGCGCGCGAGGACCGTCGGCAGCCGCAGCCTGCGGCATCGAAGCCCAAGCGGAAGGAGGACGAAATCGTGAGGTGGACCTGCACATCAGTCAGCTGCTGGACGACACAACGGGCATGGCGCCGGGCGATATGTTGCGCTATCAGGTGGACCGTTTCCATGCCGTGATGGAGGAGTTCGCCGGTCATAAGGGGCAGCGGATCGTCTTTATTCACGGCAAGGGCGAGGGCGTGCTGCGGGCGGCGATCGAGAAGGAGCTGAAGACGCGATATAAGTCGTGTGAGTATCAAGACGCCTCGTTCCGCGAGTACGGTTTCGGGGCTACGATGGTCAAGATCCGCTGAGCGTCATGGCACAAGAAACGGAACGGAAATTCCTTGTGGCGGGCGACTTTATGCCTTACGCCACGGCCGCGATTCCCATTGCTCAGGGCTATCTCTGCACCGATCCGGAGCGTACGGTGCGGGTGCGTCGGACGGGCGATGCGGCCTATCTGACGATCAAGAGTGCGCCGGACGAGCGCGGCTGGAGTCGGTACGAGTTTGAGCAGCCGATCCCGGTGGACGACGCCCAAGAGCTGCTCTCGATGTGTGTGGGCCACCGGATCGAGAAGGTGCGCCATCTCGTGCCCGGCGGCGACGGTCACACGTGGGAGGTGGACGTCTTCAGCGGCGCCAACGCGGGGCTCACGGTGGCGGAGATCGAGCTCGAGACGCTGACGAGCCGCTCACATTACCCCCGTGGGTGGGTCGTGAAGTGACAGGCGATGCCCGCTATTACAACTCCGCGCTCTCCACCCGACCGTACACGGAGTGGGCATAGTGAGACGAGAAAGCGAAAAGTCCCTGCCGCCGGGAGCACATCTCCTACCAGCAGGACTTTTTGCTAACCACCCTCAAGCCGAACGAAAGAAACCCTTGAGCGTGGCGAGATCGCTCTTGTTTCAAGCGTCATATCCGCGGTGGATAAGACTTGTCCGTTGGCGATGATTTATAGACCTACTATATGGCCGTATCTGGAAGGCATCCCATCTCTCGATGAAGATCATTCCGCGTGGCAACGGCGTGGCAGGATAGGCCAACTTGCTGATATACACAGCTGAATTGTGGAGCTGGAGAGAGTCGAACTCTCGTCCAAACGAGGAATTGATCCGCTTTCTACATGCTTATCTCTGCCTTCATTTTCGTGCTGCGGCAAGACCAGAGCCACCAACCGCAACCTTATTCCCTAAGTTTCACCTGACGTCCGGGACGTCCATCAGGCTATCTCCGAAATTGCTGCACCACCGATTCGGACGGCCTCGAAGCCACGGCTTCCGGGTGGTGTCTCGTCCAAACACCTTGTGTAAGGATTAAGCCTTGACCTACTGTTCTTCAATCAGGCAGCGAGAGCGTAAGATTCTTCGCCAGTTAATTGTTCATCAGCCGAGATTTGAGTGCTGGCCAACGAGGCACTGCATGCTTTACAAACCACTTCTACCCGCTGTCAAAAACCGGTCAGCCCCGAAATGTGTTTGTGCTTGGAAAAAGCCGCCTTGACCTTGTCACTCCGTCGACGCCTCGACGTGGCTGGCTTCTCTTTCAACGGGCGCAAAGATAGATTCTTTTGAATAACACGATCGCGGGGCCTGTGTGCTGCGCCTCGATCCGTCTGTAGACATTTCTTACTGCACACGGGGCTTTACACGAAAATCTTTTTCGGGCAAGTGCTTCGGAACCTCTTCGGCGTCGTACTTTTGGGGCCATAGAAATAACACCTATCCATTACACAGATCATGGTCTATCCATTCAAAACTCAGATTAAAGGCACCACCAAGCCGCCGAGAGAACGACTCGTACCGACACAGTCGGCAGTCAAGTGGTTGTACGACGTCACACAAGCCGCCTTCAGACTGGAGCGTGCGCCCTTATTCGCGTTCGAGGGCAAGATTAGATCTGGCATTTTCCCCAAGCATTCACTTCAAAACAACTTCTAAGAGGCTCTACGGCTACCAAACGTGGAGCTCCTCCCCGACGCTTACAACCTTATTCATCATGGCGACTCAAGAACAAATCCTTCACTACGCGTGGAAATACCAGCTCTACGCCGAACCGGAATGGACGACCACGGACGGCGAACAGCTCCGCGTCATTACGCCCGGCATACACAACACCGACGCCGGACCCGACTTCTTCAACGCCAAAGTGCAACTGGACGACATCACCTGGGTGGGCAGTGGAGATCCACGGCCGCTCGTCGGACTGGCTACGGCACGGGCACGATACAAACCGGCCTACGACTCGGTCATCCTGCACGTCGTCGGTGAGGCCGACGCGCCGATCCGTCGCACCGACGGCTCGCTCATCCCGCAGGTCGTCGTACGGGTGCCCGAACGCGTTGTCCGGAGCATCGACTGGTTGCTCTCGCGCGAACAGGCCGTCCCCCGCATCGATCGCCTCAGCGGACCTCGACGACCGGTTGCTCTACGGCTGGCTCTCGGCCTTAGTCGGCGAACGCCTCAAACGCAAAACGAACGACATCTTCCGGCGCCTCGAGCGCACACACAACGACTGGAACGAGACGTTCTACATCACCCCTCTCGCGCAACTTCGGCTTTTGGCACCAACAGCGACGCCTTCGAGTGGCTCGCCTCCGGGCTGCCCTTCAAATACATCTGCAAGCAGCGCCACAGCACGGTGCAAATCGAGGCCCCTGCTCTTTCGGCCAAAGCGGGCATGCTCAGCGACACCCGTGACGACGCCTACTACCGCACCCTACAGCGCGAATACCACTTCCTCCGCACCAAGTACAGCCTTCGCCCGATCGACACCCACCTCTTCAAGAACTTCCGCACCCGCCCCTCAACTTCCCCCACCTCCGCGTGGCGCAACTCGCCTCCGTCTGGGCGCACAACGACACGCTCTTCTCCGAGATACTCGAGGATCCCTCGGCCGACCGCCTCTGCCGCTGCTTCGACGTTCCACTGTCGGCCTATTGGAATACGCATTTCCACTTCGACTATCCCTCGCCGCCGCACAAGCCCTCCCTCGGCCCCGCCGCCGCCCGCCTGATGCTGATCAACACCGTCGTGCCGATCCTCTATGCCTACGGCCTCCAGAAGAATGTGCCCGAATACTGCGAACGCGCCGAGCGCTCCTCGACAGCCTGCCGCCGGAGCGCAACGCCGTCATCCGCCCCTTCACCGACGCCGGTATCCGTGCCCGTAACGCCTCCGATTCACAAGCCCTGCTGCAGCTCCGCCGCGAGTACTGCGAGCCGAAGCGTTGCCTCGTCGTGCCGCATCGCGTTCAGCCTCATCAAGCACTCCTTAGCATAGCCAGCATCTAAAGCCATGAACGACTGGAAAGACTTCTTCACCTCTCCATCGGCGAACGGCGTGCCCTGATCCTACTGCTCATCCTGATCGCCATCGGGTTGATCCTTTTGATTTGGGGCGACATCCCTCATGATCGGCAGCAGGCCGCAGCACCGGTGGCCACGGAGCGGACGGAGCCGCCGATCGACCCCCACGCGGCGGACCGGCCCACGTACGCCTCGCCGCCGTCCGACAGTCGTCCGCGGCATACGGCCTACCGTCGCCCGTATCGCAGGGAGAGTCTGGGGAGCGTGTCCGGCGCCCTGACCGACCGACGGCCGCACTATCCGCACCGCGAAAAACTGTCGCCGGGGCAGACGCTCGAGCTGAACGCAGCCGACACCGTAGCCCCGCAAAAGGTGCCTGGCATCGGGCCGTATTACGCGCGGCGGATCGCAAAGTCCCGCACCCCTGCTCGGCGGCTTTGCCCGCGTGGAGCAGCTGAGCGAGGTCTATGGCGTCGACGAAGAGAAATACACCGAACTGGCGCCCTGGTTCACCGTCAATCCTCGACTCATCCGTCGCTTTGGCCGTCAACCGGCTATCGGAAGATTCGCTCCGGCGCCACCCCTACATCAACTATTACCAAGCGAAGGTCATCGTCCGCCCTACGCCGCAAGAACGGCCCCATCAGCGGTTGGAGCGAGCTGTCGCTGCTGGAGGAGTTCTCCGACGCCGACCGTGCACGCCTCGAGCCTTACCTGTCGTTCGAATAAGAAAGAAGCGGGGGCGTCTCCTTAGGGATCCGGGCGCGGGTCTTACTCCCTGTACATCTACGGAGATCCCACCCACGCGTGGTTTTAATCTCCGTACCCCTACGGAAAGCCCACCCACGTGTGGTTTTGATCTCCGTACCCCTACAGAAAGCCCACCCACGTGTGGTTTTAATCTCCGTACTACGGAAAGCCCACCCACGCGTGGTTTTGATCTCCGTAGCCCTACAGAAAGCCCAACCACGCGTGGTTTTGATCTCCGTAGGGGTGCAGACCATCTCTCCCCGTACGCTTACGCAAGCGAAACTGCCCCAAGTTTCGGGCTCCCAAACGGTTTTTGGTGTAAAAACCCGGTTCATTTTTGTACGTCCGCGTAGGGGCGAATGGCATTCGCCCCACATATACCCGGCTATGCAATCATTCGGCCCCACGAAGGCCGTCTAATGGGGCGAATGCCATTGCCCCTACACCGGGTACTGGCACAAACTTCGCCACCGTCCCCATGCGTTGGGGATACGTATAGAAAAGGAAAGCGGGCACGCCCTTGGGATAGGCATGCCCGCTTTTTTTATACCGCCCCCACGTCAAAAAGATGAGGGGGACGGAGTAGCGTTACGATTGGATTATTGTACCAATACCTTCTGCGTTGTGCCGTCGCTGAGGACAACGAGATAGAGACCGGCAGACAGAGGCACCGTCTTGTCGCTCTTGCACCGTGGCCTGCTTTACCAGCACACCCGAGGCAGAGTAGATGCGCACCGTCGTCTCCTTCGGGGCGTGGATACGAACCACCGCTGTTTGCCCATACGGACGGCTGATCTACCAGCGTATTGGCCACCGTCTTGGTGAACTCCAGCGTCAGGTCTTGCATCACGACGAATCACATACTCGTATTCGCCATCTGCGTTCAGCGTACCCGCCAGCACTTCCACCGTACGACCGTCGATCAGACGCTTAGCCGTGACCGTCATCGGTTCGCCGGTATACTTGACGCGGAAGGTGAAGTTCTTCTGTGAAGGTATCGAGGTGTATCCAACTCCCGGCGAAACGACCGTCACCCCTTCCACCGTCGGGATAAACACCGAGCGATGATGAACGGGAGGTGCATCCCGCTTGACATAGAAGCAGTAGCTCTCTTCACGGCACCGCTCGGGAACAGCCACCGCATCGGCCTTTCGTTTCCCCAAACACCGTGTTTATATCCCTTCTCCCTACAGCTTCCGTTGTTCTTTTCGTAAGTCGTATCATAGTCGGCCGCGATAAGATGGGGGTACAACTGATAAGTCTGTTGATATAAGAATATATCATCTGCAACATCCTTGAATCCACCACCAATTTCTCATATTATATCTCCTCCGAAATCAGCCGCCCAATCACCACCAAGACTGTCGTAGTAATGTATCACTGTATCCCTGAGATTAAGAGGAGGTAGCTTGGGCTACTTTGTCATAGATCTCTTTGAAATAGGTATACTCCGCGTAAAATGGTATACCATGCGATATCTTCTGGAGTAACACCTTCACGGTCTAGAAAAATTCTGATAGGTGTATTGTTCGGGATCCATAAACTTCTCCTTCACATAAGCAGCATATCCGACCGCCTTGTCTAACTGGCGCAAGCAAACGCGTACGCTATCGTCCCGCAGCAGGTCTCTTTCTACATCCGTCAGGGGCGAATCGGCTGGGTGCCAGTTCCAGCCTCCATCAAGGCTTCGCATCATGTACTTTAAGGGTGTACCACGCAAATAACCATAATTCAACCACATCGTATCGCCGTAAGAGACTCGAGATCGGATCGTCGTCGCAGCGAACTCGAGTTGATTGAAGATCTGGAACTGGAAAGTGAGCGTATCTACATATTCACCCGTCTCCTGATCGATAAAGGGTTTACCCTGGCCTTTAAACGAAACAGAGGGATAAGATGACGGCCCTTTTACCCTAAAGTAACTTGTATCATTACCCGCACCTGAATTCGCCAATGTGTCAGGACCCTTACCGGTCTTTTTCTTCACAAAATACATCTTCAATACGGCATCGCCATCCTCCTTAATCCGAGTGAACGTCATCGGGTCACGGCTGAATAAGTCTTTAGCTACCAAAGTGTCGCCTGAAACCGGTTTCGGGAACGGTATACGTAAAATCGCCTTTTGAGGACGTCTCTTTCCTCCTACTAGCAGGTGTCCTCTAATACGCCTCCGTAATTAAAAGACAAGCTCCATGTCTCTTGCAGCTGTTATATTATGAGATCCGTAACCAGGGAATGAGTTGTTCGCATAGAATGCGATCAAAGGCTCTAAGATCTCATGGGTCGAAGTCGTATCTTCATTATAAGTACAACCCACAAAAAGACATTCTCTTTGTAAGCCGCTATATCGTCCTTGATATTCCACTTCCGAGCGAAACAGCAGCCCGGAGATTACGACGCGATCCGCTGGCTTCTTCCGCCCGTCTTTTTCGCCTCCAAATCAGAGAGCAGCTTATTGACATATTCCGTATCTAACCGGACTGGCTTTGCCGCCTCCTGATAATCAGGTATACCATTGCCGTTTTTATCAAGTGCCCATACAGCATACAGGGTACTATTCCCCTGAATATCGAGACTGCTCCCCAGCCTATAAAATGAGCTTAGATTGTTCTCTGCTGCCTGACTCATCACGACCCGATTCCTCTGATCAGACCATCCAAGCAACACATACCCATTCACAACATAGCCCTTGGAACTCAATTGATGCATTCCATTTGTCACTATCTCCGTCCGTGGTGCACCAGCTCGAACCTGAACACCAGGATGCCACTTCACATCGGCTGCACGCAGCGAACTGATATTGAGGGCGGACAGCAACCCGAAGGTTGCTGTCATAGCCCACAAACAATTCTTTTTACTTGTTCGTATCATATTCCATTGTAATTTGGTTTGGTTTACTTCACTACCACTTTTGTGCCGTCTTGCCGTCGATGACTACCACAGAAGCCCTCGGCAGAGCGGTTCGCGTGTCTGCCCTTCGGCTACGTCGATACGCTTGTACAACGCACCGCTACGGGTGTAGACCTCTGCACGTGCACGACGGTCGGACTCGATATAGAGCACACCCTCGTGAGCCCATACGCGGATAGAAGCAGCTTCAAGCTGAGACTCTGACTGATCTATCTGATCCTCTGACGTGCCTCTAATAAGGATGCACGGCCTGATCTTATTTGGTTGGCTCCACTACTATAATCAGGGATACCATCATTGTTTTTTTATCAATCGCCCATACAGCATACAATGTGGTATTTACACTGGCTGTGAAGTGCCCGCCCACCTTATAGAGAGGGCTCAAACTGTTTTCTGCTGTTTGGCTCTTCACCTCCCTGATTCTTTCGAGGTGACCATCCGATTAACACGTAGCCATTCACAGCAAAGCCTTTTGGAGGTAAGTAACAGATCGCCTTTAGATACCGTCTCTACTTTCGGTCGACCTGCACGAGCTTGAACTCCAGGATGCCACGTGATATCGACTTCATCATAGTCAGCTACTCCATTATTATTCTTATCCTCAGCCCATACGGCATGGAAGGTCAGATCTGAGGTGATCCTAATGGCTGTATCTGGCTTCATCAAATCGCTTGGCTCATCGGTCTTGGCTGTGATCAGACCTGAGGTGCTAAAGCTCCAACCTATAAAGGCGGCCTGTGTACGTGTCAAGGTGCCTTTGCCCTTCACGGTAACCATCGTGCTGTCATTGTAGCGATTGTTATCCACAGGGCCGCACCACCGTCATTGCCGTTACCGACATAGGTCACACCCTTCTGCAGGTTGTCGGGCACATTGTCGCTCTGTCCGTTCGGACCCGTCTTGTCCTCACCCCATACGGCGTAGAGGTTTGCGAGTGCAGATGAGTAAGACACTTGCTGATTCGGCTGCTTCATGTCGGCCGGTACAGCGGATACAGTTGTTACTATAGATACACCCGAAGTGTGCCATCCGATAAATACCGTCTGGTTAAGCGCCAAGTCGCCCTTATCCTTGATGGTCACCTGGTCGTCATTATTATAGAGGTTGGCATCCTGCGGAGCCGTGCCACTGGCGCCATTGGCATGATAGGGTCACGCCATCTTTGGCTGTAGTCTGGGTTGCCGTCAGGCGTACCGTTCGGACCGGTCTTATCTACTGCCCATACTGCGTAGAGCGTCGTATCGGCAGTGATGGCGAAGGTTCCACCTGGCTGCTTCAGATCGGTTATTGCACTTTGTGCGGCCGACGTCTCAACCAAAGGATGCACGCCGAAGCTCCAGCCAATGAATACAACTTGATTGCGGGTCAGCTGTTCTTTGCCTTTCACCGTTACGGTCGCGTTGTTGTCATAGCGGTTGGCATCTGTCGGCGCTGCGCCTGTGCCACCGTTACCGTCGTAGGTGACTCCGTTTTGCAGGTAGTCGGGCACATTGTCGCTCTGTCCAGCTGGGCCGGTTTCGTCCTTACCCCATACGGCAAAGAGTGTCGTGTCGGTGGTGATGGTGAACGTCTCGTGTTCCTTCTTCAGGTCAGTTACGGCATCGTGCTCTGCCTTCGTGGTCAGCAGCGACTTCTTACCGAAGCTCCAGCCAACAAACGCGGCCTTATCGCGGGTCAGATCATTCTTGCCCAGGATGGTCACTGTGTCATTGCTGTTATAGCGTTTGTTATCCGTTGGTGCTGTACCGGTCGAGCTCTCGTTTCCGTCGTAGGTAACGCCCTTCTGCAGGTAGTCGGGGATATTATCCGAGTTGCCGTTCGGGCCGGTCTTATCCTGACCCCAGATAGCGTACAGCTTATTGGTCGTAGACGAGTAATTGAACTTGTCTCCGGCTTGCTTCAGGCCTGTCGGCACATCGGCTGCCTTCGTAACCAAGGCGTGGCTATTGAAGAGCCAGCCAATGAACACGGCCTCCGTGTATGCCAAGGTGCCTTTATCCTTCGCGGTCACTTCGTCATTGTCGTTATAGAGGCTGTTATCCGTCGGAGCGTCGCCTGTGCCACCGTTAGCATAGTAGGTCACACCGTCCTGGCTATAGTCCGGCTTTACCGTCGGGCGTACCGTTCGGGCCAGTCTTGTCCTCGCCCCATACGGCGAAGAATGTCGTGTCCTGGGTAATGGTGAAGTTCTGGCCTTTCGTCTTCAGATCACTTGACAGATCGCTGGCCTTCTTGATCAGTTCTTTTCTGCGTAAAGCTCCAGCCGACGAATGCTGTACCCGTACGAACGAGGCTACCGGAATCTTTCACCTCAACCTGCGTATTGGCGTTGTAGAGGTTGTTGTCCGTCGGAGCCGCACCGGTTCCACCGTTACCGTTGTAGGTGACTCCGTTTTGCAGATAGTCAGCGATACCGTCAGAGGTTCCGTTCGGCCAGTCTTATCCTCTCCCCAGAGTGCGAAGAGGATCTTCTGGTTAGCCGAGTACTTGAAGGTGGCATCCTTCTGGTAGATCGTTGCCGGTACATCAGCCTTCTTCGTGATCAGAGGCTTCTGCTCGAAAAAGCCAGCCGAGGAACACGGCATCCGTACGCTTGAGGTCGCCCAAGCCCTTTACGGTCACTTCGGCATCATCGACATAGGGACTCTTCTCGTCCGTCGGCACCGTGCCACTGTTACTGCCGTTTCCGTTGTAGGTCACGTTGAGCGTAGCGTTAGCAGCTGTCTACCACAGTCACAGTGTCACTCATCGGAGATTGACATGTGCCGTAAAAACCGATCACGGTGTATTGACCGGCATTCTGACGGGTAACCGTCCACTCCTTTTGCGTTGCACCCGTTATCGGATTACCATTCAGATACCACTGATAACGTGCAGGACCATCGCCAGCTTTCAGCGTCACCGACTGTGCCGGCGGACAGATGAAGCGCTCACCTGTAATCTTGAGCGGCTGGGGATTGACCACCGTGATCTTGGTCTTCAGCGTGAATACTTTCATTATACGCGGCCTTGACAATCATCGTAATCTCATGCGGCTTATCCAACTCAAGTGATTGGATCGTCCATTCCAATCTATCGCGCGCATCCGTTTGCTCCTGACCGTCAATGAACCACGTGATGGCTCCTGATCCAGATTGGAGTTGCATCTGTGCAACACCTCTCACCTTGAACTCACCCGCGCAATAAGTCTGCTCGTTAGCGTCCTCGAAATGGATGTCATTGAGATAGAAAGCCGGATTCAACTGACGTGCGGAAGAGGCAGCGAGATAGTAGTAAGACTCGTAACTACCCAAACCATGTCCCAACACGGAAAGACCCGCTGCATTTTCAAAGTAGTAGGTGGAAGTCTCCTCAGTTAAGGGCATCGAATAGAACGAAAAGCCTGATGGGGCGTTATCCGTCCATGTTCCGCCTGAAAGCGCCTTTGGGAACACCTCCACCAATGGTCATCGTCGTGGCACTCTTTGTGGCCGTCGGAGTCATGATCAGCGCATGATGTCTCTTTCAATACAGATGTTCCCGTAGCTACGAACGGAGCAAGCGCCACATTCATTACCGTCTGCTCGATAGGCGGAACGAAAGCCATAGCCGGGTCACCTTTGTGATAAAGACCTGGATTATCTAACCCCATCAAAAAGAAGCTACAGCAACAGGCTTATCTGATTGAATATAACAACCACCATCCGAAAATGGAAGCCTCCAACTCAACAAACTGGCCGGCATTCAAGACCAGCCTCCGGCTCCAGGACTTGACAAAAACCGTAGTCTGCTCTGCGTAATCGTAGTCCCATCTTGCGAGGCCACAATTCGAATCCTTTCTTTGCCACGTTTAGTAATTGGAACCAAGAATCTATTTCCCCATGAGTGAACCGGCACCTGTTGCTGAAACAGACAGTCACACGCGCCAATATTCCCAGGTACATAGACACATGTATTCGTTGTAAAGTAAGCAATTGGCTTATCCGACGTAATGAGGTACCAGATATATCGCTTCCGTCCACATACAGTGTATACCTCACCACGATTCAATGTAGCGAGCACATTCGTACCCTTCACGTACAGTTGTACCATTTTCGACCGCAATAACTGTATAGCCATCACCATCTCCCACTCTAACTGCTTTATAAGCTATATGACGATAGGCCTTACCATAGTTGGTAATAGTGCAACACATTCGTAGCATCCGTGGTATGCCTGTAAATATTGATAGCAAATACGGAAATCAATTCATCAGAAACAATGTGCAACGATTTATTAGATTTTCCTGTAGCATTACTGTCAGATCTTAGCAGCCTCCTGTGCATTAAACATACGCGTATACACCTGACCGGCTGCTACATTGATAGTTTCAGTCGTATTGTCAATTGTATATGTAAGAGTCACCTTAGTTGGCTTTTATCGCAACAATCCGAAGCTGCAACATATTTGCTTGAGGCCCCATGCCAGCATTCTGACCGTAGCTCAACCAGAAATCTCTTCCCTGCGTGGTCGACTGGCCTTGCGAAAAAGCTAGTTGCTGAACAGGAAGAGTAGGGCTAAAGGCGCCTACGAACCTGGAGTAATAACTGTTTCATACTGTATTCTATTTTCTATTAGTTGATATGCCTTGAAGCTGTTCGAAAGAGAGAGAATGCCCCGCACAATGGGAGGGCATCAAACAGCCCCTCAAGGCTGTGCTTTGCTTATCGCTTCGTCCCGTAATACGTGTATTCCTCTACAATGGAATGCGAATCACGAGCGTAGCTAATGGAATTCACCAATTGGAGTTCACCTGACGGCGTCACCTTATAGTCATGGGTGTACACGGCTACCATAATCATGCGCTTGATCTGGTTGCCTTCGACCGTATACTCAAACGGTCCGTCAGTCTTGCCATTCTCATACTCAAATACGGGGTTTCCGTCGGCCGAAAAAAGTCACCCGCTTCGGGCTTTCGTTGAACGACTCCACCTTCTGACCGGCCGAATAGGTGCGCTCGGAGGAGACACCGTCGACGGTCTTTTTGACCTTCACCCGGTTGATGGTCCAGGTGCCAAGCAGATCACCATCGGATACTGCGGGTTGGATAGCGGTGCCCGAAGGCTGGCCTCTCCGTTCCGTCCACTGGCCTCCGGGCTGAAGGCCCAAGCGTCGTCGGGATGGTGCTGCAAAACGTCGTGGCTGCAAGGGCCATAGCGAACGTCCTACCAGAAATTCTTCTCTTCTTCATTTTGTAACACTTTATTGATTTGGAATCTGCCCTGAAGTTCCCTTATCTGACATCGGAGCTCTTTTTTATTCTTCACTTTAGTCTTATGTCTGTAGTTCATTTGATAGCCGAATGTTTGTCTGCAAAAATTTGCCGCAATGGGAATCAAATTATTTCGTTCCAACGTACTGCTTTATTTTTTATGGATTTCTATTCCGTCAAACTACTGCCATTGAATCCAAAGGAATAGGGCGAGTGAAAAATGGCTCTATTACCTCCTCACTTTCATGACCCGGAATAAGATCGGATCCTCAAGAAGAAGGAGCTTTCCTGATGAAGAGAGGCGGTCTTCTCGTTCCTCTGCGAACGTCTGTAATGTCGCGCGATTCTCCGGCCGGCCGCCCCGAAAGCGATACCTGAAAACACCCTACTCGTGGAACATCGTCTCTTTTGCCGCAAACCGGCAATGGATAGAAGTATCCAGCCTCCTTCCCCACACGAATAGAGACTTTCTGATGACAGCTTCTCAATAGTTATCGGTTCTATGTTGATCGATAAACACTCGATTGCGGCATTCTCCAATATCCCCATAATACCCGAAAAACGGCCCTGCGGAGAGGCGCGGCACCGCCTCGTTCATGACCATAAAAAGCCCCTCAAAGCAGCTAAATCACTGACTTTGAGAGGCCTTCCAGTTAGTCGGGGTGACTGGATTCGAACCAGCGACCACTCGCCCCCAGACGAGTACTCTAACCGGGCTGAGCTACACCCCGCGTTGCATCGTTTTTCCCGAATGCGCGGCAAAAGTAGAAAGATAATCGACTAACCAAAACCCCGTGCGCACTATTTCTTACTGCCCCATGTTCTCCCGATAGAAGTCGAACGACTCGATGACGAGCTCACGAGGCACCTCTTGGTCGATGACGACGTCGCCGATTCTGCGCAGGAGGGCAAACCGGATGCGGCCGCCGGCGTCTCTTCTTGTCGTGCGTCATGCGTTCGTAGATCGTGTCGTAATCGCGGCAACTGAACGAGAAGGGTGGATAGCCCGAACGGATGAAGTGGGTCACGCGGCGCAGATCGTCGGTCGAGAGGCCGCAGTGTTTGTGCGAGAGGTAGAGTTCGCAGACAATGCTCAGCGGCGACGCGCATGGCCGTGGAGGATGGGACGGCTGCGGGCGAAGGAGAGCTCTGAAAGCGTGGCCGATGGTGTGGCTGAAGTTGAGCGCCTTACGAATGCCCTGTTCGGTAGGATCCTCCTCCACGATGCGCGCTTTGACGGCGACGGAACGCTCCACCTCGGCGGGATCGATGGTGAAGTGGCGGGCAGAAATATCGATGGTGAGGAGGGCGCGCAGGGTGGTCGGAGTCGGCGATGAGGCCGTGCTTGATCATCTCAGCCAGGCCAGAGAGGAGGTTGTCGCGGTCGAGGGTGCGGAGAAAGGTGCAGTCGATCATCACGCAGTCGGGCTGGTGGAAGAGCCGATCTCGTTCTTGAGTCCGTTGAAGTTGATACCGTCTCTCGCCCACGGCGGCGTCGACGGAGGCCATGAGGGTGGTGGGGATGTTGAGGACGTGTAGGCCGCGCTTGAAGGTGGCGCCGGCGAAGCCTCCGAGGTCGGTCACCATGCCACCGCCGAGGTTGATGAGCAACGAGTGACGCGAGGCGCCGCGTCGGAGAGGTGCTGCCAGATCTGGGCCACCTGGGCGATGTCTTTGTAGATGTCGCCGGCCTCGATGGTGATCTGCCCGGCGTCGCGGAGGGTGGGGGTACCTTCGAGCAGGGGCAGGCAGTGCTGCCGCGTGTTGGTGTCGGTGACGAGGTAGGTCTTGTCGTAATTTTTGACGCGAAGTAGGCGGTCAGCGCCCCGGCGATGTCTTTTGTGAAGATGATCATTGGGGGGTCTATGCTATACATATAATAATAGGAGAAGATGAGCCTCAGATTGCATTTTTACAAGCGTGCAAAGTCCAAAATGAGCCTCAGATTGCATTTTACAAGCGTGCAAAGTCCAAAATGAGCCTCAGATTGCATTTTACAAGCGTGCAAAGTCCAAAAATGAGCCCTCAGATTGCATTTTACAAGCGTGTAAAGTCCAAAAATGAGCCTCAGATCGCATTTTACAAGCGTGTAAAGTCTGAAATGAGCCTCAGATCGCATTTTACAAGCGTGCAAAGTCAGAAATGAGGCTCAGATCGCATTTTACAAGCATGCAAAAGTCAAAATGAGGCTCAGATTGCATTTTACAAGCGTGTAAAGTCAAAAATGAGCCTCAGATCGCATTTTACAAGCGTGCAAAGTCCAAAATGAGGCTCAGATTGGATTTCACACGCTTGCAAAGCTGCAGGGGGCGGGCCGGGCGACTTATTTCAGTCCGGCCTCCTCAAGATGGCGTCGATGGCGGCGCTCAGCCGTCGGGGTTCCTTGCCCCCAGCCATGGCGAAGTGCGGCTGTCCGCCACCGCCGCCGCGGATGAATGAAGAGCCCTTCTTGACCAGCTTCGCGGCGTCGAGGCCTTCGCTGACGAGGGGCTGGCTGAGCAGGACGATCAGGCCGCAACGATCATGGTCGCGGATGCCGGCCACGAAGCAGATGCGCTCGTCGCTCGGCGTCTCGTCCCTGATCTGCATGGCGATGGACTTGCTGAGTTCGACGTCGCCCTCGCCGTTGAAGAGGATCAGCCGAGTGCCACGGCAATCGATGGCGCGCTGAGCAGCTCTTTCTTCATCGTGGCGGCTTTCTCCCTGATATACTCGCCGACTTGCCGCTTGAGCTCACTGTTCTCTTCGATCGATTTGCGGATGGTGGGCACGAGGTTGGGCACGTTGTTGAACAGGGCGCGCACCGCGCACGGCGTCTTGCGTGAAGTGGAAAAAGTCGCTCGGCGGCGTCGGCCGTGACGGCCTCGATGCGGCGCACGCCGGCGGCGATGGAGCTTTCGCTGGTGATGTACATGGAGCCGATCATGCCGGTGGCGGGGATGTGGGTGCCGCCGCAAAGCTCGACGGAGGTGCCGTAGCGCACGACGCGCACTTCCTCGCCATACTCTCGCCGAAGAGGGCCATCGCGCCCAGGGCTTTGGCCTCGGCGATGGGCATGTTGCGATGCTCGTCGAGAGGCATGTTCTGGCGGATGCGACGGTTGACGATCTGCTCCACGCGGCGGATCTCCTCGTCGGTCATCTTGCCGAAGTGGGAGAAGTCGAAGCGGAGCGACTCCGGCCCGACGTACGATCCTTTCTGCTCGACATGTGTGCCGAGCGACCGCGGGAGCGCCTCGTGGAGCAGGTGGGTGGCCGTGGTTGCATTCGCAGCGGATGCGGCGCTCCACGTCGATGCGGGCTGTGAACGAGGCGGTGAGGTCATTCGGGAGCTTCGTGGTGAGGTGCACAGGCAGGTTGTTTTCGCGCTTCGTGTCGATGATCTCCGTCCGCTCGCCGTCCGGGGCAATGAGCACTCCGCTGTCGCCCACCCTGTCCACCCATCTCAGCGTAGAAGGGCGTCTTGTCGAGGACGATCTGATAGAGCGTCTTGTTTTTTCTGTTTGATGCGGCGGTGGCGGAGGATCTCCACGTCGCACTCCATCATGTCGTAGCCCACGAAGGCCGTCTCGCCCTCGCGCAGCGTCACCCAGTCGTCGGCCTCGATGGCGGCGGCATTGCGTGCGCGTTCCTTTTGCTTCTGCATCTCGGTGTCGAAGCCCTTGAGGTCAGCGTCCATGCCGTGCTCGCGGAGGATCAGTTCGGTGAGGTCGAGCGGGAAGCCGTACGTGTCGTAGAGGGCGAAGGCGTCCGTTCCGGCCAGCGTTTTTGCTGCCCGCGGCGTTCAGTTCTTCGATCTTTTTCGAGCAAACGGATGCCCGTTTCGAGCGTGCGGAGGAAGGCCTCTTCTTCTTTCATCACCTTTTCAATCAGCTCCTGCTGGGCCACAAGCTCCGGATAAGCCGTGCCCATGGTGGCGATGAGGGTCGGGAGGAGACGATACATGAAGGCCTCTTTGCAGTCGAGGAAGGTGTAGGCATAACGCACGGCGCGGCGCAGGATGCGGCGGATCACATAGCCCGCCTTGGCGTTCGAGGGCAGCTGTCCGTCGGTGATGGAGAAGGCGATGGTGCGGATATGATCCGCCACGACGCGCATAGCCACGTCCTTCTGCCGATCGGCGCCGTAGGTCGTGCCCGTCATATGGGCGATGGCCTGATGAGCGGCTGGAAGACGTCCGTATCATAGTTCGACGTCTTGCCTTGCAGCGCCATACAGAGTCGCTCGAAGCCCATGCCCGTATCGATGACGCGGTTCGGCAGCGGTTCCAGGAGCCATCGGCCTTCCTGTTATATTGCATGAAGACGAGGTTCCAGATCTCGATCACGAGCGGGTTGTCCTTGTTCACGAGCGATGCGGGCACAGCCGCACGTTCGGCGTCGGGCCGGAGGTCAATGTGATCTCCGAGCAGGGGCCGCAGGGGCCCGTGTCGCCCATCTCCCAAAAGTTATCGTGTTTGTTGCCCTCGAGGATGTGGTCAGCGGGCAAGAATTTGGCCCAATAGCCAGCCGCCTCACTGTCACGCTCGAGGCCCTCGGATGGGCTGCCCTCGAAGATGGTGGCGTAGAGCCGTGCCGGGTCAAGGTGCAGCGTGTCGACCAAGTATTCCCACGCCCAGCTGATGATTTCTTTCTTGAAATAATCGCCAAATGACCAGTTGCCGAGCATCTCGAACATGGTGTGGTGATACGTGTCGTGGCCCACCTCCTCGAGGTCGTTATGCTTACCGCTGACTCGCAAACATTTCTGAGAATCGGCCACGCGAGGGTATTTGATGGCGGTGTTACCGAGTATAATGTCCTTAAATTGGTTCATCCCGGCGTTGGTGAACATCAGCGTGGATCGTCCTTAATAACCATCGGAGCCGATGGTACAATATGAGTGTCTTTTCGATGCGAAAAAGACAAGAATGATTCGCGAATTTCTTGTGCTGTCAGCATATTTGAATATGTAAACAACCTGTTAAAACCTTGAGAATGGGGCGCAAACATAGGTCAAAACCTACATTTGCGCCTCAATCATAAGGGATGAATTGATTATGGGACTATTCAAGTCAAAGAAGATATACACAAGTGACAACACGGAGACGCTCAGCTTCGAGCGGGTCTATCCCACCGTCAAGCAGCGCATTTTTCGCTGTCGTCAGGCATGCCAGCATCGGCATATTGGTCGGGGTAGCGCTCTTCTTTCTTTTCGCCAACATTTTCTCCTCCCCATGGAATCCCTCCTGCAAAAGGAGAACAAACTGCTGCAAACCCAATACGAGGTGCTCAGCCTGCAACTCAACGATGCGCTGGAGGTTTTGGACGACATCCAGCAGCGCGACGAGAACCTCTATCGCGCCATCTTCCAAAGCCCGCTCCATCCCTGAATCTGTCCGCAAACCGGGCTTCGGCGGCACCAACCGATACGCCTACCTCTCCAGCTCTCCAACGCCGATCTGGTGATCGAGACCACGCAAAAGCTTGACATGCTCAAGAAGCAGCTCTACGTCGAATCCAACTCGCTCGAGGAGCTGATCTCCATCGGTAAAAAGTCTCGAGGAGCGTGTGCGCTGCATCCCCGCCATCCAGCCCATATCGAACAAAGACCTCAAACGCACTGCATCAGGCTACGGCACACGTATCGACCCGATCTATCACACCCTCCGCTTCCATGCTGGCATGGACTTCGCCGCCCCGATGGGCACGGATATCACGCCACGGGTAACGGCCGCGTCATCCTGGCCGGATGGAAACAGGGCTACGGCAACTGCGTCATCATCGATCGTGGCTACAGCTACAAAACGCTCTACGGCCACATGGAGAAGATCCTCGTCCGCGAAGGACAGTCCGTGACCCGTGGCGAAGTGATCGGCCTGGTGGGTAGCACCGGCAAATCCACCGGCCCACACCTGCACTACGAGGTGCACATCAACGACAAACCGGACAACCCCGCCAAGTACTACTATCAGGATCTCCAATCCCGAGGAGTACGACCAGATGCTGCAGCTGTCTGAGAACCACGGTCAGGTGCTCGACTGATCCCCTCGCCCATCAATGGGATTAAAACAGAACAAGAACCTCAAGCTCTACTTCTCCATCCGGGAAGTAGCCACACGCTTCGGCCTGAACGAATCCACCCTCCGCTACTGGGAGAAGGAATTCGACGAGCTTGCTCGCGCAAGACGCCCGGCGGCACCCGCTACTACACCGAGCAGGACATTGAGCTCATCGGCCTCATCCACTCACCTCCTCAGGAACGCGGTATGACCGTCGCCGGCGCCCGACGCAAGCTCAAGGACAACAAGGAGACTACTATCAACCAAATGCAAATCATGAGAAATTAAAAACGATCCGTGCCGAGCTCGTCGCCCTTCGGGACGCCATCGATCGGCTGGAAAAACAATGAAGAAGAAAGGATGGAAAAACAATGAACAACGTATGGATGTCCCTCGTTTTTGTCGTCATCGGACTGGTGCTGATCCTCGTCGGCGCCAACGCCCTGACTGACGGCGCAGCGGCCATGCCAAGCGATTCCGCATCTCAAACCTCGTGATCGGACTCACGATCGTAGCCCTCGGCACCTCCGCCCCGGAGCTGACCGTGAGCGTACTCTCCGCCCTCAAGGGCAGCCCCGACCCTAGCCATGGGCAACGTGGTCGGGTCGAACATTTTCAACGTCCTCTTGATCCTCTGGCGTGACAGCCGCCATCATTCCGCTGCACGTCCCCGAAGCACCATAACGAAAGAAGTGCCCCTCTGCATCCTCGCCTCCTTGGTGCTCCTCTTCGTAGCCAGCGACGTATGGATCGACGGCGCCACGGAGAACGTCCTCAGCCGTATCGACGGACTGGTGCTCCTCTGCTTCTTCGCCATCTTCCGGCTACACCCCGGCCATCGCCCACAATAAGACGGACGACGCCGACGAGGAGGGCATCAAATCCATGCCCGTCTGGCGCTCGGCACTCTACATCGTTGGCGGACTGGCCGGGCTGATCTACGGCGGACAGCTCTTGCTGTCGACGGCTCGTCGGCCATCGCGCGCAACCTCGGCGTGAGCGAGTCGACCATCGGCCTCACACTCGTCGCCGGCGGTACCTCTCTACCCGAGCTGGCCACCTCCGCCGTGGCTGCGCTGAAGAAGAATCCGCAGATGGCCATCGGCAACGTGGTCGGATCGAACCTCTTCAACATCTTCTTCGTCCCTCGGTTGCGCCGCCTCCATCCACCCCCTTCACGTGGCCGGCATCACCTCGTGGACTACGGCGTGATGATCGGATCGGCTATACTCCTTTTCATCTTCGGACAGTTCTTCCGCCAGCGCACCATCACCCGTTGGGAAGGCATCGTGCTTTCCCTCTGTTTCATCGCCTACACCGCCTACTTGGTGGCCAACGCCTGAAAAAACAAGGCCTCGGAATGGCTGATCGAACCCAGAAAGCCCCGGTGCCAGCGTGTGCCGGGGCTTCGATTTTCAGCCAAGCGCTAAAACCACAGCTTTCAAGCCTTTGATTTTGCACAAGCGCCCTTATCAGGCACTCACTGCGTCGCACAGCTCGACTGATTGGGCCATCGTATTTGGATACTTTTGTCCCCCTGAAAAATAACGTCCCCTCCCACCCATTTTATGCCAAGTATCAAAACACCCTTCGCGAAGAAGAGATTAAGAACCGACTCCGCCAGGATTATTTTCGACGCCTACGACGCCACGCACATCCTGGGCGACATTGACTTTGCCGTAGCCCTACCCGCACTGCCACTGCATGGCGTCGCTCCGGCGCCCGAGGACAGGGAGTACCTGCTCTGGGCCGAAGCCAAGAAAGGCACATCGCACGACATCGACGAGGTCGCTCGTGCAACTCATTCTCACCATCGGCAAGGCACGCACCTTCGACCGACACATGCCACCCACCTTCCTCGGCGCCTTCGATGCCGGAAGATTGCCTTCCCTGCCCTACAGCGACATCCATGACGTCTTTTATCAGAACGACTTCAACTGGAACGTCAAGCCCTCCGACCACGATACACGCGAGTTTCGGCAACTCATGGAGACTGTCCGCCGGACGCTCGAAAAGGACACGCTCCGCTTCCGTCTCGACACCGACAGCGAAGAGCTACGGCAGTTCATCCGCCAAAACTTCATCATCGACAAAGCCAACCTCTGGAAGCTGCCTCATCAACAAGACCAACTTCACGGCCGTATATGCAAGTGGCGCGAGGCCGTCCGACCGTCCATCGCTATCGATTGGGAAAAGACGAAGAAGGCCGGCATCATCGACGCTGACTTCACTAGCCGACCTCCCTCTCGGCAAAACATCACGCTCCGAGAAGCTCTGACGTCCTGCTGCGAGAGACGTTTTACGAGCTGGATCGGAAGATCGACGGCATGGGCTTTCTTAACGCCAAGCGAGCCGACTTTAAGGATGACGGCCGTGCGCACACTGAGTTTTGGAATCGCTACGAGCGTCCGCCTCGTGAGGAATATTGGGAGTACATCGTAGCGCGGCGCGACCTACTTGTGCCGCAAGACGTGCGCGAACGCAAAGGCTCCTACTTCACGCCGCGCCAGTGGGTGGAGCTCTCAGCAGTACCTCTCCGACGAGTTAGGTGAAGATTGGCAGGAGGAATACGACATCTGGGACTGCTGCGCCGGCACGGGCAACCTGCTCGCCGGGCTGACGAACAAGTACCGCATTTGGGCCTCACGCTCGACCAGAGCGACGTCGACGTCATGCACGATCGCATCGCCAACGGTGCCAACCTGCTCGACAGCCACGTCTTCCGCTTCGACTTCCTCAACGACACCTTCGACCTCCTCCCCGACGGCCTCCGCGAAATCATCAACTCCCCGAACGCCGCCGCAAGCTGGTCATCTATATCAATCCACCGTACTTAGAAACAAGTAATGCTCCGGACTATTACCGGCTCCGGAAAAATGAGAAGGCATATCTGAGACATCAATTAGATCTCGACTAATGGCTGATTTAGGACGTGGAGCAAGTGAACTGTTTGCTCAATTTTTGCCCAGGTTTACAGCGAAATCACTCTCATCGGTGCTTTGCAGAATTTTCAACTTTGAAAATTCTGCAAGCACTCGAACTCCTCGATTTCCGGAAACAATTCTGAGCCAAGCTCGGTCGATTTTGGTTCCGTCCTACACTTTCGATAATGTGAAAGGGAAATTCCCCATCGGTTTCAAAGTGTGGCATACAGCTATTCTCGAAGAGTTTGAACAAATCACTGCGGACGTCTATAATGAGAAGGAGACTTCCAGAGAAGAAAAGCATCTATTCATATAGTGGACATAAGTATATCATCGACTGGCTCTCGTCTCTTCTACGATAAACGAGGTTATCGGATAGCCTACTTAAGGATGTTAGGGACAGATTTCCAACATAACAATGGCGTATTCATTACCATTCAACCATCAGAGAACGATTTGAAGAAAGTTTTGTGTACTTGGATTACGCCGAAAAACCTAATAGAAGTCAGTATGTACTTTGCCGTTAGGCTTTTGCATCCCTATGACTTGGCTCAACGACTGTGACCAATTCCTCTACCCCAACGATGGCTGGGCGAGCGATACGGAGTTCCAAAACGATTGCCTTGTCTTTCACCCTCTTCCACGGGCACAAAACCGCATCAGCAGCAGCGAAGGCGTCAACCACTGGATTCCCTTCTCAGAAGCGGAGGTCGGCGCACAAGACGCATTCAAGAGCCATTTTATGCACGACTTTTATCCGCGGCAAGCTACCCAAGGCGGAGGTGACAGCTGAGAGCCAGCTCAAATCTTCAATGTCGACACGCCCTGCCCGCATACAGGCGAGCCCTCGCCTTCTCGCCCGAGGCCACCGCGGCGATGGACGCCGGCCGTGCCTCTGGCAATATTATCACCGCCAACCCGGCGCCCTCCCCGACGCCTCGCTCTACGACATCCGCCTCCACTTCCAGGGCGTCAAGACGAGGCAAAGAGCGGCAAGACGCAGATGAACACCATCAGCTCCGACGACACCTATACCGCGCTGATCAAAGACCTCCGCGCCCGTGTCGCCGCCTTGGCCCGTAAGATCGAGCCGAAGGTCTACGCCTACGGATTCCTGAAATAAGGTAAGGGCGGCTATTTCCCAAAAAGGAAACAGCTACAGAACGCCTTCATCCACCCTAACCCCACACATAACAACAAATGGAAATTCAACGTGCAGAGTTCGTGACGAGTAACACGGACGTGAGGCGGTGTCCCGACGGTGGGATGCCGGGTATGCCTTTATCGGACGGTCGAACGTCGGCAAGTCGTCGCTGATCAATATGCTGACGCGACGCAAACAGTTGGCCATGACGTCGCAGAAGCCCGGTAGACGCAACTCATCAACCATTTCATCATCAACGACAGCTGGTACCTGGTCGACCTGCCCGGATATGGCTACGCCCGACGCAGTCATGCGAGAACCGTGACCGGCTGCGGCAGATCATCGAATCGTACATTCTCGGTCGCCAGCAGCTCACGTGCCTCTTCGTCCTGCTCGACTGTCGCCATGAGGCGCAGCGCATTGACCTGGAGTTCATGGAGTGGCTCGGGCAGAATGGTGTACCGTTCGCCATCATCTTCACCAAGACCGACAAACTCAGCCGCAGTCGTCTGCAAGAGAACCTTGCAGGCCTATCGCGAAAAAGATGCTCGAGACGTGGAGGAGCTGCCGCCCATCATGACCTCGTCGTCCGAGAAGAGACGAGGGGCGCGACGAGATCCTCGCCCTACATCGACGAGATCAATCGCAGCCCTTTGATCCTCCTCTATCATAGAAAAGCCCGCTACCGAACTCCTCTGTCGGTAGCGGGCTTTTCTTCGTTACGGGGTGATTAGAGTGACGCCCTGCTCACTTGGCGTAGCGGGAAGCGACCGAACCGCCCGAGACGGAGCAGGTGGCACATTGTCGACCGGTACGAGCCGTTCACTAAGCGCAGCGTGTAAGCCACGACGCGGCAGCGGCTGAGATCCACGTTGCGCTTGATGTTGTCAGGCGCGGGTGTCGATCGTATAGGTGCGGGTGAGGTGTTTGCCACGCTCGATGGTGCCTAACGAGGCCCGACCTCGGGTCGTCCGTGGCGGTCAGCGGATAGGTCGCCACGTTGTTATGTATATAGTTGGGGTCGATGGCGTCCTCGCCATTGCCAATGCGCTGGCCGTACTTGATGCCGTCCTCGACGATGTAGGCGAAGAAGCGATACTCGCCCGTCTTGTTAGCAGCCACATCGGCCGTGAAGCTGATCGTGCCGCCTTCCACCGAAGAGCGCAGGGCGATGCCCGTCTGTGCCGGTGCGTAACTGTTCAGGATCCAGATAGCCTCGTTGAACTTCTCGCGCGTGGCCGTGCGGTAGACGTTCACCTTCGTGTGCATATCCACCAGCGCCGAGGGCTGAAACCGGGCAGAGACGGTCGGCCGTCTCAGAGAGTACGCCGTAGAGCTCGGATAGTTGAAGCAGAGCTGGCTGACGTGGAAGACGATGGGCACAGCCCGACCCGGCGTGAGGGTCATGATGTCGTTGATGGCCGTGGTCATGATGGGGCAGGTGGCGCAGGTGGCCGACGAGAGTGCATGATGCAATGCTGCTTGGCGAAGTTCAACGCCATTGCGCTGGCCTTGACGCGCACCTCAGCCGAGCGGACGCCGTCGTAGGTGGCATAGAAGGCATAGTCGCCGGCCTCGGTGGTGGTGGAAGTTGTGGCGATGAGGGCGATGTCGGGCGCGGAGCGGAGGGAGATGACGGCCTTGTCCGTAACGTCGTGACCGTCGGCCGTCACGGTGAAGGCCACCGCCTCCGTTGCCGTCAGCGTGGATCGCACTGCGGTCAGCGCGCGCGTGACGCTACCAGCGGCAGCGTGCACAGCCACTTCGGCCGAACGTTCGTTGCGATAGATGGCGTAGAGGTGTAGTCGCCCGACTTATCGGCCGAGAAGGTGGTGCCTTCGAGCTTCGTCTCGGTCTCGCCGCGGCGCAGCGATGGAGGAGGAGGCGGTCACATCCTCGCTCGTCAGCCAGAACGGTGAAGTGCACCTGATCCGCCGTGCCCGGTCGGATCGATGTGCGATTCATCTTTGAGCGTCACCACGATCTGGGTGGCTGTGACGGTGACGGCGTTCGACTTCGTGCCCTCATACAGGGCGTAGAACGTCTGCGTGCCGACCTTATCCGCGGCATAGCTGGAGCGTGGACGAGACGGCCTGCCTCGACTCAGAGCGGACGGTGACGCCTTGAGTCGTCTCTTGACCGTTCACCTTCACCACGAAGGTAATCGAGTCGCGCCGTTAGCTTTGATCGACGTTTTGTTGGCCTCCAGGGTGACCGTGGGGGCAGTTTTTCTTCGCTTGAGCAGCCAATCAAGTTCATGATGGCTAAGATCCCCAGAGGAATCCATAGGATACGATTTTTCATTTGATCTATCTTCTTCAATTTGTAATCGGCGCAAAAATAGACTTTCGGGTTCCCTGCCTTTGCCGTTTACGGCCCGTCCGCGAATGGATAGAGCCCTCGGAGTGGCTTCTCTGGCGGGTTGGGGCATCGAAGCGCAAAAGAGATGAAAAGGCAGGGAAGGCCGGTGGAGAGCAGGCGCCAGTCTGTAGAAATCGTCCATAATGGCCAAAGCACCTGACGAAAGAGTTGTGAAATCATCCGTGGTGCCGGGTGCGTAGCGCTTCGGCTGTAGTCCAAACAGCTTCCGATCCGGTGATCGCAGATAAACCGACAGCCCCATCGATACCTATCGGTGCCGCAGTCTGCTGCATATCTAGCGGCTTGTCTATGAGCTTTGGCGTGATCGTTCGTCGGCCTGTTACTTCGGGGGCGCGTCCGCTGAACATCCGGGGCAAAAACCTGGCAGGCGGCCTTCCAAAGTGGCCGGGTGTCTGGTGACTCTGGCAGGCCGCCTGCCGGGACTATCGAAGACTCTGAGCGACGTTGGCAGGCCGCCTGACAGGGCTACCAAACACTCCGGTGACGCTGGCGAGGCCGCCTGACAGGGCTATCGAAGACTCCGGTGATGGTGGCAGGCCGCCTGCCAGAGTCACCGAACACCGACGATGTTGGCAGGCGGCCTGCCAGAGTCGCCAAGTCGCACATCGGGGCCGCCTCAGAACCCGAGCTGTTGGCAGGACACGATAGAGAGGACTGATCCCCGACCGGGAGTCCGGAGCCTATATCTTCAAGTCGCCCGTAAGGCCCAAAGGATTACGGATCCAGCACCGCTCTGATTGGATCCGGCCGTTACCTTTGGCGCCGATCCGGAGGCGGAGGCTATACCTATTTATATAGGCATCGACTGAATGGGCATGGCCGATGCGTACACCCACGGTAGGGGGCCGCCAGAAGCGAGAAGATGACATATACTACAATAGAAGAATGATGACAATGACACTCAAGAAAATGATGGCCGCTGGCCTGCTGCTCTTACTGGTGGCGGCATGTGGCGGCGCTAGAAGGAACAGCACGGAGCGGGCCAGACGGACGCGACCGATGCGGAACGTACCGAACGACTCAAGCCGCGCTATGCCGAGGGCTTCAGCCTGCGATCCGAGGGCGGCGTGTGGCTGGTTGATATCCAAGACCCGCAGAAGGAGGACGAAGAGGGGAGATGGCGGAAGGTGCCTACCGCTATGCCTTTGTGCCGCGCGGCAGTGACCTCCGGGCGCCTGAGGGGCTACGAGCGGATCGAGATACCCGTCCGCAAGGTGGTCTGCATGACTACGCTCAGCTCTCCAACTTCATCGCCCTCGACCGCCGCGACCTCGTGGCCGGACTGACCAGCACACGCCACCTCTTCGACCCACAGATCAACGCCCAACTCAAGGATGGCCGCACACGTAAGATCGGCATCGAGGGCAACTTCGACACCGAGGTGGTGATGGGCATTGCGCCCGACGTGATCCTCATCTCGCCCTTCAAACGCGGCGGTTACGAGGCGCTCAAGGAGACCGGCGCACCGCTCATCCCGCACCTGGGATACAAGGAGCTGACGCCGCTCGGGCAGGCCGAATGGATCAAGTTCGTCGGCCTGCTGACCGGCAACGAGGACGCCGCGATCAAACGCTTCGACGAGATCGAGAAGCGATACAACGAGCTGAAGGCGCTCACGGCCGACGTCAAGGAGCGACCGGTGGTCTTCAGCGGCGAGATGCGTGGCGGCAACTGGTACGCCGTCGGCGGCAGAGCTTCTTTGGCGCGCCAGTTCGAGGACGCCGGCGCCGACTATTTCCTCAAGGACGACCCCCACTCGGGCGGCTTCACGCTCGACTTCGAGACCGTTCTACGCCCAAGCCGTCAACGCCCGCTTCTGGCGCATCATCAACAGCTACGACGGCACCTTCACCTACGACGCCCCTCCGGCAGGAGGACGCCCGCTATGCCGACTTCCGAGCCTTCCGCGGGCGGGGCGTGGTCTACTGCAACCCTCAAGTCGCAACGTTTCTACGAGGGCGTGCCCGTGGAGCCGGAGGTGGTCCTGGCCGACCTGATCCACGCCTTCCACCCGCAGCTGTTGCCCGACCATAAGCCGGTTTATTACCAACTGCTGAAGTAATGAAGCGGCATACGACACTCATTCTGACGCTCATCGCCGCCTCCATCGCGCTCTTCTTCGTGCTCAACTTGGTGCTCGGATCGGTGGCCATCCCACTGCGATCGATCGTGCATATCCTCTTCGGCACGGGCGAGGAGTCGGAGGTGTGCGCAACATCGTGTGGAAGTCACGCGCCCCAGTCGCTGACGGCCTTAGTGGCGGGCGCGGGGCTGGCCGTGAGCAGCCTGCAAATGCAGACCGTCTTTCGCAACCCTTTGGCCGGCCCCTCGGTGCTCGGCATCAGCTCCGGGGCCAGCCTCGGCGTGGCGCTCGTCATCCCTGCTTTCGGGCAGCGTGGGCGGTGTAGCGCTGAGCAAGCTCGGCTACATCGGCGAACTGGCACTCACGATCGCGGCCACCGTCGGCTCGCTGTCCGTCATGGCACTCATCGTTTTCGTCTCGCAGAAGGTGCGGGAAGCGTCACGCTGCTCATCATCGGCGTCATGATCGGCTACGTGGCCAACGCCATCATCGGTATGCTGAAGTATTTCAGCGTCGAGGAGGATATCCGCGCCTACGTCATCTGGGGCCTGGGCAGCTTCGCCCGCGTATCGGGCAATCAGATGACGCTCTTCGTCGCCATCATGGCCGTGCTACTGCCGCTCTCGCTGCTGCTGATCAAGACGCTCAACCTGCTGCTCCTTGGTGAGGGCTACGCCCGCAACTTAGGGCTGAACATCAAGCGGGCACGCCTGAGCGTCATCTCCTGCGCCGGCCTCCTGACGGCCATTGTGACGGCTTACTGCGGGCCGGTCATCTTCCTCGGGCTGGCTGTGCCGCACCTCTGCCGCGGCCTCCTGCGCACGTCCGACCACCGCATCCTTATGCCCGCCTCCATCCTCACCGGCGCCTCGCTGGCCTTGGTCTGCAACCTCATCGCCCGCATGCCCGGCTTCGAGGGCGCCCTGCCCGTCAACTCCGTCACGGCGCTCATTGGCGCACCCATCGTGGTCTACGTGCTTTTCAGTAAACGAAGAAATGAAGTGAACGAATGAGAAGAAACGACTATCCGCCTCCGCGACCTCCAGCATCGGCTACCCCGACAAGCACAACACGAAACGCGTGGCCGAACACCCTCAACGCCTCGATCCACAGCGGCGAATTGACGTGCCTCCTCGGCACCAATGGCGTGGGCAAATCCACCCTACTGCGCACCCTCTCGGCCTTCCAACCCCGCTCGGCGGCACGATCAGACCTGCTCGACCGTCCGCTCTCCACGTATGATGACCGGCAGTTGGCCACCGTCATCGGCGTCGTCCTGACCGAAAAGAGCGACATCCGCAACATGACGGTCGAGGAGCTGGTCGGCCTCGGGCGCAGTCCCTCACACCGGCTTTTGGGGGACACTCAAGGAGAGCGATCGCAGGATCGTGCACGAGGCCATCGCCCGCGTGCGCATCGAGCCGCTCACCCAGCGCATGGTGCACACCCTCAGCGATGGCGAGCGGCAGAAGGTGATGATCGCCAAGGCGCTGGCGCAGGAGACGCCCATCATCTTCCTCGACGAGCCCACGGCCTTCCTCGACTTCCCCAGCAAGGTGGAGGTCATGCAGCTGCTCCACAACCTTACGCACACGCTCCAGAAGACCGTCTTCATGTCCACCCACGACCTCGAGCTGGCGCTCCAGATCGCGGACAAGATCTGGCTCATGGACCGCACGAACGGCATCGCCATCGGTACGCCTGAGGACCTCTCCTTAGAAGGCAAACTCAGCAGTTTCTTCTCCCGCAAAGGCATCACCTACGACACCGAAACGGGCTTCTTCCGCATCGACACGGACTACCGCCGCGAGATCCACCTCCACGGCCACGGCAGCCGTTACGCGATGGTGCGCAAAGCTGCAACGAAACGGTATCCGTGCCGACCGCCACGTCGCTGACGACCCTCCACATCGACACCACCGGCTCCGCAGGCGATCCCTTCGTCATCCACCGCGCGGACGGTAGCACCCAGTCCGCCACCACACATCGAGGCGCTGCTGTCGCTGATTGCGGATCAATGACGAGCCGGAAATATCCAGAGACGCCCTTACTCAAGTTCCGTCCCCTGAGGTGAGGCGTAACTTCAGGATGAAGCCCCTATCCCCTGAGGGGTGAGGTGTAATTTCAGGATAACACCCCTATCCCTGAGGGGGTGAGGCGTACTCAGGATGACGCTCATCCTCAAGGGATGAAGTGTAATTCGGGATAACGCCCTGTCTCCTCTTCGCCAATTGGGCAGACGTCCCCCGACACCCCCAATTATTGGGGATATGTGGGGATGATCATAAAACGCCCCCGATTATTTGGGATTGGTATAAGAAGGGCACGGAAATATTTTGCGCCCTCCAAAAGGACAGTGCGTAGCAGTGCATGCTCCGTAATGTCCTCTTTACTAATCAAGGATAAGATGAATTTATCGGACTTGCAGAACGGCGACTCGGCCGTCATTGTGCGTGTGTCGGGACACGGAGCCTTCCGCCGACGCATTATATAGAGATGGGCTTTGTACGCGGACAGAAGGTCACGTCGATGCTCAATTCCCCGCCGAACGACCCCGTCAAATACGGCGTCATGGGCTAGAGGTCTCCCTCCGACGCAGCGAGGGCAGCCATGATCGAAGTGCTGCCCGAAGACGAAGCTAACCAGCCCCTGCCGGACGGCGGAGGAGGCACCGAACGCGAACGACCCGACGAACCGTCGCCCGTCGGCCGACACAGCCCCGCACCACGCAAGAACAGAAATCAACGTGGCCCTCGTGGGCAACCCCAACAGCGGCAAGACGTCGCTCTTCAACGTCATCTCCGGCGGGCGCGAGCATGTGGGCAACTATAGCAGGGCGTCACCGTGGCCGCCAAAACGGGGCATGTCACCTACAAAGGCTACCGCTTCAGCATCACCGACCTGCCGGGCACCTACTCCCTCTCGGCCTATTCGCCCGAGGAGCGGTACGTGCGTCAGCATATCCTCGACCGCCGGCCGGACGTGATCCTGAACGTCGTCGTCAGCCTCCAACCTCGAGCGCAACCTCTACCTCACCACCGAACTGATCGACCTCAGCCAGCCGACCGTCATCGCGCTCAACATGCGCGACGAGCTGGAAGCGAGCGGCGCCACGCTCAACCACGAGAAGTTGGGCGCACGATCGGCACATACCGATGGTGCCCACCGTGGCCCGCACGGGCGATGGCATCGACACGTTGCTCGACACGATCATCGACCTCTTCGAGGGCCGCAACCGCGTGACGCGACAGGTGAACATCAACTACGGCACCACGATCGAGCCCGGAACTGGCCATCGTCTCCGCCTCGATGCAAAGAGCGACGACCTGCCCCGACGCGTTCCCGCCGCGCTAGCTGGGCGCTGAAGCTCCTGAGGGCGACACCGAGGCGCAGCGTACCCTGCGCAGCTCGTGCGGCTTACCCGGAGTGGAAGGCGGCGGCTGAGCGGGGCGCGGAGAAGATCCACCGACTGCTGGCCGAACAGACGGAGGCCGCCGTCATCGACCGCAAATACGGCTACATCGCCGGTGCCCTCCGCAAGGTCTACACGGCACCGTCGACCTCCAACCGCGCCACCGACCGCATCGACCGCATCGTGGCCCATAAGTGGCTCGCTTCCCATCTTCATCTTCCCTCATGTGGCTCACCTTCTCCACCACCTTCTGGCTCGGCAAGTATCCGCAAGACTGGATCGAGGCCGCCTTCGCTGTCGGCGAAATGCTCGCGCGCACATGCCCGAGGGGCCGCTGCGCGATCTGCGCCGACGGCGTCATCGGTGGCGTGGGTAGCGTGACCGTCTTCTTGCCCAACATCCTACTGCTTTTACCTCTTCATCTCGCTCTGCGGAAGACCGCCATGGCCCGCGCAGCCTCATCATGGACCGCATCATGACCGCATCGGCCTGCACGGCAAAGTCGCTTATCCCCATGCTCATGGGCTTTCCGGCTGCAACGTGCCCGCCATCATGGCCACACGCACGATCGAGAGCCACAGCAGCCGACTGATCACGATCCTGATCGATCCTTCATGTCGTCGGCAGCACGCCTACCGGTCTACATTCTGCTCGTCGGCACCTTCTTCTCCGCCACCGCTGGCACGGGTGCTCATCTCGCTCTACGCCTTCGGCATCCTCATGGCCGCCCTCACCGCAGTGCTCCTGCGCCGCGGCGTCTTCAAAAGCCGACGAGACGCCCCTTCGTGATGGAGCTCCCCCTACCGCATGCCCACCGTCCGCGCGCTGTGAAACACATGTGGGACAAAGCCGAGCAGTACATGCGCAAGATCGGCGGCGGTCCTCGTCATCTCCATCATCATCTGGTTCTTGAGTTGTACCCCCGCACCGAAGTGCCCTACCGACACCACGCTCGACCCTGTGGCACTGTCCGAAATGCAATACGAGAATTCTTTTCTTGGGCCGCATCGGCAGGGAGTTCTGCCAACCTCTCGTAGCGCCGATGGACTTCAGCTGGAAGGCTACCGTGGCGCTCCCTCTCCGGTGCCGCCGCGAAGGAGGTAATCGTCAGCACGCTCGGCGTGCTCTACAGCAACGCGGACGAGGCCTCGCTCTCCGGCACCCTGGCCGCCTCGGGCGACTTTACGCAGCGTTCAGCCCTGGCCTTCTGATCTTCATTCTCCTCTACTGCCCCTGCATCGCTTCGCTGGCCGCCATCGGCAACGAGACCGGTAGTCGCAAGTGGGTAGCCTTCTCCATCCTTTATAATACGGGTGTGGCGTGGCTGATGTCGTGCGGAGTCTACCACCTCGCGGGCTGTTTTTGAGTGCCTGAGGCTGTTCTTTTTGCCCTCAATACGGCTCGCATACCCAGTAATAGCGAAGCGGTAAGACAGTAATTTTTACCCACAATTAGGGATTTCACCCCTGCTCCAGCACCCGTACCTTTGCGGTGTGAATTTTTTAGTTAGACATGGATAAAACCACGTAAGTCAAATAAATTTCTTTTCTGGAATCGACCGTAGTGATTACCGTCGATTCCTATATTTTTATCCTACCCTCCCCCCACACATTTCCCTCCTTCGTCTTGTGACATAACGCGTATGTCGATGGGAGAATAAAGCCCGCAGAGACTCTCTACGGGCGTCGCGCGATGACCAAAAGTGCCTTTTGGAAATCTTGCACCGGCGGCGCAACGACTAAAACCATAGAATAGGGACGCGCGTACATTTAGTCATACACGCGCCCCATACCTCCGCGTGCTGCATAGGCCCGACAGGCGATTGTACGGGTGCAATCGCGCTCCGTCATCGCTTGTCGCGGATCTTTTCGTAGGGACTGGATCTCCTCCGTCTGCTTGACGTCTACGCTGCGGCCGCCGCTGAAGGAGGTACGAGAGCGAGAGGCCGAGTATTGCTCGTGCGAGCGGTTGGCCTCGACGAGGCGGAGGTCGGGCGTCTCGGTGTCGATCACGCGGCCGTGGCGGAAGAGCTTGAAGTTGAGCCGGGTGCCAGCCGATCGCGCAGGAAGGTGTGAGTGAGACGCCTGCCCGACATCTCATAGACGGTGCGGTAGATACGGTCGGTGAAGTGGTACGTAGGCTCGTAATAGCCCTCGAGCGAAGCGCCCCGATGTGCGGCGTGAAGCGGACGTGTTCGAGGCGAGAAGCAATATTTCTGCTGACCGCTGACGTCGAAATCCTCCGACTTAGATCCGAAAAGCGTGTACATCACCATGCCCTTCAGCTTCCACCACGGCAGCGGATCGAAGCGTGCCTCAGCGCTGAGGCCGAGGAGACGCTTCGTATTTAGCATTCATGGGTTTCGTGTAAGTCACGGCCGGACGGGCGGGATCCATCCGCGTGGCGTAGTAGATCGGGGTCTCGTTGTAGATGTAGATCGTGTTGAAGGAGAGATGGTCGTAGAGGTCGAGGACAGCCGTGAGGGTGTGCGACTTGCAGGGACGAGGTCGGGGCTGCCGGTCGTGTAGCTGTGGTCGTCGGTGTACTCGCGGTGAGTCGTGAGGGCGCTGTAGGGGATGTCGTCGACGGCTTCGGTGTAGTTCAGGGTGGCGGAGATCTTACGCGCCTCGTTGATCATCCACAGCAGGTTGAAGGAGGAGTAAGCGTCCCAATCGTCGTGCACGATGAGGGTCGGCTGCGGCGTCCGGACGATAGGCGATGCGGCTCTCCTGTACGCGCAGTCCGACGCCGTACTGTAGTCGTTTGCCGATAGGGCCTTGCACCTCGGCATAGATGGCGGCATTTGTCCCTCGGCGTAGGGCAAGGTGCGGAGGTGACGCTCGTTGGTGAGGTCGTAACCACGGTGATGCGACGGTAAGCCAGGCCTCCGTTGATGGCGAGGCCGGAGGCAGAAGTTCTTGTTGAGCGACGTGCGGGCCTCGAGCATGTTCGTCGTCTCCTCGGGAGCGATTCGAAAGGGTGTCTAAATCGGGCGAGGGGAGGAGGCGCAGGGTCTGCATGCGATTGCGGGCGTACTGGCGGAGGTAGTCGGCGCCGATGTTGAAGGTGCTACCCTGGTCGTCCAGCTCGCGATCGAAGCGGAGGGTGCCCTGGTACGCGCGATAGGTGTAGGGCGTCTCGGTGCGCGTGGTGTAGAGCGCCGTGTCGGCCCAGCCCGACGGGTGCGTACGAACGTGGCCGCGTCGGTGCGGGGTTTGGCGTGGTCGGTGGAGAAGTATAGCGAGGTGCCGAGGGTGTTGCGCGGGTGAGGTCGTAGGTCAGGCTGAGGCGGTCGTGAGGCGGTGCGTCCAGCCGCGAGACTGTACGTCGGTGCGCTGCGCGCGTCCCGTGCGGAGGAAGTCGTACGTGTTTTCGTCGTCGGTGGCGAGGTAGTAATCGGTATAAGAGAGGACATTGTAGAGGCTCAGGCGATTGAATCGGCCGTTATAGACAGCGTAGGCGAAGTCGCGCGAGAAGCCATATTTGAGTACACATCGGCGCCGGCCATCGGCATAGCCGTAGTATCCGCCATCCAGCTCTTTGCGGAGTGTGATGCGGATCACGGCGCCGCGTGTGGAAGCAAATTCCCACTGCTGCCGGGCGTGTAATCCACCTGCACACGGCGGATGCGGTCGGCGGGCAGGGCGGCCAGTTCCTTTGGTGCTGGTCAGCCGGATGCCGTCCACGTAGACCGTTCCGACGGCTTGCCCAAGCACTTCGAGCGCCCCTTCGCGACGCGTCACGCCGGGCAACATGGTGAGTATCTCGTCCGTCTGTCGGCCCTGCGTCACGGTCGAGCCGAGCGGGTTGGCCGTGTATCCGCCTACACTGCGGCGAATGCGATCGGCCGTCACCGTGACCTCGCCGAGCGCTGCCGCCTCGGGTCGTAAAGGTGACGACGATGCCCGGCCGTGCCTCAACGACTTGCGTCTCGATAGCCCACGAAGGAGACCTTCAGCACGCGTTTCCGCAGCCGTGCCAGGGACTGGCAACGAGAAGGCGCCATTGGCGTCGGTGATCGCCCCGCCACAAAGGCAGAATCGGGCAGCGCATAGGCTACCACATTGACAAACTCCATCGGACGTTTTGCGTCGTCCACCACGCGTCCGGCCAGCTCCTGCGCCCGGTCCACGCCTGCCATACCGATCAACAGGATCAGCACAGCGCATACTCGTTTTGCTTTTCATAATCTAGCCGATTGGTTGTTTTTGTTTCACGATTGGAAACGATCGCTCCGTGATCTCTATTGCTAAGTGCAAAAAGAAACGAACAAGCGATGTAGGCCATCCTACGATTTCCTCAAGGAAATGGTGGAAGCCCATCCAGCGATTTCCTGAGGAAATGAGTGGAAGCTCATCCAGCGATTTCCTGAGGAAATGAGTGAGTAAGTGTGCGGCCGATTTCCTGAAATGAGCCGAAAAAGTTTGATGGCGGCCGATTTCCTGAGGAAATGAGCCGAAATAGTTTTGTGGCAGCCGATTTCCGAGTGAAATGAGCCGAAATAGTTTTGTGGCGAGCGATTTCTGAGGAAATGAGCCGAAAACTAGTTTTGTGGCGGCCGATTTCCTCAGGAAATGGGCCGAAAAAGGATTTAGTAGCGGGCAATTTCCTCCAGAAAATCGCACATCGAGACTCACGTTACGGAAAGGAACGTCACCCGCGGGGTAGGATCTCCGCAGGTCGGCAGAAAGCCTGGAGGCTGGTACGGTTCAAATGCTGCCGCCCGGGCATGATGAGAGGCAATCCCGGCTCGTTTCGCCCTCACTAGCCGTATCTTTGGACACTCAATCCATTAACCCCCACCGGACATGATTAAAATATTTGAGACATCGAAACCGAAGAGCCTCGATCAATATACGGTCGACAACGAACCGATCTCGTCGATCGATTTGGTCGAGCGAGCGGCCGTGACCTTGCCAATGAATTTAAGCGCAACTTCTCCAAGCAGCGACGCGTGATCGTCTTTGCGGGCGAGGGTAACAACGGCGCCGACGCCTTGGCCGTAGCCCGACCGCTGGCCGAGGAATCGTATCGCACGGAAGTCTCACCTCTTCAACGGCCAACGCTCTCGCCGGACTGTGAGGAGAACAAGCAGCACATCTTGGCTGACGAGAAGGTGCGCCTCTACGAGGGTGATCGACGACCTCGATCCGCCCGAACTCACCGAGCATGACGTGGTCATCGACGGCCTATTTGGCTCCGGCCTCAACCGCCTCACAGGCGGCTATGCGGCCGTAGTTGGCTACATCAACCAGTCCAACGCCACCGTCGTATCCATCGATATGCCCTCCGGACTCTTCGGCGAGGACAACCTGAGCAACAACCCCGACAGCATCATCCGCGCCAAAAATGACGCTCACCTTCGAGTTCCCCCAAGCTGGCCATGCTGCTGCCTGAAAAACGAGGCCTACGTAGGCCGCTGGAAGGTGCTGCCCATCGGCCTGCACCCCGTGACATTATCCAGAAGACGCCGACGGCTTATCTCATGGTCACGGACGAGGACATGGAGCGGTTGATCCGCCCGCAGCCGCTTTGCACACAAGGGCGACTTCGGCCATGCGCTGCTCGTCGCCGGCGGTAAAGGCCGCATGGGCGCAGCGCTCTTAGCCGCCTCGGCTTGCATGCACAGTGGCGTGGGTAAGCTGACCGTCCACCTGCCTCAGCGGGGCGAGATGGTGCTCCAGACGGCCGTCCCAGAGGCGCATGATCGACCTCGACGCGGACCGCGATCGCATCACCACATTGCCGGATAGCCTGCGGGAGTTCGACACCATCGCCATCGGGCCCGGCATCGGCAGCGGACGAGCGTACGGCCTCCTCCTGGGACGTTTGCTGCGCTCGCAGACCAGCCCCTCCTCCTCGACGCCGACGCGCTGAACCTGCTGGCGCGCAACCGCGAGCTTATGCCGCTCCTTCCGCCGGGCACCGTGCTGACGCCCCACCCGCGCAGAGTTCGATCGGCTGTTCGGCGAGAGCGCCAACGGCTCACGACCGACTGCACAAGGCGGCCACGACCGCCGTCAAGCACGCCATCTGTATCGTCCTCAAGGGCGCCTATACAGCCGTCTGCGCGCCGCAGGACAGATCTATTTCAACACCACCGGTAACCCTGGCATGGCGACGGCCGGCGGTGGCGACGTGCTGACGGGTGTCATTGCCGCACTCATGGCGCAGCGTTACGATCCGGTCAAGGCGGCCATCATCGGCGTCTTCTTGCACGGTTCGGCGGGCGATCTGGCCGCGGCGCGGTCGTCGGAGAGAGAGTCTGGTGGCCAGCGACATTGTCCACGAACTGGGCCGGGCCTTCCGTATGCAACAGGCGGACGACTGACGGACATACCGCGGGCGGTGACCACGACGGGCCACCGTAACCGACCACTACAGAAAAGGGTTGATGAGCCAAGCTGGGCTCACCAACCCTTTCTTTTCGCCGCATTCGGCGGTCGCCCCCTCAGCCGATGCGCGTGCAAACGGATCATCTACCCGGCGGCCGTCGGCCAGGGTAGTGGCGAAGAGGTAGACGCGCCACCGCTGGCTATCCGTAGTCGGGCGCGGAGAGCGTCGGGCGAGAGAGGAAGTTGCGCACTGCGATGTTCGCGCGTGGCACCGTACGGGCCATCACGCGAGACAATTGGCGGCCGAACGGCGGCACCTCGTCCACACGGAAGCGTCGGCCGGGGAAGTCCGTCACCTCGGTGCTCGACGTGTAGAGGTGGCTGTCCGTGTGCAGCTTACCGAGGCCCATACGCTGGGCTGCGAGTCTGAAGGCGCCCGCCTTGAGGATCGCGGCGTTGGGCTCGTAGAGGGTTTCGACGAGACGGAGGCGGTGACGGCCGACGGTGCGGCGCGCTCCTCATCGGGGGTGAAGCGGAAGACCTGCCCCGCCGTCGGCCGTGAGGTGAACGCAGTGGATCATTGGCGGCGCGGCATGGGCGCGTCGGACGACGAAGGTCAGCTCCTTACACTCGCCCCCGGACGGCCAGCACGTGGATGTCCGACGTCCCCGGTAGGCGGGCCAGCGTATGTTGCCAATCCAGCATCGGCGACAGTTTAGCGATGAGCGTCGGGGCCTTAGACAGGATCGTCGGAAGCAGCTGCTCGAGGTCCGGACTGCATCGGCCAACGCAAACAGTCGGCGGTCGCAGCCGTCGCGTCGCGAGGTCGATATAGCAGATGTCCACGGGCGGCAGGGTACGGAGGGCGTCCTCGGCCGAAGCATGGAGGCCGGTCGACGTTGTCCAACCCAGGCGGAGAAGTTGTGCATGGCCGCCTCGAACGTCGGGCCGTCGCACTCCACGTACGACGCGTGCCACACGTTCGGCCAAAGCTCGCGGTGTCCACCCTGAGGCCGCCCGTGAGGTCACAGGGCTACCGACCGCACCCTCGATGAGCCGCTGCTTGTAACGCGCCGCCGCCTCCGAGGAGCACTGCTCGACCGACCGCCGCGAGGGGAAGACGAGCCGATCGCGCGCTGCAAACCACCGGGGTAGCTTCTCCCGGATTCGGCGGTGCGATTCGATCTCGTATAACGGCAAACGGCACGTCTACCCGGGGTAACGTGCCGCTGCGAGCTTCAGCAGCGAACGGGTGTCGTCCGCCGCGTGATCGGCTATGAATTGCCGCATGTCCGCGGAGAGTTCCACGGGGACTATGAATGCGTGATTTCCACCTTCTGCGTAGGCGCCATGTGCTGCTCGCGGTAAGCCACACGCTCCACCACGCTCGGCCAGCTGCCGGAAAGGCTATGCCCGTGACCGTATCCTCGTCCAGTGCAGCCGGCTCGCCTGACATCACCACTCACAGATGCTCTGCACGAGCGGAATCTGCCCGAGCAGAGGCACTACCTAACCTTTCGGCCAAGCGCTTGCAGCCCTCGCGTCCAAAAATGTAGTACCGGTTCTCTGGTAATTCGCCCGGAGTGAACCACGCCATGTTCTCGACGAGACCCAACACGGGCACATTCACCTTTGTTGTCAACGAACATACTGATCCCCTTGCGGGCGTCAGCCAGCGCCACTTGTTGCGGTGTGCTGACGATCACGGGCCCCGGTCAGCGCAAGGGTTTGCACAAGGGTGAGGTGGATGTCGCTGGTGCCTGGGGCAGGTCTATGAGCAGGTAGTCCAGCTCGCCCCCAGTTGGCTTCGCTAATGAGCTGCTTGAGCGCATTGCAGGCCATGGCCCCACGCCAGAGCACGGCCTCGTCCGGGTTGACGAAGAATCCAATCGACAGCATTTTCACGCCGTAGTTCTCGATGGGATAATCAGCTCCTTGTCGCCCACCTTCTCCAACGCAGGCCGGGCGGCCTCCACGTCAAACATTTTTCGGCTGCGAGGGGCCGAAGATGTCGGCGTCTAAGAGTCCATCGCGATAGCCCGCGGCAGCCGGCGCCACAGCCAGATTCGCCGATACGGTGCTCTTGCCCACAGCCGCCCTGCCCGAGGCCACGGCGATGATGTGTTTGACGCCCGGCAGCGGCGGTGCCTCTTCCGAGGCGGGGCCGACGGGCTGCATCTCCTGCCGCGGTGGTGCTGATGTTGCCTTTGATCTCCACGTCCGGCGAAACGTAAGCTCAGAATCGAGGCCTCGGCGGCCTTGACCACCGATCGGTGAACGGGTCGTTGGGCTTATCAAAATGGGCGTGAAAGAGACTTTCATGCCGTCGATACGGATATCATCGTCCACCATTCCGGACTCCACGAGGTTCTGCCCCGTGCCTGGGTATCGCACTTTTTCCAGTGCGTCTAAAAATCAATTTCGGATAAAGTTTCATCTTATATAGTCGTGTTGTGCAGCCACTTGGCCGCTATAGTTTATAAGGACAAGCCGGGCAGCCATCTGGGGTGGATGGGACCTTTCGGCCTGTGATTCAAAAAGCGTTTTTGAGGGGTGAGCCCCGATCGGGAGAGATGCCGAGGCCCTTGCCGCGTGTCAGCCCTCAGCGGGAGGAGCGACGGGAGCGGACGGGCCGGGCGGGGCGACGGTTGGCCGCGCCCATAGCTTCGGTACGCGTCGCGCTCGATCTCCACCTCCGGTTCGATCCAAGCCTCGCGCGGGTGAGGCAGAAGCTGAGGGTACTTGATGGTCAGGCCGCGGTCGAGCCACTGCTGCTCGTAGTGTGTGCGGATGGCGCGCGCCTCGTCGAGCTCGTCCGCGGTGTCGGCGTGAGGTCGGCCGTGCAGGGCGCCGCCTCCAGCTGGTTCGCGCGGAGCATTTCGCGGGTGTAAGCAAAGAGAAACGGGCTGTCGGTCTTGAGGTGGACGCGCCCGCCCTCCTGAGGCAAGATGCCGCTGTAGAGCGCCATGAAGCGGGTGCTGGTGAGGCGTTTCCGCGCCTTCTGCATTTGCGGGTCGGGAAGGTGATCCAGAGTTCGTCCACTTCGCCCGGCTCGAAAAAGCTGGCCAAAGTTCGATGTCAGGTCCGGAGAAGGCCACGTTGCCCATCTGGCGAGCTGCGGCACGCGAGCGCCGGCCCACATGCGGGCGCCCTTAACGTCGATGCCGACGAAGTTCGCGTCCGGGTGCCGCTCAGCCAGTCCGAGGGTGTCTCCCCGCGTCCACAGCCCACCTCGAGCACGATGCGCCCGGGCCGTCCGCCGAAAGCGGCCTCCCGCCAGCGACCTTTCAGGGGGCAGCCGCCACCCTCAGCCAGCGCGGCGTAAGGGTATTGGAAGACGTTGGGCGGGCTTCCATCTCGGCGAATTTTTGGAGTTTATTTCTTGACATGGCGGCAAATGGAGCGGAATCCGGGGGGCTATGACCGTTCGTCAGCGGTCGGTGTCGCAGTGTCCGACGACGGCGCCTGAGGCGTCTCGGCCTCCCCGGTGGGTCCCAGCGAGGCAGCGACGGACGGGGCGGCTGCTTCCGTAGTGCCCATCGAGGGGCGCTGCAGCGTCCCGGCCTCCCCGGTAGGTTCCATCGGGGGCGAGGCGGACGCGGCGGCGGCCGACCGTTTTTCGTTTCAGCGCCTTCGTCGTCGGTCGCCTCCGCCGAATCCTTTTCATTTGGAGCCGCTTCTTGCGTATTCCCTCGATTCGTTTGGAACGAGATCTTGCTCTCGCGCGTGCGCTGGTTGATTTGGTCGATCAGGCGACTGATGACTTGGCGGTCGGGGTCGTTGTCAGCGGACGCAATGTAGGCGGCTTCGATGTGGCGGAAGATGGTGTTCAAGGTCCGGTCGTTCACCTTCCGGATCGCCTGGCCCGCGAGCCGGTTTGCGCCGGCAGCTACGGTCGAGCGGACCTCGCGCAACGACTTAAATTCTTCGTTGCGCTCCCGAAGCAAGCTCACGATCGTATCTACCTCCAGCTGCTTCAGCGCCTCGGCGGGCCTCCGCCGTAGACAAATCCGGAGCAAGGAGTCGATATGCGCCGTCTTCCCAGATCGCCTTTGGTGCTGCAGCCCCTTGCAGCATCGATAATGGTTTTCAGCAGGAGCCCCGACTCGCGACGCGCCACTATCGGAGAGCGCGCAGCCTGCCGAATCTCCTGAAACAGCCCCGTCAGACATTCGTTTTCGCTCCGCATCCCTTGTCGCGAAGGGCCTCCGACTCTTTCGCCGCCCGTGTCTCGCGGACGACATCCTCCTCCGTCTTAATATCCGTGAGCCACTGGAGGAAATCGGCCTCCTCCAGACCTAGTTTTCGGGCTCCATCTCGGTGATCACGCCATAAAGTCGTTGCTGATAGTCGAGATGGAGATCCAGCGGAAGCGACTGTTTCCCGGTTCGTCGATCGTTTTAACCGGTCTCATTATTTCGTTTTTCGTTTACTTTCTATTGAACACTATTTTGCTATCGCCCTGCAAATATATGGCAGCCCCTTGAACCTCTGGCCCTTGCCGTAGACCCTTCCGGGGCGCCTGACCGACGGTGGCTGGTAAATTGATTTCCGACGGGAACGAATTTTGTGTCAGGGGCTATGTGTCGTGGGGCTTTGCCCCTATTCCTCACACCCTTTTTCTTGTCTTGATACAAGAAAAGGGCGCAAAAATCAAGCTCCCACCGGGGCGGGGAAAGCTAGCCGGGTACGGGATGGGGCTATTGAAATGGTTTCCGACGCGGGCGGCCGACGTGTGGCGCCGTTGTCGGCCGTCAGGGTGAGGGCGAATTGCACTCGCCCCGCACGCTACCAAAAGGAACGGGGCGCCTGACAGTCAGTGGCCGGTAAATGGGTTTCCATCGGAGGTGGACGACGGCCGGTGGCCGGTAAATGGGTTTCTGGCGGGGGCGAATGGGTGACACGGGCCGGTAAAATAATTTCCGACGGGGGCGCCCGACCGATGGTAGCCGGTAAATGGGTTTCCATTGGGGGCGAATGGGTAACACGGGCAGGTAAAATAAAATCCGACGGGGGCGCTGACCGATGGTGGCCGGTAAATGGGTTTCCATTGGGAGCGAATGGGTGACACCGGCTGGTAAATAATTTCCGTTGGGAACATTGACGCAGTCGCTCCCGAAATGGGTTTCCAACGAGATGAGAATGATCTATACACAGAAAGACAGAAGGTTCGGCGACTCCCACGGATAGACGCTCGCATCGGATTTTATTTCATGGACTCCCGTCGTTATCTCGCCTCCATTGAGGATCTCAATGGGGGTGTGTTTTTGAATTACGCACCATTGAATGCTTCAACGGGCGTGACTGCCAATTACACCCCCATTGAACACTTCAATGAGGGTGTGATCGCAAAATAACGCCTCATTGAAGGCCTCAACGGAGCGTGATCGTGAAATAGGTTCCAAACGGATTTTTATGGAGGCGACGGTGCGCTGGGGGGTTCATGAAATGTTTTCTCGATGAGGGCAGATGGGTGTCCGAAGTTCGCAAAATGTTTTTCCGCTGGGGGCAGATTTGTACCACAGGTTCGCAAAAATGTTTTTCGATGGAAGCCATCGACGTGAAATCGCCCCCACCGGAATATGCGGTGGAGGCTGATGGGTGCCCGAGGTTCTCGAAATGGTTTCTGGCGGGGGCAGGGGTTGTGTCAGGGGCTATTGTCGTGAGGGGCTTTGCCCCTATCCCTACACCTTTTTCTTGTCTTGATACAAGAAAAGGGCGCAAAAGAAAAATCAAGCCCCACCGGGGAGCGGAAACTGGCCGGGTACGGGATGGGGCCATTGAAATGGTTGCTGACGGGGCGGCCGACGCATGGGCGCCTCAGAACTGGAAGTAGATGAAGGGGACGATGTCGGCGCTCTTGAGTTCGCAGGACGATGATGATGGCGACCGTGAGGTAGAGGGGCTTGCACCAGCGTCAGGGACTGGGTGACCCACCCGCGGACGGTCGTGTCGACAGCTCAGGGCATGAAGTGGATCGCGTAGCCGCCGAGGATCAGCAGAAAGACTTCGGTGTATCCGACAACGAACTGGCTGAAGACTTCCGGGTGGAAGGCGGTGAAGATCTGGCGGATCACGTCCCAACCCGTGGCCATCGTGTCGGCCCGGAAGAAGATCCAGCCGAAGCATACGACGTGAAAGGTGATGAGGACGCCGCAGACGCGCCGAAGTGGCGACATCGTGTCGCCCGTGGGGCGGAAGCAGGGAAATGGTTCATCATGAACTTGCGAACGGCCAGCGCTGCCCCGTGAAGTCCGCCCCAGAGGATGGAAGCGGCCTGAAGCTCCATGCCAGAGCCCGCCAAAGGAGCATCGTAAGCATGAGGTTGACGTACGTACGGACGCGGCCGCGCCGATTGCCGCACGAGACCGATATATAGGTAGTCTTTGAGCCAGGTGGAGGCGAAATGTGCCACCGTCGCCAAAACTCCGTGATGGTGGCCGACTGGTAGGGAGTCGAAGTTGGTGTTGAAGCGGATGCCCAGCAGCAGGGCGATGCCGATGGCCATGTCGGGAGTAACCCTGCGAAGTCACAGTGAGATCTGAGCGCATAGCCGTAGGCGCCGACGAGGTTCTCGAGGCCGGTGTAGAGCGTCGGGGCGTCGAAAATGCGGTCGACGAAGTTGACGCTGATATAGTCGAGATGACGCTCTTCTTCAGGAGGCCGCAGATGATGAGGTAGAGCCCTTCGCCGAGCGTCTCGCGGGTCACGACGGGCGTCCGGAACATCTGGGGATGAAGTCGCGGGCCCCTGACGATAGGTCCGGCCACGAGTCCGGGGGAAGAAGGAGACGTAAAACAGGTAGTCGATCCAGCGTCGGAGCGGCTGAAGCTCACCGCGGTAGACATCGATGGTGTAGCTGAGCGATTGGAAGGTGAAGAACGAAATGCCGACGGGCAGGGAAGATGTCCAGCGGCTCGTAAAACCGTACCTCCGACGGGGCCACGCCGAACCAAGAGCCCATGCTCTGACCTATGGCGAGGAGGGTCTGGAGGAGGAAGTTGGTGTATTTGAAGTAGGCCAGCATGCCCAGTTGATGACTAAGCTGAGCGTCACTCAAGCCTTTCGTCCAGCCGGGCGGACGGTGGCGGCGAGGGCCCGGGCGATGAGGAAATCGGACGTGGCGGTGAAGACGAGAAGCAGGAACCAGACGCCGCTGCTCTTATAATAGAAGTAGAGCGAAAAGAGGACGACGTAGAGGATGCGGGCGGTCGTCGTGTGGCGCAGGGCGCGATAACCGATGTAGAAGGCGATGAAGAGGAAGAAAAAGAGGCCTGTGCTGAAGAGCATCGGGCTCTCAGGGCTGATACGCGAAGAGGGCGCGGAGGCGCCTCGAGGCTGAGGTCAAGGGTAGGCTGTGGATCATTTTCGTTTACGTTGCTGGTAATCCAATGCACTGCGGACGAGTGCCTTGTACAGTAGCCGCCCCTGCTCCCTATAACCGGAGGCACTGTAATGCACACGGTCATGCGAGAAGAGTCCTTCGGCTTGCCACCGCTCGCACGAGCCTGCGCCGCCGGTCATGCCGTAGAGGTCGAAGCAGGCCAGACCCTCCCGCGCGGCATAATCGAGGATCGCCTCGGCGGCCTCACCGACGTGCACGTTGCGGGTATAGCCCCGCGTGACGGTGGTCGTCGTGCGACGTTTCTTGCCCTTGGCCCGCCGAGTGACGGTGGTTTCGCGCCGCGAGGTAGTTTTTCGGCCGGAGTAGTGAGTACGATGGTCGTCAGGGGCATGTATCGCTGGGCCAGTCGCACGAAGCGGTCTACGCGCGTGATGAAATCGGAGGCCGAGAAGTGCGTGCCGTACGATTCGTTGGTGCCGAGCGAGATGATGAGTATGGCAGGCTCCAAGAGCGAGAGCTGGCGGACGAATCGCTCGGAGGTGTACTGCGAATAGGTGGCCCCGTTGCGACCGATGGCGTGATAGACCACCCCGGGGCGCCCGTTGAAGAGCGAGAATCCGTAGTAGCAGCTCGCGCCCGTGACTGAGGTGGGGCCTCACTGCGGCTGACGCTCTGCAAACGGAGCTCGCGCACAGCCCTCGGGCAGGAAGAAGCTGTCCACCGTCAGGTCGGGCGCGTAGGTATCCGTTGCCCCAAGCCGTCCGCGCATTGCGGATCCTCCGGCAGCATGGGTCGGGCGTACTCTCCGCGGTACATCAGCACCTGCGTGAAGTCGTCGTCCGCCCCATTGACCGCGATCGTGAAGTCGATCGTGGCGGCATCCGTCTGCAAAGCCCATGCCGCCCAGCCCCCACGGTGTACCCGACTGCGGACGCGTGCACCGCCCGACGCTCCAGCTCTTCACTTGCGAGAAAATACGATAGTCCGAGGGGCCATTTTCACGTGCAGGTCGGTAAGGTGCGATCCATCCGCGGCCGGCATTGCCAAAGGTGCGCCGGAGCAGGTTCATAGTCTCGTTCGTATAGAATCCACCCTGGATATGAGAGTCGCCCAAGTGAGCGATAGGCAGTACGGTGTCTTTACCGTTGTATAGGCTGAGCAGATTCTCCCAGAACTCGTCCAGCGTGTGCCTCGGATCGATGATGCGACAAAGCGAATCGACGGCAAACGTCATCGTGAGGTCGACCTGATCCGTCAGGATCTTCTTCTTTTTCGGGGGCAGCTTTTTCCGCTGCAAGGTTCCTGTTTTCAATCGGCGAATGCGGCCTTTCAGCCTGGGCTGCCGTAGCTACATAAGCAGCAGAGCGCCGCCCAGAAAGGAGCCCTGTTAGCGCTGCGTTTTTCCAGATTGTCATATAGCGTTTTTCCTAAAATGATTGCGTCGTAGAGGGCATTGGCCAATTCACGGCCACCCTGAAAACTGAGGTGTATAATCCTCAGCCGCCCAATTGCGCTTCACGTAATTGACCATGCCATCCTCTCCGCCCATCGCCTCGTAAACGTCCCAGAAGGCTACTCCCGCCTCGAGGGCCGCCTCACGTTGCGCGCGGCGAAGGTTCTTCACGGCCGACATCGTGTGGCGCTCTCGCCGACCACTTTGCTGCGGTCCGAGACACCCAAAAAGCAGCACGTCAGCCCCTGGGAAACAGGTGCGGATGTGTTTAATGATAGCCACCATCCGGTCTCGGTAGAAAGCCATAGTCCTTCGTTCGTTCGACAGCCACATTCAGGCCGTATTGGATCACGATCAGGTCGTAGGGCGTATGCCCTGCAACGCTTTGGCAGCGCGCTATATCCAGTTTTCCAGCGGCAAACCAGAATTACCTCGCAAAGCAAAAATTGTCCACCACCACTCCACGGTCATCCTCTAACGCAATGCCCAACGCGCACAACCCCTGCGCATGCGTAAAGGCCAATTTGCCCTCCGTAAAGGCCCTTCGCCACATATTGCCCCACGCCGTCGGTCTCTGGGAGGCGCGCAGTGAATGTATCCCGTCCCTCGTTGCATATCCAGCGGAGGTCTGTCGCTCGATTGCTTGTAGAGGAACTTGAGGGGTACCTACACTCTTCAAGTGGGGCATATAGTCGGTCGTTTCAAAGGCTATAGTCAGGGCGTCGTTCGCGGCGTCGAACAGGAGGCAAGAAAGGAGGTACTTCGGCTTACGATCGGAGTATGGAGCGCGCGTCGTCCACCCCTTAGAGCGCAGTCGGACAGTCGGGCGAAACTGTGCCACCTGCGATGACACCGGCACAAAGCCTACGCCTCGGCCTAAATCGCGCTTGCATCCGCTCGCGGAAGTCGGCCGTGAGGATGTCACCCTCGATGGAAGGAGTCGCCGAGGAACGCCACACGGACGGGTGCGGCCTAACGTGCTGATACCGTTCAGTGCAGCGAAGAATCGCCGCAGTCCGATGTGCCCCACGGAAAAGTCTCGACGACTGCCTTGAGCGTATCGCCCCGCAATTGGGCCATGATGACTATACATCGAGTCACGGTACGCCAAACGTTCACGGTCGGCTGCACTCAACTCCCGATGGAGTCGCCGCGCAACAGTACGGAGTCGGCTCTGGAGAGGTTGCTGTCCTCGTCTTCATCCTCGCTCCCGACTCTAAGGTCGGAGAGCATATCCATTTCTTTATGCTTGGGCCAAGACAACTCGTCTGGCAACATGTAGAGCGCCAGACAGGCCGCCTGCTATTACCAGCAGGATCAGTACCAACTGCCCGGAGCGATCATTATTCTCTTGTCCCATTCTTTCCAAAGCGGGGGTCAAAGGTAGACTGCAGTTTTGAGAAGCCGTTTTGAATTTATTGGGTGATTGTTTTCCATGGAGGTGTTTGAGTGGATCTTTCTCCTTTCTTGCTTCGGGCCTATCGAGGCCTGTTTCTGCCCTTTGTTCCCTCATTAATCCTCACATAGCTTGCTATGCTAGTCTCATGAGTGAAACAAAATCATCAGAAACATCCGCCCGATAGCCTCGGAAATAAATTCAAACAGCTTCTGATCCCCAAAGGCCCGCCGCACGAACATTCATGAAGAGTGCTCCCTCTTCACGCGGCGAGGGACAGACCCTACGAGGAAAAATGGGCCGAAGAGGACTACTGCTTGTAAACCCTCACAGAGAGGGAGTCCGCTCTCCATTCCCTGGCAAGAACTCATAAAAACATGCTCACATATAACGTATCAACAAGTGACTCTATGAAACGGATATTTTCTACTGATGACGATCGCGACAGTGGCTTGGGCCATCGTGTCGTGCCGGTCAAACCAAGATCTTACTCCTTCCATCGAATTTGCGCCCCTACATCTCTGCCTATACAGGGGGTGTCATCGGCTCAGATGGGACGATACGCATCGAATTGACCGAAGAGACAACAGATTGTACAGATGGGCGAGGAAGTGAGGACGATCTCTTCGACTTTTCCCCGGTCTGAAAGGCGCAAAAACGTACTGGGTCAACAGCCGCACGATTGAGTTCGTGCCTGATTCTGGGCAATTACGCCCAGGGACACTCTACAATGCGACCTTCCGCTTGGGGCGTATGATGAAAGTGGAGAAGAAACTGGATGCGTTTCGCTTCTCCTACCGCGTACAAGCGCGTGACTTTACGGCCCGCATCACTCGACCGACATCACAGCCTCGGCCCCCGGACCGCGTGACCGTATGCGGCGAGCTTGAGACTGAGCGAAGCGCCCAAAGGCGGACGAGGTCGCGAAGATGGTGACGGCCAAACATGACGGCGACAAGCCCAAGGTGACGGTCACAAGGACGAAGACGCCTGGTGTACCGCTTCACCGTCTCGAAGTCGCCAAAAAGAGGCCGACACGGAACTCTCGGTGACGATAGACGGCGGCCCTTTCGGCGCAGACCATGAAGGAGACGCTCGAGCGACCATCCGGGCACGAAGCCCCTTTCAAGCTGATGCAAGCCGAGATGATCGACGAGCCGGAGAGCGGGTGCCTGCCTAACCTTCTCCGCCCCCGTCTCCACGACGCAGGATGTGAACGGTTTAGTCACCCTCCGGGCCGGCGAAGGGGATCCGACGGCGCTGTGTCCTACACCTGTCGGGTGCAAGACAATAAGGTGCGACTTTTCTTCGAGCGGCGGAGCGGTTGAAGGCTGTCGCCACTCGAGGTAGACGGCGCGCTGCGCAGCGTGGCGGGTGATGCCTTGACGGCTTCCTCGTCCGTGCGGCTGGAGGTGAAGTCGCTCAATCCGCAGGTCGAATTCCTGTCCGAGGGCACGATTATGCCGGAACGCGGAGCAGCTCATCTTGCCTTTCCGAGCCGTAAATCTCATGCGGTAGACCTAAAAATTATCCGCATTTTTGAGCGTAACGTCCTGACTTTCTTTGCAGGACAACTCGCTCGAGGCTTCCTCCTCGTCAGAACTCCGACGGACGGGCCGACTCGTCTATCGTAAGATGCTCAGACTCGACAGCGACGCCACGAAAGACATTCACAACTGGGATAATTACGTCATCGATCTCAGCAAACTCATTCGTCAGGAGCCAGGAGCCATCTATCGCGTCGTGCTTTCGTTTAAGCGCGAATATCCACGATCCCTGCGACAGCGTGGGGATGGCGCGCGCGAAATTGAGGCCCTGCTGGCATGAATGCTGATACTGGATGAAAGCGAGTTGGGAGAGGCAGACGAGGCCGCGGGACAAAGCCACAGACCTTATTACTGCCGACGGCGCAGACATGGATTGGGATACTTACCAGTGGGAAGCGAGCGCGACAATCCCTGCTCGGCCGGTTATTATATGTCGTCAGACCGTATGGCGGCCACGAACGTACTCGCCCTCGCGAACTTAGGGCTTATCGTCGTAAGGCCAATGCAGAACAACAAGCGCTTTGGGTGGCAGCTCTTAATTTCGATCGATACGAAGCCTTTATCGGGCGTAGAAGTGACGGCTTACAACTTCCAACTACAACCCATCGGCGGCGCAAAGACCGACGACAATGGCTTTGGCGAAATCAAGACGAAAATAAGCCCTTCGCCCTCGTGGCCACCGCTTCGGACAAGCAAAAGCACTACCTCGACTCGTGGATGGGAGGAATGACGTGTAGCCCGCCTCGACATTGGCGGCAAAGAGACTGAACGCGGACCGAAAAGTGCCCATCTACGGCGAGCGTGGCGTATGGCGGCCGGGTATTGCACTCCACGTGACTCTCGCGATGGAAGATCGCGAAAAACGTATCCTCAAAATCATCCCGCTCGATAGAGATCTTTCGATCGCGCGCGCAATTCTACACGAAACAGATCTCCGTTGGTGATGCGACGCGTATGCGTCTTCCATATCCACCCGACCGGATGACCCTACCGGGACTTTGGAACGCTTACGTGAAAGTAGGCGATTGCCAGCTTCCATAAGGCGCTGCGGATCGAAACCGTGAAAGCCCAATGGGCTCAAAATCAACCTTACGCTGCGGTCAAATCTTGCAAGTGTCCCCGCTACCGGTGCCGATGAACCTTGAATCGGCCTGGCTTACCGGTGCCGTGGCGCGCTGCTTTAAAAGCTAAGGTGGAGATATCCCTCACGTAGGTGCCGACGCATTCAAAGGCTACGAAAAGCACACCTTCGACAATCCCGCAGCGGCATTCACCTCGGTAATGACCGATCTTTTTGACGGCGCACTGAGTGATGTGGGGAAAAGCATCCTTCCGCCAACCTGCCTACGGCATCTGGTGCACTCCATGGCTGCAGAAGCCAGCCTCACTTGCCGGGGTCTTTGAACCTGGAGGTGACGCGGGTCTCTTTCACGCAGAGCATTCCATTCTCTCCTTTTCCCCGTTGTCCGTCGGCGTCAAGCTGGGCAATCTCGACCAAGGTCAGACCCTTGGAGACGGATTCGGGATCACGCTGCGGTAGTCACCTCCTCGCCTCGATGGCAAGCCTCTTTAACCAAACGAGGACTGGAATGGGAGATCTGCTAAAGTGAACTGGGCTGGTGGTGGGAGCATGACGACGTGAGACGTTTGCCTCTGTCTCTGACAATGCATCTGTCGTCGTCGCGGCGGGAACAATCAACTTTACGGTGGGAAGCGGTAAAGCCGTGATCCGTTCCAGTCAACACCAAACCAAACAAACCAACAACCCACAGGCGGCACGATTTGCGTGGATTGGCCCGAATGACGCGGTCGCTCGAGCAGATCTGACCTAACGGCATCAAAACAAAGTTGGCCTTCGCGCCCGATAAATCGTTGTCTTACGAGGTGGGTGCAAACCCGCCACCGCCATCGATTCCTGCCTCTACCGGCGGACGCGCATTGGTCGCCATTGACGCACGGAAGCGCTCCATCGTGAATGGGTCAACAGCCGTCGCCTCGGGCGATACGGAAATGCCAGTTTTGAGGTCACGCGCATGGCGCCTGCACGTCTACCTCCACATTACCCTCATATCCAGCCTTACGCACAGACTGCTAACGATCCGCCGATCCGCATGTATGGCGTGACGCCCAGTCCCTCGTGACCGCATATTCCATCCTGAAGCCCTCGATCGTCCTTTGCATAAGATGTGTGTTGAGGCCCGAGCGGACTTCACCGTGCAAGTCAAAGAGCAATCAGGCGCTCGGATGACCTACACGCTGGCTATTGTGGACGATGGACTCCTCGACCTCGACCAATTTTCAGACCCGACCCCTCGGAATGCACTTCCACGCGCCCGCGAGGCGCCTCGGTATTCGCACCTGGGATATGTGCGATTTCGTCACCGCGGGCGCCCATGCGCGGCCGCCCCGATCCCTCTTCAGCGTCGGGGGCGACGAGTCTCGCGCGAGTAGAGGTCAAAAGTCCGAACCGGTTTAAGCCTGTCAGTGAGTTCCTGGGCCTTTCGCGCTGAAGAAGGGAGAAACTTTGATGCGACATAGCTCAAACTTCACGCCTTATATCGGATCTGTCGCGCGTCATGGTGGTGGCCGGACAAGAAGGGCGTATGGACGCTGCCGAAAAGAGTGGCTGTACGCGCGCCGTTGAGTTGGTGCTTTCGTCGTTGTCTCGGGTCGTGAGCGACGCAAGATGGGGAAATTCTTTTCCGGTGAACGTCTTTGCGAGCGGAGAGGCGGCGTGACGTGACCGTGAAAGTGGAAACCACGGGCAAGTTGCGACTTACTGAAGGCTCCAGCCAGTCCGTCACGTTCGCGGAACCGCGATAAACCCGTGTTTTTCAAGCTCCGATCGGGTCTGACCACTGCGCGTTGAACGCATAGTCGTCACCGCTACCGGCGGCGGACACTCCTCCAAGGAAACGATCGGAAATCGGCGTCCGCAATCCCAATCCCCCATCGTGGGGATCGACAGCCGCCTCATCGCTGCGGGATCCACCGTCTTGACCTATCAAACGGGCTTCGGCGGATCATCTGAGGGCTGGGCAAGCCTCGGCAGGCTCGCATACCTCCCCAACCTCAGCAGATGCCTCTGATTTTCTCAGCGATTACCCCTCATTACTGCACAGAACAGGTCACTTCTGCCGCCTTTCACCCCTTCTTTCACGTCGTGCTTCCGAGAATTGATAAGCGCGAGGCTGATGCCATCCGTGAAAAACGTCCGCCGCGCCGTCCAAGACCTTTACAGCCGACAATTACCGGCGGCGCCTTCACGTATTGGCCTGGTGGCTTGCAAGAGACAGTGGGCGACCTCGTATGTGGGCACTTTCCTCGTTTTAGCCGCGAAAAAGGCTACGAGGTGAATACTGGCGCACTGAATCGGTGGAAATCGTACCAGCGACGGGCTGCACAGGGTGGAGGCCGGCCGTCAAGGCGCCTTCACGCTTTGCCATCGACCAGGGAGACTCTGTCCAGGCTTACCGACTCTATGCCTTGGCCTTAGCAGGTGCTCCCGAGCTGGGCGCGATGAACAGATTGCGGAAGTCACTTTTCGATGCAGGCACGGTGGCGTCTCGCCGCAGCGTCTGCTTTGGCTGGCAAAGCCGAACATAGCTAATGAATTACTATTCAGACTTCTCTCGCGGTGGCGACTACGATTGGAGCAATCCGACGTACGGGTCGCCGGAGCGTGATCAAGCTCATGATATTAGAGGCGCTCGCTGATGGGGGCGTGATCGGAGGCGTTCGAGCAGGCTCGACGTGTGTCGCAAAAAGCCTTACCACGTCGCAAGAGTTCGCCACCCAGATCCACGGCTTACGCCCCTTGGCGGTGGGAAGACTGGCCGAACGCACGTCGGCAGCCTTCAGTTCGATTGGGAGCTCAACGGCAAGCAAACCGACAGTCAACAGTCAGCGGACCCTCTTCGCAGCCAGTTGCCCACCTTCCCGCCCGTAGGACCTCGTCTCCGTCAAGAATAACGGGCAAGGGTCAGCTCTATGTAAGCCTCACCACGAAGATGGATATTTCCCTTCGCGACTCCCTGCCAGCCATCTCCGAAGGCCTCCGCATGGAAGTCACCTATACAGATAGGTCCGGCGTGGCCCTCTCGGTGGATCGTCTGCCGCAAGGAACCGATCTCGTGGCCGTGGTCAAGGTGTCTAAACCCCCTCGGCAGTGTCCGACTACACCAATTTAGCCCTTACCCAGATCATACCCTCCGGTTGGGAGATCTACAATGAGAGGCTCATCACGCCGGAAGACGTCGAACAGGGCGCCTCAGCCGCATCCTCACGTATAGAGACATCCTCGACGACCGTGTACTGACCTATTTCGACCTTAAAGAGGCGAGACAAAACGTTCCGCGTACGATTGCAAGCCCTCATACGCCGGATCGTTCGTTCTACCCTGCCATCCGTTATGCAGCCATGTACGCCCCTGGCGTGCAAGCCCGCACCCGTGCCAGTCGCGTAGTCGTAGAGCGATAAAGAAGCGGAGAGATAGGTCGATACGCCCATCCGATTCCATATCGCAAACGGCATCTCCCGAGAGGAGGTGCCGTGTACCGTTTCCATACGTTTAGATTGTTATGTCCCCAAAACGTGGTGCGTTTTCGAAAGATTAATCATGCACCCGGTCAACTCCTCGGGCCTCGGCAGAGGCCTTGATGCCTTCTTTTCTTGTATCAAGACAAGAAAAGAAGGTAGTATGGGGCAAAGCCCCCGGATTTTAGTACCACAAGATCAATATATCCGGAAAAACGTGATCCGTTTTCGGATTATATGATTGTTATACCCGGAAAATGAACCGCGTTTTCATCATTCATCGAATATGAATATCCAAAACGTGATGCGTTTTCAGATTATCTGATCGTTATATCCCTAAAACGGTGATACGTTTTCCGGTAATATGGTAGGGGCGTAGTGCATACGCCCTCACAAACGTTCCATCTATGGAACGAATAACCTCAAAAACGTGATGATTTTCCATCATTTATCGAATATGAATCTCCAAAACGTGACGCGTTTTATGGTTATTAGATCCTTATATCCCGAAAACGTATCACATTTTGGGATTCATCATCATTAAAATGGTATTCGGTGGAATGTATTCATCGTTTGTCTACCTTCTTTTCTTGTCTTGATACAAAAGAAAAGAAGGCAAAAGATCAAGGCCTCTACCGAGGCCGGGGAAGATGGCCAGGTACATAATGGAAATAGAAAAAGCGACACGTTTTCGTGCATTCGCCATCCTTGATGGCTTTTTGGGTAGGGTTGTCATGCAATACGCCCTCTACTGACGGTCGAAAAATCTATCATCGCCTCAAACTGCGCTTACCTGGTAGAGGTAGAAAACGCGCCGCGTTTGGGACTTGCCACCTAGTAGGAAGTGCGAAACGCGCCGCGTTTGGGACTTGCTACCCTGGTAGGAAGTGTAAAACGCGCCAGCGTTTTGGGACTTGCATACTTTAGTAGATAGCAAAACGCCGCCGCGTCTGGGACTGCATACTTAGTTGGAAGTGTGAAGCGCGCCGCGTTTGGGACTTCCATCTTAGTTGGAGGTGCAAAACGCGCCGCGTTTGGGACTTGCATCTGTAGATGAAAAGGTACAAAACGCGCCGCGTTTGAGTCTTCCATCTCAAGATGGATGCTGACCTCTCGCCGCGTTTTGCCGATCAATCAAACGTATTTTAATGTACTGATGTAGATGGGCCCTTTTCCTTTTGAAGTGGCGCTTCTTTTTGAGATGGATAATCGGTGTATCAATCGACTTATTCGCCCTACCTTTGTGGCCACGCACACGCAGACATACAGATCTCCATCACACACAACAAAATGACCGTATCCAAGATGAAAGAGGCCACACGCAAGACGATAATTGCATCCTATCAAGGGGCGCAAAAGGGTCAACAATCTGAAAAATATAGAATGCACGTATCCCGAGAGACCGTTTTGTGGTCATTACAGGGCTTTCGGGCGGCGGAAAAGTCGTCGCTGGCTTTTCGATACGCTCTATGCCGAGGGCCAACGACGCTATGTGGAGAGTCTGTCGGCCTATGCCAGGCAGTTCTTGGCCGAATGAGCGAGCAAGCGGAACGTGATTATATTCAGTTGTATACGGCCATTGCCATTGAGCAGAAAGTGAGCGTCCGGAATCCCTCGATCGACGGTCGGGCGTCGACTCGAAAATCTATGATTACCTCCGATTTGATTTGTTCGCGCGACTGGGGCGGTACTCGCCCGTCTCTGGCCGGGGAGCGAAGAAGCCATCAAGCGTCTGATGTGTAGTCGAAAAGGCGCTCTCCTACCCGACTGGCACCCGGTTGGCGGTCTATGCGCCGATCAGTTTTTGCCGGAAGGGAGGACGATGAAGAGCAACTCGAGATCCTGCAAAAGAGGGTTACACGAGAATAGAGGCGGACGGGTGCGGATGCGCCTTCAAGAGAATGTTGGAACAGAAGGAGTTTAACGCTCACGGAAGCATAGATTTCGGATTGGATCGCCCCAGAGTGTCCGACGACAAGCCTCTTTAGGGAACCGATTAGCCGACTCCGTGGGTGACGGTTTCCACGAGCGGGCATGCGCGAGACACGCCGCCTCCAGCGTCTACGCTAAGCCTGGTGCCGAGCCCGAGGTCCTCGAGATTGCGACGTTTCGCTCGACGGCCTGACGCCCGAGGAACCGACCGAGGATGATGTCTCGATTTTAATAATCCGATGGGCGCCTCGCCTCGCAATGTGAGCGAGCTTCGGACGGGTGGTAGCATCGATGAGGACCCTAGATCCCGGATAAAAACCTGTCGGTCTATGAGCGCGGTCGCGTGCTGGAGGGTGAGGTGATGGATCGAGTGGCGACGCGATTTTATGCGGACGGCATCGAAAAAAGTTTCGATTCATCGCGCTTATTACGATCTAACGGATGAGGAGCTCCATCTGCTCTGGCGGGGCAGAGGATGTGAATGGCATCGACAATTTTTTTCGCAGACGTGGAAGCCAGTGTGTATAAAATACAGTATCGCGTGTTGCTTGCGCGATATCGAGGAAAAACGATCTGCCCCGTGCACGGGACGCGCCCCGACCCGAAGCGCTCTATGTCCGCGTCGGCGGACGGACAATCTCGAACTGGTATCTATGCCCGTCACCGAACTACGTGCTTTTTCTCGATTTAAAATCAACGAGACCGGGTAACGATTGAAGCGACTATTGGCCGGATCACGACCCGGATTCAATGCCTTCTCGATGTGGGACTCGGTTGCCTGACGCTCGATCGCCTATCTGCGTCGCTTTCCAGGCAGCGAGGTGTGCGTCAACCTATCCACCTCGCTGGGGAAGTAGCCTCGTGGGCTCGCTTTACCTCGACAGACCGAGTGTCGGTCTCCATCCGCACAATACGGATCAATTGATCCAGTCGCCCGGCAATTACGGGCGCAGGGAATACGGTCGTCGTCGTGAGGCATAACGAGGAGATTATTCCGGGCTGCAGATTACGGTATTGACATCGGCCCGGCCATGAGGACGGCTTGGGTAACCGAGTGGTATATCAAGGCGGTCGAAATGAAAAAAGGCGCCAGAGGCTTCACCGTGCGCTATCTGACGGGTGAAGAGCAGATTGAAGCCCCCGACACGCCTCGGCTCTGGAACGAATTTATCAGTACAGGGCGCCCGGAAAAACAATCTAAAAGCAAATCGATGTCAAGTTCCCGCCCGCCATGACGGTCGTTACCGGGGTCAGTGGGTCAGGAAAAAACTCAACTCGTTCGGGATATTTTGTGTGAGGATTGAAACAACTCTTGAACGACGCGCATATTGGTGCCCACTCGCTATCGAGGGCGATGTGCAGCATATCCAAAATTATAGAGTTCATAGATCAAAATTCGATCGGGAAAAGTTCGGTCAAATCCGTCACTTATATCGGGGCGTACGAAGAAATACGGAAACTCTTTGCCAGACAACCGCTTTCTGAAGCAAATAGGTTACCTGTGTTCTCGTTCAATAAAGAGGGTGGCCGCTGCGAGGAGTGCAAAGGCGAGGACGGATCACGGTCGAAATGCGGTTGTGGCCGACATCACGCTCGAGTGTGAGGAGCACCACGAGCGGAGGTTCAACGCCGACACGCTGGAGGTGGAATATCACGCAGGGGTGAACATTTACGACGTGCTCGAGACCAGCCAGTTGCACAGGCGATGGAGTTCTTCAGCGCGCAGAAGGACGACAAACAAACCAGAAAATGGTCGCTCGCCTTTGCAAAGAAGTAGGCAGAGTACATCAAGCTCAGGCAGTCCTCGTCGACCTATCTGGAGGCGGCGAGAACCAGCGCGTCAAATTGGCCTACTATTTAGGGTTGAAGAAGCAGCATCCGGCGACAATGTTGTCTTCATTGAACTACAACTGGCCTTCATTTCCACGACATTACAGACCCTACTCAAAGCCTTCTCGATCTGATCGCTTGGGAGCACACGGTAGTTATTGTTTCATCCGGACGTAGCAATATAACTTC